>CEUS01284569.1_pt1 | contig 215908 bp, 167 predicted proteins | sample 427031 | NCBI WGS metagenome assembly CEUS01 (sample SAMEA2622837, study PRJEB7988) | marine metagenome | biome: marine biome (ENVO:00000447); feature: marine epipelagic mixed layer (ENVO:xxxxxxxxx); material: "saline water (ENVO:00002010), including plankton (ENVO:xxxxxxxx)" | depth 140 m
GGCGGGTGATCATTATTCTGGGCATTTGTTTTTGTTGCGAGCTACACCCATGGCGTTAGCCTTTGCGAGGGCGGCGCCCATATAGATGGGCTATAAGCTGCATTCTCCAAATTTTCAGCTGTGATGGTTTTGCCATTTTGACTTAGAAGGGCCGCTCCTACAGAAAATCCAGAATAAGGATTGTAAGCATGTTCCATAGCCTTTTCAGCCTCCGCCAGTAGATCTTGCTTTTCCTGGTCAAGTGAATCTAAAGCCACCTGCTTCTTTCCTTAAGAAGATGAACCTTCTGACTTCCGATGCAATCCAATCTGCGTCGGACTGACAATTCCACAAATTCCTAGTCTTGCATTAGATTCGAAAATTTCTTTACTAGGTCAGACATAATGAATGTTGAAGAAAATATTGTTAAACTTGGATTGAATTTACCTCCTCCTCCATCGCCTGTAGGTCTATACAAGCCGATACTGGTTGTTGGGAATCTTGCATATTTATCGGGCCATGGTCCGGTGGAAAATTCAGGTAATTTGACGAAAGGTAAAGTAGGCGAAAACCTTAGTATAGAAGAGGGAAAATCTGCAGCGAGGCAGGTGGGGTTGACGCTTCTTGCAACTATTAAAAATCATTTTGGGAATTTGGAGCAGATCAGTCGTGTGGTAAAGCTGCTCGGACTAGTTAATTGTCCTTCCGACTTTGTTGACCATCCGACGGTAATCAACGGTTGCAGTGAACTCTTTTCTGAACTTTTTGGTGCCGATAATGGAATTGGTGTGCGAAGCGCTATCGGCACGAATTCGCTTCCGGGAAACATCCCTGTCGAAATCGAGGCGATCTTTCAGCTCAGGTAAAAATACGCTGAACCCTTTAAAGAGTTCAGCGTATTTTAGACTGTCGGATCTGAGAAGAATCAGATCCTTCTTCCCTGGGTAGCTTTTTTTCTCTTTTTATGGGAAGGGGTAACTTCCGTAGCATACCCGAGAGGTTCACTGTGCATAATTTGTAAAGAAGGGCCTTCGTTTTTTAGCTGGGTAGAAATAATATAACGAAGGATCTAACTAGTCCAAAATTAATGGCAAGGTAGTTGAAATAAAAGGTAGGTAGGTAATGACGAGCAACCCTACGAGGAGAACTAGGAATAGAGGCCAAATCGACTGGATGACTTGAGGGACGGTTTTCTTGAATCGGTATGAAGAAAGGAAGAGATTCATCCCAATAGGTGGTGTGAGGTAGCCAATTTCAAGGTTTACAAGAAAAATAATACCGAGATGGACTGGATCAATTCCATAGGCGATCCCGAGAGGTATAATGATTGGTACAATAACAACGATTGCTGAGAAAATATCTAATATACATCCAACGAGAAGGAGAAAAAAATTAAGGGCGAGAAGGAAGACCCAGGGGGACTCGATTGATGCCGTGACCCATTCGACTGCGCGGGACGGAATCTGTTCAAAGATCAGGTAATTGCTGAATCCCATTGCTAAACCTAGAATCATGAGAACCCCACCGATTATAAGCCCGCATTCTTTCATGGATCGAGGGATATCCTCACGGAGATTAAGATCTCTGTAAAAAAAGGCTTCGACAACGAATGCGTACAGGGCTGTCACAGCGGCAGTCTCAACCGGGGTTGCGAAACCGCTGAATAAAGTACCTAAGGCTACAACTGGAAGGAGAATTTCCCATTTAGCTATCCAAATTGCTGTTGCGATCTCACCCCCGCTAATTTTTGTAGAAAACGAGCCTTCTTTCGGAGCTCTATTTACCCCCCACCAGGCCAGCAATACTACGAGAAGAACACCCGGCCCGATACCGCCGAGAAACATTCTTTCCATCGTAAGTTGTGCCGCCGTTGCTGCCGATGGGCCCATATGGGAAGCAACCGTACTGGCTGTTATCGCATAGAGGATTAGAGGGATACAGGGAGGAAAGAGTAGTCCTAGGGAAGCAGATGTGGTGACCAAACCGAGGGCTGTCTTCTCTTCATAACGCGATTGAACAAGGATGGGCAACAAAAGACCTCCGAGGGCTAGTATGGTGACTCCCGAAGCGCCAGTAAAGGATGTAAAAAACGCGCAAACAAGTACCGTTACGATAGCAGTACCCCCATGAAACGGGCCAACAACTGCCTGGAAGACTCTCAGGAGCCTCTTAGAAGCCCCACCTTCTGCTAGAAAGTAACCGGCCAAGGCGAAAAGAGGTACAGAGGAAAGAGTGGGGCTGGTCACCATTGAATAGTGTTTAAGTGGTATCATTGCGAACGGCAGATTGTCCTGCCAAAGAAGGAGGAGAGTGACACCTCCGAAAACAGCAAAGATCGGAGCTCCAAGGACAGTTGCTGCGAACAGAAGGAGTAGGAGAGGGAAGAACCACAGGTGGGGACTAATCCAATCACTTCCGATTATCCAAATAAAACAGCTAGATATGAGGATGGTTGCTGTGCGAAACTTCCATTCGCTTCCACTGGTCCAAATTAGGCGAATTGAAATGAGAAGAAACCCAGCTGGGATAACAGTTAGTGCTACCCATATAGGGATTCCGTAGGCGAGTAAATTACCACCATTTTTCTCAGTGAGAAGAAAATCTTTACTTGCTTCAAAAAGTAAGAGACAGACCGTGGCTGCTGTGGCTTTACTGAATATGAGGATTTTTTGTTTAATCGATTCTCCTAAGAAATTAGATAGAGACGAAAGTGAGAGCAGCCGTTCTTCACGCGCCGCGATAGCTCCACCCAACATTCCAATAGTCAGCGTCAAATGTTGCACAATAGAGGTGGAAGCTGCGATTCCTTGTGTCCCAAAAATCCGGGAAAGAATTTCGACAATTGGTAAAAGGATCAATGCTGTCATCACCAGACAGAGCAGTAGATCTTCAGATCTCGACAGTATATTTCGCCTGGAAGCTGGGTTTGCGGCCTCGACTGGGGAGGTGTCAGAATTGTCACGGGCAGATTGTCTCATCAGAAGTAGGACTCTGGCTTTTGATTGTTCAGAAGTTCACTCGATTCATCTGACGGATAGTTAATTGTCCGACCGAAATTCCCCAAGAAGACGAATAACCTCGTCAAATACATCTTCTGGAACCTCCGTACCGCGGATTCTAGGATAGATGGCCTCGGCTCTTTCGATCCAAACACGTTCAATATCTGGAGTAACCTTTTGCACCTTTAATCCCCGTTTTTCCATTGCTTTTACCGATTCGTTACTTTCCGATCGGGCTTTGGTGTTGATTTGCTTACCGGCATTTTTCGCTGAATCCCTCAAGATTTTTTGTGCTCCCGTAGGTATTCTTTCCCAAGTCGCTTTACGAATGAGAGCTGCTCCCATTAGAGGCGCGTAGTTCAATTCCAACATATACGGCGCACGTATGTCGGTTTGAGTAGCCAAAGCGTAGATTGGAGGAAGGGCCACGCTATCAATGAGCCCGGTTTGAAGACCAGGAACAATATCCGCTGTTTCAAGCATGACAGGATGAAATCCCATGCTGGTCAAAATATTGGCTTGCCCGTGACTGCCAGCCCAAACAAAAAGCTTCATTGCAAGTAAATCATCAGGATAGACTAGGGGTGTTTTTGAGAAGAATCGGATCCACCCAGCATCAACCCAAAAAAGAACTATGTACCCCTGTTCCTCGATTCGCGCCTCGAGTTTTGGGCGAAGCCTTTTACTCACAAAGTCATATTCTTCCAGACTACGGAAGACCATCGGCATGTTTTGAAGGGCTGATACTCCCGGTTCGATTTTCGAAATACCAACTGCTGTGAAGAGTCCCGCCTGAAGCAAATCTATGCGCATTAGACGGACCATGTCGGCCTCCCCTCCCTGTACTCCGTTGGGATAGATCACGAGACGGACACCTCCCTCTGGTGCTTGTCTCCAAACGTCTCGCATTATAAGCAATGCTTGGTGGGCAGAAGACCCCTGAGGGGCGATGGTTCCCAGATTAATTCTTATCTGCCGCCCATCGAGCAATGAACAGGAAATAACTAGGAAAGAAAGAAGAGTCATTAAGTTTCGGACAATTCGTTTCATTATAATTGTTATTTCATTAGAATCTTTAAGGCATCGTCTAATTTTGGACTTTTCTCTTTTTTTACTGTTAATTTTTAGGGACAATCTTGTCCAAACTGATTATTCGACTGGAGGAAGCCAGGGAATTCTCACTCTCGTTCTTTCGGGATAGAGAGAAAAAGCTCATCGGTCCGAGAGAGTAACCAACGTGCGCGGCGTTGCATAATGATGTTGACGAGCCTCCATTCTGGGTGGTGATTAGCGTCGATTTGGAGCGCCTGGGAAAGTAGTTCCTCGAATTCTTGGCGGTTTTGCTTCTGAATTGAAACTGATTCCGCCATGGTGACCATTGGTGATGCGAGACGATTCTGGGAAAGTTGGAGCGCCCGATTAAAATGTCCTCTTGCTCTCAACTCTGGATTACCCGAACTATTAGGACGGATCATCTCGTAGGAGATAAGGAATGAATGGAGCGCGCCATAATCGAAGCTCTCATCCAATTCAAAGGCGCGGGCAATCATAGCTTCCACGATGGGCAAATCGGAGATCAAATCAGGATTATCCTTAGACATTGAAATGGCGCCCGCCCAAGCTGTTGCCGTCCAGTAGAGAAAGGGTACATCTTCAATCGATGTAGAGGAAAGCGCTAATTCGGAGTCCTCCCAAAGAACTTCCTCGAAATCTCGATGCCGAATTTCTAGACCCCGCATCCCGTAATCCCGTGCTCGGAGATAGAGTCGGGCTGCTCGTTTTCGTTTCTCACGCGAGGCGGAGAAGTCGATTTCCTCGAGGACGTCTGCCTCTTGCTGGATGAAGGCGTAGGCATATTGCGCAAAACCACTCGATGTTGCCAGTAGCAGACTTTCATGTGCGGGAACCTCTTTTAATAGGCTCTCCATCAACTTAAGACTGAAGGGGATAGCCACCTTGACAAACTCAGGATCCTCGTCTGAAGCAAAAACGTTACTTCCGGAAGCTAATATGTTAGCTATCTTCTTAATTGCGATGTCTTTAGTTGAGCAACCGGAGGCAAAAACAATAAAGAAGAGTATAGCTGTGAGAATCAGTACCGATCGTCCCATTGTAGATCCTTCTGATGAATCCCAGCATAGATTCCGAGATCTCCTGTTGGAGAATGAGGTCGAAATTCTCAAATTCCCGATTCGTAGGGAGATGGCCTTATGTTTCCAGTTCCACATAGTGTGTGCTCTCCGATTAGTCTAGAAACGTACCCTGTTGCGGAGATTCCGGTTGGTTCAAGGAATGATCGTTGGAATGAATGTGGCGAGGAGGTACTGAAACCCTTTTGGCCAATGCCTGTTCACGATCGGTTACTATCCGATCACAAATCCGGAGGATGTGCATTCGAATCCACATGGAAGTACTGCTTTCCGGTCGGTAATCAGCTGGACCGTAAGCGTGGATACGGCCCGACTGTAGGAGACGATCATTTTGTGCGAATTCCTCGGGCCTATTTGGATCGTAAACTGCATGCGTAAGGCCTCCGTAATTTTTCACAACAGAGAAAACAGGAACATCACTTGGTCCATCTGCTACATAGATCATGTTCTGAATCGGTATTCGTCGATCCTCTGTTCGAATTGTAGCATTAACGTCGATCTCGGATAGTTTATTAGACCCCTTGTTAATTTCGAAGATGAAGCGGGTCTTGATAGTGTTGTCAACCATCACTCCGATTTGGCTAATCTCAGTTGAACGATCAAGTTCAAACTCTTTCTGCTGGTCAAAATCGGGAGGAGCTGGATCTTCGATAAACTCGCAACCAAAAATCCCGTCAAGGTGAGGAGAAAGTTCGCTCCCCCGGATTAGCTCTGCCAACCCGGTACTGATTACATAGTGTTCTAGAGATAGTTCATGCGAAACAAACTCAGGTCGAGACCTTACTAGTTCTTTTAGATTGGGGAAAAGGTCGGGTAGCCCAGGAAAGAATACAAGCTCCTCTCCTAATTCTCTGAGCATTCTGTTATTTAGTCCACGAAGTCGCCCGTTCCTAACATAGCTGAGTAAATGATTGAGATAGACCGTATCCTTACTTACGTTTACACCTCTCTTGGAGTAGATTTCAGGGAGAATAGATACCTCCTTCCAGAACGCTTCTTCGTCGATTTTAAAACGACGAAAGAGGGGACTCTGCATGAATCCTGGTATGAGGGTCTTGTCAAAGTCCCAAATGCAGGCGACAATGTTCTGGCTGTGAAGGTCTTTTTCCGACATATTCCATACTTTTCAGTGTTGCGGTAAAGTAGACAACCTTTTCTTGTTTATTGGTTTTCTTATGCAAGTTATTCCTGATATTTTACCGTTTCTCCAACGGTATGATGAGCTCGATTCCCTTATGGCGGAACCTGACTTTTTTCAGGATTCCCGAAAGGCGGTCGAATTATCGCGGGAACACCAGAAACTTCATTTATTGATTTCGCTTTACCGAGTCTTAGAAAAACTTGAATCAGATATTGGTGATCATGAGTCGATTATTTCAGATCCTGATAGCGATGATGAATTGAAGAATCTAGCCCAGGAAGAATTGCCTGTTTTACGGAATCTGTTTGAGAATAAAAGAAACGAAGTGTTGATAGCCATGGTTCCACCGGATCCAGCAGATTCACGAAATACTGTTTTAGAAATTCGAGCCGGTGCTGGGGGGGATGAAGCGAGCCTATTTGCTTCGGATCTCTTTCGTATGTATAGCCGGTTCGCTGAATCCAAGGGATGGAAAGTTGAACGGTTGGGGGCCAGTCCATCTGAGAGTGGTGGGTTTAAACAGGTTGTTTGCCTTGTGACAGGAGATGATGTTTACAAGAGCCTAAAATTCGAAATGGGAGTACATCGTGTTCAGCGAATTCCGGTTACGGAAGCGAATGGTCGGATTCATACTTCTACAGCCACGGTTGCAGTATTGCCTGAAGCTAAGGAAATTGATGTTCAGATCGATCCAGCGGATCTCGAAATCACTGTTAGTCGGTCTAGCGGTCCCGGTGGTCAGTCTGTCAATACCACTGATTCTGCTGTTCAGATTTTGCATAAACCAACTGGAATAACAGTACATTGTGCGGATGAGAGGTCCCAAATTAAAAATAGAGCCAAGGGCCTTAAGGTCTTGAGGGCTCGTCTCCTTGAAAAAGAGCAAGCTGAAGAACACGCAAAGTATGCAGCGGACCGACGCGATCAGATTGGTAGCGGGGATCGTTCAGAGCGTATCCGCACCTACAATTTTCCGCAGAGCCGGGTTACCGATCACCGGATTGGTCTAAGCCTTCACTCTCTTCCCCAGCTCATGGAAGGTCAGCTCGAAGACATCCTGATGGCATTAGAAAGAGCAGATGCGGATTCAAAGATCAACGCTTTGATCGAGAAGTGATGGACTGGGAATCGGTAAAGTTTCTCGAATTTTCCGTTCGGATCACATGCAGTCACTTTTAGATGTGTTAAACAAGACGGCCGAATTTCTGCAGCGTAAGAATGTGGCCAACGCAAGGCTAGATGCGGAGTTATTGCTTGCTCACTATCTTCAATGTGAGCGCCTTGATCTTTACTTGCAATATGATAGGCTTCTTTCTGAATCCGAATTAGGGGATCTTCGTCCTTTGGTTCGGCGCCGTTCTCGACGCGAGCCCCTCCAATATATTATTGGGGAGGTTGATTTTCTCGACCTTCGTATTAGAGTCGATAATCGGGCACTAATTCCTCGTTCCGAGACAGAAGAACTTGTTACTCTCGCCACTGATCAAATCCAAAATTCGCCAGATAGAATTTTGGATCTAGGTACTGGATCTGGGGTGATCGCGATTGCGTTGGCTAATGCTTTCCAGAATGCCGAAGTTACTGCGGTTGATTCCAGTATGGAGGCAATTGAATTGGCTTCTGAGAATTTGATGTTGAATGGCCTTAATGAGAGGATCGCTCTGATTCAGTCAGACTGGTTTTCTTTAGTGAAGGGAAATTACGACCTGATCGTGTCTAATCCACCTTACTTGAGTCATGATGAATGGGATACCGCGCAACCAGAGATCAGAGGATTTGAGCCGGTTGGAGCTCTGGTTTCAAAGGACAGTGGCTTGCATGATGCGCAATCAATTCTGGAACGCGCACCAGAATTTCTCCGAGGTGAAGGTCTTATTGTGATGGAGCATGGCCTCGATCAGTACTCCGAACTTGCCGCGATGGCAGAAAAGAGAGGCTATCGCTCAATTGAGTCCGTTCAGGATATTAGTGGCCGCGATCGGTTCCTGGTTGCGAGATACTAAGAATCTTCCGAGTTTTTCTTTTCTATCTTTAGTGTGATACTCTACCCAGAAATCCTGGAGAAAGGTGATTAAATTTATTAGTAATAGTCCTTTAGTTCGAAATTAAGGCATCAAGCGGTTTTCCCTTTGGTGTTTCTCGAACTGGTGCCTCGCAACAGCCTTTTACGGTAGGGTGGTATTCTCGTAGTCGATCCAATCAGAAACGATTCTCAAGCTCTCTCTTAATGGGATATTAAGAGCCGGTCTGTCTAGAAGGATATCAGGATCTAACTCGATCAGTTTGAGAAAAAATTTGGGGATTAGACTGTCAATTAATTCCTTATTCAAAGTATTCCCAATATAGGCTTTAAATGCTTTCTCCACATTAAACTCATCACTTGTTTCAGCTGTTTTCAGCGAGTGGAGGAGATCTTCAATATCTGAAACCTCAATCGGGTTAGAAGATTCTAGGGAAAGAACCTGAGCTATTTCCTCGCTATCTTTTAGAAGCTTTTCAAAGTCAAAGTCCTCTATCCATAATTCTTTGATATCTCCGTTCTGATCAGTTTCGTAGTAGAATACTTTTTGGTAGTAAGCGTTGGCTTTGTTTTTGCCATTAGGAAGGATCGAATTTCGCAGTTTTTCTTGATGCTCCTTTTCTTTTTCGTGGCGTACCTCAAGAGTAATTCCCTTACGTGAGAATCGATTGCTGTTAAGCTGCTCGCGCATGAGATCCATTTCCTCAGTGGCTAGTTTATCAAGATCTCTCTTCACGCGTCGCGACTCAAGATTCAGGGAATATTCAGTCTGATCTTGCTTTGCCTTTAACCATTGAATCCTGCTATCTAGTAGGAAGAATTCATCCAGTTCTTCCTGGCGTTCGTTGCTTAACATTTGAAGGTGAATCAAAAGTTCCAGATCTACTCGAGCTGACTTCGATGTATGGGTATCCCGAATGTCCCAGGTAAGAGGTTCGATGGCATCCCAAATGAGCGCATTTGGGAGATCGGACTCCCCAATCGGGAGAAGGTCGTTAACAGAAGGTAGAGTGATATCAGATCGGACCCCCTTGTTCTGTGTGGAATACCCATTGGGCAAATAGAACTTTTGGATAGTGATCTTAATTGCCCCGGACTTTTGCTTGGATCCATATCTTAGAAGAGAACTTTTTAAGTTTCGATCGAGTTCAAATATAGCTTGAACAGTTCCTTTCCCATGAGTTGCTGAATCTCCCACAATTATAGCTCTTTTGTGATTTTGAAGGGCCCCGGCGACAATTTCGCTAGCTGAAGCGCTGCTTCGGGATACCAGTAGGGCCAGTGGGCCCTCATAGACTACTTTGTCATTTCTATCCCAATCTTGTCGTATTTCCCCCGTTGTACTCTTAACCTGGACAACTGGACCTTTGGGGATAAAAAGCCCGGTCAAATCGATTGCTTCACTGAGGAGTCCTCCGCCATTATGACTGAGATCCAGCACCAGTCCCCGAATCCCCTCATGCTTTAGTTTGTCTATTAGTTCCTCAACGTCCCGGGTTGTGCTGGAATCCGACTTTCCCCCCACGCCGGAACCGTAAAAGGAAGGAAGTTCAATCACTCCAATAGGTACGAATTGGCCGTTGTTGGTTAGAACCTGATAGATGTCAGCTCGGGCGAGATTCTCGGTCAATTTGATATTGTCTCGCTTTAGTCTCACGATTTTTCGTTCTGATGGATCTGTTGCGCTGGCTGGAATTACGGTAAGGCGAACTTCAGTACCTTTCTTTCCCCGTATCATCTCGACGATTTTCCGCAATTTCATGTCGATAACATCAACTGGAGGTTCCTTATGCTGGCCCACTTCGATTATTTTGTCCCCTGGATGTAATTGATTGCTCATGTCTGCAGGACCTCCAGATATGAGCTCTTGTATGATGCAATAGCCGTCTTCGTCTCTAAGGAGAGCACCGATCCCTACCAGTGAGTTTTTCATTGCGATGGAGAAATCATCCAGTGAATCGGAAGACAGGAAAGCAGAGTGAGGATCATACATCTTAGTTAAGGCAGTAAGGAATAGCCTTTGGATGTCGTGGGGCTCTAACTCCTCGATATAGCGTTTTGTTCTTCGGTAGCGCCGAGTCACCTTTTCTTTAGCACGGTCTATTGTCTCGTTGTTGAGCCTCTCCTGGAGAAGATCGAAGATAAGACGGTTTTCCCAAAGTTCGTCTGCCTCCGCTTTGTCCTTAGGCCACGGGAGTTCTGTACGATCTGGCACGTAGGTTCTATCGGTTGTAAAGTCAAACGTTCCCTCGAGTCGTTCGAAGATAACTTCGAGGCGTTCCAATGCTCGCCTACGGTAGATTTTGTAGATTTGAAAAGCTGGATGAAGTTGCCCTCTACGTAGGTAGACTTCGATTAACGTTCGATTGAAGCGAAGAGCGATGTCATTTCTATCGGATTGGAGAAAAAAAAGGTGGCTATAATCAAGTTGCTCCATGAATGAAGTTATAAGCTCCTCTACGTTGACGTCAGAGATCGATTTCTTTGTGTAGTGGTAGTATTGAAGGTGATCGATGGTCTGCTTTGTCTCCTTCTGCATATGTTCGAGATCAGAACCCCTAATCTCGAATTCCTTTGCCTTCCCTACAGTTCCGAGCTCTGGAAGTAGCAAAAGTGTTGCCAACAACCACACAAACTTCCAATCCGAGTTCATTTCAGTTGATCTCATCGTCAGGAATATCTGGTAATTCGTTAATGATCACCGAATATTGAAAGTCGATTTTAATCGCCTAACCATAATAAGCACCACACAAGGAATCGGGATTCCAGATATTTTTATGATAAGGAATGGACTCTTGTTTGTGCATTGAAATCCTAGTGATTCAAAGTATCTTTGGCCCGATCCAAAATTTGTTTTTCCTCTTCGCTCAGCGACCCGAATCCTGAGGTATTAATTTTGTCGAGGATACGATCAACTTCTGTCTTGAGCTGCTTCCGATTTAAAATATTGATTCTGAAATTCGGTTTCGAGGGCGATTTTTTCGCCTTCTTTTTTACCCAAAGGGGAATCTCGATGAGTGGGCTTCTTCGACGGAGGAGTGACTTTCTGTCAATTCGGTAGCGATAGAAAAGGTACCCGCCGATCATACCTCCAAGATGAGCGGAATAAGCGATGCCCTTGGAAAATAGGGGAGAAACACTTTGGAGAGGCCCCATCTCAAAGAAGAGAAAACCGATGAGATCGAATCCAAAAAAAAACGCGATCATCTGTTTCCCCGTGATAGTAACGGGCATAATAAAAAAGAGCAAAAGGTTGATCCTCTGATTGAAATTGCTCAGACAGAAAACTGTCGCAATTCCGAGTGCCCCAGCCGAAGAGCCGACAACGCTTCCTTGTGATGTTAGGTTTACGGGCAGCCAAAAAAGGGCTCCAAATAGAACTGAAGTGACGTAGATTTCGAGAAGTCTATTACCTCCTATCTGTGTCTGCAAAGGTCGTCCGAAAAAGAAAACCAACAGACTTGTCGCTAGAATGTGGAAAAAGTCAGCGTGGATAAGGCTATATGTCGCAATGCACCATATTAAACCCGAACGAATGTTGCTCCATGATAGGTGAAAGATTTCGTGAAGAAACGTGCTTCCAAAGTTTATTGGGATTTGAGCGACGAGGAAAACGGCAGCATTTGCAATAATGATCCACCTTATTGCCTGAACATCGTTCCGAAGAGGCGGTGTTTGCATGTATGGTCTATCGTAAAGCATGGATTTTCATGTGCCATTATAGAGGACACTGAGGCGTCTACACGCCTTCGGCTGCTTACAGACGTGACCGCTCTTGTAGGTTCTGATTTTCCCGATACCAGGCGGGGTTAACCGACTGGTTAATGGCTCCTTACAACCAACCATAATAGCCTTTCGGTGTCAAATTGCTAAGAGGGTTCGAATGCAGAGCCTAATCCATTACTAAGCGAGGATATCCCTCACTGGTTCAACATTCTCATCATTTGTGATAATGACGATTCGGTCACCGCCAAGAATGGAGTCTTGGGCGCCGGGCACCTTTACTTGAAATTTATGCAGAAGAGCCACGACAACACATCCTTCTGGAAGTGGGATATCCCCAAGGTTCCGTCCTGAGAAAGGGTTATCATGGGCTATCCGGATTTCAAGGATTTTGATGCTCTGATTGGGGAGTGTAGCTAGTTCGATTACTGGTTCGGTAGATACGTAACGTAGGACTTCGTTTGCTGTTGCAACTCTGGGAGAGACCATAAGTTCAACTCCAAGGATACTCTTCAGATTCTGCAGAACGTTTTCGTAGTCGGGTTTATTAATGACCAGCTGGACGTGAGGAGCGCCCAATTTAGAAGCTTGAAGACCTGTCATGATATTGTCTTCGTCTCTTTTCGTGCAGGCAACGAAGTAGTCCGTCTGTCCAATGTGCTCCTCCTCCAGTAGGCGTAGTGAAGTGGCGTTCCCATGGATAAGGTTGATATCGGGAAACTTCTCCGCTAGATCCGCGCAAAGGTTCGCATCTTCTTCAATAATCCGGATCTTGTATCGGGGATTGTTCAGAAGACGTACCAGCGCTATTGCGGTTTCACTTCCTCCGAATAAAACTATTCTAGACTGTTCGGCCACGCTTCGCGGATCGAGTATACGATTCAGTTCAAAGAGGTCTTCGGAAGAACCAAATGCGGTTACTATGTCGCCACTCTGTAAACGGGTATTTGCACTCGCGACTGCGATCTTATCGTTTCGCTGAACGTATCCAATTCTGGTTCTGAGCTGAATATCCCTTAGTTTTGATCCCGCTAAATGAGACTTTACGGCAACCCGTATTTGCTGAACCTCAATCTGGCCACGAGCGAAATTCTCGACCGCTACTCTCCCAGGGTTTCGAATGGATTTAGCTAATTCCACCGCACATAGACCCTCAGGATTGAGCATATAATCAACCCCGAAGTGTAACTGATAGTTGACAAATGAATTGTCCGTGTAGGTTTGGTCATGGAAGCGAACTATAGTCGATTTCGCTCCCAAGGCCTTGGCTAATGAGCATGAGATCAGATTTGTTCGATCTTCACTTGTCATCGCGAGAAAAAAGTCACAGTCACTAACGTTTGCTTTAGTCAGGACTTCGGCCGAACTGCCGTTGCCGATTAGGATCCGGGCGTCGCAATTTTCTTCGAGATCATTTGCGATTCTGTGAGACGATTCAATGAGGGTGACATCATGCGCCTGTCTGCTCAGTAGTTCGCACAGATAACCTCCTACTTCCCCCGCTCCAACGATAATGATCTTCATGATTGAGAATCAGCTAGATTCAGTGGGTTAATTTTACCCAACGTCTCCTTTTTTCTTTCGTTATCCCACAACTCCAGACTCCATGTAAGGCGATCATCATAATCTAGCGCATCGGAGTGCCGTGATTTCGGACCCGAGCAGAAACCACACATCAGCTCCTTTATATAAAATTTCACGCGATAACCAAGAGAAAGATAACCTTAAAATTCCAGGAGCTCGCTACTGGATGAGTATGGGTTCTTAAATTGTCAAAAGCCTTGGTTAAAAGGAGAACCTAAAGTGAGGAAATCATTCCGGATTGAACCTATTGCTGTTAAGCTTTGCTGCCTGTGTCTTCAAGAGTAAATTAGCCTGTTGCTTCGGGAACACAAAATTTCATGACCGATAATACTGCTTTCCCTGTGAGCCCTCATTTCTGTTAGGAGCTCACTATATTTTTGCAACTGGAAATTATAATTTGCTGATCAGGGTTCCTTTTTTTCTAGGGTTGCAACGCACTCAATGTGCCGGGTTTGCGGAAAGAAGTCGAAGGGTTGGATGGACGAAATTTCGTAATTTTCGTCTACAAGGGTTCGGATGTCTCGAGCCTGAGTGGCTGGATCGCAGGACACGTAAACAATTTTTTTTGGAGAGAATGCAGCTAGTTGATTAAGAAAGGAGGACTCGCAGCCTTTACGAGGAGGATCTATAATGACGCAGGAAGATTGGGGATCGCAATCGATTTTCTGAAAAATCCTTTCTGCTTCTCCAATCATGAATCGGCAATTTTCTATTTGGTTAACCCTTGCGTTGACGTTGGCCCAGTGAATGGAATCGGAGCTTATTTCGATACCGATTACCTGCTCAACGGAGCGACAGCAGGAGATAGAGAAGACGCCGACTCCGCAATAGGTATCGATTATGGATTTGACTGATGAATCTGCCGCTTGATCTACGACGTAGCGGATTAATTCGGTATGGAGATACGGGTTGTTCTGGAAAAATTCTCCGGCTTGAAATTGGAAAATGAAATCCCCTGGTTGTTTGGATACGACAGACCTGCTGTCTGTGACTATGCCTTCCAATACATCCCGAAGAAGGAGGGTTCCCCCTTTTTTGAGGCTCTTGTAATTGTTACAGATTGTATCTCGTTCCTTTGGCAGGGCCTTGTTAATCTTGTCCGTTGCAATAGGACAATGAGACACATCAACGAGTTTTCGGGATCCCTTAATTTGAAATCCTATTATAACGGGACGGTTTTTCTTCGGTTTCTGGAAGTGGGGTGTTATTTTTGAGCGATACCCATATTCCTTGGGCGATCGCCAGATAGGTTTTACTTCAACCGTGAGCCCTGAATTACGGCGAAAAAGGTCTACCACTTGCCGTTGCTTCCAGACTAGTTGTTCTTCATAGCGAAGATGCTGGTATTGGCAGCCCCCACAGGTTCCGAAGATGCTGCACTTAGGTTCTACTCTATCAGGTGAGGGACAGAGGACTTCCACTAAATCAGCCTCGGAGTAACTGCTTCGGTTTCTCCAAACTCGAGCCCTAACCTTTTCATGTGGAAGTGCGTACGGTACCATCACAATCCATCCATTTAGACTTCCAACTCCCTGGCCATCCGATCCCAATCCTTTTATTTCCAGTTCAATTTCTTCGTGATATTCAAACGGATGTTCCCGAAAGTACTTCGGGGGAATCTTTTTTTCGTCCGTTGGGTCTTTCATTGACAAAGAAGTTCGAAATCGCTCATTCGGAGTTAGTATGGGGTATGTTGCCGGATTTTAACTATTTTCGATTAGGGCGACGTTACAGATCACTAGTCAGATCTACAACAGAAGAGGATCTTGTTTTGCTGCTAATAGGAAGACACCATACTTTGCGCTTATGAGTCCAAATAGTTTTAACCTCGGTACTTTCCCTTGGTTTCGATGGGTGATCCTGCTTTTTTACCAGTTGGTTCATTGTTCGATCATAGTATTACGTTAGCGTGTAGGCTAGAAATTCTCAAGTCAGCCGATAGATATGAGATTTGAAATTTCCATGTTCTCTGAGAGGGTTAAGAATGTGTTGAGGTAAGACGTAAAAGATAGAGCATCTCTTTGATCCAGATATTTGGCCATTAAGCTACATGTGTCAGGCAATATAATAATTAAGTCGTTGAGTTTGTAGTGTAAGAAATAGATTATTTAAGAAGGGAGATCGGGGAATCCTCAGACAGCTATTATTTGGAAAAGGAGATGGAACAGTTGTATATCAGAAGCTTCCAGAACCCGAAAGTGAAGGCGTTGGTGAGGCTCAAGGAAAGCCGCGAAAGGCGTAGAAAGGGCCGGTTTATTATCGAAGGAAGACGTGAGCTTTCCCGTGCAATGGACTGTGGAATCACGGTTGAGCAAGTCTACTATGCACCTGAGTATTTTGGTGAAAATGAAGAGGTTGAGCTAGGGATGAGGTTTTCCGATTTCGGGATGGAGGTAATCCGTCTATCTCAGGCTGTCTTCGAAAAATGTTCCTACAGGAAGAGCCCTGATGGTCTTATTGGGATTGGACAGGAGCGAAGTCAGAGCTTGGATAATCTTCCCCAATCGGGATGTCCTTTCTATTTAGTGGTTGAGAGCATTGAGAAGCCGGGAAATCTGGGAGCCTTGATTCGCACGGCTGATGCTGCCGGGGTCGATGCGGTTTTGGTAGCAGATCCGGTAGCTGACCTGTACAATCCGAATGTGATCCGGGCATCTCAGGGATCCGTATTCAGAGTTTTTGTAACTGTTGGTGATAGGGATGCTTGTTTTAACAAACTAGAATCTCTCGATGTAAGAATTCTGACTGTGAGTCCAAAGAGTCGGATCCACTATTGGAATGCAGATCTTAGGCAACCAATAGCTTTAGTCATGGGAAGCGAAAAGGAAGGCCTTTCAGAGTTCTGGTTGGAGAATGGGGGGTTAGGAATAACGATCCCAATGGTTGGAATATCTGATTCTCTGAATGTCTCGGCAGCAGCAGCCATCGTGTTGTTTGAAGCCGTTAAGCAGCGGAATGTTAGATAAATAGCTTCGTATAAAGGATACTACTATTTTTTGAGAATCTTAACCGATTTATTCTTCCAATCCTAGGTTGAAATTCTTAGTTTGTATCCAAGTCGTGATCTGTGGGGGAATGGGTTGGTCAGAAATCTAGCGAAATAGGATCGATCTGCTTTATCTTCTGTTGTTCCACTGTTTAGATGCAAAATACTTGCGAGTTTCGAGTGCAATCCTATGATCGTAATTCGGATGTTCAGTCATTTTGGTAACGGCATTAAATTCTGATCCCAGTCCTTGCGTGAATGTTCCCTGAAATTGGTTCCAGTCCAATTCCTTTTTGACCGCACCCCGGTCTATTGATCCTTGTGCCAGAAGACCAAATCTATTTCTTTTCAATGCTGCCCCGGCGATTTTCTTTCCGGATTTTGGATCCACCACATCAAATTTTCGACATTCCTTAAAACAGATAGAAAGATTTACTTGTTCCGTCGTTTGATCAGAGACCTCAGATTTCAATTCTGTTTGATCGAAGTGGGCCAATTCAGCGGCTTGGCCCACTTCCCGTAAAGCATAGGTCATGGTTTTATGGAGAAGGTAGTAAAGTCGATTTGGGTAACCACGGAATAGGGGATTTGAAGTGGGTAAAACAAGACTATAGGTCCAGTCATTGTAGTGATCTACTAGCCCACCTCCAGTAGGCCGACGACACAGATCATAATCTTTATCTGGCAGAAATTCGGAAATCTCTATCTGCTTTTGCCCGAATCCGAAGGTGTAAGAGGGGTTCACCCATTGATAGTGTCGAAATCGAAGAGCACTAAGATCAGGATGATTCTCGAGCATCAAGAGATCATCAGTCATATTGGTGTAGGCATCAGCTTCCTTTGGAGGGAGTAATAATAGGTCATCGGACATGCGAAGTTGATGCTGGGTTCAAGTGATTGTTGCAACCTTGTAATCTTTCGATAAGTATACAATCGGATAGTAGGATTCGGAGTGTATCTTAATATATGCTAAACAAATAAAGTTTCTAAGACTATGAGCTGAATGAGTTTTAATTATACTTTGAGGGCGTTCTTCGCTTGCATCAAGGAAAGGCTAAGTCTCTTTTTTGTTCTCTTCTATGTTAAATACTTATAGCGAATTGGCCAAGCATACCGCTTTGGCTCGGCCGGTTTACGAACCTGGTAAGCCCATTGAGATTGTTGCTCGCGAATACGATCTTGATCCAGACATGATTCTCAAGATGGCTTCCAACGAAAATCCGTTGGGGGCTACACCTTTGGGCATGAAAGCGGCCCTAGCGATGCTGGATTCCGTTAATCTTTATCCTGAAAACAGTTCGCTTTTCCTGAGAGAAGCTCTGGCGTTGAAGCGAGGGGTTTCTCCAGATGAGCTCGTGATTGGCCACGGGTCGAGCGAAATTATTAATCTTCTAGCGGAAACTTACGTTGACTCTGAAACGGAAGTAATAGTGGGGGAATACGCGTTTTTTGCTTACAAGTTAGCGACCATTGCAAATGGAGGACGTTGTATTGAGGTAGCGATGCCCAATTTTCAGCATAATTTAAAGGCAATTGCTGAAGCTGTTACCTCTGCCACCCGGCTTATCTTTTTACCCAGTCCCAATAATCCTACGGGTACGGCAAATAGCGAATCGGAGGTGGTAGAGCTTGTCGAATCATTACCCGAACACGTGATATTATGTTTTGACGAGGCCTATTCTGAGTACCTCGATGATCCACCTGATCTTCGGGCGCTCATCAAGGCGGGACGAAAAGTTATTTGCCTCCGGACATTCTCTAAGATATACGGTTTAGCTGGTATGCGCATTGGTTACGGATATTGCCATCGAGACCTTGCCGAAATCCTTAATCGGGTTCGGTTTGCCTTCAATGTCAACAGCATAGCTCAAGCTGCTGCTCTAGGAGCACTAAAAGACAATTCCTTTGTTGAACATTCTAGGACGATTAACCGCGCAGGGATCGTCCAGCTTGAGAAGGGATTGGACTTTCTCGGGTTGGAGTGGGTTCCCAGTAAGGCAAATTTCCTTTTGGTTAGGGTTGAAAATTCGAAGAGAGTGGTTGATTTTCTACAAATGAAGGGCATCATAGTTAGACCATTAAATGGCTATTCGTTGTCTGATTACTTGCGTATCACGGTTGGCACCAAAGGGCAGAACAATCGACTTCTTGAGACCCTCGAAGAATGTATAGACGGTTGAGGAGGCGTCTGCGGGTCCTCAATTGAGGTTTCCCTATCGTGAATCTTATCCTGTACGGGTTTGTGTTCGAGATCATCGGGGCCGTTGCATTATTGATGCTAAACGCCCTGCTGGTCACCTTTGAGTTTAGTGTCATCAAAATTCGGCTTAGTCATTTTGAAGATGATGCTCACGAGCGGATTAATCAATGGAAAGGTCCCTCTCGTCTGCTTGAGAATGCAGAGAAATCAGTACGAGTTGCACGTCTGGGGACGCTGCTCTGCACTTTTGGATATGCGGCGGCAGCTTTTCTCCTTCTGGAACCTTTCTTTGCAAGTTTAAACATCTACGGGTACTCGATTTCTCCAGCCCTCTCCGGCCTGATTTCGGTTATACTTGCAGTATCTCTCCATTATATAGTGGGGGATTTGGTTCCCAGAAGTCTTGCTCTGACTTTCCCTGAGCACGCATTGCGTTCATCTTCGTGGGCTATTAGAGTGATTGGCGTTATCACTCGACCGTTCTTTGGACCTCTTCACTTCCTTGCTGGCATTGTACTCAAGCCTTTTGGTGCCAAGCCGGAATCAGATCTTGATACCCTTGCTTTAGAGGGTCAGTTGCGGACTCTTGAAGAGAGCCCTGAAGAATTTCCAGTACTTCCAAAGATTCTGAAGAACGTGATTAAGATGAAAGACACGAAGGTTCAGGATATTTTGTTTCCTCGAAACCAGGTCCAGTTCCTCGATGTTGAGGAAGATAACGAAGCAAATCTGGAATTGATGGCCCGATCCGGGCATACCCGTTTTCCCCTGTGTGAAGGAGACCTAGATAACTGTATAGGCCTGGTGCATATAAAAGATGTGTTCCATTCTACTGTTGATGTAAGCAGGATTGATCTGCGCAGGATCAAGCGTGAGATGACTCAAGTCGATCCGCAGGATCCGGTGGAAGATGTCCTGCAGAAGCTCCTTCTGAGTAAGACTCATATGGCTCTGGTCCGGGATGACTTTGGCGGGACGGTCGGAGTTGTTACTATGGAGCAAGTAATCGAGGAGCTAGTGGGAGAAATCCAGGATGAGTTTGATGCTGAAGAGACCTTGATCGATCAAATTAGTCATAAGGAATACCGGGTATCGGGATTGGCTCCGCTTCGAGATGTCGAAGATACATTTGGTGTCGAGCTTGAGAACAAGGATGAAGTTACCACCTTTGGAGGACTCATTACGGTTGAGTTGGGCCGTATTCCAAAGACCTCCGAATCTCTTGTTTTAAACGATTTGGAAGTGCGGATCACGGAGGTCGATGAGACCCGCGTGATTTCTACAACAGTTAAAAACCTTCTATAGGATTGCTTTAGATTGGAAATCAAGACTCTTAGGGTGAGTCATTGAGGTGAAGAAATGCACCCAAAACTAATATAACGGAGAGATAAATCTGAGGCCGAACATTCTCTAGATTTGCACGGACCAACAGCGTTTTGATCCCCTAGAATATTACAGCAATTCGTTTGTGAATACGGCCCATTTGGATCGCTTAGTAGAAAATAGAGTTTTAAATCTGGTTAGCTTGGATCCTTTCTATTGAGCCTTTTGAAAATCTGATAAAGTTTTTATCCGTTGGAAGAGTTTCATCTTCAATAGTTAACAGCGGCCCGTTGTAATCGATCGTTAATGGCAGCTCCTATCCCTTGTTCAGGGGCTAATTCTACTGTGATGACTTCATAATTCTCCTGGTCTAGTTGCTGTAATAGGTCGAAAAGGTGTTGCGCTGCCGTCTCGGGTTTGCCGTCTTCGCAGAGCCAGAAACAATTGCTTAAACGCGTTCTCTCAATGGTTTGGCGCCTTTGAAAAAAGATGGTGGCAGTTTTTTTAATTTTATCCCTTAATGGTGGTGTTTCCCCCTTAAACAGTTCCAATTTCGCGTTTGGACTGTAGTGCTTGCCCATCAAACCGGGAGATGGCAGACCTTTGGTTCCCTGCTTGTAATTAATGCTTGAAACTCTTGGGACATTGAAACCAAGACAGGCGTTAATTTCCTCCTCCGTGATAGCTCCTAGTCGAAGGATGCGTGGGTTCAATTGATCTGAGAGATCAACCACAGTAGACTCTATACCATATTTGCATTTACCGCCGTCAAGAATATGGTTTAGGTCGGTGCCAAGCATCTTTATCACATGCTTAGCCAGGGTCGGGCTCACATAACCGAAAGGATTGGCGCTTGGGGCAGCGAGCGGACATTCGCTTTGAGCCAAAACTTTCATCATCAAGGGATGACTCGGCATTCTTAGTGCTACGGTTGGAAGGCTTGCTGTAACAATGTTTGGAACACAGTCTTTTTTCGGTAAAACTAGGGTAAGTGGGCCAGGCCAAAACACTTTCGCAAGCTTTTCCGCTGACGAATTCATTAGGGCAAGAAGGTATGCTTGAGACCAAGTGTTGATGTGGACGATAAGGGGATCGATGAGAGGTCGTCCTTTTATTTCGAATATGCGCCGGCAAGCGTCAGGATTAAACGTATTGGCTGCTAATCCATAAACTGTTTCGGTAGGTAGTGCGACGAGGCTTCCCTCACGAAGCAGTCGCGCTACACTCGCAATATCCTTGGGATTATCCCGATAGATTTTAGGCAAAATATTATTAATTTTCAGCTAGGTTAGCTTCTATGTCTTAGTCTTAATCGAGTATTTTGTCGACTATTCTGAAGTCGGAAAGAATGTATGACATTAATACCTTATATTGATCCCAGGCTGTTTGTGAGAGCAAGCGAATCCTGGTTGTATAATTAGACGAATCACCGGCGCAGTACACGCCTTGATACTACTGAAAGAAGCTTCCTCTAAAATCATGAAATTATTTTGATATTCTAAGGTTATGTTATCCAAGTAGGATAAATGGGATTGATAATGTAATTGTTTGGGAATGGTTTTAGGAAAGAAGGCAACTAGAACTCCCATAATTTCTGCTTGCCATAATGCATTGATCTGCTTTCCCTCTCCTCTAAATGAGCTCAGAGAGTAATCTCCCCAGCGGTCAGTCGAGGAACCCATCTGATTACGAATTTACGGATGCGGAATTGTTTTATCGGTATGTAACCGATACTTGCAAGCTCCTGCCACGTCGTATTACTGGCCTCTCGGCTAAGCATCAGCGCCGTTTGACAAAAGTGGTTAAGCAGGCGCGGAATATGTTGTTATTGAAGTAGCCCGAGAGTCTGAAGATTTCAGTTAGGGGTCATATTCAAGGACGAAATACCGCGGTTTCGTCTGCTGTATTTTATTTTCAAATAAAGGTCAAATATCCTGATGGCTAGCCTTATGATTTCCCATTAATAGGAATCTGTTTTTAACCAGGATACATGATCGATCTTAATATTGGGCGAAGGGAGTAACGCTTTGCTCCTAAGTCTGGCTTTGGCTATTTTGAAGTTTCCTGGTGTGCGGTATATTTGCTTACTAGCTTTGCGATAGAGAGTTATATAACGAAGACAGACTTCTTTCCTTAATCGGAAGCCGGATCGTGAGCAACGTTGCCTTCTTGGCGGATCTGATAGAAAGGACAAGATAAACTTTACGCAAAGGGTTTCATCCTCGAAGATATATAATTGCCCCCACCCAGACTCGAACTGGGATTAACGGTTTAGGAAACCGCGGTTCTATCCATTGAACTATGGGGACATTAAGAGGTATCGCGTATGCTCGCGACATCAATCTTAGACAGGGCTATAGAGATTCGGGAAATGATTCAAATTGTTTTTCTGTTGGGTTCGGACCGCTCTGGATTCTGATTTTTTTAATCTGTTGGACATTGTTTCCGTAGCCCGTTGAGTAGGACAATAATAGTAAAATCAAATTGAGGTAGATAGAGAGTATCTCTAGGGCGGTTGCTACGGTTATCCCTGAAACAATATAGTACAGATGTTGATAAAAAAAACGACAAATGGATCGAACCTAGGGAGTCTCTATCGACGGGCCCTTATAACTGGGGCAAGTTCCGGATTGGGGTTAGGAGTCACCAATCTTCTTCTGAGTGAGGGAATCGAGGTCTGGGCGACATCGCGAAATCCGGCAAAATTGCCCCACCATGAAAAACTGCATCCGATCGCATTGGATCTATCCATGAAAGATTCTGTAGAGAAGCTGTTTTCAGAAGAATTGAGTGATGATATCGAATTTGACCTTTTGATTAATAATGCGGGAAGCGGGGTCTTTTATTCCTTTGAGTCGTTTCCAGAAGAAGAGATCGGAGATCAGGCTGAAGTGATGATGCTGGGGCCGATAAGAATCTGTCAAAGATTATATGGAGGAATGAAAGCGCGTGATCGTGGAGTAATTGTCAACGTTTCCTCATTGGCTGCGAAATTCCCACTGCCATTCATGAGTATGTACAATGCTGCTAAGAGTGGACTTTCCGGTTTTAGTGCCAGCTTGATGCTGGAAGCTTGGCGGAGCAAGGTAATCGTAATTGATTTCCAGCCAGCTGATCTTCGAACAGATTTCAATAATCAGATTCGAAAAGAGGAAAGAATGTTTAAGGGTCAAGGGGAATTGGGACGGTCATGGAGGAAACTGGAATCCCACACCTTGCGTTCCCCGCATGTGGATAAGGCGGTTAGAATGCTGCGAAACCTCCTTTTGAATCCGAGACATGGGAGATTCACGACCGGAGGATTTACGCAGGCTTTGCTGGCTCCTTTTATAACACGGTTTCTTTCTTGGCGTTTTCGAATCCATTTGATCCGGAACTACTACGGACTGAAGTAGAATCCGAATGTTTTATTGTCCTAGGCAAAGGCCTATGAGAAGACAGGTTTGTCTTTTTTTTGCGTGATTGAGCGAAACCATAGGTAGAAGACGATACCAAAAAAGACTAGGTTACGGAAGAAAGCGAAGGAGACGGAACCTAAGAAGGTATCTTTTTCGAGGTTCGTTCCAAAACACCCACAGGAAATATCGAGACCCCTTACCCATGCTTGGCCTGTAATAAGGATAAATATTAGCCCAATGAGAGAGAGCAGACTAAGGAATTCCTGTTGCCAAATACCGATGATTAAGGCAATGCCACAAAGAATCTCTAGCCAAGGAAGAATGATTGCGGCAAGACGTAAGGTTAGTTCGGGTAAAGGCAATTCGTATCCGTAAATCGATACGAGAAAATCCTGTAAATTAGCTGTTTTGGCAAGCCCGGCCCAAAGCATCAAACAACCAATCAGAATTCTGGTGATTTGAACCAGTTTAGTCCTGTGAGTCTCCTTCATTTGAATCCGAGATGAATTTTATATGAAGGGTTTCGTTTTCGAATTCCTCTTGGCTGGCGGGTGACTGTTTTGTGATGAGGGGAGAAGAGGCCCCAGGTTTGGAGACTGTGACCGATGATTTGATCAATGGTATACCGTTTGGATTGAGAGCGTTAGATGTGAGACCGATAACAGTCGCCATTAATAGGATACCTATGGCACGTTTTAAAAGTCTCAAAACTTGATTTGCCCTATTCATTTTGTATTCGGCCTTCTTCTTCAAGAAAAGCGTTTATTTCTGATTTAATATTTGTCCATCGGGTGCCTCCTGCAATGAGTTTGCCACTTATTTCTCCGTCTACAACTTTGGCCAGGATAAATGATGGAGTCTGTTTGACTCCAATCTTGGTACCCATGGATTTCTCATCTTCGACTTGTTCAGCATATTTTCCGCTTTCGAGGCAGCCATTGAAATCTACTGGATGTAGACCCAACTGGATGGCGAGGTCACGAATTTTTCCTAAGGAGAGCCGGTTGCTGTGGCGAAAGAGAAGATCACGCATCTCCCAGTAGCGACCCTGATCACCGGCGCAGTATGAGGCCTCTGCCGCCTTCTGGGAGTGGGAGTGGTTCCGTATTGGAAAGTTCTCGACGATGAATCGCATTTTGCCAGTTTCGACGTAAGTGCTAATAATCTTGTTGTAGGTGATTTCATGGAAGAGACTGCAATGACCACATTGATAGTCGGAGAACTCAACCATTATTAAGGGGGCATCAATCTTACCAAGCGAGTACTTGCTCTTGTCGAAAAAATTGTAACCTGCAAAGGGGCCTTCATCGGATTTGGGCTTTGAAAGATCTGAGTTTTCCTTGATGGATTTTTCGGCTAAGGAATAATCTGTAGACAGGACGCGGAATTTCTTTGACCCTTCGCTAAACCAGATTCTGAGTTTGAGAGAATGTAAAAGGTCGGAAGTGGATTTAGGAAGTGGAGGCATCCCTACATCACCTAGAAATACTTCGTAGCGGCCATTTCTTACCGGGAGAGATAAGGATTCTGACGGTTCGATAGAATCTGTGGTGACATTACTCTGCCAGAAGATCCGGGTTTCTCCTAGAAGAAGAGCGAATTTGAAACGTCCTTTCCCGTTGAATGGTTTGTCATCGACTGTTACTTTACCTCGGTAGAGGATCGAGTTAGCAGCCTCCGTCTTCCCGGCCAATATTAGTAATAACGAGGAGGCGAGAATGAGTTTAAATGAATGCTTCAAGACTGCCCTTTCAGAATACAAGAGATTACATAATGCTGTTTTGATCCATTATTTACAAGGTTAGAAGTTTTCAGGACTCTGAATTTCAGCAATTTAAAATTGCGACGTCTCGTAAACCTCTGAGTCTAAACTAACTTGCTAAAGACGTTCTATATGGCTAGTCTTTATGGTTTGTAATTTTTGAGGTGAGACAAAATATCGCGTGAAGATACTGTTAGCATAGAGCAATTTTTTAAGGTTGATATTCAAGAGGAACATTCTACTGGGATCAACTGTCAATATCTCAATTCTTCGGTTAATTCTGAACAGATCTAACTGGTCTATTACACTGAATGTGATGGGTCAATTTACAATAACCCTATTGGGCCGTTGTTCGTACGGATGCCAGGAATTACTTTATCCCATTGGTTCACCTCTGCGGGATTTACATTTTCCTTTCTAGATTCAAAGTTTCCCGGATCATTGGCTAGTGCATACCCTAACATGTTGGAATCTTATCAATATAATCTGAGCTAAGTATGAGTATGGGAAATAAGGCAGAGGGATCAAAGAGGCGGAAGATCATCCATTGGAATCCGGATGGTGATTCGAGACGAGATAAATCTCAGACAAAGAAGCAGGGGAATAGCCTTGTTTTCGGTATTGCGGTTGTGCTTCTTCTAATTCTTTCTTTGGCGGGCATTTACGGTGCTCGAAAGTATCTTGGATTGGGAGGGGAAGTTATTACCCCAGTGGTTGGGCCGAGTAGCTCTCCCGGTTATGAAAATGGAAAATTTGTCAGCCGGGAACGGGTTGATAGAATGAGGGCAGCCGTGCGACTGGGGATATCTGAGATTCGTAAAATCACTGATGACCATCCTCGGTTGATTGAGAATTTAGTTATAATTGAGACCGCATTTGATGAAGGTAACCGACAACTGGCATCAACTGCCTACCGAGAGGCGTTGGCTAAATTCGAGGAGGTTAGGGAATTAGTGGAAGAGATGAGGGAAACTATCACCGAAAAAGAGAAGGCCAAAGAGGTCTACGATGAATTCCTTGCTGCCGTTGAAAAGGATGAAGGAATGAGAATTCATGCTCCTTATGAATATGAAAAGGCGGTAGCGTATGGTAACGAGGGAACCGGGCGATTCGAAAACGGTGAATTTATAGCTTCAATTTCTGATTTTGAGCAAGCAATGACTGAATTGAAGGAGGTTGAGATTGCAGCCGAACTTTTCATCGCGGAAAAGGAAATCGAGGGAAAGATAGCTTTTTCCAAAGGGGAGAAAGCTATTTCAAAACAGATTTTCTCAGAGATCCTCACACTTCAGCCAGACAATGAATTAGCCAAGCGCAATCTAGAGCGAGCCCTAAATATCGACATATTAGTGTCATTACTAAAAAAGGCTAAAAAACAGGAAAATGACGGTGATTTGGAAGGAGCCCTCATAACTTATGAAAAGGCTTTTAAGATCGATACACGGTCGGCTAGAGCCCAACAAGGGGTTACCAGAGTCAGGAGAAATATTGAGAAAAACAATTTCGATAATTTTGTTTCGGCAGCAAAAGCTGCAGAGGAGAAGGAGGACTGGGACGCAGCAATCACGACCTTGGAAGCAGCCACCAAGATGTTCCCTGATAAGGAGGGGTTTGCCGAAGATCTTGCGAGAGTCAGAGAAGTGGCGCGATTGGCAAAAGTGAAAGATGCTCGAAGTCGGGCATTGGCCTTCGAGAACGATTACGAATGGATTGCGGCAAGGGACTCTTTTATCGAAGTGCTTGAATTAGACAGGGGGAATAAAGAGGCGACAGATGGTCTCCTTCGGACAGGTAATTTGGTCCGAGTTCTCCTTCGCTATAACCAACTTCTCGAACAGGCACAGGAATTGGCGAATCAGGGAGAATTTCAAAAATCTATTCGGGTCTTTAATGAAGGAATGTCTATTAAACCCTCCTATCTCCCCCTTGAGGAGGCGAGCTTAAATCTGCAAAACATGTTGCGGGAACAATCGAAACCAGTGCCGGTTAATTTCGTATCCGACGGAAAGACTTGGGTTAGCATTGCTGGCTTTGAGATGCTGGGAAGATTTGAACAAAAAACTGCTCGTATCTATCCTGGGAATTATAAAGTACGAGGTAGACGAAAAGGATATCGTGATATTCTATTAGAAATCAGAGTGCGCAGCGGCCGTGATTTTGGCCTCGTAAAGGTTATTTGTTTTCAGCGATCCTGACTCATCATCGAATTCGAGACAGGGGAGACCTTAAGAAATGAAATACATAAATAGATTGCTCTATGTTGTTCCGGTTCTTGTCTCTGGTTTGCTTGTTATAGTAGTAACCAAGGAAACCAATGCTGCGCCAGATCCTGAAATATTTGACGGCACCAAATATGGGGAGGAAATTTCAAAACACTACGCTATTAAAAAGGTCTTGGAGTTGATAAGAATAAATTCCTCCAGTGCTGGAAGGCCAGAACGAGGAGGTATGTCCTCTGAAGGGCAGAACGGTATTTACGTGCGACAGGATGGTAAAGGTATGGGAGGTGTAATTTCGGAGGCTGATGTTGACGAGGAAGACGGGAAACCTGTTTCCATTTCAATGGGTTCGGAAGGAGATGCAATAAATCCTAGTGTTCAGGTAAAAGTAATTGGGGAAAAATTGGCAGAACTTGATCGAAAAAGTGAGAAATTGGCCAATAGTGAAGGGGATGTAGTTTCGGCTGGTCAGGAAAATCCGGAGAGTCCTGGTCAGATAAATAAATTTCATGGTGCTAAAAGCGTAATGTTTGGATCCGAAGAAGAAATGATTGAGGTTGCTCAAAATTCGAAGGCTCGAGAAAATACGAACGAAGATTCCGAAGGTATGGGTCTAGGAGACAAAGAAATGCTGGACGGAAAGGGTCCCGAGATGCGTGGCAAGAACAAGGGACGGTCGATTGGGGTTGAGACGGGACAATCTATTCCAACTGATCTGTAAGTTTGAAAGGTATCATATGCGAAACGCAAGTAATCGTATCCTGATCATTGCCAGCCTCATTCTAAGCGCCATGGTCCCGGCGATATCGTCCGCAAAGTCGATTATCCTACCCGTTGAGGCCATCGAGGATTCGGCTACAATGAGCGCGGAGGAATTCGAGAGTGCTCATCCTGGAATTGATATCTCAGGATACATACCGGATGAAGAAGGTTACTACGTAAAATATTCACACGAAAATCTTAATTACTATTTCGGTCCTGTTGATATCTATTTGGAGGCGGTGTTATGGAAAGATAAACTCGCCGCAATCGTTGAAAGTGTAACTGCGGTTCGTTTAACACTGCAAAAGAGTGAGCTGGAAATCTATCATTTTGATCACGAGATGCTAAAGGTAGTCCAATCCGAGATGAAAAAAAGACGGCAGGATAGAAATGGGACCCCGGTCGAAGTTACAACGAGTAATTCTGCGCAAGCACAGATGGACCAGAAGGGTACAGAGAAAGGAACGCTTAAGCAGCGGGGGAATCTTGATCAGCTAGGAACCGCAGACCAGGCGAATGGGAATAATAAAGGTAATGCGATTGGTGGAAGCGGCAAGGAGGTCATTGTTTTTGAGCAGGGGGGAAACACTTCGGAATTGTTTGGGAAGAAGACTGAGGAAATGATGCGGATGGGGGAAGGTCAGGGTAGGCAAGGCAGGGAACAGGGAACCGAGACAACGAAACTAGAGCAGCAGTCGAAAGCGGTACAACCGGGTCGACCAAGTGTCCAGTTTGGGCAGCGCAGCCCCCAATCTTCCAGTGGTTCAAGTAGTTCCAGTAACAGTTCGAGTGGAAGTCCTTCTATACCATCGGCCGGACAACCTTCTAGTCGAAATCTGAATTGGTGGGAAATGCTACGGTCTATCTTTGGAAGGTAACCTTTTAGAAAGACTCCTCTTCCATGTGGATCTTTTTCTAGTCCAAAATCCTGGTTCCTATCTGCCGTTGAAACTCAGGTTTCAGTGGGCCAGAAAATAGATAAAGACAAAGACGAAAAAAACTTTCTTCCAAATTAATTTGTACCGATAAACGCCCCGCCGTGGATATATGTTAGTTCGCGCATTAGGTTGGCGAATTTCAAACCGGTTCGGGTAAAGTGTCTCTCATATTTTATAACTTGGGGAAATCCCACCGCGTTGATGGTCACAGGTCTGTTGCCTTCTTCGTCGGCCGGGTTAAGTTGCTCAATGCGATGGAGAACCTTTTCAGCGGTCTGAGTGAATTCGTCCCCAAAAATATAGATTCCAACCTTTTTATTTGAGTCCATTTCATCTTTTTCTTTGGAGAATCGGATAGCACGGATGATCCCAGGGACCGGATTACTTTGACTGTGATGGTCGTAGTTTCGAATGGCCCTCATTATACCTGCACGGCTTCCGGAGCTGTCGGGAAGCCATTGCCCACGGCTAGTACGAATCATGAAATTGCCATCAGCATCCATGACTTGAATGGCATCGACGATTGGATAGACTTTGAGAGTCTCTTCAAACTTAGTCACGATGGACTCCCATATTTTGCCCGTGCCGGGATCTCTCATACTTCCTGAGGTGTCCAATATGAAAACAAGGTGATTATTTGCCACTGGTACTCCAATGGGTAGCTCTGCTGTATTTTGAGGGATATCGATTTCCTTCTCCCTGGCATCGACTATCTCGTGAATGTTGTCCAAGTTAACGACAAGCTTCTCATTACCGAATTCGGTTTTCTTGATTCTATCAATGATCTTCTCGAGAGTAGTCTGCATTGAATCTACTTTTTGTATTTTGTCCTTTTCCTCTTGTGTCTCCTGTTGAATCAGATTGATGACTTCCTTGTTTTTGTCCCTGATATCGTCTAGTTCCTTTAAACGTTCTTGGTAGAGCTTCTCCAGCGTTTGGCGGATGTCGATGATGACTAGGCGTTCTGATCCTAAGGAAATAACGAAGAGGAGGATCACAGCACCGAATCCACAGCTGATGCAGTCGAGAAAGGAAAGGCTAAAATCCGAGCGTTCTCTCCTTGGTTTCCGATTATTCATATCGTTGGCCAATCCCTTGCAGGACAGATGAAGGAGCCATCAGTCTCGGTAGCCATGAGCCAGTACATTGAAGCAGCTTCTGGGTCGCCGGACCAGGGCAAGAGAATAATGTTGAGTGGGACTCCGCGTGGCATTGCACGTTTAGCAGCGTTGAACATTCGAATACGTGTCTGAGTATCGACGACATGCCCTGCTTTGACTGATTCCCCTTGGGTCGGTAAGCCATCCACTAATAGAATAATGTTATCCGGAAGTGGATCCAGATTCCCAATTACATAGAACGCTTTCTCGAGGTTAGCCGGACCTTGTGGTGTTTTCTCTCTGAGCCGTTTAAGAGTTTCGGCGGTTTGTTTTCGGTCGCTCATGTCCATCCAATCAAAGGCGCGAGTCGGATAAATGGATTCAGTCTCTTTTCCAAAGAAGTAAATTTGGTATCGGCTAGGCGGTTTGAGAGACGTAAAAAGCCATTCCACAGCTCGCATGGTCCTTTTCCACTTGGGTGCTGAACGCTTCTCTTCTTTGGTGCCGGTGGAACGCTCGATCGCCAATTCAACGTTTGCATCGAGCATTCCGCCCGAGGATTCAATCAGAAAGATCACACGTTCCCCATCGAGTTTAAACTCGGTAAGGTATTGTCGCCGAACTGGGTTTGGTACTGGGATTGGAACTGCTTCTTCTACAGTCGGTAATTTCTCAAGTCTTGCGAGGAGGTTATCGCGTAATTCCTCCATCTCTGCTAATTGCTCCAGGAGCAGCCTCAGCTCCAGTGTCTTATCCTCAATTTTCGTTTCAATTTCAATTTCATCGGTTTCGAGAATCTTGACGCGTTTACGGATCTCTTCGATATCTACAGAGAGTCGCAGGAGGTCCTGTTCTTCATCCTGGATATTTCGACGAAGGGCACCTAGATCCACTTCTTTGTCTGAGAGCTGCTGATTACTATCTTCGACTTTTTTTCCGCTGGTCAGGACAAAAAGAAGAATAATTGCGCCGAACCCACAACTGATACAGTCGAGAAATGAGATACTAAAACTCGTAACTCCGCGGTTTTTTTTCATTCCTCGCGACAGCAGATTAGGTGGAGCTCAATTTTTTCTGCTCCGCTACCTAAGGATAGAATATCGCCTGCCTTGAGAGTTTCGTTTTCCAGTAACGGTTTAGTGTTAAGGAATGTTGAATAGGCATTTTGGGGAACGAGTATCTTTTCGTTATTTCCGCTTAAAATTGAGCAATGCTCCCGTCCTATTCCCTGAATCGAATTCGGAATTATCAGACCAAACCCATTCTTTGGAAAATCAGTTCCAATGATGAACTCATCTCCCTGGATTCGATATCCAATACCATTGAGAACAATGTGTGAGGGTTTATAATTACCCTCACATTTCCTATCACCGGTGGAAGTTTCAGAGGGCTGATCATTTATCCATACAGACGAATTACAGTCTGGAATAGGAGATGGTTCTGTAGGGGACAAACCGACTTCATTCAAGTTGATGGTACTAGTTACGGGAGTATCTTCCAAGCTCGTTTCCAGTTCTTTTTCTAAACCGTAACGCACCGCCGTAAGGGTAGCAGCCCCACGGGGTAGAAGAACTATTTGATCACCTTTCCACGAGCCAATTTTTTCCTTTAACCCACTAACACGAATTGCCCGTTCTGTCATGAATATGTGTTTCGGACTCTCTCTTTCCGAGGTGGCAACTTCATCATAGATTTTTTTTATAAAGTTTAGGTTAGATTCATTTAGAACATTTAGATGGTGGTATATATCCTCCTGGGTAACGACCATTTTTCGAATACGCCTGACCCCATTCATCTCTATTGAGACCTCTTCTTGTTCGGTCAGTTCTTCCAAAGCATTCTTCATGTGGGCGAAAAAGACCTGTTCCGTTTTTGCGTTGTGGGTTACGTCGTAAGCTGTCTGGCTTAGAAATCGGTTTGCAAGCTTAGGAAAGAGCTCGGAATAGACTTGAGCATAGCCAACCCTCGAGCGATGTAGACTGACTCTAGAAAAGACCTGGCCTGTTCGGATAACGGTGACAAAGGTTGAGTGAAGATGAACATCGACATGCAGCGCGAACGAGGGTCCAGCCCCTACTGAAGAAGCTCCGGCGGCAGCAGAAAAAACGCCTAGGTCAACCAGTTCGACTAGCGGCATCCCAAGATCTTGTGCCATGCCAAGGATAAGACCGATTTTTTCCTCATCCCCGTATCTTCCACTGAGATACTTCCCTGGAAGAATGATTATTAAACGGTCAATCTGTCCTCCCATTTGAAGTTTCTTCCAGATGAAATGGATGTGCCGAAAAGCGAGTTCCGAATAGGGTGGCGGATTTCCTGGAGTGTTAAGCTCAGAAGGACGCAATGACAATTGATCCCAACACCGGTCGGAAACATATCGGGGATAGATCCTTTGCAAGAATTCTGCTTCCCTCCCAGTTTTAAATTCGGATCCGTCAAAGAAGACATGTCCAGGGCTTGAGAGGCCTTCGCTTTCCAAAGGAAAAATCCGAACTTCTCGGTCTTTGTTTTCGGCCGCTAGAATGCCCTCGTCACAGATTTCTAATCCGATTATCCTCACAGAAATTCTAACTTAGTTACTTGAGTTCTGAGTCATGGAGATCTCACCTTCTTCTTTAAATGGGATTTTCATCAACGCGACAAGTTTGTCTCGACAATATTCCTGTACTTCGAAGATGAGATTTTCCTGACGGGTTTGTAAGTAGTGAACGTAGACCATCAGAACTATGCTTAAAATCAAGGCCACGAAGGTTGAATTAAAGGCGAGGCCAAGATTCTCTGTAACTCCTTGGATATCACCCCGGATAGCCTTTTCTGCGTTGGTTAGGGCCTGAGCGATTCCGCGTACAGTTCCAATGAATCCAACCATCGGGAGGAATCCGATGATCAGTCGGGGAAGAGAAAGATCTGAATCCATTCGTTCAGCTTCAGAGTCGGAGATCTCCCGAACTGATTGAGAGACTTCTTGAATTGAATGTGTCGAATGGAAACGACGCAGAGATGTGAGGAAGATTTTAGGAAGGATCTGTTCTTTTAGATCAGGGTCATCTTGGAGTCGTGAATCGAGGTGTTTTGCATGGCTGAGAGCTTCTTCCGGAATGATCCGTTCTCCATCTTCAACTTCGATGAAAACCTCTCCCATGTTTTTTCTGATTCTGTGGATTGTTATTGTTTTTCCACTAACCATAATCACGGCCCAGACTAGAAGGGTGAAGCAGATCTGCTGTTCCGGATTCTTTATTATTATAGAGATGCTTCGGGCCGGAACAAACTCACCTTTGCCAGCATCTTGAGCTAGTAGCACCCGATTGTTTCTCTCAACCTTTTCCGCCTGTGGGCGAATGATTAATGAATACAGTAGGCCGACGAAGACTATGGCAAAAATCAAGCCACCGTATTTAATGACCATCTCGTTTGAGAAAAAACTGTGCTGGCTATTTCTTCCCGTCATGCTCTGTATAGTTTTCCCCTCTAACAAAGAAACAAACCTTTCTTAATTCGAAAAGTCTACTCCTTCCAAGACTCCGCCGGGCTTAGCACTCTATCATGGCCTCAAAGTTTCTAGGGACAAGTCTTTTTAGTAACTACATTTACAACTAGCTGTTTCTCGCTTGCCATTTCAGCTGCTAGTGGTCATAATTATAAATTCTTCTTCTAGGGGTTTCCCCGTCTCTTCTATAGAGTGGTGTATAAAATTTTAGAAACGTTTTTTAATGGGATAAAGGGGCTTTATAGGTTGCTTTGGTTGGGTCTAGTGCTCGGCTTGTCGTGGGCTTGTATAGAGAGTCAATAAAGAGGGAAATTTCAGATATGAATAATATTGTGGCCTACATCCTGATTTTCTCAATTTTTCTTCAGATCGGATGTCAGACCACCTCCAACACAACTCAAGGAGTGAAAAAGGGAGGAGTTGGAGGAGCAGTGGCAGGTGCTATAATTGGCAGTCAAAGTGGGCAGACGGTCGAGGGTGCTGCTATTGGTGCGGGAACAGGCATGCTCATAGGAGGTATCTATGGTGCTGTGAAAGACGCCAAGGAACGTAAGCAGCAGGATGAGATTGCTCAGGAGCGTGCCCACCAGCAAGAATTGGCTAAGATGCGTGAGGTTGAGGCTCGCGAGCGCGCTAGACTAGAAGAGGAATTAGTAATTGCTGAGGGTCTGAGGATTACTAATCAGGAAATTGAAGAAGCAGAGATTCGTAAGGAGCAAACTGAGATCGAATTGAAGAAACTTAAGGATGAGATTGCGGCAGCGAGGAATCGTCAGAAATCTCTAGAGGATGCGAACCGAAAAGCGCTTGAAAATGAGGAGGAGATTAAACGTTTGGAAGAACAATTGAAACATCTGAAGGAAGCGGCAGGCGAAAACTAACCTGTTGATAATTATGACTCTACTTCTTGGTAGGCGTGCCAGTAGAATAGTGTCTGTTTTAACCTAAGAACGATAGCCGGTATCAAATGTTGGGTTCTAAATCTATAAGGTTGTTAGGGTTCGCAGCTGTCGCGCTCCTGTATGGAGGATGTGCTTCCCCTTATACATTTAAGGTTGATGCGATAAATAACCCTGATGTTGAGGGGTACAGGTCGTTCAAAATGGTTAGTTCGAATGCCGAGTTCGATGAGAATGATCTTCAGTACAAAGAAGTTTCGGATTACGTAAAGACGACCCTATCTGCGCAAGGCCTCTACGAGGCACCTGACACAGAGAGTGCAGATATGATTGTGGATATATCCTTCGGCGTAGGAGATCCTCAGATCGATTATAAGACCTATACAACGCCTATTTATGCGGTGAGTTCTGGGGGGCCTAGGCTGGTATCGATTCCGATATTTGACAATAAAGGCAGTATTATTGGCTACAGGAGTGTTACTGTCTATGATCCGCCTCGCAAGCAAGTGGTGGATTTTGAAGAGAAGATGGTTCCCGTCACTACCTATGAGAAATACCTGAGACTGACGGCTCGAGACAATCAGAACGTCGATGACAGCGAAGCACCTGCTCAAGTGTGGAGCATCTATGTTAACAACAAGGACGAGAGCGACGACCTCCGAAAGTATCTTCCATTGATGGCAGCGGCTGCAGTTCCTTACGTTGGGGCGAGCACTGAGAGGCAGAAGGAGATTACACTGAAGGAGAGTGATGATGAAGTTACTTTCGTGAAACGCGGGATGTGACTTTTTTGTTATCTCCCTTGTTTCTCTAACGGTAGGGTCTGGCGTGGACGTTGGACTTTTGTTTTTATAGATGAAAACTAAACCAATGATTGCTCCTTATGGTTCTTGGAACTCTCCTATTTCCTCTCATCACTTAGTTGAGGATAGTATAGAATTTGGAGATTTAAGGACAGATGGAGAATGTCTTTATTGGATCGAAAGTCGGCCCGAGGAGAGTGGGCGATGCGTAATTTTAAGACGATCTCCTGATGGCGAGATAAAAGAAATCTTGCAGAAGCCTTACAGTGCCAGAAGTAGGGTTCATGAATACGGGGGTGGTGCGTTTTTGGTGGACCAAGGGGCTGTGTATTTTTCAAATTTCGCCGACCAACGAATTTACGTTGGACAGGTCCATTGTGACTCTAAACCTATTACAAAGGGAGACGGATCTCGTTATGCCGACTACGTATCCGATGTGAGGAGGAATCGACTGATCGGGGTACGAGAACACCATTATAGGAATAGTGGCCAGGTGGACAATGAGATTGTTGGGATCGGACATTCAGTAAGTACCGAAGATGTGGTTTTGATATCCGGGAGCGATTTTTATTCTGCTCCCCGACTTAGTCCTGATGGGGTTTATTTAGCCTGGTTAAGTTGGTCCCATCCAAACATGCCTTGGGATGAGTCCGAACTTTGGGTTGCCGAATTGGACGATGCTGGTTATCCCAAAGGTAGGATCAAGGTTGCAGGAGGAAATAGGGAGTCAGTTCAGCAACCTTGTTGGTCGGAGGATGGTGTTCTGTATTTTGTCTCCGATCGGTCCAATTGGTGGAATCTGTACCAGTGGGCGGATGGTGTAATCGAGAGAGTTTACAACCGTGACGCTGAGTTTGGAAGACCTCAGTGGTTGCTTGGTCTAATGAACTACGGTCTTCTCGATTCCGGTTCTATTGTTTGTTCTTACACCGTTGGGGGGACTTGGTTTCTTGGGAAGATAGGAAAGAAAGATCGGCGTCTTAAAGAGTTTGACCTCCCTTTCACGTACTTCGATTCCATTCAAGTGCTTGGCGACAGGGTTTATTGTTTGGCAGGATCCCCAGAGATTCCCCTTTCACTGATAGAATTGGATCTCTTATCCAAGAGATTTTTGGTCTTAAGGCGCTCTATGCCCAGTAGTGCAGTGAAAGGGTATACCTCTTTGCCGGAATCCTTGGAATTTCCTACCGGAGATGGTCATGTTGTTAACGGAAATTTTTACCCTCCAACTAACGATCGATTTGCAGGTCCTCCAGGAACCCGACCGCCTTTACTTGTCAAGATCCACGGCGGTCCTACTGCGGCGACCGATTCGGTTTTTTCTATGAAGATCCAGTTTTGGACAAGTCGTGGATTTGCAGTCTTTGATATCAACTACCGAGGAAGCAGTGGGTTTGGTAGAGAATTCAGGAATCTTCTCAATAAAAATTGGGGAATCGCAGATGTTATAGATTGTGTTATGGGCGCTCAATTTCTGGTTGATAATGGATTAGTTGATGAAGATAAACTCATAATTCGAGGTGGGAGTGCTGGTGGATTCACGACTTTGTCTGCCATTGCTTTTCATGACTTATTCAAGGCAGGTGCTAGCTATTATGGAGTAAGCGATCTTTTAAATTTAGCTAAGGATACACATAAGTTTGAGGCACGCTATCTTGACAGATTGATTGGGCCCCTCTCCGAATCTCAAGATAATTACTTCGATCGTTCACCTATCAATAGTCTTCAAACGGTCTCGGCTCCTATCATCTTTTTCCAGGGTTTAGAGGACGAGGTTGTGCCGGCAAGCCAGACTGAGTCGATGGTTAAGGCACTAAAAGACAAGGGTGTGCCTGTCGCCTATGTTCCATTCGCGCGAGAACAGCACGGATTCAGAAGCGCTGAGAGTATAATACGAGCGCACGAAGCGGAACTTTTTTTTTACAGTCAGGTCCTTGCATTTCCGATCGATGATAATTTTGATCCTGTTGAAATTTTTAATTCCAAATTCTCTTAAGCCTCCGGCGAGATAAGACTTTTCGGTTTCCAAGGAGTTCCTGCCTGTTTTTTCCGAAGTTAGAGTTGATTTCTTGGCTACCAAACTACGGGGTGGGTTTTGCCGTTGGTTACGTTCACTAGTCCCTGTGGGGCATGAGAGGAAGGAGCTACCAGGACCCACTTCCATGGAGTGCAAGTAAGAAAGGCAAAAATCATTCGGCGTGGGAGGCCAGGGTGACCGATCCACTCCATTTTGTCAGCTTCTGCATATAGAGTGTCGAGATCTTTAGCGACTTCGTGAGGAAGACGGGCACTCATAAGACCGCCAATTTCGAATTGGACGGAAGCAACAATGTTTCCGTTCTTAACCAAGACCCAACCTCCTTGTAGATCAGCCAGGGTATTTGCGGCTAGCGCCATTGCAGTATCATCGTTTCCAATTACCCATACGTTGTGAAGGTCGTGGGCGACGGAGCAGGCGAGGGCGGAAGCAGGCGTAACTGGTCCGACTTCTTTCCAAAACATCTTTGAGATGCCTCCTTCTCCGGAGTAGCGATCGATGAGGGCGAGTTTAGTTATACCATTTGCGGCGTCTGAAAAAACCATCCCATTTTTAACTTTGAGCGTTTCTATCAAGAAATCCTGTTTAAAATGAAAGGGTTTTAAAACTGCAGCTTTGACTTCCTTCTTTCCAGAAGGTGCTTCAATGATAAAATCCTCAGCAGTATATTTGCGGCCAAAGTTGATTGTGTTTCGAGCCCAGGAAGGCCATTCAATTTTGGGTAATTGAAGCAGGTATTGGCCATTTTCTGCAGCCAGTTTGCCATCGGCATAAACCTTAGCAATCTCGACTTTCTGAGGGTTTCGAAGCAGAACAATGTCGGCGTAACGTCCGGGTGTTATCGAACCAACAAGATGGTCGATTCCTGCGTGTTTTGCCGGGTAAAGAGAAACCATAGCGTATGCCGCTTCCATCGGGACTCCAGCATCTAGAGCAAGTTTCAAATTATAGTTTGATGTTCCTAGTTTGAGTGATGTGGAAACGTCACGATCATCAGTCGTAATGGATAGATGGGACCAATCTTGGATTCCTTTATCGAGAAAGTGTTTTACTATTGACTGGATCACATCGTAGCGAATCTGCAGAAAAACTCCGCGATTAACTTTGTCCCATGCTTCTTCCGCCAATCGGACTTCATGATCGCTTTCAAGTCCGGAGGCGGCAAATGCATTGATCTCGCTGAGTTCCGTCAGACCAGCTCCGTGACCTTCGACGACACCTCGTGAGTCCATTGCTGCTTGGATAACCTGCCAGAGCCGTTCATAGCCTGGAAGTTTCCGATTCCATAGCCGAGGCCAGTCCATTACTTCTCCGAGACCGACAACTTGCTGATCTCGGGACATGGCTTGCCGAATTTCCTCATACCCGTAATAGCCGCCACCCGACTCGTAAGGAGTTGGGGGAGTTGCGGATCCCATTTCCAGAAATATTTTTAGAGGACTATTGTGTTCCCTTGGGGTCAGCCAGAATTCGACATTGTGCACGCCGGAAACATTGGAAAATTCGTGAGACCCTTCGATCGTCCAAGTATTGCCAAATGGGATTACAAGGGCAGCTTCGAATTCGGGTGTAAGGTGGGAACTTTCGATATGTTTGTGAGATTCTCCAAATCCGGGAACAGCATAATAACCAACCGCTTCAACAGTTTGATTGGAGGTCCCATTCCATTTTCCGCGAGGACCTATCCAAGCAATCCGATTCCCTTTTATAACAATGTCCCAGTTTTTGTTCCAGGTCAGAGTGTGAACGTTAAGAAGCGTCAACCCGCTCAGGATAAGGTCCGCCCTACTTTTACCCAATGCCACCAGCATAAGCTCTTGCCGAATTTGAATCTCCTCATTGAATTCAAATTTTTTCTCTTCCCCTAATGCGTGAGAAGGATTTTGGAGAGAAAGGAGAGCAAGGAAAGCAAGGAGTGATTTCATTTCTTAAGAAGGATCAGTAGAATAGAATTGAATTGAGATTTCTGGATTCTAAATTCCAAACCGATATTAAACAATATCGTGAAGAGTAAGATCCAATTGGAACCTCAGAACGACAACCTTCCAGGAAAGTCTTATTTTAGCTGAGAAGTTACGATTGTTTCGAGGATTACTCATGGCCAGGGGTGATCTCTTTATAATTTTCCCAGCCTTCAATTAATGCATGGACGACCGGACGGGCGACACGATAGCACGATTCCTTGGCAGTGATGCCTTTCGCCGGGTAGGGAGCGGTAAGACTCCATTTCGCTGTTTCATCGGGAGGTTGAGCTGAATAGTTGCTGCCCGAACGAAGTACGAGGACGCGTTCAAAGTCGACTTTGCCGACTTTCGTAAGTCGATGAAGTGCACGTACGATACCATTGTCTTCCATATTAGTCATCACAAAGTTACCTTGGCCATTTGTGTATAGGCGAGTCCAGTCATTAGCCCACTTGTTGAGGATGGTCCCATGCCAGTAAGTATTCGATCCCAAGCTGTCTCCTTTCATGACAAAAGGAGGCTTTTGTGCGTTGGGAAATTCTTTGTAAAGCTTTCTGAATTCGACGACTTCAGGATGGTCCATTAACTTTACGGTTTTGGATAACTCATAAGCCCAATTGACAAGGGCAGGGTTAAGTCGGAATGCCATGTTTTTATAGGAGAAGCCTTGGCCAATCTGATTGGGGCGTTTGCTGTTGGTTGGGAAGATACCATAGGGCCAGTCCTCAGGAGCTTCCCTGGAATCGATTGCCTTGGACAAATCTCCTTCAATGACCCAGTTTGCCCACGCTGCCGAACCGATTGATCCATCGGCTGGATCGACGCCGGCAATACCTGAGATGATCCAGTAGGAATTCCTAAGATCGAATCGAGAATCCATTCCCAAAGCAGTTATAACCATTGCTGAATTTGTTACGCCAGGTCCAGTACAGACGCCCATTAAGCCCCTGTCGTTTGTACGAAGATCATGCGGGCCAAATGGGAAACTGTGAATTTTGTCAAGATGCTCTCGTTCGACCCAAAATTGGTATTCTCCGGGTACATCGCCCTTGTGCTCGCCTATCTCATAAAGGGCTACGACAACAACTTTAATCGGAATAGGATCTGAGCTAAACAAAGTTGTTCGGAACGAGAAGATCGATAGAACGGATAAAGTGAATGGGATGTAAATCTTGAATCTCATAACTTGGTAGGTTCGATTACTTCTCTTGACCATAAATAAAGATTGTTGAACCAAAATCGAATTTAATTATTCGAGTGCACATTGTTCAATCATCGTCAAGGCATGAAGGAAATGATCAATCGATGAAAATTCCCACTGTTAGCCAACAACAAAGTGCGGGGAATCCTTTAAGATAGGATAAGAAGCCGTATCCAATGTTCGATTTGTGGTGTTATAATTTAGTTAGAAAAATCGGAAGTTGACATGGAGTAATGGGTTTGGCGTCAATGCTCCTACCCAGGTTGTACTTATGCGCCTTTTAACTCTGAAATTTTAATCTTGGCTGTTAACTGATGTCTGCTTTCGACTACAATTCTAAGATTCTCAGTTGGAGTGCGGTGAGGAGGGAGCGGACGCAGCTGAGAGAAGAAGGGAAGGTGGTGGTTTTCACAAACGGATGTTTCGATGTTCTGCATCTAGGGCATCTTAGATATTTAACTTTCGCGCGCGAACAAGGGGACTGCCTCATGGTAGGCCTAAATAGTGATGCATCTGTAAGGCGGAATAAAGGGGCCGGGCGTCCGATAGTTTCAGAAATGGACAGAGCGTTAATGTTGTCGGGATTAGTGGCGGTAGATTTCGTAGTGATTTTCGACCAGGACGAACCCTGCAAACTAATCGGTGACCTTGTGCCAGATGTGCTGGTAAAGGGCCAAGATTGGATGCACTACGTAAGCGGCCGGGAAATAGTCGAAAAGAGCGGCGGAAAGGTTGTCCTAGCAAAATTGACGGAGGATCAATCGACCACTAGGATAATTGAGAGTATTCAAAAGAGGCCGTAGCCTTGTTTGGTTCGTCCTGCTACTAAGTCTATAGATTTTCGATAAACGAAATAAAATTCTCCTGTGTATAGCTTCGAATACTATTTGCCCGGGCTATTGTTTCGTCATTAGGCCCTACATAACCCCAGACAGCGAGAAGGAAGGTGACATCGTTATTTCTCTCGAAATGGCTTTTGAGTTGCAGAAGATTCTGAAGGGAATCATCGACAAAGTAGTAGTGAGACTGATCGAATCGGTCTTTGATCGCCCTCAAGTTCTCGGTTTTTGTAGCGCCACTTTCAGCGGAATAAATATTAGTGGGATCGATTCCGAGGTTGAAGTTTCCGCATAATTCTACAACAGCTGATTTGTTCTTGTTTGTTAGAATCACAATTGTTTCTCCTCCAGCCTTTTGAAGTCGTTTCCAGAGTGGCTGCATAGGGTAATTCAGGTTGAGCCAAGAGTTTCGATCTTTTTCGATGAACCTCTTGCGAGTGGCAAAGAAACGAAAGCGTCTCTCATTTGGAGGTTCGTCGTTGGTATGGATAAGTTCCTTGTATTCATCTGGGGAGAGAAGTGGGTCCAGGCCTTTACTCGAGCACTCGATACACCACTGTGCAAAAATAGGGAAATCGTCTGCCGGTTGGACATGGAAGCGGTTTTTTCTAAAAAGGTCTTCAAATCCTTCCGGCAGATCCTGGGGGTGGGTTAAAAGGTTACCTGAAGCCGCGTTGTAAGCAGTGATTAGGACTTCGCTCAGCGAATCGATCATTACTCCGTCAAAATCGTAAATAACCATGAGTCTGAGGAAAATTTTAGATTAATAAGCAATAAACTTCCTATCCGAATTCAGTCTGACTTGGTTGGAACTTTTAATTATGTGGGATAGTTGACTTGGAAATCCGAATCAGAGAGAACCTGGATTAAAGAAATGTTTGAGAAAAATTACTTCAAGAGAAGAAACGTTGGAGTCTCTCGGACTCAATATTGTTTTTTCCCAAAGTGGCTTTGGATATATTTGCTAAGCGGATATTTAGGGCTGATATGGGAGGTGACAGCGGTGCATCAGTCGCACTTCCATGGACCGACGGAATCAATAGAAATTGGCTGGTTCGAAGATGTTTTTGATAGAATTAAACGGGAAGCTTCGCCAGAAGAGCTTTATCGCTTCCTGTATTCCGTTCCCAAGGGAGGTGATTTGCACCACCATCACGCTGGTTCCATATTTACCGAAGACTGGTATCGAGTCGCAACTGACCCTGAACTGAATGGAGGAATCCGCTATTTTTCTCGCTACCGCATCAATAATTGCGGCGAAGGTGGAGATTCGAATTGGGGGCGGAATGGTTACGATCGATCTCTTTATTGGGTTAATATCAATGAATGGACATGGGAGACGCTTTCCCAATGCCATCAAGGGGAGTTTAAGCCTATTGATAAGTTGACGACTAGGGAGAGAAAAGATTGGGAAGCCTCTCTCATTCTTGATCGGCCCGGAGAGGGGCGCAATGAGTTTTTTGAGAATCATTGGAGTCGGATCAACGATTTATTCAGGAATCCTTATTTGATGGCGGAACTTTTGGTTGTTAATATGAAACGTTTTGGAGCGGAAGGTCTCATCTATTTAGAGCCTCAAGTAGCCTGGAAGGGGTTCCATAATCGGGAAGGGGAACCACTCTCATCTTCAAAAGTAAATGAGATCTACAAGGAGCGTATCGGAAGATTGGATGCAAGGGAAACCGGAGTGACAATGCGATTCTTGGTTACGATTTTGCGGTTTGGCGAAACTGCGCCTCAACAGATTATCCCAGCCTTCGAGTTTATCAGTCGGAATAATGATCTTTGGAGAGGAATCAATATGGCAGGTCGAGAGGACAATCAAAAGGGATATCCGGCTCGTTTCACAAAGGCATTTGATGACGCTTTGAGAAGATTTTCAGGAATCGGAATATCTATACATGCTGGCGAACAAGACGAACCATCATCACATATTTTTGATACTTTGAGATTAGGAGCGACCCGAATTGGACACGGTATCAACTTGATACATGATGCCCAAACCATGCAGCTCATGCGGTTTGGTAAATTTATGCTTGAGATCAACCTTGTAAGTAATCACATGCTGGAATATGTTCAGCATTCGCGAGAGCACCCTTTCCCCATTTACCTGAGGCATGGCATCCCTTGCGCCCTGTCAACTGACGATCGAGGGATGTTTGATTCAAATATGACTGATGAGTACTATACCGCTGTATCTAATTTCGATCTTACATGGAAGGAGCTTGTTGGACTCGGGCAGAATAGTCTCAAGTTTTCGTTTGCGGAACCGGGCGTGGTGATGGATCTCTTAGAACGCTACGCCCGAAACCTTGCGGAATTTGAGAGCAGGTTTTTAGTAGAAGATTGGCGAAATGTCCTAACGGGGGTGCATCCAGAAGGGACAGGCTACAGCAGAAGGCATTTGGGACTTAATCTGGACTTCTGATTGGGAGTATTCCTGGTAAGGATTGACGGAGTCTGACTCGAAGGATGTGACCTTGACTATAATGGTGGTTAAGAGTCTGGATGTCTACAGAGGATTACTTAGATTTGTTGGTCACTAAATTTAATCCGAAAGAGTAAGGCGTATAGGGCCGGCACGGCAAATAGAACGAGGACAGTGGAAAATAGAAGTCCAAATATAATGGATACGGCCATACCCTCCCAGGTTGGGTTGCCACGTAAGTAGAGGGGAAGAATCCCTCCTATGGTGGTCAGTGAGGTTAGGAGGATAGGACGCACCCGATTTAAAGCTGCCTCCAGAATACATTCCTTTTCAGAGAGGGTCCCTTCGTCGATATTGCAACGAATTCGGTCCATGAGTATGATGGCATTGTTGACGACAATTCCAATCAGCGAAACCATTCCAACGAGGGTAGTGAATCCGAATTCGACACCGGTTGCAAGGAGGCCGAATACGACTCCAATAAAACCCATTGGAATCGTACTTAGAATGATAAGAGTACGTCGAAAGGACCGAGTTTGACGAATAAGTAAAAGTAGAATAAGAAAACCTGCCCATGGGAGATTGACAAGAATTGAGCGGTTCGCCTTTTTCGATTCCGAACTTTCCCCGCCTAGCCGTACGTTTATCCGATTTCCCCAGCGGTTCCAATTCTTTCCGATAAATTCTTCGATGGAATCGTCCACTGATTTAGCGTGAAAATCGGAATTGAGATCAGATTGTACGGTTATTGTTCTCTCAAAATCCCTTCGCATAATATTGGCTGGGCCATGTACTTCCCGGATATATGCTATTTCGCCCAGTGGGACGCTTTTCCCAGTGAGTTCAGAATGAACGTTTACATCCTTTATGCGTTGAATTTCATCTTTGCCTCTTACCAAACTCTTAACGAATATGGGGATCACGTGATCCTCAGTACGAAGGCTGCTGGCTGGAATGCCGGTGAGAAGTGATTGAAGTGCCAATGCAACCTCGCCGTTTGTAACTCCAGAAGAGCCAGCCGCTTCGTCGTCGACTTCCACAAGAAGTTTCTTTACTGATTGGCCCCAATCATCACCAATGTTGTAGACTCCAGGTGTTCTACTTAGGAATTCTTTCACTTCGGCGGCAACGGCTATCAATTCTCCCGTATCCTGTCCGGATACATGAATTCTGATGGGGTAGCCGATTGCGGGGCCGGATTCAATAGAACGAACTCTAATTTGCGCCTCAGGGAATTCCCTCCGAGAAAACCCCTCCAATTTTTCTCTAAAGAAAGGTATAACTTTAGTGGTTTCGACATTGAATATGAAGAAAGCATATTCAGGGCTATATTCCCTAGTGCGGTGATTAAGGACATAGCGAGGAGCATTTCTTCCCACAAGAGATACCCAGTTGCGAATTGAAGGATCGCTATCCGAACGATTTCTAAGGTATCCCTGGACAAACGCATCAATTCTGGCAGCGGCCTCTGCGGTTCGTTCAATTACGGTACCGGAAGGGAATTCGATTTCGAGAGTGAATATGGGTCGGTCTGAGGGAGGAAAGAAAATTTTTGGAACGAAGAAGCGGAAAGAGTAGATTGCTCCCAAAAAGGCAAAAAGAACCAAGACAACAATAAACAGTGGTCTTCGAAGAGTCGAATTAAGGAGGCCCCGATAGAAACCTAGCCAGCGTCTTTCCCCTGGAGAGCCGTCCCTAGTTTGATGTAATTTGAAGGTATGGACTGAAAGGGTCGGGGTGATGGTAAAAGAGAAGAAAGTGGAACAAATAAGAGCCAGCCCTATTACTTGGAAAAGAGGAGTAACGTACTCTCCGCTGGTGGATTCTGCGAGATAGATTGGGAGGAATCCTACGATTGCCGTTACGGTAGCGGTAATGAGAGGACCATGAAGTTGATCGGTAGCTGAGATTGCGGCGGTAACTGGGTCCTGACCCTCTTCTCTAAGCGATAGAATCCTTTCAGAAATCACAATATGGTTGTCGACCATTATACCCAGGACTACAATGAAAGCAGCGAGTGCGACCAGATTAATGGTTACATTGAGACCTAGCATGACCATGAGGGTGGCAAGGATTACGAGCGGCATCATGGATGCGATTACCGATCCAGTCCGAAAGCCTAAAAATCCCATAAGGATAAACATGACGATAAGAAGACTTTGAACTAGGTTGAAGAAAAACCGATTGACGCGTGTGGTTACCCTTTCGGGTTCGAAAGCGACAAATTCGAACTGAACCTTGTCTCCTATCTCTTTGGCGAAGGTGCTAACGAGTTCGCGGACCTGTTTCCCAAGTTTGATTACGTTGCCCCCCTCGGTTAGAGAAATCCCGAGTCCAATTCCAGGGGATCCAGATGAGCGAAGCAGGCTTACAGGTGGCTGATGAGAGCCTTTAAAAATGTCAAGCAGCTCGCCTAAAGCATAAACATCCTCATCGTCTGGGAGAGTGACTGTTAGATTTTCAATCTCCTCTACCGATTGCAAATCGCTAACTGGTTCAACTGGAATGCGAGAATTCTCCTGCTTGATGCTCCCTCCCGGAGCGATTATGTTTTGGGCTGTCAGATAGGTCTTCAAATGTCTGGCCGAGAGGCCCAAGTCTGCCAAGTCAGCATCGTCGTACTCGACAAAAACAACTTCCTCCTGCTCTCCTAACTTGATTACCTTAGAAACCTCGTCTATGCGGAGGAGTCGCCCACGGAGTTGATCTGCAGCTCGCCCAATTTCCTCCGCGGAGGCGTTTTTACCCGATACCGTTAGGATGATTCCGAAGACCTCACCGTATTGGTCGTTGAGAAAAGGACCCCTAACTCCCTCAGGAAGATCAGATCGTATTTGTTCGGTCTTCCGTCGAATTCGATCCCAAATTGGCTGAAGCTTGTCATATCGATCTTTGAGTTTGATGAGTATGGCGCAAGCATTGTTCCGCGATATACTATTTACGAACTCCACCTCGGAAATTTCATGCATTGCTTCCTCAATGCGTGTCGTAACTAGAGACTCGATTCTTTCCACCGAAGCACCGGGATATATGGTGGTGAGCAGCGCATAGCGAAACGGGATTTTCGGATCTTCGAAGCGAGGGAGAGTTAAAAATGCAATAATTCCTCCGAGGATGGTAAAAACAACCAGAGTCCAGGTAAGACGGGTCTCTCTAAGAGCGGTCTTTGTGATTCTCATCAACTCGACAGGAGGTTAGGATGGCACGGAAATAGCCTGAAGACGCTTCCTAAATTAGGGGTAGAATGATGAAGCGAATTGATTGACAAAGGAGTTAGGGAATTTTTTTATCTCGAAGATGGCAACCACTTTCCTAGAGCCATCCCTCGGATCTTATCGTAATTCGAGTCTATTCGAATCAATGACCTCTAGTTCGGAGCTCAGGTTCCCGGCTGTTAGTAGTTGGCCATCACGGTTTAATGTTTTGCCTTTAACTACCCGTTATGGGTTGTTGACTGTATCCAGTATTTTGTTCAAGAAAGCAAGATAGGATTGTAAGCTTATTCTTGAGTACTCAACGACACAACTCGCTCTACCTTCTGTTTCTTTCGGATATCCGTAACGTTAGGAATAGACCTTCTCGAGTGTGAATAAATATGAAACTCAGGGACCCTCTTGCTCTCTATGTGCATGGGTAGGCAGATTACGGATGATCTGTTCTGGCCATTGCGGGAACTATAAATTTTCTAGACAACAGGTTGCAGCTTATCCATTTAGTAATTCTTTGACCCTAGTAATGACTGTGAGGAATCCGTCCGTATGAGAATGGTTGCTATTTACACATTTCAGCCCGCAATCTCGAATTCAGGTTGGTTGCAAAGAGCAAGACCTGACAGTTTTTTTAATAGCGACGAGCATCGGTTTAAGGAGCAACACCCGGAAAACCTGGGTTCATATTTCAAAGGGGAGGCTGAATCATGAAAGAAAAACGTGAACCCCTAGCTATTGTGGGCATTGGGTGCCGTCTCCCTGGTGGCGTATCTGATGCAAATTCGTTTTGGGAGTTTCTTCGCGAAGGACAGAGCGGGATTTCTGAGGTCCCCGATGATCGGTGGAATCTAGAACGTTACTTTAATTCAAACCCGGATGTACCCGGGAAGATGATAACGCGATGGGGTGGATTCCTTGAGAATGTGGGTGGGTTTGATGCCCAGTTTTTTGGAATCTCTCCCCGAGAAGCTCTGCGGATGGACCCGCAGCAGAGGTGGCTTCTCGAAACCGCCTGGGAAACACTAGAAGATGCAGGACTTTCCCAGGATCAGATTTCAGGGACCCGCACTGGGGTGTTCGTTGGGATCTCAAGTAACGATTATGCGAATATACAACAGAAGGGTCCATTCGATGTCGATGTTCATACCAACAGCGGCAGCACCCTTAGCATCGCCTCTAATCGAATTTCCTACCTGTTCAACTTGAAAGGCCCAAGCGTTTCGGTAGATACGGCCTGTTCTTCGGCATTAGTGGCGGTTAACTTGGCTTGTCAAAGTATTTGGGATGGGCAGTGTAACCTGGCGTTGGCTGGAGGAGTGAATGCTATTATTACTCCGGATTCATCGATTGGTTTCAGTAAAGCTTCAATGCTCTCTCCCGACGGACAGTGTTTTGCATTTGATGCTCGGGCCAACGGCTATGTTCGGGGCGAGGGCGTAGGAATGGTTGCGATCAAACCGTTGGACAAGGCACTAAAAGATCGCGATCCAATGTATGCGGTTATTCGAGCGGCAGTAGTGAATCAGGATGGGCGGACTAGTGCTATGACCGTACCAGGCTTGGAGTCACAGTCGCAGATGCTGGAAGAAGCCTATAAAGAAGCGGGCTTAGAGCCTGGGCGTGTCTGTTATATGGAGGCGCATGGAACGGGGACTCCTGTAGGAGATCCGATCGAAGTACAAGCGCTTGGCGAGGTCCTGTCCCGGGAACGGCCGGAAGGGAACAAGTGTGTCATAGGTTCGGTTAAGACTAATATTGGGCACCTGGAATCAGGTTCAGGCATCGCTGGTCTCATTAAGGCTGCTTTGGTACTGAAACACGGAGAAATTCCTCCGAATTTGAACTTCGAGACCCCCAATCCTAATATACCCTTTGAAAAGTTAAAGCTTCGTGTCCCAGTAGAGCTTGAGAAGCTCAAAGCAGTCGGAGAAACTGCGGTTGCAGCGGTAAATTCGTTCGGGTTCGGGGGTACCAACGCTCATATCGTTCTTGAGGAAATTCCAATTGGAAAGACTAGCAAACGACGACGGGGTAGGAATGGGCGAGTTGCTCCAACGGTGGTCCCAATTTCTGCAAAGACTGATGTGGCGTTAAAATCCTACGCTAAGGCATTTTGCGGGTATCTTGAAAAGATGAATGGGGAAGCCGATATTCGAGATCTTTCTTATTCGGCTAGCCTGAAGAAGAGCCAACACGACCAGCGATTTGCGGTCGTGGGTAATAACGTTGAGGATATTCTAGAAAAAATCAAAAAATGGGAACTGGAAGACCGAATTCCTCCCGGTGCTGTTCTTGACCGGGTCGGGTCTGAAGTCCCCAATATTGCCTTCGTTTTCTCTGGCCAGGGTTCGCAATGGTGGGGAATGGGGCAGGAACTTATTAAGACCGAGCCGATTTTTAGGAAAACGATCGAACAAATCGATCGGATTATACAGTCCATGGGAGGCTGGTCTCTGCTTCAGGAAATGCAAAGGAGCGAAGAAGATTCGCAGATTGATCGAACCAAGTTTGCTCAACCAGCCATTTTTGCTCTAGAGGTGGGCCTAGCGGAGGTTTGGCGATCACTAGGGGTCGAACCATCATTTGTTATTGGACATAGCGTGGGCGAAGTGGCGGCTGCTTATTGGTCTGGAGCCTATAGTCTGGAAGATGCCGTAAAGGTGATTTTCCACCGTAGTCGCCTACAGGATACAACGGGTGGATCGGGCCGCATGGCTGCTGTTGGGCTCTCTTATGAAAAAGCATTTGCGACTCTTAAAGGATACGAAAGCCAAGTAGCGATAGCGGCTATGAATAGTCCTAACATGGTAACCTTAGCAGGGGATACCGAGGCTATCGAGCCAGTTGTTGAGGCATTAGAAAAAGAGGGAGTATTTACGCGTTGGCTGCCGATTGATTACGCCTTTCACACTCACCAGATGGAACCTATTCGCGAAGAGCTGATTAATTCTCTTTCCGACATCAATCCCCGCTCCTCCAAAATACCATTCGTTTCGACCGTTACAGGGGATGTTGTAAAGACTGAGGAATTGAATGCAGCCTACTGGTGGAGGAATGTTCGAGAGCCAGTAAAGTTTGAGCAGGGCTTCACCAAAATTGTTGAGCGAGGAATAAGCCTATTTCTAGAACTTGGTGCCCATCCAATTCATACTGCTTCCGCAAAAGAATGTATGAGTAGGGCTGGTGTGAGTGGACGAACATTGGTTTCGCTGCGCCGCAATGAGCCGGAAAAGGCTCTGATGCTGGAGGCATTCGGGTCTCTTTACGCACTTGGATATCCGGTGGATTGGACGGCTTTGAATGGGGCTAAAACCGAGTTTCTAAGGTTACCCTCATATCCCTGGCAGCACGAAAAATTCTGGCTAGAGTCAAAAGAATCGAGAGACTACAGATTCGCAACTGCTCCGCACCCGCTTCTCGGGTTAAGGATTAGTTCTCCGAATCCGACCTGGGAGAACGATCTTGATTATCGTCTCTTCGGTTACCTGGCTGACCATAGGTTTTGGGATTCGATGATCTTTCCAGCTGCAGGTTATGCGGAAATAGGGATTGCTGTGGCCAAGCAGATTTTTCCAGACGAATCCTACGTTGTGGAGGATCTCAAAACGACTAAGGCTCTCTTTTTCTCGGAGACCAAAGTGCCCAAAATGCGGATTGTCTACGATGAGTCGGACAAGTCCATTGAGATTTTTAGTTCTAATGGAACGGGACGTGATTGGGAGATGAATGCCCAATGCCGTATTCAAAAACTTTCAATTCGAGAGGGTGCATCAGGCGATGTGGAGGCCGTCAAGGCACGAATGGAAAAGCATATCAGCCATGAGGAGTACTATTCGGATTATGAGGCTGCAGGTTATCAATTTGGGCCAAATTTCCAGGAGTTGAGTGATATATGGAAAAAGGACGGTGAATCACTCGGGAGGATTGTTGTTCCGGAGGAAGTAAAACAGACGATACCAGATTATCATTTCCAGCCAGCTGTTTTGGATGCCTGTTTCCACTGTGTCAAAGGGGCACAGGTCTTTCCCGATGAGAACAAGGCTGAGGACAACTTTTTTCTTCCCTCAGCGGTGCGAAGGGTACGACTTTATTTACCCGTCGAGGATCGGATGTGGGCACACTGTGTCGTTAACCTTGATGACGGCAATGTGGTTGATGCAGACATCGCGGTTTACAACGATGATGGGAAGCGGGTGGCCGATATACTCGGTTTTCGAGTAGAACGCGTTGAGAAAAGCGAATCCAAGGCGGCCGATGATCTGGTTAATTGTTTCTATCAATTCAACTGGAAACAACAGCATCTCCGAGGAAGTGGAATCTCCGGGTCTGCTAATCTCAGCAGAACATTTGAAATTGTTGAGAATGTCGATTCCGAAGCTCGATCGATCTATGAGCGGTACGACCTGCAGACTTATTTCGATCAGTTCATGCCTGTTCTGGATAAACTCTGTGTCCCATACGCTGTTAATTGTTTTCTTGATCTAGGGTGGAATCCTATTGTGGGAGATCGGATAGAGCTTGAGCCATTTGCGGAGCACCTTGAAATCCGCGAACAACACGTTCGATTGACTCGTGCTCTTCTCAACTACCTGAAAGATGAGCAGTACCTCGTTTCTGTTGCTGAGGATGTGTGGGAAGTGTCTAGGGTTCCAGTTAGGCAGGAAGATCCCCTCCGAGGTCTTGAGGAACTACGAGAGAAGTTTCCGCGATTCGGTTCCGAGCTCCCGCTGATTACAACCTGTGGACCTCGATTAGCTGAGATTCTGGTTGGAGCGCTTGATGGGATGGAATTAATTTTCCCGGGAGGATCGGCCGAACTTTTCGGTACATTTTATAGAGAAGGAGCGGATTTCCTAGTCTATAATGAAATGATCCAGCATGCAGTTTCGTTTGCCATCAAAAATTTACCTGCGAGGAGAACAATTAGAGTACTCGAAGTCGGAGCAGGAACTGGTTCTCTCACTAGGAACATTTTGCCGATTCTTCCTTCTGATCGGTCGGAATTCACTTTTACCGATAACAGCCCCATTTTCTTCAATGAGGCAAGAAAGCTTTTTAGTGACTACGATTTTGTTGAATACGAGCTGCTGGATATCGAAAAAGATCCTTCAGAACAAGGGGTAGATCTCCATTCATTTGACCTCATTATAGCTACTAATGTTGTTCATGCTACCCACGATTTGAAACACACTTTGTCGATCATAAAGAAGCTGCTTGCTTCAAAAGGTATTTTCATGTTCCTCGAGGTAACCACTCCTAGAATTTCGCTGGATATGGTATTCGGGCAGTTAAAAGGGTGGTGGCAATTTACTGATACAGAGTTGAGAAAGCACTCCGCTCTCTTGTCTCGGGAGCAGTGGGAAGATTTACTCAAAGATTGTGAATTCAACAATGTGGTATCCTTTGTTGACACGCCGGAGGGAACATTCGCTCAGCAGACTGCTTTTCTCGTTGAGGGCCCTGAAATCGGCGAGGATGAATCGATTGTTGTTGAGGGCAAAGGTCCGAAGCCGGGCTATTTAGTTGTCGGTGAAGATGTTGGAATAGGAAAACACCTTGTTCAGCTCCTTGAAGAGAACCATTCGGCTCAGTGTATTCTGGCTAGTCCAGGTGACGAATTTGTTTCAATTGGCGAGAAGCGCTATCGCTTTCGAACAGATCATGGAGACGATCTTGAGGAACTACTCCGGAAAACCTCAGAAAATGGTGCTGCTCTTGCCGGTGTGATTCATTTGCTGAGCATTGATCATCCTTTGACCGAAGTAACTTCCCCCGGATTATTGACGGAAAGTCAAAAGAGTGGAGTTTTCAGTATACTCGGTCTTGGCAAGGCACTTGCCCGTATAGAATTGGAGGAGCGTGCTCCTCGAGTATGGGTTGTGACCCGAGGTGCCCATGCTGTGACTTCTGGTGAACCTATTGACCGGATTGCTTCGACCCCAGTTTACGGTATGTTGAGGGTAGCTAATAACGAGCATCCTGAGAATAGGTGGACTGCTATAGATCTAGGGAGAGAGGCAAACTCGGATGAGGTGACTCTGCTTTTCGAGGAGGTCATCTTGGATGATGATGAATTGGAAGTTTCGTTCCGTTCCGGTTACCGCTTCTGTAATCGTCTTACAAGAGTAACCCTAGATGATGTGCCGCAGCGTACCAAAAACGCCGTAAGTAAAGATGACATCTTGCCCTACCGCCTTGAGATTCCTACACCTGGAATCCTTAATAATCTTTCCCTTAGTGAGACGATGCGTCATCCACCGGGAGAAAACGAGGTCGAGGTCCAAGTCAAAGCGGGTGGAATAAATTTCCGGGACGTGATGAAGGTTTTAGGAATGTATCCGGGAAACAGTCGCGATCTCAAATGGCTAGGCGATGATTTCTCTGGAGTTGTGGTGCGTATTGGCAGCAAAGTTACCGATGTTAGGGTCGGAGATGCGGTTGTTGGAATGGCGCCAAATTCTTTCCGTTCATATGTCACTATTAATCGGGATTTAGTGTTCTCTAAGCCACCCCAATTCTCGTTTGAGGAAGCATCTACTCTACCTACGGTGTACCTTACAGCTCACTATGCGCTGAATCATCTTGCCCGTATGAGGAAGGGAGAAAGTGTACTCATCCATAGCGGGACGGGTGGAGTTGGTCAGGCAGGCATCCGTATTGCCCAGAATATCGGTCTAACAATCTACTCGACCGCAGGCTCTCCCGAAAAACGTGCCTTCCTAAAAGAGATGGGAGTCCATTATGTAATGGATTCGCGCTCCGTAGATTTTGCTGATGAGATCATGGAGATTACCGAGGGAAGGGGAGTAGATGCTATTCTTAATGCCCTTGCTGATGATTTTATACCAAAGAACCTTTCGGTTCTTGCACCCTTTGGAAGGTACCTTGAAATCGGTAAGGTTGATATCTACCAGAACTCGAAAATCGGTCTAGAACCTTTCAAGAACAATATCTCCTTTTTTGCTATAGACCTTGCCCAGCACCTAGAGGAACGTCCTGAGTTTTTCGCTTCCCTGATGAAGGAACTGTCTTCCGAGTTTCACGAGGGAAGACTGGCTCCACTTCCTTTCAAGCAGTTTCCTGTTACGGAGGCAGTAGAGGCCTTTCGCTATTTCGCACAGGCCCAACACATTGGGAAGAATGTTCTGTCGTTTAATGAAAAGAATATTCCAGTCGGTCCTTCCACCGAAGTTCAGGATCTATTTGAGGGAGAAGGGACCTACTTGATCACGGGTGGGTCGAGTGGTTTTGGTTTAGAAGTAGCTAAGTGGATGGTAAAATTGGGTGCCGGAACTTTGGTTTTATTGAGCCGGTCAGGTCCGAAAACGGAATCCGAAAAGAGCGATATAGAGGCCCTTAGAGAAAACAATGTGAATGTCGTCGACGCTAGAGCCGATATTTCGTCGGAGGAGGATGTTATTCGAATTGTTGAGCAGATCAAAAGTGAATTACCGCCGCTTAAGGGTGTCATCCATGGCGCCATGGTTCTTCATGATGACTTTATTAGGGATCTTGCTAGTGAGGACTTTGAAAAGGTTCTACGTCCTAAAATGATTGGGGCCTGGCTCCTACACCAGCATACCAGAGACTGTCAGCTAGATTATTTCATTTCATTCTCATCGGTTTCTTCGATGGTTGGAGCTGGACGACAGAGCAACTACTGTTCAGGAAATCTTTTTCTTGATGCGCTTGCGCACCATCGGCGTTTTCTCGGACTACCTGCCCTTACGGTCAATTGGGGGGCTCTTCTGGAGGCAGGGTTTGTCTCTAGAGACCAGAAAACAGCTCAGTATTTAGATAAGATCGGGATGAAGAGCTTTACTATTAGCGAAGCTCTGGAGATATTCGGCCAGATTTTGCGGCGTGATCCTATTCAATTAGGTGCAGCCCGTATCGACTGGAATGCCTTGGCCAAAATAAACCCGGCTACTCTCAGATCTCGTACTCTGTCCTTGATCGCTGAAGAGCAGGCTGCAGAAGAGGCAGCCGGTGGCCAGAATATGATCCGGCCTCAAATCCTTGAGGCAGCTCCAGAAGATAGGATCCAGATAATGGAGGCATTTATCTGTGAGCAGGTTGCTCAGGTGTTTGGTACCAGTTCTTCGAAAATTGATTTAGAGACGCCTCTTACACAGGTAGGACTTGATTCTTTGATGGCTATCGAGCTTATGAACAGACTTGAGTCTAGTTTGGGGACGAGTCTTTCAATGAGCGACTTTCTCCAAGGCCCTAACATAAAGCAGCTTGCAATCCCGTTGCTTGAGAAACTGGTTTTGGAAGGCGATGACCAGAGAGATGGTGCTGCCTCCGGAATCGGCAAGGGAGATTTAATCGAGAAAACTGATAGAGCAGAACGCGAATTTGCTCTCTCCTACGGACAGAGAGCACTTTGGTTTCTCAACCGTCTTGCCCCGGATAGTTCTGCCTATAATCTTGTTTTTAGCTCGGTCATAACACCAGCTGTCAATATTCCTGTAATGGAGAGGGCGTTTGCGGCTCTTTTTCGGCGCCATCCCATGCTCGACGTTACATTTTCGAGTGAATCGGGACAACTTGTTCAGGTTTTGCATGAAGGTAGGACCATTGATTTTCGGGAGCATGATTCGACCCACCTGTCTGAAGATCAAATAAAGGACCTGCTGATTGAGCACGCCAATAAGCCGTTCGATCTGGAGAAAGGACCTGTGATTCGGCTTGAACTATTTCGGACCAAGGACGACGCACATGTTGCCTTACTCTGCATGCACCATATTGTTTCTGATGCCTGGTCAGTCGTGTTGCTAATGAATGATCTTATCGAGAGCTATTTCTCGATTGAGGCTGGCGGAGAACCGCAATTCGAGGAATTGGATTACCGCTATTCAGACTACGTACAATGGCAGAATCGGTTACTCGAAAGTGCCGATATTTCTAAGACTCTTGAATATTGGACCGAACAACTCCGAGACGTCCCTATGGTTCTCGACTTACCAACTGATCATGCGCGGCCGGTGGTACAGACGTTTAATGGTTCCACTCACGGATTCAAGCTGAGCCGAGAACTCACTAAGAAGGTAGAGGCTCTGGCTTCAGATAACAATGTCACCCTGTATATCACTCTGCTTTCCGCGTTTCAGATCTTACTTCATCGTTATAGCAACCAGGATGATATTATTGTTGGCAGCCCCTTAGCAGGAAGGCACCACCAGGAATTCCATGATCTTGTTGGATATTTCATCAATCCAGTAGCGTTGCGTAGCCGAGTAGAGGATGATCCTACTTTTACAGATTATCTCCAACAGGTGAGTAAAACGTTTTTTGGAGCGTTCGAAAATCAAGAATTTCCGGTGCAGAAATTGGTTGAGCATCTTAACGTGAAGCGGGATTCGAGTCGTTCTCCAATCTTTCAAGTAGTTTTTTCAATGGAGAAAGTCCCGGGAATTGATGAGCAGGGCATCGCGGTTTTTCTGATTGGGCAGGGCGGGCACGAATTTGGCGTTGGAGATCTTTCGGTCAAGTCGATCGACCTTAATTTACGTCAGGCCCAGTTCGAAATAACACTTGTTGTTGAGGAAGCAGGTGGAAATATCTACGGCTGCTGGCAGTACAACCGTGATCTCTTTGAACCCGAAACTATTTCCCTTCTTAATGAGCTTTATGAACAGATTCTCGCGGATCTAGCCGTTAACTCTGATAAGAAAATCTCTGAAGTATCCTTCCTCAACAAGGAGGAGGAGAGGAAGATACTAGAGGAGTGGAACGCCACTGCCGCTGAATGCCCTGACGATACATGCTTACATCAGTTGGTTGCGGAGCATGCAGTTCGAACACCTAATTCCATTGCCGTCACTTGTGAAGGCGATTCATTAACTTATGCTCAGCTTGATCGCCGAGCCAATGCCATCGCAGGTAAGCTTCAGAAAGAAGGTGTTGGGGTTAATGACCCAGTCGGGGTATTCCTTGATAGGTCTATTGACATGCTACCTGGAGTTCTGGGTGTATTAAAGGCAGGTGGATGTTTTGTTCCGCTGGATCCAGCCTTTCCCACTTTTCGGTTGGAACAGATGCTGAACGACGCAAACCCAAAGGTTATACTTACGCATGCCAAACTGGATGAGAATTTACCTAAGGGAAGCTGGAATAATCTCCACTTGAATGACAATGAGGAAGCATATTCTCCACCGAATGTGGAAGATCAGACCTCTGAGTCTCTTGCCTACATAATCTATACATCAGGTTCAACGGGCCAGCCTAAGGGAGTTGAAATTCCTCATCGAGCGGTTGTGAACTTCCTAATCTCTATGCGAGATACTCCAGGGTTAAGTGCAGATGACACGCTGCTTGCAGTAACTACCCTCTCCTTTGATATATCTATTTTAGAGCTTTTTCTACCTCTTATCGCAAATGCTAAGGTTGTTATTGCAACCAGAGAGGAGGCCATGGATGGCCGTCGTCTGTCGATCTTGATGGATGAATATGCTATCACTACTATGCAAGCGACACCAGCGACTTGGCAGATGTTGCTTGATTCAGGTTGGGAGGGAAAGTATGACCTAAGGGCTTTCTGTGGTGGTGAAGCACTCTCTCGGGAACTGGCCGAAGCGCTTCTGCCCTGTACTCGAGCAGTCTGGAATCTCTATGGTCCGACCGAGACGACGATTTGGTCGACGGTGGACAAAGTTGCTTCGGGGGTAGGAAACGTTTCGATAGGACGTCCAATTGCTAATACCACTGTTTATATTTTAGACGATAATAACCAAGCGTTGCCTCCCGGATTTACCGGCAATCTCTATATCGGAGGAGATGGTTTGGCTAGGGGGTACCACGGAGAAGAGGAGCTTACTTTGGAGCGATTCGTGGAGATTACATTGCCTAATGGGAAGGTAGAGAGGCTCTACGATACTGGCGATTTAGCCCGGTTTTTGGCGGATGGCAAAATCGAATTCATGGGGCGCAATGATTCTCAAGTTAAAATCCGAGGTTATCGAATCGAGCTTGAAGAAATTGAGCATCAGATCGTTAGTCATCCTTCGATTAAGAGTGCGGTGGTGTTGAAGCGTGATGACATACCAGGTGAGAGCCTTGCTGCTTACATCATTCCCGAAGAATCAAGTGAGGGTTTGGTGGTGAACTTACGGCGTTTCCTTTCGAATCGATTGCCGGAATACATGCGACCGGGAATCTACGTGACTCTCGATGACTTCCCAATGACGCCGAACAACAAAATTGACAGGAGAAAATTGCCGGCGCCCACACTGGAGCGATCCGATCTTCAAGTTGAGTATATAGAACCCCAAACTCCAAGTGAAAAAATCTTAATTGATATTCTCAATGAGGCTTTTTTAAGTGATCGTATAGGTATTCGAGACAACTTTTTCGAATTGGGTGGTGATTCCCTATTAGCTGTCCAAATTCTCACTGAAATATCGAAGACATTTAACCGGCCGATGCCGGTGGAGAATTTCCTCCAAAATCCGACGGTAGAGAGCCTAGCTCAGTACCTGGATATGGAACCGTCTTTCCAGGAGAGTAAAGATGAAGTAATTGAATTAGATCGTGGACTTCCCAATGACCTCGATTCGAGCTATCTCACTATCGATATCCTCGATAGTACTGCAAAGAAGGATGAAACTTTACCGAAGGTTGATTCGGTCGCCCTAGCTTACATTCCGGATGCCTTCCTCAAACTCACTGGGTTGACCAGGGAAGATATCGTTCATACCTGGCTGCATGGACAGCCTTTCGTGAGCAATCTTTACGAAACTAGTTTTGGCCGAATTGGGTTGATCATGCTCCCTCGGCTTGGTGCTGAGCTCTACAAGGACCAGGAGGTATTGAGCCGGCATGTTATGGAAGCTTTGGAACTCGCTTCCCGAATGGGAGCTAGGAATGTTTCTCTGACCGGTCTGATTCCATCTGCAACTGACTATGGAAGAAATGTCTTAGAGTGGGTTAAGGGTAACGAGGATCTTCCTGCAATTACTACTGGCCACGCAACCACCACCGCAACCATTATAAAATCTATTGAAGGGCTCCTTTCTGAGACCAATCGTAATTTTGCTTCAGAGTGTGTCTGCGTCCTTGGGCTTGGATCTATTGGATACGCTACCCTCCGGTTGATGCTGGAAGTTCTTCCTCATCCTTCTAGTCTTATTCTTTGCGATCTATACCAAAAACAGGAATCTCTCGAAACGATTCGATCGGAGCTCCAGGGTAATCTTGGGTTTAGAGGGGAGATACGAATCGAGACAACAAAAGGTCGTCTCCCAGATGCAGTCTATGATGCGACGTTCATCTTAGGAGCAACGAATGTTCCAGGAATCTTGGATGTTGAACGCCTTCAGGCAGGTGCGTTGATTGTCGATGATTCTTTTCCTCCTTGTTTTCGAGTATTCGACGCTATCAAGCGATTGAAAACTGATCACGATATCCTTTTTACGACTAGTGGTCTTCTACGTCTTGGAGAAGAGATCAAGGAGACAATTTATTTACCTTCCGGAACTGCTAGTCTCCTTGAGGAACTCGGGGGGAACCAGCTGCTCGCGTTGGCGGGACGGGACTCGAAGGAAATTACTGGTTGTATATTGTCCGGTTTACTTACTGGTAGGAATCCTGAGATAAAACCGACATTGGGACCTGTCAGTCTGGAGGACTCTTTGGCTCATTTTAAACTTTTGGAGTCTCCTGAATTCGGGCCTGCCAAGCTCCAGTGTGAAAATTATTTTATCTCCCCGGAGACAATTAAATTGTTTAATGCTGGGGAATCCTTGGAATCCGATCACACTAGATCCCCTATTCGGGTTCATGGTTTGGACTGATTAACATACAGCGTGAACGATCGCTCCCCTTCGGCATCTGGTGGTTTTCAAAGGCCCCTCCTTCATCCTTTGGGAGGAAGCAATCTCGCAACCTTATTGGGTGCCTTTCGGAAGTATGCGCCATTCAATAGATATTCTCTTCCGGTGCGTCTGTTGGCGATATCAGCTGTTTTACTTCGGTTCCCTTTCTATCGTGCCGAGCGGATCTTCCATGGGCGTAGGATTCAGAATTTGGAGCTTTCCGAAGATCCGGTTTTTGTAATAGGACATTGGCGTTCTGGTACTACCCATTTGCATAATTTGCTCTGTAAGGATCCCCAATTTGGGTGGACTAATTTCATCCAGACTGCGATGCCTTGGGACTTTCTCAGTCGTCTTAAAATAGCACTGCCTATAATTGAAAGGTTTCTTCCCGATACGCGAGGCATGGATAATGTTAGATTAAGTATCGAATCACCTCAAGAAGAAGAAATGGCTTTAGGCAATATGGGTTCCCTAAGTTATTACTATTGCTACTATTTCCCTCAGCATTTTAGGAGAGTTTATCGGGACTCGATCTTGTGTGATGATTTAAATGAAGAAGAGTTGCAAGGGTTTCGAAACAATTTCCTCTATCTTACAAAGAAACTTTCCTTAAGTGAACGTAATCAGGGGAAGCGACTTCTCTTCAAGAATCCGGCTAATACGGCTCGAATTCCCCTGCTTAGATCTATTTTTAAGGGGGCAAAATTCATTCATATTGTTCGAAATCCTTTCGAGGTTTTCTGTTCCACAGTGAGACATTATGAGCGCACTATGAGCGCCTTTGCTTGGCAAGAGTGGGATGAGATAGATTTCGATCAGTTAACATTGGAAAATTATGAATTGATGATGAAACGGTTTCTCCAATTTCGGTCCAACTTCGATCCGGATTCTTTTTATGAGCTTCGCTTTGAGGCTTTGGAGGAGAACCCTATCCTCGAAATTGAAAAAGTTTACGATCATTTCAAATTTCCAAACAAGGACATGGCTATCAATGCGATCCAAGAGTACGCCCAAGAACAGCGAAACTACAGAAAAAATGTCTACAGGATAAGTAAAAGACAGGTAGCACAGATACGCCGCGGTTGGGGTTTTGCCCTCGATGTATGGAATTATGATCTCCCTGAGGGGGTTGAGGTTACAGATTAGTCCAGTAATTTATTGTCTGCTCCGTTGGCTTTACTGAGTTTCAATGAGCTATAGATCTCTTGAGAAGTTCAGCATTGTATCTCGTAATAGACTGAAAGATAAACACAACAAACGCCTTTTTGGCTATTACTGCATGATAGTTAATGAAGTAAGATGTTTGTCCGTGACTGGCTGAAGAAATCAATGGGCTAACTGTATCTTTTTTTATTGGATATTTGGACTTATCCGATGGAGGTTATCAAGACTAGCCCGGGAGTTTTCTTTGTGATCTGAACGTTGAATTCGTTGAGAGCCTCAATAGGGGATTAGCCAAATTAATCGATTTCGAACACAAGGTCTGATTCGCTATAATGGAAATAGTCTACCAGCCATTCTTGTTCGTATAAATAGGTGTTTCCATTGAATTCAAAGTGAGAGATCTCTAATAAGGCTCGAGTGGTTTTGTGTCTGATAACAAGACTTTTTTTAATAGGCGACCCTCTTCGATCTAAGGGATAATTCTTGCGTCATAAATAAGGCACGTCAGATTTAGTTGGCATGGCAGTTGGAGTTTGTGACTTCCCTTCTTCGGAGACATTCCGTTTTCCCGAGGATTGGTATTCTCGAAAACGGAAGTGCGCTTCTGTCCATACTTTGGGGTGTAGGCTAAATCAATCGGAAAGTCAGCTGATAAAGGATAGTCTTATCAATGCTGGGTATGATCTGGTTCCTTTCGGAGAGAGCGCTGATTTGGGTATAATAAATACCTGCACTGTTACGTCGGAGGCGGATTCAAAGTGTCGTCAGGCCATACGTAAATTCATCCGAAAGAACCCACATGCTTTCACCGCTGTTGTCGGCTGCTATTCTCAGATGGCGGCTATGACGATTGCCGATATCCCAGGTGTGGATCTCATAGTTGGGAGTCAGGATAAGTTGAATGTACACAATTATGTTAGAGGTGGAAAGACGCGCCACCCTATAATTCTTGATAACCGTATGGGAAGAGAAGATTTTTCCATCAATTTGTTCGGAGCAGGTTCATTCGAGAAAAGAGCTAATCTTAAGATCCAAGATGGGTGTGATTTTATGTGTGGCTTCTGTATTATTCCTCGTGCACGAGGGCGTGCCCGGAGTCGAAGGCTGAAAAACCTTATGGAAGAGGTAGATAGCTTATCCCAAAGAGGAGTGCGCGAAATAATCCTTACAGGTGTCAATCTTGGTACTTTCGAACAGGAGGGTTGGAATATTGTATCAATCGTTGATGCCCTTGATGAACAACCTGGGGTTGAACGAATTCGCATAAGTAGTATCGAGCCAACTACGATTCCAGTTGATTTGCTGGAGCGGATGTCTGATCGAGCGCATGCTTTGCTGCCTTATCTTCACATACCACTTCAGAGTGGATCTGACCGTGTTTTAAATCGGATGCGTCGCCGTTACAGCGTCGCTGAGTTTGTTTCTTTCATTCGCTATGCTAATTCTACGGTAAAGGATCTCTGTATTGGCACCGACCTTCTAGTAGGTTCACCGGGTGAAGAGGAAGATGATTTTCTAAAAACTTGCAGTGTTTTTTCAGAAAATCCGTTCTCGTATTGCCACGTCTTTCCTTATTCTAAAAGAGAGGGAACTTTCGCAGCTAAGCAAGATGGCCACGTTCCAGATGGGGTTAAGGCCAAACGTAGTGCCATCTGTCGGAGACTAGGAGCAGTCCGTAAATACGATTACCAAAAGAGATATCTGGGTCAGGTGCTAGAGGTGCTCTTCGAAGATAAAAAGGATGATTACTTTCCAGGTTACACGGAAAACTATATCCGTGTCATATCTCGATCTAAAACCGAGATGACCAATCGCCTTGCCAAAGTAAGGTTGGATCGAATTCGAGGTGATGTTGTTGAGGGTTCGGTTGTAAAGGTCCTCCGCTAAGGGTATTCTTTTCTTCCTTTCTCCCTTGTTTTTTTGAATTCACAATCGTGCTTGGTTTCCTTTGGAGTCGAAAGGACCTTGAAGATACACCAAAAAAACAGAATGGAGACCGTTCCAATCGACATAATCAATATTATCCATCCCCCAGCAGTCATTGCTTATATTGCTTTACTCGAGAAATAACTATAGCAATGAAGACCGCAATAACTAGCAACATAAGGACGCTAAGTTGAGCTACTAAGTTGGGGCTTTCTGTTTTGCTACCTACGAGATCTACCACGTGATAATCGAGGGTTCCCGTTCCCAGTCCTATTACGTTAAATAGAAGCCACATAACAAATATTGCAATAAGAGCGGTTGGGCACAGGAATTTAATAATAAAGCGGAAGATTTTTGGTATTTTAATAATTGCCCCTACTTCTGCTTCCTGCATTCCCTTTTCCACTCCCATGACCCAACCGAAAATAATGATCTGAATTGTGGCCAGGACAAAAATAAGAAAGGTTCCCGCCCAGAAATCAAGTGTGTCGAGCGCCTTTATGTCCTCACTGAAATAGAGGACAAAGCCACAACCGAATGCTGTAATCAAACCGAGGATAGCGACTGACTGTTTACGTTTAATATTAAGGGTTTCCTCGAGAAAAGCGATCCCGGGTTGGAGCATGGAAAGGGAACTGGTAACTGCAGCCAAGAAGAGAAGGAAGAAAAATAGGAAGCCGAAGAAAACACCCAATGGCATGACTGAAAAGACCATCGGAAGTACGTTGAATCCAGTTGCGAAAGTGCTACTCAGGCTTCCGGCGATTCCGGATACCCCTAGGAACGCAACTGCGGCTGGTATTGTTATTAAGCCACCCAATGCAACCTCACAGAACTCATTGGCACTGGTTGCAGCCAGCCCGCTCAGAACTACATCATCACCAGCAGTTAGATAGCTAGAGTAAGTCAGAATAATACCAAACCCGACAGATAGGGAGAAAAAGATCTGTCCAGCTGCAGCCAGCCAAAGTCTTGGATTATATAACTGCTCCCAAATCGACACCTTATCTAGGATAAGATTTGAATCCTGATCGACCTCAGCTTGTATTCTCTCGATGGCCGCGCTCCCCAATACTTCCTCGACAACGATCCATTTTTCCACATTAGGTTCGTCACTAATGTTTTCCTTCAGTACAACCTTTCCTGGGTTCCACATGAATCCGAGTCCATTGTTGACGTTATTCTCAGGTATTTCGGCATTAGGTGCACCGAGAGTAAGAACCCTAATAAGTATTACGATTGCCAGAATAAAAAGGGTTGGCATGGCGAAGGTGCAAAAAAATTCTATGCCCTTAGTCAGTCCTCTGTAGATGAGAACAAAATTTATAAAAAAAACAAAGACCAAGTAGATTCCTACATTCTGGATTCCAAATCCGATTGCGGAGCCGTTGCTCTCCATGCCCGTGAAGGAGGAAAAGAAGGCTCCGGACTCATCGGCTCCGTCAAAGTTCATATTTCCCATTAGGAAATTTACAGAGTATCCGAGGCACCAGGCCTCAACGATGACATAATAAAAATAGATGATCACGGGAATTATGACGCCGATAATACCCAAGTATTTTGCGGATGGATGTGATGCGACTGCATTCAGTATTCCCGGGCACGAATTAAACCCCTTTTGTCCTGCAAATCGCCCCATCGTCCACTCTGCCCAACAAATAGGTAACCCGATCAAAAGGAAGGCGAAGAAGTAGGCCAACATGAAGGCTCCTCCACCGTACTGAGCAGCTTGGCCGGGGAAGCGCAGAAAATTACCCAGTCCTACGGCGCTTCCAGAAACTGCTAGAATAACTCCAACCCGGGAATTCCAGGATTCTCTTCCCGATGCCATTATGGTTACTTATTTGAGACTGGGTTGGTTGACAATACCAGCAAAAAATCGGAGATCGAACTGATACAGTGAAAATTGACGGGTATATTTTCTTCGAATGGATTAGATGGTTTGCTTTGGCTTTGGCAGCGACCCTCGGGATTCTCATCCTTGAGAATATCTATAATGACCTTCCAGACTTGTTGAAAATGGGAATCCGAGGACAAGATATTCTTCGGTACTATATTGTTCTGCTGCCTAGTTTCATTCCAACAGTCCTTCCCGTTTCATTGCTGATATCAGTTCTCCTCGGACTTGGAAATCTATACCAACATAACGAGATAACAGCGTTTAAATCAGTCGGGTTGAGCTTATGGAGAATAAGTCGAGTTTTCTGGGCAATAGGAATTTTCCTATCAATCGTGCTTTTCTATCTGAATGCCCAACTCGTTCCTTCGTCGATTGAAAAGGCAGGAGCAATGAGGGATGATTTTGCTCGATATAGTCATGGATTGGAAGGAGTAGAAAGCGAATTCGGAATAATCTACAACCTAACTTTCTATAATCATCTGGAGCGACGGTTGTGGTTTATGAACCGCTTTAATGAATACGAAAACAGAGGCTATGGTATTACTGTTTCCGAACTTAGTGAAACCGGGAGGGAGGAATTTCGGATTGTAGCCAATGAGGTTCACTACGAATGGGAAGGTAAACGCTGGATTTTTTATGAGGGGCGAATCATTGAATTTGATGTTGAAACGGGAGAGGCTCTTAGGTCGCTTCCCATTATTCAGCGATCTTATTCTGAGTTTGAAGAGAACCCTGTGCTCATGCGCTCTCTAGAAAAACGCCCTAAAGATTTATCGCTTTTCCAGTTGCATCACGTTTTGAAATATCTCGGGGCTGTAGATGATCCACGATTTCCTGCTTACAAAGTTCGATATCACAGTATCCTAGCTAATCCCTTTAGCGTTATTATTGTAATTGCTCTTGCAATTCCTTTTGTTGTTTCTGGAGTTCGCGTTAGTCCTGTCGTTGGTGTGGCTAAAACAGTTGGTCTCTTCTTTGCTTATTACTTGGTTGCAAATGTCTCTACCCTAATGGGTGAACGGGGAATACTTGATCCGATTAGTGCTGGATGGTTGCCAAATTCGATTATGGGGCTGACAGCTTTCTGGTTCAACAGACGACAGATGTGACTGCGTTGTGGCTACGCTTCCAGAGCAATCTCCGAGAGATTAATATAGGTATCTTTTGTTTTATAGGGCAAGTTAAGAGGAGTCTTACAGACGATTTCGATGGACGAATTATATCGCTGCGAAGAGCAGGTTACCCATTTTGTTTTAGAGTCTTAATCGAGTGATCGACGATCGTGGCAAATGGGTTACGTAGCTATAAGCCATAGGGCTAGGTCTCTGCTCGCAGATGAAGACAGAGGCTGATTTGAATCCATTAGGCTGGAGCTGCTAATTATTCCCAATGGTAGTGAGGATGTTTTTCAAGTAACTGACCTCCTCGATCCAGCCCCCAATACTGAGTTTTTCCGAGAATTTGTATCCTTAAAGACATTGTATTAAGGATGGATATTCGATCTTGATTATTTATTTTTTTATTGATGACAAATTCTTGTGTGCTTTGACTGCCTCCGTGGATTTTAGGTCAACACCCTGAGCGACCTTCTAATTTCAAGGGATAACAAAACGGTTGAGAGTTAAATCAACCATACTTCTCATTCTGAAGGCCCCTGAATTAGGACGGGTCAAAACACGCCTAGCGGAGAAAATCGGCGAGGTCCAGGCACTTTCTGCCTACCAAAAAATGACTGAAAAACTATTCGATTGTTTGGCTCCTTACGCCCCATTTGAGATTCATTTCTCGCCAGGAAGTGCGAGGAATCTCATGGAACTATGGCTGGGGCCAAATCATCCGTATTTTCCCCAGGTGAAAGGTGATCTTGGCCATAGAATGCGGACAGCTGTTAGGGGTGCTTTGGACCGGGGAGCAGAGTCTGTTATCTTACTCGGAGGCGACTGTCCCTATGTTTCCTTGCCTCTGCTCTTGAGAGCATCAAATTCCCTTGAGATTCACGACGTGGTTGTGGGGCCATCGTTGGACGGGGGCTACTATTTGCTAGGCATGAATCAGCTTCAATCTAAATTGTTCGTCAACATTCCATGGAGTACAAGCAATGTTTTGCCTATTACTTTGAAGAGAATTAAATCGATGGGACTTACTTCCGAAGTTCTGGAACCTCTTGAGGATGTAGATGACCTCTCCTCTTGGATTCGAGCCGAGCCTCTTTTACGGGCTAGATAAATACTCCAGATTAGATCGTTTTCCAAGTGATCTGTTGAATTCCTGGGGTCAATTGTTGATCCTGTCTTTCTAAGATATGTTTCCTAATAGAACGACGTCCTAGATATTCCCGTGCATTCTTCGGTCTTCGACTGCCACTTCGACCGAGAATTTATTACAAAGGGAAGCATGGAAACACTATTATTACTATGGGTTAATCAAAGTTAACCCAAATTCTTGTTTTCTCCAGAAACACTATAAGTAACAGTTGATCGTGGGTTCTTAATATGACAAATGGCGTTGCCCATCGGATGATTTAGCATGTAGGGGTCGGTTTAGACCAGAAAGAGGGTATCCTCATCCGAAGAAACGAACGGTTTACAGTTGGTAAGGAGGGGTGTGTTCACCGTTTGGATCAACTACGCTGATAGTGAACTTACGCTTCTCTCCTTCAAACGGGGACTGGTTAATCAATGATGAGATTAGGGAAACGTCGTTACAGTCTTTGCTGAGGTGAACTAGGAAAACTTTTTCCCAGCCAGGTTCAGATTCGGTTCTAAGAAACTCAAGTGCTGATGCATTTGAAAGATGGCCATGCCTGCTTTTGATTCGCTGTTTCACTGACCACGGTCGTTTCTTATCTTCATTAAGCATATCAGTTTCGTAATTTGCTTCCATAACGAGTACATTGACTGGCCGTACATGTTCTCTTACGAGCTGTGGAATATGCCCGAGGTCAAGGCACCAAGCCATGCTGCGCCTCGGATTAAAGAGATCTTCGCCTCCGCTAGCAAAAACGAATCCTACAGGATCTAAAGCATCATGGGGAACAGGAAAGGAAGTTATCTCTAGGTCACGAAAACGGAAGGTACGCCCTGTTTCGAATATCTGCCAATTAGCTTTTCGTTTTAAGGAGTCCTGAATCGCCTTTGCGGTTGAGAAATTGGCAAAGGTACGGATATGAGGGATTTTTGATAATCCTGTCAGACCGGCTGTGTGGTCACTGTGTTCATGGGTTACAAAAATAGCATCAATAGAATTGATTGACTCTCCGCTCGCTTCTAAAAATGCACATGTTTTTCTGGTGGAAAATCCTGCATCGATAAGTACACGGCATTGTTCAGTAACAAGGAGGGCACAATTTCCTGAACTACTACTACCGAGTATTTGGAGGAACATACATCAATTCTTTTGGTGGATGTTCCTCTTTTTGTAAATCCTTTCCGATGTTAGAATTTACTTGCTTGCCGAACTCTCCCTGTCTCTGCATTTTTAGATGAGAATGAGTGAAGATAAAGAACTAATCTCTGATCTTGATAGGGCCGGTCGGCCGAAATCGCTCGATCACCAATACGACGATGGATTTACCGTTAGTCGACCGTATCGCGAGTCTTTGCCAGACGTGCAAAACAGAACTGGGGTGGAGATCCATGGTGATGGTGTTCCAATCATTGAGGTGGGAATTTCTAATTTCCATTTGCCCTTGAAAGTTCTTACGGCGCAAAACGAATCAATTGATTTAGAGGCGGCAGTTACGGGTACGGTCTCATTGGGTTCAGACCGGAAAGGAGTCAACATGTCTCGAATTATCCGGACTTTCTATGAATTCAAGGATCGGGTCTTTACACTGGAGTTACTTGAGGAGATTCTTCTTCGCTACAAAGAAACTTTGGAGAGTAGCCGTGCGCGTCTCACTGTTCGTTTTTCTTATCCGATCTATCAGGAAAGCCTTCGCAGTGGGTTGGGGGGATATCTCTACTACGATGTCGATTATGAAGGAATTATTGATGACCTCGATCGATTTCGAAAGCGGATGCACTTAGACTTTATTTATTCTTCAGTTTGCCCGAATTCAGCCGAGTTGGCTGAACACGCCCGTAACATGAGAGGCAAGTATGCTTTGCCCCATGCTCAAAGAAGTAAAGCGAGGGTAAGTGTTGAGGTTCGGTCTGGTGCTTTAGTCACGATCGAAAATATCCGCGAAAAATGTCTTGAGGCCCTCAGAACTGAGGTTCAGTCTATGGTGAAACGGGAAGACGAACAAGCATTCGCTGAACTGAACGGAAGCTTTCCTAAGTTCGTAGAGGACGCTGTTAGACTCCTCCACGAAAAATTCAATGTGGACAAACGGATTATCGATTTTCAGATTGCATGCGTTCATCTAGAATCGCTCCATGCTCATGATGCAGTTGCGGTTATTAATAAAGGAGTTAGCGGAGGATTCTCCGGATCTGTCGAGGATTTCCGAAGGTTTGTTTGCTAGATAAGGTTATTGGAATAGTTTTGCTGCGTTTCAGGAAATTCCAAACCTCCTGGGTTGTCTCGAGGCTCTCAGATGATCTTCTTAGGCTCGAATGGCTAAATCAATTCCATTTGGTTGTCTGTTGAGTTGCGTTTGAGTCCTATGACCTCGAATCCCCTGGGAGTTACGATACGACCTTGGGGCGTACGTTGGAGGAATCCTTCCTGAATTAGAAAGGGTTCGTTGACTTCCTCAAGTGTGTGTTCTTCTTCTCCAACAGCTATGGCGACAGTCCCAAGTCCAACTGGTCCTCCACCATAGTTCTCTGCGATTATTCGGAGAATACGCTTGTCCATTTCATCTAATCCGTGTCGGTCGATTTCAAGTAACTCGAGGGCAGAGGAGGCAATTGAACGGGTGATCTTTCCGTTTGCTCGTTGTTGAGCATAATCGCGGATGAAATATATTAAATTGTTTGCGATTCTTGGGGTGCCGCGGGCTCTACCTGCTACTTCTTCTTCACCCTCAACATCAATGGCGATATCGAGGATCCGACAGGTTCTTCGTACGATTGCTCTCAGATCTTCTTTGCCATAGTAATCAAGGCGTGTCTGAAGAGTGAAACGGCTTCGGAGGGGGGCAGTTAGAAGACCAAGGCGCGTGGTTGCTCCGACTAGGGTGAATCTGGGAATATTCAAACGTACGCTCCGGGCATTAGGACCCTGGTCCAACATAATATCTATATGAAAATCCTCCATTGCAGAGTAAAGATATTCTTCTACGGTTTTGGGGATACGGTGGATCTCATCGATGAATAGGATATTGCCTTCTTCAAGATTGGTTAGCATTCCCGCCAAATCACCTGGTTTTTCGATCACTGGTCCAGAGGTGGAGCGAACCTGAGTGTTTAACTCGCTTCCGAGGACATAGGCGAGAGTAGTTTTGCCCAAACCCGGGGGACCGCTAATAAGGACATGATTGAGGACGTCACCCCTCCCGCGGGCAGCTCCAACAATTATTTCAAGACGTTCCTTGGTTTTGTTTTGCCCGGTAAAATCCGAAAATTTGAGGGGTCTAAGTACCGCCTCAGCTTCATCCTCTGGTTTCATAGAGGGATCGGTTAGACGGGTGCCCTTTTGTGGTTCAGGGGAATTCATATACTGTGGAATTTAAAATTATTCTTGGTTACGAAATCCCGCTGGCATGTACTTTGCCTCGAGCCGTTCGATCACAGCACCGAGAGATTGGAGTTTTTGATCGATTTTTTCAAACCCGCGATCGATATGATAGATCCTTTGAACCCAAGTTTCATTCGAGGCCGCTAGTCCGGCCAGTATGAGGGCGGCACTAGCTCTGAGATCTGAAGCCATAACCGGTGCGCCAGAAAGTTGAACGCCACCATCCACGATTGCGCTGGCGCCTTCAATTGCAATATTCGCACCCATCCGTTGTAATTCTGGGATGTGCATGAAGCGATTTGGATAAACTCTTTCAGTAATGATGCTCAATCCTTTCGTCACACTCATGAGGGCGCATATTTGCGCCTGAAGATCGGTTGGAAATCCAGGATAGGGAAGGGTTATTACATCAACTGCTCGATGTTCCCCATTGCCTTCGACTACTATACAGTCGGGACTTTCAATTGACACGCTAATTGCTGCTTCTTCCAATTTGTCGATAAGAGCACGTAAGTGATCTATTTTAACTCCACTGATCGAAATTCTACCACCCGTGATTACGGCTGCGATAGTTAAAGTACCGGCTTCAATACGATCCGGTATGATTCGATAGGTGCAGCCTCTAAGTCTTTGTACTCCCTCAATTCTGAGATGGTGGCTACCTATACCCTCGATATTGGCCCCCATTTTCATGAGCATATTACAGAGGTCGACCACTTCAGGTTCGCAGGCAGCGCTTTCAATATTAGTAACCCCCGGAGCCAAAACTGCGGCCATTACCAGATTGGCTGTACCGAGGACGGTACTTCCATGTCTGCCACCAAGAAAGATGTCAGCTCCCTTCAAATTTCTGCCGTTGAGTCGTACATAACCGTTGTCGACTGTTACATCACATCCCATTTTTGCGAATCCTTTAAGATGGAGGTCAATTGGGCGTGGACCAATGACGCAGCCACCGGGAAATGACACCTCTGCTTTCCCCATTTTTCCCAAGAGAGGTCCCATCAGGCAGACTGAAGCTCGCATTTTTCGTACTAACTCATAGGGTGCAGTCGTTTTTATATCACCAGATTGAATTGACCAGGTATTGGACTTAATGCGATCGACTTGTGCTCCGAGGTGAGTCAAAATCTCGGCCATAAATCGAATGTCCGAGAGGTCGGGGACATTTTCGATCACACACTTTTCGTCAGTCAGAAGACTGGCTGCAAAAATGGGGAGAGCAGCATTTTTAGCACCGCTCACATAAGTTTTACCCCTAAGAGGCCTGCCTCCCTCAATTCGAATTACATCCATCGTAAAGACCAGATTAGCGGCCTAGTAATCGTCTTTTTAACTTTAAAGATTGGGGCATGTCGCTTTGCAAAGGAGCATTTCTTAATTTGTTGATGAATTAGGTTTTTTTTGTCCTCTCCCTGGGCTCCGATTCCGTTTCGTAGCCAAATTCTTGGGGCTTGGTTTCTTCTCAATATTCTGTCTATCACTTGTGGAATCCCGAATTATTGAAAAATCCCTAGACTTCTGAGGTTGTTGTTGTGATCCACGATTTCGGACTTTAGTGCCGTTTCGTTTTCGTCCAGTGTTAGTGCCTCTGCGTTCCTGATTACTCATCCTCTCTCGACGTCTTGGATACCCTTTCCTCGAATTCTCGCGTCTGTTCTTGTTTCTTCTCCGTCTGTACCGCGACCTCGAGGACTGGTTGTCGTTTTTTTCCAAAAATCGCTTCAATAGGCGGATCAGGAATGTCTTGAGCCGGGTAAATAGATTAGGTCCCTTGGGGCTTTTCGGCATACGGGCTATGCTCGCTGGAAGGTTTTTTTTCGTGTAGGCATTCCGTATCCGAATATTACGTCGGGCTCGGAGGTTTCCATCTCCTACACTACCTTGAGTTCTTCCAAAAGGCTTCTCTTTCGAATCTGAAATCCCACTGTTCGATCTTTGTGGTATGTATTCAACGGCTTCTCCGCGATGAGGCGCTATGGGCTGATTTAGTGGATTTTCCGGCTTCGTTGAAGAGGAGTTCAGTTCATTTAGATCCGTGGGTTGCTTTTGAGCTAAGCCTGGATCTACGGCGTTAGAACAATCTTCAAATTCGGGCATGGTGTAACTTTCTAGCGGTCGAGGAATTAATGTCTAACCAGAAAATCCTTTAAGATTTATTGACGACTTGATTTTCACGATTCAACGGTTGCTTGTTCTTTAATCTGTCTTCGGCGGGAATAAAGGATGGGTTCCGTATATCCATTCGCCTCATTTCTCCCCTTGAACACGAGATCGAGTGCTGCTTGAAAGGCGATGCTATCGTCGAAATCAGGAGCCATATTTCTGTAATTTGGATCTAGATCATTCTGCCGGTCCACTACTGCGGCCATACGTTCAAATATTTCCCTTACTTGTTGTCTGTTTGTAATGCCGTGATGTAGCCAATTCGCGATGTGTTGGCTTGAGATACGGAGAGTCGCCCGATCTTCCATAAGACCGACATCGGAGATATCCGGCACCTTGGAGCAACCTACGCCCTGATCAATCCATCGAACCACATATCCGAGAATCCCTTGCGCATTGTTTTCTAGTTCTCTCTTTATTTCTTCGGATGATAGTTCCCGATCGAGAAGTGGTGGGGTAAGGATATCTTGAAGGCTGGCTCTTTCCCTATTCAAGAGTTCGGTTTGGCGATTGGCTACATTGACTTTATGGTAATGGAGGGCATGAAGGGTCGCTGCAGTCGGGGAAGGTACCCAAGCGGTACTCGCGCCAGACTCAGGATGACTTATCTTTGTCTCCATCATTGCCTTCATTTCATCCGGCATAGTCCACATTCCCTTTCCCATCTGTGCGCGTCCTGGCAAACCTACTTCATTGCCTATGTCGATATTCCAGTCTTCGTAGGCGAGCATCCATGGTTGCGATTTTATCTCAACTTTCGGAATCACAGCTCCGGCTTCCATACTGGTATGAATCTCGTCCCCAGTTCGGTCCAGAAAACCAGTATTGATGAAAAAAACCCGATTTTGGGCAGTTCGGATTGTCTCCTTAAGATTGACGGTTGTCCGGCGTTCTTCGTCCATGATCCCAATTCTCAAGGTATGGGTGTCTAGTCCAAGGGCATCTTCGACGCGATCGAATAACTCGATTGTGAAAGCGGCTTCTTCTGGACCATGAAGTTTCGGTTTCACAATATAAATATTCCCGGTCTTGCTGTTCCTAAATCTACCACTGCCCTTCAGGTCATGGATTGCAGCTAGCGAGGTTACCATGGCATCGAGAAACCCTTCTGGGATATTGCTGCCATTTTTCTGAACGGTGTCGGTGTAAATATGAAGACCGACATTTCTTATCAGGAGTAGGCTCCTGCCGGAGAGCGTTAGAGTTTCTCCCTGAGGTGTTGTATAAACCCGATCGGGGTTTAAGTGACGTGTCACATTTTTTCCATTCTTCTCGAAGGTTACGGTGAGATTTCCCCTCATGATTCCATTCCAGTTACTGTAAATGCGTACCTTGTCTTCGGCGTCTACAGTGGAAACTGAATCCTCGCAATCCTGGATTGTAGTAATTGCAGATTCGATTAGAATATCGAACACGCCTGCCCGATGCTTACTGCCAACAGGGTGATTTCTATCGATTTGAATTTCAACATGGAGACCATTGTTTTTCAGAAGAATTCGAGTTATGTCATTGCCGTCACTGTGATATCCGCAGAATTTTTCCCTCTCATTTAATACAGTTCTTCTTCCGTTACTTAGTTCGCAAATGAGGTAAAGACCCGAGTTTTCGTAGTTCAGTGAAAATTGAGTGACATCTGAATAACTTCCGTCTTTTAGCGTAAAAAACTCATCGAGAAAGGCTTCGGCCAGCTTTATTACCTTTTGTCCGCGTAAATGGTTGTAGGATTCACTGATCCCGGCACCATTGTTTTCCGAGATAACGTTAGTTCCATATAGTGCGTCAAAGAGGCTACCCCAACGTGCGTTGGCCGCATTCAATGCATACCGAGCATTGTCTACTGGGACAACCAATTGAGGGCCAGCAATCTCTGCAATCTCTGGGTCAACACCCGTAGAATTTACTGTAAATGTCTTTCCGTCTGGAAGCAGATAACCGATATCATTGAGAAAGGATTTGTATTCCTGAGAATTAATTCGCTTCCCTTTTTGTTCCGAATGCCATGAATCGATTTTTTTCTGGAGGGAGTCACGTTTTGTTAGCAACTTCCGGTTTTTTGGTCCCAAGTCAGTAACGATTTCTGAAAAGGTAGTCCAAAAGTGAGCTGGATCAACCCCTGTTCCCGGGGCAATTTTATTGCCGACAAGATCGTAAAGTCCCTTGTCGATCTCGAGTCCGTGTACGCTTATTCTATTTTGCATTTCTCTGATTCCAACGCTTGAATTCGACCATTGTAGTCAAAACATTCCAGTTGGTTATTTTGTAGAATGTTTTGAGCAATTTCAATGGATTGTTTTTCCGTGATTTCACCATTATCGATTTCCTTTTTCAAGGCCTGGACAACACGATTACGTGCTTGTATAGAATAGGCAACCGCGGCCCGAGGTCGATAGGTATCGCCACCGAAAGCGAATAGCTTATTTATTGGTGCCGCATGAAGATAGCGCCGTAGGAAATCTGTGCAGGCATGGGGATTAATAGACCAAGCCCAGCACATGTCCACCCAAACATTTCGGTAATGCTTGGCCAACGCTATCAGTTCTTCCTGATAGGGGTAAGATATATGCATAAGTACGAATCTGGCTTTTGGATATTTGGCAAGAAGGGGACAGAGATTTCCTGCCCTTATGAAGTTGATCGGCATCCGATTGTATCCAGCGTAGTACCCAGTATGGATTTTAAAGGGAAGGTTATGTTCAATGGCATGTTCAACACCTCGGGCCCAACACCAATCCCCGATACAATTCTTTTCTTCAGTGGTAAGTTCCTTTCCTTTTATCCGCTTTTGTAGAAGGGGTGAAACTTCTTCTTCGGACCGTTCCTTCCAGACTAGAGTTCGATTATAGGCATGTTGCGATTTGACCGCAATGGCGAGCGGACCATAGAGGGAAAATAGCTTCTCCATAGCAATTTTAAGGGAATTGAGATTTCTTACCTCTATCCCGGAATACTCGCGGAGCGAAACCAGATCAAAAGTGCCCGAACAAAAGGTGGCCCATGACAGATCATAGAGGAAAAAATCCGGTCCGGATTCATCTCTTATGCATTCCCAAGATGAATCGTCTGTTTGGATGTGATGGAAGCCTCCTTCATCTCTCAGAATAGCCAATCGATCCTTAGCTTCCCATTGTATCGGGAGGGAGTCTTGGGCCTGGACAAGGCTGTGGCAGGTAATCTCTTCTATACCAAAGAATTTCTTTGCGATGAGACTACAGGCTTGACCGTAACCTGTGAACTGAATCGCTTTCCAGGCTGTCTCCACAGACTGGAAGCGAGCTGAGATATCAGGATTGGAAGAATTCCTCAAGCGTTCTTTATCGCTTTCCGGAAGACCAGCGGTAACGAAGTCTGCAAGCACATAGTTGTCGAAAATTTCCGAAAGAATGTCCGGCTTATCAGCTTCCCAGCTTTCCTGTTTCCACATATGCTCATGGGTATCACAGATTTTGATTTGGGAGACAAATTCTTGAAGTTGGGTACTCATAAATAGTGCAGATAGAATTTTAGATATTAGCCTTCGTGTCCAGTATGGAGATAAGGGAACTCTTGAGTCTCATTCTTTCGTGGACTCCAAATCCCTAGAAGGCTTAGGTTGTATTTGTTCTTTAGAATTCAACTAAATATAAGATGAACCATCATTTTATTAATAAAGCCATGGAGAAATTTCAAGAAACGGGAGAAAGAAAGGGTTATGGTGAATTCTGTATTAGGGCGTTTGAAGACGTTGTTTGAATCGAGAGGAGTTGTATTCAGGCTGTTACGGCATGAGCCCGTTTATACGAGTGAGGAGGCGGCTGCTGTTCGGGGTGTTGCTTTGTGCAGTGGGGCCAAAGCGTTGATTTGCAAATGTGAAAAACAATTTGTAATGTTCGTTCTTCCAGCTGACTGCAAGTTGGACAGTAAGCGGGTTCGAAAGGTGTATGGATGGCGGAAACTACGGTTTGCTGATCGAAAAGAATTGTTGGGTTTGACAGGGTTAAATCCTGGATCTATTCCGCCTTTTGGCAGTCTTTTTGGGTTATCAACTTACTGTGATGAGAAGCTCGGGTCCAACGCGACAATCAATTTCAATATCGGTGACAATGCAGTGTCAGCTAACATGCGCTTTAAGGATTACATAAAAATAGAACAACCAGAATTAGGAAATTTTTCAGAATAGAAAAGGCCTAGGCTTGTAATCCGGTTCTTTTGGAGGTTATAGATTCTAATCTTATAATATCAGACAACAGTTGGTTGTCCCCTATTCAATTTTGATTAGTCGGACTTAAGAACGCAAAATGGAGATAACAGAAATACGATGGGAAGCAGTAACGGTTAACCATAGAGGTGATTGGCTCTTCGTAATTGTTGAAACCGATGAAGGTGTTAGAGGCTTTGGAGAAATTAATGCGGGAGTCAATTATGCCGATCGCGTAGAGTCCTTACACCAGTTAGCGAAAGAATTGCATGGATATGATCCGCGTGAAATAGAGCCGCTGGTCCGCCGAATGGTCGATATGAATCTTGATGCCTCCTCTCTTTCTTCTTTCAGTGCTATAGAGCAGGCGCTTTGGGACATAGATGGAAAGTTAGCGGATGCGCCGATGTGGCGACAATTCTTCCCTTCGGGGGGAGATCCTGTCGCCCTTTACGCCAATATCAACCGAGCGACAGTAGATCGTTCTCCTGAAGGTTTTTCTCGAAACGCAGTAGCAGCCGTGGCGGATGGATTCGATGCTGTAAAGTTGGCACCATTTGATGGGTTTCCTTACGAAATCGATAATGCGGAGAATGCGAAAGAGGGAATAGCATGTGTCGAAGCAGTACGCGAATCAATAGGACCAACGATTCGGCTTATGGTCGACGTTCATTCCCACTTTACCATGAAGGGTGCTTTAGAATTAGCGGAGGCACTTCGCCACCTTGATCTTTTCTGGATAGAGCAACCTTTTGTTGAGACAGACCTTGATGCAGTTGCCCGTTATCGAAAGGAATGCGGAATTCGCCTAGCCGGCGGTGAAGGATTTAGAAGGGCTTCTGAATTCATTAAGCTTCTTGAATGCCAATGTTTGGATGTGATCATGCCTGATATCTGCTATATTGGGGGAGTCCATGTTCTGAGAGAGATAGCCAAAGCTGCTTCCAATTACGGAACTTTTGTTTCTCCTCACGGGCCACGTGGACCATTCTCCTTGGTAGCTTCGTCACAAGCGGTTTCTTCTTTTCCCCAATTCATGATGATGGAATTTGCCTGGGGAGAGGTGTCTTGGAGACAGAAACTTACAATTCCTAACGAGATGATTAGGGACGGAAATCTTATTTTGACAGATGAACCTGGGTTGGGTCTGGAACTTAATATGGAAGTTCTAAAAGAATATCGGGTTAGTGCACTTGATGGAAGTGTCGACGGTTGAAAAGCAGGTTCAGATGCAGACTGATAAAGTTTAAAGCAACCTGTATCGGGATCCGATTAGATCATGAATATTGTTACATTAGTAAGGATTCCTCCGCTAATGTGCCAAAGTCTTTCTGTTTCTGGCTTGCCCACTGGGAGGTGAACTTCTGATTCACGAAGTTCTAGTGCTGATTTGTTTCTAGATTTGCTATGATAGGAATAGTAGCAGACGATATTTCTGGAGCAGCGGAAGTAGGTGGGGTTTGCCAACGGTTTGGTCTTGAGACCTGTGTTGTACGCGATGTCGATGGATTACAGTGTTCAGCCGATGTCATCGTGATTGATACCGATTCTCGGTCTCTTGGTCCCATTGAGGCTGGTAAAAGGCTTAGCAGGGTGGCGAATCAACTGGAAGAGTTGAAACCGGAGTGGATCTATAAGAAGGTGGACTCAGTTCTTCGGGGAAATGTTTATGACGAGGTCATAGCGTTGGGGGACTCTTTCGGGTTCGAACGCGCTTTGCTTCTGCCCGCAAATCCATCACTAGGTCGTCAGATAAGAAACGGTATTTACTACGTTGGCGATTGCTTGATAGATAAAACGGACTTCGCTCACGATCCTGAACATCCAGCTCGTTGTTCAGATGTGATCGGGTTGCTGGGAAGGCCTACTAGTTGGTCAGTTACTTCCTGTAGGCAGGAATCTAGCATTCCCAATGAAGGTATTATCGTGGGAGATGTGAGGAACAAAAAGGATTTGAACCGGTGGGCTTCAGAAGTAGTTAAGGAGACGATTTTTCCGGTTGGAGGATCCGAATTTCTTGTTGCTATTTTGAAAAATTTGAATCTGGAGGAGGATCCATGCTTATGGGAGTTCAAACGAGACGATAAGAATTTATGGATTTCGGGTAGTACGTCAGCCTCTTGTCGATATCGAATCCTCGAAGCAGAGGAACGTGGGCTAACAGTTATCCCTATGCCAGCCTCCCTGATGGAGGTACATGAAGACGAATGTGGGGAACTGCGTACTTGGGCTGAGAGGGTTCTTGATTCGTTATCAAATTTCCCCGAAACTATCGTTACCATTGGGCAGCCGATCTCTTTGAAACCCGAAATTCCAGCTCGGTTGGGGCTAACCCTTGGGCGATTATCTAAGATCGTTTTAGAGAATATGCCAATTGACCATCTTTGGATGGAGGGAGGCGCTACTGCATCATTTGTCCTTGAGGAACTGGGATGGAAGGAATTCGAGGTTGTTCAGGAAATTGAACTCGGAGTGGTCTCGATGCGTCCTCTTGATAGATCAGCGCCTACCGTAACCATTAAGCCAGGGAGCTATGAATGGCCGAAGGGAATCTGGAAGCGGCGTACTGATAAATAAGATTCCAATTAAGGTATGGGGTTGCAATATTAGAACAGTTATAGCGATAGATTTTCCTTATTTAGGACAAGAATACAATCGGCGATATTAGAACGAACTTTGATGGAGCATTACAGGCCTATATTACTAGTTACTATGGGAGATGCTGCCGGGACCGGACCGGAGATCATCACTAAAACTTTGACAGATGAAGGGATTCGTAACGGTTGCCGGCCTATTGTGATCGGCGATGCGGATATTATGAAGGCAGCGTTGAAAATTACGGGAATGCCGGGAAGAGTACGTTCGATTCTAAATATCTCAGAAGCTGAATGGGCGAAAGACACAATAGAAGTATTCGATTTACAGAATATCGATTTAGGGAGACTGATTCGAGGTGAAGTAAACATAGGGGCGGGTCAAGCGGCTTATGAGTACATCAAGGAGGCAGCGAATCTGTGTCAACAAGGTGAAGCGGATGGGATGGTAACATCAGCTATAAACAAGGAGTCGCTGAACAAAGCGGGTCATCACTTTGACGGCCATACTGAACTTTTGGCCAAGCTCTGTGGCATTCCTAATGTAACGATGATGTTGGTAGTGGACAAGTTGCGAATTTGCCATGTATCAACCCATGTTTCTCTGCGCAAGGCCCTTGATCGAGTACGGCCAGAAAGGATTCTCAAAGTAATAGAGTTAGCTAGGGAAGGAATTAAGGAATTAGGAATCGACAATCCTCATATTGCCATAGCAGGACTCAATCCTCATGCTGGAGAGAATGGGTTGTTTGGTGATGAGGAGGTAAAATATATCCAACCGGCGATCGAAGAGGCGATAAGCCGAGACTATCGAGTTTCAGGCCCCTATCCGGGCGATACGATTTTTTTCCGCGCTCTTCAAGGGCATTTTGACGGAGTGGTTGCTATGTACCACGACCAGGGCCATGTGGCTGCAAAGATGCTTGGAATTTGGCGCGGAGTGAATGTTACTCTGGGTCTGCCCATTATCAGAACATCAGTCGAACATGGCACGAGTTTTGATAAGGCAGGAAAGGGGACAGCAGATCCTAGAAGTATGAATGAGGCAATAAAATTGGCTACTTCTATGGTTATGAACAGAAAAGGGGTGGATCTGTGAAATGGGAAAATCCATGTTCTTTTTGGAAAAAAGTGTCCAAAATCGAGATAAGAGCTGAAAAATTGTTTTGCCATTATATATTGAGCTCATTCCGATTTTGAGAGGATGTCTATTTGCTGGGATGGTAGTTCATACCGGATAGTCGATTCCTTGCCTTTAGACTTTTGCTGATTTGGGTTGCTTACTGCTATGGCAAAAGCATCTGACCAGGACTAACATTATATAATAGATGGCTGAACTTAAAATCAATGGATGAGGTCCCATGTCCCATTCTCTTGAACTGGATTTCTTTTGTAATCTTTTTGATTATGTTCATGTAAAGTAGTCGGCTGGGTTTTGTGTTTTTTTCTTTGGTTTCCTCTGTTAGGACGATAACTATTAAGAGATGTAAAAGAATCGGGGTTGCATCATCGACTACAAGTTGCATACGGTCCTCTTAAGTATACTTTTGCAGGAAGGAAATTCAGATGACTGAAATGGATGTTAATAAGAACGAAAAGTTGTGGGCGCTATTCACTCATCTTTCGGCGTTGGTATCCTTTATCGGTATCCCGTTCGGTAATGTTTTCGGGCCACTGGTTATTTGGCTAATCAAGAGAGAGGAAATGCCACTAGTGGATCGATCTGGAAGAGAGGCTCTGAATTTTCAGTTATCTATGACGATCTACGCGTTGGTGACGATTCCTCTAATGTTTATCGTCGTTGGAATTCCTTTGTTCATTGCATTAGCCATTACCAATGTGATTTTTGTCGTAATCGCGTCGATTCGAACCAATGAGGGGAGGGAATACCATTACCCATTGGCTATTCCTTTCTTTAAAAACGATTAGAATCTTTTGCGGATAGAATCTTCTTGCAATCCGGTTGCTCTAAGATATTCCTGGCAGTCTTTTTATTCCTTCAGCTTGTAGTTCTATTCTTCGGTCGGAGGGAGGAAATGGGTCTGGCTTCTTTGGAAAGCATAAAAGCGATAGTATTCGAAGGAAGTGGGATCTTTTACGAATGGCACTGGGGTATTGACGACATCCGGCAGTTTATTCTTGCAGTGAATATGCCAGATGGCTCTTGCTCGAGTAACTCTTCAGACACTTAACCAAAGTATCAATCTCAACCTTACATCGCCAAAGCTTTCCGGAAGAGACGGCTGTTTCCTCACCTCGAGGGGCGACGATTAATATGAATATAACGATTAAAGATCTCTTGGATGCGGGGGTTCATTTCGGACACCAGTTGAGAAGATATAATCCCAAGGCTAGGGAGTATGTCTTTGATAACCGCCACGGTATTTCCATTGTTGATTTGGAGAAGACTTACGATCTCTTGCAAAAGGCAAGCGATTTCATTGAAGAGTCGATTTCGGATGGGAAGCAAATTCTTCTTCTTGGGACTAAACGCCAGGCTCAGGAGATAATCCGTGAAGCTGCTACTCAATGCCAGATGCCTTTCAGTTCGAATCGGTGGATGGGTGGGACACTGACGAATTTCGCAACGATTAAAAAAAGCATAGCAAAGTATAAGGGCTACCTTTCCATGGAAGCGGATGGCAGTTTGGCGAAGACGCCCAAGAAGGAAGCGGCTGTTATTCGTCGTGAAATGAGCCGCATGCATCGTAATTTTGAAGGACTTTTAGAGATGCCGGAGCTTCCAGCTGCGGTTCTTGTAATCGATTCCAAAACGGAGCAGATAGCTGTGGCGGAGGCCAATCGGCTGGGTATTCCAGTTGTGGCTTTAGTTGATACGAACTCCGATCCTTCGCTCATTACCTATCCAATCCCAGGAAATGACGATTCAGTGAAGTCAATACGAATTATCGTCGAGGTCCTTTTGGATGCGATGCAGAATGGTCTATCCAGACGTGAGGAAGCCAATATGGGTAGGTCTCTAACCCCGATGGTGCGCGAAGAAGCAAAAGAGGAGCAGCTTCCAGTGACTCCAATGGCGCCTGCAGCTTCTTTATCGAGCGACACAACCGTTGAGGAAGTTCCTGATTCCTATTCAACAGATGACGATTCAGATTCGCCAATGGAATCAGGAGGAAACTAGAAATTTGTCGGCCTTTACACGATAATACAACTGGATTAAAGATGAGTGTTCAAATTACGGCAAAGATGGTAGGGGAGCTGAGAGGAGCGACGGGCGCGGGTTTGATGGATTGTAAGAACGCCTTGACCGAGGCGGCCGGTGATTTAGAGCAAGCGATCACTATTTTGCGAAAGAGTGGAATCGCTTCGGCGGAGAAGAAAGCTGGACGGGCCACTAGTGAGGGTCTTATCGAGCAATATATCCATATGGGAGGGAAAGTCGGTGTTTTAGTGGAGGTCAACTGTGAGACGGACTTTGTGGCAAAGACTGAGGACTTTGGCGAATTAGTGAAAGACATTTGTCTCCATATAGCTGCAGCTAACCCAGAATTTATCACTCCAGAGGAGGTCCCGGAAAAATATCTGGAAAAAGAGCGAGAAATTGCTGCTTCTCAGGTCCAGAATAAGCCTCCTCACATTGTGCAAAAAATTGTGGAGGGAAAAATAGAAAAGATTTACGAATCGATTTGTCTCATGGAACAGCCGTTTGTCAAAGATCCCGATAAGACGATCAAGGATCTTCTTACGGAGCGTATCGCAAAGTTGGGGGAGAATATTAATATCAGGCGGTTCACCCGATATCAATTGGGGGAGTAGTTGCAACTCTGCTAAGGAAACTCGAAGATTCGAGGATTTAGTGCTCTTAGACGGATCTCTGAGACATGATTATCGACAGTCATGTTCACCGCTATCCCGAAGAAGTAATTAACGATCCTGAGGGATGGGGTCGTAGTTTGAAAGAGGATCACTGGGTTAATTTGGTGACGGATCGGGGAAGCAGAAGGTCTATTCAGGGGTGGGCTAGTCGGGAACGACTCCTAGCAGATATGAAGAGTGCTTGTGTCAAGCAAGTTGTCTTGATGGGTTGGTACTGGGAACAGGAGGAGACCTGCCGGCTTCAGAATGAATGGCATTTGAGGTGGGTAGAGGAAGATCCAGAGAGAATGATAGGATTCGCCGCTGTGCAACCTCGTGCTGGGGACCGGGCTTTCGATGATGTGCGTCGCGCAATAGACTCCGGATTAAAGGGGATTGGAGAGATTTTCCCAGCAGTCCAGGGCTTCACCATGAGGAATCAGGTGTGGATAAGGATACTAGAATGGGCACAAGAGATTGGAATCCCCGTCAACCTTCACGTGACTGAGCCTGCTGGTCACCACTATGAGGGTAAGGTATACGGACCGTTAAGCGAATATGAATGCCTAGCAAAAGAGTTTTCTAATCTGAAGTTCATTTTTTCGCATTGGGGAGGCGGGCTGCCTTTTTACGAACTTAATAAAGAGTGTCGTAAGTCATTAAGGAATGTATTTTACGATACCTCAGCCAGTCCGCTTCTCTATGACCATAAGATCTTTCGTGTTGTCGCCGATATCGTTGGTGCGGATAGAATTCTTTTCGGCTCGGACTATCCGATCCGACTCTATCCAAAGGAGGAGCAACAGCCTGGATTCCTTCGGTTTGCTGAAGAGGTCGCAGAATCAGGATTGACGGAAGAGGAGTTATTTCAAGTCTTTCGAGGTAATCTAGAGCGTCTATTAGGGGATTCAATGAGTATGCAAACCACCGAGAATACTGATAGTGGCGATACCGCAGAAGACAAAGAAGAGCTGTAGTCGAGGAGATTGGTCTTCAGAATCGCGATGAAGATTTGCAATTAGGTCGACAGTCGCAACATAGATAAAACTAGAGGCTGAAATGGCTAGAATGAAGGGGATGAGAGGATTCATGAGATCAAGGGCAAAATAGGCGATGAGAGCTCCTAGGCACATAGTGAGGCTAGACAGTGTATTGAAAAGGATAGCCTTTTTAGCAGAAAATCCTTGTTTAAGAAGAATTGAGAAGTCAGCCACTTCCTGTGGGATTTCATGGATAATGATTGCCAAGGCAGTAGTTGCCCCAAGGGGGATCGATGTCATGAAGGCAGCTGCTATTGTAATTCCATCTACAAAGTTGTGAAATGAATCTCCCAAGAGAATGAGGTGTCCACCTGTTGCATGGACCTGGCACTCTTGTTCGTGGCAATGGCGCCAAATAAGTAACTTTTCAAGTACAAAGAAGAGCACTATACCAAATAGAACGGTTACCATGATCGATCTACTTTTGGCTAGCTCGAGTGCCTCTGGCAACAGCCTTAGAAATGCAACTGAAAGGAGAGTTCCTACTGCAAAACTGAGAAAGCAGGAAAGCGTTACACGACTGATTTTCCTCTGTGAAGTAAGAAAGAGGGATGCGGCGACAATCGTTCCGATCGTACCTGAAAGGCTAAATGTAAGTATCCAAACTATCAGCATTAATTCAAAATTTTATCGGTCTATGTGTCTTCCATCCGGTTTGTTAATGGTAGGTTTACCAACCAATCCTTTATTCCTTCTAAGAAAATAAATCTGTATGACGCAAGATATAGCTATCGTCGTTCCAGTTAGACTCGCCGCGACACGTTTCCCAGGTAAACCCCTCCATGAAATCAGGGGGAAGCCGCTTATTCTATGGACTGGTGAGCGTATCACGGAGCAGGCCCCTGGTTTTCCTCTTTATTTTGCGGTCGAAGACGAATCTGTCGCAATACTGCTGGAAGGCTGCGGATTTGATGTGGTCAGGACCTCAAGTAATCATTCCAGTGGCACTGACCGAATAGCGGAAGCAAATGAAACCATCCGAGCGACGCACATTATCAATGTGCAGGGAGATGAACCCACGGTCACTGGGAGTCAGATCAAAGCCTTAGGAGACTTGATTAGGGGAGAGCCGGTTATGGGGACACTAGCTACTCCCTTTCTAACCGAGGAGGACTTTCGTGATCCAGACAAAGTAAAAGTAGTGATCGATCGCAACCATAATGCCCTTTACTTTTCGCGGGCACCGATCCCATTTTCACGGCAACGACGTGGTCGGTTGGACGTCAATTTGCTGCGAGAAAACCACTGTTTCTGGCATTTGGGAATGTATGCCTATACGGCTGATTTCTTACAGCTTTTTCAAAAATTGCCTAGAGGATGTTTGGAGATGATAGAGATGCTGGAACAGCTGCGTGCTTTGGAGAATGGGTTCAAGGTCGCTGTTGGCATCACAAACCAGTCAACTATTGGCATTGATACTCCGGAAGATGCAGCTTCTTTTGAACGGTATCTAGATTGATTTTTGCCTACCGCTTTTTTGGGAAACAAGGACCTTGCGTGCTTATCCAGATTAAGCTTCTATCTATAGCAAGACTTTTATCAGATATGGTACGGTTAACTGTGTCAGTCCTAATTCTCCGTTACTTACCCGGATGCGTTGTTCTTATGTCTGCAGTTTGGAAAATAGGGTAACATTAATATCCGTATCCTAGTTATGACTTAATCTTACCAAAGGTGTTTCGATAAAGCTTCATTCAGGTGTTCGAAACTTAAAAAGCTAAAAAGTTCATTGACAGATTTAGATATAATAATGTTTTTCTGGGCGGAAAGGGTTGATGAAGGGTAAGGACGCATTAAATAGCTGGTACCAAGGGAAGGGACATTGGGACTTGGAGCCCGATGAGAATTGGAGGAATTGGCGCTGGCAGCTTCAAAACCGGATTAGTACGGTTGAGGATTTCTCGAAGTACCTATGTCTGACTAAAGAAGAGAAAGAGGGGTTTGGATTTGCTGATCAGAAGTTGGCTGTTTCGGTAACTCCTTATTTCCTTAACCTGCTTAATCGAGATGATCCGAACTGTCCTATCCGGCGTCAGGTTGTGCCTCGAATTGAGGAGATGGAGACGGCAACAGAAGAAATGCGGGATCCGGTGGGGGAGGAAAAAACGATGCCGGTACCCGGAATTGTCCATCGGTATCCTGACAGAGTTTTGTTTTTGGTCACGGATCGGTGTGCGGCTTACTGCCGGTACTGTACTCGTAGCCGGATGGTTTCTAATTCGCAGGAGTATAACTTCCGATCGGATCTTGAAGGAGGGCTGGATTATATTGAGAGAAATGTCAGTGTGCGTGACGTTTTATTAAGTGGAGGTGATCCGCTTCTCTTTGCCGACAGCAAGTTAGAATACCTGCTTGGGCGTTTGCGTCAGATTAAACATGTTGAATTTATTAGGATAGGGTCGCGAGTTCCAGTCTTTGTTCCGCAAAGAGTGACGGACAAACTCTGCGCGGTTCTGAAGGAGAATGGTCCGGTTTGGATAAGTTTACATATTAACCACCCATCGGAGTGTACGCGTGAATTATATGAAGCGTGTGAAAAGCTCTCCTTTGCGGGTGTTCCTTTGGGCAATCAGTCAGTACTTCTTAAGGGTGTGAATGATAATTTGGAGACCATGAAATCATTGGTCCATCGTCTATTAATGATGAGGGTCCGTCCCTACTATCTTTATCAGTGCGATTTAATCACGGGAAGTGCCCATTTAAGGACAGAAATAACCAAGGGAATTGAGCTTATTCGAGGTCTTCGGGGGCATACTTCGGGCTATGCAGTTCCCCAGTTCGTGATCGATGCTCCTGGTGGTGGGGGTAAGATTCCTCTGAACCCTGATTACGTTGAGCGAATTAATGATGAGGAGGTGGTTCTTCGGAATTACGCAGGGAAAGTCTTTCGCTACCCTTTGGTTAAGGGAACCACACCGGTTCGACGGAGCCTGGATGAGGTATTAGAAGAGGTAATCCTTTAACCTGAATTATCTTCACAACTTATGGCGTTAATTTTAGGAAACTTTCAGTCTTGTTTTAAACATTTTGGTGAGCTTAGGAGCGGACCAGGTTGAATCAGGTAGTAAAGTTATAGTTGTGCAAAGGGCAAAAGCTGCCCAATCTTTGGCCTAATGCCGGAAGTATTTGTTGACCTGGCGCGGGGGGCACTAGGGTTTGTGGCGATTTTCTTGTTTCTGTATTTCTTTAGTTCTGAAAGAAGAAATATCGATTGGAGGTTGGTGGGCAGTGGTTTTGTTTTACAAGTCCTGATTGCTGTCCTGGTTATTAAGGTTCCCCTTTTCAACAGAATTATCGGTAATGTCTCAGGACTTTTTCTAAAGCTTCTTGAGTTCTCCCTAGAAGGTTCGACGTTTCTTTTCGGCGAACTACCAACGGACCCATCCTACGGGGCATTTTTTGCTTTTAGGGTTCTCCCTTCGATTGCTTTCTTCTCTGCCCTTGCTTCTCTTTTTTACTATCTTGGCATCCTGCAGAAAGTTATCTTCGTTTTCGCATGGGTTATGCAAAAAACGATGCGTCTCTCAGGAGCTGAGAGTGTGGCCGCTGCTGCAAATATTTTCATTGGGCAAACCGAGGCCCCCCTCATTGTTAGGCCCTATCTGGAGCGAATGACAAAATCTGAAATCGTCTGTCTGATGACTGGGGGAATGGCCACAATTGCAGGGGCGGTCCTTATTGCCTACATGAATATTCTTGGAGGAGAAGATGAAATTAGAAAAATTGAAGTCGGAAAACATCTTATTTCCGCTTCTATCATCGCTGCCCCAGGAGCAATAATCTGCGCAAAAATGCTTTTTCCTGAGAGCGAGAAAGTTGAAACGGATCTAAGGGTAGGCAAAGAGTCCATAGGAGTTAATCTCTTTGATGCAGTTGCGAACGGAACAACCCAAGGATTAAAGTTGGCAGTGAATGTAGGTGCCATCGTGCTAGTTTTCCTAGCCTTGATGGCTTTGCTCAATTACATAGCAACCGATTGGATTGGATCCTGGTCAGGTATCAACGAGATGATTTCAGATTCCACTGGGGGGATCTACGAAAGTCTCACTCTACAGTTCATTTTCGGGGTTCTTTTTTCACCAGTTGCTTTTCTAATGGGTGTTGATGGTGGAAATCTTCTGGTAGTGGGACAACTGCTGGGGCAGAAGATGGTAATGAATGAGTTTGTGGCCTTTCAGGAGATGAGAGTTCTTATAGATGCAGGACATTTGACAAATGAAAAATCCTTTATTATTTCGACATTTGCTTTATGTGGTTTTGCAAATTTTAGTAGTATGGGAATCCAGATCGGAGGCATTTCTGTGTTGGCTCCTGGACAGAGGGAAAACCTAGCTAGAATGGCGTTTCGAGCTATGATAGGCGGAACCTGTGCAAGCCTCATGACGGCAACTCTTGCTGGGATTCTCAGCTAGTGAAGACTCCTAATCTGACCTCTGCCTAATTTTTCCCTCAATGGGCTACCTGCTAGAGCGGCTTTCGTCATAGCAGCAATCCACATGGTTCGTTGTTTCCAGTGCCGAAAGAAATCCGGTCGATTAACATCTGGTTGAGTCTAAGATCTTATTGAGAGAGGTCCTAGATTTAAATACAAACTAAACTGGATAGTTTGAGTTTTGCTATTCGAACTTTATGGTCAGCCAAATGGAGGTGCAATCAATATCTATTTCTAATTGAATTGTAGGGGAAAAAGGTAGTTGAAGAGTCGAATGGTTGGGCTGTGCTCATTCTTCCCATTTCTCTATTATACTCCTTAGACCGGTAAATCTGGTAGCCGACTGTTTGTTATTAACCGCAATGGCGTAGGCGGCGGGATCGCCCACGATGATGACTTTATTTTTGCCACGAGTGATAGCGGTATAGAGTAGGTTTCGCTGAAGCATGATATAATGCTGTTTGAGAAGAGGAATTATAACGATGGGGAATTCACTTCCCTGAGCTTTGTGGACGCTAGTGGTATATGCTAGTTGGAGATCACTAATATCGAACCGGTCCAGGACGACGGTCTCGTTAATGAATGCGACGGTAAGTCTATTTTCGTCATGTTCTATTGAAACGACCTTTCCAATATCGCCATTGAAGATAGATTTGTCGTAATTGTTTCGGGTTTGTATCACCTTATCGCCGATTAGGAACCGCGTGTTACCGGTGTATAGACCGTTATCATTGGGATTAAGCCGGGCCTGAAGTTCAAGGTTCAGGTTCCGAATCCCTGCTATTCCCTTGTGAAGTGGGGCCAAGACTTGTACATCCATAAGGGGATCATAGTTAGTTTGGGTGGAGATAAAATTTTTACAAATGTCTGCAATCAATTCGACGCATTCTTGAGGGGAAGTTGTCTTGAGGAATTGGAGGTCTTCGTTGAGATGAGGAGAGCTAAGTCCTGTCCTAGGACGTGGCGGGCTGGGATTGCCTTTGAGAATTCGATAAGCAACCTTGATAATCTCGCTTTTCTCTTTTTGACGAAAGATCGTGGATAGAAGAGTCACTGGTATGCTTTTCGAAGTAATAAGATCAGTAAGAATGTTTCCAGCTCCAACGGAAGGTAGTTGATCTATGTCGCCAACTAGAACGAGATGAGCATAAGAGGGAATCGACTGGAGAAGGGCGGCGGCAAGACGGCAGTCTAACATACTTACTTCATCTACAATCAGTAAATCTGCGTTTAGTGGAGAAGATTGATTAACAGAGAATCTCCCTTTCGCGGGATCGAATTTCAGCAAACGATGGATCGTTTGGGCTGAACTGCCGGTTGCTTCCGACATTCTCTGGGCAGCCCGACCAGTGGGAGAGGCTAGTAGAACGTTAACTTTTTTTGCTTTTAGAATCTCTACTACAGCCCGGAGAATAGTAGTCTTCCCAGTTCCGGGTCCGCCAGTAATAATTGAGACTTTTTCTGTAAGAGCGGTGCGAATGGCATGTTTTTGGTCCTCGGCAAAAGGTATGCGAGCACGCTCTTGTGCCCAATTTATTGCGATTTCAACTTTGATCCCAGGATAGTGAGAGGGGCCGGTTGAAATCTTGTGAATAGCCTTCGCGATAGTGCGCTCAGCTTGGTCCAATGTTGGTAACTGAACGAGGGGTTGATTGGAACTAAAAACTAATTCTGTTTTTTCAATTAGTGAAGCCAAACAGCTTCGAACAGAATCAATTTTGGTCTGAAGGAGTTCTGCCGCGTGAGTAGCCAAGGAGTCGAAAGGAAAACCGGTGTGACCTTCATCCTCGAGGGATTGTAGGGCGTAATGAATTCCCGCTTCGATTCGTTCCATACTGTCGTTTGCGAAACCAATGTTAATGGCGATTTTATCGGCACTCTTAAACCCGATTCCAGGAATATCCCGGGCAACCTTGTAGGGTTCCTCGCGGACGATTCTTTTGGCCGATGGGCCGTATCGACGCACGATGCGGAGGCATTGGGCGACGGAAACACCATAGGTTTGAAGGAATGTCATTACATCTCGAAGAGCTTCTTGTTCAATCCAATTGCTTCTGATGGCTTGAATTCGTTTTTGTCCAATTCCTGAGACTTCTTTGAGACGAGCTGATTCTTCTGAGATGATGCGTAATGTATCGGTTCCAAAACGGTCTACTATTTTATCGGCATAAACTTTCCCGATCCCAGGAACCAAACCGCTTCCTAGATACTTTCGAATACCGTAAACCGTAGAGGGAAGAATCGATTTGAATTGCGTAACATTAAATTGGTCGCCGTGCTTGGGATGACGCTCCCAGTGGCCGTGAAGGTGCAATGTTTCGCCGCATTGAACGCCCGGAAGGGTGCCTTTAATGGTTAGATTCTTTCCCTCCTTACTGGACTTGAATTCGCCTATGCAAAATTGTGATTCGTCATTCAGGAAAATAATTCGCTCCAGAATTCCTTGGAGTTCATTTTTGTTCTTCGTCTTCACGTTCCTAGAAAAGTCTCGTATCGGTTGCGAGATAGTCTTCGTTCGTGAACGTGGTGTTGCAACTCTCGATCTAGAGTTTTGCAGCGCTACGGCTTTTGAATATTGGTATATTAGGGTTTGGAATCTGAAATCACAGCCGATTATCACTCACAGATTCATATTTTCCTATTGCTAGGAGATAGGTTTTAAGGATCCAATTTTAGACTCAGATGGCTACAATACAGATGGACTTTGGAGAAGAGGTGTTAACCATTCACTTAATGGGCAACTGGCGGGTGGATTCATCCCCTCCAAATTTTGCTTCAATCGAAGAATTATTCGACACAGTTGGGGATGTCAGAGTTGTGGCGGTTACAACGAATAAGGTCGAGACTTGGGATTCGATGCTTATGACATATTTGGTTAAACTCGTGCATCTATGTAGAAGACACAAATTGGAATTCGATCGGTCCCCGCTTCCTCATGATTTAAGAATGCTGCTTAATTTGTCCTTGGCTGTACCGGAACATGAAAACGCCCAACTGGATGTAGAGACAAAGTCATTCTTGGGCCGAGTTGGAAAGGCAACGGTTGATCGATATGGAGAATTCTTGGAAATGCTGGTTTTCACTGGAGAGTGTTTTGCGAGTGTTCTTCGGATGCTAGCTGGACGGACCTCGGTACGATGGAAGGACTTTTGGCTCATTGTTCAAGAGGTGGGGGCTAATGCTATCTGGATCGTTACTCTTGTCAGCTTTTTGATCGGCCTAATTATCGCATTTCTGGGGGCAGTAATATTAAATCGATTCGGTGCTGATGTCTACGTCTCCTATCTTATTGGATATGGAATGTTAAGGGAATTAGGTGCTTTAATGACAGGAATAATTATTGCAGGCCGAACGGGGGCAGCTTTTGCGGCCGAAATCGCGAGCATGAAGTTTTCCGAGGAAATTGATGCTCTTAAGACCCTGGGGATTGATCCAATCGATTTTATCTTCCTTCCCCGTATTTTGGCGCTTTTTTTGATGATGCCACTCCTTGTATTGTATGCCGATGTGATAGGAGTTGCAAGTGGCATGCTTGTTTCCAATCTAATGCTCGATGTTTCGGTTCCTATTTTTCTTAACGGAATGAAAGTTGCTGTGGCTTTGCCGGACTACTTATTGGGTATCTTCAAGGGAATAGTTTTTGGAATTTTAGTTGCCATTTCAGGATGTCTGCGCGGAATGCAATCTAGGGGTAGTGCAGAAGGAGTAGGGTTGGCTACTACCTCAGCGGTAGTAACTGGAATCACACTTGTCATTTTCTTCAATGCTATAATTGACTGGATTGCTGCAATCTACGACATCTAGAATTTGAACACAATTGTTATTGAGAAGTGACTTCTAAACGGGTTCATATTGATGTCAAAGGATTGGATATGGCCTATGGGTCCTTCGTCGTTATGCGAGATCTTAATTTTGAGATTCTTTGCGGTGAAGTCATGATTATTATGGGTGGGAGCGGATGTGGGAAAAGTACCCTTCTTAAACATCTGATTGGTTTATCGGAACCGGTTCGAGGAGATATTCTTTACGATGGGATTAGTTTTGTACATGCCTCCGAAGAGGAGAAGCAGTCTCAAGTTCGTCGATTCGGTGTTCTCTATCAAGGTGGGGCTTTGTGGAGTTCGATGACCTTGGCTGAGAACGTGGCGTTGCCGTTGGAGGAATATACCGATCTGAATTCAAGAGAAATCTCGGAACTCGTTTCTTACAAGCTGTCATTGGTCGGGTTAAAAGGATTTCAGGAGTTTTATCCATCTCAGGTAAGCGGAGGAATGCGAAAGCGAGCTGGATTGGCTAGAGCCATGGCGTTGGATCCCGAGATTTTATTCTTTGATGAGCCCTCGGCTGGGCTCGATCCGATTAATTCTCGAAGACTTGACGACTTGATTTTACAGCTGAGGGACAGCTTGGGTACTACTGTCGTAGTTGTAACCCATGAGTTAAAGAGCATCTTTTCGATTGCCGATAACGCAATCTTTCTCGACGCTGGTCCTAAGACGATGACGGCAATAGGGCATCCAAAGCAACTAGTAGAGGATCCACCCAATACAAATGTTTATGAATTCCTTACCAGGGGCGGTAAGTAAATTCTCAAGGGTGCCCCGGGGTCACTATTCCCAATGAGCAGAAGAGCTAACTATACAGTCATCGGCCTGTTTGTGATCGGAGGATTGATCCTAGCAGCGGGATCCCTTATTTTCTTTGGTTCCTTTAAGCTTTTTAGCGACCATGAGGAATTTATCTGTTACTTCGACGAACCAGTCAGTGGCCTTGATATTGGATCTCCTGTAAAGTTTCGTGGCGTGAAAATTGGGAGCGTTAAGGAAATCTTTTTACGCTTCAACCAGGGGGATAAAATTGATCATATTCCAGTGGTCATGCAATTAGATTTGTCTCTTCTCAATAGTTCTATCGGTGTAGATGTGGATATTCGCGATGACGATACATTTTCTAAAATCATAGCCCTGGGGTATCGAGCAAAGTTAGTGACAGAAAGCTTCATTACGGGGTTAAGATATATTGAAATCGATATCGTGTTTGAGGCAGGAAAGCCCAAACTGGTACAAGAGAAGGTTGTCTATAAGGAGATCCCAACAGTGCCTTCCTTGAACGCTCAATTAGGTCAGAGTGTGGAGGAGGTCTTTGTAAGATTAGGTGCGCTCGACATACCAATGATCAATGATGAACTCATAAGAGTATTAAAAAATGCTCGAGAAGGGTTGGAGGAAGTTGATTTTGGAGGAGTTAGCGAATTAATTAAAGAAGCCAGCCATTCTACTTCGAATTTTTTAGAATCGCCTGAGCTTGGAGAGACCATAACGGCGATAAAAGAGACCGTGAATGAGTTTCGACTATTCGCTACAAAGCTTAACAGTCGATTTGATACGGTGTTGGCTGAGGCCGGCGAAACTAATGAAGAGCTACAACGATTGCTGAAACAAGTCGGGGAAACGACATCTAAAGCAGAGTTCTTGTTTTCTTCAGAATCGTCTTTTCGTTACCGGATCGAAGATGCTCTGGAAGAGGTGAAGGAAGCGGCGGAAGCAATTCGTATTTTAGTTAATTATTTGGAACGAAATCCTAATTCATTATTGAGAGGAAAGAGTCCGAAGGAAAATTGAAAGAGGCGGGAAATAAATAATTTTTAGGAAAATGATGTATCGAACATCGGTTTGCGTTGTCTTATTTTCAATGACCGGGGGATGTATTGATTTGGATCCTAAACTGGATCCAACTCGGTTCTATGTCTTGACTGAACCAACCCCAATTAAAGCGAGTGGTATCCTCAAGACCCTGAATGTGGGTCTGCTTATTATTGAGATGCCAGACTACTTAAAGACTTCAAAGATAGTGCTTCGAAGAGAGGGGAGTGAGATTACTTATTCAGAATTTAATCGATGGGCTGAGGATCTCGAACAGGGCATAGCACGAGTGTTGTATTCGCATCTAGCTAATAAACTTCCGGGAGTCAAAATTTCGCGATTCCCTTGGTCAGCTCCAACGGAGTTAGACTATCGGGTTAAGATCCGTCTCACTAGATTTGATGGAGTTAGAGGCGGTTTAGTGGCAATTCATGCTGGGTGGTCCATTGTCGGGAAAGGAGGAGAGACAGTCGATTCGGGTGACTTTCGGTTTAATGGAATGTGGAATGGGACGAAGTATGGGACTTTGGTTAGTGAACTGGGGACTGGATTGGCCCAATTGAGTGATGAAATCGGGGTTGCTATCTCGAAAGTTTCTGATCCGTCCAGATAGATCCTGATGCTAAGAAGAGGTCTGAAATTAATACTTTTCCTAAAGTTTTTAGTTAATTTTAGAAGCTGTAATAAATTGAGATAGCAAACTGAAGCTCTTGTTTCTTAATTGTTCTCGAGTCTTGGTCTTTGGTTCAATGTTCACGATTTATGTGACACCTCTGGTGCAGTCGCTATAGTATCTTTCTTCGCTGCGAGAACATTTGTGCGATTAAACGAACTGACCAATGCTTTGATTCCTGCAAACTCAATGTTGCTTTCAACGCTAGCACCCCAGAATCGTTTTCGATCACTGGTTCGCTCGATCTCAACGTAGGCAGCTGCTTCTGCGGTAGATCCCTTTGTGATGGCATGCTGGCGGAAATCAGTGATATGGAAGTTCTGTAAAGAGATTGAATCGAGAGCATCGACGAAGGCGGCAATAGGTCCATTCCCGCTACCTTCTATGAATTCTGATTGATTCTTGTAGGTAATTTCAGCCGAGATTGAAACATGACTGTGATCTTCCGGTCTCTTCTTAATCTGATATGAATTTAATGAAAGAGGAAAGGTCAGATCGGAGTATTCCCTTAAAAAAGCGTCGCGAATTTCAAGAGATGAGAGTTCTCTACCTTCTCTGTCTGCGATCTGATTTACAATGGCTCCAAAATCTGGATGTATTGCTTTTGGCAGATCAAAGCCAAATTCTCTGTGCATGACATAAGCAATACCACCTTTCCCGCTTTGGCTATTGATTCTAATTATTGCATTGTATGCACGGCCGATGTCTCCGGGATCGATCGGTAAGTAGGGGACTTGCCAGAGAGAGTCGATTTCTCCGTCCATTTGGTCCATTCCCTTCTTTATAGCATCTTGATGAGTTCCACTAAAGGCGGTGAACACAAGATCCCCAGCATAGGGATGGCGTTCGTGAACATTCATTCTAGTACATCTTTCGTAGGTTTCCCTAATGTGATTCAGGCGTCGGAAATCAAGATCGGGATCCACTCCTTGGGAGAACATGTTCAAGGCGGCCGTGACGATGTCGAGATTGCCGGTCCGTTCGCCATTTCCAAATAGGGTTCCTTCCACGCGTTGGGCGCCGGCCATAAGACCAAATTCAGTCGCTGCAATTCCGGTACCACGATCATTGTGAGTATGAAGGCTGATAATTGCTTTATCCCTATCCTTGAGTTCTCGACAAAACCACTCGATTTGATCGGCGTGGGTGTTTGGCGTCGATAGCTCAACCGTTGCCGGCAAGTTCAGAATAATGGGCCTTTCAACGGTAGGTTCCCAAACATTCATCACAGCCTGACAGACTTCTAGAGAGAAATCCAATTCGGTATCGGAAAAGCTCTCTGGTGAATATTGATAGAAAATCTCAGTTTCAGGCACCTTAGGAACCAGATCTTTCACGAGTTTGGTTCCCTCAACGGCGATGGCTTTGATCTGCTTTTTACTCATTCCAAATGTCACTCGACGTTGGAGCGGATTTATTGAATTGTAGAGATGTATGATCGCCTTATCAGCTCCTTTTATTGCTTGAAAGGTTCGTCGGATAAGATGTTCACGAGAGGCTACCAGGACTTGGATCCTGACATCGTTTGGAATGTGCCCTTTTTCAATTAGAAAGCGGGTGAAATTAAACTCTGTATCCGAGGCTGAAGGATACCCGACCTCAATTTCCTTGAATCCAATTTTGACGAGAGTTTGAAAAAGCTCGTGTTTTTCCTCCAGATTCATTGGCACAGAAAGTGCCTGGTTGCCGTCTCTCAGGTCGACGCTGCACCAAGTTGGAGCTGTGTCGATTCTACGGTCGGGCCACTGTCTATCAGGCAATTTTATTCTGGGGAACGGGCGGTATTTAGTTCTTAGGTTTTCGTGCATTGTTCTTAAAAGCTATTTATGGAGAATTGGGGCTGGTTGGCGAATCGCAAAGAATCATATATAACCGGGCGACGCGGAGGGGACGGGTAACCGTTTCTCGAGGGAATTGGATATAACAATTCCAGCGGTTAAGAAAAAATATGTACAGATCGAACCCTTTTCTCCCCCTCAGGGGAGAAGTCGCAACAGTGCGCTAAGCGCAATCTCAAATGGTGCGGTTAGGAACATATTTGAATTTCCGAATTCCCGGGATAAGAGGGGTTTCCTAAATGCATGTCAAGACTTGTTACCCGAGAGCTTGTTTGTGATAGGGCGCTGAATCAGTTTAAAGAAGCATCATTATTTCGGACATATCTTAATGCAGCTACTTGAAATATATTCTTTAACTCTTCCAATTTGGATTTTGGGGAACAATAATGAAGTTTACAGTAGAGATTGAATGGAGGAAGATAAATTAGATAAATTCAGTTTAGTGGATAAAGTATCCAAAGACTAAGCATATAGTGTGTTACTATGGAAGAAGATCAGCAGCTTAAAGGGAAGACGATTGTTTTGGGAGTGAGCGGATCGATTGCAGCATACAAGGCGGCGGATATAACGAGTCAGTTGGTCAAAAAAGGAGCCAATATATTCGTCGTCATGACTCGTGAAGCTATCGAGTTTGTAACTCCTTTGACTTTTCAGACCTTGAGCCGGAATCCGGTTGGGGTTGATCTTTGGAAGGAAGGGGAAGGTTGGCAACCTGGGCATATCGAGGTGGCGGATCGATCGGATTTACTCCTGATAGCACCGGCTACGGCAAATGTAATCGCCTGTTTCGCCCTCGGATTGGCTCCTGACTTACTGACGTCAATCTACCTAGCGACAGATTCCCAAGTAGTTGTTGCTCCTGCCATGAATGGGAAGATGTTGGAGCATCCTGCAACGCGGAAAAATCTAAAGGTTCTGAAGGATCGAGGAAATCTGATCATTGAACCAGACGAGGGAATCTTGGCTTGTGGATACGAGGGAAGGGGAAAGTTGAGCGACCTTGAAGTTATAGTCTCGACCGTTTGCAAGCGTTTAACTGAACCTGATTGATAACAATTTAGCAGTTAATTAGGGAAATACTGCTGGCGGGTGTTTACGATCATGGCTGGTCTTCTTACGTCTAGTAATCAGTTAGACAGAGGCTTATCGATGACTGTTTTAATATTCGGTCTTGTTATTGGAAATAAGTGTTGAAGACTTGCTGTAAGATGAATAGGTCTAGATCCGGCCGGGTCCTATGCAACGGAGTGTCGGTGAAGTCCGCCAGGCCCGGAAGGGAGCAACGGTAACCAGAAACTCTGTGTGCCGTAGGGTGCCTGGCCTTTTTTATACCTTACCTCAAGTTAGGAGATTCCCTTCGTCTAGTCATTTGAGTCGGGAGTGTTTTTGTTCGGGTGCATTCTCCGTTCCTCTATTAAGGGCCTAAGATCGCTTTTGTATGTGGAAAGTTTACAACTGTTAAAGAGAACGATTAGGTACCAAAAAGTGATAGTTTGTGTCGAAAAAAAGGGGCGTTTCATTTCCTTCGAGTGCGCCTATTCGGAGACTGAAAAAATCTATGAATGGCGAGTAGATTGAGTTTGATTAGATCATTCCCTAACCTAACAATCTATATTTCTTTCATGTCTTCATCGTATAAGGTCATTGCGCGTCGTTGGCGTCCTCAACAATTTGAGGAGTTAGTAGGGCAGGATCACATTGTTAGAACGCTACGGAATGCTATCGAACAGGGGCGGATCGCCCACGCATATCTTTTTGTAGGACCACGTGGTACTGGTAAGACAAGCATGGCCCGACTCTTTGCTAAGGCACTCAATTGCGAGGGCGGGCCTTCCTTAATTCCGCCGAACGATTCCCCGATTTGTCAGTCCATCATGGAGGGGAGTTGTATGGATGTGATTGAGATAGACGGAGCTTCTAACAACTCGGTTGATCAGGTCCGAGATATTCGAGAGGATTGTCAATACGTTCCTTCGCAGTGTCGATATAAGATCTATATAATTGATGAGGTGCATATGCTGACGAATCAGGCCTTTAACGCCCTCCTTAAGACACTTGAAGAGCCACCTTCTCATGTTAAGTTCGTTTTTGCGACAACTGAGTCTCATAAGGTTTTGCCAACTATCGTTTCCAGGTGCCAACGGTTTGAATTTCGACCTATTCCAGATGAGCAGATTGCAGCCAAATTAGAAGAGATAGCGGCCGTTGAAAAAATTGAAGTTGATAAAGGCGCGTTGCAGTCAATCGCACACCTTTCTCATGGTGGGATGCGTGACGCTCAATCGATTCTTGATCAGATGATCTCGTTTTGTGGACAAAAGATTGAGGAGGAGGATGTGCTCGATGTCTACGGACTCGCTTCTCAAGAAAGGGTGGAAGCTCTTGCCCAGACGATTGTTTCCTCTGATTACAGTACACTTTTAAAGTTAGTTGAAGAACTTGCCTCGGAAGGTCGCGACTTATACCGGATCTTAGTAGATCTTCAGGTGGTTCTAAGAGAGGTTCTTATTTCTTCTGTTCGGGAGGGTGGGAGGACCCGTGCTTTGGGTCCTTCAGGCCTTACATCTGAATCTCTGCTCCGAATCATTGAAGTCCTACATGAGGGCGAAAGATCGGTAAAAATGGGATTGAGCGAGAAGGTAAATTTTGAAGTTACCTTGCTCAAGGCTGTCGAAGCTAGCAGATCAAGAGCCATCGATTCCGTAATTAATCGCTTAAGTAGTCTTGCGGTAAATATGCCTGATTCTCAGTCTCCTGTCAGTCAACCATCTTCGGATCCAGATTCAACGGACACGGGCTTAAATAAAGCCTCATCTAGTCGTGATGTTCCGCCAAAAAAGGCATCTAAGGTTGAAGGAGAGCCCGTAGGGGATAGCCCTCAGGAGCTAGTTCATGATACGGAATCTGAGCAGGAAAAAGATCGGGTCAAACCTAAGCTTGAAGATATGGTATCGAAGATATCACCTGAGACACGAAAGATTCTGGAGAGTGATTTGCGTGGCCGTTTCCGTGAAGTGCGTAAAGTTGATCAGCAAAAGTTAATATAGGAATCTGTCGGTTTTCTATCGTCTAACGGTTTTACAGGACTTTTAGCCAGTCGAGTTAAAAACTCATTTTATTTGGAATTACTGGACCACTTTATCATAGTTTCTAACCGTTCTCCAATGTGTGGTTGGGTTTTTCTCGATGAACTAAATCAAACATGACTTTTAATTCATTTGTCCTAGGATCTAAGCTCCCACTGGAAATTTTACCTGTCCGTCCTAGGAAAGGAGGGCAACGGCAGAGGTAAGGTAATCGATACGTTTTAATGCCGCCACTAGGTTTTCGAGAGCGGCAGCAACTTTCATTCCCAGATTCTCCCGATTTCTGATTCCTTAATCCATCCAGATTTTCCTGCTTCCAATTCAACAAAAACAAAATCTTGATGAATCTTTTTGATAGAGGCTACTTCTCCAGATTGTAGATAGCCAGCTTCTGGACTCCCCTTTGAAGGTGCTACTCTAAGAAGTGTGTTGGTTGTCAGGATGATCCCCCCTTTGCCTTTTTTGTGAGTTCCGATTAAGGCCAGAAGGCAGGTAGAAGTAGCGAAAACAGATAAGAGGAGAAAGAATCGCGTGATCAAATTTCCTCCACCGTAGAGACGGGGAAAAACCACAAGGGATATTGTGACCCAAAATCCAATCGAAAGCGACCAACACCAATACTCGAGAGGAAGCAACATACTAAATTGGGTTAAAGGCCCATAGGAGGGCTCTTGGAGTTCTGCGGATTCTCTAACAAAAGCCAAGTTGGCCCGAACTTCGGGGTTTAATGGATCAATAGCGAGTGATCGCTCATAGTGTAGTACTGCTAACCCAATTTCTCCAATCTTAAAGTAAACATTTCCCAAATTGTAGTTAAGAGGAGCAGACTGAGCGATATCGAGGGCCTCTCTATACACCTTTATGGCAAGTTTGTAATCCCCTTTGCTGTAGTACTCATTTGCTTGCTCAAAAAGGAGGGAAGGATTCTCGGCGGTAAGCGGAAGAGGGACTGCAAGAAGAATGATAGCCAGGAGTTTGTCCAACTTATTCATGGCTACTTTAAGGCTGAGAGCTGGGCAATAAGCTTGAGAAGAGCTCTATTCCAATCGAGAAGCGTTTGTTCTTGAGCCTGATTACCTGCAAAAAATCGTACAGCATCACCCGCTTCAAAGAATTTCCGAACTTCGTTGACTGTCTTGCTGTTGGAATCCTTTCCTAGGAGAAACAATTCAAGATCGGCCAGGGTGAGAGTGGAAGCACTACATGTGAAATGTTTCCCCACACTCTCCTGAATAGCTCTTTGGGCGGCGGCAAAGAATGCGACAAAGTCGTTCTTTGAGGAGGCCTCTTTGGCGGATTTAAGCCACTTTCGCATGGATTGAGTCGTTTTTAGGCGACGGGCATAAAAGGCATCTTCTCGGAAACGGATTTGCCGCTTTCGGAATAAGTAAATGCTGGAGAAAATAATTAAGGGAATTAATTGCGATGACAGGAAGTAGGAGGATTTAAAGGTGGGCTGGATGGAACTTATCCAGCGGCCAGGTAGAAGTTGTATAGGTAGAATATTTCTTTCCGGAGCTTTCGATGTTCCCAGCGTATCATTGTTGGAGGTTGTGGTTTGAGTGACAGATGTATTAGCGAAAATGTAATCAGTAGCAGGATTGACGGTGAGAGCAACTTGCTCGTGAGAGAGTTGAACATATTGGGCAGTTCTGGGATCAAAGAAGCTGAAGTGTATTGGAGGTGATTGGGTGATATCGATCGACTGTGGTATAAGGATATAGTCAAAGATCTTCTTTCCGGAATGTTCCATTTTATCCCCGGCAATGAACTCTGACTTAGGCGGGTAAATTTTCCATTGATCGCCCGCCTCCAATTGTAAAGGCTGGATACGGTCGAAGTTTCCGTTTCCCGTGATTTCAACTTTAAGTGTGAGTGGATCTCCAGCATTGATCTGGATAGGGGAGAGTGTCTGTTTTATTAAAAATTGACCAATGGCACCAGAAAAACTTTTGGGCTTCCCCTCTTCAGGGAGCATCCGAACCGCTATCTCAACTGGCCCTGTCGAAACCGAGATATTGCGTCGTTCCCTGAATCCTCCAAAGCTGAAGAAGTCTTTGTTAAAGAATTCGTCGAAATAGGAAGATGAAGAACTTTGTCTCTGTCGGGGAAGTGCGACCTGAATAGTCAGTTCAAACTCGAGGGTCTGGAGCCCGGATTTCAGGGGTGTAATGGAGACAGGAATTTCGTAGACTTGATAGTCGAGGTTATTCCTCCGAGCTCCGTAGGAGTTGGTCGATTGTGCCATTTCGTGTTGGGAAAAGGCATCACCTTTTTGCAAGAGTTCTCCTGCCCGAACTTCACTTAGTCCCGTATGAACGAAGAGTTTGAGAACATATTTTAAGTTTTGACCGACATAGGTTGGTCTCTCTTCTTTATCCAATTCAAGAAAGGTAAGATCTTCAAGATTTGTCGCTGGTTTTCCGTTTGGAGAGTTGACCGTGATAACAGCTGCGGGAACCATTATTCTTTGTCTTCCGATACTGAGATCATAGGTCGGTATGATGAACCTTCCAGTTCTCTTAGGCTTAACACGGAAGTTGTATTTCTTGGTGACTATAGTCTTGGTGTTCCGGTTTATAGTTGAAATTTGCATACTTTGGCCGGTTCCAATGAAATCGATTTCAAGATCTTGCACCTTAGGCGGTAACCATGCGGGTGGCTGTTCTTCTGCCTGTATTGAAACGATGTAGGTAGCAGTATAGCCTAAGGCGATTGAATTGGGATTAATCGTGCTAGTAACTGTTGGCTGAGCGGGGAGTGAAATTACAGGACTACTGAGTAGACCAAGCAAAAAAAATATTAATGATAATCTTATTGAAGAAGAAATGCTTACACTTTTCATCCTCCAATATAGAAGGCCTTCTAGGGCCATGCACGAAGGTTTCAATGAACCCGCGGTTGATTTAACCACTTTGGATCCACTCCAACATTTCTGTAAGCATTGAAGATTCAGGAGTCGCATATTACCAATCCTTCAGGTTTCGATTCTCTGAATCTCTTTTATCCGGAAACTCGAAAATTGTTATTGGAAGTTTCTTTTCCTCGTTTCTAAGCGATTCGAGAAGCTGACGCGCTTCTTCCCGTGTCATGAGCCCGTTGGATTTCCTTTCCCACTGATCCTCCTCTAGTTCTTCCTTATCCTTGGTTTCTTTCGGTAGGCCTTCAGGTTTTCCTTTCCCCTCTTGAGAGTTTTGTTCAGTTGGTTGCCCTTGGTTCTTTTCTTTGTCTTGGTGTTTCTTCTGACCTTCTCTATCCTGACTCGTTTTATCCTTGTTTTGGCTGTGTTCGGTCTGATTTTCTTCCTTTTCCTGGTTCTGTTGTTCTAGTTGCTTTTTCAATTCCTCGAGTTTCTTGGTAATAAAATCTAGATTGAACGTAGCATCTTGGTTCGCTGGGTCGAGGGTGAGTGTGTTCTTGTAGTCTTTAATGCCCTGTTCCCAGAATTTAATAGTGTCTTTCGGATCGGTTTTTAAAGATTTTTCCCCCATGCGGTATCGCGTATTTCCAAGATTGTAGAAAGCATTCTTCTGGATATCTAAATCGTCGGTTTCGAGCGCTAATTGGAAGGCTTTCTCAGCCGCATCGAATGATCCATCGCGATATTCCGTCGAACCTAGATTATAGTAAAGTCGTTTGTCATTAGGGGATTTTTCAATTGCTTCTTTATAGTGCTCCTTCGCATCCAGATAGTTCCCTTCGTTATAGAACTTCTCCGCCTTTGAAGGAGAGGCATCAACTGTTTCAAAGCCAAAAGGGTAAAGAATTAGTAATGGAAACAGGAGAAGCCCAATATTTGAATATGTGCGACGCCTTGCGTACTTTCGAGAACTAATAAGGGACTCTACAATAAGTGCAATGACGGCGAGACCTAGCGGCCACTGGAAACGCTGATAGGGAAGCTTTTGCATATGAGCCTGCCTCTCTTGTTTGGGTATCGAATCAAGACCCACTTCATAGACTTTATCGAGTCCGTCACCTTTGCTACCCATAGGAAAATAGAATGCGTCCGTGATCTTAGAAATCTCACGTAGAGTTGTTTCGTCTAATCTTGTTTTGATGACGTTCCCATTATCATCACGGAGAAAATCAATGTTGCCGTCTACTCCATGAAATGGTATGAGTTCCCCGCCTGGGCTCCCCACTCCAACTGTGTAAATCTTAACCCCTTCCCTAGCTGCTAGTTTGGCTTGTTCTATGCCTGCCCCTTCGAGATCTTCGCCATCCGTGATTAATACGAGGACTTTGAAGTTATCATCTACAGCGAATGATGCCTGGGCTTCAGCTATGGCAGCGGAAAAGTTTGTTCCTCCACGAGATATAACGGAAGTGTTGATTGTCTCCAGGGTTAGGCGAAATGCATTGTAGTCGAGAGTCAGAGGACATTGTAGAAAGGCGCTTCCGGAAAAGGCGATCAAGCCTACTCTGTCTCCCTCGATACGGTTTACAAGGTCGAGGATCGCCAGTTTAGCCCGCTCCATACGGTTCGGGTTAATGTCTTCTGCAAGCATGCTCTTCGAAGTATCAAGGGCTATGAGAATGTCGATTCCTTTGCCTCTTGTCTCTTGCCAATAATAGCCCCAATGAGGACGGGCCAAGGAGACTAGAATTAGGCAGGATGCGGCGATTATAAGGCCTGCCTTGATGTTTCGTTTTGTCGGGCTGACGGAGGCGGCAAGATTTGAAAGAAGTTTGAAGGCAGCAAATGTCTCAAGGCGATTCCTCTTAAGTTTTTCTGCGTGGATGTAGAGAAGTGTTAATACCGGAAAGGTGGCGATAGCGATGAAAAGCCAAATACTTTGGTCGAAATTCATGATTAAGGAATTCGGCGATAAAAGGTGTTACTCATCAATTGCTCGAGAACGAGTAGGGAAAGTCCAGCTATCGCAGGCCATATAAAAATGTCTGTAAAATTAGTGCGATGTTTCAGCTTAATCTCTGATTTCTCTAGGCGATCTATTTCGTGATATATCTCCTCGAGTGACGCCGTGTCAGTGGCGTGGAAAAATCGTGCTCGTGTAAGTCGGGCAATCTCCTTGAGTGAATCGAGATCGATATCCGATTGTATATTCTTGAGAAGTAATTTTCTGTTACGGTCAAGTAATGGGTTTCCATTAGGATCGAGGCCTCTAGGGACCGGAACCACCCCTTCTTGGCCAGCCCCAATCGTATAAATCTTGATGTTATATGCATTAGCTGCTTCGGCGGCAGCGAGAGGACTGATCTTGCCTGCATTATTAGCTCCGTCAGTCAGAACAATAAGAATTCGGCTCTTTGCCTTTTGGATACGTAAACGGTTCACGCTGGTTCCAATTGCAGTGCCAATTGCGGTTCCATCCTCTAAAATACCAATCCGAAGTCGTTCAAGATTCTGCAAGAGCCACTCGTGATTTAGGGTTAAAGGACTAACCAAGGAGGAGATTCCAGCAAATGCCACCAGGCCGATTCGATCATTGGGGCGTTTCACTATAAAGTCTTTTACAACTGCTTTAACTACCGTTAGTCGATCAGTCCGTTTTCCCTTAATTTTAAAATCATGGGCCCACATTGATGTTGAAAGATCGACTGCGAGAACTATATCTATTCCGCTCGATTCGATTTCGCTGATGCCGCTTCCTATTTGCGGACGAGCGAGAGCCAAGATTAGGCAGCTAAGAGCTAGAAGACGTATATGGGGGAGGAGTCGCCCTGGCCGGTTGCGCACGAAAGAAGAGATTTGTTTGGCCAGTTCAGTAGCAGGAAATTGGACGGCAGCTGATGCTCCACGCTTGCCTTTCAGAAGAGCAAGGAGCGGAATTACGAGTAGGAGCCAGAGCAAATCGCTGGATGCAAATCTAAAAATCATTAAGTCAATTCCACCGTCTTAGATACTGGTTTTTCATTTTGTTTAGTGCCAAGGACTGAAATCTGCATTCGATGCTTGAGGTAGGTTTCCTCAATTAGACTTTCTGCTTTTCGGTAAAGTTTCTGCATGCCAACTCGACCGTGGGAATGACGGGCGAATTTGGCTAAGTCACAGAGAACCAAGAACTCAGAAAATGCATCGGCTAATTTGCCTTTTATGAGTCTGTCATCCGTAATTCGGTGGAGGAACTCCTCGGTGGTTGATTCTGGAGCTGGCATGTTAAACTGGCGTTCCAGGAAGTAACGTACGACGTCTGAGACAGCCGAGGAAAATTCCTTGTCTTTGGCCGAATTAATTAGGGACCGAGTGGAGTGGAGATCGAGAAGGGCCTGTTCATAAGGAGGAAGGAATGTTTCATTTGCCTTCTTCTTGTGACTCATAACCCAACGGTAGGTGAAAAATCCAAGAATAAGTATTCCAGCCGTTACTACCAAGGCAATAGCGTAGGGAAGCCATGGGATTGGAATTGTCAGGAGATTGCGAATATCCCGTATATCCTCCGTCTGCCGATCTAGAGAAGGAACTGACAATTGGGCTAGAGAGGGGAAAGAGGCTTTAGACCCGTTGGAGAATTGGATGAGAGGACTCTGTCGAGGGTTCTTATAACCTTCAGGTTCCAATCCTTTGATTTCACTGGATAAAGCCGTCTCTTTCGAAATTTGTATTCCGAAGAGACAAAGAAACAGCAGAAAAAGGGCAGAACGAATTCTCATTTGCGCCTCTCACGTAAGCGAAAAAATTCCCTCAATACAGCGATGTAATGGCGATCGGTTGAGACTGAAAGATGGTCGACTCCACTTTGTCGTAATCCTCGCTTCAAGGAAACCAGTCTTCGTTGATTCTGTTGTTTATACAGGAGCCGGTACTCGCTGTTTCCGGTATCAACTTCAACCGTCTCTCCCGACTCTGCATCCTCGAGATTAATAATCCCAACATTCGGAAGCTCGAATTCCCTGGGATCTGAGATTTCAACACAAATTAAGTCGTGTCGCTTGTTCGTCAAGGTAACGGTTTTAAAAAGATCTCCATTGGTCGCGATTGAGGGCCGTATCCAAGAGAGCGAATCCTCAGTTAAAAAATCAGAGAGTAAGAATAAGATAGATTTGCGACGCAGGATTTTGTTCAGAGTGTTAAGGGCTAGGACGATATTTGTCCCAGAATTTGTTGGCTCGAAGAATAAAACTTCTCGGATCACACGAAGAACATTTTGTCGTCCCTTTTTAGGGAGAATTACTTTTTCAATCTTATCAGTGAAAAGGAGTAATCCAACCTTGTCATTGTTACGAGTTGCGGAAAAAGCCAGTACACTGGCCAATTCGGCGGCTATATCACGCTTACTTTGATCGGTTGATCCAAAGTTTCCAGAAGCGCTGAGATCAACACAAAGCATGATAGTAAGCTCTCTCTCCTCGCGATATTTCTTAACGAAGGGTTTATCCATTTTGGCAGTGATGTTCCAATCGATATCTCTGATATCGTCCCCGGTTGCATATTCACGGACATCCTCTAAGTCCATCCCTTGGCCCTTGAATACGCTCTGATATGCACCACCCATTGTTTCGGTTACGAATCGACGACTGCGAATCTCGACCTGACGAACCTTCCTTAGGATCTCTCGAGTAACTTCCACGGATTCAGGCATTTTCCCCTTCAAAGTAAACCTCGAGCATCTGGCTTGTGGGTTTCCAAGTCTTTTGATGGCTTCGTTTAAAATTATGCCGAATTTACTGCTTTGATTGGGCAATATACAGAATACATAAGCAAGTCCAAGCCTACTGCCGAATATTGATTAGAAAGAGAAAGCAGCTAAAATTGATTCGAAGGGGTTTGTCGTTATGGTACAGGTATTGTATCGAATACAGAGCGAATAATATCTTCACTGGACATATCTTCTGCTTCGGCCTCATAGCTAATTATAACGCGGTGCCTGAGGACATCCATGCCAATTGATTTAACATCTTGGGGCGTTACATAACCCCGACCCTGGAGAAAAGCCCATGCCTTTGCTGCAAGTGTGAGTGAGATAGTAGCTCGAGGGGAGGCTCCGTATTGAATGAAATCTCTAATTTCCTGTAGTCCGAATTTATCGGGTACTCGAGTGGCGAAAACAATGTCTACGATATAGTCCCGCACTTTTTCATCTATATATATGCCATTAACAATTTTTCTTGATTCAAGAATCGTATCGGGATTGATAACGGAATTTACCTCGGTGTTGGGTGAGGTCGTTGCCATACGGTCGAGAATCTGTCGCTCTTCCTCACGCGAAGGATAGTCGATTATTAGTTTCAACATAAATCTATCGATTTGAGCCTCTGGGAGTGAATATGTCCCCTCCTGATCGATCGGATTCTCGGTAGCGAGGACAAGAAACGGGTTCGGGAGTGGATAAGTTGTCTCCCCTATTGTAACCTGACGTTCCTGCATACTTTCAAGGAGAGCACTTTGCACTTTAGCGGGAGAACGATTTATCTCGTCGGCTAGTAAAAGATTAGTAAAAACTGGCCCCTTCTTGGTCGAAAACTCACCCTCTCTTGGGTTATATATGAGAGTGCCAATTATATCCGCTGGAAGGAGATCAGGTGTAAATTGAATTCGTTGAAACTGGACATTTATGGCTGCGGCCAGAGTGCGGATAGAGAGTGTCTTAGCTAGTCCAGGTACCCCTTCAAGCAGAACGTGGCCATTCGTAATTAATCCGATGAGAAGTCGATCAATGAGATATTGTTGTCCGACGATGACTCGGCCAATCTCGGTTTTTATAAGGTTGATCCAAACCGAGGTTTCCTTAACGCGTTCGTTTATTTCGCTAATTGTAGTTTGCATATCTCTACAGACTTATTCCTGATAATGTAAGCGCTATCAAATAAGGTTTCCGGGGCTGATCGTATTCACAAGATTCCCAGAACGTAGTTCCGATAAGCATGGAAATGACCAAAGGGCATCCTTTAAAGCCGACAAATTCTAATAGGCAAGGTTTCATTTAGGTTAATAGGTGAGTGGGAGAAGGGTTTCTCTTTGTGCAATCTATGTTCATCAGATTCACGTTTGATCTTGGAAGGGATTTGTTTGAATTTTAGGGGATATTGTCTGATTCTAGAGCCGAACATTCTGTATTTCTGGAAGTCCTATGGATGGTAGAACGTACTTATTGATGAGTGCCTCTCAATCGAATATATTTGAATTAATCTTTCCGGAAAAAATCAGTGGCCTTTTTGCTTTTGTACTAACGCCTTTCTTAAGGAGGAAAAGAAGTCCCCCCGTGGTCATTGGAATTACCTTGGACGGGGTGGGGGGATAATTGTGGAGAAAATCGTTCGAGCTGTACCTTTGCTCCAGAATACTCGTAGAATCGATTAACTCTCGTTCCCAAGCACAGTTCTAGCATCTTTAGAGCACCTCCCATATCGCCATTCAGTAGACGCTTATTCCCAGTGTAGAAATAGGCCTCGCAAAGATACTCGGTTTGTTTTTCGGGTTGTGAGGAGCGAGCTAGATCTAAAAGACGCGTTTCATCAATGGAATCGAGAAGGAAGGCGGCCAGGTGCAGATACCACTCTTCACCATTTTCAGGATTTCTAGCTTTGACGTGTTCACTCAATATTTTATCTGCTTTGGATGAGTCGCCCATTTGAGTTAGTGTCATCCACAGCCAAAGGCTGATGTAGTCCCTCCCCTCCGGTTCCAGGTCAAGTTCCAGAGCTTTTTGGAGATCATTAAAGGCGGTTTCTAGAGTTCCCGAAACGTAACTATAGAATCCTCTTTCGAGATAGGCTGTGTAATCATCAGGAGATAGGGATATCGCTTCATCGAGATCTTTCAATGCACTCTCTAAGGTTCCTTGTTTAACTTTCAGTTTTGCTCGTGTCACAAAGGCATCAGCGGCGTTTGGATCAATTTCGATCACTTTGGAAAAGTCGGATATTGCTCTTTCCACGTATCCCAGCCTTTCTAAAGCCCAACCTCGCTGCCGGAAGGCGGCTCCCTGATTGGGATATAGCTGAATCACTTCAGTGAAATCCTCAATCGCATTCTCTATGTCATCCATTCGCAATTTCAGATTTCCTTGAGCCATCAACCCAACCATTGATTTAGGATCCACCGCGAGAATACTATGGAAGTCAGCCAAGGCTGCTTCTAGCTCTCCTAATTGTTGTTTTGCGAGTCCTCGGCTAAAGAGTGCAGGAATATATGTAGGATTCATTGAAAGTGCCCGATCAAAATGCTGCTGAGCTTTTTCTGGATCTGATTCCCTTGGATCTGCTCCTCGAAGAAAGGCCCGCCCTAATTCGGTCTCTGTTAGCGGACTGGGATTTTCTGCAGCCAATTTGTACAGACGAAGGGCTTCTTCGTAATCTCTTTCCACACCTGTTCCCTCCTCGTAGGCTGCCGCAAGATTTAATTGAGCCAGGACGTGGTTCTGCTCTGCAGCTAGGGTGAATAAACGAACTGCTTCAGCATGATCTTTGGGTACGCCTTGCCCGGAAACATACAAGTTGGCTAGGTAGAATTGAGCTGGTGCGTATCCTTGTTCAGCAGATTGACGATACCATTTTGCCGCTTCTCCCAGATCTAAGTTTATGCCAAAGCCACTTTCAAAGCATCGCCCCACACTGGTTTGGGCAGCCGCATGTCCTTGCTCTCCCGCGTAGAGGAACCACTTGTATGCCTCCTCTTTTACCTTTGTCACTCCCTGCCCGGTAGAGTAAGCCACCCCCAACTTATATTGCGCATCGGCATGTCCGCTCTCAGCTGCTTTTTCATACCAAAGAGCCGCTTCCGCTGGATCTTGGGCGACCCCGGTCCCAGCCCCGTAGAACTCTCCTACCTTGAGTTGTGAATTGGGATCTCCCAGTTCTGCTCCTTTGCGGAACCAGCCTAGGGCTGCTTCGAAATCTTGTTTTACCCCTTGGCCTAAGGTGGACATTAACCCAAGTAGAAAATTTGCCCGGAGATCTCCCTGGTCTGCTGCCCTGAGATACCACTCTCGAGCTTTCTGAAAATCTTGTTCTACCCCGTAACCATTGTAAAAGATCGCTCCTATGTAATTTTGGGCAGGAATATGTTCCTGTCTTGCAGCTTGGCGCAGCCATTCGAAAGCTAACTTGGGATTTGCCTCTATTCCTTGCCCTTCAGCCGCCATAATTCCTAATACAAACTGCGCATCAGCGAACCCTTGACGAGCTGCCGCACCATACCATCGATGTGATTCAACAAGATCACGCTTCACGCCGACCCCTTTAAGGTAGATTGAACCCAAGGTATATTGCGCAAGAACATGATTCTGGTTGGAAGCCGCCCGAAGCCATTTCACTGACTCCCCAACATCCTGTCGAACCCCTAGTCCAGAACTGTAGAGTAGAGCTAACTGATATTGTGCCTGAGTGTGGCCTTCGTCGGCAGCACGTTGGTAAAATTGAGCTGCGCGACTGTAATTCAAACCAACTCCATCTCCGTTAGCATGTGCCAACCCCAATCTAAATAGTGTCTGTGAACTGCTCGTCTCAGAAACCCCTTCAACACCCTTGTCTTCGCTTTCAGGGGTTGTTGTGCATGCGACGAGTGTTAGAAGAAATGCTGTAACAAACCCCATTAAACTGCGGCTAATTACTGGCTGACGGTTCCCATCACTTAACTTTCCACGTGACATTCCTGTCAGTCTCTGAGACATGTTTCTTGCCTGGTTATCGCTTGAAGATTTCATAAACCTTCAAATTAAAAAAAACGCAACGGACTGGATTTGATGCAAGTAGAAAGAAGGTGTACCATAGGCTCCGGCTGTTCCCTTTGGGTAAATGGTCTGCAATTCGATAGTATTTTTCGACATCGATATACTACATTCAATCTTTTTGAGAATCCATCAATCCACTAAACACATACAGCTTTTTCTTCGATCAAATCAATTCCTGATTCCTGTAACTAAATGAGACTCTGCCAATCGATTTTCACAGAAATTGAGAATTGTCATTCGGTTCTAAGTTATTCATTTGTTTGACGTCAAATCTTGAGAATTATCGTATTGGCGAGCCTGAAGCTTTGATTTCGTTACAGGCTCTTTAGACGATGAGGTTCCTTACCGGAATTCTACTGCCTGGTGGTGTAATGGTAGCACGACTGGTTCTGGCCCAGTTAGTCCAGGTTCGAGTCCTGGCCGGGCAGCCATTTTTAACTAAAAATTTTTAGTATCATATTATTTGGCCTGTTTAGCTAACACTTCTTTTAGGAACGGGATAAGGTTCAACTGAAGACATTGAATCTTACCAGAAGAGTAAAATATCTACAATAGATAGGCTGATCTTTAACCATAATTAATCTAGACACTGATCTAGCCTGAACTTTCTGCGGGACCAAGTAGTTTTCAGGTGGGCATTCAACGTGAGAGAGGGTGCTGGAACCAATCGGCTCTACCATTCTCATCAGTTTTAATTTCATTGCCACGGATCCAATATTCCAAAAATTCGGCTCAGCATGAACACTTCAAAACCGAATATCATTTACATCCTAGCCGACGATATGGGTTACGGTGATTTAAGCTGTCTAAATCCCGACTCTAAGATTCGCACGAAACATTTGGACCGTCTGGCTAGCGATGGAATGGCTTGCCGTGATACCCACGCTTCGTCCGCGATGTGTACACCATCACGGTACAGTATTTTGACCGGACGCTACAACTGGCGATCGGCTTTGAAACAGGGCGTAACCATGGGCTATTCTGGTCCGCTGATAGAACCGGGACGGTTGACTGTAGCCTCGTTTCTCAAACAACACGACTACCATACCGCATGCGTTGGCAAGTGGCATCTTGGGTGGTCTTGGGCCAGACATAATGATGACACTGATGAAAAAGGCCTTACTGGGAAGAACGTTGATTTTACCCAGCCGATTGAGGATGGCCCGATCAGTGTAGGGTTTGATTATTTTTATGGCCTCAGTGCCTCATTGGATGTGGAACCGTATGTGTATGTGGAAAATGACCGGGTTTCCGCCCAACCCAATCGCGAGATACCCGCACGTAGTGGCAAAGAGCAGGTCCGGGCCGGGGTTATTGCTCCCGGTTTTGTCCATCGCGACGTTTTGTCCAACCTGACCCAAAAAGCTGTGAGCTATATCGATGAACAGTCTAAAATCGGCGGGCCATTCTTCCTCTACTTCCCCTTAACCGCGCCGCATCTCCCGATTATACCAACCGACGAATTTCTGGGAAAATCTGGGACCAATTCCTACGGTGATTTCTGTCTTCAGGTCGATGATGTAGTGGGTCAAATTATGACTGCGCTTGACCGCAACGGTTTGGTCGATAATACCATCCTCATTTTTACCAGCGATAATGGTTGCTCATTTAAGGTAGGGTTAGATGAGCTCCAAATGTTAGGTCACGAACCGAGCTACATCTTTCGCGGGTATAAGACTGATATCTTTGAAGGCGGGCACCGGATTCCTTTTCTGATTCGTTGGCCGAAGACCATCCAGGCAGGTTCGGTCTCGGATGAGACAGTTTGTCTGGTTGATTTATTGGCTACCTGTGCTGATATTATGGGCGAGTCCCTACCAGATACTGCTGCTGAGGATAGTGTTAGTAATCTACCCGCCTGGCGCGGCCAGGTATTAGACAGATCGCTGCGGGAAGCAACTGTTCATTCATCTCTAGACGGTTCTCTGGCCATTCGTAAAGGTCGTTGGAAACTGGAAATGTGTCCTGGTTCGGGTGGTTGGAGTTATCCGAAACCTGGTTCAGATTGTGAAGGCCTTTCTCCACTTCAACTCTACGATTTACAGACTGATATTGGTGAGCAGCATAATATTGCAGCGGACCATTCTGAAATCGTTGGGGAATTAACTGAACTATTGACCTTCTACGTTAGAAATGGACGCAGTACACCAGGCGCACTCCAAAAGAATGAAGGAGGCGAATACTGGTCTCAGTTATGGTGGCTGGATCGTTAGAAGCTCACTTCTGAAATTCGCGATTGATTACGATATTTTCAGTCTTCTTGGGAGAATGTTCCTTGACCTCGATGAAATGCTGATGATGACTCCTTACGATTGCTGTTAAGGGTGTTTGTCTTTCTACTTCGGGTAGATGCGCTATACTTTGGGGAAGGTTGTTGGTTAAACTCGTGGTCTGGATACGAGTCTACATCGTTGAAGGTGATCGGTTCTGGATCGGAAGCAACATCCTAACAACAATTCTGATGTGAAGGTTGTATTCTGGGGGTCACAAATTATTTGAAGACTTCTGGATTAACCGGAGCTGGAGGATGATTTCCCGAGAGTACAGCAATTAGATTTTGGAGGGCTAGTTCACGCATGGCGCGGCGGGTCTCTTCTGTGCCACTTGCAATATGAGCGAAGCAGTAAGCGTTTGTTAATTGGGTAATAGGCTCGTTTTCCGCTGTTGGCTCGGATTCAAAGACATCTAGAGCTGCCCCAGCAATCGTACCCGATTTTAATGCTTTAGTAAGAGATGATTGATCGACTAAGGGGCCACGGGCAGTGTTGATGAGGTAGGCGGTTTCTTTCATTTTATCTAATTGAACTTCACCGATTAAGTGGCGAGCAGATGGACTGAGGTTAGTGTGGAGGCTAACGAAGTCTGATTCTTCTAGGAGGTTGTCTAATTTCCGATAATCACTGTTCGGAGCCCCATCGGGGAGGGTGTCGAAAACATCGTACCAAAGGGTTTTCATACCCAATGCTTGGGCTCTTCTCGCAACCTCTTGACCTATACGTCCGAAACCGATCAGGCCAAGCACCTTTCCTTCAATATCCGTTCCCAGGGCCGGCGCGGGTTTCCCGCGGGCCCAACCACCAGTGCGGACGAAGGTCTCATTTTCAATCAGTTTTCGAGTAATAATAAAGATCATCGAGATTGTGAGGTTGGCAACGGCATTGGTCAACACACCTGGTGTGTTGCAGATGACGATTCCTCGCTTGGTTGCTGCATCCACATCGACAAAGTCGTAGCCAACACTGGCTAAGGAGAGGACACGAAGATTAGGCGCTGCATCGAAGAAGTCCGCGTCCATACTTAGATTTGGAAATCCCAAAATACCCTCTACATCTGCGATTGCCGATAATATTTCTGACTTGGAAGCATCGGGGTTTTCTTCTGTTACTTGGAACAATGCGTTCAATTTTTCTTTGAGATCGGTCTCCAACTGAAGAGCGAGATGAACCTTTTGATTATTTTTCATTTAAGCAGTTATTTCTATGCGCGATAGAGCGTATTGGTTAATGTTTTGTTTTATTTGTTTTGAAAGGGTAGTTAGATTTCATTCCTGGTAGATATTTGATCGTCAGAAAAATGGAAAATTATCTTATAGGACAAGATCTGAGGGCGGAATGAAACACCGACAAATAAATCTCATGTTGATTATTCTAAGGAAGTCGAATATTCGGTAGTTCGAAATCGTCTCCTGTTTCTTTGATCCATCTTGAAAGTCTATTATAGCAGTGGACTTTCTGCATTTGGAAGTTTGTACTGTGTACATGGTTGGCCTGCTCGTAAGGATCGTTTTTAGTGTCAAAAAGGAGCCAATCGCTACCGGGAATGCAGACATATTTCCAACCGTCCCGCATTAAAACACCGCGCCAGGCCTTGTTAACAGTATTTGGGTTCATCTTTCGTACGATTTGTTGGAGGTAAGCCGAGTCCGGTTCGTCAGTGCGATCGGGGTTTTCGCGATATTCGGTTGCGTATTCAGGGATACAATGTCTTGAATAATCGTAGCCAGCCATTTCATTCGGTACAGGAATCCCACAGAGTCCAAGAGTAGTTGGCGCTATGTCTACGTGGTTCAACAGGGCGTCGGTTCGGCCACAGCACATATTCTCCGGTCCTCCAACTTTGCTGATGATAAAGGGTATGCGAATAGACTCTTCCCATGGCGATGATTTTCCAGTCTGACCATGGCTCCATAGTAAATTCCCGTGGTCAGAAAAGAAAATAATGTAGGTTTCGCGGTCTATACTGAAATCCTTAAGAGTTTCACAGATGCGTCCAATATTCTGATCAAGATCTTCTATCATAGCATAGTAACCTGCATGATCGATAGAAGCGTTAAACCGCATTGAGGGGATTTCCGGCACATTATTACGGAGCTTGATTTTTGAAGGATGTATGTGATGTTTTCCCTGTTGCGAGTTGATCGGTGTGACATAGGGTCCGTGTGGAGGTTGGACCGAGAGTACAGCAAAAAACGGGTCGTAGTCCTCTCTTTGTCCAACATGCTTTTCTAGATGTCCCAAAAGGATGTCGGTCAGGCCTTCGGTTTCATATTTGGGCAAGCGCTGGGGAGTCTCGTTCTTTGACCCATAGACATAGGTTTCGTGCTGGTTATTATTGTTCTCGTAGCCCATCCAGAACTTAAAGCTCCCCCTGTGATGGGGGGGGACGTAGTGTTCCCTATGGTTAGATCCATCTAGATGCCATTTGCCCACGTAGGCAGTGTGGTATCCAGCGTCATTGAACGAGTGGGCGACTGTTGGGATATCTGGGTCAAGTAGGCTTGGTGTCCTGATGACTCCGTTTTGGTGCGGGTACTTGCCCGTGAGTAGAGCACCACGAAAAGGTGTGCACCAAGGTGCTCCGGAAACCGCGCATTCAAAATTCATTCCAGTCCTGGAAAGATTGTCGATATTGGGTGTAAAGACATTGGGATCTCCCCGGTGGCTTAGTGCTTGGGCTCGATGCTGATCACCAAAGACCCATATAACATTTGGCTTACGTGGAGGTCGAAAAGACAGTTCTTTATTCATAAATCTTTAAAAAGGTCTTAGCTAGATACTGAGTAGCTATAGTGAGATCAATTTCGAACGCCTGTGCAGTATTTCCCTCAAGCGTCAAATAGCCGTTATAGCCAGCATCGATTAGTGCCTTGAATAGACTAAGAAAGTCGATGCATCCAAAACCTGGAAATCTCCGGTTGTTATCCGAAATATGGATAGTCTGAAAGGCATCTAGATATTTGGAAAGAGAACCGAATATGGAGCTTTCTTCGATACTAATATGATAGGTGTCGGGGAGTATGGTCACCGCTTTACTACCGACCTCGTTGATGATCTCTTCAGTCTCCCATATTGTATTTGCGATGGCAGTTTCTCGGCGATTAATAGCCTCAAGAAGGATGAGGATTCCAAGATCTTCCGCAACGTCGACAATTTGGTTTAAGCTTTCAACTATGAGTTTATGGGATAGACGTGGATCTTCGGAAGGCCCACCTTTGAGCATCCCAATAATCATCCCTGCATCGAAATAAGCAGCCACCTCGATCAGTTCTCGGGTGCGGGTGATTGAATCCTTTCGAACCATGTCATCAGTCGTAGTTAGGGAAAGTCCTTCCAATTTCGCAGTTGCACCTGTTGCGAAATTCGACATTCGAAGCCCATTTTCCAATAGACAGTCCTTAATAAGAGAAAGGTCTGCCGTTTCCAGGTCTTCGATGTTTAGCTCAATGACTGAGTAGCCGAGTTCTCTAATCGTGCGAAGCCGTTTTCGAAAGGCTGGGTAGTCGCATTCCGAAGAGAGTGTGAACTGAACTCCTAGTGGGAAAGGAAAGGTTTTGGTGTCCATGCGTCTACTTTTAGATTAGAAATACCTGCCCGTATTTAATGAGCCAATCGTCTGACGCTATTTCTATCGGCAATGAAGTACGGCCACTTCCATTTGGTGAAGTAACAGTGTAAACTCTGGACACAACCGGTACGGATTAAAATAAAAACCACACACTTAGAGGAAGCATTAGTATGGGAATTAGCGGTGAGTCAAGGTCTCGGATATTAAATAATCTAGGGAACCAGATCTGCGTCCATCAAAACCAAGGGACCTTTTTCATCTCCTTCGATTTCGGCGGGAGTTCCTCCCGGAATTCCAAAGTGATCGTGAAGGACGATTGGGCATTTTTGGCCGGCCATCCGGAGAAGGCCGGATCCACTGACTACCGATGCAGCTAAAAACCGGTTGCTCCTAAGGACATATGGTTTACCTATGGGATCACGGGTGAGATGCAATTCGAGACCGCCAGTCCCATTGCGATCTGTACGACACGCTGGGAGGATACGTTTACGCTTACACAATGACCGGCAGGCGAAGTTACGGATTATGCTTTCCAGTCTGATAGGAGTGTTGAGTCGATTGCTGTCCAAAGGTACTTTCCGTAATGCTTTCAGCTGGATCGGTTGTGCTTCGACGTCGAAAAATACACCCCATCCGCCTCTCTTATAACTACCGAAAATAAAAGGTAGGTGATGTGTTTTCTCACTTGCATTAACATAGCCATGCCGAGTGTTTGGAGGAATTACTAAGGCGTAGCCCTCTTTGGTAAGGGCACAATAGTGATCCCAAGGTTAGGCACAACAAAGGTGCTTGTTCAGGAGCCTCGGTGTCGCGGGTCAACTCGATCCCATTGGAGCTGCGAATCTTGTTGACGACGTTAATAAATCGTTTCCTGATTCGTAGGACTTCTTGATCCTGCGAACACGACCCATCTTCATTCATTGCTGCCTCAGCTCTCTTGATATTGTTTGCATAGTGGGAAACGTTGCCAACAAGGCGGTGAAATCTACTGGAATGGGTTCAATTGTCATATTGGCGAGGTCCTCGAGCAGTTTACATTCCCGCATTCGAAGCAACGCACTTTGGTCTATAGATCTTGGACGGGCTTCCAATAGGACCCGCGTGGCGCTAAAGACCCCAATTACATGCCGACGAAAGGCGTAAGAGTACAATCGTGCCAGATCAATGTCATCTGATCCGATCTTGTCTGGATTTCATCCTGTCTCGTAACTTTTGGGGGCAAGAAGAAATAGACGAATAAAATTTGGATGGGCGTTCTTTAAAACCTGCTGTAAGAACTCATGTTTTATTGCCCTAAATAGGTGGAAATATATATTTAAATATTCAATCTCAAACAATTTTTAGAACCTAAAAGGACAAAGTGGAGCCGGGAATCGGATTCGAACCGACGACCTACGCATTACGAATGCGTCGCTCTACCAGCTGAGCTATCCCGGCAAATACTTGTATATTAAATCCTTTCTTCTGACGTTAGATTGTCTACTAGGCCAAGCTGACGATATTGCGGTTATTTGGACCGTAAAACAGAAATTAAATCTTAATGTGAATCAGGTAGTGACGGCACCCTAATATGAGCGTTAGCCTGAGATAGATTTCCTGAGAGGTTTTCCAACTGGTCGAATCCCCATTTGGTTCGCAAAGCCGCGGCTTTTGCGCGATCAAGCACTGGTTGCTGAATTGTATCCCATACTTCGGGGCATAGATGTTTCATGAAGGGCTGTAACTCAGTCGGTAAGGACTCATACTCAGCTCGGGATAATGGTTGGCAAATTGTGTTGAAGATATTTTCTGGAGCATAGTCATCGACTGACAACCACCAGGGACACCAGCGGTTAATCACTGCCACCCTGTCTTGTCCACCAGGGTTATGCATGGGCGAGGCGTGCCAACTACGCGAATCTTGGATGTAGACTGAGCCGGCAGTTGCGGTGACTTGCATCTCACCAGGAATAGGAGCTACCACATTGATGTTGTCAGATGGTCCCCTGGGATTACGTTTGTCTCGATGTGATCCTGGAACAACCCAAGTTCCTCCTGAGTTTTCATCCACGTCAGTCAGGTACCAAATCATTACCAGACACATGGTGACGTCGGGGAAGGGTTGACGGATACAGCCAGCGTTGTGCTCTGGTTTGTCACCGCCATAAGCTGACAGGTCGTGAGGCCAGTCAGTATGCCATCCTCGGTTGTCTCGACTCCGATACTGGACTTTGCCAAAACCACCGGGAGTTCCATCAGGTTGTTTGGACTCGATAATGCGTAGGTGTAACTGGGCAATTCGCAGATGGTCATCCAGTACTTGGCGGGCCAGTGCTGTAATCACCGGGTGAGCCAGATACTGAGCATATTGAGGCATCCACACAATGTCGTTCGGTGGTTTAGGAAGATGCCCAACTCGACGTACCGGTCTTAGTTCCGCATCTGTGCCAGTTAGTAATTTGGATGGATTTAGTCCAATATTATCAACTCGTTCCCTTATCTTTTTCAGGTTCTGGCTAATCGTAGTTTGGGCTTGGATAACTTCCTGGCGAATAACTGATACTTGGTTGGAAGGAATCGCGTTATCGACAACACAAAACCCGTATCGTTGTAGAGAATCAACGCACTGATCTACCACTTTGGCCGGTGTCCCAGAGCTCGGGTTAACAGCATAAGACCGACTTTGCACCAAGTTCGCAGTGAAGTCTTCAGGATTGTAAGTTGCTTGAGCTAACCGTTGTTGCGCGTCAGATAGTTCCCGTTCAAGACGCATGACTTTTGACTGCAATTGATTGATATTCAATTTTGAATCCTCGTGATTTTAGCATTGAATGCTCAATGCTGTAGTAGCACCGAAAGTCAGCTGGTCATCGATGGATAGAATGGAAGTGGTTTATCATTCGGCATTACCCCAGTGATTTCATCTCCGCGCCATGAGAACTCATATGTGTCACCCGCAGGCATGGCTTCAGTGGTTCGCTTAGACGGCAGGGCGTAATTTAGCGAAATATCAGCCCCAATGCTGATATGTGTTTTGGCCAGGAAAGCATAGGGTCCTACGAAGGTGGGGGTTACGGGCTTGCCCTGAACTTCAAATTTAATCGTTTCCTGAGGGACCCATCCGGGAATCCGGATCAGGATGTTGTCATGGATGCGAGGTTTGATGGTGAGGGTCGCGCGTTCATTGCGGACTGAGTTGATATGGATGTTTTCGTCATCGTAATCGAAATGGAGATTGATGACGAGGCCCGTTTTGTCGTGTCGGTAGATCCGCTGGTAGAGTGCGCAAAAGGTGTGGATGATCTCTGCGGTTCCGCTGGGATTACAGCCCTTCCCGGCGTGGGGAAAGTCATTTTCACCCCATCCTCCCTTCTTTCTTGGGTAATTCGAAGGTTTTTCGAATAGGAGGTCTACTTCGGTCGTCTGCCCTGGGAAAAGCCGTGCCCTAACAAGGCGTTCGACGTCATCATAGCAGTCCGGTTTCCCGGTATATTCGGCAATCCATAATGCTAAACGAGCAGCCGCTCCGGTCGATTCGGTGTTAGCCATGGGATTGCCGATCTTATCCGGAAAATTCAGCCGGCCCAAATCGTGGGCTACCCATCCCGACTGATTAACAATGCTGGGAACGCCTATTTTATAGGCGTTCACCACTGCCTCTACGTACTCTGATTGGCCTGTCATCGTTCCGAAAAGGAGAAGACCACATAGAGTATATAGATAGGATTGCCGGTCCCCCTGAGGTGAGTCTTCGGCGGTAAGTTCATCTGGGATAGTGCCGTCTGGATTAATTGCATATTGGAGATGAAACCGGGCCAGTCGTTCGGCTAATTCTATTGCCAGATCGTCACCGGTAGCTTTGTAAAACCAAACCAAAGCTTCTATGCAGCGGCCGTGAGTCGGTAATTTTTGGCCCATATTAGCGTTGGCTGGAACATGTATAGGGTGTTCGTATTCGGAACCGGTAAAATGTCGCGTGTATTCAAACTTATCCACGTCCCACGTGAAATCCTCTTTAAGGCACCGGTCAATCGTCATAAGGTATTGGTGACCTTTCTCTCGAGCCCACTGACTGTTACGGAATTCAACCAGAGCATTAAATGCTAGAATGCCTTCACGTAGGCTGTGAAGTTCGAACCTCATCAGATGCCAGTCCAGGCCAGGAGGAACGAAAAGTATGCTGTCGGGATTATCGGTGAGCCAATGTAGATTACGCAGACTTGCACCCTCTATGTGTGCGGGAATGGAAAACCCTATTGCACTCTCGAGTCGAAGCATGGCATCCCACCAGCGCCCGACATCATGAGTGATCCATCTTCCGTAGGGAAAATAATCCCTCTTTGGGTCGAGCCAGGAGAGTAGGCCTTCACCTCCAAGCTTCATCGATTCCTTTAATGTCACTGATAACAAATCTATGATTATTTTCTAAAAGAGGCAACACCAATGTATAAAATCAATTGTTATTACCATGGATCCTGTATCCAATTCTTAAAATGATAATGGTCAGAGACTATGGTTTCACGGGAGGATTCTATCTAGTTTAAGTCTGCTTCAATATGGGTCTATGGAATTTGAGAAACTGTGACTGCCTTAATGGTTACCTAATACTTAGAGTCTATCCGTAGTTTAGTTATCTCTATCCTATTGCTGCTTGACCTCCTTTTACTCATTAACCAATAATTGCGCTGTCGGTGTTTTGCATATTGGGAGGAGGGGCCGCGGTTGAAAAACTGCGGCCCCTTGATTTTGTGTTGTTTATTAAAGAAAGGACACGGACCGATTAAGTCCAAAATAGGGAAAACAACGGACTGATTAGATGGCCAAAAAAGCGCTCATAACAGGTATATCGGGACAAGATGGTTCATATCTTTGTGACCTCCTCTTGGGAAAAGAATATGAGGTTCATGGGGTCACTCGTGATCCTTCGAAATTGTCTTCCGGGAATCTGGCTCACTTGATGGGAATTGATGGAATTGTGGGGCACCGTCTCTTCATTCACACAATGGAGGGCTTCGACGGTGTTCAGATGGGCTCAATTATCAACAAAGTTAAGCCAGATGAAATCTATCATCTGGCTGGCCAAAGCAGCCCAAGACTGAGTTTTGATCTTCCGGAAGAGACCTTACATAGCAACGCTACCTATACCTTGCAGTTGCTTGAGATAAATCGCTTCCTGGATCAACCTGCGCGGCTATTTTTTGCTTCTAGTTGTGAGGTTTTCGGGAAGACGGACGAAGCAGTTCAGGATGAAACTACTCCCGTTCGGATGGCAACTCCCTATGGAGCGGCTAAAGCCTATTCCCAGCAATTGGTTTCTATCTATCGGGAGAACTACGGCATTTCCTGTGGATCAGGTATCCTTTTTAATCACGAGTCCCCGAGAAGGAGTCCTGAGTTTGTTTCCAAGAAAATTGCACGTGGAGTTGCTGCGATAAAGACGGGAATCCTGGATCGATTGCAGCTGGGAAATCTCGATGCAAAAAGAGACTGGGGCTGGGCTCCAGATTTTGTTTATGGAATTTGGCAGATGTTGCAAGAGGATGAAATCGAAGATTACGTGTTTGCAACTGGTGAATCACATTCTGTTCAGGAACTTGTCGATGCTTGCTTTAGAGTAGTTGATCTCAACTGGGAAGCACACGTTGATTTCGATGCAAGTCTGGCTCGTCGGGTTGAACTTCATCCTCAGAAGGGAAATCCTAGTAAGGCTCGCGATAGGCTTGGGTGGGAACAGAAGGTGGGATTTGTGGAGATGGCTGAAAGGTTAGTGGAGGCTGAGCTAAAGGTTATGAGAGGTTCGCCTGGGAAATCGGCCACTTAGAGTTTGAGGATTTAAGCCTGTTTCTTGCTGATAGTGACGTAGAATGCTGATTTTATGGATCGGTTGGTCTGGACCATGGCTTAGCAGATCAGTGTGTCAGCCTGGTTCAGAGGGTATCAGGGGATCGGACATTTTAAAAAATGCGGTATAGGTATTAAAAGTAAGTGGTCTTGGATCTTTCTAGTTAGCATGCTGTTTGTTAATTACGCCAACTTTTGGTTCTACGAGATTGTATCTAGAGGCAGGATTACTCAGTCAGCAGCTTTGGATGACATTGGTTTAAACACCATATTCTCTAAAGTGGCCAAAGTTTTCCTCGATATCATGCATCCTATTCTTTTCTATTTCTGAGGACTATTCACGGTGGGTACTAGAAAACGAAATACCAGACGGGTTAATTGTCCAGTTGTTAAAGTTATTAGAGAATGAAAAAGAAAGGAGTATTAGGTGATGATGTCTAGAGAACTGGAAGAAGGAAAAAGTTTGGCAATCGATTTCGGAAAGCTGGAGAGCGTTGTGGCGAATGGACAAGCGCTTTTGCCGACGGTTGTCCAAGAAGTAGAAAGTGGTGCGGTACTGCTTGTTGGATACGTCAATAAAGTTGCTTTGGAGGCAACTTTTAAAACAAAAAAGGCGACTTTCTGGAGCAGTTCTAGGAACGAACTCTGGGTTAAAGGGAAAAGCAGTGGGAACTTTCTTATTGTTGATGAAATCAGGATAAATTGTGAACAGAATTCACTGCTCTACAGAGTTCGTATGGTTGGCGAAGGTGCCTGTCATACGCAGGATGCAGATGGTAGATATCGATTTGGATGCTTCTATCGCAAAATTAACCAGAATCAACTTCTTGCTCACCTTGATAGTTCTCATGAGACGGGGTGATATGATAGGATCTCCTCTAATCCCTATCTACAAGCTCAAGAATTTCGTGAGTAGAGGTAATTTCGGATATTCTTGGAGGGGGTGGCTTTGGTTGCAGCTTTCCAGTTTAGGAAAACTCTGCGGAGTTGTTTCCGTGAACTTTAATTATGTGCGGGAAGAGTTACAGACTTAAAATATTTTAAGTCGATGCGGAGAGAATCCTAGTTGAGAAGAGACTAGATTTCCCCGAGGAAATCCTCATTTTTTTTCTTCGTCCGGATACACTCTATTTTGGAAATCAAAAATTGATACCTCGCTTTGGTATCGAAGGTCTCAAGAATCCTCTGTTTATCAATAGGGTCAATTTGGAAGGAATCGGCTGCAAGATCGATGAAAACTTCAGGGTTTTTTACCACTTCGAGTGATTTCAATAGCTGCAATGAAAATTCGTTACCCAGCCTCCCTAGTTCCTCCAGTAATTCCAACAGTTTTTGCCGGTATGGATCGAGATGGTTATCGTTTTTCTGATAGTGATTTTGTACCGGAGTGATGGCGATAAGTCGGTATGGATTTTCCTGAACTATTCGGTCAATCTTAATACGACACAGTCCTTGAAGAAAGAGCTTCGAGGTCCCGTCTTTATTGCTATAGCACGCACGTACAAGTCCGAGTGACGCGGTCTGATAGAGTGGTTCCGATGTGGGTTCAGATGCGGCCGCCTTTTTATCCAATCCAGCTACAGCAAAGAGGCAGTTACTGCCCAGAACATCAAAAATCATTTTCCGATACCGGGGTTCAAAGATTAGGAGTGGCATGATTACATGCGGGAAGAAGACCGTATCAGGCAGTGTCATTACTGGAACTTCTCGGGGAATATCGAAGTCTTTGAACATAGAGGATATGGGATGAATTGGGAAAATTAGAACTGGGAATTGTCAATCCTTCCAGGCCCATGGGTGGAGAAGTTCAGGATTAGGATTCTCAGTCTCAGAGTAGTATACGGCCATTCGGACGTGAAAGAGGTGATCTCGGGGAGTTCGGGGTGCCAATTTCTGAATCTCCTCAAAGATAACTTCGGGAGAGCGTCCAGAAAGTTGATGGATCTCTGTGAATCCTACTCGCATCAATTCGCGCACCGTGTGGATATCCATGCGAGGGATTCTCATTAGCGAGCAGGAAAGAGCCTTTTTTACCTCGGCTTTTTCTTTATCGGATTTTTCCGGTTTCATCGGTTTTCAAAATCGCTATCCGGGATTGATTGGATTTATTTATGACACGATTCTATTCGAATAGCAGTTGACTTCTATCGGGGGAAGGAGAGTGAATCCATGTTGATATGAGGATTCTTTCAGTCAGATGCGCTCTTGTGGGGATAAGGTTGGTATGCGTCTGTATGTGTTGTCCTTTTAAAAGCACTGCTGGATAATGGATTAGGCACTAAGATTTAAGCAATTAATTATCAATAATTTAGGCCCCGGAAGTCCAGCAGGACTTCCGGGGCTTTTTTTTATAAAAATATGAACGATAAATGTTCATCATTGCGAATTAACGCAGGCAATCCGACTCATCATCTTTGGAACAACAATGGGACCTGGTTTATTCACTACACCATTCATCCGACTCCTCATACGAAGGAAAGGATTCGACGAACTTTGAAAACAAAGTCTCTGAAAGAGGCGCAAAAAAGAAGAAATAGAATACTTCAAAGTTTCAAGTAATGAAAAGTTTTAAAACCAAAAGTAGTAAATTAGACTGTGTTAAGTCGATTGAAACATTAGATAGGGTGAAGCTAATTCATGAAACCTATGGTTCGGAGGCTATTCATCTTTCCAGCATGCAGAAAACATCCGGTGTAATCATGCATATGATTTCCCGACTTAAGGCTTCAATACGAATTGTTTTTATCGACACACAATTTCACTTCCCAGAAACGTTGGAAATAAGAGATTTATTCATCGAGCGGTTTGGTCTGAATATCGATTCAGTAAAACCAGAATTAAGTCCAGAAGAGCAATTGGAAAAATATGGTATTGAACTAAGCCAATATATCGATGGGCAGCCGCTTTGCTGTTCTCTGCGCAAAGAACAGCCTCTCATGAAGGCCAAGGAGACATTCAAGTTTCAGGCAATGATAAATGGAGTAATGCGGGAGGAAGGCAGAAGTCGCGGGAAAATTAATTTTGTTAGCTTAGATCCAAGGCTCGATTGCAAAGTGTTTCATCCGCTCTTCGACTGGAGTTTCAATGAGGTTGATGCCTACATTAGTGAGCATAAAGTTCCGATCAACAAACTTTATGCTAAGGGGTATGAGAGCATAGGCTGTTCTTCTTGCACAACAGCAGTATTTGATGGTGAGGATGTTCGTGCTGGTCGTTGGCGCCACTTGCGTTCAGAGAATGGAGAAAAGCCCAATTACTGTGGCTTGAATTTTTTGGACCACAATCCTACAACGAAGGTTTAGATTCTTGCGGAGGGTCGGTTTAACATCGGGTCCCGTGAGGGTGTAGACCACATTATCTGTGGTTTCGGGTCTGAGGGTCCTATTGAGATTAGGACCTATCCTTGATCAAGGCTATCACCGGTTTTAACTGGTTAATGCTGTGACAAAAAAATCGACGGACTTCGATTTTTCTGCCATGAATTGAAAGTATGTTTGATGCAACTTTCCCTGGTTATACACCCGCTTACGAACTCCGACGAATGATCGGTGATAAAGAACTCTCACCGGTAGAATTAGTAGAGGCGACGTTGCGTAGAATTGATGCAGATAACAGTAAACTGGGCAGTTATATTACGGTTATTGGGGATGAGGCAATTGAGGCAGCTCGAGTGGCGGAAACAGCGGTAATGCGGGGTGATAAGCTAGGCCCCCTTCATGGGATTCCCGTTCCGATCAAGGATTTAGAAGGAGTAGCGGGGGTACGCTTAACACACGGATCGGTTCCTGCTGATGAGATATCCGATACCGACGCTCTTTGTGTGGAAAGAATTCGTAGTGCTGGTGGCATTATTATCGGCAAGACGAACACACCAGAGTTTGGCCATGCTGGTACAACTGAGAATACCGTATTTGGTCCTTCACGGAATCCATGGAATTTAAAACATACACCTGGAGGTTCTAGTGGCGGTGCGGCAGTTTCTGTGGCGGCCGGGATGACATCGATAGCCCAAGGAAGCGATGGTGGGGGTTCGATTCGTATTCCGTGTGCATTCAGTGGTATTTACGGTATAAAGGCTACCCAGGGGAGGGTGCCACGTCGCATAACGAGCGAGCATTCTTGGCATCCGGTTAATAATTCTTCGGTTGGCCCGATGACAGGGACAGTTCTCGATTCGGCCGTTTTACTTAATGTATTGTCCGGTCCTTCCCCGGATGCAGAATATACAACGATAAATGAGGAACCGCCTGATTTTACGACGGCACTGGGGAGTGGGGTTCGTAATATAAAGATGGGTCTTAGCCTGACTTTAGGCGGCGCTGTGGTTGATTCCGAAGTTGCGAATTCGGTTCTTAAAGCGGCAGAAGTTTTCTCTGAGCTCGGAGCAGAAGTCGAAGAGGTGGATTTTCGACCCAAAGATAACGAGGATGTCATGTCTGGATTTCTCGATTATTTTTGTGTTCGGGGGTATGCCGCATACGGAAACCTTCTTAAGAACCCAGATAAAGCAGCACAGTTGACAGATTACTTCCGGGAGAACTTGGAGAATGGACGTGCATGCTCCACCACTCGATATATCAGCGCCCTTAATTTAATCGGTAGGTGTCGGAATTACACTCAGAATTTCTTCGACCGTTACAATGTGCTTCTTACTCCAGTTACAGCGGTGCCCGCATTTCCTATTAACGAACCACCTTCTAAGATTGGAGGTTGTGTGGTTACGAATCGACGGTGGGGTTTTATTCCTTTCACACCCCTATTTAACCTGACCGGGAACCCTGCCGCAAGTATCCCTTGTGGATTCTCTGCCGGTGGTTTGCCTATCGGTCTTCACATTATCGGTCCAATGTGTGACGAGAAAACTGTGATTGCCGTCTCTGCGGCTTTCGAGAAAGCTCGACCTTGGACGGAACACAGGCCAAACCTCTCGGTTATATAACTATCTGGAGATGGATAATTTCCTTTGCGGATTGTCGGCGAACAATGTTCCTACCACTAGTATTAGCCCCACGCCGATAGAAACTGCGCTTATTAATCGATAGTTGCCTCCAACCGAACGCGAAATTGCAAAACAGAGTGGGCCAAGTGCGCTCCCAAGGACACTCCATTTTATAGCAACCCCACTGATTGCACCGAGATGAAGACGCCCAAAGAATCGGGGCCAAACTAGAGTGCTGAGTATTGCAGATCCGCCAAAGAGCATGCCTAATCCACTGACGATGAGGACACGACCAAGAATTGTAGGCATCAGTAAAACTCCTAATGGCCAAAAGACCGAGGCTATGCTGACGAATAGTAGGATGTATTTCAGACGGATGTAATTACTTATCCAACCTGTTATGAGCATCGTTATTACCGCTATAAGAGAAGACTGAATGAGAAAATCAAGGATCTCTCCTCGGGGCAATCCAAGTTCGTCTCCTATTGAAACGATGTGAAATATATAGCCCGTACCATAGAGGCTACCCCATGAGAGGGAAAGTGTGAAAATCCAAAATGAATAAGTAGAAAGAGCCTCATGTTTGTTAAACTCTTTCACAAAAATCCTATCTGGATTTGTCGGTCTATCTTTTATATGCGCGTTCAATGAACCATCCATAACCAATCCACATTCCTCTGGACTGTTTCGATAGAAGATCCAAACGATAAAAACGGAGAATAGAAAAAGAATGATTCCGACAGTAATCCACGTCCCCCGCCAACCAATATTTTGAATGCCGTAATTAAGAATCTTTGGACCTAGTGCGAATGCGATAACCCCAATAACTCCCGATATTGAAAGAATCATACCTCGAAATCTATCAAACCAGAGTGCTATCATATTCCGACTAGAGAGAGATAGCATTCCTTGGCCAAAATACCGAAGAAGGAAGAAACAGCAGCATATTACTGAAAATTCTATTAACCATCCTTCTTCAGATTTAGCCAGATGCCTGATTCCATAGGCTACACGGTCAATCTGGCTGAAAAAGATAGCTGCAATCCCAAGTCCTAATGTGGAAAATGCTGCTGACCGGCGAGCACCGAATTGGTCGAATAAAATTCCACCCCAGGGAAGAAGAAAGCCGCTTGCCGCGGTTCCAACCAAGTAAGCAGAACTGACTTGAAGGCGTGTTAGTTCTAGTTCCTTAATAATTATATCAGTAAATACGCTGACTCCTCCTGTCTGTCCGGGCATGGTTGCTACGGCACCTATTGTCCCTACCAAAGCGATCCACCATCCGTAGAAGAATGGAAACTTACTAGGGTTAAAGGGAAAATCTGGTGACCAGATCGACTTCACGATTCATTTTAAGTCCAAGATTCCGGAGCGCAATTAAGAGGCAAGATCACGAATGGGATTGTTCCCTTTTGAGTTGCCGATTACCCATCCCGCCTTACTGATAGAATGAAGATATCAGGTTGTGGTGTTCCATCCCAGATCCTTCTACGAGGCATCCTCTTGTCAAGCTCTAGCCAACGGTTACCATGGACGGATATTGCTGTGTTTTGGGACTAGGATTGGGAGAAAGGTCGGACCATATGACATTTTAGATTGAATACGCTGTGTGCGGGTCAGAAATTTGATGAGTGTACATTGGATGCTTATCAGCGATTTCATGTAATATTCAGCTGTCTTGACTAGAGGTGTTGAGCATGGCATCAAACAAGGACCTGAAATACTGCCGAATAAGACATGGGTCTGATAAACAAAAAGAGAAGCTAGGTAATGTAAGAATGAGTGAAGCCAAATCCGCCCTCTTTCATCGCGATCCAGCATACGAGTATCCCGTCATTGTCCGAGGTGAAGGAATTTATCTGTTTGATGACTCAGGCAAGCGCTATATTGACGGTGGTGCGGGAGCGACTAATGTTACTCTTGGCCACAGCCGGCGTCGTATTGTCGAAGCGATGGCTGAACAAGCGGATACCCTCGCTTATGTTTTCTCTACCAATTTCGCTAATCAGCCTGCAATCGAGCTGGCGGAGCGTATCGCCTCTATCGCCCCGGGGGACCTGAACCATGTTTATTTTGTCTCAGGTGGTTCCGAAGGAATTGAGAGCTCTCTTAAAATGGTCCGGGTGTATCATCAGCAGCGTGGAAATCCAAACAAACAGAAAGTCATCGCTCGCTGGAGGAGCTATCACGGCGGTACTATTGGTGCATTATCTCTTACCGGTATGCCTTGGTTGCGGCGGAATTTTGATTCGTGGTTGTTGCCTTTCCCCCATATAGAGACCTGCTACCCGTATCGATGCAAATATCAAGGTTGCCTAGGAGAATGTAATCTATCTTGTGCTGACGAACTAGAGAGGACTATTTTAGAGACTGGGCCGGAGAATGTTGCTGCTTTTATCAGCGAACCCGTAGGTATGGCTGGAGTTGGTGCTTTGGCTCCGCCTCCCGATTATTTCCCGCGAATTAGAGAGATTTGTGACAAATACGATGTTCTCTTAATCATGGATGAAGTCATCAGCGGATTTGGAAGAACAGGCAAGTTTTTTGCCATAGAACACTGGGATGTAATTCCGGATTTAATTGTCTTTGGAAAAGGGGCGAGTGGTGGATACTCTCCTCTTGGAGGTGTGCTTTTCCGATCAAAGATAAACGAAGCTTTGAAAGAAACTTGTAGTTCTTTCCCACACATTTTTACGTACGTTAACAATCCTGTTTCCGCTCGGGCCGGGCTTGAAGTGTTAGATATCATTGAGGAAGAGCATTTGGTCGAACACGTCTCTAAGATCAGTGGTTATTTATTTGAGCGAGCAGAATTACTAAAAAGCCATCCGATTGTCGGAGAAATTCGAGGCAAGGGATTGCTTTTCTGTCTTGAGTTAGTCAAAGACCGGACTACGAAGGAGCCGTTTCCTGCAGCTTTTGAAGTATCAAGACGCTTGCATAAATCCCTGATGCATAAAGGGCTTTCCTGTATAGTAGTAGGTTCGGCCCCGGAATGGAAGAGTGGCGATGACATTCGTCTTGCGCCTCCTTTTAGTATTACTCGTGATCAGGTGGAAGAAATCGTTGGCATCCTGGATGAAGGACTATTGGAACTGCAGCAAGAGTTGAGTGTCCTTTAGGTTGAGCTTGATAGCCGTTTCGAATAGAAAAAGATTGGTGGATATTACTGATAATCTACTAAATCTGTGAGATTTTACGGGCGGTTCAATTCGAGTTTCTATTGAGTCAAAGAGGGAATTTTACGATTTGCTTTCTGGTAAGAATGCTGGACGGGTCCTGTTTCCTGAAGATCAGTACTCACACGTTTTGTAATGGCCATGAAAACATTTTCGCTTCTCGGTTATAATGCTACTGAGTCAATCGACTCGCGCAATATTTGAACTATTTTGTCAACGTCTTCTTCTGTTATAATTAGAGGAGGAGCCAGCATTAGAATATCACCTTTTATCCGAGTAAAGAGTCCGCGATCAATACAGGCATTTCTTACTTTCTCACCTATGCCAGCTGGTTCTTTTGTGTCACGATCAGACACGAATTCTACTGCGCACATGAGCCCGAGGCCACGGACATCACCGACGCAGGTGAACTCTTTAAGTGTGGTTAGTCTTGAGAGCATCTGTCGGCCTCTTTCTTTCGCACGTTGCACTAACTTTTGGCATTCCAGGATTTCCAGATTTTTGATTGCTACCGCGCAACAGGCTGGATGACCGGAGTAAGTGTTAGCGTGCATCCACGTCTGTTCTGGCGGTGCCTTGACAATGACCTCATATATGTCGTCAGAAATTTGGATTCCACTAAGAGGGAGATATCCGCTTGTGATACCTTTTGCGAAAGTCATTATATCCGGTTGAATTCCCCAATGTTTCAGAGCAAACCATTCTCCCGTGCGTCCGAATCCAGTGATAACCTCGTCAGCAATTAGTAGGATATTATAGCGGTCACAAACTTCGCGAACTCGAGGGAAATAATCGTCCGGAGGTACTATCACTCCACCTGCCCCTTGAACTGGTTCCGCAATAAGCCCACCCACAGTATCGGGCTCCTCTCTTAATATGACTTCTTCTAGTGCCCGAGCAGCTGCCATCCCAACTGTCTCGTTTGTTTGTAAATCACCCTGATATCTAAATGGATTAGGCGACGGGATGTGGAGAAAATTAGGCAAACGAGGTTCGAACATATGCCAATATGCAGGTATCCCGGTTGCGCTCATTGCTCCCAATGTTACTCCGTGGTAGGCATCCATTCTGGCTATGATTTTAACCTTCTTTGGTTTACCTTTTCGCTTCCAGTAATAGCGAACAGTTTTGAAGGCGCTTTCATTTGCTTCTGCTCCTCCTGATGCAAAGTAGGTAGTGCTGAGATTTGGATAGGCAAAGCCGGCTAATTTCTCAGAAAGTTCAATGGCTGGGATGTTGGCCGAGCCCGTGTAGTTGGAACAGTAAGCTATCGTTTCCATCTGAATCTGGGCTACACGTGCAAGCTCCTCATTCCCGTGCCCTATAAGTACATTCCAAAGACCGGCGAGCCCATCAATATATTCCTGTCCTTCAACGGTCCGAAGCAATATGCCATCACCAGAACTGATGATTAGAGGAGACTTGTGGGTTTCTGGATGATGAAGGGGATGGAGGAGGTGCTTCCTGTCCTGAGCTAATAAAGAGGTTTGAATTGACATAAATTCTCCCCTTATTTTTAGGAGTTGTAACTTAGTTTGCAATGATAGAGATCGAGCAACTTGCCCCCCCCATTTCCGAAGAACTGAAATCTAAGCTATTTGATCTCTGGGAAAGAACTTTTGCTTCGAGTTATCAAGGGTTCGAAAATATGATGGATGGCGGGGAAATTTGTCAGAATCGGGATATAATATATTTTTTAAGGAGAGAGGGTGAAATCTTAGGCACTTGCCATCTAACGATTTCTTGTTCTCAGTTTTCTCTCGGTGGGATAGGAGAGGTCGTTACCGTTCCACGTTTCCGGCGCCAAGGCATTGCTTCTGCCGTTTGTGTGCGTGCTCGCGATGATTTTGTTAACCTTGGAGGCGAGGCCCTTTTTTTGGGGACTGAAAGCCCTGAGGCATCGCGTGTTTATCATCGTCTTGGTTGGCGCAAATTAGATGGCGCTAATGTGATGATGCTTTCAACGGGAAAATGCTCTCCTGGAGAATTCTTCATGAATTATACCTCTCAAAGAGGTTCGGCTTATGTGACACTTGGTTCTTGCGCCGCTCGGGTACCAATGATTCCTCTGATCTTGGCACCGCACGATTGGCTTGTACTCGACTTTAATGTTGGATTATTTTCGACCCGCTACAAGGTTCAGAGATCGTGTATGGGGCTCTATCCGCGCTACGAAACCTTAATTAAGGGAGGAAAAGGTTGTTTTTTCGAGGCTCGTACGCTGAAGGGATGTCTGGTCGGACTTTCAACTGCTAAAGTCGATAAATATGGCGTTTGCTGGGTTGATGGTTTCACTTTTCGGCGCAGTCAGGCAATTTGGAGTGAACTAATTGAAGCGGCCTTCTCTTGGGGTAGAGATCAAGGTGTTGATCGAGTTCGGACTCTTGTCGCAATGGAAGATAAGGAGAAACGTTTTGCCTTCGAAAAGGTGGGGTTTTTTGTCACTGAGAGTGAATCAGAATCGCCTGTACAGAATTGGCAGATCCCATCAATGCAATTAGCGTACTCGGTGTTCCGGAAATAAAATTAGGCCATGAGATAATTGGAATGCATGTTATTTAATAATTTATCTAACACGTTAGATAAGCGAACGAAGAGTACCAGTTCGGTAGAATACCGTTATCTTTCAATTGATTATGTGTGACTAAGTTCTTGAAGATCCGGGATAGTCGAATTTAATTTGGGACGATGTCCGAGCCCTGTGCGAATGTCCTAGTTGAATCCCTCATATCGAAAGGTGTCAGACACCTTTTCTCTCTTTCCGGAAACCAGATTCTCTCCCTTTATAATGCCTGTATTGGACGTGAGATTGAGATCATCCACACACGTCACGAAGCAACTGCAGTACACATGGCCGATGGATGGGGCCGTCTCTCTCAGGAACCCGGTGTAGCCCTTCTCACTGCAGGGCCAGGACATTGTAATGCGGTTTCCGCTCTCTACGTTGCCATGATGGCTGAGTCGCCTTTATTGCTGTTGAGCGGAAGCAGTCCAAGAGCTCAGGTAGGTAAGGGGGCATTCCAGGAGATGGATCAGGTGGCCATTGTTAAGCCGGTTTGTAAGGCGGCATGGTCTGTTGAGGATCCGATGCAGATTGGAGTCTCAATTGATCGGGCCTTTGACATTGCTACGGGAGGACGGCCCGGGCCCGTGTTCCTTAGTTTACCCGTAGATCTTACTGAAGCAACATTTCCAGGAGAAACAGACATCAAGTTTGAAGGTAAAATGCTTCCCGGCTTAACCGAACTTCCCGATTTAACCGAAAACCAAATTGAACAAATCCTGAGAACGCTTAGTACAGCAAAGAATCCCCTTATCTTGGCTGGTCCGGCAATGGGACGATCTCATCGATGGAAAACAGTTAAAACTTTTTCGGCGATCACGGGGATACCCGCTCTTCCATTGGAGAGTCCACGAGGTGTGGACGATCCTTGGCTACGCCGTGCGGGGAACTGTCTTTTTCATGCAGATGTAGTTTTACTAGTTGGCAAAAAATTGGACTTCACCCTTAAGTTCGGGCAATCGCCTTTTTTCAATAATAAATGTCATTTTGTGCAAATTGATGCGGATGAGGAAGAGTTGAGGAAGAGAGATAGGGTTGTGTTGAAGATAAGGGCGGATCCATTTACAGCGTTACAACAACTCTGTGCGGTGGCTGGCAAAATTGAATTATCACGAAATTCCTGGTTTGCAGAAGTGGTTGCAAAGCGCGAATCTAGACCTTCAGAATGGTTTGATTTAGCAGAGAATCATCCTATTCATCCTCTGTCGATCTGTCGAGCGGTTCAACCTTATCTGGATGAAGGAGCGATCTTAGTGAGTGACGGAGGAGAGTTTGGGCAGTGGGTACAAGCTGGACTGGAGACAGATTATCGGCTGATTAATGGTCCTTCAGGTTCCATCGGCAGTTCGATTGGGTTAGGGTTATCGGCCAAGCTTCATTACCCTGACCGTTCGGTTTTTGTCTTTCAAGGCGACGGTACTTTCGGATATCACGCCATGGATTTTGATACCGCGCTGCGTTATGATCTTCCTGTAATCGTTTTGGTTGGGAACGATGCTCGCTGGAATGCCGAACACCAATTGCAGATAAAAAACTATGGAGAAGACCGAACAATTGGCTGCGACCTCCAACATTTACGCTATGACCAGATCGTCGAAGCTATGGGGGGGCACGGAGAGTTTGTTCAGAATTATGACGAACTTACACCTGCGATCCGACGAGCCTTTTCATCGGGATTGCCTTCTTGTGTTAACGTTATCATAGAAGGGGTTCCAGCACCTTCTATCAAGTAGTAATAAACATCTCTCAGTTTCGATATGGCTAGGATCACTGATAAACCATAATCCGGCTTTGCCATGTTTGGCTAAACAACTGTTTTCAGTGTACCAGTTAATAATGCTTCGAATTCTAATAACTATATCTTTCTGTTATTCTTCATTTTTCTTTCGATGAAGTCGGCATGTTATGTGAAATTACCGTTTCTAAACAGAGATTGTAGCTGGGGGGCGTTCATTAGAACAAACTGGATTTGGGATTCGAAGAATAAGAATGGCTAACCATTATGACGTGATTGTCCTTGGTGTTGGAGGGATGGGGAGTTCGACACTTTATCATTTGGCTAAACGCGGAATTCGGGCCTGTGGGATTGATCGTTTTGAAATTGCCCATGATCGTGGCTCATCGCACGGGGACACCCGGATTATTCGGAAAGCTTATATGGAGCTTCCTAGTTATATTCCTTTGCTCAATCGGGCTTATGAGTTATGGGAGCAACTTGAAAAAGAGACAGGATCTAAGCTCCTTTTACAGACTGGCTTGTTGTTGGCTGGTTCCCCTGAATCAGAGATAACCCAGGGACTTGAAGACTGCTATCAAAAACATGAGTTACCCCATACGGCAATGAAGGCATCGGAGGTTGATCAACTCTATCCTCAGTTGCATCTACCGGAGGATTGGGTTGCAACTTTCGATCCCTTTGGGGGCATACTTAGGGTTGAAGAGTGTGTTAGGCAATATGCTTCGATGGCTCGAAGATATGGCGCAAATCTTTATACTGGCGAAGCCGTACTTTCTTGGAAATCAGAAGGCAATAAAGTATTGGTGGAAACGGAAAGAAGAAATTTGACAGCGGACCGATTGATTTTAACAGCAGGTTCTTGGTCAGTACGGACTCTACTAGATATCGGGATTGAGATTAAGATCTTACGCAAAGTTTCACTCTGGTATCTTGGGTCCGGGGTTGAGAATTACAGGCGAGAAGTCTTTCCCTGTTTCTGCATTGGTATCGGAAGCGGGTCCAAGTTTATCTACGGATTTCCGGTAACTGACAACTGGGGACTAAAGGTAGCGGAGCATAATCTAACCCGTAACGAGATAGATAACCCTTTGAAAGTAAACCGGTGTTTGGGGGAAGAGGACGAAAAGCCGGTGCTTGAGTTTTTAGGTCACTTTTTCCCTCAATTAAGCCCAAAGAGAAGTAAGTTTACTACTTGTTTATACACTATGTCTCCTGATGAGAATTTTATCATTGATTTCCATCCGGAGCACGAAAATGTTGTAATAGCAGCCGGCTTTTCAGGCCACGGATTTAAATTTGCTTCAGTTATTGGAGAGGTTCTGGTTGATCTTGCCGTGAATGGAGAGACGAAGCATCCCATTGAATTCTTAAAAATTGATAGGTTCTAGTGGTCTGGCTGATTTTAATCTATCGTCATTCGATCTGCAATTCCGATTCTAAGTAGTTAAATTGAAATTACCCTCATTTGTTTTATGATTTCCAAAAACAGAAACTAGAGTTAGTAATCGTGAATCTCTTCTATTAATTCCAATACTTAGGTGCGTTATGACTTCAAAGGATTTCGAAATTAAGAGTATCGAATCGACTGTCTTGAACGTTCCCTTTCATCCGCGTTGTGCAAAAGTCAAAGAGGTTCGTGTGCCTTTTTGGTCATTGGTGGATGTCATCGAGGTGACGTTATCCTGTGGGGTGAAAGGAATCGGGGAAACTCTGACTCGGTATACCTGGGCGCAGTCTGACGAGTATCAGTTTAAACGGATTAAAGGAAAAAATCTTTTTGACTTTTTGTGGGATGATGATCTTGGGGCTGGACTTCAGATGGCCCTGTTTGATGCGGCTGGGAAAGCGATGGGTGTCCCATGCCATAGACTATTGGGAGTGCAGTATCGAGATGCCTGTCCGGTATCGTGGTGGACCCAAGATCGAATTCCAGTAGAGTGGGCGGAAGAGGCCAAGGCCGCTGAAGAACACGGCTTTACGAGCATGAAGGTAAAAGCTCGTCCATGGTTTGATCCAGAGAAACAGTTGGCAGCGGTGTGTGAAGTCGTCTCTCCTCACTTCAAACTGGATATGGATTTCAATGGGTTGCTCTTGGGGGTTGACCAAGCAGCACCGTTGATTCGGAATTTGGAGGAAAAGTATAGCAACCTTGCAATTGTTGAAACACCAATTCCTCAAAGCGACGTTAATGGTAATTCGCTTTTGCGAAGAAAGATTCAAAGTCCGATCGCAATGCATTTCGGTAATCCACCGGTGATGACGGCTATCAGGGAAGGAGTATGCGACGGATTTGTCATTGGTGGAGGGGCTAGCTGCGTTATTAGCCAAGGAACATTAGCGGAACATGTGAAAATGCCTTTCTGGTTGCAGATGGTTGGAACCGGACTGACTACTATGTTCTCGGTACATCTTGGTGCTGTTCTCTCCCACGCCCGTTGGCCGGCTATTCCGTGTATCAATATTTTCTCGAATCCGCTTATTAAGGGATTTAGGGTCGAAGGAGGATGCTTAAGAGTGCCGGAGGATCCGGGTCTTGGGATTGAAGTGGATAGAGATGCTATTGAGAACTTCCGGGTTGAGTCTGATTTCAAGTTGGAAATAAAACGCCAGATACATACTATTAATTGGCCCGATGGGAAGAAGGCTTATTATTCCAATGGCAGTTACCGGCAGGATTTCTTAGACGGGAAGATTCTTGGTTTCCTTCCTGGCATATCCTTAGATCTGGAGGTGGATGATGGATCTAAAGAGTTCGACCAAAGGTACAGGGATTTTTTCTCGTGATCTGAAAACACCTGGCTCTAGACTTTATTTTGTGTGCGCCAGGGTTTAGATTTATATGATGGTAAAAGGCGATCTTGTCCCAGCCGCTTCATTTCCCGTTTCACTGGTTTGGGACTATAGTCGCTTTAACACATTTCATTGACTTGGCACATTCTATTGCGTTTGTAAGGCCAACTTCGTTGAATGGAAACTTTGTTTGTATTCGATGCCAAGGGTAGCGATCTCGAGCGCGATTAAGCATATTGATGGCCAGTGGAATGTCGTTTGCGGTAAATGCCCAACTGCCTAAAAGGTTGATATCTTTACTACAAATTCGGTGCCAGTTGGTTTCTATTGAACCTGCATCAGTAAATTGGCCCATTTCAACGTATGTGCCTCCGTCCCGCAGCATTTCTATGCCTTCAGGGCCCGCAGAAGGATGGCCAGAACAGTCTAGGACTAAATCTGCTCCGTAACCTCCGATAATGTTGCGAATTGTACTGATACGATCCCCGGGAATCTTATGATCTTCTATCGAAATTGTAGCGTTAGCGCCAAAGGCTCTGCACAATTCAAGTCGCGGTTTCTCTGGGGCGCCCACTACCACCACACTGCCTGCTCCCATCTCTTGTGCGGCAACCAGACTCAGTAAGCCTATGGGGCCTGATCCCTGAATTACTACGGTATCACCAGCTCTAAATCCACCAACCGAGATTGCCCGGTTGAGGGCACGAATGCAGGATGTCAGGGGTTCAGAGAGTGATCCGAGCATTAGCGGCATATCAGCGGGAAGAGAGTATATTTTAGTGGCCGGAAGCATATTGAAATCGATATAGACCATTTCTGCCCAGCCTCCCCAAAGGTGAGGAGGCTTTTTATAGGGTAAGTAGCGACCGTAATAGGTCGGATTTAGGCAGCGGTTGGAATTCTCTGGATAGTGTACACAGTAGTGGCACAAACCGCAGGACATCAATGGCGGCAGCATAACTTTGCTGCCAACGTCAAGCGGGTAGCCCATAAAATCCGTTTTTAGTTTTGATCCAATCTCAATAATTATTCCAGCTAGTTCATGCCCAAGGGTGAAAGGCCATGGTAACGGTTCGGGCCAGTGTCCGGCAAGTATGTGCAAATCAGTGCCGCAAACTCCACAGGCTTCTATTTGAATCAGGGCAGCCTTGTCAGGAACTTCCGGCCTAGGAACGGATCTGATCTCAGGATTCCTTCCGGGCCCCTCGAAAGTTGCTACCGATACCCTTTCCATCATACTATAGGGAGAGTACTGCTTGCCTATGGCAAAACTATTCTGGTGAACTTGGTTATTGTGCCTAGTCGAGACCAATTCCAATTTTTTAATTCAGGAAGGCTGTGGGTGTAGCGCCCGACTGCGTATTAGGAGTCCCTTTTGTTCTGTTAGGGATAGCAGATATTCCTGAAAACCTGTTCAGTGTCCCTATTCTACACGTCTTCCAAGGGCCATTCCCAAAAGGTTAATGGCAAAACTTCACTAGCAAAATCACTGATCCGTTCGGGTCCAAAAAATAATTTAGCAATTTCCTGGCGATTGACAGTTACCGATTCATTGCTGCGAGTGAGTGTGAAAATGCCGTTACTCTCTGTTACTGAGATGTCATAGAGTCCGCATGAATCTAGGATGCTTTGGGGATTAATAATATACAGCATTCCCCAGTAATCTCTGGAGACTGGAAGCAATGCAGAATCCAGGAAATCAGCGAACGGATGTCCATTCTTCGGTGCTACCAACATTAGCTCAGGACTAGAAGAAACTTTTTCCTGATGTCCTGGAGTGAGCTGTCCCTCTCTTGCTCCGAATTTGTGGTAGAAACAAGCCCGGACGAGACCGGAAACCAACTCTACTGAGCCTCCCCATTCAGTGATTTTATCTTCTTTAGTAATGCAGTAGGCAACTGGTGACCCCTTCCGTAATGCTAAGCAATACTGGCTTCCACCCTTTAGGGATGAATCGTTGTTTGACGCCAATAGATCGCGCATGATTTCCAGAGTGCGTACACCACCCAATTGGTCAGATTGACGTAGGCGGACGATGGAGGCGATGGTCTTGTCATCAAACTCCGATCCGAATGTGAGCTTTAAATCGCCTGGTAGCTCGGGAAATAGAACAATGTTCGAATGAACTAAACGATATGTGCAGCTAAAGCCGGCGTTTTCCCAACCTAGACGGTGATACCAGTTGCTGATGCCGGTTCGTAGGCGTCCAATATGACACCCAATCTGTTCCATATGTTTGACGGCTGCTTGTAGCACCTTTGTAGCGAGTCCATATCCTCGATAACCTGGAAGTGTTGCTACGCAGTTAATGCCTCCAGTTCGGATGTTTCTAATTCCCGCTGCTTCAACTGAATTAGTCCAGATGGCTGCTGAGCTAACAACTCGGTCGCCGTCTTTCACAATCACGATGTTCTCAACGTTTTCTCTATTGTAGATGAAAGAATAATCATTCGCAATGGTAGGATTCATTCCTTTTCCTAGTCGCATAACCTCGTTGGCCAGGTCTAGTATTCTTGCTAGGTCGGTGACATTAGCACATCGGGGTCCATCTAGATTAACGGAAGACTTCATGTAGACCTCTCGGAAAGGGCAAATTCTCTTTCTCGAAAATCAGGGCAACTAGTAAAGAGGTTTACCCTTTCAAATCCCTTCACATAAAAGTTCTCAAATCTTATTTAATAATATCTGCTTAATGCCCATTTAGTAATTGACGCAAATAGGAGGCTGCGAGGCGCACTTGTTCAATGCGATCTTCGTTTTCTCCTTCATAGACAATCGAGATGCAACCGTTGTAGTTGATGTTTTTGATGAGACAGGCGATTCGGTCGTAGTCGAGCCATTCTTCTCTACCGGTTTCGATCCTGTAAAACTTTGTTCTGATATACATTGCGTGAGGAAGGGTTTCCTCCATGTATCCGTAGAAGTCGTGTTTGGGATCAGTTTCACCTCTAGGGGCTGCCCCAGGAGAGCCTGTCCATTGTCCGGTATCGACGATGAAGTTGAAATTATTACGATTGGTGTCTTCCCGGATTCGCAGCATGGTTTTCCCTGTTATGGGATGGTTCTGTAAGCCGATTGAGATCCCTTTGGCAGCAGCGTAATCGGCTACTTCTCGATACCCCGCAATCATTCCGGGCCATACTTCTTCTCCATCTGCGTTTTTCTCCGGTACTGTTGCGCAGAAAAGCCTGATTATAGGAGATCCAAGAAATGCAGCCAAATCAACTGCGTCCTTGGCCCTTGAGGCTTGTTCGTTCCTCTCCTCGGCGGTGCCATGAAATAGGCCGCTAACCCCAATGTACCCTATGGGCAGGCCGTACTTTAGGCAAAGAGACTTAATTGTGCTTAAATAAACAGGGTCACTCGATTCAAAGGCGTCTTGGTGGAAGTCCACAACGTCAAGTCTAAGTTCGTAGACTATTCTGATGAATTCTTCAATAGAGGTGTTTTTTAGGCTGAGGTAGTTACATCCAATTTTTATCATATTAGAATACTCTTACGGGTTTAATAGGATAGTTTAAAAGTTATTGCAGTTGAGTTAAGATTCAGGTCAGCAATTCAGGAAATGGATTTACCCTACCATTTTGTGTTGTAATGCCTCTAATCTGTAACGACACTATTCCACCTCTTCGGCTCTTCCAGACTCGGCTGCTTTATAGACTGCTTCGGTTAGCTGCACTACACGCAGACCACAGATAGGGGGTGCCTGAACTTGCGCCTTCCCTCTAATTGAGTCTACAAAATTGTGAAGTGGTGTATCGCCTTGTTTGGAATCATCCGGAAGGATGATATCCTCGCCGGTTCGGTGTAGTCTCAATGGCTCCGAGTCTCCGAATCGGAGTTCTCCTTCAGTTCCGTAGAATGTAAACTCCTCTCTCCATGCCGGCGACAAAGAAGTGAAAGCGAGTGTACCAAGAGCACCACTGGTAAACTTGACTACAACTCCGGTTAGCACATCGACCAGAATCCCCTCCCTGCTGAGAGATGCTTGAACCTGTTTAGGCTCCAAGCCAGTTGTCCAGAGCATAATATCGTTGATGTGGCTTCCAGTGTCTATAAAATGCCCTCCTCCTGAAAGAACCGGATCCCCTCGCCATTTTTCGCCTGGCTGAAAAGCATGGATACAATTTTGGGCAATCAGTACATTTAGGAAACGGATCTCACCTATGGCACCCTCTTGTAACAGCTGACGAGCCCGTATAAACTTTCCTAATCCATGTCGCTGATAGGCTATTGCGAGTATCCTATCGTTCCTCTCTGATGCAGAGATGAATTCTCGTGCTGCTTTTACGGTTGTGGCCATTGGTTTCTCCACTAGGACGTGAAGACCAGCATCAAGACATACTTTTACATGGTCATTGTGTTGTGTATGAGGAGTAGCAATAACGACAGCTTCCAAACCATCTTTACCCAGCATTTCGCTCAGTTCGGAGTATTGGCGAATATTTGAAGTTGTAATTCCTAGAGTTTTCGTGATGCGTTCGATCGATGCCTGGTCCGGATCACAGACTGCGATAACTTCAGCGTCGGTGCGTTGTCGTATATCACGAGCATGCTTATTTCCCATACCGCCGGCTCCAATAATGCCCATTCGAAGAGGTTTCATAGGTTATTATAGATTGATAATTTCTCAGTCTTTGTTTACCTAAAAATGAATCGTTTGCGCAGAAAGGAAAGGAAAATGAAAACTAAACATACACCTCTCGATGAAGTACGAAAAAAACTACGGGTATTTTGGTATAGATGTCCAGTACCCGTTAATAAACTGCGAGAATTGAGTAGGCCGAGTGATATTCAAGGCTGGTTTCAGTCTTTGGGGCACCTAGCGTTGGTTGGTTGCACTGGCGTGATTACTTATTCTTTTTTTCTACAACAAAATTGGATTGGGTTTGTGGTAGCACTCATTATTCATGGTGCATTTTGGAGCTTTATGGGGTCAGCCTGTCATGAGTTAGGACATGGGACAGTTTTCCAAACTAAGTGGCTCAATCGAGCGTTTCTTTGGATCTACAGCGTACTTTCCTACCACAATAATCGTAACTATGCGATGAGCCACACCTATCACCATCGTTACACACTCCACCCGGAGGGTGATCGGGAGGTTGAATTGCCTAAGAATCCGAGCCTGAAAGTCCTGTTTGTACTGCAGATGCTAACTTTTAATGTTGTGGGGGGGTTTGAGGCCGGTGGTTTCATAAACCAGATGAAAACTCTTTGCTCCACAGCACTGGCTCGCTTTCCAGGTGAAAGGGAGTGGATTGAAGCACTGTGGGAGGACTGCCCTGAAGAACGGATGAAAGCTGTAAATTGTGCAAGAATCACCATCCTTTTCCATGTTGTTGTTTTGTTGTTTGCAATTAGTTTTAAGGTTTGGCTCCTCCCCTTAATTATTACGCTCGCCCCATTTATTGGAAATATATGGAGATATCTTGTAGGTGTCCCTATGCACTGCGGTTTGCGGGATAATGTTCCTGATTTTAGACTATGTGTCCGTTCTATTACCCTAGATCCGTTGTCTTCGTTTCTTTATTGGCGAATGAACTGGCATACGGAGCACCATATGTATGCCAGTGTGCCATGTTATAGACTGGCTGAATTATATCACGAGATCGCGGACGATATGCCGAAGCCACGTACTTTGGTAGGAGCCTGGCGGGAAATGCGTGAAATATGGCGACGCCAACAGGTCGATCCTAGCTATCAGTTTGATACCCCCCTCCCGGAATCAGCTGGTCGACTAGCAACAGAGCAACAGGATTCATTAAGCGCGTCGATCGGAGACCTTGCACCCGAAGTGTTGGCAGAGGAAGAGGGGAATGCAGCAGGTTGAGGCTGTGCTATTTCCCTCTCCTTATTAGTCCTAAAAGTTAGTGAATCAATAATCTCTACCTGAGTGCTTTCTTGAATCCGCACAGGTGGGGTTTTACCCTAATAATCCTTTATCAGGTGATGAGAATTTTCTGAATTTACTTTCGCTTGCCTGAACCACTGCACAGTAGGCCTCATATGCCTAAATTCTAACTTTTCTGATAGATTCCTTACATTTAAAACTATGATCTAGATAATCGTAGTTGCGATTAGTAGATCTGGGGATAGGATCCAGTGAATTGGAAGTAGTTTATTCCTTGGATTTTATAAGGAACTGGAAACTACATTTTTTCAGTTTATCTGCTTAGCTACTTTCAGAGTGCCTGATTAGTCCAGAAAGAGTAATAGCATTTGAAAGTGAGCAACGCTAACCAGAAAGGTTACCTTGAAGTTAAGAATCTCAATATAAGCTTTAATTCTCGTGAGGGAATTTTGCGTGTGGTTAAAAATGTATCATTTACCCTCGAGACAGGAAAAACCCTTGCTATTGTAGGAGAAAGTGGAAGTGGGAAGACTGTTTCTGCTCTTGCTTTGACTCGTTTGCTCCCGGGTGCTTCGGTCTGTAAAATCGCCGGACAGGTACTCTATCAGGGAACCGATTTACTTCGACTAAGCAGAAGAGAGATCCGAAAATATCGAGGCAAAGAAATAGCCTATATTTTCCAAGATCCCTCTACATCACTGAATCCGGTGCTGACCATTGGTTACCAAATTGAGGAAGCGATAAAATTACATCTTCCTAAAGTGGAAGATAAGAAAGGACGGGTAATAAACGCGCTTCACCAAGTAGGTATACGTAATCCTGAGATACGAATTAATGATTATCCCCATCAGTTGAGCGGAGGAATGCAGCAACGAGTGATGATTGCAATGGCATTAGCTAGCGAACCCCGCATTCTGATAGCAGATGAGCCAACCACGGCTCTCGATGTTACGATTCAGGCCCAAATTATAGATCTGCTTCGTCAGATTCGTAGAGATACGGATATGGCAGTGATCCTAATTACTCATAATTTTGGAATAGTTTCTGATTTCGCAGACGATGTTATCGTCATGTTTCGTGGCGAAATAGTTGAATCGGGGCCGACGGATCGAGTACTAAAAGAACCGGAACATGCCTATACCAAGGCACTTATTTCTTGTATCCCCCAGATGGGCAAAAAGCAGAGGCGTTTGAATACGATCGATTACAAAATTCTGGATAAATGAGGTATCAGACTCTTATCGAAGTCAAGGACTTGATGGTGCATTTCCCGGTAGGCGGGAGTATCTTCCAGGGAGTGAAGGCATATATAAGGGCAGTGAATGGTGTTTCCTTCATAATTCGACATGGATCAACGGTAGGGCTTGTGGGAGAAAGTGGAAGTGGTAAAACTACAGTCGGTCGGGCCATAATTGGGTTACAGGCTATTACTTCTGGGACAATCTCCTATGAGGGAAAGCCGATTAGTAATTTAATCCCCAGCGATTTTCTTCCCTTTAGGAAGCGGATCCAAATGATTTTTCAGGATCCTTTTAATTCGTTGAATCCGAGAATGACGGTTCATGGTATTATTTCAGAACCACTGTATATCCATTTCCCTGAAATGAGCAAAGGAGGAAAACGGGATAGAGTTGTTGACTTATTGGAGAAGGTTGGACTTAGGCCTGAACACATCGACCGGTATCCCCACGAGTTTAGTGGTGGTCAGCGGCAGCGAATTGGGATCGCCCGGGCTTTGGCAGTCGAGCCTGAATTTATAATTTGCGACGAACCAGTCAGCGCTCTTGATGTTTCAGTTCAGGCGCAAATCATTAACCTCTTGCAGGATCTCCAAGAGGAATTTAATCTGACCCTTCTTTTCATTGCCCACGATTTGGCTGTGATTCAACACATAAGTGATTTTATCCTTGTCATGAATCATGGGAAGATAGTCGAACAGGTGACAGCAAAAAAGATCTTTAGAGATGCCCAGAACGAATATACTAGGAAATTAATCTCTGCGGTACCGAAGATTGGCTAAAAATCTTGAACATTGAAAATTAGGAGTAGATTTCTTGTCGACTTTTAATCCGAAAATGATCGGAAAGACGCAATGGTGCAAAACGGTTTTATTGTCCTTTCCTGCTCTAGTCCCCTTGTTTTTTTTCACCGGCTGTAAGGATCGCCTTACTCCGGTTGAACTTGCCAATAGAGAGCAGATTCTCCTGATCGGGAATGGCACCGATCCCGAGGACCTCGATCCTCAAGTAACGACAGGTCTTCCCGAGCATCACATACATATGGCCCTATTTGAAGGGTTAGTGAACACACACCCAGAGGATCTTTCTCCAATTCCCGGAGTTGCGGAACGATGGGAAGTATCTGAAGACGGCCGATGTTACACATTTTATCTTAAACGTGATGCAAAATGGTCAAATGGTGACGCAGTGACATCAAATGATTTTATATTTTCTTACCGCCGCATGTTAACGCCCGAGTTTGGGGCCGAGTACGCGTATATGTTTTATGTGGTAGATAATGCTGAGAAATATCATCGCGGTGAGTTGGAGGACTTCGCGTTAGTGGGGTTTGAAGCACTGGATCCACATCGTCTGGTAGTACGATTAAAGACGCCGACTCCTTATTTTCTTTCCCTAATAAATCATAATTCTTGGTATCCGGTTCATGAGAAGACTGTCTTGAAGTATGGAAAGATGAGTCAAAGGGGTTCTAGGTGGACAAGGCCAGGGAATCACGTGGGGAATGGCCCATTTTCTCTGAAGGAGTGGAATGTCTCTGACGTTGTGGTAGTGAAAAAAAATCCGTTTTACTGGGATGCAGAAAGAGTAGCGCTTAACGGGATCAGGTTTTATGCTATCGAAAATGCAATAACCGAAGAACGTAATTTTCAAGCTGGGCAGCTTCATCTCACTGGAACGGTAAATCTCAATAGCATCGAGAGGTTACGGAGAGAACGGTCTCAATATTTAGAACTCCACGGTTGGCTTGGGACTTACTATTATATTTTGAACACTGATAATCCGCCTTTGAATGATCCCCGCGTGCGAAGGGCGCTTAACATGGCAATAGATCGAATGGCCATCGTTGAGAGTATTACGCGGGGTGGGCAGATTCCCGCCTATTTTTTTACCCCTCCGAATACTGCTGGATACACCTCTAGAATACGGCTAACCGAAGATCTTGATTTGGCGCGCCGGTTTCTCGATGAAGCAGGATACCCTGAGGGCAAAGGATTTCCATTACTACGTCTTCTCTATAATACCTCGGAGGCCCATCGCCCGATTGCCGAAGCGATTCAGGATATGTGGAAAAAACATCTCAATATTGAAGTCACTCTCGAGAATCAGGAATGGAAAGTATATCTGCAATCTCGAAGCGATGGAGAATTTACTATAGCTCGAGCTGGTTGGATTGGAGACTATAACGATCCCAACACCTTCCTTGATCTTTTCACTAGTAGCTCTGGCAATAATCACACAGGATGGAGTAATCCTTTATACGATAACCTGATCGCTAAGGCTGGTAAGACTCTTGATATGGAAGAACGGTATGAGTATTTCCAGCAAGCAGAGGCCATTCTTATTAATGAGCTTCCTGTGATCCCTATCTACTTTTATGTCCGAACTTTCCTGAAGCAGCCATCAGTGCAAAACTGGCACCCTAATATTCTTGATCAGCATCCCTACAAGTTTGTCTACTTGATAGCAGGGGATGGATCATAGATCGAGTAATCTTAACTCGGGTAGTTAGTTTCCTAATCCTTAATCTCCTTTTTTCCTAGTGGTTTAATTGTCCAGCCTGTAAAGCCATATAGAACCGAAATTAACGGAGTAAGAAGATTAAGAAAGGCAAAGAGAAAATACTCTCCTGCAGATACTCCAAGGACTTTCGACATATAAGCACCGCAGGTGTTGTAGGCAATAAGGGGCGAGGTTAATGTGCCAGCATCTTCAAGGCAACGCGACAGATTCTTGGGATGGAGATTTGCATTCCGGAATGCCCCACGGTACATTCTCCCAGGAACAATCAACGCGAGATACTGATCTGGTGCAATTGCATTCATTCCAAGGCAACTAAGAACTGTTGCAAAAACAAGAGAACCAGCTGATTTAGCAGTTTCTAAAATGGATGAGGCTAAAGTCCTTAGCATTCCTGTCTTCTCCATGATTCCACCAAATGACATGGCACAAAGAACCAGTGCAATTGTATTCAGCATTCCTTGAATGCCTCCTCTGGTAAGAAGATTATCGACTTGTTCGTTCCCCGTTTGTGAAACGAATCCATTTTTGGCAGAACCTAGAATATCCCCTATACCCTGACCCTGAAAAACACAGGCGAGAACCCCTCCGAGAACAGAACCGGCCAGAAGGGCTGGAATTGCCGGGACTTTGTAGATAACAAGAATCAGGATAAGGAAGGGGGCGGTAAGAAGAATTGGGCTGAGATTATAGTGAGTCTCCAGAGTGGTGAGAAGTGAACTGAGATTGCTCGATGAACTTGTTGCTGGAGCATTGTAAAGGCCGAGACCCGCGTAGAGAATAAGAGCGATGCAAAAACCAGGAATAGTTGTATACATCATGTGACGAATGTGCTCAAAAATCTCTGATCCCGATACAGCGGGAGATAGATTAGTAGTATCTGAAAGTGGTGACATTTTGTCGCCGAAATAGGCTCCCGAAACAATAGCACCTGCTACCATGGGAAGTGGAATACCCAATCCCTGACCTACCGCCATGAGAGCAACTCCAACAGTCCCAGCAGTAGTCCACGAGCTGCCTGTGGCAAGGGATACAATCGAGCAGATAATACATGTGGCAACAAGGAATATGCTGGGGCTTAATATCTTAAGCCCGTAGTAAATGAGGAGAGGAACCACCCCTCCTGCGATCCAGGTGGCAATCAAAAGGCCTACTATAAGGAGGATAAGAATTGCTTTAAGGGCGATTGCTATACCGCTAACCATCCCTTCTTCTAGATCTGTCCAACGGTAGCCTATGAAAACTCCTACCACAGAGGCCGCCGCTGTTCCAATGATCAAAGGAATGTGTGGCTCTCCACCATAGAGTTGCACATTTAGAGCAAGAGAGCCTATCAGGACAATTACTGGGGAAAGGGCCTGCCAGAAGTTTGGTTGAGGCTTGGCCCCCCGTCCATTACTGTGGGTTGCTGAGATCACTCGACAGGGAAGGGCCATCTTTCGACCTTTCCCGGTTTCTTTTTAAAGGTGAAACCTGGATCCGTTCGGAGCAGCCGATCCATGATTCTCGGAGCGTTTTCTATCTCAGCTAGTCTTGTTTCCCAATGAACAGGAATCGATTGAAGAATAGAGAAGATAAAAGCAAAAGTACTTAAAAGATGCATGATAGAACTCCTTCCATGCTAGGACTGCTTATTTCCGAGATCAACCTCCAATGGAAAAATTGTTAACGAATTTAGACTAGGATAAATCTACTTTCGAATTGAGGAATGAATTTGGGTTGAGGTGGGAAATCCTTTTTTCAGAAGGCATCTTAGAATGTGTATCGAGTATCTATTGGCCTGATGTTGTAGTGAGTCCAAAGGAGTACTTAATATCTGACTTATGCAGATTCTTTAACTATTTATAACCTATGTTCAACTTATGCTTCATTCGTTATTCGGATTTCCGTCGGACCTAATCTGGAATATTTCCTGAGTCTTAAATTAGCTTGGGAATTAAAAGAAGCTTGTCCTGAAAGCCGGAGAGTGCCTTATTGAGAACCTAAATCTGTGACCGTGACTGATTATCGTTTAAAGGTTGGATTGATTGGATTGGGGGGAATTGCTCAGTCTCATTGCGATGCTATTGCTACCCTTGAGAATGTTGAGGTGTTGGCAGTGGCTGACCTTTATGAGGAAAACCGTCGTCGATACATGGAAAAATACGACATTCCCAAAGGCTATTCTTCCCATAACGAGCTTTTGGAAGATGACGAGATAGACGCAGTTGCGGTAATATTGGGCCACCAGCTGCATCATCGGCTCACAGTTGATGCCTGCAATGCAGGCAAGCATGTGCTTGTTGAAAAGCCAATGGCTTTGAGTTTGCGGCAATGTGATGACATGATCGAAGCTTCAGCAGCCAACAATGTGAAGCTCATGGTAGGTCTATCGCAGCACTTTTACGGGACCAGCCTCAAGGCAAAGGAGATTCTTGATTCGGGAGAACTTGGTCCACTTATTACGGCGGTTTCCTACATGTCTAAGAATTGGGGATACCAAAGTCGTCGGCCGCAATACCGCAACCGTTATCATGGAGGGGGAATGTGGCTTACAAATGGAGTCCATACAGTGGACAGGCTGACATGGGTAATGGGTTCTCAGGCCGTGTCTGTCTCCGCTTCGATCGGAACACGTGCTCATTACCAAGGTGGCGACGATTCGGCTACCGCTCTCATTCGATATAAGAATGGCCTTGCTGGTGTGGCTGTTGCCGTCGGCTACGCCGATGGCGCTCCCAATTACGAGTGTCAAGTGATTTGTGCCAATGGTTCGTTACGATTCAGTGAAAGCGGGGAAAAATACGTCAGAATAGGGAAGGGCGAAAAGTGGGAGGATGTAGAATTTGAGGAGCCTCCAACAGGCATGCATTACGAATGGAAGTCGTTCACGGAAGCGATACAGAAAGATATTGAGCCGCCGACTCACGGTGAATGGGGACGCCACATTATGGAGATCCTATTTGCGGCTGAACGATCCACGATTAAAGGGGGAGATGTCCTTTTGGAGAGTGGTTCTGACTGGACCCACCAGAATTCGGGTTCAGCGGTAACTATTGATCACGGTTGGATATAACTTTACATCCAACTGGATTTTTTAGTTTAAGCTTTCTTTGGACGAAGAAGATGCCCTTTCGAGGACCTCATATACCTTGTTTACCATAGATCGAGGATCTTCGCTATAACCGGCCGCGACCATCGCATTGTCGTAGATGAGGTTGATGACGAGCTCAGCGAGATCGGTGTCGTTCCTAGAGAGATTGATAAGATTCATGATAAGGGGATGGCGAGGATTGATCTCTAGACTGACTTTAGGACTCTCTGATGCTTCCTGATTCATTGCTTTCATCATTCGGCGCATACCGTGTGACATGAAATTGTCGTTGTTTAGCACTAAGGCAGGGTTGTTAATCAGCCGATTGCTTGGGCTTACTTTTTCGATTTTCTCTCCGAGGGATTTGCTTATCCATTCGCAAAGTTCGGTTTCATCTTCTTTCGATAGGGCTTTGTCTTGAGACTCTTCGGTAGCTTCTAGTTGGATATCTTCCTGATCTGCGGAGACGAGTTTCTTTTCCTCAAAAGTATTTAGATGGCTCATAACAAACTCATCTATTGTTTCAAAAAGAAATAACACTTCTAGGTTTCTGGCTTTGAATGCTTCCAGATAAGGGCCGCTTTCGATTGCTTCTCTGGATGGTGCGTGTAGATAATAGATTTCTTTCTGAGTTTCTTTCATCCCTGATATATAGTCTTCCAGGGTAGTGAATTTCCCCTTTTCGGTGCGTGAAGATTCATATCTAAGTAATTTTCCCAATTGTTCCCGATGTGCAAAATCCACCGTGATTCCTTCCTTTAGGAAGACGCTGAAATTTCTGTAGAAATCCTCGTAATCATCCGGTCGTTTTTTTGCTTCGTCTTGAAGAAGCCTGAGGAAGCGCTTGGTTAGGACAGTATTCAGCCTCTTCACAAGAGCGCTATCCTGCATTGTCTCCCTCGAGATATTTAGTGGTAGATCAGCGCTATCAACAACACCTCTAAGGAAGCGCAACCATTCAGGCAAGAGCCCTTCCGGTTTAGAATCAATTAGAATGTTGCGGCAATATAGGCTAACTCCTATCTCTGTGCGGTTGAATCCCATACGTTCCATATTATCCTTCGGTACGAAGAGAAGGGAGTTTATCGCAATAGGAGCATCCGCAGAAAAATGAAGCCGCATTCTTGGTTCGTCGAAGGCGTTTGCGTGGAACTTGTAGAACTCGGTGTATTCTTCCGGTTTGATTTCTTTTTGGCTTCGTAACCAAAGTGCCTGAATCGTATTAACTCGTTCGCCATTAAGATTGATGGGGAACTGAACGAAGCTTGAATATCGGGTTAAAATTCTCTTTACGGTTTCGGTTTTGGCGAAGTCCTTTTCCTCGTCCTTGAGTTTTACTACAATTTTTGTACCGCGTCGCTGGCCTTCATTCTCTTCAATCTCAAAGTTCCCTGTCCCATCGCTTGTCCAAAGCAGATGCTCTTCATCAGGATTCCAGGAATGGGTATAAACTAGGATCTTCTCGGCTACCATGAATGCGCTATAGAAACCTACGCCAAATTGCCCGATCAGATTATTGCTTGTATCTGATCCTTCTTTTATAGCCTTTAAAAAGGCCTTTGAGCCGGAGTGGGCGATTGTCCCAAGATTCTCGACCAGCTCTTTGCGGGTCATTCCAATTCCGAAATCCTGTATCGTGATGGTACCTGCTGTATCGTCGGTTGTGATATTGATTTCAAGTTCGAGCTTATCGTCAAAGATCTTCTTTTCCGTAAGTTGAGTGTGCCTTAGCTTTTCTAAAGCATCTGATGCGTTAGATACGAGCTCGCGAATAAAGATCTCTTTATCGGTATATAGTGAGTTGATGACGATATCCAGGATCTCCTGAACTTCGGCCTTAAACTTGTGTTTTTTTCGTGTCCTAGTAGCCATTTTTGATCAGTGTAAGACGGGGTTAGATGGATTGAAAGAAAGGTGCAAAAAATAGAGATTGGGGAAAGTTACCCGAGCCCCTTTTAAAATCAATCGAAATTTTAAGTCTAAAAGTAAGGTTTATGGATGATCCTTCCATTTATTAATACTACTAAGCTAGTAAGAAACGGGTTCCTTTGTTAGTTGATTTTATCCGTCATACAGGCCAGAAGGAGATCTGGTACGTCATCTGGTAGTACTGAAAAAATTGTCGATTTCTTTTTGGTAAGGCATTGACGCTGTTGTGCCGTGTTTTGTGACAGAGAGAGCTGCTACAGCGTTTGCATACTCGGTAGCCTTATTGATATTTCTTTCAAATTGGACTAAACCCGAAGCTAAGCCTCCAACAAAGGCATCGCCGGCACCCGTTGTATCAATAACTTCGATTTTATCATGAGGCGGAACTAGTTTATATTCCGAAGGCGATGATATAAAGCAGCCGCGACCTCCCATTGTTAGGATTACGGTGTCCGGTCCAATTGAACGGCAGATTTTGTGGAGACTACAATGAGACATCAAGGTTATCTTTTTTTCGTCTTTAAGTGAGGCTGAGAGAGGCCTACCGAACTTTAGAATATTGATAAACTCCAAGACATTGAGAACAAGGATATCGACTTGACTGAGGCAGTTGGGATCAAAGTTAGAGTTCATTGGGGCTGGATTCAAGATCGATGTAACACCGTTGCTCTTAGCGAGTTTTAGTACATGTAAAATCGTTTCGCTGTTAATCTCATTTTGGCAAACGACAATATCAGCTTCTTTTATGGTTGTTTCGGGGATATCCTTTGGCTCTAGTCTGAGATTGGCGCCGAGATCGACGACGATGGTATTTTCGCCGCTCGCTGTAACGTATATTCCGGCGTTCCCAGTTGGAGCATCTTGATATTCAGTAAGTTTATAATTAATGCCCTCAGAATTATAGAGTATTTTGGCCTGAACACCGAAAATATCGTTACCGATCGCACCAACAAAACTTGTCGTAACTCCGGTCCTTGCGGCCGCCACTGCTTGGTTGCTTCCTTTCCCTCCCGGCCCTGATACAAATCGTCCATTGACAGTTTCTCCCTGATTGGGAAACCTACCACAATACCAAACGAGATCATTGTTAAAACTTCCAACAACTACAATGGGAGTACTCATAGATCAATTTTCAGTTATCCATATAAGATTCAGGATGGGGAATGGTTGGGATTAGAATAATTCTTACGAGAGAAGGGTAGAGTAGATTGAGTTCTTTTTTGCGTGGAGTCTAACTATCGAGCTAGGGTAAACAAACAGAAATCATAATAACAATGTCGGCAGACAACTTTTATCACGATGACTCTTCGTGTAATTGATCATCCCATTTGCAAACACGTCTTGAGTCTTCTTCGGGACAGGAAGACGTCTTCTGCAGCATTTTGTATTTTGAGTGGGAAGGTGACTACGATACTTGCTTTGGAGGCAACGCGTGATTTGCCGATTCGAGAAATAGACATCGTGACTCCCCTGGAGGTGTCACGGGGTGTGCAGATAGCAGTTCCAGTAGTGGTGGTTGTTTGTTTTGCGAGCCGGGATGAGCATGGTAGGTCCGGTGGTAGATCTAATTTCGGATGTTTCGGTGGGTTTCGTCGGGATGGAGCGCAACGAGGTTACAGCCAAGGCGAGCAGTTATTATTGGAAGCTTCCGCCCCTGAAAGGGAATAGAATTCTTGTCGTTGATCCCATGTTGGCAACTGGTAGTTCAGCCCGGCATGCAATTTTAAGAGTGTATGAAAGTGGAGGTACGGATGTTGATTTTCTCAATATTGTGGCAGCTCCAGAATGAGTGGAACTGCTTGATAAGGAGTTTCCAAATCTAAAAATTTATACTGGAGCTATGGATCGAGAGCTCAATCAACCAAAATATATACTTCCAGTGCTTGGAGATTTCGGCGATCGACTTTATGGCACTTAGATTTTTCGGTAATCAAAAATCTCAGACAAGTTAATGAAAATCCTGATGGTTTCGGCAGAGGTTACTCCCTTAGTAAAAGTGGGTGGTGTCGGGGATGTAGTGGGGTCCTTACCTCGGGAACTGATGCTTCAAGGGCATTCCGTCCGTGTCGTTTGTCCCTTCTATGGCTGTGTAAACAAATCGTCCCAATGGATTCGATTTGACCGGCCCTTTGGAGTTTCTCTGGGAGAGAAAGACCTCGAAGCATATATCTGGGAGGTCCAACTAGAGGATAATGGGATTGAGGTGTTATTGATCGAAAATAAGCATCTTTTCGGATCCTCAGAAGTTTATGAGATTAGTTCGAACGACCCCATGGAGAACGCTCGTCGTTTTATCTTTTTCAGCCGTGCAGTTATCAATCTCTGCTACTACCTAGGATGGGTGCCGGATGTAGTTCACTGTCATGATTGGCCCACTGCTCTGATTCCGGTGATAATCAATACGACTGAGTGTAATAAACCGATGGGATCGGTGGCATCCGTCCTTACCATCCACAGTATTGAGCATCAGGGAATTTTCCCTCGCGATCTTATTGAATGTGCTCGATTGCCCGAAAATACCTTTCGCCATGAATGTCTAGCAGCTCATGGCCAAGTCAATCTACTCAAAGGAGGTATATACAACGCGACAAAAATTACGACTGTTAGTCCTAAATATGCGATGGAGATTCAGCGTCGGGAGTTCGGGTTTGGATTAGAAGAAATCGTTCGGTCTCGATCTAACGATTTGGTTGGAGTGACCAACGGAATCGATACCGATAAATGGAACCCGGCGCGCGATGATTTGCTTCCGGCCATATATGACATTAGCAATTTGAAGGGTAAACGTGTCTGTAAGCAATATCTCCAGGAATCCTTTGGATTAATTTCAGATTCTGAGGTTATGGTAGTGGGGATTGTCTCGCGGCTATATTGGCAGAAGGGTCTCGATCTTTTGCTCACGGTTATCCCACGTCTTTTCCAGTCAATCGACGTCCAATTCGTCATCCTAGGGCAAGGGGACCAGGGTCTTGAGGAACAGTTTTCGGGCTTAACTGCTCAGTACCCTGGCAGGATGGGTTTTAAATCTGAGTTCTCGAACCAGCTTGCCCACCTTGTTTATGCAGGATCCGATATTTTCGCTATGCCTAGTCGCTACGAACCTTGTGGTCTCGGACAAATGTATGCCATGCGTTACGGAACGATACCCGTAGCCAGAGCGGTTGGTGGGTTAGTAGATACGATTGAACCGTATTCCCGGTCTGCTAAATCTGCTCAGGGCTTTCTTTTCGAAAAACCCGATCCCAATGACTTGTTCGAAGTTTTACATTCTGTCTTTAATATTTTCCGTCATCGATCTGCCGAATTCTCCCGAATACAAAGGAACAGCATGGAACGGGATTTTTCATGGAAGATTTCTGCCTCTCGTTACAGTCAGGTTTTCAAATCGGCTTTGGATTCTAAATCCTGAATATCGTAGAGTATTCCAATAAATTGGAATACAAAAATTTGAATTAATAAGGCGGAATAGTGAGCTGACTTTAAACAAAGGGAATTGCAAAAGAGTTGAGATACTATTTGGATGTTTCTGGGATGAACGAGGCACTGCCAGACTTGAAGGGAATCACCAATTATGGATTGAAGCATAGGATCAATGCAGGTCGAGTTGCATTGAGTGGGCAAGTAGGGTTTTTTCGGAAATTTTTTGGGCAGGTTAAAAGTGAATGGAAAGAAGACGAGACTCGGGTGACATTTTCTGATTTCGCGATCTCTGAAAATATCATATCCGATCTTCAGCGGATGTTCCCGAAGGACGCTTTTTGCTCTGAAGAGTCCATTGCTCTGGATGAAGAATTAGAACTAAGAAACCGATATAGTTGGATTTTAGATCCGATAGACGGAACCAATAATTATGCACTCGGAATACCGTTATGCGGAATATCACTGGCTCTTCTTTACAATGGATCGCCGGTTTACGGGTTCATATACGACTTTGGTCGAGATGTTCTTATTCAGGGAGGAGTTAAGAACGGAGTCTACGATGGTAAACGTTCTGCTTCGGTAAGGCGTGGTCCGTTCGATAATCAGAGTATGATCGGGCTCCATTTTCCTTTGTCCAAGAATGATGTGAATAGGTTACAGCCACTGATGGAACAGGCGAAAGTCAGGAGTTTAGGTTGTTGTTCGTTGAATCTGGCGTATTGCGCGGTCGGTTTGCTGGACGGCTGTGTTGACTTCAGGGTTAGAATCTGGGATATAGCTGCTGCTTATACGCTATTGCGATCGGCTGGAGGGGAAGTTCATTTTCTGAACAATTCTCCTTTTCCGTTAGAGTCTTTCCGTGTAAGCACAACCTCTGTCCCGTTCTACGCCGGATCTAAGGAGTTTTGTTCCTACATGCAGAATTCATTGAAATTCGATTCTAGTGAGGGCTAGAAAACCGAAAAGTATTCCTCAAAGAAATGATCGGGTTGGACGGTTGATGCGATTTGGTGGGGACCGCTTCCCTGATCCCAATGAGTTACACCTATGTGTCCGTGAGTTGTTAGATCAACCGTGATGGATCCTTTTTCGAAGTTACAAATTTGGTCATTAAAAAGAGTGGCAGCTGCCAACGGGTCGTGGAAGTGAAGGATACTTCTTTTTTCGAACCATATTTTGGAGAAATCGTAGACGGGTCGAAGGAGGGGGATTCCTTCAAATCGTTCCATAACTTCAGTGGGCGTCATTTTGACTTGAAGGGTAACGTCGAGTCCAATGCTGCGGTGGATGGGCGGACGGCTCTGGAAGACAATTGCGGTTGCGTGTGGATCGACGATTGCATTCCATTCCGTATCACCCCATGGGGAAGGAGAATTAGTAAATTTCCCACACATTGTAACGAGGCCTTTTAGGAGAGAAGGGACTTCCGGATCTATTGCGAATAGCAGAGCAATGTTGGTAAGCGGTCCAACCGCAAGAAGGATTATTTCACCAGGATGAGACCGGATCGTATCTCTAAGGAAGGAGATGGCCTTGCTCATCGGAAACGCTGCCTGATGTTCCCAGTTATGCAGTTTCGATGCTTGCTCCGCGAAGTTTTGCCGTTGTTTGACAATCAATGGATTCTCGGTCCCTGGATAGATGGGGATGTTTTGATCTGCAACCTTACATAAGACACTGGCCAGCTGTGCCCTTTTTGCGCTTTCGCCGGTGCCGGTTGTAATACCCAGGAGTTCGCATCGTGGCTGAGCCAGTAGGTAAGCTAGACAGACGGCATCATCGATATCGCTACCGATGTCAGTATCGAATAGGACTTTTTGAGGTTCTGGGATTGGGACTTCTTGAGCAACTGAAGTTCTTGTTAGCCCCACTCCAAACAGGGTAACGGTTCCGCATTGAAGGAATTGACGACGGGTTACTGAACCGGAGGGAGGGGTCATCTTAGATTTATCATCCATTCGATTGGAGATTAAAAGTTAGGCTGATGAAGAAAAATTAAGATTATGATTAGTAGATCTGATTAGGTTCTAAAATGAAAGTAGGTGTTACTCAAACCACGTATGATTCAAGAGGTTCTGGATCCACAATTCTTGTCCGTGGAATTAACTCTTTAAAGGAATTTCTAAACCAATTCCGAGCTGTCTCTTCGCCATGGGTCAATACGATTACCCGAGGGTTGATATCCAATGCGAACTGTACAAGCTCCTCCCTATCTGCATGCCCGCTCAGATCAAATTTTTCGATTTGCGCCTTAATACGACACTCGAAGTTAAGTGAATCAAAGGGAAAAAGATCGCCTTGTTTAGCGGCGAGGAGACGCCCACCAGGGGTATCAGGATCGCAGTAGCCTACCCAACAAATCGTATTTTTTCCATTATCGAGAAGGGAGGCAGCTATTTTATAGGAAGGAGTATTCTCTACCAGCATTCCGCTGCTCAGGACATAGAGGCTATTTGGGGTCGGCAACTTGCCTGTTTCAAGATTGCGCGGCAGGGGTTGGACTTGAAGCTCTTTAAACAAGCGTTTTCGGAAATTCACTAATCCTGTCTTTCTCGAAATAGAGTCAAACATTTTGGCTAGGTCTATACCAAGACCACTAGCGTAGATAGGGCTATGGCGAAGCTTTCCCTTGGAACGGGCTTCTGAGATCAGGGAGAGGATTTCTTGCATCCTGCCAAAAGCGAAAACCGGAATTAGGACCGATCCTCCTTTCCCGAGGCCTTTATCGAGGGTGGAGATTAGTGCGTCAATTTGGCTCTCACGATCGAAACTTGATGTCCGCTCAGTCATGCCACGAGTTGTTTCCATAATGAGGGTGTCGATATTCCCTCTTGGAAATTGAGCTCCCGAAAGAGTTCTTAGCGGTGCAAAAAGAACGTCCCCTGTAATTAAAATCTTACGATTTTTATAACTGATGATCACACCGGATGCACCTACAACGTGGCCGGCCGGTTGGAAATTGAATACAATCTTATCCCCATGTGCATAAAACACATAGGGACGGTTATAGGGTACGGGCATGATGCGATTGTTCAGGTTCCGTACTTCCTTACGGGAGTAGAGCGGGAGTTCGGACATTCCAGATTCAAATTTCTGACGTTTCATGACTGCGCATGAGTTGAGCAGCATTCTGGGAGCAATTTCTTTTGAGGCAGTACTAGAAAACACGCAGGTATCAGGCTGGTAGCGCATTAGAACTGGTAGTCCTCCTAGGTGGTCAAGGTGGCAGTGTGTAAGAAGAACAAAATCAAGCGTTAGATCTTTCAGCTGACGAAAATCAGGAAGAGCGCGATTTCCTGATAACTTAGGGTGCATTCCCGCGTCGATCACAAACCGGAAAGGCCCTAGTTCAACAAAAATAGAATTAGCTCCAATACCTCCTACGGTGTTGAGGTCAACGAGCCTCATTGGGCTGGAATTTTCACAATAAAAGGAGGCTATGTAGAATTAAGGGATCTAGAAGATTGGGAGATCAAGGTCAGATTTCATTAGGATTTGAACCCTTAGTAACTAAGGACCTAGATGTCATGCCCCCAGCCACAATCCTAACGATCTCTAGGATATCACCTCTTTTGAGCTCAATATTGGTAGCCTCTGTTGGGGAGAGAGCTCCTTTGTTGAGTTCGACTATTACCCTGTCTAGGTCAAGATTCAGAGATTCAATAAAATCAGGCAACAAAGTTCCCTTTTCCAAGTTGAACGACTCTCCGTTTGCAAAAATCTCGATATGGTCGCTTCCCTCTATCTGTTCCCGTTTTCCCATATAATACCGATGGTTTTGCTTGCATTAACTGGAAACCAAGGCCTGATCGAAATCCTTCCAGACCGGTTCGTAGCCCTGACTTCGAATCATGTCGGCGATTTCTCCGGGGGAACGTTCGTCGGCAATATGAAATTGTTCCCCTGGTTGTTCATCGACTCGCTTCCAGGAATTGGTATCGAAATGACTGTAGCCTCCCGGCTCGGTACTGGAACCAGCACTCATGTTGGTGATTCCTATCCGCACAAGACCGTCTCTTAGATTTGGTAATTCCCGAGTTGAAAGCACAATCCCTACGTGAGGTAGAAGCATTCTGAGGGAACAGATTAACTGGACGAGTTCTTGATTCTGTAACTGATATTGGTTCTTGGTTTGGAAATTCCCAGACGCAGGCCTTAGCCGCGGTAGGCTGATTGTGAGGTGTACTTTCCAACAATGTTGGTACAGGTATCGGGCGTGAGCGGCTAGTGCTATTGCCTCGTATCTCCAATCGTAAAGGCCGAGTAGTGGACCGATCCCTATTCGACGAAACCCAGCATCGTAAGCCCGCTCTGCTGTATCTACTCTCCAACCGTATTTTTTCTTTGGGCCAGCCGGATGCATCTGAGAGTAGGTGGGTTTGTGGTATGTTTCCTGGTAGACAACCAAGCCTTCGGCCCCTGCCTTTACAATGGGCCGGTAGTCTTCGGTCTCAAGAGGTCCTAGCTCGAGAAGAATGCTGGGCATAAACGGGAGACACTTTCGAATACACTCTTCAACATATCCATTAGATACATACTTTGGATGTTCCCCCGCGACAATGAGAAGTGAACGGAATCCTTGGCTTGAGAGTAGTCGGGTTTCTTTAAGGAATTGATCTACCGATATTGTGATTCTCGGAATATCAACATCTCTGGAAAATCCGCAGTACCGACAAATATTGATGCATTCGTTGGAAAGATAGATCGGTGCAAAGAGTCGAATTACCTTCCCAAATTGGCGGTTAGTGATTTTCTGGGAGACTCGCGCTAGGGCTTCAGTGTGAGTGAGGGCGGCAGGTGAGATCAAGGACGCAAATTCCTCAAGTGATTCAGCTCTTCCCTTTTTAAGGATGTTGTTAACATGGTGGGGATTTGACTCCAGCGAACGTTGCACAAGTTCCTCGATAGGGAGGGACGGTAGTAACTTTGAAAACCCCATCGATCAGTCAAGAAATGAGGTTAAAGGACTTGTCGGCTGCGCTCCTAGAGAAGCGTCGCTTTTTCCGAGGTGACGAGAAACCCATCCAGCTTGAACCCCAACGGCAAAAGCTTGTGCAATTTGAAGGGGATCATCTGCGATTGCAATAGCTGTATTAACTAGAACGGCATCGGCCCCCATTTCCATCGCCTCGGTAGCGTGGGAAGGTAAGCCGATCCCAGCGTCCACTACCACCGGGACTCTTGCCTGTTCTATAATGATTTCAATTTGGGCTCTGGTTTGGATGCCAAGATTGCTACCGATGGGGGAACCCAAAGGCATAACAGTAGCACAGCCTAGATCTTGTAGACGCGCTGCTAGCACAGGATCGGCGTTAATGTACGGGAGTACGACAAATCCTTCCTTGATGAGTGTCTTTGCTGCTTCAAGAGTTTCGATTGGATCTGGAAGAAGATAGTTGGGGTCAGGGTGGATTTCGAGTTTTACCCAGTTAGGTAACCCAGCAGCTAAAGCTAGCCGGGCAATCCTTACAGCTTCATCAGCATTCATTGCGCCGGCTGTATTGGGTAAAACCATGTAGCGATCGGTTTCTAGGTATTCAAGGATATTGGCAAAAGGATCCTTTTCAGATTTGAGATTTACGCGTTTTAGAGCGACTGTAACCAACTCTGTTTCACTAACAGCAAGCGCATCGCGCATAAGCTCGTTAGAAGCAAACTTTCCTGTCCCTACCATAAGGCGGGATCTAAATTTCCGATCCGCTATATACAGTGGTTCAACGTGAAGTGGACTGAGCATCTTTCGAAGCTAAATTATCCGTGAAATCTACAATGATAAGAGTAATTGTAAATTAAGAAAACTAGCCTACTTTGCTGTGTTTTAGGATATGGAACATCTTAACGGATATCATTTGTTCTTAGAGGTGCATCACGAATACAACATTTTGTAAAAATATGTTAGCCCAATTCCAGGCATAGAAACTGGTGAAAAAACTAGAATAAAAGTTTATGAGTTTTATCTATGGTTCGCATGATGCCAGGATATGTATCCTAAGGCCATAACAGGTTGAAGATTAGGCTACAGCTTTTGCATGATAGGTAAAATCTAATAAAGGAACTTTGAAAAATCCGTTGACTCTATGCTCTTAGGTGATGTTGATGCATATTAAAGCCATGTTAACAAGTTTCCTTATCTCGTGCATGTCATCTCAAATACGGCTGCAGTTATAGTGCTTTCTATAAACTGCATAAACCCCTCCTTGCTCATAACCGTTAGTCGGAGCTGTATTTTCTAACTATTGAACTTTTTACAGCGATGAAGTTAAAATTCTCGAAGACTAACCGTGATATCGATTGGTCTGTCCTTCTCTTTATAGGGTTCTACCATATTCTCCTTTTTGCTTTATTGCCTATCTATCTGATAAAAGTAGGAGCCCCATCTCTTTCACTTATTCTTTCTAGTTTTGTACTCTACGCGGCATCGGGTCTTGCCATTACCGTTGGCTACCATCGGTTTTATTCGCACAAGACTTTCAAATTGAACCCAGTAGCTGAATTCTTAGCGATTTCAGCTGGAAATTTGACAGCAGCGGGGACTGTATTGGATTGGGTCCACGACCATAGGCTCCATCACAAGTTCGTTGATACCGATCGGGATCCTTACAACATCAATAAAGGGTTTTGGTGGGCTCACTTTATTTGGCTATTTCATCGGAGATCGAATTGGGATCAGAATATCATCAAGGACCTGGCAAAAAACAAATTGGTAATGTTTCAACAGAGGTTCTATGTCGGATTGATGCTCGGAACCAATATAGCTGTGGTTTTGTTGGTTGGTTGGCTGAGCGGGGATTATCCAGGAGCCTTTGTTTTCGCATTCCTCCTTCGTATGTTCTTTGGTCATCACTGTATGTTCTTCATAAACTCGCTGGCCCACTTTTCAGGTTCGAAACCGTATTCTACTGAACATACTGCTGTTAACAACTGGTTTATTTCCTTCCTTACGTTTGGTGAAGGCTATCATAATTTCCACCACACCTTCGCTTACGACTATCGCAACGGTGTACGCTGGTATCAATTTGATCCCTCAAAAATCATAATATGGTGCTTGGAAAAGCTCGGGTTGGCTTCGGATCTAAAACGGGCTAAAAAATATCGAATCCTTCTGAGTCTGATCAGGGAGGACGAGAAACTACTCTTGAAGAGCATACTACGAATGAAGAATCTGACTCTAGAGAAAAGATTAAGATTGGTCGAGGAAGCTCGATCCATGTCTTCCGGACTCTACCAACAGATCCAAGAACTGAATCATTGTTTAAAAGAATACTGGGGACTTAAGAAGGAGGAAATCGAAGACCAGATTAGGATTGGTGAATTGGAGGAGCTCATTACGAAATTGACGAGACAGTTTAAGGATGAATTCAAGGAGTGGGGCCAGTTTTGCAACAGTTATGCTACATAAAAACGGTGGGTGTGAATCATTGATCACAAGAATTAGTATCCAGCCTCCGTGTCACACAAATTAATTAGAGGATCATCGGAGAGGTATCGCCGCAAATTTTCTTTAAAAATTTGTCCTCGTCGTTCTAAGAGTTGGGTAGATTCAGCACATGCATGTGGAGATATGATAACATTTGGCTCGTCCCAAAGAGGGCTGTCGCTCGGCAGTGGTTCGGTTGCTGTAGCATCCAAGGCTGCGCCGGCAATGTGACCAGAACGAAGCCCTTGTATGAGGGCAGCTTCATTAACAATGGATCCTCGTGATACGACAATAACGTGTGCTCCTGATTTTAAGCGTTCTATTTCTTTTAGGCCAATCATGTCCCGAGTTTGGTCGGTTAGCGGGGCGGTGATAACTAACCAATCAGAGATCTTTAGGAGATCGTCTAGGCACGAAACATCCCAGACTTCGGCGACTCCTGGCGGAGGATTCATTTCCTTTATATCGACCGCGTAAACATCCATATCGAAGGCCTGGGCTCGCTTTGCTACTGCTGTGCCTATATCTCCCATGGCCACTACACCCATGGTGGTGTTGGCTAGTTCGATGATACGTCCTTTATACTTCTTTGTTTCCCAGTGGTGCTTATGCTGGTCATCTAGTAGTTCCGGAACTCGATGGGCGAAAGCCAGCATCATGGCAAACACATGTTCTGAAATTGGAATGACGTGGGTTTCACGTGTATTCGTCATTATTGTATCGCTATCGATGATCTCTGGAATTTCCTTTAGAGTGCCATCAAAGCCGATACCTATAAAGTGAAACCATCGAAGGTTTGAAGCTGCGAGGTAAGTCTCCCTGTCGATCAGACCGAATTGAACTTCAGTGTCTGGTGCTTCCTTGAGTCGTTCTTCAGGTGAATAGGCGGTGCGGAATTCAACATTGGGAAAAGTCGCCTGCAGGTCGCTGACAAATTTGTGACCAAGATCGAAGGCTAATGTAACTTTTACTGTGGATGACTTCATTTAAATAATAGGTTATTCTAATCAGGGCTCGATCAAAAGTGACATGTCAATATGTTTTTATTTTGAATAGTTAGATGCTTGTTCCGGTTTGGGATACTCCGTGCTTGAGTGTTGAGGCGAAACGTTGGTAGAATCTCGAACAGCATGAATAAAACAATGAGCACATTAGTTCACGTTGGGGTTCGGGCATCAAAATTGGACCAGACGATACGGTTTTGGAGGGATGGTTTGGGTCTGAAAGTTCATGGGATCATTGATGATCGGTGTTTCGATTTAACCGATGGTTACCATAACTTTCGTGTCTTTCAGCATTCAGGACCCAGTCGTCCTGAGCATGTCAGTGGAATGCTGGATTATTTACATATTGGCGTTATGGTACCAGACTTGTCCGAGGCAGCTTCTCGTTTGGAAAGAATGGGATTCAGGATTTACTGGGATGGGGTTTCTGGTGGTAAGGCATATGACCCCTCAATTCCTCCTTCAGAGTCGTTTAAAGTGGAGGATCCTGATGGTATTACGGTAGACGTGACGGCCAGTGACGATCAATGGCCTGGAGTACAGCTGGAACCAACAGAAAATGTGAACAAAGCGGATGGTTCATTATAGGATTCTATCGAAAACTTAGCTTAATAGGGTAGTCTAGACACGAGTGGTGTGAATATACGGATGAAATTCTTGGGCGGGAAATAGGTGAAATAAGGTTTCTAATAGTTCCTATCGGACAGTTATGGAGGTGCTCTTGTTTGTTAAGTTTGCTATCTTATCGAAATACCTTGGGTGGGTTACTCAAATGTCTTAGGGAATTGGATATTTGTTTGGTGGTGTTGCTTGATGACACCCAATGGTTTAATGTTTGGAAGGTCTGAATTGGAGTTTCGGATGGCTAAATACTGAAAGCAGAATTTATATTTTATGACTGTGGGGAAACCTAGGGCACTTAAAGTTACGTTCATTCCCTGTCTGAATCTACTTTCTCAAACCGGGTGTTTTAAAAACTAAGACAATGAATGGCGAAATTCCTGAGGCTCTTCCTAGTGTTATAACAGATGCGATGGTTGCAGAGGCGAGCAATCGCCCCCAGTCGAATGATCGTAAAGCTCGGATTGGGTTCATAGGCATCGGATGGTGGGCTACTAGTAACCATATACCAGTTCTCAAATTGAGGAGCGATATTGAGCTGGTTTGCGCCTGTGGGTTGGACGAGACAGTCAATAAAAAGGTGCAGAATGACTTTGGTTTCGACGAGACAACTACAGACTATGAGGAGCTTTTGGAACATCAGCTGGACGGTGTAGTGATCGCCTCGCCACACCCTTGGCACGGACCTCATGCAATTGCGGCCCTTAATGCCGGATGCCACGTCTATGTCGAAAAGCCGTTTGCAACCAAGGTCGAGGATGCTCGGGAGATTGTCCGTATTGCTAATGATTATGGTATGCAATTAGTTGTATCTCATGGATGGCATTACCGCCCCCTTACTAAAAAGGCGAAAGCATTGATGAAGGAAGGATTAGTCGGTGAAGTAGAGCACGTCGTCTGTCATATGGCATCCCCTGGTGGAAAAGGACTTTTTAGTGGGGAGAGTTTTGAATATACCGGTTCTTACATGCCTATTGAGGTCAAAACCTACTCTGACCCAATAACATCAGAGGGTGGGTATGGACAGGGACAGTTGAGCCATGCTCTGGGGCTTCTAATATGGCTGACTGGATTAGATCCCAAAGCAGTGTTTGCTAAAATGAGCCAGGTGGGGTCTCAGGTAGATATGTACGATGCCATAACAGCTACTTTCAAGAATGGTGCCATCGCGACAATTTCCGGGGCTGCCGCGCTTCCTGATGCTGCCCGCTATCAGATGGACATGAGAATTTTTGGATCCGAGGGGATGCTTAATTTCGACATTGATCGGGAACGGGTTGATCTCTATCGCCATGATGGTGAGCATAGATTATTGGATGTTGGAAAGGATGAGGGTGCCTACCTTTGTGATGGTCCTTTGCACAATTTTGTTGAATTGATCCTTGGGCTAGATGATACGAATCTTTCGCCTGGGTACTGTGGATTGCGTGCTGTCGAGTTACTTGATGCGGCCTATAGGTCGAGTCGAAGTGGACTGGAGGAAAAGTGCTGAAGAACTCAGAGGAATTAGATTCTGTGAGACTTTTCGACATTCTTACTGGATTGGTGTTCGGGTAGAGGTTCCTTTGGCCATCTTGGGTCGTAGAGATCTCTTGACCGGTTTCATTCCAAGATTCAAAATACCATCCCATGACCGAATTAAAGGCAGGTGCTCAATTGTTCACGGTTAGAGAATTCACCAAGACTATAAATGGGGTGGCAGATGCATTCAAGAAATCGATGGAAATTGGATATAAGGGAGTTCAGATTTCTGGTTTCGGAGATGTTAACCCAGGCGATGTGGCCCACCTTGCAGCGGACAACGGTCTCACTATTGCTGGCACTCATTTTGGGTGGAACGAATTTCTTGGAGATCTTGATCGTGTCATCGAGACCCATCAGCTTTGGGGCTGTTGCCACGCCGCTATAGGTGGGTTGCCCAAGGAATACGCGTCCCTTGATGGCCTGGATCGATTTGTATCCGAGTTGCGTCCAATAGCTGAGAAACTCAATTCAGCTGGAATTTCTTTTTCCTACCATAATCACAATCACGAATTAATTCGTTATGAAGGACTTACTTGGCTTGAGCGTCTCTATAAACAGGCTTCGAGTGAAATCTTGAAAGCCGAACTGGATGTTTATTGGTTGGTTGCTGGTGGTAGCGATCCGATACAGTGGATTCTCGATTTAGGTGACAGACAGCCTGCTATTCATTTTAAGGATATGCAGGTTGATCGAGATCGGATTCAGCGTTTTTCAGAAGTAGGAGAAGGGAATCTTAACTGGCCAAAAATTATTGACGCATGCCGGAAGGTTGGTGTCGAGTGGGCTTTTGTGGAGCAGGATCAGTGCTACGGTAAAGACCCCTTTGACTGTCTCGCGATCAGCTATCGGCATATGCAAGAAATGGGGATTGGTTAGGATTCTCCTGATTTCTAACTTTATACCGAATCTGAAATATAGACTAGGACAAGTTCTACCCCTATCCTTATTAAGTGGGCAAGTTTTGTGATCAAAATCCTCGGGTTTCCCGTTTTACGGAATAGGGTCAGATGAGGTCTAGTGGTTGGTGATTAGAATTTCTAAAATTTATCTTTGGAATGGTATACCCTCGTTTGGCTAAAAACGACTTTAGAATAGATCCGAGATTGGGTGGGCCCATTTTTAGCAGGAGACATTTACCCATTTAAAGGGAAGCCTTGAATTTCGTCCTTCTTCGTGTTTGGGTTTTTCCGGTTTATAATTTGAGTTAGATGTATTAGATCCGTGGAATTTCAACCAGATTACGATTTTATTCTTGAAGAGGACATTATAGTCCCTGCTCGCGATGGCGTAGATCTTGCGACTGACGTTTATTATCCAAAAGCTAAGAGTTCGGATTCACCCTTGCCGTCTAAGTATCCTACGCTCCTTCATCGAACTCCATACAACAAGACCGAAGTCGAGAAGTTGACCAACTTTTGCCGATGGTTTGCATGCCGAGGTTACATCGCTGTGATTCAAGATTGTCGCGGCTGTTTCGGGTCTGGTGGCGACGTAAATTTTTTGGTTCCCGAAGCAGAAGACGGTTTTGATACAATGCAGTGGATTAAGGAGCAGGAATGGTCGAATGGCAAGGTGGGGACTTGGGGTACTTCGTGGGCAGGCTGGACTCAGACAGCCCTTGCTGGACTTGGACCAGATAACCTGACGACTATGATTCCAAACCAAAGTGGGTCAAATGGATACTCAAGTTCTGTTCGTCAGGGTGGTGCCCTTGAGCTCCGGTTTCTTGCCTGGGCATTTTGGCATTCAGCGTCGAATACGCAAAGTAAACTAAAATCTGATCTGAGTATCGATCCAGCGCTTAACTTGGGAGCTATTCCCTTCGGTGAATGGCTCACGCGAATGCCGATTCGTAAAGGGCAAACCCAGCTGAAACTCGTTCCTCAATACGAGAAATGGGCGTTTGAGCTGCTTACAAATTCGGACTACGGAGAGTATTGGAAGCATCCTAGCCTTGCTCCTTCTGAGCATTGGGATAGTTTTCCTGATATTCCGATTCTACTCTGCGGGGGTTGGTATGATTCTTATACTCGGGCAACTTTTGAAAACTATTGTGGTCTCTCTGAGTCTAAGAAGGGGCCAGTTAAAGTAATTGTCGGCCCATGGACTCATGGATCATCTACCCAAGAATTGACTTATGCGGGTAATGTTGAATTTGGCGAAGAAGCGTCGATCGGAAACTTCAGGAATCTTCATCTTCAATGGTACGATTACTGGATGAGAAATATGGATAATGAGGTTTCTAGACTGCCTCCGGTGAGGATCTTTGTGATGGGAGGTGGCGGTGGGTATCGTACTAGTAGCGACAGGCTGTTTCATGGTGGATCATGGCGAGACGAGAATGAGTGGCCCCTTTCACGAACGAAATTTACCAAATTCTATTTACATGAAGGAGGTTCTCTTAGCAGTGACCACCCCTCTGCGACTATCCCCAGTACAAGTTATAGCTTTGACCCCAGTTTCCCTGTCCCTTCAGTGGGGGGGAATGTTTCATCCCTTAGGGAAGTTGGTGATTTCCCATCAGGTTTAGCGAATCCTGCTTTAGCTCCCATATCGACTCGGGTTCATGAGGTTATGCTTCCTGGGGGTTACGATCAGGTTGAAGGAGCAACATTCTATGGCTGTAGCCCTCCCTTTCTCCCGATTGGGTCACGTCCAGATGTACTTGTCTTCCAAACTGAGCCATTGGACAGGGACATCGAAGTCACAGGCCCGATAGAGGTAGTGCTTTGGGTAACTTCGTCAGCTGTTGATACAGACTTTACTGCTAAGCTCATCGATGTTTACCCATCGAATGAATGGTATCCTTTGGGATACTCTCTAAACCTGACGGATAGCATCATCCGTATACGCTACCGGAATGGATTCGATCAAGAGGAGCTTTTGACACCTGGCGAGATTGTGAAAGTCGGAATAACTCTTTACCCAACAAGTAATTTTTTTGTGGCAGGCCACCGTATTCGCCTCGATATTTCCAGCTCTAATTTCCCGAGGTTTGATGTCAATCCAAACTCAGGTGAACCTTTAGGCCGCAATCGGCGCACAGTGATAGCCGATAATACGATATTTCACTGTGCCGAACAACCGTCGCATGTGATATTACCGATTATTCCAATACAGTGTTAGTCTAGGAAGCAGTTGAAATCTGCCGAATAATGGCTGCTTTAATCTCATGTTGATAGGGCATTACTTGAAGTTCCTGCTTAGCCTTGAATGAGATAAATTTGGAAATACTTACAATAATCTGGTGTTCCACAATCTTCCTCATCCCTTGATTTAGGAATGGAGAGATGCCCCTTTCAAGAATCAATAGGGATGGGACAATAGAGGGGATTTCAATTCGAATCCTTGCAATGCTTAAATAGTAGACTAATAAGTAACACATGCCGCTGGACGAATCAGGTAAGGTTGATTCGGATGTTTCTGTCGAGACCCTTCTTGGTCTGATTGACGAGATCGTTGCGGAGATTAATCCTGGGGATTCGAGACGACTACCAACTGAGATTGACCATAATCTCGATAGCGTGACAGGTCTCGACAGTCTCTCTAAAATGGAGCTCCTCTCTCGAATCGAGGAGACGTTTAAAATCACCCTCGTAGAGCAATCGCTTATTGATGCTGAAACACCACGGGATTTGTTGCGAGTTATTGAAAGTGCTGGGTTCCAGGAAGGAATAACTACCAAGGTATCAGTTACACCGACGAACCGAGAGGTAATAGAAGGAAATCCTACCAGTGCTAAGACACTAACTGAAGTTCTTAAGTGGCACGTAAACCAGCATCCAGAACGAACCCTTATCCAATTTTACTCTGATCTTGGAGAAGGGGAGACGATCAGTTACGGTAGCCTACAAAACTCCGCGCTTATTATTGCTGAAAGCTTGCGGCTACGTGGGGTGGAAATCAATGAACCGGTCGCAATTATTCTCCCCACCGGTGCTGAATATTTTTACAGTTTTGTGGGAATTCTATATTCGGGAGGTGTTCCTGTTCCATTGTACCCACCCGCACGGTGGAGAACGTTAGATGATCATATTCAGCGACAGGAATCGATCCTCCGTAGCTGTGGAGCAAGATTCCTAATTACCTCAGTGGAGGGTTCGTGTTTTATGGAAAACAAAAAGGGACATGCAGGGAAATTGCAGCATATCTTTACAGTAGCGGATCTTCTCTTATCGAAATCCCCAAAGGTACTCCCAGTTATAACGCCTAAAGATACGGCGCTCTTGCAGTATACATCTGGAAGTACTGGAAATCCAAAGGGTGTCGTGCTCACTCATTCCAATCTTTTGAACAACGTTAGGGCGATGGGCGAAGCAGTAGACGCTAGATCATCTGATGTTTTCATTAGTTGGTTACCTCTCTACCACGATATGGGCCTAATTGGAGCTTGGATGGGTAGCCTTTACTTCGGGATGAAACTCGTTCTGATGTCACCAACTGCTTTTCTAGCAAAGCCTCAACGTTGGCTCTGGGCTATACATCGCTATCGAGGTACTCTTTCGGCTGCTCCAAATTTTGCCTATGACCAGACCCTTCGAAGAATCGACGATGCTCATATTTCTGGTCTCGATCTCAGCTCCTGGCGAGTAGCATTTAATGGTGCCGAGCCAGTCAGCGCGGTGACGGTAGAGAAATTCATTGGGAAATTCCGTAATTATGGATTTAAGTCAGAGACTTTAACGCCTGTTTATGGTCTTGCCGAGTGTTGTGTAGGTCTAGCCTTTCCCCCATTGGGTCGAGGGGTTAAGCGAGATCAAATTAATCGTCAATCATTCCAGAGGACCGGAATAGCAATGGAGGAGAATCAGACAGACGCAATTCCCCTCGTGTTTGTTTCTAACGGGCTCCCTCTTCCCGGGCACGAAATCAGGATTGTCGATACGAGTGGAAGAGAACTGCCCGAACGACAGGAAGGAAGAGTGCAATTTCGGGGTCCATCAGCCACGTTAGGCTATTATAGGAATTTTTCTGAAACTGGCCGTTTGTTTGATGGCGATTGGCGAAACACTGGCGATCGCGGGTACATCGCCCAGGGAGAAGTGTACATTACGGGCCGAGTAAAAGATATCATCATTAAAGCTGGACGTAATCTATATCCGTATGAACTAGAGGCAGCTATAGGACGACATCAAGATATCATCACAGGTAATGTTGCTGTATTTGGTAGTTCTGATCCAATCTCCGGATTAGAACGATTAGTTGCCATTGCCGAAACCCGAAAGAAATCGGAGAGGGGGCTCAATATACTGCGTTCCGAGGTCAATCTTATAGTTTCAGAACTGGTTGGATTGATTCCCGATGATCTGGTTCTCGTTCCACCGCGAACTGTTCTCAAAACATCGAGTGGTAAGGTCCGACGGGCGGCAAATCGTGCGATCTACGAGAGAAAAGAGCAGCCAAAGAGACGTCATATTTCTTTCATAGAAGACCTTAGAATTCGGGCGTCTCTCTTAAAGGATGAGATTGGGACAAAATGGAACTTTCTTCGATCAATGCTTTATGCAACTAGATGCTGGATTCTTTTTGGTTTTATGGTTCCTTTTATTTGGTTCGGAGTCGTGGCCAATCCCATAGTATCGTGGCGGTGGACAATATTGAAATACATAGGTCGCTTTCTTTCCGCGTTGGCAGGTATTTCTTTAACCATCTCGGGACTTGATCGAATACCTAAGAATCGCCCTTTTATTTTCGTTTGCAACCATGCTAGTTACATAGATGGGTTTATATTAACAACCCTTCTTCCTTTTCCGGTAAGATTCGTTGCGAAATCAGAGCTCTGGAATAATCTATTGATTGGGAAATTTCTTAGCAAGATCGGTTCTTGTTCTGTTGAGCGGTTCGACCACCAACAGGGGCTCAAAGACTTTGAGGTTCTTGCTTCAAGTTCTAGAGAAGAGACAGCCCTCCTCTTTTTCCCAGAGGGTTCTTTCAGCCGAATGCCTGGACTTCTTCCATTTCATTTGGGGGCTTTCGTTGCTGCTGCAGAAGCAGACGTAGCGATTGTTCCCATCGCCATTCGAGGAACACGATCGATCCTACGTGCTGATTCGTGGTTTCCCAGAAAAGGTACGGTCTCGGTAGTGGTAGGAGACTCAATCGATCCGGAAAAAATATCGGCTCAGAATGATAATGGAAGATGGAATATCGCTATCAAACTACGAGATAACTCCCGTTCTTGGATCCTCCGTCATTGTGCGGAACCAGAGCTTTCCCATGAACAGGCCTCCATATTTGCGCAACGTCGTAAGGACCGAAACTCTGGCTAGTTTCAATGCCTACAACCACTGAAAAGACAGAGCATGTGAGGTTCTGTTTAAGGAACTTGGAGATCGCTGTCCGGTGGATCTTCAGTAAACACGTAGGCTCTTCTCTGAAGAAAAGTTGTGGAACAGATAAGAAGGTTGGCGGCCAGACCGATGATGCCTGAGTGAAACCCCCAAAGGGTTTTGTAATTTTGATGGGTCAGACCGAGAGAACCAGAAAAGGCGAGCCCGAGACTGATCAGACAGCCCACAATTATTCCAATCACAAGAGTACGTCCTTCTAGTCTTCTCCAATAACAACCCAGAAAAAAAGTCGGGACGCATTGAATTAACATCTCAAATTTGATCTCTATAAGTCGAATAAGGTTTCCTTTGTATTCGAGGGCGATCCAAACTAATGGTAGGATTAAAATCCAGACCGCTAGTCTTCCAACCATTGTCAGATGACGTTCATTTGCATTCGGTTTCAAGTAAGGTTTGTAAACGTCATGGGTTACCATAGAACTAATACTAAGGATAGCAGAGTCAGCAGTGGACATTATAGCCGTGAGAACAGCCGCGAAAATTACAACGACCAACCAATAACCAAGAATAGAACTCTGCATTACTTGTAGGCATAACTGTGGAAGAACGGTTTCCGAGAGATTGACATTGCTAGACGTTTCCAAGCTTGTTACCTGGCGGCCTAGATCGGGATGGTAGGCGGCCATGAGCGTCCCAATCGTGACTACTACAAGAGTTGTAGCAAGAGGCATGAATGCCATCACTGAGAGAGACTTTTTAAGAATCCGAATACTCCCTGCAGCGTAAATACGCTGGATTGCTTGAGGATATATTGCTCCTCCGAATCCGACTAATAGGATGAAGCTTAGCCAGTAACGACATCCGGGTGGATCAGGTCGAGTGACCTTATGGACGGTTTCTGGATTGTTTGCCAGGATTGCTACTGCTTTGGGAAGGGATCCTAATTCAACTAGAGCTAGAGCCAGAATAAGAGCGAACCCGATCAAAAGTATTACCCCTTGAATTGCGTCGGTCCAAGCAACGCTGCGCATGCCACCTAAAGTTTCATAAGCTAACATCACAATAGCTAGTCCGATTACTCCTATCCACATTGGTATGCGGCCCTGGGAAATTCCTTCAAATGCTGTTCCTAATGCTTTCATCTGTGCAATGACGAAATTGCAGAGGACGAACAACATAATAAGAGTTACGATGAGTTGTAGGGTTCGATGTTTGAACCGTTCAGCAATGAAATCGGCTGGAGTAACAAATTTGTGCTTGCGGCTGAGTTTAAAAAGAGCTGGTGCGTAAAGCAAGTAAGCGACAACGATAGCTGTCATGAAGTGAAGACAGACGAGAAATCCTAGTCCGTTACGATAGGCAGCGCCACTGAATCCGAATAGGGTATTGCCACTGTATTGTGTTGCATATAGTGTTAGGAGAAGGACGAGAAATCCCATCTCTCGGCCGGCTAGATAGAAGTCGCTCGGACTTTCTTCCTGTCTTTTAATATAGCCAAGATAACCAATTCCGAGCAGGCTCAACACATAGATACCTACTACCCATAGAGCACCCGGACCAAATGGAAGAGTTTCAATCAAACTCATGTTAGTCTTTAGACCCTTCTTCGTCGTTTTCCGGCCACAATCGGTGGATAATATAGGTGGCGAAAAGGCTAAGAGCGATACTCATCAGAACAGCGAATGCTGCCCAAGTAGGAACTCCAAAGATAAATCCATCCATTGGCCACATTGGAATTAGTCCGGCGATGAGAATGAAAAAAATTACCCAGACGGTAGGTCTCTCTGCTGGATCGCGATTTTTTGGATTCGATGTTTGATTCATATGCTATTGATTAATAATCATTAGATTAATCCTTGGGACAAGAGTTAAGGTTGAGAATATGCGACAAATCGAATCAACATGCTTGTCATTTTTAAGGCTTAATTTTTATGTGTTTTAGAAGCGGACGAGGGTTATTCTAGCTCAGTCTGGATTCGAATGAAACCTCTAGAGTTGGACTTAAATTCCCGAGTAAGATTACGGCATTATGCCTCGCTTTTAGGACGCTACTTAGCGCCTTACAAAGGTCGAGTTGTATTCTTGGTCATGAGCATGCTCGTCTCGATCGGCCTCAATCTCCTCAATCCTCAGATTTTCCGCTATTTTATAGATACGGCCACCATGAATGGCCCCCTTCGATATCTCGTTTGGGCGGGAGTTGCTTTTATTGGTATCGGTATTTTGAGACAGACTATCCAAATTGTAGGCTCCTATCTCGGCCAGGATGTAGGGTGGCGTGTGACCAACGAAATGCGTAACAATCTTGCACTTCATTGTTTGAAATTGGATATGAGTTTCCATCAGCAAAGAACTCCTGGAGAAATGATGGAACGAGTTGATGGAGATACCACCGCACTTTCGAGTTTTTTCTCTCAATTTCTGATTCAAGTCCTAGGTGGTGTGATTTTGCTTCTCGGTGTTATTGTTCTAGTTTTTTTGGAAGATTGGCGAGTTGGTCTTGCTCTAACTCTGTTTTCAATTGTCGCGTTAATCATCCTCAATCTCACAAGAAATATTGCGGTTCCCATCTATACAGAAGAGAGAGAAGGTTATGCCCGTCTCTTCGGTTTCCTTGAGGAGCGAATTTTTGGTCTCGAAGACATACGAACTAGCGGATCGGGTAATTACATACTGAACCGTTTTCATGGTGTGAATCGTGACGTTTATAGTCGGGTAAAGAGATCGGAACTAATGAATGAACTGCTGCGAGCCATTACTGGGTTTATGTACGTCCTCGGGTTTGCTTTAGCAATGGGAATGGGTATTTGGCTATACCAGGCATCCATATTCACGATAGGAGATGTGTTTTTGGTTGTTCATTATACTTCGATGCTCCACGAGCCAATATTTCAGATCAGTCGGCAGATTAATGAACTGCAGCGAGCAACTGCTGGTCTCAAACGAATCGAGGAACTTCATCGAATTACATCGAAAGTAGGTGCGGGTCATCACATCCTAGATTCGAACCGTCCATTCGGAGTCCAGTTTAGGCAAGTCACTTTCTCATATAATTCTGGAGAGCCGGTTTTGAACGATATCGATTTTATTCTCAAACCGGGTGAAAAGCTAGGGTTACTTGGAAGGACTGGTAGCGGAAAAACGACGATCACACGCCTGCTCTTTAGACTTCATGAAATTGAGAAAGGAGAAATTAGGATTGGCCAGCAATCGATAATGGATGTGCGAGTTGAAGATCTACGCCAAAATGTTGGATTGGTCACTCAGGATGTTCACCTTTTCAATGCTAATTTACGTAAAAATTTGACTCTTTTTAAAGAGGGAATACCGGATGAAAAAATTGTAACAGCACTTAGAGATTTAGGTCTTGGTCGCTGGTATGATTCCCTGCCTGAAGGACTTGACAGTGAGATCGATTCTAGGAAATCCCGTCTTTCGGCAGGAGAAGCCCAGCTTCTTGCATTTACGCGAGTCTTTCTTAAAGACCCTGGGTTGGTTATACTAGATGAGCCTTCTTCGAGACTCGATCCAGCTACTGAAAGAACCATAAACATTGCAGTGGAGCGCCTTCTCGAAAATAGGACAGGAATCATCATTGCTCACCGTCTCGAAACGGTTCAGAAGGTTGATCGCATTTTAATCCTGGAGAACGGATACATTCGAGAACACGGTAAACGTTCTAAGCTCTTAGCAGACTCGAACTCTCACTTCTTCGGTTTGCTCAGAAGAGGTTCGGAGGAACTCATCTAATGAGTTCCTCTACATCAATGCGAAAAGTAACTTGGAGGCTCATAAAGTTTCGGCCACTACTGTTCTTGGCTACAATTTTTTTTCGAGGAATTGACGATATTGCGCCTTTTTTTGCAGGGCTCGTATTAAAGGCATTTTTTGATGTTCTAACTGGACAGGCAGAATCGGGTTTTACGGCGGCCACTTTTGTGGCTCTCTTTATTGTTGTTGAAGTCGGGGATCGCATTGCGCTTTTCGGTTCTGCGCTTACTTGGCCTAGGTGGTGGTTTTCTATAGAAACTCTCCTGCGGCGAAATCTCCTTTCGGCTATTCTCGAAGTCAGGGATTCCTTGCGTATCTCTGGAGCATCAGGCGAGGTAACCAATCGTCTCCGAGACGATGTCAATGGAATTATTCATTATTTAAATCAGTACATTCACTTGTGGGGTAATTTGGTTTTTGCAGTTCTAGCGATTCGTTATATGGCTGCCATTGATCTCGGTGTGACGCTTATTACATTGGTTCCCGCCATATGTGTGGTTATCATCGTAGACGCTTGTCGCAAGCTTATCCATAAATACCGTATAGCTCAACGTGTTGCTACTGAAAGAGCTACGAACTTTATTAACGAAATGTTTAAATCAGTTCTTGCCGTTAAGGTTGGGACTGCAGAAGTCGATTTGGTTAAACACTTTAGAGGGCTCAATGATCAACGTCGCAGATCGACATTGGTTGATAATATATTCAATGAATTACTTCAGTCGATCAATGCGAATTTAGGGCATATTGCTACTGGTGTAATCCTTATCCTGGTTGCTGAGAAAATGAAATCTGGCAGTTTCACCGTCGGGGATATGGCCCTCTTTGCAACCTATATCGGGCAAGTTGCGCGGAGCGGTTCTTTACTCGGTACACTGCTTGCCCAACATAAACGCGCAGGAGTTTCTTACGATCGAATAGCGAATACCGTGGAAGATATTCCTCGACAGCGTCTCATTGATGATGCGCCTCTTTATCTGACTGAGCATCCTCCTGAACCCAATCAAACACATCTGAATAATCCACTGGAAGAACTTTCGTTAGAAGGGATCGGGTACACATATCCTGAGTCTGATATGGGGATCTCCGATGTTTCATTCCGGGTACCTGTAGGTTCCTTTACAGTAATAACTGGTCAGATAGGTTCCGGAAAAACGACACTTCTTCGGTCTATTCTCGGCACACTTCCTATTAATAAGGGTTTAATAAAATGGAATGGAAATAAGATCAAAGACCCGAAGACCTTTCTAACTCCCCCAAGGTGTGCCTATACTTCCCAAATCCCAAATCTCTTCAGTGAATCTTTACGGGAAAATATTCTCTGTGGTCTTCCTAATGATCCCGATGATTTATCTAGAGCACTTTATCAAGGTGTTTTGGATGAGGAAGTCTTCTCTCTTTCGGACGGTCTCAATACGATCGTTGGCCCACGAGGTGTAAAACTTTCTGGAGGCCAGATTCAGCGGGTCGGCGCTGCACGGATGTTTGTTCGGGATGCTGAATTGTTTGTGTTTGATGATCTCTCGTCTGCTCTTGATGTCGAGACCGAGAGAGTTCTTTGGACACGTTTATTTAAGGGTCGGAAAGCAACTTACATTGTTGTTTCTCATCGCCGGCCCGCTCTCCTTAGAGCTGACCAGATCGTAGTTATGAAGGATGGAAAAGTAGACTCTATTGGTACACCGGAGGAGTTACTTAAATCGTCGAGAGAAATGAAAAAACTCTGGGAACTTCAAGGTGGCTAGATAGATACTTCGTAAGTTGCCGGAGGATTGCATTGTCACGATTGGCAATAAAGATGCATGTTCCTGATAATTGCGGTAGTCTGATATCGTTGGGCTTCACATTAATAACTTTCCTTGTTTAGGTAGGCGGAGGATTATCTCATCAGATAGATTATGATTAGATAATTTATCCAACAAAGGAGTAGTTGGTGATTAAATAAATTCAGAAGAACAGGAGTATTTAAAGTATGGAAAAGGCAACAGTACGTCGTAGCAGAGAGTCAAAGACGGTGCCCTTTGACTGGGGTAGTCTGACTTGGTATGCGAACGCCGAACTTGGAAATTCGACCAATATGACAGTTGGAAAATGTGTCCTAAAGGCTGGCGAGGAAAATCCATTACACTATCATCCTAATTGTTCCGAAATTTTGGTAGTATTAGAGGGAAGAATTGAGCACTTTATTGAAGGAGGACGTAGAATACAGATGCAACCAGGCGATTCCATCAATTTGCCCGCTAATCTACCGCACAAGGCACGAAATATTTCATCAGGCGAGGCGATCTTGCTGATCTCCTTTTCTTCTGCTTACCGAGAGACGATAGAATTGTAGTCCGATCATTTCATAGCCTAACTAAAACTTTGAAACTTCGACTTCCTTGCTGGTCATGAATTCAAGAAGGACAGGTACCCCTTCTTCGGTTTTCTCGATGCCCCGCCTTATGGCTGGAATTATGTTCTCGGGTAAATCGATACGTTCCCCATAACCCCCGAAGGCATTTGCCATTTGTGAATAGTTGCCGGAAATATCGGTGCTCCGAAACTTCTCTGTAGAGACAGGCATAATTTTGAGTTCGATGGCCATAGAGAGGTTGTTGAACAAAATTGAGAGTATTGGTATTCGCTCCCGAACTGCAGTTTCAAAATCCATTCCTGTAAATCCGATCGCTGCATCTCCCCATACGTTAATGCAAAGCTTATCTGGACATGCGAGCTTTGCACCCATGGCCAAACCTAGGCCGTATCCTAACTGGGTGGTCTTCCCCCATCCGATATATGAGAGAGGAGCCAAACTAGCCCAGAATGGGGCAAGCTGATCTCGAGGACTCCCGGCATCGTGAGTTATAATAGTGTTTCCTGTATCGACTGTTTGCATGAGATCCCGGATTACTCGGTAGGGAGAAAATGGTGTCGATGTGTCGGTCAGTTTTGGTTTCCATCGTTGCATCCAACTTTTTCTAATAGTTGCGATTTCTTCCGTTACTTGATTAGTGCGTTTACGGGGTTTCCCCCGAAGAAGATCTGAGATACATTGATTTATGGCATTAAGGGTGAGGTTTGCATCACCGACTAATGCCTGACTTACCTTAACGTCTTTATTAATGTCGGAAGGATCCAGCGTTGCATGAATTATTGGTTTTTCTAATGGAATATGGATGGCGAATGAACTCCGCGTAAAACTGCAGCCGATGCCAAGTATGAGATCGGCATTCTTAATAAAATCAAATACTGTCTGGGGTACTGCCAGTCCTCCTGCACCCAGCGATAGAGGATGGGTTTCAGGGAAAGCACTTTTTCCACTCAAGCTGGTTGCTACCGGTGCTTCTAGGAGTTCTGCTAGGGTCTTTAGCGAATCCCAAGCTTGGGCATAATGAATACCTTGGCCGGCATAAATGACAGGCCGTTTTGCTTCCAGGAGTGCTATGGAAGCTTTTTCTACCGCTTCCGGATCGGGAGCTGATCGAGTTGTAGGAACCGGGGTGTAGTTGAAGGGTTGGGGCAATTCTTCTCCAAATAAATCAACAGGAATTTCTACTAACACCGGACCAGGACGGCCGTTACGAACTTGTGTGAAAGCCCGGCGGATGACTTCCTCAGTCGCAGCGCTGGTAATAAGCGTTTCGCATGACTTTGTGATGTGTTGGAAATTCAAATAGGAACTAAAATTCGGGTTGATATGGGCGAGTTCCCGATTGTAACCGGCTGGTAGAACAAGAATTGGAGAGGACTCGCCGTAGGCTTGAGCGACTCCTCCGTATGCGTTCTCTGTACCCGGACCGTGCTGCATACAGAAGACCCCAATTTGCTTTCCTGAGGACAAGCGTCCTATAGCATCTGCCATGTGAAGCCCTATTCGTTCCTGTCGGACAATAATTGGCCGGATATCTAATTTAGCAGCAGCCTCAATAAGGGGGTTAACTGGATAGGCGAAAAGATACTTAACTCCTTCTTTCTTCAGGGCATTGGCAATAGCATCAGCAACTGTCATAGGGTTTGTGTCTTTATAAAAGGACTTTTAAATTAATCAAATAGATGTGCAAATTTGCACGTAGATTTATAGTGACGACAAAATGCGTGAAATCGAATTGGAAATCCTGGGACTATTGTGTTTATCTTAATTTAAGTTTGGTCAAATGTTTATGGAATTTGGTTTATTCTATCGATAGGATTAAAATGTACAATTGGATTAGAATCCAATCTTTTAACTTTAAGGTTTGGCTAACATTAAGAGACGAAACGTGAGGCTTTACTACAATTCCTGTTTCAGCCATCTTTGTTATTTAGCTTCGAAAAGAGTTATTAACTAATGCTTCTTAGAGAAGAACTAGAAAAACAAGGTGGCTGGCTCTTTGGAAGAAGAAGCTATTTTCTGTTATTTTCAATTCCACTCCTTCTTTTTGCTTTTGCTGACTCCTCTAATTCCAAGCTAACTCTTGGAGGTGTTGGTGACCAACTATATAATTGCGCCTGCATCGTCCTGTCATTTTTTGGATTTACGATAAGATGTATCACGGTGGCCCATCTTCCAAAACGTACTTCTGGTAGAAGCACCACTGAGCAAATAGCCGAATCACTTAATACGACTGGAATGTATTCGATTCATCGCCACCCACTTTATTTTGGTAATTTCATTATTTATCTAGGGATGATTCTATCGGTTCAAGTCTGGTGGTTCACGGCTATTATGGTATTGGTGGTTTTCTTTTATCTCGAACGCATTATGCTGGTAGAGGAGCGTTTTCTGTTAGAAAAATTCGGAACTCCGTATATTGAATGGGCCAGGGTAACCCCTGCATACTGGCCCAGATTCCGAATCTGGCGTCAAGACAGGCTCCCATTCTCCATGAGAAATGTACTTAAGCGAGAATACTCAGGGTTTTTCGCTATAATCGTTGCCTACACGGTCTTTGAAATGCTGAGGAATTTTGTTCATGGTTCTCTGAGCTTGGGAGTGGGCTGGCTTGTTTTCCTTAATATCGGATTACTGATTTATGTGTTTTTAAGGATCCTTAGGAAGAGAGGATACCTCGATGTAGAGGGGCGTTGAAGCATGAATGCAATACTGCCTGATTCTAAGAATTTGGATAACTGAATCAATTAGGGTTTGGGATCTTCCCAATAACGTAAATATTTAGCCATAATTCTGGATCCATCTAAGATCTGGGAATACTCATTGTTATTCAGGCTCAAGTAATTTCGGGAAGGGCTATATTTTTAATTATGAATCAAGGAAAGCTAACTGCCTTAGGTTCTTCAATTCTTCTTCCTCAACTGGAATTCCTTTGTCGATCCGGTTTAGCTGCTCCTCCCAACCGCGCTCTCCAGGCAAGCGAACTGGGTGGTTAGGATCTTGGGGGGGGGTGTTTCGGATTTGATCTACAAGAGTTTCAATTCGCGAGCTGAACCCTTCCCAACCTCCAAATGCATCGGGGGAGAGCGCGATGGCGCTAAATGTTCCACAGTAGGGATCCTTAACATTCGATACTAGAGGAACTTCTTGTCCGATGGACGAATCGGCTAAACCAGCTGTTAATGCATCAACTAGAATGCCCAACCCATATCCAATGCTCCCTGCCGTTGGGAGAATCCAACCTGTCTCGATGTCCTTAGGATCAGTTGTCGGCCTTCCGTCCTTGTTTACCATAAATCCCTTTGGCAGATGGCCTGTTGTATTAGCTATTTTTCGAGTTTTGGCAGCCGAATAACCTGTTGCGAAATCAAAGACAATTGAATTTCCGGTTTTCCTAGGTATGGCGTAGGAAATAGGATTAGTTCCATGAATTCCTTTGGTGCCTCCGTGGGGAGCAACGTGGGGAGCACAAGCACTGGCTACAATTCCAAGCATCTTTTTTTCTGCAATCCTGTTAGCGTAAAAACCAATTGCGCCGTTGTGGTTGCTGTTGCGGATAACAGCGGTTCCCACGCCAGTGTTTCGCGCCTTCTCTACCGCGTTATCAGCTGCCCTAAGGCTAGCATAGTGTCCCAGTGTTTGCTGAGCATCCAATAGGATAGTTGTCTTTGTTTCTTTTAATTTCCTTGGTTCAGCATCTGGCATGATCCGGCCTTTTTTCCATTGATCAACATAGCCTGATAGAAGTCCGATTCCATGGGATTCGACACCACGAAGTGAGGCATAGATAAGAGCTGATGTGGTAGCTTCCGCAATGTGGTGGGGAGCCCCCATACGAACTTCGAGAATGCGCATGGAAATTCGGTGCGCTTCCGTTGGGTTTATTCGAATAATCACTGACTGACCTGATATAATAATTTGCTTATGAAACCTAGGATGATTTTCCTCCTCTAGGCAACTCTGGACGACCTCTTTGGGGTATTGAATGTAGAGGAATTTCCCGTTCTTATCTTGTAACTAACTGTAACGTAATTTAGAAAATTATTTTCCTATAATATAATGGACACTTCTTTTACCAACAGTCGAGATAGCATTGCCGACGCCCGACAGGATACAACTAATTGGGCTAGCCTAACCCGGGCTGATCAGATTCGATCTATCGAATTCAACGGATTTGTTGTTATCCCCGATGTCCTTTCAGTCAAAGAGACTGAATCAATTGGGATGGAGCTTGACCGGATCCCGACAGAGGCGGTGGATTATAGTCCTCACCAGAGAGGGTGTTCCGATGTACAGTGGACCGACTCTCCTACTGCGATTAAGGTAATAGGGAACCCCAAAATTGTTGATTTTCTTACTTACCTTTTCGGTGACGATCTTATTTGTACCTCATGCGCTTATGTTGTATCAGAACCAGGTCATCCTGGAATTGCTATGCATACGGATGCTCAGCCTTACGGCTCTAAGATCTTTGGTCTTCAATCCAGCTCACCTATTCTGGCCCGCGTCCTATATTACCTAGATGATCTTACTCCGGAACGGTCTCCATTCAAAGTCATACCAAGATCTCATCTTTCCATGCACCGGGACGCCAATCCCTATCTTCGTTACCTCAGTCATCCTGACGAATTAATGATCACCTGCAAGGCTGGATCGGCTGTGATAATTAACCAAAAAGTTTTTCATGCAAACTTTCCCAACCATTGCGATAGGGATCGGCGGATGTATGCTCTCGCTTATCGTCCTGCCTGGTCCGGCCCCATAGGGGAGGTGGAGGAACGGGATCCAGTAAAAATTGCTAGTCTACCCAAAGATATTCAGCCCTACTTTCGAAGCCTCAACACTCGCGATATTGAATACGATCTTCCTAATCGTCCTGATGGTATGCGTCGTGATGCGTTTGGTGTTAGTCTGCGGAGGTGGGAGGGCCCTGAAGCTATAGATTATTCATAGTAAATTTTCTAAGACTTTTCCTTTTTAGGTGGTAGAGGGTCATTGATTTCTTTAATTAGAAACCTAATTAATAAATATAGTAATGGATGTGGGAATCATACCTTTCAATCCTGAGATCAGCCAATTTACCAGTGTGATTGAAATTGGCTAAATTATTCTGACATTAATCTCAGAACATGGTAAAAAAAGAAGTTATCTTAAGCGACCAAGATAAGGGTGCCTACCAAGAGAAGGGCTACCATATCATTCGTAATGTATTAACATTGGATGAAGCCGAACACTATCGTTCTTTGGTCCAAGAGTATACCAGAGGTGGGCGGGCCTGGACTGATGGCGAAGGCTTGGAATATCCCACTCCTGGGAAATATACAATTCAAGGCAATCAAATGGCCGACCCGGGGTTTGTGCCGGTAGTAGAACATCCTGTGGTGGTGAATGCTGTGGAATCTTTTTTAGGCGAATCGTCTTATTTGACTGCTTTTGTCGCTTACCTAAGGAGTCCCGGGGACAAAGGTGGGGGAGCTCACTGCGATTATAAGAGATGGAGGCCAGTAGGCTCTTCCATGAATTGGCTTTTTGCGATCATACCGCTGAATGACTTTGATAACTCATTCGGCCCTCTACTTGTGTCACCTGGATCTCATAAATTGGCGGAGGTGATCGATGAGAATGCTCGGATCCGGGATTTAAGTTGTCCAAATAAAGATCGATTGGGTCCTTTTATTGATCCTGAGCTTAATACAGGGGATTTGCTTTTGATGCATGGACATACCTGGCATTTCCCTCCGTCGGGCGATACCAGGGAAGATCGTTGTGGTTTCTTCCTGAAATATTGCGGTGTAAGTGCGCCGCCCGCTGCGGGATATTTTCCCTACACAAGTTCCGCTTATGAATCGCTAAGTGTGGAGGGAAAGAGGTTGCTTCCCATTCATTTTGATAAACCAATCACTTCCACCAGGTTATTAGTCGAGAGAGAATGGGAGGGGACTCGAAGATATTTGCTAGTGCGTGAACACAACAGTGATCATTGGACTTTGCCTGGTGGCGAAGCCGCAGACGAGGAAGAAGGTGTCGGATGGGATGTAGGGGCGAGAATTAGTGCATTACAGGATATTATTCACAAACAACTTAATATCGAAGTCCCTTGGATGTCGTATATTGAGGACATTCAGTCGAAGAACGAGGTGTGTCGGGTGTATGGGTTTATTGATTCGGAACGATTGTTTAAAAATTCGTTCCACGAGGGGATTCGGTGGGAGTGGTTTACAAAAGAACGACTGCTAGGGACATTGGGAGAAAACGATCCGATTTTAGAGATAGTTCGAATTTGGCAGAGAGAAGACATCCTTCGTGGTAAAGGGAAGGCTCTAAGGCAACGAAAGGTGCAGTTTGATTGATAGGGACTATATGGTCTGTCTTTTGTAATGACTGCTGTTTTGAATGGGAGATTGCCCGCCCCAGTATATGGGAATTGTGGCTAAATTTGTGGGTATTACTCAATGTTTCACATTGGTTCGATAATCCGAAGAGGTGAATTGCTTAGGCGGACTTTCGGATGGAACAATTTGGTTTCCGTTATTCTGTTTCTCTTCGATGTGGTTTATTGTGAGGAAATTAGAACATCGTTGAAACGATTGCTTGAGGTGATCGGAATAATTCCTAAGACATTTCGAATACGGGAAATCCTGCTTTGTTCATCCTTCCTCCGTGTAGAAAGCTGCGCTGTGGTATCGATTCTTTGATTCAGACACTTGTCAAAAAGGGATCGAATATTGCTTGTATGCTGTGCGCCATTTGAAAACGATCACGAAGAAATACACATCGAAACATGCCCAAGTACAGTACAGTCAGAAAACTTCTCTCGATCGGGGAAGATGAATCCGTTGCCATTTTAGGTTCTCAACGGAAAGAGCTCACCTATGGGAACCTGCGGGAGCAGGTTGACGAAACGGTATTGAGCTTAAATAAATTTGGCATTGGTCGAAACGATCGAGTCTCCATCGTTCTGCCCAATGGCCCGGAAATGGCAATGGCCTTTGTGTCTATTGCTTCGGGTGCTACAACAGCACCCCTCAATCCTGCCTACCGAGAAGAGGAGTTTGAGTTTTATCTAGCCGATCTTCAATCGAAAGCCTTGTTGGTGGAGGCGGGAAGTAATTCTTCGGCAGTTAATGCGGCAGACAAACTTAATATTCCAGTGCTTGATCTTGTATTAGATGATTCTGGTCCCGTGGGGCGATTTAAGATTATACCCAGAGGAGATTTTAGGCATTCAAAATCGGATTTGTCTGGAGGTCTGGCGAGTGTTGATGATGTTGCCCTTGTTTTGCATACTTCAGGTACCACATCACGGCCGAAAATTGTCCCTCTCTCGCACCGGAATGTATGTGCATCAGCTGAGCATATTTGCGAAACATTATCTTTAAAGAAGAGAGATCGTTGCCTAAACGTGATGCCCCTTTTTCATATACACGGTCTAATTGCTGGGATTCTTTCAAGTCTTTATGCTGGGGCATCGGTGTTTTGTACTCCGGGTTTCAATGGGTTACGGTTCTTTTCCTGGTTGGAGGAAGCAAAACCGACGTGGTACACAGCGGTTCCGACCATGCACCAGATGATACTCAGTATGGCTGGAAGAAATCAGGACATTATTGATTCCCATGGACTTCGTTTCATCCGATCTTCCTCTGCTTCCCTGCCGCCTCAGGTAATGCAGCGGTTGGAGGAGGTTTTTAGTTCTCCTGTTGTGGAAGCATATGCGATGACGGAGGCTGCACATCAAATGACTTGTAATTCTCTTCCTCCAGGGAAGAGAAAACCGGGCACTGTCGGTCGAGCGGCTGGACCTGAGGTGGCCATTATGAACGAAGAAGGTTTGTTTCTTTCGATTGGAGATGTTGGCGAGGTAGTTATTAAAGGTCCAAACGTTACGTCGGGGTACGAGAATAATCCGATAGCGAATAATGAGGCCTTTAAGAACGGCTGGTTTCGTACTGGCGATCAAGGTAAGTTAGACTTGGACGGATACCTGACGATCACCGGTCGCCTGAAAGAGATTATTAATCGAGGTGGAGAAAAGATTTCTCCACTTGAAATAGATGACGTGTTGATGGATCATCCATCAGTTGAACAGGTGGTGACCTTTGCAATGCCTCATTCTAAACTCGGTGAAGAAGTTGCCGTTGCTATCGTTTTGCGTGAAGGCAACAAGGCTGAAGAGCGCGACATTCAGACATTTGCTAATGAACGGCTAGCAAATTTTAAGGTGCCGAGAAAAGTTCTTTTCCTTGACGAAATCCCAAAGGGTCCCACTGGGAAAATACAACGCATTGGATTAGCTGAAAAACTTGGCATTGGCTAATGCGGATTTGTATTTACGGTGCCGGGGCGGTCGGCGGTTATCTTGGCGTTCAATTGTCCCTTGCTGGGGAGGAAGTGTCGTTGATTTCCCGTGGCCCGCACCTCGAGGCAATGAGAGAGAGTGGGATTAAGTTGAACACTGAGGGCAAAACTCGTGTAGCGCACCCTTTTTGCACGAGTAATCCAGCTGACATTGGTCCTCAGGACTACGTTATTATTACGCTAAAGGCACCATCTATCCCGGGTATTGTCGATTCCATACAACCCTTGCTCGGTCCTGATACAGCAGTGGTGACTGCATACAACGGCATACCGTTCTGGTATTTTTATGGGTTAGAAGGGTCGTGGTGTAATCAACGACTTGAGAGTATTGATTCAGGGGGTGAGCAATGGGATAAGATTGGACCGGAAAGGGCTATTGGGTGTGTTGTTTATCCAGCTACAGAAATTTTGAAACCAGGTTTGATTGGTCATATTGATGGGGACCGATTCAGCTTGGGAGAACCGATTGGCGGTAAGACTAATCGCGTTTCACGATTGAGCGAGATCATGAACCGAGCGGGATTGAGAGCACCCGTTCGTGCTCAGATTCGAAATGAAATTTGGGTTAAGCTTTGGGGGAATCTATGCTTTAATCCTATTAGCGTTCTTACCTTATCGACGTTGGATATAATTGCGACCGAACCGGGTACCCGTAAGGTAGCACGTACAATGATGCTGGAAGCTCAGGCGATTGGAAAGAGATTGGGCGTACGTTTTGGCGTTGATGTTGATAGACGTATTGCTGGAGCAGCAGCGGTGGGAGCCCACAAAACATCCATGTTGCAGGATCTAGAGAGGGGACGACACATGGAAATCGATGCTTTATTGACAGTGGTCCAGGAGATGGGACGACTTGTCGAAGTCAAAACTCCAACAACAGATGTTGTATTGTCTCTTGTTCAACAAAGGGCACGAGCGTCGGGACTTTATTAACGCACCTATCTTCAAAAAAGTAAAATACCATATTTTTTGACCGTAAAGTTTGTTTCCACAAATAACTTCGCCGAATATTCGTCCTTACGGTTTTAAATTTGGAATTTCTTCAAATGGGTACATGGGTTGTCTTCGATGATGATATTTGAATGTACGCATATCGGCTGAGGTTGAACCCGGAGTATTGACGCGTATTAAATTGGGGCAGACTGGTTTAAATGCTGCGACCGGGGCATGAACTCCTTTTGCTACCAGTATCTGAAAATTTTTAGGAGACAGGCCTATGCTTGTGACGACTCCAAGGCTTACAGGTACTACCCTTAAGCTTGTTAGGCTGATCGTAAGACCAGTCTCAGTGGTCACGACTGAAGTCGGGCCCATGTTGTAATGAGTGTATCCTCCATGACGAATTTCTGAATCTTCAAACTCTCCGAGGTGCAGGCTATTAACCGTGACATTGGCCACCAACGGTGGACCGTGGCAGTCATCGGTCTTTCCTCCCATTCTCAAGGTCAAATTGCTTCCTACACCCGCCTTTCGGGCTTGTTCCTGCGCAGCTGGGTCGTAAATACACACGAAGCCTTTTGTATCACCTCTACGATGGATTTCGTGGGCAATAAGAGTACCGTCGGCGGCTGATCCGCCACCGACATTGTCCCCCATGTCGAGCAAACAGACTGGCCCAGGCATTCCAACAGCTGTTTTGACTGAATCCTTGACGGAAAAGTATTCACCAACGAATTCACAACGATGATCCAGCATGTATTCAGTAAGGTTATCCGCCAGATTTTGTGCTAACTCGGGATCATCGTTGGTAATTACTATTGCTGAGGAACCCATTTCTTCGACATCTGCATAAGGGTATCCAAGAACAATACTATTGGAGATTACTCTAGAGTCTTCGAGTTGACGGTCGGCCATTTCGTAGAGGGGGAGACACGGGAATTCTGTTGTTCCTTGTCTCTCCATATTGATTCCAAATGCAGGTAATGATGCTCTTTGAACAGGTTTTATTTCACCGCGTAGTGTTCGCTTTAGTAGGTCCACAGCCTCGAATCCGCGTTCTTTTTGATCGATGTGTGGATTCGACCTGTAAGCAATAGTGGCGTCACATGCATCAACCATACGTTGGGATAGGTTAGCGTGGGGATCTATGACGCAGATAATGGGAATTTTTTGTCCAACCCGTTTCCTTACTTTTGATAACCAACATCCATCAAGATCTCTGAAATCTGGGCTGCTGCCCGCGTTTGCACCGTGAGGGGATACCAGAAGACCATCGAGAGGTCTAGCTTGGTCTAAGGCGTTTAAAATTAAACGTATAAGCTCCTCGCAGGTTTTATTTGTGATTGTTCCTGATGGTAGAGTCGAGGCGTGAAATATGGGAACAGCTTCGATCTCTGATTGATCGAGACCTTCTAAGAAAGCGCTGATTTGATGAAGTCCCCCTTCGAACTCCTGGCGAACTTGTTCGCCAGTCAGAAGACTATCTCGTCGAAAGGAATCGATCGTAGTCGGAGTGACGGAGAAGGTGTTGGATTCATGGATGAGGGAAATTATACCGACGCGCATTAAGGGAATCCTTCTGGTTTTCCTATTTTTTGTTGTACTGGGAGTTTTGCATACTTGCATCTCTAATTACTTTTTTGCAACTGAAACTATGTAAGTGTATTGAAGTTTCCGTTAAGAAGCTATGGAATGTAGAAATGTGCAACTTGAGTATTAAGGATGAATTGGATTCTTTGCGGTCTGGTGATCTTTTTTTAGGATCTTATCTAGATGCAATTTGTGATCGGATTGATGAGGAAGAAGGAACAATCCATGCTTTTGTTTCGGGGCAATGCGATCGTGAAACAATCAGATCTCGGGGTGAAAGCCTACTTAAGAAATATCCGGAAACAGATAAAAGACCGTCATTGTTCGGGTTGCCAATCGGGATCAAGGATATTTATCGAGTGGATGGATATGAAACACGATGTGGCTCACGATTGCCTCCACTTCTCTTTGAGGGCAAACAGGCGAGTTCAGTCACAAGACTTCTTAATGCGGGTGCTGTGTTGATGGGAAAGACCGTTACTACAGAATTTGCTTCCTATATGCCTGGCCCGACTCGGAATCCCCATAGGCTTAACCACACTCCGGGAGGATCTAGCAGTGGTTCGGCAGCGGGTGTTGCTAGTGGGTTCTATCCAGTAGCACTTGGATCACAGACGGTAGGATCCGTAATCAGGCCTGCCTCTTTTTGTGGTGTTTTTGGGTTTAAACCTTCTTTCGGCCGGATTCCTACGGATGGGGTCATTCCCTTGGCACCGTCACTTGACCACGTAGGATTTTTTTGCCGAGATGTTTTCGGTCTTTCACCGGTTGCATCGGTTTTGATGAAGGATTGGAATGCCGAGCTTAGTTCTTCTTTTCATGGTCATTCTAGTTTGGTAATTGGAATACCTGAGGGGCCTTATTTGGAACGTGTCTCTGATTGTGGGCGACAACGTTTCGCTGAGAATCTGCGTCGATTGAGGGAAGGGGGATTCCAGATATTGGAAATATCAGCCTTTCCCGATCTGGATGAGATGATTGACTGCAATATGAAGATTATGATGAAGGAAATGGCCGTTGTGCATAAGTTGTGGTACGAAGCATACGGGGTTTCTTATGGGCCTAAAACAGCTGATCTCATTAATAAAGGGATGCTTATAAGTGATGAAAGACACAAAGAACTTTTGGGGAAAAAGAAAGAGAATTGTCAGCGGTTAGAGGATCTAATGGATCAGAATGGGGTGGATTTTTGGATCGCTCCTTCTGCTACCGGCCCCGCGCCTGAGGGCCTCGAGAGTACTGGAGATGCCACCATGAACTTGCCATGGACTCATTGTGGCATGCCTGTTATTTCGGTTCCCATTGAAGTGGGCGGAGAGGGCTTGCCCCAAGGAATTCAGCTTGTAGGTCGAATCGGATGTGACGAGTCGTTAGTTGAGTTTGTGAAGTCAGTGTCTGAAATTTTGGCTTAACCTATGCGGCTTGTATATTGGTTTAGAGACGTATAATCTTTTCTCAGACTGAGCTCTCAGATAACAGCTGTACAGCTGATGAGACTGTTTACTATCCCAAACAACTTCCGTTTGCGTGAATTTAGTCGCAATGTGAAGTTGTTTTATATTTACGGTCTTTCCCTAAACGCTGGTATGGCGTTATTCACTCTTCTCTATAATCTCTATTTGCTGAGACTCAGCTTCCGGGAGGATTTAATAGGGCAAATTGCAAGTATGGGGCCTCTGGCCACGGGACTTTTAGCTTTGCCTATTGGTATGCTTAGTGACCGAATCGGTCGGAAAATCTTCCTAGTGGGGGCTAGTGTCCTGTTGGCTGTATCACAGATTGGTTTATGCTTTTCTACAGCTACGGCATCGTTCTTTGCATTCTCCTTTATAGGAGGAATAGCAATGGCCTGTATTTGGGTTAACCACGTACCCTTTCTGTCTGATAATACTGTAAGAATACGGCGAGCTGAAGCTTTAGCCTTGTGGACAGCTATGCAGATTGTGGTACGAATGTTTTGTACTCTCATCGGTGGCATGTTGCCTGGGGTAATGGGTTATTTTCTGAATACTTCAACCGAGATGCCTGAACCATTTCGATATTCGCTACTAATTGGTGCTGCTTGTTCTCTTTTATCCGTACTACCTCTCATACGCATGCCCCACCGAGTTGAGGCACTTACCGGTGACAAAATGGAGTCCCGGAATCGAGTGGTGGAATTAGGTATTCAGTGGCGGACTTACTTTGGTTTTACTGTATCGAGTGGTGCTAGAGGGTTTGCCGTAGGACTGACCTTTCCATTTTTTAATGTTTTTTTCCAAGAGGAGTTGTATTTAGGTCCGATGGTTATCGGGGTGATTTATTTTCTCAGTGAATTTCTAAGCCTTCCATCTATTATCATCGTACCCAAGTTAATGAGGCGGTTCGGAGCACCGTTGACTATGTTTCCCCTTCGTAGCATTTGGGGAGGAGCCATCGGTATAATGGGAACCGTTATCAGTCTCCCTATTTCGATCGTTATGTTTTTAATCTCACGAGTGTCAGAAGTTATTGATAATCCAATCGAACAGATTTTCTCCACCGAGTTACTTCCACGTTATTTTTGGGCGCGAATACAAGGCTTCCGTGTGTGCGGATTTCAGATTCTCGCTTTTGCAGGGAGTATTCTTGGTGGTTTTTTGATCGTTGAATATGGATACTATGCAGCTTTCGTGCTGGCGTGTTTGTCTCGAATTGCGAGCGGCATTTTTGTGGCCGTATATTTCGGATCCCAATCGGCGCCTCCCCGTAGTATATGAACCATTGCTTGCTAGCATGAAGCAATGATGCATATAATTTATGGGCAGTTTATCTTCTCCCAACCTCAGACTCTAAGTGCTTCAATTCTATTGGACTTAGAGAATCTAAGTTGTACGGTCGTGTAGTGTTATCTAATTCTTTTAGTCCCGTTAAAGGCGAACTCAGGATTTCAGAAGTTTCTGCTTATTCTGTTCGACTTTGGCAGCACACGAATCAGGGAGGGTTGCCAATTTTTAAGTCGGATGATGATGCAGCGAGGCGGCATTATCACGGGCCATTTGCCCAGTTAGTCAGTGCAATCGTTGCGGTTATTCGTACTGATGAGGGTATAACCGGATTTGGGCTTGGTGGTGGAGGCCGGGTGGCGGTAGAGATAATTGATGGGCATCTTAGAAACCTTCTGGTCGGTACTAACCCCCTTAATGTAGATATGTTATGGGAGCAACTATATTTGGCTGGAAGCTACTATGGACGCCGTGGTGTGTTTGTCATGGCGCTGAGTGCTCTCGATAATGCACTTTGGGATATTATTGGTAAGTTTACTTCCAAACCGGTATACCGTTTAATAGGGCTTCAGCCAAAAAAAAGGATACTTGGATACAAAACGGATGGGAATATCAAGAAAGCTTTAAATAACGGATTTCAGCATTTTAAAGTGAATCCTCCCTGTGGATTCGCAGACGGTAGCGCAGGTATAAAGAGTAACCTTGAAACCTTGGGTAACGTTCGTGACCTAATTGGGCCCAACTGTACTTTGATGATAGATTGTTCCGCTCGTTGGGAGAATGTAGAATATACTCTGGAAATGGCACGACGGCTCCAGGCGGTCAACCTCCATTGGATCGAGGAACCGCTTTTCCCGGATGATCTTGAAGGTTATGCCCGACTTGTTCGAGAAATGAGAGGACCACTTATTGCAAGCGGAGAGCATGAATATACACAATATGGTTTTTCAGAATTGATCCGTCGAAATGCGGTACAAGTTCTCCAACCCGATGTTACGTGGAGCGGAGGCGTTACGGCAGTTCGGAAAATTGCAAAGATGGCCGCTGATGACGGTCTTTCTTTTTGTCCCCACCGTGGAGGGAGTCTCTATGGACTCCCTATTGCCTTAAATTCCGGGATATGTCCATTCGTCGAAAGCTTTGGCACTGGGGACGATGGCACTGAAATTATGAATGCGATCACGGCTCCCTTTAAAGATGGATATTACTATCCATCGGATGAGCCGGGTTTCGGGACAGGATTGAATGAAGAAATGATCCAGGAGTACAGGCTTTAGAGATAGGACAAGACTTTAACGTTCTTTCTTTGCTCGCGATTGTTCCTGAAGTTCGTATAGTGAAGCTACTTTTTTTTCATGTACGGGAATTGGAAATGAGGAGAATGTAATTCGTGCGTTAAGTTTTCTTTTGCCGCGAACTAACTCCACAAGCTGTTCAATATCAGCAGTTTCTTGTCCCCTGAAGATTGGGTAAGAGTCAGCTGATCGATAGCTTATGATTAAAGTACGGCGAGGTTTGTTAGTTTTATTTGGTACTGATGAATGAGGTGTCATAGCATGCATGAAAATAGCCGTTCCCGCACTACCTTCTATAGCTTCCGCGACATTTTCATCAACCGGGCAAGTAACTCGTCCTTGAAAAAATCCTTCAGAGGTGTGATCCATGGGAGGCTGATTATGCTGACCTGGAATCAATTTCAGGCATCCGTTTTCCATATTTGCATCGTCTAGATAAAGAAGAAGGGCCAAAGAATCTCCGTTAGTTAGAGGGTAGTAGGTCAAATCTTGGTGCCATTCTACAACGGACCCGACTTTTGCCGGTTTCATATTAATTTTACTGTAATGGCGTAAAATATCAGGTCCTATGAGTGACTGGACGCGGTCAAGTATTTGATCAGATCTTGAGAACGCATTGAAGGCTGGGTAGTGGGTACATGGTTCGTAAAGCCTCCTTACAGCGCTTCCTTCCGGAGGCTGGTCCGGTTCCATCTCCATTCGGGTTTTGTCATGAGTTTCCAGGGTATTTCCCGCGCAGATGTTGGTCATTTCAGACAAAAGGTCTGATACCTTTCTCTGATCGATAAGGTCTGGGACCACAGTCCATCCTTTTTCCCTGTATTCTTTAACTTTTGGTTCAGTAAGCATGAATTAGATTCTGGATTATAGTAGATAACTATTCAATCGAATTTCTTTAGCCCACCGTCGTCCGCTGCGTGCTATTTAAGCCTCGCGTCAAAGAAAAATTATCGGCCCAAGTTGCGGGTGTTTACTGATCTTGGGTTTATGAAATCTGGGGTGACTAAATAGTTTTTGGTTCAAGATGGTAAGTCTCACTTATTCCAGCTCCGATTTTCGATAGGCTGGAAGTTTTGAGTTGAAAAGGTTGGGGTTCAGGCGAGTACCAAGACCAGGTCCAGTAGGAATACTAACGTGGCCATTCTCAATTTTTATACTTGGCTCGATTAGGTCGGGATAGACGGTTTGTATATGGGCTCGTACTGTTTCTTGATAACAACAGTTTGCGACAGCAGCTCCAACATGAAGGCCCGCAAAAAGCGTCAAAGGCCCTGTGCAATCATGCATTGTAACTGGGACATTATAGGTCTGGGCTAGATTTGCGATTCGTGAGGTTTCAGAGATTCCGCCCACCCATGTAGGATCAATCATTATATAGTCGGCAGCATTCTTGAGAAGCACCTCATTATAGTCCGCTCTACTGAGCAACATTTCACTTGCCGAGATTGGCATTCTACTCTGTTGGCGGAAATCAGCAAGAGCGTCAATGTTGTCCATTTTTATCATATCCTCAAGCCAAAGTGGTTTTACTTCCCGAAGGGCATCAGCAATACGCAATGCCTGAGGCAATTGAAAGTGAGCATGACCGTCCACAAGAAGATTTAAATCCCAACCTACGGTTTCCCGAATTTTTATTAATGGCCGGACTGATTCTTCGATCTCGCGATAGGGTATGAGAGAAGGCCCGAATCTTTTTGCTGCTTGATCAAACGGCCAAACTTTCATTCCGCTATAGCCCAGATTGGATAGTTCTTCCGCTAGCTCTACAGGTTCGTTAAAGAGACGCCATGAGTCGGCCCATGGCCCGGGATCCCCTATATCACCAAATCCGGGCCATCCATGTCGACCTGTTTTACTTGCCCCATACTGAGGGTTGCCGCAGCTATTATAAACCTGTATTTTGTTACGGACCGGACCGCCGAGAAGCCGATAGATTGGCTGATTACAGATTTGGCCCAGAATGTCCCAAAGGGCTAAATCGATAGCCGAAAGAGCCCGTATTTCTGTTCCGCGTACTCCAAAATTTGCTGCTCTTTCGTAAAGGAAACGCCAGTGAGATTCGATTGCTAACGCATCCTCTCCAAGCAACCGTCGCGCCATCCAATCATGAATCATGGATTGGACAGCTCCTGCACAGTAATAGGTCTCCCCATGTCCAATCAATCCAGAATCAGTGTGAATCCGTAGCAAGAGAAGCCCTGGAAAAAGATTCACGGGCTGTATTGTTTCAACAGCAGTGATCGTAATTTTTTGGTCGGAGACTGGGGAAGGTTGAAGATATTGCGTATTCATTATGAGAGGAAAATATCGAGAGATTCTTAGAAGTCCAGATTCTCATAAAATCTAACTTATATCTTTAGTGACCAGAAAGGAGGAGAGCTATGTTCATGATTTTCAACTCGCTAAAGTGAACCAAAGTTAGCATTTTGTACGATATACTTTTAAAGGCTGAGAAATACAGAATTATTCTTGGTCGGCTAGTAGGCTATAGGGATTTATGGTACACTGAGCACAGAAAGAATGTATGTTAAAAGATTCCGAGTTTTCGATTATTAAGGTTAATATCTCAGAGATTGATATTCCGATATCGGAAGCATTTACGATTTCCCAGGGAGAGGTTCGCGTTGCTAGGAATATCATCATCATATTGTTCTTAAAGAAAGGCGTTTATGGTTATGGCGAGATTGCTCCGTTCCAAGAACTCACTGGTGAGGCTCGAGATGATTGCCTGGCAGCTGCGCAAGAGACATCCAAATTCCTTACTGGTCTTAATGTAACCAACTTTCGAGGTATAGGGAATGCCCTTCGCAATCGGTTGCCAGAGTTCCCGTCGGTGCGTTGCGGATTCGAAACGGCAATTGCAGATGCATTGAGCCGTGGAACAGGAATTCCACTCTGGGCCCTTTGGGGAGGTGCCGACGTTAGGAAGTATGAAACGGACGTAACAATTCCTATTCGAGATATAAACGATTCAATAGATATTGTGGGGACTTGGTGCGTAAAAGGTTTCCGCAGAATCAAAGTCAAAGTAGGGATCGATGTCGAACGGGATATCTTATTGATGGAAGCTTTGTCTAAACAGTTTCCTGGTCTCAAAGTGATCATCGATGCTAACCAGGGTTACTCTGTCTCTCAAGCGATTGCTTTTGCCGACGTTTTGGAGCAGACTAATTTGAGAATTGAAGTCTTTGAACAGCCGGTTGATTACCGTGATCTAGAGGGATTAAAGGAATTACGAGAAAAGTTAATTTTCCCAATTGCGGCAGACGAATCAGTGCTTTCCCTGACCGACGCAAAGAAGATTATTGAGATGAATGCTGCTGATATTATTAATCTTAAGATAACTAAAAGTGGACTCATCGAGACGATTGAAATCGCATCACTATGTAAAGCTTTTGGGATTGGCCTTATGATAGGAGGAATGATTGAGACGCGAATCGCAATGGGTTGCTCATTTTCCCTTGTGCTGGGACTGGGAGGAATCAGTATTTTAGACTTGGATACACCTCTTTTAATGGCGGAAGATCCCTTTGCATCTGGTGGGTATTGTTATGATGGACCATTTCTTATGCCGTGGTCCGAGCCAGGTTTGGGTTTACGTTGGAAGGAGACAGTGGGTTAGTTGGCGGTTTGGTAATGGGTGTTAAACTAACGAGTAAATCTATTTCTGATGGCGGCTTTAATCACTTATGTTATGCGTGTCATGTCCATCCCTGAAGTCCTTTGTGGGTTTTCTGCAGGTAGGTTAACGAAGAAGGCTTTATTCTGGGTAAAATTTTGGCCAGAGAACGTTGCATCTACTAGGTGTCCGGTTCTGCAAATCACGGATCGAGATAAGTGGCGGGTAATTACTTTCATCTTTAAATCAATGGTTTGAGAGGCTAGATTAACTTATGCTCAGAGAGAGGAAGTCAAGCGATCTTAAGGGAAAAATAGCCCTTGTTACTGGAGCAGGAGGCGAGAGAGGGATTGGTCGTGCAATTGCCCTTCGGTTTGCCGAAGAGGGAGCAGATGTGGCTGTCAATGATCTCAATTTAGACCCTAGGGGTGATTGGGGAGGGTTGGCTAAGGTGGCGAAGGAAATAGAGGAAAGGGGACAGAGATCGCAGGCAATAACAGCGGATGTGTCAAAGTCTGATCAGGTAGAAAATATGGTCCGATATGTTATTAAGAGTTTTGGAAAGATCGATATTTTGGTTAATAATGCTGGAGCGCCAGCAGGACCCGACCGAGTCCCGGTTGTCGAGCTAGAAGAATCAGTATTTGATCTAGTCTATCAAGTTAACGTCAAGGGCACTTTTCTTTGTTCTCGGTTGATCGCTCGGAACATGATTGAACGCGGAGAAGGAGGGAAGATCTTAAACATCGCATCGACCGCAGGATTCCAGGGATATGCTCGTTATGCTGCATATTGTTCATCTAAATCGGCTGTGGTTGGATTTACGAAATCATTGGCTCGCGAATTGGCACCAAGCAATATTCACGTCAATGCAATCTGCCCGGGAATGATTGATACTGAGCGCCTTTACGGAATCGCCAGCGGTCTTAAGCCTGACAACATGTCGACGGAAGAATATCGAGAGAGAATGATTGATAGTTCTGTTGAAATGAGTCCACTTGGTAGAATCGGACGACCCGAAGACGTTGCATCTGTGGCTGCTTTTCTCGCATCATCAGAAGGTGATTATATGATAGGCCAATCCATTAGCGTTTCTGGTGGCGCTTTGATGCGGTGAGAGAGGTGGACTCTGGATGGTATGTACGAATTGCGGGCTTTTATTATTACAAGACAAAAACCTGTGCCAGGGTAAGATCCCGTGTCAGTTCGCCTATGTCCTCGGGGTTTCTTACTTTTCCCTTTAAGATATTAGCAAGGCAATGAGTCTATTTCCGTTATTCCTTATTCTTCTATCTACAATTTTGCATGCTGGTTGGAATGTTCAGGCGCGAAGATCAGGAGGCAAAGTGGTAGGTTTGTACTTTTCGAGAATACTCATTATGACGGTGTTGCTTGGAGCCGTGCCCGCTATTTGGGTCCAAATTAGTAGCCCGCTAATACCGGCGGAAGCTTGGCTTTTGTTAATCGCCTCAGGAATCTGCTGCGGTGTTTATTACGCCGCGCTAAGCAAAGCTTACGCACAGGAGGAACTTAATGTTGTCTATCCCATTGCTCGAGCGATTCCAGTGATATTTGTTGGGATCTTTGACATTTTCCTTAATGAAGAACCATCGCTTCTCGGATGGGGAGGTATGGTTATTGTCGTTCTTGGTTGCATCTTTGTGGCATTTCGAAGCGGAGAGTCCGTGTCCGTATCAACTGTGTTTGGACCTTCGACAGTTCCTCTTCTCGGTGCTGCACTGGGAACGACGGGATATTCCGTAATGGATAATGCAGCGGCTGAATTAGTTGTCACTGGTCCTACATCGGCGGCTGTCTACTGTTACTTCTATCTAGCAACTGGAGCATTTGTTTACTTCAGTATCACGAATCGAACCGCATTTTGGAAAATTAATCTAAAAATAGATTTTGTGCCTGTATTAGCAGGTGTGATACTTAATTTTGGGGCCTACTGGTTGGTGCTTTGGGCCTATCAGATGTCTAGTCGCGCCGGGTACGTCGTTGCCTGTAGGCAATTTAGCATCGTTGTTGGTGTGATAATGGCGATAGTGTTTTTGAAGGAACGCGTTCCTTCGCACCGATGGTTGGCAGTTGGGTCGATTATGGTAGGCCTTTTTATTATTTTGGTTTGGGGAAAATAAGAAAGAATTGTGAATCGCTATTTTTTCCATCCCCACACTTGGGCAACTAGAAAGGAGTTTGACACTGTAGTGGGACTAGCGAGGTGGTTACGACATTCATCAATAAGCCGATCAATTTCTTCCCCTGAAGCAATGCTGCGGCTAATTAGAGTGTTCCGAATGGACTCTATTGTTTGCGGCAAGTAATCCGCCATGGGGTCGGAATTCCGGAATCCCAATATAAATGGCCGGTATGTGACATCGGTCAGACCTTCAGCGGAGATCAGATGGTAGGCCTTTTTCCCCAACTTGAGGTCCGCGCCAACATCGGCAAAACATTTTATTAATAGTTGCTTTAAACGGTCAAAGGCTGGATGACGAGGGAAGCAGCCAAGCATACTGGAGTCCGGTTCCTGAATAGCGATGACTCCCCCTTTCCGAGTTAACCTTTTTGCTTCTTTTACTAGCCTTTCCGGCTCTCCGGCCGTACCAAGCAAAAACCGAATGTGAACGAGATCGAATGATTCTTCAGGTAAGCGAGTAGCGTAAGCATCGCCTCTTATAAATCCTGTGTTTTTTAATCCCAAGGTGGCGGTCCATTCTTTGGCCGCGTTCAGTAACTTAGGGTTGGAGTCTAATCCAACCACATATCCAATATCACAGACGGAGGTGCTTAAAAGATCCATTATACCACCAGCGCCACATCCCAGATCAAGGCAATGCCATCCTTTGGTGACCCCAATTTCATCCAGCATGGTTTTTGCATCAAATTTCAGGGCTTCACTCTGGATACGAAGACGATTGATTTCCCCAGATCTGAGTTCCAAAGGGTAATTTCCAGTGGGTGGTTTTCCGCTATGGTCCATATGTTCTACTTGAAACAAGAGGAGGCACTAGAATAATTTCACGGCGGATCATACAAAAGATAAGAGAGGAAAACATTCTACCGATAAATCTCGCATTATTCTCCTGCCGGGGATGGTCAAATGGTTTCAACCTTTTCTTAAGTGTCAGGACGTATAATTTAGTTTTTTCCGTTTAAATATGTTCCTATGGGATCCAGCTCATCAAGGGTTCTAGATTCTTGAGAATCTCGTCGAGATAGCTAGATGAGATTCTGTCGATTGGTACAATTCCATTACGTTGAGCTGGACATTCGATGACACCGCGACGATGAAGTATTTCGTTATAAACACCAGGCAGTTGGGTTTCGAAAAAATAAAGCGGTGCTAACTCTCGGTAGATCTGCATAGCATTTTCTTCCATATTTCTGTCTAGAGCCTCCCAGAAGGCTACCATAACATCAGTGACATGGCAGCCAGGCATATTTCCACACGTGCCCCTTCGATACTCCTCGATGAGATAACGTCCTCCAGCTCCTCCCATTACTCCCTTGCAGGATCCTGAGTTGAGTTTTATGATTCGAGAGGTATTTAGGGTTGATGGGGGCACTTCCTCCTTGATATAAGATACGTGTTCGATCTCGTTGCATAGCCGGTTAAGAAATTCAGGGGTCATTACAATCCCGATTGGTGGTGGGTTGTTTTGCACAAAAATTGGCATTTGGGCTGCTTCCGAGATCATGCTGTAGTAATCGTAAATTGCCTCGGTCGACGGTTGTTGTTTCCACGCGTAAGGAGGCATGGCTATAACCCCATTTGCTCCGATTTGTTTGGCGTGACTTGCCATCCCAGCAGCTGTCTTTCCAGAAAGATGCTGTACTCCAACGATAACTGGAATCTTTCCGCGGGTTTGGGCTACTAGAACCTCTGTCATAGCGCGGCGCTCGTCATCTGAAAGGACCGAGAAGGAACTTGCGTTTACTGGGTAGACTAGACCGTGTGCTCCACATGCTATACAGAAGTCAATACACCTGCGGAAGCTAGATTCATCGATTTCTCCGTTCCTGTCGAACGGAGTAGCCGGTATGGTAAAAATTCCCCTAAATAGTTCTTTCTTCATAAATACTTATACCAATTAAATCTGAGTAGGAGTTGTTAAGTTCCGTTTCTCCCAGCCCTCTTTCCCATACATATCGAGGAAATGAGATTCATCATAGGGGAATTTGGCCATTTCGGTTTCATTAAGTTCAAGTCCCAGCCCTGGACCGGTGGGAATTTGGATCTCACCCATTTCACACTTTATCGGATTGTCGGTAATTTGTTCTGAGAAGGGAGTGGCGAAGTCTTCGAATACTTCTTGAATCAGTATGTTTGGAGTTGAGGCACCGATGTGGAGACAGGCAGCAGTGCAAACTGGTCCCTGTGCGTTGTGTGGAGCGACGTCGATATGGTGGGCCTGCGCAATGGCACAGATTTTTTTTATTTCAGAAATGCCTCCACAAGTAATTGGATCAGGTTGAATGATTTGTGTCGCTCGGCTGGCAATCAATTGGAGAAAGGAGTCGATTCCATCCAGACTTTCTCCAGCCGCGATCGGAATTGAAATGGAGGATGAAATCGTTTTCAGGTCTTCGATCTGAGATGAACGAACGGGTTCCTCAATCCATCCAGGATCATATATTTCGAGACGTCGGCCTACGTTGATCCCAATTGTTGAATTAAACCTCCCGTGGCATTCAATAAAAAGATCTACATCATTCCCAACTGCTGTCCTTACAGCCTCAACAATGCTTATTGAACGCTTTAGTTCAAATTTTGATATCCTTTCGAAAGCGGTGCCAAAAGGATCGAATTTCATGGCTGTGTAGCCTTTCTTAACAACTTCTTTTGCTCGTTCTGCGAAAGCTTCAGGTTCTCGGTCAACTTGGTACCATCCGTTGGCATAAGCTCGAATTCTACCACGGAATCGCCCGCCTATTAGATTATAAATTGGTTGTCTTAAGACCTTTCCTTTAATGTCCCAGCACGCGATGTCGATTGCGGCTCTTACCGGAGCTGGAGCGGAATTAGTTGTGAGTTCATAGTTGATTTTTTCCAGGTCGAAGGGATTACGATTAAGATAGTATTGCCTATACTCCAGCAAAGCGGCTTCCATCATCTTTGCCTTTCGATGAGCTGTTGCTTCTCCGATGCCGTATACTCCTTCGTTGGTATACAGTTTGATAAAAACCCAATTCTTCCAGGGATTTCCAACAACAAAGGTTTCGATATCAGTAATCTTCATGATCGTTCCTTTTAGGGTCAAAGGGTTCTTTTATGTCTGTTCGGAGTCAAGCTCTAGGATTACGACTAAATCTTGTTTGCTAACTAGAGTTCCCTCTTTCATTGTTTGCATCCTATGAAGAATTATCGTTTAGGAATAATTGGTCTTGGCCGTATGGGTAGTACTATCGATGACGAGGGACACGGTAGAGATCCCTACTCAATAGCAGCTTCATGCCAGGCCATCGAGTGTTTAACTCTGGCAGCAGGAGCCGACCTCCGAGCGGAAAGACGCGAGGCCTTTAGGGATCGTTGGGGAGTGAAAGCCCTTTATGAAGATTACATGGAAATGGTCGAAAAGGAGAAGCCAGATTTGGTTGCAGTTTGTACTACCGCTTCTGGACTTCAGAAACCTATTAATAAAGCCCCAGATTCAACCTTTCGTGGTGACTCACACGCAGAACTGACAATAGCACTAGCTAATGCAGGGGTTCCAATGCTTTATGTAGAGAAAGCGATGGCGAGTTCACTGGAACAAGCCGATTTAATTCTAAATGCGATCAAAAAAAATAAGACGGTTATCAATACAGGAGTCCTTCGTAGGTTTGATGAGTCCTACGATGCAGTGCGTGATGCAATTTCATCGGGTGAGATTGGAGAGCCGAGGGCTGTCATACACTTTGCTCCTTCCAGTCTAATGCATGGACATATCCATTCTATCGATACTGTATCATTCCTTCTCGGTGATCCAAAGATCACTGCAGTTCGTGGCGAGTTGCTCCCTAGAGATTTAGAAATCAAAGGTTGCCATCTTTCACAGGATCCTAACGCCATCTATCAATTACGCTTCGAGAATGGCGTTGAAGTATCCTCAATTGCAGCAGGAGAATGGGAATTCGAAGTGGTTGGAACTGCGGGCTCCATCCGTTCAATCAATAATGGCAATGGTACTATTTTGCGGAAACCAGGTTCTATGGTAGGACGTCGCCAGAGTTGGGAGGAGGTCCCGTTTCCCCCAAAAAGCCCAAAGAGTCCTGTGGTCTCATGCCTTGAAGATATCTTGTCTGCATTCAGTTCGGGAGGTCCGACTCTGGGCCATATTGATTGTGCGCATCATATTACAGAGGCTTGTTTCGCTGTAGCTGAAAGTCACCGTAAGGGTGGAACTTGGGTTGACCTGCCTTTACTTGAAAGAGGACTTTACATTTTTCATGTTTGAATGTTCTAAACTCTGGATTGTGGTCTGTCTAAAATGAGATAAAGGAGATGTTGGTCGAACATTTAGGACATGGATTATAGTAAGGTTAAGCCATCCATTAGAAACCGCATCCTCCTTAATAACGGAACCTTTATTCCGCAACTGGGGTTGGGTGTTTATCTTTTGGGAGCTAATTCTCGTTCGGTTGAAATTATGAAAGTCGCAGTTAAACATGGCTATCGGCATATCGATACAGCGGCTTTTTATGGGAATGAGGCTGAAGTAGGAGAGGCGATACGGGAATCTGGAATCGCAAGATCTGAGCTCTATGTAACAACCAAACTTTGGAACAATGATCATGGCTACGATGCTACTATTAGAGCATTCGAAAAGAGTATGAAGTTAATGGGGCTTGATTATATTGATCTCTACTTAATTCACTGGCCTGTGAGAGGCGTTCGTAGGGAATCATGGCGAGCGCTTGAGATGCTATACGAAGAAGGGCAGTGCAAGGCAATTGGAGTAAGCAACTACATGGTTCACCATTTGGAGGAGCTTCTGGAGCAGTGTAAAGTCGTGCCGACTGTAAACCAAATTGAAATGCATCCCTTCATTTATCGCTATCGGCATGAAGTCATAAATCTTTGTCTTGAAAACAGCATCTGTGTCGAATGCTACAGTCCTTTGACTAAAGGAGTAAGGCTCCACGATCATGACCTGGTCACGACGGCTGAGAACTATGGGAAATCTACAGCGCAGATTTTAATTCGTTGGGGTTTGCAGAAGGGTTTCATCACCATTCCTAAGTCAGAAAACCTAATACGTATTGCCGAAAACGCCGATGTCTTCGATTTTGAAATCGAAGATACTGATATGGAAAAACTCGACCAACTGAACGAAAATTATAGTTGTACATGGGACCCAACAGATGAGCCATAGAATTCCCCTCCGAAGAAAACTAAGGATCTTTGACTGTTTTATCGGAGTTTATCTGTAAAATTTCAGAATAAACGCCTTATGATGTAGGAATAGGATGGTTGGAGAATTATACTAGATTGCGATCCCTATTCCCTTCGCTACCATTCGGATGTAATCTGCTGCTTTTGTGTATTCCTTTTCCGTTTTGAGATGCTCAAGCATTAGAGGCATATCGGGATCAAGGTGTTCAATTAAACGCAAATACTTGCTATAATCGAGCTTCCCTAAGCCGGGTCTTACCTCATTGAGTTGGACCGTTAGCTTTTTACGTAAAATGATATCTTTAGCATGACATGATCGAACATAGGGACCTAGGGTGGTGAAGCACTCTTCGAGGAAAGCAGCGTTGTAATAGAAACGATGTATGGTAGAGACAACATTTACTGGATCCAGGTGTGCAGCAAATCCTTCTCTTTTAATTTTGTTGATGAATCGTAAGTAGCTGTTAGGCGAAGTTGGGTGTACCCATGGCGACATCTCCAGAACGTAAGAAGTTCTCTTTGGTTTAACTGCATCAATGATTTCACGTACTGACTCGACGATTCGGTCAAAAGTATCGGAGTTGAGATTTTCTGGATGCGGTTCAGACTTACTTTCTCCATTTGAACCCGCAAGATTTATGCAACAGTTCGCACCTACTCTCTCCGCTAATTCCAGTCTTCTTTGGCACAATTCAATTGCCTTTCTCCTCACCCTTTCATCCCGACTTATTGGATTACTCCAAGCGGGAACTTCCGCGATCACGATATCTAACTTCTTAGCTGCATCTACTAATTTCAGGCATTCACTTGGTGAACCATTTTCCACTAGTTCCAAGGGACAGTAGGCTGCTCGGTACCCCGAAGTTCGTACTGCATGTGCCCAGCTTTCGGCATCATCGTATGGTTTAAATATAGGCCCACCTAATCTCATCTTAATTGGTCTGTTTCCATCTTTTTTTTATTAAAAAAATTTCCTCAGTATGGGCAAGTTCTACTATCCTGGAGTGTCACATAATTTATAACATAGCTTATTTTCAGGCTTCGATCAGCATTTTGACTAAAAGAATATGGTTGAAGAAAAAACTTTCCGATTTTTTTCTCTTTGATAGGGTTTATCTATCATGAGTGAAAAAACTAAAGATACACTTGTCTACTTTGGAACCGCAACGGCTGGTGAATCAGATGGCATTTATCGGTGTTGGCTTAATAGTGACAATGGAGAACTGACTGGGGTTGCTTTAGCAGCGAATATAGGGAATCCAGGTTTTCTCGCTATTCACCCATCAGGGCTTTATCTTTACTCCACTGGGGAAAAACTGGAAGGTGATGAGAGAGATGCAGGATCTGTTAATGCTTTTAGCCGGAAACTCACAAACGGTGATTTGCAGTTAATAAATAGACAATCATCTGTTGGTGCGGGGCCTTGTCATATTTCCATAGACGAAAATGGAAATAGTCTTTTCGTTGCCAATTATGGTGGGGGAAGTGCAGCGGCATTTCCCGTCATGTCTGACGGAAGTTTGGGTGAGGCAAACTCGTTTATCCAGCATAAGGGGAAATCGGGGGTGCATCCAACTAGACAGAATCAATCTCACGCTCATTCAATTTTTCTGGATCCATCGAATCGCTTTGCTTTGGTTTGTGATCTTGGGTTGGACCAGGTATTAGTGTACAGAATCAAGCCAGGTATTGCGAGGCTTGATCCGAATAACCCACCCTTTGCTAGGGTTGCCGGAGGAGCTGGGCCAAGGCACCTTGCTTTTCATCAAAACCGGAAATGGGTTTATGTCCTTAACGAGATCAATTCTACCGTAACTGTCTTTTCTTTCAACGAAGAGATAGGCTCTCTAAAGGAAGAACAGTCGATATCTGCATTACCGAAAGACACTAGTATAGAAAGTACATGTGCCGAGATTATATTGAGCCCTGATGGTCACTTTCTCTATGCATCAAATCGTGGGCATGACTCGCTTGCGATCTATTCCGTCAATGAGGAGAATGGCCTACTGGAATCAGTAGGCCATCAATCTGTTCTGGGTAGAACTCCGCGAAATTTTGCCTTTGACCCTACCGGGAATTTCGTGATCGTTGCTAACCAGGATACGAGTGACGTTTATTCTTTTCTTTACGATGAGAAAAGTGGCAACTTGGAGCCAACTGGTTCTCGTATCGAGATACCTAATCCCATCTGTGTTAGGATGATAGCTTCGTCTTGAAATTGGGATTGCCAGGGTGATAAGCTGGTCATTATTTCTAGAGAACCGGAATCTTTAAGATTTGGGCCTTTTCAGTTAGTATTCTAGATAATGGGGAACCCCACGACTATAGAGGACGTTGAAGTAATCACAACACAACCTGCTCAAGCTAGGTTTGTCGTAGTGAAGGTTGTCACATCGGAACCTGGTCTTTATGGACTGGGCTGCGCCACTTTCACTCAGAGATTCCATGCCGTAGTTGCGGCAGTTGAGAAACATCTTAAGCCCTTTCTCATTGGTCGAGACGTAGACCGGATCGAGGAGATTTGGCAAATGGGAATGGTTAATGGATATTGGAGGAATGGTCCGGTTCTGAATAATGCTTTATCGGGAGTGGACCAGGCGCTTTGGGATATTAAAGGGAAGCGTGCCGGAATGCCGCTCTACCAGCTATTGGGGGGGAAATGTAGGGAGGCTGCCGCGTGTTATGCCCATGCTGGGGGAGGAACGGTCGAAGAGGTTTTTGATAGCGTCCAAATCTTGATGAATGAAGGGTACCGTTATCTGCGCATACAAATGGGAGGATATGGAGGCTCGGATGCAACCGATAAATTACGTCCCGAAGGTGCACCCGATGGAAATTATTATGACCCAGGATCCTATAGGCGTAAACACTTGGAATTGTTCGATCGCCTTCGTGAAGAATTTGGATATGAAATCGAACTTCTTCACGATATTCATGAACGATTGAGACCGATTGAAGCGGTAGGGTTTGCGAAGGATGTCGAGTGTTTTCGGCTATTCTTTCTTGAGGACCCACTGGCACCAGAAGATATTGATTGGTTCCAGCGAATCCGTGAGCAGTGCGTAACCCCAATAGCAATGGGGGAACTTTTCAACCATCCGCTCGAGTGGAAACCACTAATTGAGAAAAGACTGATCGATTTCATACGCATGCATGTGAGCCAAATGGGAGGTCTAACGCCAGCTAGAAACGTAGCTTCTTTTGCGAACCTCCACGGCATTCGAACCGCATGGCATGGGCCAGGTGACACTTCTCCAGTGGGTCATGCTGCCCAACTTCATCTCGATCTATGGGCTCCAAACTTTGGGATTCAAGAATGGTGCGGGTTTAATGATTTAGTCTACGAGATGTTTCCAGGACTTCCTGAAGTAAGAAATGGGTATATGTATTCCAATAATCAGCCAGGTATTGGCATTGATATTAATGAGAGACTTGCTTCTCGATACCCGTGCCGTGATGCAGTTGAGGAGTGGACCCAGACTCGATTGCCGGATGGGAGTCCGGTAAGGCCCTAGTTACTCTTCGGTTCCATCTTTGTCATTCTAAACATTTTATCACCAGGTTTCTTTGCATCCCTGTCATGGGCAAGGGCGAAGGAGTTCTATCCTTTAATGAAGATTGCGCGAAATTTCTTCAACTTGGGGGAGAGTTAAATTATGCGACAATGCGTTAACGCCTTAGACTAATCTGTCTTTTTGCGTCTATTTTAATCTCCGAAGTCTATTACGCCTCTGATGTTTTTACCTGCTTCGAGGTCAGCGAAAGCATCGTTAACTTCCTCAAGTTTGTAGAACCTGGTTACTAATTCATCCAATTTTAGTTTCTTCTCTTCGTAGAGTTTTAGAAAGTGAGGCATGTCTTCTTTAGGATTACATGACCCCATAAATGTTCCAGAAATTCGCCGTTCGCCGTAAGGTAGCATGGCTGCAGGTATCTGAACTTTTTGATCCTGTGCTGCTATACCGACAATGACAGCGTTTCCTCCAGGGCGAAGCATACTGAAAGCCATCTCCATGGTTGAGGTAATGCCGATTACCTCTATGGCATAATGGACACCTTTCCCTGAGGTTATTTCTTTCACTGCTTCAACAGCGTCTCTTTCGGATGAATTTACCGTATGGGAGGCTCCAAACTCTGTTGCTGCCTGAAGTTTGTTTTCTAGTCTATCAACCGCGATAATAGGATCTGCTCCCGCTAGTCGAGCCCCCTGGACAGCGTTCAGTCCCACTCCTCCGGTACCAATCACACAAACACTTTCTCCTTCCCTTACTTTGGCTGCTCGGGTAACAGCTCCAATCCCCGTTGATACACCACAACCAATTAGAGAAGCAGTTCTAAGGGAGCTTCCTTCAGGCATAGGAATTACTGTATCTACGGGAACGACTGTGTACTCGGACATTGTTCCGAGGCGCGAAAATTGGTTGATCTCTAGCCCATTCTTGTGAAATCGACATGAGTTGTCTAGTAATCGGCCACGATCGTTTTCGAAGTGGACCTCACATAGAGTATGATGGCCGGATTTACATTGTTCACATTTGCCACAGCAGAGGACGAATGAGAGCATGACAGGATCTCCGGGTTTACATTGATAGACTCCCTTTCCAACTTCTACAACGGTTCCAGCTCCTTCGTGTCCGAGAACTTCTGGAAGGGCGTGAACAATGGTTCCGTTTAGCAAAGAGAGGTCACTGTGACATACCCCACTGGCTCTAATTTTAACGAGGACCTCATTCTCTCGAGGTGGCCGTAAGTCGATTTCTTCAACTACGACCGGTTTTCCTACTTCATAGGCGACTGCGGCTTTTGTTTTCATTCGTTATAGATAATAACTATTGCTGTTTTAGGTCCAAATAAAAAATCATGAAACTACCATGAGTAAAAATGATTCACTTGTTTGTAGCCATTATTAAATCGGGGTGAGAGCAAGGAGTTATGGTGTGGGGCAAGTTTAAATTGTGTTCTTCTGCTACATCGTGATGATAGAAGTAATAAATGACTGACGACGCTTATAGGTCGGAAAAAGAAAGAAATAGAAGGAAGGAGAAGGATCCGTTCGCGGCTGTCCCTTCAATCACTCCTGGAATTGAGGCAAAGTTAGATAGTCGTTCGATGCTGCAGCTTAGACACAAAATCAAGCCTAGTTCTCAACTTATGCAATTTATGGCTGACAAACTCGGATTTCGTCGCTCCGTAAGAGTTAATCTCGACGAGAGGGGGACCTTCTTTTGGCAGCAGATAGATGGCATCAGAGATTTACGCTCAATAGCTAAAAGTATTCAAACTCGATTTAATATTAACCGAGAAGAGTGTGATTCGGCTGTAATCCACTATACAAAATTGCTTATGTTACGCGGGTTGGTTCAGCTCCGAGTCGATTGATAAATCGGGGAGATTCTTTTCGCAAGATTCGGCTGGTCCAATTCATGATTGCTTCCCTGGGCGATAGATTTTTATAGCCGAGCTCTTATTTCTTGAAAGGTTAACACCTTGCCAATCTTGGAATCCGATAGGAATCTAGGGTCAATGTGTCTTTCGTAGACCTGTCTATTTTCTACTTCCCATAGCGGCGCTAAGACGAGCCGGTGTGATTGGTAAAGTATCTACGCGTTCGCCTACGGCGTGATATACGGCATTGGCAATTGCAGCGAGGGGAGGCACAATAGGAACTTCTCCGACCCCTCGAATACCGTGTGGACTTAAAGGATTGGGTACCTCGACAAGAATCGTTTCAATCATCGGGACGTCAAAAGGTGTGGGCATGCGGTAGTCAAGAAAACTGGTATTCGCAAGAGATCCATCTTTGTTAAAGTAGAATTCCTCATTCAATGCCCAGCCTATTCCCTGGGCCACTCCTCCTTGCAGTTGGCCTTCAACATAGCTGGGATGAATTGCGGTACCGACATCCTGGACTGCCGTATACCGGAGGATTTCAACCTTCCCTGTTTCAGGGTCAACCTCAACGTCGACGATGTGAGTTGCAAAACCATTAGTTGGTCCTTCTGCATTGACAGCACCATCGGCTGTAAGCGGGCCCCCGGTATCCCTCTGATTGGAGGCTACTTCCTTAAAGCTAAGATTCTTGTGATTATTGTTACGATCAATGAACCGGCCCTCATCAAATACAATTGCACCCTTGTCCACTTCTAATTCTTGGGCAGCACGCTCGATCATTTTTTCCTTAAGCTCCGTTGCTGCCAGATAGCAGGCATGTCCGGTTGCATAGGTAACACGACTTCCTCCGGTTCCGTCAGTAAACCCAACCGAGTCTGTATCAACAACTTGAGGATTAACATCATCTGCTTTTATACCCAATGTTTCTGCTACGATGATTGCCATTGAAGCACGACTTCCACCGATATCTGCTGAGCCTTCCAGCAGATTAACAGTTCCATTTGGATTTACACTTAGAGTAGCAGCAGATTGGCCGCCGCCGTTCATCCAGTATCCTGAGGCGATTCCGCGGCCGCGATTAGGTCCAATTAATTGAGATTGATAGTGATCGGAGTCGATAGCAGCCTGGACTGTTTCTTTACAACCGATTCGACTGAATTTCACACTGTCCGCACGGCGAGTCCCTTCCTCAGCGCCATTAGCTAGACGAAACTGTAACGGATCGAGATCTAGTTTCTCTGCCAGTTCGTCAATAACTGTTTCCGCAGCAAAAGCGGCATTTGGTGCTCCTGGGGCTCTGTAGGCAGTTGACTTTGGTTTATTTACTACGACGTCATAGGCGTCGATGATGAGACTATCTATATTATATGGAGAGAAAATACACATTGCACCAGCACCTACAGCGGAACCGGGATAGGCACCAGCTTCGTAGGCAAGATATGCTTCGGCGGCAACTATTTTCCCGTCATTAGTAGCTCCCATTTTGACTTTGATATATGAACCAGGAGCAGGACCAGTGGCCTCAAATTCTTCAGTTCTAGTCATCACCATTTTGACCGGACATCTGGTTTTTTGTGACATTACCGCAGCAGCTGGTTCCATATATATAGGAAATTTGGCTCCGAATCCTCCGCCGATTTCAGTTGGAATAACTTTGATCTTAGAAACTGGTATTTGAAGAACATCGGCTAGTTGGTCTCTAATCTGGAATGGACCCTGGGTGCTTACCCATACGGTGACGGTTCCATCTTCTCTCCAATAGACAGTCGTATTATGGGGTTCAATGTAGCCTTGATGTACGGTAGCAGTCCGAAACTCGCGTTCAACAATAACATCGGCTTCAACAAATTGTTTTTCGGGATTTCCAATTTTGTATTGATTGTGGGAAGCAATGTTACTGGGTTTTTTAGAATCTTCTCCCATTGACCGAGTAGTAAGTTTCTCGTCGAGTAATGGAGCGTCATCTGACATTGCTTCCAAAACGTCGATAACAGGTGGGAGGGGATCGTATTCAACTTGGATCAAATCAAGGGCTTCTTCTGCTATGTGAGGGCTTGTGGCAGCTACTGCGGCTATCGAATGCCCTTTGTAGAGTACTTTATCTGAAGCGAGGGAGTTTTGGGCAATTTCTCTCGTATTCACGACCGTTTCGCCAATATCAGACATCCTATCAACGGTGTTAACAAGATCATCGGCCGTTGCGACTGCCTTGACTCCTGGCATTTCCAGAGCCTTGCTGCAGTCAATCGAAACTATCTTTGCGTGGGCATAGGGGCTTCGCTTTACTTTTCCATAAAGCATTTTGGGAAGCCGCACATCAGCACCGTAGACTGCTCTTCCGGTAACCTTGTCGATGCCATCATGTCTGACCGGGCGTGTGCCAATAATTTCGTAATTTCCATTCTTCATAATTTCAGACAGTCTTGAGAATTAAATAGGTTAGCTATACAATAGAAATCCTACCATGTCTTGCCAAGCATAAGTGAAACCAATCTTATGATTCAACTAAAGAAAATATAGAATAGGATTACCTCGGGCAGTTTATACAGTTCGCTTTTCTTCCTATTCCTATTGCATCTAGGCCTTATCAGAGGGCCTCTCTTTTTTGTTTCATTGGTCATGTATTTCTGAATACCAGCCAGACAACAACGATGGTTTCAAGAATGTAGCCACCGACAAGTGCTGCGATACCGATCGTAGCTCCATGAAGGCTCGTTTGAGAAAGTGCAACCAGTATCAGAATAGTTCCCACTATCCGAGTTGGTCCACTGGGAGCGAGGAGAACCGTTTGTTGTTTGGCCATCGCAACACCATGGTAATATGTACGAAATAGGGCAATGAGAGGTAGAAATGCAGACAAAACCAGGGGTACGGTACAGAGCTCGGCAATTTCTGGGGTAACAGCAATGAGCTTAAGTAGGATATAATTTCTTAACGGAGTAAAAAAAAGAACTGAAGCCAGAATGAATGAGCTCACCCCGCAGGTGATACAGAATCCCATGATTTTGTGTTGGCTATCTTTGGTGTTTGGAAAAGCGGGAACAAGCGACTTTAGACTGTTGATCCATCCATAGTGAATTCCTCCAAGGGAATATGATACGGATATAGCAGCAAGCACAGCAACACTATCATGTCCGCGAGAGACGAATAGATTAATAACTGGACGACTAAACCCCTGGAGGGCCATGACAGTTGCAAGAGGTAAAAAGAATCGCGCTGCGCGGTAATAAGAAATAGATGAATTCGGTATTTTTCTTAGAGAAGGTTGGGCGGTTCTTAGATAACCGAGAAGAATAACTGCAAATTCGACTATTGAGCCGACATAAATAACATAGATGGGAAGTCTAATTGGATTTCTATTTACGGATTCTAATTGGATGAAAAGGTAGACAGAGAAAAGACTTAAACCAATATTGGCGAAAGTGGCGTAACTGATTAAATCAGTTCTGTGAACACGCATGAGAAGACCGGAGTGGTAGCTGGTCATACCGATAATTAGAGGTAATGGGATGAGAGCCATGAGCGCATAGCGGGCCGACTCTCCGATCTCATGATTTACTTGATGGAGATTCTCTAGATACCAGGCCCCGAAAGGGGTAAAAACAAATAACGCCGAAGCAAGAGAGAAGGAAAGGCATATCAAAAGGACGAATTTCTGAATTTTTCTTTTAGCCTTGATGTTCTTAGCTAGAACCAGTCCTAAATGACTCACCTGTTGAAGGGGAAGACAGAGAAAAATCATTAAGGTCCAGGCCAATCCAAAGGCAGCTAAAGTTTCCTTTGATTGGGGTAGGCGAGCCATTCCGCTGTTTACCAACGGACTGCGAAGATCAAAAGCAAACACGGTCAGTGCCAGAGGCACTAGGAACCTAAGGTAAGTCAGATAACAGAAAGACCTCACATTGGATGGTACAGGGGGACAAGCCGATTCCCCTGTTTTGTGTTAGGCCAATCTAACACAAAGGCTTAGGATTTCTGGAAGGTAGATTCCTTTAATTCCAGCTGAGTTTCGTAAATAGAACCCCGCCTCTTGGCAGGAGGGAGAGGTAGTCGAACCGGAACGTCAGCCATTCTAGGTTGAAAATTAGGTGACCCGCGAAGAATATAGTTATCAAATTCGTGAAAATCTGTTCCCATATACTGTGGAGGTTGAAGTGGCCAAGCATCGAGAGCAGCATATTGAATAAGGAAAAGGCGTCGGGCTTTATCCGATTTATTAGGCAATGAGCCATGTAGGGCACGTACATGGTGAATGGAAATATCGCCCGCTTTTAGTTCTATAGGAACTGCTGCTGCGGGGTCAAAATTCCTGTCGGTTACGGCACCAACGAAATGTCCGTCTTGATGGTGATCAAGAGTAGGCCCCCTGTGGGAACCTGGAACCACCATGAGACAACCGTTTTTTTTGTTTGAATCATCAAGGCAGATACCGACTGCCAAGAGATCGTCGTTGGTATGGGGATAGAATGCCCAATCCTGGTGCCATTCGACAGGGCTCCCTACGTGAGGCAGCTTCATGTTCATTTTATCACCATTTGTATAAATATCGGGTCCGATGAGTTGGGAAACGATATCGAGTATTCGGGTATGGCTGAGGGTTTTCTTAAAAACGGGATGCGTTTTGGACGGACTCTTAAGTCGGCGCAAACGGGGATTGGCAAAACTATGAGAGGGTTCAAGATCAAAAACGGTGTCACTTTCTTTTATCTCCCGCGACTTATCGATAAACTCATCCGTCACGCTTTGTAGTTCTTCAAGTTCTGATCCATTCAGAACCCCAGAAAGTGACAAGTAGCCATTTTCGGTGTAGCTGTTTATCTCAGCCTTACTTAGCAAAGATTTTTCTACAGGGAGGGTAGCAGCTTGATTGTATTTCATTTTCCTAGAATTTCTATCGATTATAGTACAACTGTTTACAGAGTAAAGAAATTATCAGAATGCCAAATTTGAAGAGTAAAATGATTTGGTAATCCCTAAACTCCAATGGTTAATTTATTACGAGGATAATACCGGGGGTATGAAAAA
>CEUS01138059.1_pt1 | contig 211889 bp, 193 predicted proteins | sample 427031 | NCBI WGS metagenome assembly CEUS01 (sample SAMEA2622837, study PRJEB7988) | marine metagenome | biome: marine biome (ENVO:00000447); feature: marine epipelagic mixed layer (ENVO:xxxxxxxxx); material: "saline water (ENVO:00002010), including plankton (ENVO:xxxxxxxx)" | depth 140 m
TTTGAATTCCGAGCGACCCATATCACAGGCTTTTCTTAAAATCCAAGAGGTACGGCTGTAGGGAAGGTTTTCGACTCCTTCCGGGCCGCATACTGGCACCCCGACATTTTCCACCAGCCGAATGTAGGGCTCAATGATATTCTCGGGCATTGGGCTCTCGAACCAAAAAAAGTTTAATTCTTCGATAGCTTTCCCCACGTAAAGAGCTTCCTCGTAGTTATAGATGCAGGCTTGATCGAGCATTAGAACAATGTCATCGCCCACGCGCTCCCTTACTGCCTTACAGACCTCTACATCCATTTTAGGGAAAGCGGGACTGCGAGGAGCGGGTTCCATCTTAAAGGGATCCCAATACATATAGGCGTGAATCTTGTAGGCCAGGTATCCTTTCTTAACACATTCTTCTGCGTGATCTGCAAATACTTCTGGTGATCCCATGTTGGGGAACGAGCTGGCGTAACACTTTATTTTGTCACGATAGCCTCCAAGAAGTTTGTGAACAGGTGTTTCGAAATAGCGACCGGCGAAATCCCAAAGCAGCATGTCTAAATCCGAGTTTCCTCGACTCTGGTGCCACAGCCACTCTCGATTTATCGGGTCTTCCCCAATCGCTAGTTGGTTAATCCACGGAGTCAGGGGTGGACCCATCCAGTAGCCGCTGGTCCCAGTGTCAGTAACAAGTTCCTGGATCTGGACGGAGATCTCGCGCGGTTCAGACTGCAGCATCTCTATGGGATATGCACTGTAACCGTACTTCGAGGACATGCGCCGTGTTGTGGCGGTGAATTCGTGAGATTTGATCTCGGTAATTTTCATGGTTTTTTTCTAGGCTATATGACAGATTTGTCGATCAGAACATTGCAGAGCAAAAATTTTTAATCGATGTGGAGGATGTATGGGATGTTGTTATCCTTGGCCGGTTCTAATTATAAAATCATTCTCCCGACGATAAACAATAACACTCAACACTTTATATGGTTTATAAAATGATTATTTCGAAAGACCATTACCAGATCCGATCTAAAAAATTTAATTCTAATCTTAATTATTTTGACCAAGACACATACCCTTCTTGGACCAAAAAATTGCAACCGGTGTCGAGCCGCATTACCATGACAACGATGAATTTTGGCTTTTTACTGATGGGGTGGGCGAAGTATGGCTTGATAAAACCTGTTACGATATTACTCCCAATACCCTAGTCTACACTCCGATGGGCTGTATCCATCGATTTCAAATGTTTAGCTCCTACGAGAACAATGCAATTGTAACCCGTTTGGAACGGGAACAGCGCCCGATTCACGTCACAGTAGACAATTATGGATGGCCGGAAAAGACTGTTCAAGGATTTGTTATATCAGGTTCTGACAATAAGAGTCCGATCGACAATCCAGGTCCACGCTGTCCCCTGAGTGAATGGCGACAGATGGCCTTGGAAGATGGGGAAACTATAGAGGAATTAGAGCTACATAAAAACGAACACTGGATGCTCATAAAAGGGAAGATTGGACTGGAATTAGATGGGGTAATATTTGAATCAGATCCACAGGATGTTGCACTCTTAAGCCTCCGGCACCCGGAGGCGATTGACGGCTTTGGGTGGAGCGCGGATAATAGGAGCACGAAAAAGATAAATTAAATTTCGAGATACTGGCTTTACGCAGTATGGGATTCCTCAGTGCGGCGGGGACTTGTTGCTTGGGGCGAAGCACTTATCCCCGTTTGAGGTGAGGACCTCATGGGCAGTCTTTTGCCCCATTATTTGCAGTTTTCTGGATTCGGCATTGAAACTTTATCGTAGGAACATTATTCATTCCTCGGCAGTCGTCTTCACAAGAACATGTGGGATCTCATTGCTCTATTCCTACATTGGGCTATGCCGTTTCGATCGGTTCGCACTCTAATAGTGTCGCTTTTCTGCAATCCATGTATTCAACATATGACTGCGGGGTTAGGAGATTTAAGAGACCAAGTATTTCTAGGTACATGCCTTAGGGATTTAAAAAAAAATTTCAGATGAAAATCATCAACGATGTCGAAGTTCTAACCACGATTCATGAACTCGTAGAACCATCACGTACTGCGGTCCTAGTCGTTGACGTGCAAAACAGTGGTTTAAAATCGCTGGCCTATGAGGAACCCGGTTTTGAAAGAAGAGGTACCGAGATTTCGAATTTAGCTGCCGTCATTCCTCACATCCAACGCCTTCTGGCCGCTGCGAGGAGTGCCAGCCTCTTCGTGGCTTATGCGCAATGGATCGACCGGACGAAGGGTGGGGTTTCCCTGGTAAATGGTCCCCACCTGTACTGTCACCGGGACGACGCGGAGCCAAATAATGTAGTTGAAGGTAGCCATGAGGCGCAGACTATTGAAGAACTAAAACCTCAGCCTGGGGATTACGTTTTCAACAAAAGTTGGTCTAGTACCTTCCATCACACAGGTTTGGACGATGTTTTACGGGGACGGGACATCCGGAGCGTGATTATGGTAGGTTGTCTTACGGGAGGCTGCGTTCTCAAGAGTGCGATCGATGCTTCGCATCATAACTACTATCCCGTTCTCGTTAGAGATTGTGTAGCTTCGTACAATCAGGAGAGTCATGATCTGGCACTCAGATGGCTGGAAACCAAGTTTCCAGTTTTCGGCTCCGAGGAGATTGAAACTGTCTGGAATGAGATGACAAGTGAAAGGGAGAAGCCTTTGACTAAGGCTTGATTTTTAGTACTGGGAATTGGCATTATTTAGCGGAAGGGAGTTCAAAAAATGGAAGTAAAAAACCGAGTAGCAATTGTGACTGGTGCCGGCCAAGGCATCGGAGAAGCAACCGCTCAGTGTTTAGCCCGAGAAGGCGCTGCGGTTGTTGTCGTAGACTTGAACTCGGACGCAGGTTCTGCCACAGCCAATGCTATTGTCAGATCTGGAGGTCGCGCAAAATTTGTCGGAGCAGACGTGACTTGTGCTGACGAAGTTCGGACCATGATCGAAGCGGGAATGGATGCATTTGGTAGAATAGATATCCTGGCCAATGTAGCTGGAATACAAGGTATGGTGTCTGATGTTGTCGAATTGCCTGAGGATGAATGGCACCGCGTTCTAGACGCTAATATCACCAGCGTCTACCTGTGTTCGAAGTACTGTATCCCCGCAATGGGAAAGGGCGGGGGCGGAGCCATTGTTAACGTAGCTTCAATGCAGAGCTACTTCAATATGCCTGGCTCCTCTGCTTACGCAGCGGCCAAGGGTGGTATCGTATCTCTGACCCGATGTATGGCCCTGGATTTTGCCCATCGAAAAATCCGTGTTAATGCAGTTGCTCCAGGTTATATCGATACCCCACTGTTGCGTGGCTTTGCCCAAGCTACGGGAGATGAAAAGGGGACGATTGACCACTGGAACAGTCGCATACCTATTGGCCGACTTCAGACACCAGACGAAGTAGCTCAGGTGATCCTCTTTCTGGCCTCTGCCCGGGCAGAGGCAGTAACTGGTGTAACCTATCCAGTTGACGGTGGCATGATGACTGCTCAGCCGACTTGGGGAGGCGTCCCCTCTTCGTAGCTCGAATTATTGCAAAGTTAGGCTTGATCTAGCAATATGTCCCAACAGAGCTGATAGTTAGGTAAAGCTTATACCCTAAATTTTTCTCGATGTTTTCTCGCTAAATTGGATAGGGGACAACTCGAAGAAAACACAATGTAAAGAAATTAGGAAAGTTTGACCATGTTTATCGATGTGCCTGTAGCCGCTATATCCTTTAGACCAGAGAAATTCAATCTCCAGGAGAATGTAGATCGGTTGGAGCAGAGGTTTGAACAGGCTGCTGATGGTGGAGCGCAGTTGGCAGTAGCCCCCGAAGGGATTTTAGAGGGCTATATCGTCAGCGAGATTCTTGTCGGCCGGGCCCCAGCTGAGAGGATGAACGACGTGGCACTGACTATGCGTAGTCCTCTCATTCGACGTTTCCGAAACTTGGCGATTAATAGGGGGATTTGTCTCGCTTTTGGGCTGGCTGAGCGATGCGAAAATGGGGTTTTCAACTGTGCCGTCTTTATCGATCACAAGGGGCGGACAAGAGGTAAGTACCACAAGATGCAACTGGCAGAAGGGTATTGTGATGCCTGGTGGTTTAATCGTCTTGGAAAACGCAGCCGGGCCTTTAGTACCCCCTTCGGGCGGGCTGGGTTTCTGATATGTAATGATCGATGGAACGAAGACATTGCACGCATTTCGGTCCTGGATGGAGCGCGTTACTTGCTGATTCCCTCGTATGGCGATCGATCTCGTGCTCAGGACCAAGCTGTACTCAGGCGAGCCCGTGAAAACGGAGTGCCAATAGTTGAGGCTAACGTTGGAGTTACAATGATTGTTAGTAAAGGAGAAATCGTTGCAGTTTCACGCAAAATCGATGGCATTACATTTGGTGACATTTCAATTCCAGCCACCCCCTCTCAGTCAAATCGGAATCGCCACGAGAATGCTTTCCTTGACTGGCGAAAAAAGGAAATGCCCAAGCGTTACCGTAACCACATGAAGGCTTCACGAAAGGACAAAAAGAAGAGCGGTTTAGTATCGCAGATACCGGTGAAGCATGATTCCAAGGGTCGTCTTTTATTCGAAATGTAGCTCGCTTGAGATTGAAATCTTAGAGGACCGAATTGGGAGGCGCGGAGATTGCAAACTTTTAACAGAAGTCGACGTCCTATTCTTTCTGTAAAAGGTTTGCGAATTACAATGTCCTAATTTTTTTGAGAACGATCCTCGGTGTAAGGATCTCCGGAAAAATCCAGGGTTCATCAAGGCCTGGAACGTAGAGCACATTAAATGGAACCGCAGCTCTGCCGAAATCGGCAAGTGCAGCGGTAATTTCGGGGTCCTGGTTGGTCCAATCCGCCTTTAAAGCCGCGATCTCTTTTTCCTGAAAGACTTGCTGAACCTTTTTCGAAGAAAAAACTAATCTTTTGTTGGTAAGGCAAGTAGCGCACCAGCGGGCTGTAAAGTCGACAAAAACCGGCCTCCCCTCGGATCGTAATAAGTTCAATCTCTCTGGGGTCCATTCTAACCAAGTTATCGCTTCTGGAGAACTGTCAGGAAATCCGGAATATAGACCCACGACTAGGATCGAGGCAGTTGTTACAGCCCCAATTTTTTTTGTTATAGGGCGAACAATCGGTGTGACCCATCGGCCGAATATCCAACAAGCCAAAGCAATCAGAACAAATGAGAATATTGCTTCGAGCATTTCGGATTCTCGCAGTTGTCCATTTAGTACCCAGATGAGGTAGCCGACAACGCCATAAAGGGGAAAAGCAAGAAATTGCTTAACGGTTTCCATCCAACGTCCCGGTCTAGGAAGAAGCGAGACTGATTTGGGGAAGATGGAAAGGAGTAGGAAAGGCATTGCGAGACCGAGACCAATGAGGGTAAATACGGACAAGGAGAGTAAGGGTTTTAATGTTAAAGCAGCGCCGAGAGCGGAAGCGAGAAACGGGGCTGCGCAGGGAGTAGCGACAAGAGTAGCGAGTGCTCCGCTTAAAAAGGATCCGCTGAGGCCATCTCTGGATCTGAGCCGATTCCCCAAGAATATTAAGCTAGGTGCTACTTCAAAGAGACCGCTTAAGTTTAGGGCAAAAACAAAGAGAAAGGTCGCGATGCAGAAAACGAACGAAGGAGACTGCAGCTGAAAACCCCATCCAAGTTCCTTACCTCCTGCCCGAAGGAGTATTAGGAGAAGGGAGAGAAGCCAAAACGAGACTAAGATTCCAAGAGTATAAACGATCCCATGCTGAACCACTGTCCCTCGATCTTTTCCTGTTTGTTTGACGAAGCTAAGAATTTTGAGGCCTAGAACGGGAAAGACACACGGCATAAGATTGAGAACGAGTCCCCCAAGAAAGGCCAAACCAAGGGTAGCAGTGAAGGTTGGGGAGTTAAATCCGGTGTGAGTTGGAATAGCCCCAGCTGATGTTTTTAGCCCCGCGGGAGGTGCAATCCCTTGCTGGAGCGGGGTCTCCACAAAAATAGCTTTCGAAACGCCTTGTGAAAATAAACCATCCTTTGAAAAAAGCACTCCTCGAAGGGTTTCTAGAGGCTCAGTATACTTGGCTCGAGTAACTTTTAGGAGAACCTTGTCCTTCTTAATTGAGAAACTCTGTGGTTCGCTTGGGTCAACTTGTCCATCCATAGAAAAAAAATACAGGTGCTCTATGGCATCATTGACCTTTCCTTGAGTATGGATCAGGAGTTCAATCGTATCCTCACTTCCGAAGGAAAAAAATTGCCATGGATCCGGGTCTTTAGGAAGAGCAGTTCGCGCCTTCGTCAAGGCAGTTCGCCACTCCTCATTTGCCCTAGCTGTGGAATCGCTGATTAAAAGATCAAGTTGAAGATCTGCACTGCCTTGTATGCAGATATCACTACACATCAGAAAAGTTGTTTTGGCTGCGATTCTAACTGAATTCCCTCTTTTAAGATCTAGGGGCGGTGTGATTTCAACCAAATGGTAAACTTCGTCCTCATAACCGTAGTTAATCAATTCATTAAGGTTGAAGATCTTTGGCACGGGCCACTGGATCGGTCCTGCTTCGAAACCTTGTGGGAGCACCCATTCGATTGCGGTAGGCAGGCCGGCGACGCCTGGATTTACCCAGTAGGTATGCCATTGTGGGTCAATCTTAAATAACAAGGCTACGGTAAAGGGAATCCCAGGCTGTATCGCAGTTACTTCCGATATAAGCTCTGCTGTTACATGTTTGTCACGGACTTGGATTGCTTCCAAATTCGTAACTGCGAGAAGATAAACGAATAAGGAAAATATTGTTCTGAATATCCTCATCGAATTGAAGTTGGATTCCTTAGGAGTTTTTCGTGCTTCAAGGCCTTGGGTGCTCGTCAAGAGAATGAGTGCGTGTGCAAATTTTTAATAATGTTTTAAGTCTCTGTATCGAAAGATACTCCCGAGTCGTTTAGACTAATTCTATGGTCTCAGAAGTTCAAAAAATTATTAAACGCAGCACGATAAAAATGATGGACTCTGATTCCCCTGTAAGCCAAAAAGCATAGGATGTTTCAACGATTGACTAGTTCTTCATTTTAACGAGCGATCCAAAACAAGGGTTTAAAATACTTGCTTGATGTCAATCTGTTGTAGCCATATACGATCTGGCTGGTGTTCCAGAGAGAGGAACCGACGGATTCATAGGGAGAAGTTAGGATGAAAGAGGTGGTGCTCACGATTATGGTAGTGGCATTTGCAGGTGGTTGTGTCACTCCTTTGATAGATCGAAACAATGGCGTTCCAGTGGAACCTCCATCCACATGGACGGTTGATCAGGAAAAGGTTCTTTTCCCCTTCGAGGACGGATGGATCGATGATTTTGAAGGGGGGGATCTAGTCGGATTAGTGAGGAAATCGTTGCTTCACAACTTGGATCTGAGGGCAGCGGCAGGACGTTTGGAGGCGGCACGAGCAACAGCCTCAATATCGAGAGCGGATCGATGGCCCCAGGCTACTGGAAGACAAGATAATATTCGCCGACAGCGAACAGGTACCACGGGATTTGCAATTACTAGTAGTCGTAATAACAACTTCTCCCTTTCTCTTTCTCTCAATTGGGAGCTGGACATTTGGGGAAAGCTGCGTGATGCGCATCAGGCAGCGCTTGCGGATTGGCAGGCAGCCCAAGAAGATTACCGGGCAGCTCGTCTCTCGTTGGCTGCGAGGACTGTACAGACGTGGTTTGATGTGGTTGAAGCGGGGTTGCAGGTCCGTCTGGCTGAAGATACGGTGAGGAGTTTTGAGGCGAATCTCTTGACCATCGAACAACGGTTTCGCAGTGGGATCAGCCGAGCTTTGGATCTTCGGCTGACGCGGGCCAACGTATCTGTAGCGAGAAGTAGACTGGAGGCACGAAAAGAGCAACTAGATGCCGTTGTGAGACGGTTGGAAGTTTTCATGGGACAATATCCGGCATATAAATTGTCAGTCGCCGATCGGCTCCCTCAAATCCGACATCCGGTACCGGCAGGCCTCCCTTCCGAGCTCCTGGCACGTCGTCCCGATATTGCTGCAGCCGAAAGACGGTTGGCAGCTGCTGGAGAAAGAGTTAAAGTGTCGAAAAAGAGCCGATTGCCGACGATCCGATTGACCGGAGGTGGAGGAACTAGTACAGACGATTTTAATCAGTTGCTCAATATGGATTTTAAGGTCTGGAATATTGGCAGTGGTATAATTCAGCCGTTATTTCAGGGTGGTCGATTGCTTGCTAATGTAAAGCGCCGGCAGGCTCAGTACCAGATCGCTTTAGCCGATTACGGGCAGATCGCGCTCACGGCATTTCGGGAAGTTGAGAGTGCGCTCGCCTCCGAATCGTATCTTGCTGGTCAAGAGGAGGAGTTGCGAGTTGCGGCAGAGGAGTCGATGAGTGCCGCAGATTTGGCATGGGACCAGTACCAAAGGGGACTAAACGATATCATGACGGTTCTTGAATCTCAGAGGCGGTCCTTCGATTCGCAAAGACAGCTTCTTCAAATCTCAAATGCGCGCTTGCAAAATAGGGTTGATCTGTATCTTGCATTGGGTGGTGATTTTGAGTTAGGAGAAATCAAAGAAGACGCAGATCCAAACGTCCGTTTAGAATTGCCCTAGTGTTGCCCATTTGAAAAGGGGAGAAAATCAGGTCCTTTCAAGTTTGGATTTCTGAGCACGCTATTGAGTCGAAGAAGGCCCTTCTTCCCAAAGTTAAATGTTCGAGAAACAAGAGGTTTGGGATGGGAAATAACGGGTGTTCGACACCAAAGTCCAAATACGGATAAGCGCCCTTAGAGGGTTAAAAAGGGACTAACTCTCGCTTATAGAATTCTAAGTGATTGGCGGAAGAGTTCTCTAAGGTCTTCAGCAGTGGCCGGTCTTGGAGAGAGTTTAGTTACCCGATGTTGAGGAAGAGTTCCGGCCACGAGATTATCGATGTCGGTTTCATTGTAGCCTAGGGCTTCGAGGCCGTTAGGCATTCCGGTTTTTTCCATCATGGTTACGATTGCGCCAGAAAGGGCCTGGCCTGCGTCGCTCGGAGAGAAGTCGGATGTATCCACTCCCAATAGGTGAGCAGCCAGAAGATGTGCTTCTGGATTGGCAGGGGCAGTGAATCGGAATACGGCTGGTGCGTTGAGGATTACGGAAATACCATGTGGAACGATGGGATGATCGACAACATAGCCATTAGGGACATAGTCCTTAACAAGTCCGGCAATTGGATAAGACATCCCATGAGGCAGATGGACGCCTGCGTTGCCGAATCCTATTCCGGCAAAGGTAGAAGCTAGTAGCATTTCGCCACGCGCTTTATCATTCGATGGATCGTCAATCACGCGAAGGAGATTTTTCGAGACCATCTCAATGGCCCGAGAAGCCCATATTTGACTGATTGGGTTTGCTCCTTGATAGGCGGGCCGCAACTTGGGATCATCTGGTGCTGGTCGGTCGTTGTAAGGTAGGGCTGTGAGAGATTCAATAGCATGACTAAGAACATCCAATCCGCAAGATGCGGCGACCATTCTGGGAAGCGACTTTGTGTTGTTTGGGTCAATGATTCCTTTTGAGGGACGCAAGTAGCGATGGGCAATCCCGGTTTTTGCTTTTATTTCTTCAAAGTCGAAAATGGCGACGCCTGTGGTCTCACTTCCGGTGCCAGCGGTCGTGGGTACTGCGACGAGAGGCTTAAGCGGACCAGGAACAGGACGTCCTTCGCCAATTGGTGGATTGACATAATCGAGGAAATTAGATGGGTAGCTCGAGTAAAGATTTGCCGCCTTGGCTGTGTCGATGGTGGAACCACCGCCAACAGCGATGAAACCTTCGAAACCACCATTGGTAGCTACGGCGATCGCTTCTTTAAAGGAGGAATCGCTGGGTTCCACTCGGACTTGATCGTATAATACGGAATCGATGCCTTCGTCCCTCAATGATTTCAGAGTAATCTCGACGGCATCGCTTTGGCTTAGATTGGGATCGGTCAGAACCATTACCCGGCTGGCTCCCAGTTCCGCCACGTCAGATCCGACTTCTTTAGTTACCCCCGGTCCAAATTTAATGGAGGATGTGTCGAGTGTGAATGCAAACTCTCGTCTCATGGAGCAACCAAAATTTCTAGTTATACAAGGAACTTATCGATAAACTCTCTCAGTGCGGTATGATCTTTTGCTACGGGATACTCAGTGTGCTTTTTTATTAAAGAATCAGGAGGGCAAAATAAAATCCCATGATCGGCTGTGTGGAGCATTTGCACGTCATTGTAGGAGTCGCCCGCGGCGATGACGGTGAAGTTTAGTTTTTTTAGGGCTTCGACTGTTCTTTGCTTGTGGTCATTTTGGCGAAGCTTATAGTCGACGATTTTCCCTTTGCTGTTGATCACCAGGCTATGACAGAAAAGGGTGGGGAATCCGAGCTTCTCCAACAAAGGATCGGCGAATTCGATAAAGGTATCGGAAAGAATAATCAGCCGAGTTTTCGAAACCAGCCACTGCGTGAATTCAACGGCACCTGGAAGAGGATCAAGGGTCTCGATTATTTTTCGAATATCTTCAATGCCAATATTATTCTTTGAGAGTAGAGCGAGGCGTGAGTGCATGAGTTTCTCGTAGTCTGGTTCATCTCTTGTGGTACACCGCAATTCCCTGATCCCGGTTGAATCGGAAATCGCAATCCAGATCTCAGGAAGGAGAACGCCTTCCAAGTCGAGGCATACTAAATGCATAGGGCTTAGTCGATCTCTGGGAGTTTAGAAAAGTCAAGTGCTAAGGATTTGGGATCCGCAGTTTAGACCAATAGCGGGAATGGACTATCTGTCCACGTCCAATAAATCGCGAAGATTCTGGATGGCCGAATTTCTACAATCCGATCTGCTGGCAGATTAGGTTGACGACTTCCTCAAGTGAGATCGTAGTGTTGTTGATGCGGATTGCATCTGGAGGGCATACGAGAGGGGAGTGTTGCCGTGTTTTGTCTGTATGATCCCGAACTTCAATGGCATCATCAAGCCCCTCTTTTATGCGCCGAAGGGTTCGTGCGTTACTGTTGGCTTCTAGGAAGAACTTGTAATCGGCTTTTGGGAAAATGACGGAGCCGATATCACGTCCCTCCATAATGATTCCGTTAAATCTGTTTTCTCTGGCAACTTTGGGAAGTCTGCGTTGATATGATAGAAGTACTTTTCGCAGGCCCGGGAGGGCAGCAAAGCGTGAGACCATACGATTTACTTCAGCACTTTTAAGCTGAGATTGTTCTAAGACCCCTCGAGGGAGGCTAAGATGGGACTGGTAACCTCTAATTTCGGTTTTTAGTGGAAGGCTGACAAGCTCTGATTCCAATTTCTCCGGCTCCGTTGGGTTTATCCCAAGATTGAGGCAATGGTGGGTGAGGGCACGATATTGAGAGCCACTGTCGACGTAAAGTAGTTTGCACTCCTCCGCGACCATGCGAGCAGTGGAGGATTTTCCAGATGCGGCCTCGCCGTCGATTGCGACAATGATAAAATCCATAAAATTAGTAAACTTGGTGAATTCCGCTTAAGACTTCGAAGAATTTCGGAAAAGTTTTCTCAACAGAGTTCGGATTTTTTATGGAGAGCCAGGGCTGCCCATTACCAAGTATGTCATTAGAGCCAAGGATCGAGAAACTCATCGCGATGCGATGATCCTGATAGGTTTCGATAGAGATGCCTTCAGTAGCTCTTTCGATTAGCTTGTGGCGGTTGGGCCGGATCGTGATTGCATCTAATTCTTCTTCGATATTCTGTCCCAGCTTCCTCAATTCCTCTGATACTGCGGCAATCCGGTCTGTTTCCTGGTGCCGGGTATGGCCGATTCCAGTGATACGTGACGGACCTTCCAGAAGGGGGGCGATTGCGGCCAAGGTGAGAAATGTGTCGGATATCTCACTAAAGTCCAAATTGATTCCTGTAACACCCGGCTTCAAAATTCTACTACTGCTGAAGGAAAATGTACGGACCTTTTCCCCAGTAAGTTGATGGAGGTTGGTTAATTGGGCTAGGGTGTCGGCGAATCGAATATCCCCTTGAATCGAATTGGACGGGAGCGGGATTTTTATTGTGGTTTTCCCCGATGCAAGAGGAAGGACAATGAAATAACTGGCTGCTGTAGCATCTGGTTCGACATTAAATATGCCTGTCGGGAGGTGATAACCCATACCTTCTTTAATGAAGATGCTCGAATCGGTCTGCTTGATGGACTGTCCGGCACCAAACTTTTCCATCATGCGGAGTGTCATGTCGATGAAGGGTTTTGAAACTGTCTTCCCTTTGAGTTCCAGTTCAAGGGAGCTCTTTCCTTTTGGTGCCGCCAAGAGGAATGCGGAGGCGAACTGGCTGCTTTTTTTGGTATCGATTTGGACACTTCCTCCACTCAGCCCGTTGGTTTGCAAATGAAAGGGAAAGCAGCCAGTTTCTATTTCGTACTCGATTTTGGCTCCTTGTGAGACAAGAGCTTCAAGTAGTTCCGCCATAGGCCGTGTCCGCATCTCTCGATCACCGTCTAGACGGTAAGAACCTCCTTCTTTTAGGCAGAGAAAGGCGGTGAGAAAGCGAGCTGCAGTGCCAGCGTTCCCAACATCAAGCTCGGCGGTATTTTTAGGAATATCGCCTCTCTGTCCTATGATCGTAATTCTTGAGGCCCCTTTCTCTGGTTTCACATCAAAGCCGAGAATGGAGAGAGCTCGAATCATGATATCGGTATCTCGACTAAAGAGGGCATTTCTAATTGTGACCTTTTGATCCGAGAGAGCAGCTAGTAGGAGAGCCCGATTGGTAATACTCTTAGACCCCGGAAGCTTCACAGAATGACATGAAGGCTGAGTGAATGGAATGATTGGCAGGATATCTGAAGAGCCGAGACTCATGGTGGATTGGATGGGCAACGAATTCTACGGAATTATATCGTGAGGAGGGAACATACTATCCCGGAAGGTTTTACCTTGTTTGAGAGTACTAAGAATTTCTAAACTCTCGTGATTTATGATTGACGATTTGAGAGATCGAAGATCGTCCTCGAAACCGCTGATTGCACGAATGATCTCTTCGCGATTCTGCTCGATGATTGCCTTCCACAACTCGGGATTACCCGATGCGATACGGGTGGCATCGCGGAGTCCATTACCTGCGAAGCCCTGCCAGTTCTGGTTGCGAGTTGAAAGGGAAGAGCACAGGACACTGGCTATTAAATGAGGCAAGTGGCTAATATGAGCGACGATCTCGTCGTGAGTCTCGGGAGAGACTGTTGCCACATTCATACCGAGTGCTTCCCAGAAGCGAATGATTGATTCCACTGCTTTAGATTTGGAATCCGCCAAAGGCGTTACAAAACAGGTCTTTCGGGTATAGAGATCAGCTCGAGCATTTGCCATACCGCCCCTTTCCGATCCCGCCATAGGATGAGAACCAATAAATGCGACATTTGCTGGCATGGATGCATGACAGTTGTGGGCGATAAAACCTTTGGCGCTTCCAACATCCGTGACCAACCCTCCGGATTTGAAGTTTTTGGCAATACGGCTAACCAAGGGATGAATTGTCTGTACGGGACAGCAAACAACCGTAAGGTCCGCATTCTCCACTGCTTGTTCCGGTGTTTCTGCTACTTCATCGCACCATGGTTGCATTTTGCACTTTATTCTTGATTCTGATCTACGTGACCAGACCACGGTTTGCTGAGATAACCCATGGCTCTTGAGTGCAAGAGCGAGGGACGCACCTAAGAGTCCGGGAGCAAGTATTGTAATCTGTTCAAACACAGTATTGAGTTTTCAAATGATTCGCACGATATTATGGTGATACGATGACGAAAAGACGAGATGATGATGAATTACAGAAGAGGGCTCGCTTCCATTTGATGATTCTCTACCTAGTTATGGCTCTTTTTATCGTATTGCCATTTATCATTTTATTGGCCTAGGCGGGGCGAGCTGTAAGTTGTACGATTGTGTGAATCAGGCTACTTCTAATTTCGTCTATTATTATTTATCTATTTTGACCCTGTAGGTATACCTTTGGTTCTCTCCAAATCAGATCCTGATGCTTCCGTGTTCTTATAACTGTTATGTGTGTGAAGGTCGCAGTTATTCTGTTATGATGTTGAGGAGTGGACGGAGTATCATATTCCCTAGTCTTTGAATGAGTGAAGCTTTGGCTCCCTCGACATTTTTGTCGATATTTTCCTCAAACGGGTGATGGTTCATTCCGATATCCGATTCCCCTTTTTCTGGCGGTGGAATAGGCCTTCCCCGCGCCGTTTACCCCCATTAAGCAATGAAACGTTATTGAATCAAAAATCTGAAAAATGGAATTGGGTTATGGAGAGATTCTGCTTGGTGGAAGACTCTTCAAAATCTTTATGGCAAGGGCTTTCCATCTTGGCAAATAGCGGATTTATTTCGTATTCTTTCGACATCTTACTCAATCGGGGAAAGCTGTTGTCTTTAATGATCAAAAAACAGGAGAACGTAATGAATCGTAAATCGGGGAAGGAGGGGTTTACCCTTGTTGAAATTATGATCGTTGTTGTCATCATCGGTCTTTTAGCGGCGCTGGCGATTCCAGCCTTCAATAAAATTCGAATAACTTCTCAGGACAGAGCGGTTATCAATAATTTGCGTCAATTCGCGTCCGCCGCACAGCAGCATATGCTCGAAGAGGGTGTTTCTCAGGTGACATCTGCTGACATAGTCGGGGAGGGGCTGCGCATCAATAATTTGCAGCAGGTGGCTAATGAGACCTACTTATTCACCGTAAGTCCGGAGACTACTCGGTTGACCGCAACGATTAATGGGCGGGAGATCCATTATAATTTCTAATTAATTAAAGTTTGGAATGAGCCGCCTTCCATAATTCTGGGAGGCGGCTTTTCTGTGGCCAGGTCAAGCGGGGTCAAGAAATCGATTAAGATCAGGAGACTTTTTTCAAAAGTTCCTCGATATGCGACGATTATTATACATCATTTTGCCAGAAAAGGTTTCTGATTCATTATAGGTACTACCTTAAGTATTTAGCCTTAATGTTCTTCTGATGTCTCTTCCCAGGGCCTCTCGTTAAGTTCCTCCGTTGATTTTTCAAGGGAAACCTTAGGAACAAAAGTGCGAATATGAATATTTGATCAAACTTTCCCTGTTACAGATTTTTTGAATTCGTTGTGAAGCCTAGACGCTTATTTATCTTCCTAGTGTTGTTAATAATTGGCGTGATTACCGCGGCTTTCATTGGGATCTTGAACGATGCGGTTCGCTTGGTCTTTGTTGTTTGGGCGGGGGAAGTCTGCGACTATCTTGGAGATTCGGAACCATGGGTCTTCTTCACAGCTTTCGTGATTTTGCCGCTTCTGGGGTTTCCTGTTTTCCCTTTCTACCTGATAGCTGCTGAACTCTACGGAAGGGTGCCTAGCATTTTGTTGGTGGGTGCATCTTTGATGGTTCATCTCGTTATCGCATTTTGGATTGCTTCTAGATTGTTCCGAGGCCTAATTTCTAAGCTGATTTCACGGAGCCGATATCACTTACCTCGGATCCCTTCTTCTGAACACGTAAAGCTTACGGTTGTCCTTAGGATTACCCCCGGCATCCCGTTTTTTTTGCAGAATTATCTTCTAGGGTTGGGCGGAATCGCGTTTCGGGTATTCTTTTTTGTCTCGTGGCCTATCCAGTTCTTATGGGGAATAGCGTTCATTCTTTTGGGTGAGTCTGCTTTTGAAGGAAATTTGAGTATAGGATTGATGAGCGTCTGTTTCATTATTGCTTTGTTGATCGTAACAAAGATCGTCAGAGAGCGCCTTGCCAATCGTCTTGATGAATATGAAACAGCCACCTTTAGATAGTGAAGTTCTGACAGTTTCGACTCTTACGCGGCGTATTAAGTCGATGCTCGAAGAAGAACTGCCCGAAGTGTGGGTGCGAGGAGAGGTTTCTAATTTTCGACTCCAGAGCAGTGGACATGCTTATTTCTCCCTTAAGGATGGGAAAAGTCAGGTGTCGGGGGTGATTTTCCGTGGAGATGCGACACGCCTGGGGCTAGCCTTGGCCGATGGGATGGCGGTTATCGCCTTCGGCCGTATATCAGTCTATGAACCTCGTGGTTCCTACCAGTTAATTGTAAGATATGCGATTGAAGATGGCAGGGGGCGCCTCCAACTCGAATTTGAGCGGCTTAAAGCAAAGCTGGCGGCAGAGGATCTCTTCAATCCGGGTCGAAAGCTTCCGCTTCCGACCTTCGCTCGAACTATCGGATTTGTAACATCACCGACAGGTGCAGCCATTCAGGATTTTGTCAGTATTCTTCAGCGGAGGGGTTGGCGTGGCCGCCTTATTGTACTCCCGACCAAGGTGCAAGGAGCAGGTGCGGCAGAAGAGATTGTGCAACGCCTACAATTTGCCGAGGAATTGGGGTTGTTTGACCTAATCGTAGTCGGACGAGGAGGTGGTAGTTTAGAGGATCTTTGGCCTTTTAATGAAGAGATAGTGGCGCGTGCGGTCGCGCATTGCGGTCTTCCTGTCCTGTCTGCGGTAGGACATGAGATTGACTTCACTCTAAGCGACCTTGCGGCTTCGAAACGGGCCGAAACTCCATCTGCTGCGGCCGAGATGATATCTAGCGAATATCTTGAAGTTATGGAGAGATTAGGCAGGGTAGCTAACAATCTCGAGGTGATCCTTGGAGAGGCAATCAATAGATACAGAACTCGGCTCGAATTGCTGAGCAGCAAAATTTCGGGTCTTTCACCTATCCAGCAGGTAGAGCAATTTTTCATTCGTCTGGATGACCTTGAGAATCGAATTCGATACGGTCTCCTATCTGGGATCGAAGTCAAAAACCGTCTTTTTCAAGATCACCGAATCCGGCTTGCCGCCATTGCTCCTAATGCGAGAGTGAGATTAGTATCTGTTAGATTGGAATCTTTACGTAGACGGTTCCAGCGTGCTCAGAGTAATTCTTTGGATCGAATAGTTCTGAGATTGAAATTTCTTCTTAGAAGGTTGGAGAATGCCAGTCCCAACTGTATCCTAGAAAGGGGATTCGTTATTGTTAGTGACGAAAACGGAACGCTTATAGTCCGCAAGGAAGGCGTGAAACCCGGGCAGATATTGATTAACCGATTCGCCGACGGAGAGCTGCCGGTTAAGACATCTGAGAAGTGATTGGTTGGACCCTATCGTACAGCTTTCGGCTTACAGATATAGTTTCCATCAGACCCTGGTTCCTTATTTCTCGAATGCGGCATCGAAGACGACACCGCTGGGTTTGAAGTCAACCCGCCGGGTAAAAGCTGCGGCTTCAGCTGCCCCGTGGAAACGATCCATCCGCATATCTTCCCACTCGACAGAGAGGGGACCTTGATAGTTGATATCGTTTAGAGCGACAATGATTTCCTCGAAATTAACATCGCCATGGCCAAGGGAACGAAAATCCCAGTACCGTCGCGGATCACCGAAATCAGTGTGCCCTCCAAAGATGCCTGAGGTGCCATCCCCGTGACCCCACCAAGCATCTTTCATGTGGAGATGGTAGATGCGATCCGAGAAAATACGTAAAAACTTAATATAGTCGACTCCCTGATAACCAAGGTGGGAGGGGTCATAGTTAAATCCGAAGCGCTTGTGGTAATTCACCGATCTAAGGGCTCTTTGAGAGGAAGCGATGTCAAATGCTATCTCGGTGGGATGAACTTCCAGGCCAAAGTTGACATCTACCTTGTCAAATTCATCGAGGATCGGTGTCCAGCGATGGGCAAAGTCTTGGAAGCCTCTCTCTAGGAATTCTTGGCTAGTAGGAGGAAATGCATAGACGGCGTGCCAGATACTGGAACCGCTGAATCCATTAACTACCAAGGGGAATTCAGTTTCACCTTTGATCTTAGGCTTCAAGTCGAAGAATTTGCGACTGGCTCTGGCGGTTTTGATCATCTTCTTGGCGGCCCTCCGCTGCACACCAGCCGGATCACCTTTTCCCCAAACATCGGGTGGCAGGATAGCTTTATGTCTCTCGTCAATATGATCGCAAACTGCCTGTCCTACAAGGTGATTGGAGATAGAGAAGCAAGACAGGCCGTGATCGAAGAGTAACTCCCAATGCTTTTGGCAGTACCGTTTACTTCGGGTGGCTTGATCAACGTCAAAATGGTCTCCCCAACAGGCCAACTCGAGGCCATCGTAGCCCATTTCTTTTGCTTTCGGAGCTAACTCCTCAATAGAAAGATCCGCCCACTGGCCGGTAAATAGAGTAACAGGTCTTGACATTGTTGTAATCGACAAATCTAGCTTGCTGAAGTACTTCTGCAATGTTTATTCGTAGAAACCTAATCTGATTTCACCGTGGTCTCAGAATGTTGAAGTGAAGTGCAATGGACAGATTGCTATTTTCACAAAATAGAGGCTTCGAATCCTCTTATATTCCATACAAAAGGGATAACCCGAGTGGAGAAACCAAGTTTATTCGACTGAGATTTATCACAATGAAGCTGAATATCGGAAAGGGCATATGGACATAGAGACCATTACCCTTAATTCTCAATTTCCCGATTCCCCTACTTAACCCACTTATGCCCGAACTAGCTGAAGTTGAGTACTATAGGAAGGTGTGGGATCCTGGGCTGGGGCGCCGGGTTAAGGAGGTGATTTTTAGACCGCATGTCCGGTGTTTCCGGGAGTGCGATGTTAAAAATCTCCGGCGTAGCCTTTTGGGTCGGACTCTAAAGAGTTCGGAGAGCCACGGCAAACGCATGCTCTTTCGATTTTCACGTGATATGTGGCTCGGAGTACATCTAGGGATGACGGGTAAACTGCACTTAGAATCCGATAGATATTTGCCGGATAAGCATGCCCACTTCGTCATCGTCCAGACGAAACAGAAGCTAGTCTTTTCAGATTTTCGACAATTTGGAAAGATCCTTTTATCGATCGGTAGAAAGGCTCCGGAATGGTGGAGTAATCTTCCTCCAGCTCTGGTCTCAGACGGGTTCACTCGCGATCTTTTACGGGACTTTCTTAAGCAGCACGGTCGGTCCCCAATTAAATCAGTCCTTCTCCTTCAAGAGCGCTTTCCAGGAATTGGGAACTGGATGGCAGATGAGATTCTCTGGCGGGCGCGGATTCGTCCTGACTGTATGGCGGCTAGAATTAATGGAGTCAAACTCTCGCATCTCCATTCATCTATCGGGCGAGTGTGTCGAGAAGCTCTCGATGTCGTAGCAACCGACTGGAAAGACCCTCCGGATTCGTGGCTTTTTAACCATCGATGGAAGGATGGAGGCCGTTGTCCAAAAACTGGGAGACCTTTGCAGCGCCGAAAAATAAGAGGACGTACTACCTGCTGGAGCCCGGCCTGGCAGAGGTGGCCCATATCCCGGTCAGGTTGAGCATTTGGCAACTCTAATTTTGTTTTCCAACCTGTGTCTTAAGAACAACGAACGAATCAATCAGTTTTCTTGCCACTAACAGTTGTTGATTTTGATTATTTCTATGTGTTTTTAGAATCCTATTTAGTTTGCAGCTCCTGTGCTCGAAATTGTTAATCCTAGTACTAAAGTTTGGCGTTGGCAGGGAGTCTCGGAGTTTTATTCTAATTTTCTGACAAATCCAATAATCGATAGTGTCACAATTTTCTACAGCACCATTTGATTCCGTCGAAGAAGCGGTAAATGAAATCGCGAAGGGTAACCTTGTGATCGTGACAGATGACAAGAATCGCGAAAATGAGGGTGATATTGTAATGGCCGCGTCAGAGGCGACCCCCGAAAAGGTCAATATGATGATTCAGCACGCTCGGGGTTTAGTTTGTGTTCCGACCCAGGGACACCAGCTGAGAATGCTTGGCCTGAATCCTATGGTGCAGGAAAACCTAGAGGTACATAGTACCGACTTTACTGTTTCAGTGGACGCGGCAGACGGAATCACAACAGGAATCAGCGCCTATGATCGAGCGGTGACGATTCGGCTTCTGGCAGATTCAAAGACTACTCCAGAGATGCTTGTTCGACCTGGGCATGTGTTCCCACTGAGGGCGAGATCCGGAGGAGTCCTCGAGCGGGCTGGGCACACAGAGGCGATCGTAGATCTAGCTTCCCTGGCGGGTCTCCCTCCGGCAGGTGTAATCTGTGAAATCCTCAATGAAGACGGGAGCTGTGCTCGGTTGCCGCAGCTGGTTGATTTCAAGCAGAGATTCGGGTTGAAGATGATTTCAATCGCCGATTTAATTATTTTTCGGCATCAGAGAGAGAGGCTTGTAGAGGAGGTGGCAAATCAGCCATTCTTATCTGACTTTGGTGAGTTTCAGTTGAGGATCTTTCGAAATGTAATCGATGGTGCGATGTACTATGCTTTGGTGAAGGGAGAAGTCGATGAGGAGCCGACGTTAGTGAGGGTGCAGGCCGAAAATCTCCTCAGCGACTTATTTAGAGAAAGTGGTCGAAACGGCGGTCGTGATCTGATTCTTTCACTGGATAGAATCGAGGAAGAAGGGTGTGGAGTAGTTCTCTATTTAGAGAAGCCGAATGGTGGACTTAGCTTCGATAGAGGAGTAGAAGAGGGAGTTAAAAGTTTGAATACGACACCGTTTGATTTCCGAGATTATGGTATGGGTGCCCAAATCTTAGCTGAGCTCGGGTTAAAGAAAATTCGCCTCCTCTCAAATACTACAAGAAAGATCGTAGCACTAGAAGGCTATGGATTGGAGATAGTGGAAAATGTTTCCCTGGAAGACAGAGGAAATAAATCGAAAGATATAGCTGGATTAGGGAGAGTCCGAGACTTTTCATGAGCCGGGATTATCTCAGCGAAAGCTTGGTCGATGGGTCCGGGCTTTCCTTCGCTATTGTAGCCGCGAGGTACAATTGTAAGTTTGTCGAACCTTTGCTAGAAAGGGTCATAACGACCCTAGTTGGGGCTTCGGTTGAAGAATCGGATATTACGACGATTAGAGTTCCCGGATCACATGAAATTCCGTTTGCGGCTAATCTTCTGGCGGGAACAGGGGACTTTCAGTGCGTGATCGGACTTGGAGTTGTAATTGCAGGTGAGACTGATCACCATAATGTTATCGGAATGAATGTTTCAAAAGCTTTGATACAGATTGGCCTTGATTCCGGTATCCCTGTAATCAATGGGATTCTTGTAGTTGCAACTAAAGCCCAAGCAGCGGCTCGTTGTGGTGAGGAGATTGATAGAGGGGCAGATTTCGGAGTCGCTGCGCTTGAAATGGCAACTCTATCGAGTCGATGGGAGTCTGGATCAGATGAAGAGATGGTTCAGGAGGATAGATGAGCCGCCGACGCGACAATCGAGTGGCTGTGGTGCAGTTTCTTTATATGTGGGAGATCAACCCTTCAGGAGAGCTAAAGGAAGAAATCAACGGTTTTTTGCAAAGTCTTCAAGGGGATCTCGATTACTACCGTTTCGCGGAGGAGTTAATTTGGGGAGGGATTGAACGACGTGATAAGATTGACGCAGTGATTAAAGAGCATGCTCAGAATTGGGACTTCAATAGAATTGCTAAAATCGATCTCTCTATTCTGCGACTAGCGATATACGAAATGCTCTATCGGGATGACATTCCACCGATTGTCACGATTAATGAAGCAATCGAACTGAGCAAGCTGTTCTCGATAGAAGATGCCAAGAGGTTTATTAATGGAATTCTCGATGAATTTAAGCTGAAGCTTCAACGCCCCTTAAGAGAAGCCACAAGGTGATGATTGGAGTCGTCTCTAAATTTCGAGCTGGCTTGCGGCGAACTGCTCAGTCGATTTCCCATATCACAGACCGAATACTTCCTTCCAGTTCCCTGGAGCCCGGATCGATAGATATCCTTGAGGAAGCCCTTTTTAACGCCGATTTTGACGTAGAAACAGCGTCAGAAATTATCTCTGCTATCGGTCGTGAGTCCCATCGGAAAGGGAGAATCGAGGGGAAGGAAGTCTCCCAATTAGGTGTTGATATTCTCAGACAAACGCTTAGAGGCGCCGAAGGAAGATTGGACTCGGTAGACATGACCCCCAAAGTAATTACCCTCATGGGTGTAAATGGATCGGGCAAGACGACGACGGCGGCTAAGCTTGGTTCCCATTTCCGGGAGCTAGGGTTAAATCCCTTGTTGGCAGCATGCGACACATTTAGGGCTGCGGCAAATGAACAGATTGGAATCTGGGCAGAGCGACTCCATTTGGATCTAATTGGGAGTCACGAAGGTGCTGATGCGGCAGCCGTGGCATTTGATGCCTTTCAGGCTTTTCGCAGCCGATCTAGAGATGTCCTCCTTTTGGATACAGCTGGCCGGCTTCACACTAAGTCCAATCTCATGAGTGAATTGGTGAAGATTCGACGAGTCTTGGATAAGCAAGACTGCGATGTTGAGCAACACCGGTGGCTGGTGGTTGATGGAACCCTTGGATCAAATTCGGTGGAACAGGCGAGAGTTTTCAATTCAGAGATAGGGGTTACCGGAATCGTGGTAACCAAACTAGATGGATCTAGTAGAGGTGGTGCCCTGGTGGGTATCTTCAGAGAACTGAGAATCCCAATCTATTACGTTGGGCTTGGGGAGGAAGTCGACGATTTGCAGGAGTTCTCGGTGACACGATATTCTAATGCGATTTTTGGAGTCGGAGATGAAAGATAATCTGAGTGTGGATCTTGGTCCGCGGAGCTACAGCATTCAATTCGGCTACGAGTTGAATCATCGGCTTAGAGCCAAGATTGGGCAGCTCACATTAGAAGATCGACGTGGTGTTTTGCTGGTCGATTCTCTTGTAGCAGAGAAGCAGTACGAATATATAAGAAGTGCGTTTGGAAACCTTCCCACTTTCGTGATTCCCAATGGGGAGGGTAATAAAAATTTTGAAACACTTAGGAGAGTGATCGATTATCTGGCCGAATCCCAAGTGGACCGAGCGGGATTTTTATTCGCCTTTGGTGGCGGGGTAACTGGCGATCTCGGCGGTTTTGCTGCCGCGAGTTTCCTACGGGGTATAGACTACTATCAGGTTCCGACGACCCTTTTGGCAATGGTAGACAGTTCGGTGGGCGGAAAGACAGGAGTCAATATAAGGGCGGGTAAGAATTTGGCGGGGGCTTTTCATCAGCCGCGAGGAGTCTTTATCGATACGGGGCTGCTTGAGACTTTGCCATTAAATGAATTCTCTTCCGGGATGGCGGAGGTGATTAAAACTGCCTTACTTGCGGACGAAGAGTTCTATCGGGTTTTGTTTAAAACGCAGCGACTCAGTCCAGACAATGGAGAGCTGCTGTCGGATATAGTGAAGAGATGCTGTCGCATCAAGGCAAGTGTGGTAATAGGGGATGAGAAGGAACTTGCTGTACAAGGGGGTAGGGCACTTTTGAATTTGGGTCACACCTTCGGACATGCGATTGAAGTAGCAACGAACTATAGCTGCTACTTGCATGGAGAGGCAGTCTCGGTTGGTTTGGGTTTAGCGGCCCGGTTATCAGAGGAATTAGGGTTGATAGAAACAGCCGAAGTGGAATCCATTATTGAACTACTAGCCCGCTATGATCTTCCTACCAAAATGCTGGAACCAATCTCGAAAGATCGGCTTATTGAAGCAATGACACGGGACAAGAAAGTAAAGAAAGGCAAATTGAGATTTGTGGTATTGAACCGAATCGGACGGGCGGAGTTGAGGGACGACATTCCCGAAGTGTTGATTCGTAAACTTCTCGCCGACGCCGGGGCGACCATTTAGAAAAGAGACATGGCTGGATTCGACGAAAACATAGTTCGGGAATATTTCGAGTTACATGGATTCTTGGTACGACAAGTTCGTAAATACCAGGTGCAGTCTAGAAAGAAGTTGGCAGAAGAGGAGATCGATTTGATTGTCTTCAATCCCTCCTGCGTAAAAGAGGATGGACGGCCTGAATTCCTTATATTTTCGAGCGAACTGCCTTTTGTTCAAAGAGCTGTTGTCGTTGTTAAGGGCTGGCATACTACTCTGCGATTTACACCGACAATGCTCAAGAACAGTTCGGAAGTCCTTAGATTTTTGGAGAAAAACGTCCTCAAAAAGGCTGAGGATCTTTTTGGAGAGAACAAGGAAGAGTATGAAGACGGTGGTTTCCTTAAGATCCTCGTCCTTCCAGGATTGCCCACGTCTGATCCCCATCGGACGGAGAGCATTCAACTTTTGCGGGAACATGGTGTGGACGGAATCATTTCATTCCGTTCCATGCTGCAGGATATTTTGGCCAAAGTGGAGACAAACCTAAACTATCAAAAATCTGAAACGCTCCAAATTCTGCGAATTCTGAAGAACTATGATATGATCAAAGATCCCCAAATGGAACTTTTCTCAAATGGGAGACGTTAGAATTTTACTTCCCAAGAGTACTCGAAGTTGTGCAATGAAGAAATTTGTATGCGTTAGCTTTCGATTAGCGATTGAATGGATAGAATCCTAAATGGGGACAATCGCGATAACTTGTGGTGATCCTTCGGGAGTAGGTCCTGAGATTATCGAGGAATGGATGGGCCGGAGGCGGAAAGATTGTGTCGATGTCTGTTTGATTGGACCAAGTCCCTGGCTAGAAAAATTGGATACAGGAAATAGCTGTTCAACATTGGCGGTAGGCCCCGATGATTTTCGAATGATTCCAGGAAAACCCTTGGAGATGGGGGCAAAACTCGCCTTAGAGGCGCTTGAGAAGGCAGCAGAGGGGTGTCGTGCGGGGCAGTTTTCAGCAGTTGTCACTGGACCGGTAAGTAAGGAGCGTATGCGAGCGGTCGGGTTCTCATATCCTGGACAGACGGAATTCTTTGCGGATCGCTGGGGAGGCCAACCAACAATGGCATTTGTCGGTACCCGTATGAGGTTAGTACTCATGACCTGGCATGTTCCTCTCAGAGAAATATTTGACCATTTGACTCCGGAAAATATTGAGCGAGCGGTGATTCATGCGGTTGAGATGGCTCATGCTTTAGGCGTCCAGAAACCGCGAATCGGAATTTGCGGGCTCAATCCGCATGCGGGTGAAGAAGGCTTATTGGGAGATGAGGAAAAGGATATTATCAATCCAGTTTTAGAAGAATTGAGGCAGAAGATCCCTGGGCTCTCATTTGCACAACCTGCAGATACACTGTTTCATAGGCATCTGAATGGGGAATTTGATGTCGTAGTTGCCATTTATCATGATCAGGGGTTAGTTGCGGTGAAGACCTTGGAATTCGAGACAACCGTCAACTTGACTCTAGGTCTACCTTGGTTAAGAACTAGTCCGGACCATGGGACCGCCTTCCCCATAGCGGGTAAAGGGCTGGCGTCTTCATCTAGCTTTGAATGCGCGGTTTCTTTGGCAAACAGCTTTCAGAGATTGACCCCTACAACTTGAATTAAAAAGAGTTACGATTGATTTAATCTTTACTGCATTTTAGTATGAATGATTCAAAAGCAAGTGGCCTTCCCGAAGGTGTTCGGGTTGGAAGCGAAATGCTGATACAGCTATCAGAGTTGGCTGGCGATAAGATCAACGAGTTAGCAATTCTCGAGGACAAGGCTGATCTCTTGCGGGTGGCAATTACGGGAGGTGGTTGCAACGGACTATCCTACCGATTGCGATTCGAGCGAGAACCGAAAAGGGGAGATATCTATGTAGAGTCTAGTGGGGCGAGGTTGTTGGTTGACTCAAAGAGTGCCCTCTATCTTAAGGGGACGGAGCTAGACTATTCGGCGGAAATGGTAGGGGGAGGATTCAAATTCACCAATCCAAATGCAAAAAGTAGTTGTTCTTGTGGCGAAAGTTTCAGTGTGTAATGTGCGATCGACCCTTTCTGGCTGGCCTAGCAATGCTAAATCAAAAGAAGAGTTTAGTGGAAGGTATCAGTTTGTTTACCGAACTGAAAAAGATTGTAAACAGGTAGAGATGTAGCTTTAATGTGGGTTTATGATAGATCAATCCGTAAGCCAGGCCGAACGTAGCGGAGACCTCGACGAAAGTAACGGGAACTAGTACACGAACAGTCAATGTCTTCCCTTTTCAATCCCGATCTGGTGACTTCTCGTTGATGGCCAATTATTTCAATTCCGGTGGCCGCAATCGAGGAAGACGGTTCAGTCGCCAGCCAAGTGTGCGTAAGAATGAGCGGATTCGAGCTCGTGAGATTCGTGTAATCGGCCCTGATTCCCGGCAGATCGGAATACTATCGACACCCGAGGCACTCAACATGGCCCGAAAAATGGGTCTGGATCTCGTTGAGATATCGGCAACGGCACAACCTCCAGTTTGTCGAATCCTTGATTTCGGGAAGTATCAGTACGAGATTGCTAAGAAGGGTAAGGATCAGAAACGTCAGTCCAAAACAAAGCTCAAGGAAGTAAAATTTCGTGTCCGTATTGAACAACATGACTACTTGGTGAAATTGAAGAGGGCGGAGGAGTTTCTGGACAAGGGGAACAAGGTGAAATTGACCCTGTCTTTCCGAGGGAGAGAGATGGAGCACAAAGAGTTGGGATTTGATGTCGTCCATAAGGCGGTTAAAGACCTTACCCATATTGGTGTAGGAGATGGGCAACCTAAAATGGCTGGGAGGAACATTACCCTTCTCATGAACCCACTGCCAGAGAGTAGGCGGATTCTGAAATACAACGATCCGGACGAGGAATAGGACTAGTACTATTTTCGCCGGTTAAGAGATTATTGGGCCGAATCCTACCTTTTAAGAGGTAGGATTTCGCCATTTAGTATTGGATCTGGAAGCCCCGTCGCCGCCCAGAAATTCAGATTTTTAGAAAGGAGAAAGATGAGGATTGGATACATAGTAGTAGTATTTTTCTTTTTCCTTATTCAGACAGAGTCTTGGGGCGGACTGGGGCTGAAAGTTAATGGAACTGAGTACGTCAGTCTCAAGGAAGTTGCAGGTAAATTGGGATTGAAGAGGGACTGGATTCAGCGGCGGAACAGGATTTTGCTGCAGAGTAAATGGACACGAATGGAATTCGAGGTTCATCAGAGAGATATTAGGATCAATAAAGTCCGGGTCTTTTTAGGATTTCCAGTGACCTACCACCGATCCGATCTGTATATCAGTCGACTCGACTTAAAGGATACGATATATCCGATTCTCACGCCTCAAATAGGATTGCCTGTTCCAAACCTCAAACGAATTGCGATTGATGCCGGTCATGGCGGAAAGGATCCCGGGACACAAAATGCGAAACTAGGTCTTCTGGAAAAACATCTGGTATTAGATGTTTCACGGAGACTCGGTGTGATTCTCGAAGGGAAAGGATACGAGGTAGTGTACACACGCGAGCGAGATCGATATATCGGACTTACAGATCGGGTTCAGAATGCTAATCGGCGGGGGGTTGATCTTTTCCTTAGCATCCATTTTAACGGGATTGACTCGCCAAGGGTGGCGGGATCTGAGACCTATGTTTTCACCCCAAGAAATCAGCCTTCAACACGAAACAAATCGGTAGGGGCAAGTGCTCGAAAATACTATGCTGGGAATAAAAACAACAATTGGAGCACCTTGATTGCTTTTTATGTTCAGGATGAAATGATCAGGCAACTGGGAACCGTTGATCGGGGAGTGAAACGAGCACGATGGACCGTTCTCCGTGATCTGACCTGTCCGGGGATTATGATCGAAGCCGGATTTATCACTAATCCGACAGAAGGTAGAAAGATCAAAGAGGCGGCTTATAGGCAAAAAATTGCAAAAGTGGTGTCTGAAGGTATCCTTCGATACCATAAGACGCTTGTTCGCCTCCGGAAACGTTAATAGACAAAGTTCCCAACCTCAAATCGATAGTTGGAAACGGGGACCGTAGAGCACTGTACAACTGTGCTTATTCTGGAAGGCTGTGAGATATTTAGCGACTCAGATTAGAACCCTTTATGGGAAGGATAAACCAGTAACGATTACAATCGCAGAGTTTTATAAGAAAAACGGCTATGATTCTTTTTTGACGATTGCATCGCCAAGGCCGTAATCGATTGCTTCTCTTGCTGACATGTAAAAGTCTCGATCCGTATCTTTTTGAATTTTCTCAATGGGTTGCTTTGAGGAATCGGAGAGGATCTGATTTAATTCTGCTCGGAGTTTTTCCATCTCTTGGGCCTGAATATTGATATCGACTGCCGCACCCAACATGCGTCCTGTAATAAGAGGTTGATGGATAAGAACACGAGAATGGGGATAAAGGAGGCGTTTGCCCTTTGCTGCTGCGCATAGGAGGATCGACCCCATGCTAGCAGCCATGCCGGTGACAATCACTTTAATGGGAGAACTTATCAGTTTCATCGTGTCGTAGAGTGCCATACCAGCCGTTATGGATCCTCCGGGGGTATTGAGGTAAAAGGAAATCTCCTTTCCTCCATTGACGGACTCCAGATAGAGAAGTTTCTCAGTTGCTTCACTACACGTTTCGTCAGTTACCTCTCCCCACAAGAAGACTTTTCTCTTTTCGAGAAAACGCTTCTGCATGATGTGATTTATACTCTGGGGGGGGGCTAGTGATTCTTCTTCTTTCAGCAGATTCATTGTTAAGGTTCTTCTCGCATTACATGTTATTTCTACGGTACCTTCCTAGTTATAACACCAAGAAAAATTACCTGAATTCGCAAAATGTTGGGCTAGATGAGCCCAAGCTCCATTTTTCCGACCTCGGAAATCATCTCTTGGTGCCAAGGAGGGTCCCAGACTATTTCAACATGAGCTCGACTTACTCCGGGAACTTGCTCAACGCGAGATTGGGCATCCTCGGCGATTGCGGGACCCATCCCGCAGCCCGGTGCAGTGAGTGTCATGTCGACTTGGATCTCGTATTCTCCATTCTCATCGGGATCAATAATTTTCATCGAATATACTAGTCCTAGATCGACAATATTAACCGGAATCTCAGGATCAAAGACAGTTTTTAGTTCCTCCCAGATTGCCTCTTCGTCTGGTGGGCCCTGGTGAGAGAGTGCGGTGGAGTTCGCTGACCGAGCAGGGGCTTGCACTTCTTCTCCTAGAGCATCGGCGTCGATTCCAGCGATTCGGGCCATTCCCATATCCCATTGAACGGTAAAGTTCCCACCCAGGCGATGGGTGATGAAGATCTCAGTTCCATTAGGTATTGTGATCTGCTCACCAGAAGGAACAATGGTGGCAGAGCAGTCACGGTTCAGAGTGTGGCTCTCAGGTTGCATTATTGGTCTTGGAGCTTCCGCCGAATTAATTCTCGAAGCTGGTTTTGTAGTTTTTCGCTTTCGACTTTGGTTATAACCTCTTCGAGGAAGCCAAAGACTAGAAGTTCTTGTGCCAAGGGTTTGCGGATTCCCCGGGCACGAAGATAGTAAAGTTGCTCGTCGTCGATCTTCCCAGTCGTGGCACCATGGCTACACCTGACGTCGTTGGCGAGGATCTCAAGACCGGGCAGAGCGTTGGCCTCAGCTTCGCTGCTTAACAGAAGGTTGCGATTGGTTTGGTAGGCATTTGTTTGCTGGGCAATTTCATCGACTTTGATCAGGCCGGAGAATATCGAGCGCGAACTGTCACTAAGGGCATTCTTGAACAGAAGGTTTGAACGGGAATTAGGTGCATAGTGAGATTGGAGAGTGCGCTGGTCGAGTTCTTGCTCCCCAGTTGGTACGCTAATGGAATAATTTTCAACATTACATCCTTCACCAACTATACGTGTATGTTGTTCGTTTCGTGTGTGTGAGGATCCAAGGTTGAGAGCCACAGTTTTAACCTCAGCATCTCGATCCGCAGTCACCGAGTTGAGATGGAAGGAGATGGTATCCATGCCCCAGTTTTGAAGCGCTTTGTAGGAGACACGAGATCCTTGGCGGGCAAATATACTTGCTGTGGCACAGACAAGGCTGGAACTGCTCCCTGGGGAGTTGTGGAAAGACTCCTCAAGGTCAACGGATGAATTGGTGTCGGCAATCACCAAAGTGCAGGGGAATCCAGCTAGGTTTTGTCCCCCGATCGAAGTACTGGTTATGAACGGTAATTTAATCTCAAGACCAGGAGGAACATAAAGAAGGGTGCCGTTCTGGACAAAGGCGGCATGAAGCGCTTGGTATTTTTCGGACCCTAGGTTGGGTCCAACTTGGGGAAGGTATTCCTGAAGAATGTCGGGATGATGACGTTGTGCATCCTCAAGGGTCATCCAGATCAGACCCTTTTTGTGGAAATCTTGATGGGCTTCTATAAAATTGAGAGTACTATCATTTCTCAGTTCAATCTTACCGGATGAATTGATAGAGAGATCTTCAGATGGAGGTATAGCATTGGACGGAGCAGACCGATTGCCAGAAGCAAGAGAATAACCTTTTGGCGATAAGTCATCGGTTTTTGCAAAACGCCAACTTTCAGTTTCCTTAGTAGGGAGGGGAAGCTCTTTAAAGTATGCCCAATTCGATTCCTTTAGTTCCCGCAACCAAAGCGGTGTTACATTTTTGACCTGTTTCTGGAAGGTCGAATCACTCTGAATATCGTGTTCATTTTCCACCGGTTTCGGATCAATATTAGGGCTTCGAATCATGTCGATCCTGTTGGATTCAGGCTAATAAAATGGTCTGTGATCAAGTGTTAGAATTTGACTGGACTCTATCCGATAGAGTCTTCCATTTCCATTTCAATTAGACGTTTGAGTTCGACACTATACTCCAAGGGAAACTCTCTTACAAGATCGTTGACGAAGCCATTTACGGCCAGGCTCATTGCCTCCCCCTCGGAAAGGCCTCTCTGGCGCATGTAAAAAATTTGTTCAGCGCTTACTTTGGAAACACTAGCCTCGTGTTGGACGGAGTTCCCATCACCGCGAACAGTGATTGCAGGATAGGTGTCGGTGCGACTGTTAGAATTGATAAGGAGAGCATCACATTCAGTATTGTTGCGACAATTTCTGAGGTGCTTGGGCATTTCGACAATGCCTCGATAGGAGGAACGTCCTTCCCCAACGCTGATACTTTTGGCGACGATATTTGATGTTGTCTCGTCAGCGACGTGAGTCATTTTCGCTCCCGTATCTTGATGTTGGCCATCTCCAGCCAGGGCAATCGAAAGAACTTCGCCCCGCGATTTACGTCCCTTAAGGACAACTCCAGGGTATTTCATAGTTAATCGACTTCCGATATTACAGTCGATCCACTTTATCTCCGCTTCGTCGAGTGCCATCCCACGTTTTGTTACAAGATTGAAGACGTTGTTCGACCAATTTTGAACCGTGATATATTGGATTTTAGCGCCTGGCAGAGCGACTAGCTCGACTACGGCGCTATGGAGGGTGGTCGTCTCAAACTTTGGGGCTGTACAGCCTTCCATATAAGTTACTTCAGCGCCCTCGTCGGCAATGATGAGGGTACGTTCAAACTGCCCAAAATTCTCTGCGTTGATACGAAAATAGGCTTGAAGAGGTTGACTTACCTTTACCCCGGGAGGGACATATATAAAGCTGCCCCCACTGAACACGGCACTGTTTAGAGCACTGAATTTGTTGTCTGCTACGGGAATGACCCTTCCAAAATACTTCCGAAATATATCGGGATACTCCTTGAGGCCTTCTGTAGAACCCACGAATATAACCCCTTCTTCGGCCAATCGATCTTTAACATTGGAATAGGCAGCCTCGCTGTCGAACTGTGCTTCTACTCCGGCTAGGAATCGACGCTCCTGCTCAGGGATCCCAAGTCGCTCAAAGGTCTCTTTAACATCACCTGGTACTTCGTCCCAGCTTCGGCTGGGTTGCTGCCCTTTGGCGAGATAATAGCGAATCTTATCGAAATCAATATTGCCAAGATCTTTTGAGGCCCAGTGAGTTGGTAGCGGCTTGTTCTCGAAAACCTTGAGAGCCTTGAGGCGGAATTTTCGAATCCAGTCCTCTTCCTCTTTGACCTCGGATATATAGTTAACTGTTTTTTCATTCAAGCCATGACCAGCGTCGAAACTGTAATCTTCGGCGAAGCGAAAGTTACCTTTGTCGCGATCAATATCAAGTGTCTTTGTCGAAACCATATTTAGACTCCTAGCTGCTAATTGAATTACCTTGTACTCCTGGATGCAGATTTATTTAAATCGCTTCGGCGAACTCTGCCTTTACCCAGTCGTATCCCTTTTTTTCCAGATCGAGAGCTAAGTCTTTCCCTCCACTTCTCACAATCCGTCCATCCCAGAGAACATGCACATGATCTGGGACTATATAGTTCAGAAGTCGCTGGTAGTGAGTGATCACTAGGACCCCAATCTGGGGGCCTCGCATTGCATTAACTCCATCGGCAACTATCTTGAGTGCGTCTATATCCAGGCCGCTATCGGTCTCGTCCATGATGGAGTAACTTGGTTCAAGCATAGCCATTTGTAGGACTTCGCTCCGCTTCTTTTCCCCTCCTGAAAACCCTTCATTGACTGAACGGGAAGTGAATTTTCGATCGATTTTAAGACTGTCCATTTTTTCGTAAAGCCGCCGGTAAAATTGGGCCGCATCGAGTTCCTCACCCGTCGCTAATCTTGATTTGACGGCTGCGCGAATGAAGTTGGCGATGCTTACTCCCGGAATCTCACAGGGATACTGAAATGCCAGGAACAATCCGGCGCGGGCCACCTGATCCGACTCTAGGCCAATAATCGACTTTCCATCTAAGAGCGCCGAACCGGCTGTGATCTCATAGTCATCATGACCGGCCAGTGCTTTAGCGAGTGTGCTTTTGCCGGTTCCGTTGGGGCCCATTAAAGCATGGACCTCTCCTTTCGGGATGCTCAACGAGAAGTCCTTCAGGATTTCTCGGCCGTCTACTGTAACTGTAAGATTTTCGAGTTCAAGTTTGCCCATAGTTCTAACCTTTGCTCTTCTTTCCCCTGAAACTCAGATTGACCTGCGATGCCTCAAATCCTTCCGGCAATACCATCTTCATTTCAGCGAGAAAATTATTTGGTAAATCAATGTCGTATATACGGTCATGACTATCATCGTAAAAGTGTGCGTGTTCGGCGAGATTGGGGCAAAACCTTGAGGATTCTCTTTCAAAGTTAACCTGGCGAACAAGCGAGCAGTCAACAAGTGTTTCAAGACAATTATAGACTGTTGCTAAGGAAATCGAAGGCATCCCTAGTTTGGCCCTGGCATGAATCTCAACCGCCGTGGGATGGTCGCTCTGGCCCAACAAAACACTGAATACATGTTCCCGTTGCTTCGTAGAGCGGAGCCCTTCCCTGTTCAATGCACCATTTAGTAATGCGGTTGTTCTTTTATTCAGTTTCATTGACCTTATTTAATTTAAAGGGAGCAAGTACCACAGTAATTTAGAATGAGTCTAAAGATCAATAAAAAAGGATAGTGCTATGATACTAGAAAGGGAAGAGCTATGGGCAGAGTATTAATCACGGGTGCCTCAATGGGGATTGGATTCGAGATGGCGAAGGTATTTAGCAGAGAAGGTGTGGATTTGGTCCTGGTGTCACGGAACGAAAAGGCCCTCAGAGAAATTGCAGAGGAGCTGGAGTGCAAAGAAGGTATCGAGGTAAAAATTATAGCCAAAGATCTAAGTTTGAAGCACGCCGCCGAGGAGATTTTTAGAGAATTAGAGGAAGAGGGGATCGAGGTAGATGAATTGGTTAATAATGCGGGATTTGGTGCACTAGGAGCAATTGTTAACTTGGAGAATGAGCTGCAACTGGATATGGTAGAGGTCAATATTTCTGCTGTGACGGAACTGACTCGCCTCTTTCTTCCGGGTATGTTGCAGAGGGACAGGGGTGGTGTTCTCAATGTAGGATCGGTGGCAGGATTCCAACCAGGGCCGAATATGGCTGTTTACTTCGCCACCAAGGCTTATGTTCTTTCGTTTACTGAAGCATTGGCTGAGGAAGTTAGGGGATCAGGGGTGCGAGTAACCTGTCTTGCTCCGGGTCCAACCAGGACGGGATTTGGAAAAAGATCAGGAATGGGGGAAATCCGTATCTTCGAAATGTGGATGATGAATGCTGATAAAGTGGCAAGGGCAGGGGTTGAGGGATTTCGGAGAGGTGATGTGATTATCATTCCCTCAATTACTAACAAAATCGGAACCTTCCTGATCCGATTACTCCCTCGCTTTGCGGTGAGACGATTCGTTTATTGGCTCCAGGCGCGGCGCCGGACCGACGGGATTGGAGAAGGAGGATAGATGCACCCTGAAGCCCAGTTAACTTCTAGCCCGTAGCATGGATGCGCCCGGCAAGAAGATTGGCGATGGGACGGGTTATCTCCACTTTTTCGAGTAGAATTTTGGTGATCGCAGCGATGGGCGTTGCGAGAAACATACCTACAATGCCCCAGATTAGCCCGAAGAAAATGAGAGCGGATAAGACGGCTACGGGATGAAGGTCAAGAGAGTCTCCCATGACCTTTGGAGTGAGGAGGTTCCCAATTCCGAATTGAACGAGACCTGGTATTACAATGGCCAGGGTCTTAAGAGTAACACTCAAATCTGGATTGAGAAGAACCACCGGAAGTGGCAGTAGGGTTGCGATCATCGATCCAATACTAGGAATAAAATTGAGTACAAACGCAGAAAATCCAAAAACGAGAGCAAACTCTACTCCAATTAGAGTAAGAGAGGTCCCAACAATCAGACCAGTTGCAGCGGAAATAAGGATCATGTTGATAATATAACGTCGAACCCGGAGCTCTACTTCGCCCCAGATTCCTGCGTTGGGATCTATTCCATCCTTTCTCCCTAGGAACATAAAGATCATGAAAATGAGGACCAGTATCCCTTTAGAAAGAACGTTGATAAGGGCGCTGGCCGTAGATCCCAACATTCCTCCCACAGTATCCTGGAGGTTACGCACAATTGAAGAGGTAAATGCTTGGGGTTGGATGCCGAAACGGTCAAACGGGATGGCTACTATAGCGCTATCAAGAAGTCGCTGAAAACGCTTCTGGTATTCGTCGGCATGAGTCGCCATTTCGCTTGCTGATGCCGAGACGATGAGAGAGAGCAGGAAAAGCAGGAGGCATCCGAGCAGGATCGTGGTCAGAACAGCCAGGAATCGGGGCATTCTGAAGCAATTCCTCTGAAGGTCGATTATTGGTGTGAGTGAATAAGTTAGGAAGATGGCCAGTATAAAGGGAATGAGGACGGGGCGGAGGAAGAAAAGGGCGGTCCCAAGGCAGAAAGCACTGAGAATGAGAAGGCATGTGGTTTGAATTCGACTCTCGTTAATCACGTTACTCATGGTTGATATTTCCTATGTGAATAGAGCATCTGAAGGAATTTGAGGGACCGGGTTACTGGGATTATAATAAAAATACTCCAATAGGTGAATCTGAAAGCACGTGTCAATAGTGACGAAGAACCTGCTCCACATGCAAATCGACAGAGGGCAAATAATGGAAATTGGCACTTCATCATTCCCAATAATTCCATCGCCTGATCTTGTCGATGCTTCTTAACTCTCCCCATTAGTTCCAACTGTGATCAATAATAGAGATGTAGAATTTAGTGTGTCTTAGCCATTATAATTTTGTCACTCTTTCTTTCCTGTTCCGTCGAGTAGAAACTGCGATGCGACCGATGTGTAGAAATTTGCTTCCTGGAGTTTTCCTCTCTTGCGGGCGCCGTTTGCAAAAATCTTACATTTTTCCGTTAGGATTGCCAGCGCGGCGACGTATTCTTCGCCTCTGAGGTACGGAGATTTAAGGATCTTTTCTAGGGCTCTGATTCGGTAACGATCAATGCCCCACTGATGAGAAAGTTGTTCGGAATGGCCATCGAATTTGATAGTGAGAAGGTCAGGTAAATAGAGAATGGGATATCGAACACTTATTCTCAACCACATGTCGTAATCTTCTGCAGCTTGCAAAGAAGCGTCGAACAGACCAATCGTAGCAAAGATATTTCGATGAATAATAACGGTTGATGGAGAGATCATGCAGACCGGTAGACATTCCTTGAAAATGTATCCTCCCGACTTAGCATATCTGGCGGGGGGGGCAACGCGTTTGCCTTTTCGGATCCAGATTTCTCCACTGTGACAGATTAGGTAATCGGGGTTTTGGTTCAGAGCCTCAAATGCAATTTCTAGTTTTTGTGGGAGCCATTCATCGTCGGAGTCGAGGAAGGCAATCCATTCCCCGGCAGCTTTTTTGATTCCTCGATTGCGCGCTTGGCTTACGCCTTGGTTCTCCTGTTCAATCAGGCGGACCGAGGAATATTTTGTTTGGATGAGGTCCCTCGTCCCATCGCTAGAACCATCGTCGACTACAATGATTTCGGAAGGCAAAGCCGTTTGGTTGAGGACCGAATCCAACGCTCGAGGCAGCAGGGAACGCCGGTTGTAAGTCGGGATGATGACAGTAACAGACTCTAGGGATCGATGAGACTTCATCGAATTTCATGTTTTGTTGTAGGCGACCATTAGTCGCTGCCATAGTAGCCAATCCAGAAAGGCTCGAAAATTTATCGCATTAGAACAATCCAATTGTTGTCCTGTCCCTTCTCCAGTTTCCAGTGTTCTAATTACCTTTCCGATAGTTTTGGTATTCCTGTGTTCGCGACTTAATTATCTCCCATCTTTACCTTTTGCCTTATCCATGGTCAATCCTACTTAACACTGCCTTGTGCTTGAATTGCCTCTTGTTTTTCGCCTCTTTGTGGTAATCCACGGACCCTCTATATATCATCGGTTACCCCAGTCCTATCCAAATAGTGATGGCAAGCTGCTTTCCTTGTTTCTGTCCGATCTTGTTCGCTGATGATTCTCCGGGACTTACTGCTTCCCCTTGATTTTTCAATGTCACGAGCATTCTGCCACAACAAGAAGCCTCCGATCGCATCTAGACGAATACAGGGTGCTTGGCAGATTCCAATTGCGCAGAACGCAAATCTTAGTGAAGTTTCCGGTCAAATTATTCAGTATTCAAACGAGTTTAAAGAAAATGTCCCTATCTAGCCAAGATCGATCGGAAAGAAGTGAAATGAAGTTTGGCGAGAGCGTTCGAAAGCGAGCCCTCTCTCTGACCGCCGAGGGAAGAGACGCCAACCAAATCGCTAAGATTCTCTGCGACACCGATGCTGTCGGCCACAACTACGGAATTGGCATCGTCCTCGATGCTGATGGTCGAGCGATGACCTCTTCAGAGACTATCCTTAAATACACTCTAGAAGAGATTGAAGACAGTCGGCGCGGTAACTACCAGAGCTCTACGGCGATCATCGACGATCTCAAAACCGCTGTTTTGAAATGGCAGCGGATTCCAGAAGCCCTTTGGGGTCAATTTCTTCTCTTCCTTCCTTCTGATGCTGGAACTGGTGCTGTTAAGTCGGCTGTTGATCTTGCCCTTAGACTGAATAACAAGGTGATTTCGATTGGCGTAGAGGAGCTAGGGTGGCCGGCCTATTCTGCTATTGCACAAAGTTGTCGTATAGGCTGCCAGAAGTTTCCCACCGACTGTGTTATCGAAAGCGATGAGATCCTCCCCATTTATCAAGCCGGGCCCATGAATACTACAGGTCGAGTGACTGCAGCTTCAGTTCTACGCGAACGAGCTACCGCCGCTGCCGCGAGGAGCTGCCCTGTAATCTTGGATCGGGCCTATCCTGGTTTCGAATTCTCTGGACGATTAGAAGCGAAGGGTTATGACGCCGTCATGAAAATGAGCTACCAACGGCAGATTGCTCCTTTTGTTGGGACGCAAACACCTTTTCTCATCGCCATCAGCCCAACAAAATGCTTCCGAAGCTTTGCCCTTCGGCCAGCTGGAATGCTTCTTGCCTATATTCCCGACGAAGCAACACGCGGCGAAATTTCAACTCTTGCCGCAGTTCTTATGAGGGCCCGTGGTTGTTCTTTTGAACATCCCGTAACCCGAGCCTTCGCTAAGGCCCTAGTATCTGACCTCCCTGCTCTCGAAAGAGAGCATACTCAGGTCCTAAATCGCCTGGCTAAAACCGAAGGCCTCTGGGCGAGTTTAACTCGCAATACTCCCATCGAACATCTTTTCTCCGAATCCTACTCAGGTCTTTTCCGTAATCCCCGATGTCATCAAGATTCTGACATAGTCCTTTACGGCCAACACATCTATCCCGTTTTCACTGATGGAAGATGCCGAATTAACGTTACTGGGTTACCCGGAGCCGAAGAATTACAGCGAGAACACATCGGCGTATTTGCCCGGACCTGCTTCGAGTAAGTAGAGCGATTAAAGAACAGGATTTTGTGTTGTTGTGTATTGTGGGTTTTGTGGGATAAGGTGCCTGATCCTAGTCGGTTGGTGTTGTGGTGCGGCAGTTCCATCACCAAACGGAGTATTGGATTAGGGCTGAATCGTCCAGGAGTCGGCTTGCTGAGAAATAAACAGGAGCACCGTATGCGAGGGAATTTTTCTGCCTTTCCTCACTTATAGTACACGGCGACATGGGCGTGATAAAGAGCGATGATGATCGTGAGCGCGGCCAGGGTTACGTGGAGGAGTATCCATACTGTTCTGTAAGAGTAAGACCAAACAGGAATTCTCAAGCTGGTTGGATTGGCTAATCCCACAACAATATTGATCAAGAAAACCCAGCTGAGTACAGCAAGGTATCCATATCCGAATTCAGTACTGTGGAGATAAAAAAGAATCGGAGCAAAGGTCCCTGTTCTTTGATGGAAGGCCAACAGGCGGAGGAGTTTTTTTCTTCGAATGCGTGCTAGGAAAAGGTACCACTGGTATCCCACAAACAAGAGCAAGCAGGTGCCGGTTGCGTATTTGTATTCGTCCAATGCCTGTAAGCTATGGAGCCAATCACAGTGAAAACCGGCCACATCTTGGACAAAATAAAGTAAAACTAAGGCGATGCCAACCAATCTCCATTTCCATTCGCGCGGCATTCGTTCCGGTGGTCGGCTCGAAAAATTCCCAGACGACAAGAGGCGACGCCCCCGCTCAATTAAAAGCTGGGATCTCCTAATCTGATTCATGGACTAGGCTCATGAATTTGCCTTTTCGGAATCATTCCATCCCCCGTTGAAACTCGATAATAGTTTGCAATGTTATGGGAGAGGCTCGTTCCCCCACCTTGGCTATAAAGACATCTGTGGACGGAAGATAGTAACCATCCGTTGGCCAATTCTTTCCGACCTTGGGCGGATTGGCAAAGGTGGCTACTTTTTCAATGTATTGATCGTAGCTCTCACGAAATCCTATCCGAAGTGCTTGTACCATTGAGATAGCCTCATCGAGGCTAACCGAACTCGCTGGATAAGACCAGGTTGAGGCACCCATGATGTCACCTAGTTTCCAATCGGATTTTGTAGTTTCTGGTTCTTTGTTGTGGCATCTTACGCAGGTCTCAGCGACGGCAACATCCGGAAACATGGCAATTTGAAAACTCGTGTCATCATCATAAAAAAATTGTGGCTCGCCAGTTTCTCTAATTTCCGCAAAGCGGGAGTTCTGAAGGCCGGTGAATTGATTGGCATCGTTGATTGGAAAGTCTGAGCCGAGAAATAGATAGAGGCGCAAGGGACTTCGGCGGAGGCTTTCTGCAGTTTCCCGTAGGAAAAGGGCGGGAAGGGGTCCTGCTTCGAGTTCGGGGTTGCGCCAACTCTTGTTGAATTCCAAACCTCTTTTTTGACCAGCGCCCACAATTTCCTCCGTCCAGAGTTTGCGAACTGTGTCATTTTCTGCTTCTAGGACCTCGAAAACTTTAGAGATTGGGATTGGTCGCGCGGCGTCTAGGGCAGAGTCTTCCGGCGGCGCGTTAACGATTATCAAAACGACGAAACATAGCGTGACTGCAATAGAAATAACGATGGTCTTCCTCATTTATGGCTTGATGGATTACTTGAGGATTTAATTTTTGAAGGGAAAGCAAATTTTTCGAGCGAGTAGGGAGATGGGGCTCCGTTGAAATACTCCCAAATTCGTTGTTCTGAAACGCCATCCTCGATGCGGTGAGGTGTTGTCATCTTATGATTTCCGTGAAAGTCATGGCACTGAAGACAGGTATTCCACAATTCGTCACGAACCAAAATGGCATGGGTGGGGGAGATTGGGTCATTTTTGAGGTCGGTGTCTTTATGGCAGTGGGTGCAATATCCAATAGTCGGGAGGGTTACCCGTTTCCCCCGGTGTTCGGTGTGGCAGGTGATACATTGGTAGACCTTGAACTCTTTCCGAACTGCGGCAAAACGCGGTTCGAGAAAGCGGGAGATTGGGTGTCGGTCGTCCGGGCGTTCGTGACACTCAAGGCAGGACTCGCTGGATACATCTTCGGACCCGAATCCAATAGCGGATTTGCGTAGGCCGAGCCAGTAATGGACGTTGGAACTAAATTCCTGTGCCACTGTACCCTCAATAGGAATATGGCATTCGTGGCAGCTAATTTCTTCATGTCCAGTATTCATAGGACCCTTGGCAACCCACTTGTTCTGCTCTGGGAAAGAGAGAAGAGAAGTAAACAGAATACCAAGAGAAATCCCCAGAAACACCCCTAAATAGCGTCGCTTTTTCGTTCCTTTTAAATAGTCTGAAATGATTGATTTGATTCTCAAAATTTAGTTCGAAACATTAAATTTCGAGACCTCCTTAATTATTACTCGCGGTCATAAAATCGGAAATATTAATGGGATTTCTGTACAACAAGGAAGCAGCTTTCGAGTTTGGTATCGTTCAAATGGTCTTCCCAAGGTTGCAAATTTGGTTTTGCGCACAACATGGCGTCCATCATACCATAACGGTGCTTCCCAAATCATTCGATCAACCACTCATCATCGAGATCTTTGTTTGGCTGTAAGGAAGATAAGCTTATATCAAATTTGCGTCTTATCTTGTTCTTGTGGTCACGTACCTGAAGAGAAATGGTTGGATCTTCCTTTTCCCAGTCAATGACAATGAAACCGAAACCAAGATCTTTGTAGAACGAGCCAATCCTATAACGGTTTTTCTCCGCTTTGAGCCTTGTCGCAGAAATGTTCATTCCACTGGAGGTAAAGTCAATTAATGGATAATGCACGGTCTCGTCATTCACTATTGAAATCTCATGGAAATGCCGGTCCCCTGAAAGCAGGATTATACCACCTTTTTGGCTCGCACGAATTAAATCCAAGAGCCGCTGGCGGCTGCGGGGGAAATTTCCCCAGTTTTCGAACGTCTGATCGAACGCGAGTATCTGAGTTCCCGAACAGATAAAGATTAACTGAGCGGTGGAAGCTTGCAGCTCCGACCGGAGGAATTCCCATTGGCTTTCTCCCAGAATATCTGACTCTGGTCCTGGGATGTCAGCGAAATAGCGGTTGTCGAGGAGGATGAACTTCAACTGCTTTCCTTTTGGACCAAAGGTATGGCTAGTAAAGACCCCTTCGCGGGTACGGCGAGGCGAGTCATCCGGTTCTTCGAGAAAATCGAGCAGAAGCTGCTGACTTTCTCGTTTTTTCGGGTACCACCTCCCCGAGTTGTTTTCTCCATAGTCATGGTCGTCCCAAACACCTATAATTGGTACAGTTTCTCGAAATCTGGCATATCGAACATGGTTGAACTGACTTGCGTAGATGTTTCTCATTCTAGCCATATCTTCTGTATCGCAATAGACGTTGTCTCCGAGCCACACCCAGAGCTCGACTTTGGCATCTGTAAGTACATCCCAGTACGGCTGTGGTTTTTCCTGGTCGTTACAAGAGCCGATACCGATAAGAGAGACTGGTTCGGCTGTCTGATAAGGAAAATAGGCGGATGCTGACTCTGCTTCGAGTGCCAGTACAACAATGATCATGAGTCGATATTTCTTAAAAAACATGGCTAACTTGGATAGCATTAGATTTCCCTCATCAATTCACGCGTTTGTTTAATGAATCTGAGACGCCGTTGCTCTCGAGAACAAACAAATTGTCCTGTGGAAATTGCATAAGGATCTTAACTAAGGTTGAGCATTAAAAGACGGATATCACTACTGGGGCCCATGTGGCTCGTATCCATTATTTCACGAGTGATCGCTGGCTTCCTCCGATTCTCACTTTCTCTAGCATTGAAAAGAATTTAAACCGAATAGGCAACTGAACCATCACTCCTAAGTAGGGTTTTTGCCGCATTCATCGGAATGTAAGGAGTCTGTTCAACAAGGCGATCGTCTAATTCTACTCCTAGCCCAGGTGTTGAAGATATCGGCATGTATCCTCCAACTCTCTTCCAGCTGCTTTTGAAGACAGCTTGGTCTTCGCTTTCATCTGCCTTGGTGTACTCCTGAGTAACAAAATTGGGGATACAGGTGTCCAGATGGTAAGATGCTGCGCTAATCAGTGGGCCTAGAAAATTGTGTGTTACTACAGCACAGTGATAGGCCTCGGCGATTGCAGCAATCTTTTTACAATGGGTCAACCCGCCAGCAAGAGCGACATCCGGGCGGACATATTGGGGACCTCCTCGGGTTAGCAATTCACTGAATTCCCATATTGTGCAAAGCCGCTCGCCGTTACCGACAGGAACGTTGATACGCCGAGCGATGTCGGATTGAGCAGTGATGCTGTCAATCTGGATAGGATCCTCCAGGAAATATAGGTTGAACTCATTCAGGGCCTCGGCTACGGTGACTGCAGTGAGGGGCGTGAGTTTGCGGTGGATTTCGATGATTAAGTCCAGATCTGGACCACCTCCTTCACGGGCAGCAGCAGTAAGGTCTCTAGCCGTTTTGACCAATCGATCTACCGCCATGTTTTGATAGTCTCCAACTAAAGGGTCAAACTTTAGAGCAGTAAAACCTTCTTCGACCGCTTCCCTAGCTACCTTGAGCATGCCCTCAGGAGTGCTGCTTCCATTCATTAAGTGCAGGCGTAACTTATCGCGGCAGTTTCCTCCTAAAAGTTCCCAGATGGGAACGTTGAAGTGCTTACCTTTGATATCCCACAGGGCCATATCTATCGCGCTTACGGCCCCGGATATAGCAGTTCCCCTAAATGGAGACATTCGATAAAGATATTGCCAATGGTGCTCGATACGTAGCGGGTCTTGCCCAATGAGGTAGTCCTTGAATTTGTCGACGATTCGCTCGACCGCTTCGGGATAACCCCAGCAAGCTGTTTTACCTAATCCATGGAGGCCACTATCGGTATGAATTCGAACGACATATCCGTTGCCCATAAAAATGGGCTCGATTTTTTCTATATTCATGGGATGTTTTAGCCTTAAATTCGCAAGAAATTTCAAGATTAAAAACGAATTAAAAAAATGTCTAAATTACGATTTGCCGCATCGGTTGAGCGACGGGTTGCCTTTGTAACTGGTGGTGCTCGAGGTTTGGGGCGTGCCTGTGCGCTCCGAATTGCTGAAGAGGGAAGGGATATCGCGATTATTGATATTCTTGAGGAAGAGGCTAATGATGCCGTGAAAGCTGTTAAAGACTTCGGTCAAAAGGCTATCTTTATCCGAGCTGATGTCAGCAAAGAAGCACAGGTTCGAGCGGCGGTTTCGAAGACCGTCGAGATCTTTGGGCGCTTGGATATTCTTGTTTGTTGTGCCGGAATACTAGGCCTAGAAGCACCTTTTCTTGAGCAATCCTCCTCCGATTTCGACAAGGTGATGAAGATTAATCTCTACGGCAGCTACTATGCTCATCAAGCGGTGTTGCCCCATATGCTAAAACGGGGCTGGGGTCGGTGTGCCAGTATCACATCGGGAGCGAGGCGTGCGGCGTCCAATCAGGTCCCGTATGGTGTTTCGAAAGGGGCGCTCCATTCTTTTATAGGCGCTTTAGGAAATCCCTATGCGCGCCAGGGGGTTTTTGTCAATGGAGTGGAACCGGGACGCGCGCTCACCGATATGGTAGTCCCGCGATTTTCAAAGAGATTTTTATCTGACCCGGGCAATCCTTTGGGACGTTATTCCGATGCCGAAGAGGTGGCTGAAGTAGTTGAATTTTTGTGCTCCGAACGCAACACCTATACTACTGGTTCAGTGTGGAGCGTCAAAGGCTCGACTGGGTAAAATCTTGGAAACTCTAGGATCGAACAAGCGCTCCTAATCAAACAGAACGAGACAATTTTCTTTTCCAGTGTTTACTGGGACCTTTTCCTATCACCAAGAAACTTCCCTTTTAACACTATCTAAGATTAACCTTTCCTATGCATGAAGTGAGAATCCTATCTTGAAGGACGATAATCAGCTCCAATTGTCTGTTGCCACCACTTTGGAATTTGCGGCAATCAAGGGTGGAGTTCTCGGGCTTTCATCTTTTGGTCGATTTTCCTGAGTCGCAAATGGCCCGGGGACTTTTGCATGGCATTTAAGTTGCGGATTAGGTAATTTTGCTTGCCCGTTTTGACCGGCAGACCCAACAATTAAAAGAATCTAAATTAAGGAAATGATCGAAATCGAATTGATGCCGGAGGAGAATAAGGTAGCTGTTACCATCGATGGTGCGCTTTTTACGGAATACCGTTACGGACACTACGTCTGTCGGCCGTTCTTCTATCCCGTTTTGACTAGTGATAGGCAGCATCTCACTCGAAGGTATCCTATGGAATCCGTAGAGGGTGAAACTCAAGACCACTACCACCACCGTGGTGTGTATGTGGCTCATGGGCTTGTTAATGGATTTGATCTGTGGTCAGAGTCTACCGACCACGGTTCCATGTTGCAGTGTGGCGAACCGGTAGTGTCAAGTAATGGAGAGATTGCCACAATCGAAGGTCGAATCGATTGGGTTGGCCCTGAAGGGCAGAAGATTCTGCAGGAGCAACGCAGCATCCAGATTCGCCCAGAGGAGGATTTCCGTATTATAGATCATCAAAGCGAAGTTTGGGCAAAGTATGGTAATGTGTCCTTTGGAGATACTAAAGAGGGTGGCCTATTTTCGATTCGGGTGCCAACCTCTATGGATGCCAAAGACAAGGGGCGAATTGAGAATTCCGAGGGTCTGCTCTATGATAGTGGTAGAGCAGAAGAGGTTACATGGGGCAAACAAGCTGTTTGGGTCGACTATTCTGGTCCGTTGGCAAACGGTGACGAGTGGGGCCATACCGTAATCGACCATAAGGATAATCCACGGCATCCGACCTATTGGCATGTGCGAGGCTACGGCCTCTTCACTGCTAATCCTTTCGGGGTCCACGATTTCAAAGGTGATAAGAGCATCGATGAAAGCATGACCATTCTCGATGGGGATAAAAAGATCTTCCGCTACCGTTGGATTGTTCATCCAGGGCGCGGAGTGATCAACCCGCGTGTAACTGAGTTGATTGACGAATTTCTAGAGGCTTGACAATTATAAAGGTCGTTCCCGTTTCCCTATCTTCTCTTGGGTTGGGTACTGTACTAAATTAGGGAAAACTTGTTGCCCAATCCTTTTCTAGGCTAGGATACAAGTTCCTGAATCACCACCAGTATCGCCGAGAATCCTTAGATGTGTGAATTCATCTAAAATTAGACGCAGATGGTTTTTATTGGTACGGAAAGAGATTATGGATGTTCTAATCGAAGCTTTTTTAACTCTCAGACTGTGTAAGACGAATAGCCCTTGTGCCTCCTAAATAGCTAGCGCAACTCCCGTTCCCCCTTCATCAGGTGGAAGGTATTCAATTCGCCGTAGAAAGCGTTCTCCAAAATCATAATTCGGCTGACCAGAAACGAAACGCCAGAGGCGGACACGACGCATCATTTCGTAGCGGTGTTCATTGCCTTCCCAGCCGTGGTTAGTCGATAGAATTTCTGCGATTTTCGGATCATCCAGATCGGAGGTGTCGAAATTGCGAATCTGAGGTCGCGTTGGGTTGAGTCGCAACTTGTACATGAAACGGTCTCGACGCGTGTGATTGCTACGGGCCCCGTGCCAAACGCGAGTGTTCCAAACATACATGGAGCCGGCATTGCATGATGCCCAGACCTTGCCCCGCATATGCTGGTAGAAAGTGATTTCACTGGTACGCACATTGCGAAACTGTGTGCCTGGTATCAGAAATGTGCCCCCCATCTCGTCCGGTGTATCAGCAGGAAAAAAGGAGAGCTGGATATCGAAGTAATTTTCGCGAAAATCAATCACCGAGTCCTGATGAGTATTGGGGCCATACATCTTTTTCGCTCCCACGAAATGAGCAGCGTGGTGATCATAAAGGGGACGTGGCCCAACTAGGGAATCGATCAGACCTTTAACCTTCGGTAGCCGGAAGGCGTCGCCCAGAGCTGTACCTTTTGGCCAAGTTTCTTCAAAGGGTGTGCCAACGGTGTAGTACCCGCGCTTCTTTTTTGCCATTTCGACCAAACAGGCTTTGCACAGCTTTTTCGGTATCATGCTATCAAATTTAAGATAGCCAGATGCCACGAATTGAGCCATCTGTTTCGAATTTATTAAATACTTGTTCACTTTTTTAATTTGGCTTTTTCGTCTTGCAGTTCGCGGTTTTTAGCTAGCACTGTTTGGTAGGGAAGGGGACCATCTTCGTAGGCATCATCTGCAGAGCGAGGCTTGACTTCCGACATTTGGATGACTTGCCATCCATCCCTCATGGCCTCCATGGCATTGAGATAGGGTGGATCCGCCTCATCCGCAAGGTCGCTTATCCGGATACCCTTGGAGGCCTCGTAACGAGACCAACCAATTGCATCCGAGTCAAGTCCTGGTGTAGTTTGGAACAGAACGAGAATATCTTGTACCAGGGGCATCTTTCTACTCTTAAATACGAACGATTCTAAGATATCTGATCAAAAATGTCTATTAGAAGCCACCAGAACAGTGGAACTCTCCAGACCTTCGATTTCAGACACGATTGTGAATTACAACGCAAGTTGCAACAGGTTTCCTCCTTTCTATTTGCTATGTGTTTGTTATCTAGTGTCGAAGATGCCAGACAGGAACCCCAAGATCGGAGCTGGACGGAGCCTCTAGAGCTCTAAACAATGTTGACGTAAAGGTCGCGCAACATTGGCCTGTATCGGCCCTAGTGCAAATTAATAAAGAAGAGGCTAAGAGAAATTTCGATAGGGTCATGCATATTCAAGCCTCTGATAACTAGTGAAATATACTAATGAATTATCAGAAAGGGATAAATACTGATTTCGGTTATTTATTCTTTGAGTCCTGAACAACCAAGACATTTCCAGCGGCTCTCTGCGGTGTCACGGAACAGGAGGGATGAGATAGTTCCCGGTTCCATGGAATTACTAAGCTAATCGTAGTTACTGCTGATATGGTTACCCATCAGGCGTAGTTGGCGAGGCGAGGATTGCTCTAGGATTTGTTTGTCGAATTGGAACTTATTAAGATAGGGTGGATATTTCTGAGTGATCATACGTTGGGCGTAATGGACCTGAAGGAGGTATCGAGTACGTCCGCTTGTATTAGGAGTACCTCGGTGCCACACTTCACAGCGAAAGACGATGCAGTCACCAGCATTGCAGAGAATGCTCTGTTCACCAGTTCCATTGAATTTTGTTTCTCCTTCTCTGGGCTGACGTCCGGATCGATGGCTGCCGGGCACGAAATTTGTTGGCCCCAATTCCTCGGTCAGGTCGTCGAGATAATAATGTGCGGTGGTAATATAGATTGGGATCTTGATCTCCGGCATTTTCATCACGGATTCTGGCAAAGTCAGTGGTTGCCAGTCGGTATGGAGTTTTTGCGGTGGTCGGCCTGTTCCTGTCATCCAGGCTGTCATCCCGATGCAGTGGCAATCATCTCCATGCACCATCTCGATAAGGTCGATGATCTCGGGTCGGTCTAGGTAAGAAAGGAAGATTGGGTCTCGGTTAAAGACATTGTTGATACTCTTGTTGAGAAAGGGTTGTTCAGGAGGTTCGGTATGCCTGTCGAAACTTTCCTCTATCGCGGTCAACCGATCCATTGCCGCACGCAAATCTGAGATTTCTGAATTTCTAAGAACTTTGGGGAAGTAGGCGAAACCTTCCTCCTCCATCGCCTGAACATAATCCGCTAGATTTTCTCTTGGGGACAGGGGTAACGACGTTTCCATAGGATTTTGAATTCTTCCGGAAGGAACTTAAGGAGTCCAGTTTTAATCAATTTTGAAATGTAGGATTACAGTGGTCCAGTCTCCGTCTTCGTTTCGACCAAGACGGTTGACCTATTTTAGTTCTCTGATATAAGTATGTATTAACAATGAGTGTATCACTGGGTACAGAGCAGCCCCTTTATAAATATCACTTTCAGCCTGAAGACCACTCCGAGGCTATCAGTTGTCTTTTAGAGAATGGGTTCTGCGTTATTCGCTGTTTGATTGGGGAAGGGGTGATCCAGGCCCTTAAAGACTCCATTGACGAGCACCTGGATCAAGATCGGACACTTCCTTTGGCCTCTAATCGGTATCACGTTGCTTTTGTAGAGGTTTGTGAAACTCTCTGGAACTTAGTCGACAATGGTCCTTATTGGGATTTTATCTGCGCAGTTCACGGTACGTCCAATCTGTGCCTCCATCGTTCGGCAGCGATTCTCCGGACGGCTGGAGAATCAATGGGTAAGTGGCACAGCGATTTTCGTGGAGACATTAAAAATCCAAGAAATGTTAACGAGGTGCTAAATCGATTTCCTATACCCAGTGGGCTCTGGTTTTACCTGAATGGCAGCCACCCAGATCGGGGTGGCATTGCAGTGATCGAGAAGTCCCATTTACCTGGTTGGAAACCGCTTGGCTATGAGTTCTCCCCAGAGGGGGGCATTTACCGAATTGGGGAAGATGAAAACAAAGTTTGTAGTGACATGGATGTGCCAGGGTGCGTAGCGATTAGGGCGGAGCCAGGAGATTTAATCTGCTTTGCGGATCGGACCTATCATGCAAATATGACAACGAATGAACGTCGCTATTCCTGTGGGATCGGCTGGCGCCCTAAGAGTTATCGGGTCATAGCTCCGTGGCCTTTAACGAAGTCCGCAATCACAATGATTGATCGACTTCCCGAGCGTCTGAAGACCTACACCGAGGGTTACACGGGACTGGATACGAATTGGAAGGGAAGTGGGTGAAACTTTGGAATATCGGCGCCGTTTAATAACGGGAGTTTGAATGGTTGGGATGTAGAAGATGTCGAGAAGGCTGTGAACAATAAGCAAATGTATTCAAGTAATTTCCTTCATTGTAGCTTGGCTCAATGACCGAGTTCTGACATTTCTATGCTAGAAGGCGGAAAATAATGGCAACTGAAGAAAGAGTACTCTGTTTCAAGAGAAAGTTATTTGATCAATTGGGGGAGTTTCAGGGAATTTGCCTTGATGTAGAAAGATACCTGCCTGTTATAACTTCATCGAATAATCTTTGCTACCTTAATCGGAGTGATGCTGAAGTTGACAGGTCCTTTAAGCAACTGATTCCTTACGTTTTGATTTTCTGGGGAAGAAAAATACTGCGCTATAGGCGCGGTAAAAAGGGGCAAGAGTCACGATTGCATGGTCTCTATTCCATAGGGATTGGCGGACATATTTCAGAGGACGATCACGGGTTGTTTTCTAGCGACCAGGGTTACCAAGAAGGCATGCGGCGTGAGCTCATGGAAGAGGTGGCGATTGGTGAAGTTAAGGATGCTGCTGTTGGACTTATTAACGATGATGATACCGATGTAGGTGCCGTTCATTTTGGAGTCGTTCACGTCTTGACGATTCCTGATCCCAAAGTCGCGCGTGGTCGTGATGGGATTACTGGGCTGGAGTTTGTTTCCTTGGATAGGGCGGTGAGTGAGATTTCTAGCTATGAGTCATGGTCGCAGATCTGCATTGAAAATATCGATAAGCTCCTATCGAGAGCTGCAGACAGGGGAATCGATGTTCTTGGGCAGTTGTTGATCTAGGAGAGTCAGATCGAACTATTACTCGATCGCGAGCTATTGCTAATTTGTCTCATCATGTCCTTCGAGGACCGTGTTTCCCTCTCGTACTTTCTCAGGTGTTCTGATTTCCACCGAACCCTCGGCTAATGGTAGGCCATAGAGTTTTCTGAAGGCGATGCCGATATCGTTGAAAATAAGGGCCACAGTGGGAACAAGAATCAAAGTTATGAAGGTCGCGAAGAGTACTCCCCACCCTAATGAGATACCCATGGGTACCATGAACTGTGCTTGCCGGCTCTCTTCGAACATGAGTGGCATCAGGCCTACGAAGGTAGTTAAGGAAGTTAATATTACAGGACGGAAGCGCCGCGCTCCGGCGAGGCGGACTGCCTCTGGCAGTGACATTCCCTCGCGTCGCTGCCTATTCACAAAATCTACTAATACTAGACTGTCGTTAACAACTACGCCAGACAGGGCGAGCATACCGAGGACAGACATCATGCTAATAACATGATTTTGCGAGGGGAATAAGGACATGATGACATGCCCTAAAATGGAGCCAACAACCCCGAAAGGTATGACCGACATGATAATTAAAGGCTGGCTGTAACTTTTGAACGGGATTGCTAATAGGACGTAAATAAGGACGAGGACAAATATTATTCCACGTTGGAATTCTACAAAATTATCACGGACTTCGCGCGCCCTCCCTCTAAGCCCATACTCTAGACCTGGGTATCTTCCAAAGAGTTCTGGAAGATAGTTTTCTTCAATTTCGGTCTGGATGGTTTCGACATCTACTTCATCTTCGTCTGCATCCGCCCTCACTTCAATGACTCGTTTGCGGTCGACACGGAGAATCGAAGGCGGACTCTTGCCGGGTACGATCTCAGCAACGGTCTCAAATGGCACTTCTGTCCCGTTGCCGGTTCGTATCATCATAGTATGGAGACTGGCTATAGATTTCCGTTGCTTTTCAGGGTAACGTACCATTACCCGTACGTCATCGCGACCCCTCTGGATCCGTTGTGCTTCAGAACCAAAGAAAGCCTGTCGAACTTGCCTGGCTAACTGCGTAGCTGTTACCCCTAAGTGCTCTGCCTCGCGCTTCAATTTCAATTCAAATTCATCGGTTGCCCGGTCGAAGGAGTCCTCGATGTCATAGAGTCCATTATAGGTTGCCAGCTTCTTCTGGAGCTCGTTTGATGCCGTTTTCAAATCTTCTACGTTTGGACCGATAAGTGTAAAAGAGAGTGCCGAGCCGCTCCTCCAACCAAAGGAAAAGCTGAGTTGTTCCGCCTCTGGAATTGGCGGTACGCGGTTTCGCAGAGCCATTGTCAACTGCATGCTGCCGTAGTTTATACCGCTCTGCTCTGTGGGAATCATCTCCACGATCACCTCCCCTTTTTCCGCTACACCGGCATTGTTTCTGGACCTAGAACGGCCTTGGAAAGGGTGACCTCCAGTAGCCGCGAAGATGTTTTTAATTATCTTGCGTCCGTGTTCCTCTTCTAGCTCCTTCTCTAAGGAAAGGGCCGCAGACTCAATTTTTTCAATATGCCCATTGGTGGTTTCAAAGGTCGTCCCCGGTGGCATAATCAAGGAAATACTCACCGTATCCCGTGGTATGCGCGGGAAATTTCTCCAAGCAATTCTCCCACTTAGGATAAGGCAAATGAAGATAAGCAATATTGCTAAAAAGGTAGCTAGAGTTGCATAGCGGTAGTTAAGGCAGCAATGCAATGTCGGCCGATAGATTTTATCCACGAAGTTCTCCAAACCATTGGCAAAAAGTCGCTGAAAGCGAATGAGGGCATTCAGATTCGTCGTCCCTTCTCTCAGGTTTTTGCAATGTTTTAGGTGGGCAGGAAGAATCAGCTTTGATTCCACTAAGGAAAATATTAGAACGGGTATTACTACGATGGGTATCTGTTTGAAAAAAGTCCCGCGTATACCGGTCATGGCCGCGAGTGGATAGAACGCAACCATAGTAGTGAGGATACCGAATGTTACGGGAATGGCCACTTCCTGCGTGCCTCTTATAGAAGCAGTTAGGGAATCTTCCCCACGTTGCATGTGTTGAAATACGTTCTCGCCAGTTACGATGGCATCATCTACCACGATTCCCAAAACCAAGATAAAGGAAAAAAGAGTGATAAGATTTAGAGAAACCCCTAGCAGTGGGAGAAGCATGAAGGCACCAGAGAAGGCTATAGGTATTCCCCATGCTACCCAAAAAGCTAACATCGGTCGGAGAAATAGAGCCAGTACTAACATGACGAGGATGAATCCAAAGGTGGCACTACCCTTGAGTGTCAGCAGACGTTGCTGGATGCGTTCTGAATCGTCGTCCCAGTAATCAATTACGACTCTCGAAGGCAGCGTTTCGCGAATGCCGCTTATATAATTTCTAACCGAATGGCCGATCTCGATAGCGTCTTGATTTCCTGATCGGTAGACATTGATTCCAATAGCTCGACGACCGTTAAATCGAGCTACGATCGGGGTCTCGTCAAAACCGTCCGTTACAGAAGCAATATCTCCAACCGAAATACGTGTGCCGTCTTCTCTAGTTAGAACTACGATGCGAGAGAATTCTTCGGTGGTATAGGCCTGCTCATTTGTTCGCAAGAGGATGCTTCCGCCCTCGGCCATAATCCTCCCTGCCGAAAGATTGATGGAGGAATTCCGAATTGACTGGACAACTGAATCAAAGGTCAGTCCGTACCGTTTCAAAGTTATTTCCGAAACCTCAAGACCGATTTCGTAAGGCCGTACCGCTTGTAGTGAGGCCAGGGAAATATTAGGTAACGACATTAATTCGTCGCGGAGGCGCTCTCCGAGACGCTTCAGGTGCATCTCACTCATGTCAGCGGCGAGAACTACGGTGATCACACGTTCCTGATAGTCTACCAAGGAAACTTGGGGGCGTTCCGCGTCAACCGGGAAGTTGGGAATTGCATCAATCAAGTTCTTTATCTCATCGAGCGTCTTTCCCAGGTCGTAACCATCCTCGATTTCGATGGACACAGTACCGGAATTTGATGAAGCACGACTCTCAATCTCCTTAATGCCTTGGACACTGTAGATTGCTTCCTCAATACGCGTGAGAATCGCCTTTTCGACTTCCGTAGGAGTTGACCCTCGATAGGGGACGGCGACTACGACCCTCCGCAGAGGAAAATCGGGAAATTCCCGCAGTACGATCTTGTAAACTGCCGCATAGACTCCTAATGCCAGGATGGCAACCATCAGCAGATTGGCGGCTACCCCGTTACGGGCAAACCATTCAATGATGCTTTTCATATTCCTATCATCTCATTCTGCTTGGTCTTTGTCCTTGTTTGCTAGAAAGGTTGATCCCTTGGCTTTTAGCCCAATCTCTTATTTCTCTCGTCGCAAGTTGGATCCCTTGTAGATCGCCTTTGCTGACAGCCTCGTCTAGCTTCTGTTTAAGATTTTCGGGCAAGGCCTTGTCCGCGGGAATTTTTGCCATCAAGTGAGCAACAAGGGATCCATGTCCCCTATCCATAATCGGCTTCTGTCTTGCCGGTTCGATCACATTGGTATCCATCAAGGAGTCACCGTTTTGCGCAAAGTCTTCTTGTTCTTTCGCGAGGACTGGGAGCCCCTCAAGCACTAGAGGGAGGTCTGTCAGGTTCAGGAGATCACCTGCAGTAATTCCTTCCCCAACCACGATGTGCTCATCATCATGCCAAAGGATCTCCACGTCCGTTCGTCTCAAACGGTTCTCGTTGTCCACTGTTAGCACATATTGATTTTCTTTTAAGAGTTTTCGTGGCAGGACGAATACTTCCGTTATGGTTTTCCCAGTAATCTCAGCCAACACAAATGTTCCCACTTTAAGGGGCGGTTTTTTGCTCTCTGTTCGACCATATGGATTACTTATTTGGGCGATGACGAATAATTGTCGGCTGCGTGTGTCGATGGCCCCCTCGGCCCGCACAACACGACCTTCCCATTGATAGGTGGCACCAGCCGAAGTGTGTCTCAAAAAAACCACAGGGCTATCAGGGAAATCCGGATTCTCTCCCCGATAGACTTCTTCGAGGTTGAGATATCGAAGTTGATTCTCCGTCAGTGGCAGACGTACTTCGGCAAAATCTACCGCGTAAATACGAGCCAGTTGGATTCCCTGCGAAACGAATTGACCAACATCTACATTTTTCTGTAGCACCCGCCCGGCGAAGGGCGCACGTATACTAGTCCTCTCAAGATTTTTCCTAGCGGTTGCCACTCTTGATTGAGCTGCAGCTACCTTTGCCTTCGCCAATTGATAATACGGTTCTCGTCGTGCAAGAGATGAAGGTGTACCCAGGTTTAATCTTTCGAGATCCAATTGGGCTTGTTCGTAGCGGGCCTTTTCTTCCTCTAATTCGAGTTCTCTCTGAATTAGAGTCGACTCTGCCACAGTCAATTCCATCGCATAGTCACTGGGATCGATTTTCAATAGTATATCACCTTCCTCGAAGAATCCTCCTTCCCTGAAGCTGGGGGATATGGATATAATCCGACCTCGGACTTCAGTTGCCAACGCACTTTGCGTTCGTGCCCTTACCGTGCCCTGAGACTTCAGAATTACGGTGTACTCCCTTGGCTTTGCGACTAGAACATCAACTTCCGGGGTTGTCGAACGGGTAGGGCGCTGCCGGGGTTCGGGTTTTGTCGCAATCAGGTACCACCCCATGGATATGGCGATCCCGAGAATCAAAAACGGCAATGAAATCCTAATAACTCTCATCACTTAACTCTAAACCGAAAATACAGTAGGGCTGGGCTTTTAATAAGAGCGCAAATCTTTAGTTCGGCCCTTTTGTAACTATGGTAATTGAAATTGGTCATTTGCGTGTGCATGTAAATATTGAGGGACGAAGTTGAGGATCTGAGAATTCTCTGAAGGGGGATGCTGTAGGGAAATATCCTAGCTAAGGAAGGGTTGCCGATGGTGTACTGAATTGCTACTGTATCAGGTAAGCGAGTAGGATAGGGAACGACGCTTCCAATGTGGGCGGGGTTGTGTCTTGTAGTAGAAGGTCTTTGGCGAATATCGGGTCAATCTCGGATTGCTGAGAAGTTGGAATAGTCGCTGAAATTCCAGGTTAACTCAGAGTCTGAAAAGGTTCCCACTTTTCTCCTGCCTCTACTGCTTGCCGTTCCAGCTCTCCTCGCCATCCCACTAGCTCACCACCCTTAATACGTTCGATGTCGAACTCCGTGTACCGATCTTCAAGTGTTTCACCTAGCTTCTGTTTTTCTGCCCAGCGATCCCAGGCAATTTTCATCCATTTGTGAGGTAAGGCTTCTCGAACCGCCGGGTCGAGTTGCCAGGCGTATCGTGCATCTGCTACCATGGGTTCTTTGGTGTTGGGATCCTCCCATTTAGACCAACCAATAGATAAAGTGTTCCGCTCCTGTTCGGGAACCGTGTGTCCTGTATGAATGTTAGAGCCGATACGAATTAGTGCTTCACCTGCTTTTAGGCGGATCGCCACTTGATCCGGGAGAGGATCTATTCCGTTCCAACTAGGTGTGTATGGCACCCCCATATCCTTCATCTTTTTGGGAAGGAGAACGTCATGTTCGAAGGGTGTTCGCCATCTTTTATGGCTGCCTGGAACTAGCTCGTGACACTCTTCGTCAACCAAAGCCAAAAAAAGGCTCACTCCATTCCGTTCCTGTAGAGACTTTGCATTCTTTTCCTGAATTTCTTTCCAACGGATTTTTTCTACTTCTTCCGAATAGTCGTCGAGCGTTGATCCTCGGTCAACTCGTTGTGCTCTATGAGGCTCGCCAGTACCCCACCAGGTTGCATCACGGTGCCAGCCTAGTTTGTGCTCATTTTTGCGCGGATTACACCATAAAAGCATAGCAGTCATCTCCAATTCATGGGGCTTAAGGTCGCACCAGGAATCGACAAAATTCAAAAAATCTGGCGATCCAAGGAACTGTGCGAAGCACGGTTCCCCAAAGGCTGGGTGGATGAGTCCCCGGATAGCCCAAGCTTCGTCCGCTTTCGCTCGATGGACATAGCCTTTTGAACAATCGAGTTTACTGTAACCGTATTCTGGAGCACATGCCTCAGTGATCCGACGACCAGCTTCGCGGAGGACGGGAATCCATGGATTCCCGACAAAATCTGTGATTATTACAAACCCATGCTCCTCTAAATGAGCTAGTCGCTGTGAAGTTGCCCCAGGCGCAGCAAGTCCGGGCATAGAATCGGCGAAAGCAGTGGAGTGGTAATTGATACGAGAGGTAACAGAGGAGGAATCTTGAAACACACCTGATTTCTGCCTCGAGCTCATATTTTAAACCTAGGAAAGTTGGATAATATGGTCAAGGATCTTAACGAATTATGATGACACATGAAAGTATCGGCTAAATAATACCAATGAGAATTGGACCCTAATATCTCTCTCTGGTCCCCCTTCGCTTGACCCAGTACCCAAAAAATTACTTTATCGTAAAGAGTTCTCTGCAATTAACTCAGGAATCAGGATTAGAAGTGGAGTCCCTTTAAGCTGGGATAAAGTCCTGGAACAGAGATCCTTCAGCGTCGAAGATTTATGTAAGCATCATCAAACAAGGAGCCTATTCATGACTGACTCAACCCGAAAGAATATTCAACCAGATGACCTAAGGAGATTTTGTACTGCTGCTATGGTCGAAGCCGGTCTCAGCGAAGAGGACGCCGCGCTTAGTTCCAACGTCTTCGTAAAAACTGATACATGGGGTACTTTCACTCATGGTACAAGGCAGATACGGGGGCTGATGAAGAATGCTCGTCGCGGCCGACTGGTTGTGAAAGCCAGGGAGAAAATTGTGAATGAAGGACCGTCTTGGGCTATTATTGATGCCTGTGACGGGATGCCTCCATCCATTTGTTGCCGTGCCATTCAGTTGGCCGTAAAAAAAGCCCAAGATAGCGGCATGTGTTACATCGGTATTCGAGGAAGTAGCCATTACGGTGCTGCTGGATTTTATGCCAATCTAATTGCCGAAAACGGGATGATTGGTCTATCTATGTGCAACGTAGAACCCTGCATGACCGTGCCGGGAGGGAAGAGCAAAATTCTGGGGACTAATCCGATAGCCTATGCTGCTCCCACGGGTACAGATCGTACAATTATGCTGGATATTGCTACCAGTGCAGTTGCGGCCACAAAAATATTCGCAGCTAAGAATGAAGGTCGAGACATACCGGATACATGGCTGGTGGATGAGGATGGAATCCCCACTACCAATCCCAACGAGTTTCCGGAAAAAGGGGCGCAACTTCCCATGGCTGGTCACAAAGGATACGGGTTGGCGGTGTTAGTGGAGTTGCTAACTGCAACCCTTTCGGGCGCGGCAATGATGAGTGGAGTTCAGAGTTGGGTTGCGGATACTGATGAGTCATCTAATCAGGGGCACGCTTTCCTAGCCATTAACGTTGGATCCATGATGCCGCTTGCCGAATTTTGTGCCCGGATTGCCTCCTTGAGTGACGAGATAAAGGGAGCTTCCATGGCTAAGGGGGGAAGGATCTTTTTGCCGGGTGAAATCGAGTGGAACAATCGCGAGAAAGCCCTTATCGAAGGCATTTCGATGCCTGAGGATGTTTTGATCAGTTTGCGGGGTCTGGCCGAAGACAGCGGGATAAACCCCGCTGATTTCAATTTGGATCTGGGTTAAAAATTCGGACATTCCTCTTTGAGACGTTGCCCAAAGATCTTTGCTTATCCGGGGTTTAATGTCATGGGGTCAACGCTGATCCGACCTCTAGAAAAACCGATTGCAATAGAGGGATTGCCTTGAAGTAGAGCTGCAGCGATTCGGCACGCTCTCGTTTAACCTTGGCTAACCGGGACGATTGAATAGTCCGGTATTGAACGCATTGGGATCTTCCCTTCTTCGCGCTACTCAGGCGGGTTAAATCTGTGCTAGCTCTTCCATATTAGAGGCTTAAAGAGCCTTCCTTTTCTAAGGATGACACAGTGTAAGTATGAGAAATGGATCTTTCCAGGACGGGGTCATATATTTCAAAGTGAAAATCGGATGGGAAGGTGACCTCACTTAAAGTTGACTGGCCCTGATAAATACGAGGTGGAACAGATGGCAGTACATCGCCGGATCCGCTTAAAAGAATGCTACCCTCCTCGCTGAGCCACGAATATTGGTCTAAGTAATAATCTGGATCGAGTAATTCTTCTAGTCCAAATTCTTGATAAGCAATCTCTCGCCCGGATTCCGTGATAAAACTTTTTAGGACGAGAGCATTCCAGTGTCCCTTTACATCGTCGTACAGCCAGGCTTCGCTCGCAACGATTGTCGGCACCATTTGCTTTGACTTAGCCGTATCGAAAACCTTGCCCAACATGCTTGTCCAAAGTTTTTCTAGAGACCTGTCATTGTGGTCGCTGCCGACAGAAATGTAGATTTCCCCCTTGTTCGCGATGACTACGAATTCCACCTCGCCAGAGGTTTGAGATCCTTGCACTTCTATCTCATCTTCAACAGTTATAAGGTAACGGCTTTTCAAGCAGATACCGGCTGCTGGATGAATCTGGTAACCCTTCTCTCTGATTTCATCCAGTAACTGATTTGTTGAATCAATGTCGCGTGCGGCATGACGAGAGCAGCCTAACTTCTTTACTTCGATGTTAATTGAGTATGGGTCGTTCCCAACAGGGTAAATTTTCAACGGAAGTTTATTTTTCATTAGCATGTGAGGTAGTCTCCGGGATTACAACGATGTCAAGCAAGTGTTATCCTGCGGTCATTGGATCTGAAACAAAGGGTTTTCTTAGAAGGAATTTGTAATCAATTTGGCCCTCTGAGTTTTGACTTTTCGGGCCTCCGGTGGCACCCTAGGCGGATTAGGAGGACGGCAAATACATCTGCTATACGGGCTTCAATCCTTCAGCCTATTAGCTGGAACGGAGGAGAACGGGTCACGTTTTCGGTGTATGTAGTCTTTTGTTGGGTTTCAGGAAAGATTATGTGTCCCTTTCCGGAAATCATATCATTAACTAATACTCTTTTGGATCAAAAGGTGATAAACTTGCACCTTTTGGTGAAACAATGGTCGGACGTATGGGCATCTTATCTGGAGCCCGGTAGGTTATACTAAGGTGTGGGGTTTCTAGACGCACATGGCCAAGATGTCTTGATTCCATAAGGGCATCTAATCCTCCTGATACCAATAAGGTGCGTTCTACTGGGTATGGAGGTTCATGGCTAAGGAACATTTCTTGAATATTCAGGCCCAGATAGCTGAAATGTGGGTAGGGTGGACCTGGCAGTCGTATTGCTGTCGCCTCTATCCGCCCATTCGTTTTTGCAGCATAAGACCACTCCTCCTTTATGAAGCCGTTGAGTTGGAGTAGAGTGGCTCTAAACCCATCACGGTACTCCAGCAGAAAGGCAATCGGATGTTCACAGGCTTCTTCCATCGGCCCGCTTTCAGTATTGGCCCTCTCGGCCGCCGCATTGGCCAGCGACTGCGACCAAAGGCCTTCCACACCAGCCTGCCAGACCGAATCGCCTTCTAAACATTGCACAGTTGCGATACCACATTCGCCACCTTGTCGTCGTTCGACCATGGCTTGCAAGGCTTCGAAACCGTGGTAGCCGTAGGATTCTATCCCTCCGTAGCCTATCATAAGTGCCTCTTCGATAGGTGCATTAAGATCATGTTCAAGCCAAGGGTCGCGCCACCCCAGAGGGAGCGACGAACCAGCCATCAAGGGTATGTTAAGTTCAACGGCTCGATCATAAATCCACTTTGAGTCGATCCAATTGTAAGAGAGGTGCTTGTCGCTGAAAACGGGAACAGACCGACCACTTGTTGCCATAACTCCACTGATTTGTTCAAAGAAATGTCGTCGGGGGTAGAGTTGCTGTCCCTTCTCGTTAAAGGCATAGTTGCCATGTTCACCTATCGAGATCACTCCGTCCACAGCTAGTTTATCGCCTCCGAGGCAGAGGGCTTTGGGAATACTCAGGAAGATAGGGATATTATATTTCTCCGAAACCTTAATGCCGATATCGTTATCGGGAATCTGGTCTAAGTACATTGAGGCGATGTCTACCCGAGGTTCTTGCATTCCCTCGTCGGTCGGAAATCCTTTAATAAATTTGCCTACGATGACGTCGGCATGAGCAGGCACACGGTATTCTGTAATAATGGCAGCTATTTTCTTTCGGTCAGACATGGATTTGCTCAATTTCTCTTTTCCTCGTTTTCTCTGAGCCTTTTCTTATACTTCCCAAAACATTGGTTTTATTGAAGTCATAATTTCTTATGAAGTCTACACTATGTTGTACAAATGGGTTGGTATTGAGATTCCCCAACCATTATTCATCAGGTAATACGAAATGACTTTCAGCTTAACTGATACTGGTTTTGGAATGATTAATATCCAATTATATCCTGGTCGCGAACAGGTTAAATATTGTCCTCTCATCCCTTTGACCGGAAAGCAAGAATGCGGTTGGCGGACATACCTAAGATACTCGGCTTTGTCAGTGTTTAAGGCCCTTCCATTGGCATTTTGAGTTCTTGATGATAAGGGAGGTTGCATTAGGCTACTTCGGTTCTAATTAAAACTTCTATTTCCCAGGGAATGTGACAGAATTTAGGGGTCGTATTAATGGAGCTCAGATTTGTGAAAGAGGATTCTTGATGTCCCGCCCCATAGGGCAAATGATTGAAGTAGATTTGTTAACGGGTTAATCTCCGTGATCTTTTAAAACTTAAGGAAATGAGGAGAATACATTGAGGGTAGGGAAAAAACAGATGGGAAAGGATGCATCCGACGAGTCCAGCTCCCAATCCATTCCAGGCTTTAAATTGAGCCCTGAACAGAAATATGAATTCGATATTCATGGCTACATTGTACTACGAAGACATTATGATGGGAAGGCCCTTGAGGATTTCCATGCTGGTATTGACGAACTGCAGGCTATCCCCATCGACTACGAGACCTACAAGCGCATCGGCATAGCTAGCTACTCCCTGGCGTCAGCTATGGAGGATCCAGACCATCCTTTTTGGCACGGGAAACACCGCATAGATCGGCAACCAAATCCCGAAACCGGAGGGATAGGCCGAGTGGATCACGCTTTATGTGGCACTGAAAAGTTCGATCGTATAGCGCGTGATCCAATCCTGAGGGCCGTCCATACCGAGCTAGCGGGTGGCCCAATTATGCTTTCGGCAACCTATTACATTGAAAAGGTGGGCCCTTGCTGCGGAGGCGGGCTTCACAGCGCTGGCTATCCGGTGAATCGGGACGCCCGCTACGACTTTGATCATACTAACCAGCGCTTTCTGTGCGCGAGTACAAAGAGCGTAGTGATCCTCTCAGACATGAGCAGAATCGAAGATGGCCCCTTCGCGGCTATCCCTGGGAGTCACAAGGCTAATCTTACGTGTCCCTTTGAGTTGAGTGATGCTACCAAGAACCCTTTAGCCGTCCCTGTTTTCACAGAACCAGGGGATGTCATAATTTTTTCAGAAGGGATGACGCATAACGCCTATCCAGTTACAAATAGGTCTGTCCGCCGGTCTGTGTTTTTCAACTATATACCAGCGATTAGACCCGATAACCTTCCGCAACAGCGTATGTCAATCTATCCCGATCACGTGCTCCATCGCTTGGGTGACCTTCGTGATATACTGACAACGCCTGGATACATATAACGCCAATTCCGTTAGGTTTGATAATAAATCTGTTCGGTAGAAGTGCTTCCTGGAAGGTGGTGGTAGATGTGGTCTTATAAAAAGAGTGCTTTTTTTGACGTCTTCCGACTAACGGATTACCGATTTAATGTTTCCACCAGTACCTTGCAGCACCTGTGCGGATCACAGGCTAATTCGAAGGCCTTTTCTGCGTCTTCCAGAGGAAATCGATGAGTGATTAGCTTCGCTGCGTCCTTGTTTCTAGAGCTAAGAATCCGAGCCGCTTCCATAGCGTATTTGTGCAAAGGTGCACCGATTGTTCCTTTCACAGTAAGTTTCTTTGTTACTACCTTTATCACGTCGATGCCTAAATTGGTTCGTGTGAGTGCCACCATGATCAGTTGGCTCTGGAGAGCAGAAATCTCAACCGCTTGGACAACTGAATCTGCTGTGCCTGCGCATTCGAATACCATGTCGGCACCTTCACCGGCTTTCCCGGGGCATTTGGATACGGCTGAACGTAATCGATCGACACCCTCTGGACCAGAAGGATCCACAGTGATCGCGCCTATGGATTCTGCAATCTCGCGTCGCAGGGGGGAAGGTTCACTCACGACAATGTGGTTATAACCTCTAGTTTGAGCAGCCAACAGTACAGAGAGGCCAATCGTTCCACTTCCCACAATCACTAATTTCGGAAGACTCTTAACGTCTTTTGAAATAATTTCCTCGGAACGGTCAAGGGCCTGGAGTGCCACGGTCAGGGGTTCTATAAGGGTAACCAAATCTGGTTCGATAACGGAGTACTTATTGGCTTTGCCTGAACCATCGACTGATATCAAATTTCGATCTGCTTCCGGGATTAACACATATTCGGCAAATGCTCCCCCAAATTGAACCCATTGTGGATGTCCGGTAACTCGCTGGTCAGGACTAATGTTGGTAACGCGCTCCCCTACGGATACGACCTGAGCGGCAAATTCGTGCCCCGAGTTTAGAGGGTAACGGAATCGGCTGCCGTAGGCGTCCATTAGGTATCGATGGACGTCCGATCCACAAATGCCGCAGACTTGAATCCTTAACAGAGCGTCGTCTGGCCCCAATTTTGGGACTGGCACCTGATGCACCCGTACTCGGCGAGGCTCATAAACCTCAGCTGCTAACATCGTCTTAGGAACTTGGGGATGTTGGGGACTTCTCACTTAACCATCTGCTGATCGATTGTCTGAATAATTTTTGATTAGTCGCAAAAAGCGGCAACCCACTATGCCTATTATTCATCGGAGGAATCTTGATCGACTAAAAGTTAATTGCACCTATCCTTACCGGGACGATTCGTTTATTCTGAAGACTACCTGGGATTGACCTCCTAAGGGAACCTTGCGGAGCACAGTCGCAAGGCGAGTTTAAGCAAGAAACAGACCCGAATCCTTAACAGCAATTCCGCTTTAAGCAATGGAAAATTTAATACCGTATATTGCAGTTCTATAGATCAAGCCTCTAAAGACATTCTAGGCTAACTTCTCTATGATTGAGTGTCTAAAAGAATTCGATTAATAAGTGAACTTTCCTGGCGCTTGACAGTTACAAAGTTGCATTCTGCCACCTCTTTTAACAAAACATAACTATGGAATTATCCTGTTGCATATGGGCATTGTCAGAGTCTCCGGGAAATGCACTCGAGCAAGTCTCGTTTGCCGGATTTAAGTCAATCGATGTTTGTCCTGGTTTTTTGGATACCTATGAGCAGATTGTCCGGTCTCAGGCTCTTGAACTAGATGTCTCCTGCTTTGGCGCATCCTTTGGACTTCCGGATGGAATTTCCTTGGATCATGAGGAAACTTTTCTGCGAAGCCAAGCGGTTTCCTACCTTGAACAAGGGATCCAAACTAGTGGTGAATTGGGCGCTAATACTGTCTATGTCGTTCCCGATAAGTCGGAAGATCGCAGGAATCTTTCACGCTATGCTCATTCGCTTACCTTAGCAGCAGATCAAGCTGCGGCCTTTGGGGTAAAACTGTGCGTGGAGCATTTTCCTGGAAGCGCGCTCTCAACCGCTCTCGGCACTATTCAATATTTGAGAAACATCGATCATCCCAATCTTTTTCTTCTTCTGGATCTCGGTCACTTGCAAATATCCGATGAAAATCCTGCCGCCATCATTGATGCTGCCGGTTCTCTTCTCGGATACGTTCATCTTGACGACAACGATGGGAAAGACGATTTGCATCTTCCCCTTTGCGATGGGATCTTAAATCTGGAAACATTGGAGACTACTTTTCAAGCTCTTTATGACAATGAGTATGTCGGCAACGTCAGCTTAGAGCTAAGCCCAAACCTCGATGACCCTCTCGATGGCCTAATCCGCAGCCGTCGAGTAGTTGAGGAGTTTCTGAATAGGTGATATGGATTATCGGTCGCCCTATTCATTATTCTTGATGGAGAAAAGAGGGAGATCGAGTATTCCTATTTTGGATGTTCTCCTTTATGGGAACCCTATTCCCTGGAGGGCGCGGGGTGGATTGTCCAACTAATCTGTTTCAATAGTCCACAAATTTGCTCAGCCAATAGGTGAGAGTTATTCCAACATGAACGGATTTGCTTGAAACAAACCAAAGACGGATGAAGTAATTCCAATCAGAGGGATCGCCTCATCCTGTAACCTGATCCAAGTCTACCAATCACTGCATCGGAGAGTAGGTTGTTGGCTCAAGAAGCTGATTCTTTACATTCTTAACAATGACTCCGAATTTGTGGGATTGCTCAAAGACTCGCTGCCATTCCGGATCAGCTCGGAATTTAGCCCACGCCTCTTGTCGATGGTTGGCATCGGGGAAGGCGACCAGATACGTTAATTCATGGTTGCTATCCCCTACGGCCGTAGTCCAGTAACCGATACTTTGAATACCATGTTTTTCAAAAAGTTTCATGGTGTGAGCAGCAAATCGTTTGTTTAAGGCCGGAAGCATACCGGGGTTACATTCGTAAATCCTCAGTTCGTAAAGCATAGCATATTCCCTCTCAATATTCGATTTTCAATTTTACTTTAAAAGGTTTTAACGAACGCCTAGAGTAGGGTTTACCATCACAGCCCTGAACCAGGCGATACATTTTTGTTTGTTCGCGGTTAGCCTCCGAAAGAAATTTTTATTTCCTTTATATGAACGAATTGGAAGGATTAAGTTTAGCTTACGGGATGTGATAACTCAGCTTGATTCTTCCTAAATTTGAATCCTGTTACCCAAATCCTGAGAAATTGTGTCAATTTCTAATCCAAACTCTAAAAGAAAGGGGACCTCACCAAATTAGGACACACGGGAGAACCTTATGATGCAACTTATCTCAAGCTCGTTATTCGATGAGCCCTCGCCTATGTTCTTAGTAGATGTTTGATTGGAATCCTGTTTTAAGAGCAGGGAATGTCTTGCAATCATTGCTCTTGAATATTCAATCCAATTGTCTCAGCCCGTTGCGGAGGCCTATGTTATGTCCGAAGCTCTATCCCCATCCGTAATCGAATCCCTTCGCGATTTTGACAGTGCAACTATAGCGAATGCCATCGAATATTTTGAAGCACGCGACCGGACTACCGGTTACGCTACTGGCGATTTAGTTTGTCAGACCCCTGAGATTACCCAGTCGATGGTTGGTTGTGCAATTACCTGTAAGTTTGATTCCACGACTCCTGGTGACCGACGTCCTTCCGGGCTCGGGGAACTGATAGAGTTGGTCAATTCTGCCCCCAAACCATCCGTGCTCGTTGTCGAACATTTAGGACATGACCGAAAGCGATCTTGTTTATTTGGAGACATGTTTTGTACTTCTCTGGAAAAACTCGGCTGCACCGGGATCGTTACTGACTCTAACGGCCGTGATCGGAAATCGATTCGTAAGCGCACACCTAAGTTTCAAATTTTTTGCACAGGGTGGGTTGTTTCGCATGGTTACGGTGTATTTCTTGATCTGAACGTCACAGTGTCGATCTGTGGGTTGACCATTCAACCAGGTGATTTGCTCCATGGTGACGAAAGTGGTCTGGTTTCCATTCCCAAAGAGATCGTTGGAGGGATTGTACAAAGGGCCACGAAGGTTGGGCGTGAAGAGGCTGAATTCTTCAAATTTTTGGAGAGCAAAAGATTTACGGTCGAAGAACTAAAACGCCGGATCACACCCCATTTACGGTCGAAGAATTGAAACACCAAATCTTACCCACCCCCGCATGAATAGAAACGGGCTAGCTTTCCTGGGAGGATACTCAAGCCATGGGGGTATTTATTTTTATCTTAGGAAAACACAAGCCCTAATCTGGGGAAACACGAAAGCTCTATGGTTTTCTCCATCATCCAATATGGACATGATATAATATGATCGTAGAAGACGGTTACTCCATTAGAAATACCATTTCCGTCTCCATCCAATGTTCCTCTGGCTTACGATTGGGCAGAGGAATTTGGCAGGGCAAGCATTCTTCCCACCAGAGCTTTGTCACAGGGTCTTCGGCGATTGCTTTCATATCGGTATCGTAGTTTGCCCCAGTGTACTCCCAGTAGCTGAATAAGTATTTCTTACCGTCCAGTTTGGCTGTATAGATGGAATAGTTCCTGATGTGGGAATTTTTCAAGCGCTCTAGAACTTCCGGCCATGTCCCAGAATGCAGTTTCCGATAGTACTGCTCTTTTTCCGATACCAGACCAATAATAAATCCAAATCGCTTAACTTTTGTTTTGTGGCGTTCTTCTGGTGAAGGATTAGTGGGTCCGTAGACCGGCTCAACTCCGCTAGAGATGCCCATGGTGTTTCTTTCGATTTAGTTCGGAACTTGTTTCGATATCCGAGATTCTAAGCTCATTTAATCGAAGAAAATTGTCAAGAATCTCGGAGGCTCACGGTTGGCTCTTTGAGCATTAAGAAAGTCGATTCCAGAAACGGCGTTTCTTTGAAACTTCGATTCAGATGGTTCGAAGTCGGTCGGTTTCATTTTCCTCATCCTTTGAATTAATTAGCCGAAAAATCAATTTGGTGGTAACAAAGTACCCTTTAGGAGAATTTCAAAAAGAGGAAAGATAAAGATTAGGTGAGCTTGTATAACCTTTGGGCGTTCTTATGGAATAGTCGTCTTTGTTCCTCCTGGGGTTTGGAGCTGACAATCTGTCGCAGACCGCTGATCCAGTCAGCTAAGGGTGCTCCAAAGGTACAGACTGGCCAGTCACCGCCGAATACAACACGATCTGGCCCGAAGGAATCGAGGCAGTGCTCAACGGTCGGCGCTAGAATTTCTGGGTGCCACCCGCTGGGAGCGCGAGCTACAACACCAGAAATTTTACAGACCGTATTTTTACGTTTTGCTAGCGCTGCTATATCTCTTCGCCATTGGCTTGCGTTGTGAAAATATGGATCATTCGGATCGGGAGAAACGGATCCATTAACAACCATTGGGTCCGCGTTACCGCAGTGATCCACAATAATGAGCGTATCTGGACAGCGATCAACCAATTGAACCCCATCTGAGAGTTCAGAAGGACGCATACACAAATCGAAACTCTTATCGATTTCTCCTAGCGCGCGAACTCCTCGAACGAATTTTGGGCCCAAGCAATGTCCTCGTGGTGTTTTTGGGGTTTGCAGGACCTGGCGAAAGCCTTTGACATAGGGGTTCTCCTTAAACCGGGTTGCATATGCGGCAAAGCCATCATCGTCCGGATTGCCTCCGAGTACCGCACCGGCCATGGGATTATCTTCTTGGCGACATATCTCTATGATAAAATCTGCTTCCTCCTCCCGTTGTGTCGGATCGACGTCAACTTCCATATATACCGTAGCCGAGATTTCAGATTCGGAGGATGCTTTAAGGTAGTCACTCATTGAAAAGTTTTTTTTCAACTGTTTTAAAGAGGGATCTTTCAGCCAGGACAGTGAAAACTGTTCCAGATCCCACATGTGTTGGTGAGTGTCTACTAGTGGTAACATTAGAAAAGTAAGGGGGAGCGAAATCTTTTGAACAAGTCAGAAATGACGGGAAAGATTATTTCGTTATAACCCATCAGAGGACTCCCTTTGCCGATCCTTCTCAGATGGGATAGAATTAATTTCCTCGAACTCAAAGCGCATCAAACCTTAGGATAAAGATTTAGACTCGCAACTGAATTCCCGAAAAGCGAGGTTTGGTTTTCCAAGAGGGTTGCTTCGGATTGGTGAAGCCTCACGCAAGAAACGGCTCTCAGAATGAAAAGGGATCCACAAAGTGGTCATCACGATCTTGCGCTAAATACTTAACGACCACATGACAGATACGAACATACAAGAATGATGAAAGAGGGATGTTGAATATGGACAATAAATTGGAAAAGAGAACTCTCGGTCTCACTGGCCTGAAATTGACAAAGCTTGGCTATGGATCAGCCGTAGGTATGGGGCGCAGCGACGGTCCAAGTAGTGAAGATGCAGAACGATTACTCAATGCGGTTCTCGATGCAGGAATCAACTTTATCGATACGGCGCCGGACTACGGGGATGCCGAAAAGTTTATCGGGAACTCCATCAGCCATAGGCGGAGTGAGTACTTCTTAGCAACAAAATGCGGCTGTAATATTGATGCCAACGGGCAGCGTATGGATCCAGGGCATCTCTGGACGGCTGACCGGATCCGCATAAATATCGAACAGAGTTTAGAGCGAATGAAAACCGATTACGTCGATTTGTTACAGATGCATAACCCGACTGTTGAGGATGTTGAAAAGGGTGAGCTTGTTGATATACTACAGGAAATTCGGCAAGCCGGTAAAACGCGTTTTATCGGGGTCTCCTCCACTGCTCCGCACCTTCTCACGTTCGCGCGAATGGGTGTTTTTGATAGCTTCCAGATCCCCTACTCAGCTTTGGAGAGACAGCATGAGCGGATGATCGAGGAGGCAGCTCTTCTGGGGGCGGGAATCATTATCCGAGGTGGAATAGCTCAAGGCCATAAAATGAGGGAGGAGCGATCTTCAGTTTGGGAAAAGGCCCAACTTGATGAATTGATTGGGGGGATGAGTCGGCACGAATTTGTGCTCCGTTTCACCCTGACGCATCCTGAATGTCACACCACCATCGTGGGGACGGGGAATGCCAATCACCTCCAGGCTAATATCGCTACAGCCAAGAACGGTACGCTGCCTTCTGGTATTTACGAGGAGGCCAAGAGGCGTCTTTCTCAGATTGGGGAAGGGCCGGAGGGGTAACGAGGTAATTAATCTAAATAGGGGGTTTGAGCAAAAGCTGATATCGTGTAACTACAATGCCCGGTAGTGTTGTCCCTTAGACCCCATTTCCGGAGTGCTTCTGCGAAGGATAGAGTTGCTGGGTTCAGGAGCGACTAGATTGGAGAGGCAACAAACCTATTTATTGAAAACTCTGAAACTCTTTTTTTCTAACTCGAGATTCACAACTCCGGGTTGTTCTATCTACATGTCATTAGATCTTGCCACGCACAGTATAGTTCTTAGAGACTTGCGGTAGTCTTACCGGGCCGGGTTCAAATCGGGGGACCTGATCTGGTTGTGTTATACCCCGGAAAGGAGGTGGTCCTATGTCTAATTTGATTAATGGAACCTCCGGAGCAATGCCATAAGACCAAGTTGACGGAGGCTCCAGAGTTTACTGGCCCCGAAGCAAGGCAATACCTCTGCTTCGGGGCCTTTTCATTTACTTAGGAGGTTGCGGAGTAATTTGAATGAAAAAAGGTCAGTCTGGCTTCCGTTTTTACAATTGGAATTATAATTATTTGCGGCACAATGAGGTTGCCTCAATGAGGAGGCCGTGACCTTTTATGGTTTTCCACCCTTTGAAGATTATGACAAAATCACTTAAATTTCGGGTTGTAGCCTTCGCTCTGCCGACGATGTTGCTAGGGCTTAATTCATTGTTTTCAACAGAGAATGCAATGATTCCTAAGGAAACGGAACTTGCTTACCGCGTTAAAGCTCTCGAGGAGCGGCTGGAGCAGTTGGAGAAAACATTAGGACAAAAAAACACAAAAGAGGAATTAGAGGCCAGGGCCAGAATAGATTTCTCTGCCATTAGAGCTCTTGTTGCAGAAGATAAATTCGATAACGCGAAGTCGGAACTGGAACGATTTCTAAGAAGTTACGATGATCCTCGTACTACTCCAGCAGCTCAGTCTTTGGCTAAGGAATTATCTGTTATAGGCTCTCATGTCCCTGCGACATGGGGAATTGACAAATGGTTTCAAGGTGGAGAATCAGCCTTAAAAAGCCGCCAGGAACCAACCCTCCTTGTTTTTTGGGAAACCTGGTGTGTTTATTGCCGACAGCAGTTGCCTGAAATCCAAGCTCTTTATGAAGAATTGAAAGCAGAAGGCTTGGAGATCGTTGGGCTAACAACTGTGAGCGGAAGCGCTACCGAGCGAGGTGTGCAGAAAATAATTAACCGATTTAATCTATCTTTTCCTGTCGCGAAGGAAGATGGTAGCATAGGGAAGACATTCGTAGTGTCAGGAATTCCGATGGCGGCAGTCTTCAAGGAGGGTACAATCATTTGGCGAGGCCACCCTGGTCGTCTTACTCAGAAAAAGATCAGATCCTGGCTTTGAGTTGGGGGGGTGATTCCCAGTTCGACTCAAGCGTTATAGATTGGGCACTATGGAAACAGGATCCATTCCCGTGAGCTTGATCCGATGGGCTCAGGTACCGCAGAATGTATGATGGACAATTTCCTCGGGTTTGGGCGGCGTTTCGAGGTCAGCATAATCCGGCTGCTCGACGTAGGGATGTGCTAAGGCGTCGACAATCCGGTGAAAAGGAGCGAAGTTCCCAGAGTACGCCTTTTGGATGGCTTGCTCAACGCGATGGTTGCGCGGAATCAAAATTGGATTATTGGCACGCATATGGGTAAGGCAATTAACAGGATCAGCTAAATTCTTCCACTTTGTGAGCCAGGATTCGAAATCGGGGCGGGTTTTAAATAGTGCGGCTAAAGTCTCCGGATTGTCGCCCGCAGCGACCAGGGTAAGGTGCCGAAAGAACAGGGTGAAGTCCACCTTCTGATCTTCAAGGGTCTTCAAGGTTTCAGTGATGAAGCTATCCTCGTCATTCCTTAGACCAAGCTTGGCTCGAAATGTTTTGGACAAATGCCGCTGAACCTGTCCAGAAAATGCAACGAGAGCCTTTTCGGCCATTTTCGTTGCTTCGCTGCCGTTGGCATCGAGCAGACCTAGGATGGACTCAGCAAAGCGAGCTAGATTCCATTGAGCTATTGCCGGTTGATTGCCCCATGCGTAACGGGAGTTGCGGTCGATTGAGCTGAATACGCAACCTGGATAAAAGGCTTCCATAAATGCGCAGGGGCCGAAATCAATCGTTTCGCCCGAGATAGCTGTGTTATCTGTGTTCATTACACCGTGGATGAATCCGACTGACATCCATCGGGCAATCAGTTTAGATTGGGTAGTGATGACGGCCTCCAAAAATGACAGATAGGGATTGTTTGCTCCTAGAGCCTCTGGGTAGTGCCGGGCAATGGCATAATCCGCAAGAAGGCGCACGGCATCTATGTCATTCCGAGCTTGGAAATACTGAAAAGTGCCAATCCGAAGATGGCTTGCCGCAATTCGTGTAAATACTCCTCCAGGCAGGCGCATTTCCCGCTCTACTGTTTCACCAGTGCTTACGGCAGCAAGGGCACGGGTTGTGGGAATTCCAAGCGCGTGCATCGCTTCGCTTACTAGATACTCGCGGAGTACCGGTCCTAGTGCGGATTTCCCATCTCCGTTACGGGAAAATCGAGTTCTTCCCGATCCTTTCAATTGCATGTCACGCAGCACGCCATCGACCCCGTGGATCTCCCCCAGCAGAATTGCTCGTCCATCTCCAAGTTGAGGTACAAACCCTCCGAATTGGTGTCCCGCATAGGCTTGAGCCAATGGATCGGCTCCTTGTGGAATTGAATTGCCCGCCAACATGGCTATCCCTTCGTCCGATTCTAGCCAGTCGGGGTCTAGAGAGAGTGTGGCGGCAAGCTCGCGATTTAGACGGATGAGATTCGGGTTGGGTACCTTAGCCGGTTCTGTCCTTTCGAATAGCCTTTCTGGCAACCGTGCGTAAGAATTGTCAAAAGGGAGGATCATTCTAGTTTCACTTGTCAGTTAAAGACATCAAATTTGGGGAATAGTTTAACTAGAACTTGACCAGTTGAGCATTTGTTAAAGGTTGCTAAGATGTCCGGACGAATTGAATTCCAGGGGAAACTCTCCTAACACCTTAATTGAAGGGGCCAGCGATTCGAGCAGCGATTGGCTCACGACCAAATTCTCAAGTTGCAATGTGCTACGAATAATCGCCACTCTCGGGCGGTTCCGGTGAGGTCCCTGGATACAGGATAGAGCAGTTTCAATCAATTCGCGATCGTTTCCCATTGCAATCGGGGTCTTCCCCCGCTGAACAAAGTTCGAGGTGATGGTGTTCAGAAGAGTCTTTTGTTTATTTGAGGCATTGAGTAATCTCTGAGTCACAAAATCGGCTAGCCCCATCCCACAAGCATTCCCCTCGGACTCCTTGGTTAATTCGAGAACGCCAACCAATTGAATATTCGGCGTTGTGGGCTCGGATTCCCCTTCGATATAGAGCCGACCCAAAACATTAGGATCCATTCCAGTACCACTTATATTCTTACCCATTTCTTGAACTAGAAGCAACTCGGCTTCTTCAAATGGAAGACGGGGGAAGAATTGGTATGATTCTTTCAGGATCTCCTTTTCCGTATCGGGTATTTCTTCTGCACTCATACCTCTGAGCATAGCGGTTTGGCCAAGCCGGTTTTCGACAATGGCTAGACCGCCCACGATTTTTCCGGTCTGGATCATAACGCGAGCCAGTGATTCCAGCACCTGCGAGTGATCGCCAACCTTGTTGGCGTGGATAAGATCTGCTTGTTTTACCTTGCCAAGCCCTAAGGCCATCATCTTGCAGAGACCACTTTCAATAGCGCCATGGAAATCGGTGTGTTTTTTGATGCGGTTCACTATAAAGACGCCGTCTGCTTTATCGACCAACTCATCGATATAGACCGGCATCCCTTTATCAGTTTTCCCTATCTGTCGTGTCTGCATGGTTGATCGGACCGGCATTCCGACACTTTCTTCGGTGATCCCTAGCTCCTTTAGGACCTTCAACTGCCCTTCCTCCGTGGCTCCTCCATGGCTTCCCATGGCAGTGATTACGAAGGGATCCATCCCTAGATCTGCGAAAGTATTGCCTACTGTACGCAGAATCTCTGGTATTTTCCAGACCCCTCGGCTGCCTCCCGTGATCGCGATCTTTGCACCAGTTTCTAACTGATCTCGGATTCCCGAAGCGAGGACTTCGCGTCGAATTGTGGCGGAGAGAGGGGCAACTGCCATGTCATTCGCGAAGTCTTGTTTGATTTTGTAAAAAGTCGTGTGGTTCATCCAGAGTTAGCTGATAGGCAATTTTTTAACAGAATGCTGAACCGATGGGAATACCAATAAGATCAATGAGGGAAATGGTCGCGATCAATGTTTCAGTTCTCAAGAATAAACTGGCTGTGATGAATATATCTGCTGTCCAATATCCAACCAATATAGAAGGATGCATGCTTCTATATGAGGGACGTGTCGTTGAATTCCTGAGATTTATAACTCTAGAAATTGTGTTCTTGCTCGATCCTTTAATGTGTGACGGCCTAGATAATCCTGTTGGGTCAGATTATCTCGACCCTAGAATACGCAGTGATAAACTTTCCTGCTAATCCTCAGACTTTCAGCGCATGTTAAATGTCGCAGTACAACACTAAATTCGCACGAGTGAATTCCTCTTGCCAAGAACTGATTTTAAGGAGTTAAAATTTAAAGCTTCAAGCAGAGGATAAAGTTCTGCAGATTATTCTAGCGATTGCCCTTTAAGAATTGCGTGTTATGAGAAGCCAACAAACTGAACACATGGAAGTGCTTGTGACTGACCTTAAGAGAGGTGGATTGACTGAGCAGTCTTTACGAGAGGGTATTGCCAAAATTGTGGCCAGTAACAAACTTTGTCAGGATCTCCTGTACCTCCATGGTCGGTCAACGTCGCTAAGCGCTGAGATATTGGGAATGTCCCTGATCGAAGGTGGTAAAGAAGTTATTTTGGACTCTGATCCGGAGGAGTGGCCCTATAAGTCGGTGTTGGACGCCATAAAGGATGGTTGGCGAGTTATCTCCTTCCCTAGTATGTCGTTGTTAACGATGAGCGATGATGAATTTCATGGATTGGGCTTTCAATTTGTACTCGAGCGTTGGAGTTGAAGTAATGGAACAGCTTAATGACAAGACCTACGACTGTGAACCCACACTCTCCGATTCGCAGGTTCTAGAGTTCTGTAAGAACGGTTATTTGCTCCTCAAGGACGTGGTTCCTGACGAGGTCAATTCTAGGGTGATGGAATCTATGGAACGGGATACCCACTATGAGCCCACTGGAATTCTTGACGAAGATTGGTTTATTGAAGGAGTTATTCTTAACGAGCAGGTTGCTGGAGCGGTGCGATCGCTGTTGGGCGCGAACTTTCACATACCAATCCTTATGAGCAACCACCGGGTTACAGGTCCCTATTCAGCAACCGGTGGTTGGCATGTTGATGGTAATTATAAATGGAGTCCCGAACTCAATTACTTGCAGGTGTTTTATTATCCTCAGGACACTCCACTAGAGGTGGGACCCACCGAGGTTTTACCTGGGTCCCATCTTATCCGTAATAAGGCCCGGTTTATGGGGCATTTGAACGGCATTCGAGGAGCAGTTCCAACGGCTTCGCCAGCCGGATCTGTCTTCCTTACGGTATATCAGATCTGGCACCGACGCGGCAGGGCAACGGTGTCCGTATTGCGAAACATGTTGAAATACGTCTATTGGCGTACGAATCCTCCACAACGGGATTGGATCATCGACCCGGACTTTGATTTTTCTTCGGTTAGCTATGGTGGTTCAGCGGAAGCTTTCGCCGAACAGTTTCGCGGAGATTGTAAAACCGCTGAGATGTTTCTTTGGCTCTGTGGTAAGCATGACGTCTACCAGAATCTAGGCGGCCAGAGTTGGCCGCTTCCCGCCCTCCGTAACGATACTCCTTACGGCTACCCTGATGGGCTGGATCCTTGAATCTGAAAACTGCTCCAACCCGATCCTTGTCCGGGTGGACCGATTAGGGTAGAGTGTCGTTTTTTTTCCTTTATGTTTCAATTAATAACTAGTGCACCTGAGCTGAATAGTCGAAGAGGAGGAATCCGATGATAAACAAAATCCACAAAATCGGGATCGTAACCGATAATATCGAAGATGCAGTTGATTTCTACACGCAGAAACTTGGGCTGAAGGTTACAGAACGATTCAGTAATGAAGGCGACGAGGATTACGTCTTTTTAGATGCTGGAGGAATCATCTTGGAGTTGATGCCACAAAGGACTATGGGCGTAGCTCCTGGAGTCCATCATATCTCTTTTAAGGTAGACAATTTAGGAATAGCTACACAGAGATTGAGGGAGCAAGGCGTTTCTATTACCAAAGAACCTATAGATGTAGGAGGTGATACTGGAATTAGCCTCAGTTTTTTTGAAGGTCCGAACAATCTGAACTTACAACTGTATAGTCGCGAAGAACGAACAACATAAATCAATGGCATCTGTAAAAATTAATTTTATTGGACACGCTTCTTTTCGATATGAATCTGATAAAGGTTCAGTCGCTTATTTCGATCCCTGGATCGATAACAACCCCACTGCTACGATGAAGCTTAGCCAAGTGAGGAAGGCTGATATGGTCATCGCCAGCCACGGCCACAACGACCACATCGGCGATTCCTATGAGATCTGTAAGAAGACTAAGGCAACATTTGTCGGCAACATAGAGCTCTGCATGATCGCAGAAGAAGTTCACGGGCTGAAGATGGAATCGAGGGCACTACCAATGAACCCTGGTGGTACGGTCAGGGTTAAGGACGCTCAGATTACAATGGTGCAAGGTCACCATTCATTGTCTTTGTCCTCGAACGTGATTGGTTCGGATCTACCGCCTGGATTGCTCTTCCATCCTGACGGCTCCGCCAACGGCTTTGTTGTTGCCTACGATAACGGTATTTCAGTCTACAACACTGGAGACACCTGTCTCTTTAGCGATATGCAACTTATTGGCCAGATGTACGGTCCCCAGGTTGTAATCATGCCGGTGGGCGGAAAGTTTACTATGGGCATCCGTGAAGCAGCTCGGGCGGCGAGCCTTATTAGACCCGACATCGTTATTCCCTGTCACCACAGTTCGATAATGGGACAGACGGCTGATATTAGAGAGCTGGAGGATGCAGTTAAGTTTCTCTCACCTAATACTGAGGTCGTCGACATGGAAGCGGGGCAAACGCTGACTTTCACCTCGAGTAACTATCGATTGCGCTAGGATAGGTTGCGCAACATCTAGCCTAACGGTGTAGGAGATTTTACAGAAATTAGATTATCAACTAATATTGAGATTAATTTAAACTGAATGTTTGACTCAAAGGGAGAACGCTATGGCTGATGCATTTAACGCCCCCGGAGTAGTTCGACCGTTCGGGATATTTTCCAGCGCTGCTTGGCAACCAGAAGGGCATGTTTTGCATGTTTCTGGTCATGTTTCTCAGTCCGTCGACGGTACGATAGTTGGCAGGGGTGACATGAGAGCCCAGACGCGGCAGACGCTTAAAAATATTCGGGACGTTCTCTCTTCCGCTGGCGGCACAATGGATGATATCGTAAAGGTAACAGTTTTTGTAACCGATGTCACTGAGATCGAGCAAATCCACGAAGTAAGAGCGGAATTTTTCACGAAGCCCTATCCGGCGAGCACGTTGGTTAAGGTTGTTCAACTTATTGACCCAGATTGGCTGATAGAGATTGAAGCTATTGCTGTTATTCCCAATCACAGAGTTCGGCAACCTGCCGCTAGCGAATGAGTTGAACAATCTATATACGCCATTCAGTTGATCTTTTATCTATTGGTTCTATTCCTTTTCGATTTCGTGCTGTGGCCTTGAATCCAATACTTTTCTTTCATTGGCATACGAAGTCCTTTACGATCCTGCTCTTACCGCACTTGAAGGTTAAAGAATAGGTTATTGTTTCTAGCGGAATAGTCATTTTACAGATTTAGCTTATCGAAGACCTCGGGAATCAGTGTGCATTCATATTTAGGTGTTAGGCCTTTATCTTAAACGATTTAGATGGACTAATTCTCCGCCTAGTTCCGCCGATCGGTTGGCGGCCAGCACGGCCGCTAAGCTTTTCATAGCATCTTGGTAAGGACTTCGCAAGAGCTTGGGGTCGTTCGCTTCAATGGCTGAGATGAACGCTTCGGCTTGAGCCGCAAAAGCATTCGGGATCGGGTGGACCTCCAAAACAGTATTATCATTTTCCACTAATTTCCCGGGAGCCCATTCAATCAACGAGTCGTCGGAGATTAAATACACATCTCGACGTGAAGTTGTTACGTTTGTCAGAACACGGGAGATCGTAACATTAGCCGTGATCCCTGAGACGAATCTGTAGCTCACGTTATAGACGTGGGGTAAATTCATTGGCTCCGGGCCTTCGCCTGGTTTCCGGTCCACATAAAAGGCGGAAACCGAATCGATATCGCCTAATAAGAAGCGGAGCAAGTCTACCATATGGATGGTGTTTTCTACAAAAGTGCCCCCGCAGAGCTCCATCCGGCTTGTCCAATACCGGATAGGCCGGCCAGAGTAAAAGGAACTTACTTGAGCATGGCGTGGAATTCGGGTTGTCAACAATTCTGCAGCTTTCTCCGACGTGGAGTAATAGCGGCTCTGAAAACCGACCTGGGAAAGGATCCCAGCCTTAGAAATTGCCTGATTGAAGGAGGCTGCTTGAGCGATGTCGAGAGTTTGAGGTTTTTCTACGAAGATGTGGATACCGCGTTTTGCGATTTGAAACTCTTCATCGGTGTGTTGGGTTGGAGGAATACAGAGATAAACTGCGTCTAGTTCTTCATCTTCCAGCATGGCCCGGTGATCAGTGAAGAGACGGGTCACTCCATATTCCTTCCCTTGGGACTCCAACAAATTTGCATTCATATCGCAGAATGCTTGTAACTTGACGCGTCCTCCATCTGCCATCGTCTTCAGCGTGGGCAGGTGAGCCCGTGTGGCGATATGCCCTAATCCAATAAATCCTAGGCGAACAGGCATGAGTCAGACCTTTCCCGATACAGTTTCCCATGTACGCTCTATTGCTCTTACATCATTAGTTTGAGTCCGGACCTCCATTATTCCAGGACTTAGTGCTCCCATTTCAGACCGATTAGGCTGAGACAGCCGCACCATTCGATTGTCCAAACAATTTATTGTTTTTCGGGATTCTAACGAAGGACAGAGGAAAAGGTACATTTTAACAAAATGTCAGAGTGGTCAGGAGGTTTTATCAGGAACAAGTTGTTGTCGACAGAGTCGATAAGCGATTCAAGCTTGATTCTTTCAGGAGAGTAGATCGAAAGCGAGGTTAATCAAGTACGAGTGCAAAAGTGAAAAATAAGCCTCAGTTAATTACCTTTCCTAAGGGGTTCAGAGGTAATTCTAAATTTGCTCTTAAAAAAACCGTTTTGTTTAGAGGAAGTGTTTCGTAATCTAATATAAAATTTTACTCGGGAGCGATTGAAAGTGGATCACAAATAGAAAAGTGTTTCGGAAATATAAATTACTGCCCGAAAGGATACGCTCAGTTTTGCGCGTCGGTTCCTTCCGCCAACTCTTAATTGGAGATACTCTTTGGTGGTTGGCATTGTGGATGGATTTTCTGGCTGTTGGGTGGATCACTCTCGAGTTGACCAATTCCCCCTTCCTCGTGGCTTTGGTGAAATTTTTTCGCATGATTCCAGCGGTCCTAATCGGGAGTTTATCGGGGGTAATCATTGATCGCTTCGGTCGACGTCGCGTAATTCTGTTGGCCCAGTGTACTCAATGTGGAGTGGCGTTTGCCATGGCGCTCTTTTTCTGGACAGGTAAAGCTGCTTACTGGCAACTTGCCGTGGCTGCCTTCATATTGGGGTCTGCGTGGGCGATCGACTTTCCTGCCAGGCGTTCCTTAGTCCCTGACCTTGTAGGCAAGGAAAGAACGAGCGACGCTATTATCCTTGGGGCCATCGCGACGAATGGGGCGCGGGTGTTAGGTCCTCTTGCTGGCGGCTTGATCATTCAATACTACGGTCCACTCGGTTGCTTCCTGTTCCTCAGTTTTGTCTGGTTGCTTCCTCTTTACTTCCTAAGGAAATTACCCAAAGATACGATCCAGGGTGGCTCTATGTCTTCGGAGAACTCACCCTGGAAGCAACTCATGGAAGGCTTTGATTATGCCCGACGGAATCAAGTCATTCTTGCAGTTTTGCTCATAACTATTACAATGAACTCCCTCGGGTTTCCTTTCATGACCTTACTCCCTGTTTTCGCCCGTGATGTTTTCAAGGTGGAAGCAGCTGGGTTCGGTTTTATTGGTATGGCATCGGGATTAGGCTCGCTTCCCGGGATTCTTATCGTTTACCGCCTTAAAGCAATTATTCCCGGTGGCATGATTTACGCAGTCGGAACTTTCGGATTTACCCTTGGGATTTTCCTGTTTGCTCTTTCCAAGTCCTTTTCAATTTCCTTCGCAATGCTCTTCATAGCTGGCATCGGACACTCTTGTTTTGGAGTTATGCAAAGTTCGCTTATGCTGACACTTTCAAGCGACGATATGAGAAGCCGGGCTATGGGACTGGTTGTGCTCGCTATCGGGGTCAGCCCCTTTGGCAATCTATTAGTGGGAACTCTGGCTTCAGAATATGGTGCCCCTTTCGCGGTTAAACTTTCGGCCTCTCTTGCAGCATTTTTTCTTATCCTGATCGTCCTCATGTTCCCCCAAATTTGGAGGGCGGGAAATCTGAATATGCGGAAATTAGAGAGTTAGTCCCGAATTTTGGACAGAAACCGGCACCATATCGTTTCAGCGTATTGGAGGTCTGATTTGATGAGAAAGAGGGCCTAGAGAGAGCCTTGTCAGTCTAAGAGACTAGATGAATGCTTGTAATTCTAGAGCATATTGAGAAATGTGAAACTAAGCCCCCGGCCGATCCTGGAATTATTAATGAGATAGGTGCCACAATTTCAGTGGACGGGAAAAGGAGCTTTGGAAACATCACAACATTAGCTTTAGGGAGAGAGATCAGATATGAAACTAGCGATGGCGGGTATTACTAATGAGGATCTCAAATTTGCGTTGCAGTTGGGTGCAACAGACGTGGTCGATGGTGGCTCTCTTCCTGAGGACAAGGGCTATTATACGGTTGAGGATCTGAGACATCTCAGTGAGAAGGTAAAGAAGCAGGGATTGAAGCTCTCGGTTCTTACTGCGTTGTCAGAGGAGTATACTTATAAAATCAAACTGGGCTTAATGGGCAGGGACCAGCAAATAGAAAACTGGTGCAAGACCCTCCGCAATATTGGTGAAGTCGGTATACGGACATTGGTCTACAATTTTTCTCTTCGGAGCTGGTACGGAAACTATGGACTACGGACCAATCGAGCTATGCCGGGAAGGGGCGGTTCTGTACTCACGAGCTTCAATTATGACGATGTCAGGAACGAAAAAGAAGATTACTGGGGAGTTCCGGTTCCCGAGTTGCTGGAAGTAGGCGATGAGCAGATGTGGGATAATGTGACATACTTTCTCAAAGCAGTTATCCCGGTTGCTGAAGAAGTAGGTGTTCAAATGGCTCTTCATCCGGATGACCCTCCTATCTCACCGATTGGTCAGGTTGCAAGGATCTTTCGAAATCATGAATCTTTGCGTCGCCTCATTGAGATTGTTCCAAGCGATTCAAACGGCCTTACCTTTTGTACAGGGACTATTGGATCGATGCCGGAAGACGTTCTAGGAGCCATCCGTTTTTTTGGCACGCGGGGCAAAATTTTCCATGTCCATTTTAGGAATGTAACGGGGCCGGTCCCGAAATTTTCGGAAACATTCATCGGCGAGGGGCACATTGATATGATGGAGGCGATGAAAGTTTTTCATGAAGCCGGGGTTGATGTTACGATGGTGGAGGATCATGTACCAGTTCTGGAAGACGGCTTAATTCCTGCCAAACAATATCGTTCGCGTGCTTACGCCTATGGTTACATAAGGGCACTGCTAGACGCTGTGCAGTGCTAAAGAGCGACTTTCATATAACGTCTCATAAAGAACTTACAGTCAGTTGTTTATATTTATAATATGTCTCGATAAAAGGTTTTTAAAATGTCTGAAATAGACAATGGCCCAGTGGTTGTAGCGGGAGTCTGTGGGAGCGGGACGAGGGTTGTCGCCGATATTCTTGCGGAACTCGGATTCTTCATAGGAAATGACTTGAACAGCGCAAAAGATAATCTCCTCTTTACACTGCTCTTTAAACGACCGAAGTGGTATTACGAAAACAACCAGGACTCGGAGACCATCAACACGGGCCTCAGCTTGCTCCAAAAGGTGATGACAGGTAAGCAAGGGCTATCAAAACAGGAATTGGGCTTTCTGCTTACAGCCGTTGGCTCTAAGGTATTTATAGGCCATCAATATGAGGGTAGAGGACGGGGGATTTGGCCCCTAAAGCGGCTCAAAAAGATACTGGGAATGGGGCCAGAAAAATACAAAGACATTAGCTACGTTGGATGGGGATGGAAGGAGCCTCATTCATTACTGCTCATTCGGCAAATGAACTGCTACTTTGACTCATTTAGGTACATACATGTATTGAGGCATGGTCTAGATATGGCCTTTAGCGACAATCAGGAGCAATTGCATCTTTGGGGACGTCTTTTTGGGGTGGAGCAACCGAGAAATCAATCAGAATTACCCGCAATCTCTCTTCGGTTTTGGGCTAGAGTCAATCGAGATATTATCCAAATTGGGGAAGAGATGGGTCCGGAGCGGTTTCTGTTGGTTGACTTCGATGAGCTATGCTCAGCTCCATATGAGAGTGTGCAACGTATTATCTCTTTTCTTGATATTAAGCCTAACGAAGAGGCGGTCCAGCGGATTCTGAAGATTCCAAAAAGGCCGGCGTCTAAGGGCCGGTACCAGAACCATGACCTCAATCAGTTTGCAGCTGATGATCTTGCTGTACTGGAGCAGCTCGGGTTTCCCGTAGTTCGAAAAGTTTGAGATTATCAGGTTTGTGCCCTTTGTAAATAGAGTGGCTTCCATTGAATACACTAATAATAGGGAATGTTGAAGGGCGAGGTTACCAGAGATGGCAGGTCTTATGAATGGGACTAGTTCAGAGTGGATCGACCGGTAAATCCAGTTTCTCTAGAATTTTATTCGCCACCAGAGCATGACCAGCCTTGTTCCAGTGAATGTCTCCTTTGATATAGAATTCCTTTATAACAGCACGAGGTTCACGATCTTCGATGAAGGTCGGGTACAGATTGATGAGTTGTACTTCGTGATGATCAGTCCACTCCTTCCAAAAGGCTACTTGTTTCGATTCTAGAACTCGATGGTAGATTTGGTCTGGCCACGGATAAACAACTATGGAAAGGGCAATTCCTCGCTGTTGTAACAGTTCAGCGAGTTCGTCCATGTATCGAGCTGCTTTGACGAGTCCTTCTCTTGCATAGGTTCGAAAGGCCTTATCATCCAGGGACCAACGGTTGCGGGGTCTGTTTAGTGCGTCATAGAACTCTTTATCCTTCTGCGCAGATTTCTTGATGACACGGAAAAGAATCCTGAGGTTACTTAAGAGAATTGAGTTCTCGGTCATAAAATGTTTGAGGGCTACGCCTAGTCCTGGGGGAGACTGGAGTACAACATTACCTTGCTCATCGTATTTGTACAAATCGACCTCATCAGTAATGTCCGATAGGTCAATACACACGGTTAGATGGTCAAATTCGAGCCCCACATCATTCAGCAGATACTGAATTTTCCTGAGATATATGATGGGAGAATAGGAGATTACCCCTGCATTCAGGGTTTCGATTCCCCTCTTCTCAAGCATTGCATGGATAATCCCCACGAAGGTATCGGTGTACTGGATTCCAACGCCTTCAGTAAAAGAATCACCAATGAAAAGAACACGATAACTTCCAGTAGACAGGGGAACTGTTCGAGCAGCCCGATCCTTGAAGCCGAGAGAATTGGTATCCAATCTGTAACCAATTCCTCCCCAGCGTCCCTCTGAAAAGTCAATATTAGGCGCGAGGGTGTGGTTGTATGCCTCGTGCCTAATTCGATAGTAGGTCTCGATGCTGTGTTGAGGTCTATACAGACCCAACATTATGGCAACATTGGCCAAAAGGAAGTCCAGTCCTATGACGACAATAATGATAGTCAAAATGATGGTTAGCCTGGGATGTCGCCAAATCCAATGGTTTCGGGTGGGCATTGAAAAAGATTGGAGTAGGCTAATTGTCTCCAAGTATTCGAACTTCTCGCTGTGGGAATGGAATTTCCATACCATGTTCTTGGATCGAACGCCATATCGCGTGGAATAGATCGGCCCCTACCCGATTTTCGCCTTCATCGATTCCTTCCATCCAGAACTCTACTAGAATGTCGATCCCTGAATCACCAAACCCAGCAATTTCAGCATCAGGCTGGAATTCCTTTGCAAGATGGTCTCCGCTCAAGACCTTGGGATGGTTGGTGCACAACTCCCTGACATTATCAAACAGGAGATCCAAATCAGTTGAGTATGCTACCTGGAACTCCAGGGAATAGCGCTGCCTAGGATCTTTGTGCGTCCAATTGGTATATGAAGAAGTAATAAATTTCTCATTCGGAACCATGATGTCTTTCCCATCGTAGGTCTCAATTACACCACATCGCATATTCAGTTCGCGCAAGATTCCAGAGCGTCCATCTTCGAGCTGGATGTGGTCGCCAATTGTGATAGACCGATCGAGCAAAATGATAATTCCGGAGACAAAATTGGAGGCGATCTGTTGCAAGCCGAAGCCGATTCCAACCCCCAGTGCTCCACCAAAAACCGCTAGTGCGGTCAGGTTAATTCCTAATATTTGAAGTAAGAGCAGGAAAACGACGATAAAGAGTGAAATCTCAAACAATTTAGCAAACACTTCTCGAGTGCCTGCGTTTAGCGATACCTGATTCCGTATGGCCCTTTTCCCTACGCTGTTGGAGATTCTGCCAAGCCAGAAGAGGAGAGAACCAAAAATTAGTGTTCGAATGAGCGCATAAAGCGACAGTCGGATATTCCCAACGGTTAAACTTACGTCGTCGAGATATCTCGTAATATCGTCCAACCACCCAAATAGATGCAGAATTGCGACTGGAATCCCGATCCAGATGGCGAGGGCATTAAGGAATCGACTCTTAATGAACTGAGTTAGTATAGTGTAGAGGAAGCAGATAACGGCAATTCCTTGAGCGAACTTAATCAGCCAGCTCTGAGACAGGGCTGAATCTGCAAAACCCATCGCTACGCTAAGAAACGTAATGCTGAGAAGGGGAAATACTAAAACGCCTCCACGAAAGAGTAAGGAGCGTAGCTGAAAAAGGGGACCTTCTTCCGGTGGTTTGCGGAAGACAGGGATTCGAGCTCTTCCGACAGAGGCCAAGAAAAATGCCAAGGCAATGGCTATCAGAATGAAAACCAGCTCGGCATACGTCTTCGGGCTGGTAAACCAGCTCAGGACTGATTGCCAGCCGCCGAGGACCTGTTGGTTAATTTCTTCCAGTGATTTCGACATAGTTGCAATTGCCGGTTGGGCGGGGGGTTATATCATGAGCCTTAAAGGATAGATCAAGGTGGTCTTTTCCCAAGAGTCGGTCAGTTTAAACCAAAAAGGTCGAGTATCTTCATCTTCGAATGATAATGATAGCTTGGAAAACGAAGTGTTCAAGCCTGGCATTTATATGCGACTTTAGCGAGTTTCTTGAAACTAGGGACCACACTATGGTTAATCTCCAGCCTCCTGAGCAACAGTCCTTATACGAAGGGAGTAATTTTATGGGTTACGAGGACCGGATTTCGAGGTTTGAGGTGGAATCATTGCGGGGAATGAGGATCAGAAAGAGAAGATGGCATTTCACTAGGTTTTCTTTGATTTCTATTATTCCAGTATATTTTAGATTTCGATGCAGCCACTCTATCTAGTTTGCTTAAGGGAATGCCTCCCTCTAGAACACGTTTTAGAGTAACCTAGTATTGTATTTGTAAGGTAATTGCTTACTCTAATTTTCTTATTGCTACGAGCCTGTTTGGCAGAGGATTTCCTGCTGTAACTTTCCCGAGAGCAATGGCCGAGAGGCTATTAGAACCGATGACCTTGATATTCAACCAGTGCCGGCTTATCGATGGAATTAGTCCAGATCCCAGAGAGTCCTGTGATGTCGTGGTCAAAGACGATCGCTTAGTGGCAATAGAAAACTCGAAAAATAGGTCGACCGGAGATTCAACCGTTATCGCGGCCTCGGGATATACAATGTTACCAGGGCTTATTGACTGCCACACCCACTATGTTGTTGACCCGTGGGAACAGGATCCGTTCGGGTTGGTGGAGCTTGAGTCCGATGCTGCGGTTATCTTGCGTGCGGCCCGTAGTGCCAGGATTGCCTTAGAGGCTGGTGTTACGACAACCCGCGATGCAGGGGCCCCGCGGCAGTTAAACTTTACACTACGCGATGCGGTCGAAGGTGGGTTGATCCCGGGTCCCCGCATTCTAGCTCCTGGTATGGCTATTACCATCACAGGGGGTCATGGGTATCGATTTGGAATCGAGGCAGATGGTATTACCGAATTGAAGAAGGCAGCCCGTGCCCAAATGCGGGATGGTGCCGATGTAATCAAGATCATTGCAAGTGAAGCAGCAATGCTTACAACCGCTGAAGCTGGGGTCGAGGAGCTGACTAGAGAAGAAATTGAAATGCTAGTTTGCGAAGCGCGGCGCCGCGGGTTACGAATTTTCAGCCACGCTCAGAATTCAACTTCCGTTGTGCGCTCCGCACAGTCAGGTGTCGATAGTGTCGAACACGGCTTCCTAGCAAGTTCAGAGGCTATCGGGGTTTTGAAGGAGTGCGGTACAACCTTAGTTCCCACCCTAACGGTTACGGCTGCTACGCTTGAGCAGTCAAATAGTAACGAGATTTTTAGGCGACGTATCTTGGAGATCCGAGATATGCATTGGGCTTCTTGTGAAGAGGCGATTCGACAAGGCGTTAATCTTGCAGCAGGAACCGATTGTGGCATGCCTGGAGTCTATCCAAATATGCTCTGGCGGGAGATTTGTCTATTACACGAGAGAGGATTGACAAAAATGAAAGCAATTAAGGCTGCTACATTTCGAGCTGCGGAGTTACTCGGGGTTGGGGCAGCGGTTGGAAGCATTGAGCCGGGTAAGCAGGCAGATTTAATTCTCGTCCGGGGCAATCCCATGGACGATCTGTCCATTCTAAGGGACGTTGATTTCGTGATGAAGAAGGGAGAGATAGTTCACTGTAAGAAGAATATAGTAGCTCTTTAGGAAGCAAATATACCTCTTCACATAGTTCTTATTGAATCCCCTTGGAGTGTTTAACTAACCTTTCCTCCTCAGGTAATCTTAGCGAAACAGAAAGTGGGAGTTTGGGCCAGAGTTTGCGATAAAGTGGATCAGTGATCCGAGCCTCGCTAAACGCGTCTGCATCTATTCTCAAGTACAATTCACTGGATCTCCCGAAAATGTGGTAAGCTTTCCTTAACGGTGGAGATGAACAGATCGACATAAGTATCCGGCATTGCCAGGGATATATTCCCATGTTCTGACCAGTTTATCCCGTGATTGAGGAGCCAGAAAAAGAGCCATTTATGCATAAGCTTGTTCCCCACCGCAGCTTCTCGGTAGTTACGGGGAATAGAGGATGAAAAATGTATCCTGAACAAGGAACCTGCTACCACAACCCTGGCCGCGATTCCCGTTTCCTCAAATGCGGCATTTAGCTCTATTCCAATCCGCTGAGCCGATGCTCCTAAGGTCTCATAAACTTGTGGTGTGAGGAGTCGCAGTGTAGTCAGACCGGCTACCATTGCGATGGGCCATGCATTGTAGGTCCCAGAATGGGGGATTTTTGGCTTTCCTGAAGTGGGATTATAAAGCTCCATAATGTCAGCGCGCCCTCCCATAACACTACCGGCTGTTCCTCCAGCTACCGTCTTGCCGAGTGTGGTGAGATCGGGTCTTACTCCAAAAAGCTCCTGTGCTCCACCGGGTGCCGTCCTGAAGCTGATAATTTCATCAAAAACCAACAGTATCCCATTTCGCTCAGTGATCTCCCTTAAGTGGGTGAGAAACCCATCCTCGGGGAGGGCCAAACCTGCACCAGTGGAAATGGGGTCTACAATTACGGCAGCTAGTTCATGTGCGTGATCCTCAATAATCTTGGTGCAGGCTTCAATATCGTTAAATGGCAACACTATCACTTCTTCCGCGGTGTTGGGAGGCAGCCCTGCGGAAGAAGGCACCGAATGGGGATGTTCTGACGATCCCAAATCAGGCCCCAGTTGTGGCACGTAGCTGATCATAGCATGTGCATCAACACCATGGTAGGCTCCTTCAAACTTGGCTATTTTTCTCCTGTTGGTGAAGGCCCGGGAGGCGCGGAGTGCATTTAATACTGCTTCGGATCCAGAACTACAGAAGCGGATGCGCTCTAAGGAGGGCACTCGTTCTTTTAACAATTCTGCCATTTCCACCTCAAGGGGTGTTGGACGAGAAAAAGCGGTTCCTCTACCTATCTGCTTCTGTAATGACTCAACTACTGTGGGATGAGCATGCCCCAAAATCAGTGCAGTGTTGTTGTTGACAAAGTCAATCAGGCGATGCCCGTCAATGTCGATTAGATATGGGCCCTCGCCGCGCTCAATGTAAATTGGAAAGGGATCGATGTGGACGCCAGTCCGGGTGTTCCCGCCTGGCAACGACCTTTTGGCCCGTCCAGCCATTTCCTGCGAAAGCGGGTTTCCATCCACATATCTGGCAATCAGGTCCTCCATGGATACTATTGATGGTTCTTTTGGCATACGCGCATTCTCCCCGGAAAATTAATAAATTCAAGAAGGGTTCCTATTTCCGAAACAACGATTGATTCTTCGCAAGCATTTAGAATCCTATCATATGTGATACCCGAGAATAATTCAGGCGATCTTCTTCTCCAGAGACGAAACTTGTTGAAGTGTCGAGAAGCTTCCGTAGAAGCGCCCCGAGTGTGGCATCAAGGCATTTCAAATGGGTTAAGTGGCAAGGCTGAAGTAGAAAAACGCTAATTAACTGCTCAACGTAACGGGTTTAACTCCCTCAGGCAATTTACGCTTCTTGCGCATGCGCTCGAAAGACTCGGGGGACCCGTCGTTGAAAGAACCGAACCACCGATCAAGAGGCACCACGTTAGAGCCATAGTTACACTCAAAATAACGATGGTGCAGATAATGGAAATAGCTGTCGACAGACATCCCATCGGCATCCTTTCCAAGGACGATCCTATCAAATCCACTGTGCCCAAGCGATGGCTGAAGGGCCGCCCACTGCATGAGATAGAACATGTGGATGGGATGTGATGGTACGAGAAGGAGGAGAATCGGACGGGTGAAGTAGATGAGATGCTCTATCGGGTGCATCGATAGACCGGACCAAGGGCCTACATTGGTATTTCGGTGATGTAAATAATGAGCTGCTTTATATAGAGGCTTCCAGTGGGTAATACGATGGGTCACGTAGAAATGAAGATCTTTCCAGAAGGGTAGGATTGCGGCCAAGGCAATGAACCATATCGGGTTGTTTCGTAGGGTTGCAAAAGGCAACCATCCGTTTCCGTAGGCCCAAAGCATGAGGACTTCATAGAAGGTCCAAATGGATGCACCGCTGACAAGGCTCCAAAACATGTTATCATGAACCTGATTTTTGAAGAGGAAGGCCTTACTGTTGGTGCTCGGCCAACTCGAATTATACTTGAACCGAGTGCCTTGAACCCGGCGCAAGTAAAATATGAAATGCAAGGAGCCTGCGAAGGCTAATAGCAATAGCACGTTGCGCAAGTACATCGGCAGTATCCATCCTGTACTCAGCACACTGAAGTTACTCAGTTGGTCCGATCCGGGTTGGAGATAGCACCACGTTATAGCGGCAAGGCCATAGAAGGTAAAATTGCCGAGTGGCCAGAGAAAACCCGGAAATCCAAGGAAAAAACGGAGAAGCTTTTTGGGTTGTATGGGCCAGGAGAATGGCGGAGATTTTTGTAATACTCGAGGTGTCCAATCCCCTTGCGGGTTTCGGGTCTGAGAGCCATCGTCAAGTTGGCTAGAGGCGGGTTGTTGGGGAGGGACCTTAATGTTTCTAAGCTGGGTCCACTGAGCAACGGCGTCAAGAATGTTCGATGGAGAGGATTTTGCATGGGTGTGGCCTAATGTCGAGGTGTTGGCACGGTGATCCCACCCGGTGAGATCACTTGCGATTCGAAAGACATTGACACGTGATAGTCTTTGCCATCTCGCTACAGGTTGTGACAGATAGCTCTATTCGATTGAGTTTTAACCCTGCCTGCCAACCTTCTTTTAACACAGTCTACGTGCAGAGCTACGCAGCGACATTGCGAGATAGCCAATATTTTGAGTATGCTCCATACATGCGGCAGCGCTCTACCATAATTTTCTATGAAGCTCGACGACCGACAGAAATATCTTCTTAAGCGCACCTATGTTGACTACCAGGCAACAGAGGATTTTTTAAAGAACCCAATCGTAGTATCGAGGGCTGAAGGCCTATATTACTGGGACACGGAAGGGAGGCGCTACTTTGATGGGATCGGAGGGATCTTTGCGGTAAGCTTAGGGCACGGGCATCCTCGAGTAGTAGAAGCGATCAAGCAACAGCTCGATCGCATGACCTTTTCGCCTCCGATGCACGGGACTTCTGATATCTCGCTGGATTTTGTCGAACGGGTCGGAAAAGTATCGCCCGGAGCTTTGAATTATGTGAAACCGTTCAGCGGCGGCTCAGAGTCGATCGAGGCCGCGATTAAATTCGCTCGACAGTATTTCAAACAAAGCGGCAGGTCCTCAAAGTACAAGTTTATTAGCCGCTACCAGGCATATCATGGTGGCACTTTCGGAGCAATGGGAGCGAGTGGGACGGGCAAACGTAAGTCGTCTTTTGAACCCCATATGCCTGGGTTTATCAAGGTTCATCCACCGATCTATCTCCGAGACCGCTTTTCGTCTTGGGAGGAGTGTAACCGCTTTAGCGCCAGATTATTCGAGGATGCGATTGTTAACGAGGATCCTGATACAGTAGCTGGTATTATTGTCGAACCGATCGGCAACACCGGGGGAATTGTAACGCCGACAGATGAGTATTTTCAGATCCTCCGAGAGACTTGTGATCGGTATGATGTACTTCTGATCTTCGACGAGATTATTACAGGTTGGGGACGGAGCGGAGCCATGTTTGCAGCTGAGACCTTTGGAACGGTACCCGATATCATTTGCAGTGGCAAGGCGCTTACAAACGGCACAGTGCCAATGGGAGCTATGATGGCGCGCGAAGACATGGCCGAAGCTTTTAAAGGTGACCCAGAAGCAGGATTGAATTTTTCCCATGGGCATACTTTTTCCGGCAATGCACTTGGGTGTGCTGCTGGGATTTCAGTGATCGACGAGATCGTCGATCAGGGACTGAAGGACCAAGCTCGAGAAAGGGGCGACTATCTCGCGATGAAATTAGGAAAACTGAAAAAATTTGGAGTGATTCGCGAGATCCGAGGGAAGGGTCTTATTCTGGGTGTTGAATTGGTTAGAGATATACAGAGTATGAATCCATTCCCTGAGCTTGGGATAGCTCTTAAACAGACTGCACTGGAAAATGGATTGATCCTTCGTGTCGATCCATCATGGTTCGCATTGGCTCCGGCGCTCGTGATTACTGAAGGAGAGATCGATGAGATGTGCGAACTTTTGGAGCAGAGTCTTGAGGATGCTTTGAAGCGGGTGGGGGCTGCTTCACTGTCGCGATAGGTGGTACATGGAGATTGCAAAGATATCAATTTGGTTAGGGGTCCTTTGGTATAAGGGAAAGTGGCAGGTCGTGTTCGCCGGATGCGGCTTGTCATGAGCCGTCTCTCGGTTGACATAGTAATAATTCCAGCGAGACTCTAGATTGAATCATTAATTAACAGGAATATTATTTATGGACCTAGGACTTTCGGATCGAGTGGCTGTTGTAACGGGAGGAAGCGAAGGAATAGGGAAAGCGACTGCAGTGTCGCTTGCAGCGGAGGGTGCGAACGTCATCATTCTGGCACGGACTCAAAGTAAGCTTGACTCTGCCTTGGAGGAAATTCGGTCGACTGCAGTAGGGGAAGTTGAGTCCATCAGCTGTAATGTTACAGAACGAGTGACGGTGGACAGGACGTTTGATCGAATCCTGCGGAAGTGGGGCAAGATCGATATCTTGATCAATAATGCGGGTTATGGAAACGCCAATAGTTTCAATGCCCTGAACGATGAATTGCTCGGAGACGATTTGAAGCTGAAAGTTTATGGTGCTGTTTATTGCTCACAGGCAGTATTGCCTAGTATGCGGAAAGGTCGGTGGGGTCGGATCATTAACATCACGACTGCTGCTGGCAAAGCGGCTTCCGGTTCAAGTGTTCCTACCTCAATGTCACGTGCTGCAGGTATCGCCATGACCAAAGCGATGTCGAAGGAATATGCGGCTGACAATGTCCTGGTGAACACCGTGTGCATTGGATCCATCAAGAGCGGTCAGAATGATCGCCATTGGGAAGCTATGGTTGCCGAGGGATCGAAATTAACACTCGACGAGTACTACGCGAACAACGGCAAGGGTATTCCTCTGGGTCGCGTTGGGGAAGCAAGAGAAGCGGGTGACCTGATTTGTTTTTTGGCATCGGAGCGGGCAAGTTACATATCGGGCACAGCAATCAATATGGACGGTGGAGCGGCACCGGTGGTGTAGATCGGGAAATAAAGGAACACTGGTGGGAGTTCCTCGCTCAGATCTGTTCCTTCGTATCTTTCCGAGAGATGTGTAGATCAGGGAAAACCCAGGGTCCTGGAATTTTGTTGAACCCTTGCGTGTCGCAGCCGGCTAACTCCTGTCCATAATTACTCCTTTAGGCGCCTTCCAAGGATTGACGTAGATTAATCAAATTGTTGATGAAGTTTGATTCTGTCTACGGGGTGAGCTGCATTTTGAGGACAAAAATCCCGAGGGGGGACCCTATTCACCCTTTGGTTTGATCCCTATCGGTTCTAATGGGGTTAGGTTTGATGTGACGGGCTAGATTCCAGACTAGAGCGAGCCAGATGGAGGACGCAGTGAGGGCAAGCAATCCGAAAGCGGATTCAAAAACGAACCCGGCCCTCTGTCCTAGGGCAACAAAAAGGGAGATAGCTCCCTTAGAAAACCGATATCCGAAAACGTCGATAAATTCCTTGGCCCTATACCGGGCGTCAAAGGATAGTGGAATGTATAGAATTTCTTTGGCGGCCCGGAAAATGGAATAATCAAAAGCTTTGAAGAGAAGAAAAGCCGTTCCAGATGTTGCCACAGAGGGAGTCGCGATCAGGGCCGCACAAGCAAAAATGTGAATTATGGGAAGGGCGATGTGAATTACTCCGATTGGAACGAACTTTAGAAGTAAAGGTGTGGCAACGAATTGAAGTAGAGCCGCAACCCCATTGAGTCCTGCAAAAAAGGCCCCAGAAAAAGCAGTTTGTTTGTCAGGGTCAGGAATTTCGACCTGCAGGATTCCCTGAAAACGCAAGCCCAGCATAGCAGAAACCACTTGAGTGGTTAGAACGACAAAAAGGATTATCAGCAACATCCGTGAGCGCGATAACACACCCAAGCCCAAGTGTTCACGTGGTGACGAAGGGGCATTTCCCCCTGCTGGAAATTCTCCAGCGCGACGATATCCGTAGTCTGAGAAGAAAGCAGCGGGAAGTAGGACTAGGGCTGCAAAATAAGGCATACGAATGGTGCCAAGAGGTTCCGCGAGTTGGCTTAAAAGAAGTCCGCCAGCAATTGCACCTATAGAGGCGATACCGGTTATGGGACCGTAAAATTTACGTGCTTGATTTTCGCCTGCTGTGCTGTTCAGAAAAGACCAGTACTGCTCAATTAAGAGGACCACATAGGCTTCCTTAAAGATAAAGAGCAGATAAATAGCGGGAGCAAATCCAAGATTGAATCCATAGGTGGTTAGGGAAATGATACCGGCAGATCCAATTGATGTCCAGAAGAGGGTTCTCCGAGGTCCTAATGCTGATAGAAGCCGGCCGTATATCCAAAGAACAGCAAGGACACCAATCGGAGTCATTGCCATAACGATGGGAAGGCTGCGAGTGCCAAAAGTAGCCTTGAAGAGAGTATTGGAGGCGCTGCGAGCAAACTCATAGCCGCATAGCAGAAAGGCGGCGGAGAGGCAGATGGACCCGATGGCCCATAAATCGCAGATTGATGCTCGAGAGCGATTCATTATCAACGCAGTGTTTTTGGAAAGAATATAGCTATAACTGAATACTCGAAGGAGTTTTCACTTTAAGCTAACTTAATAAGAAGCAAGTCCGATTCCATAGAGGGGATGGATAGCCCGATCTATTACTTGACGAGACCTTGGAATTCGGGGAGGTCGAGGTTGCTTTTGTCCAGGATGTTGCGCTGGTCTAATATAAGAATTTGAGCCTTACGGAAGATGAAGAGGTCGAGAGGCTACTGGTGTAGACTTTCTTTAGAATATCGGAAATTCGGTTTCTTTTGAACGTACGAGGAGGGAGGATTCTTCTCCTGGGTGTCCTTTCGGTACGGAGGAAAAAGGGAACGCTGAGAACTGGTCCCTTGAGACTTTTTAACCAGCGTCATTTTGGTCTACCATCGGATTATAAGTCGGACTGAGCGAGCCATCGTTCGGCTTCAATGGCAGCCTGGCAACCCATTCCTGCAGCGGTGATAGCTTGCCTGTAGACATGATCGACGCAATCTCCTGCTGCGAAAACACCCGGAACTACCGTATGAACTGGAGACCTTTCTTCGGGCAGAAGATAGCCATCTTGGTCTAGATTCAGGATTCCTTCGAAAGGTGTAGTATTGGGAACGTGTCCTATCGCGATAAAAACACCACGGCAGGGAATTACTTCTGTATCGTTGTTCTTAACATTACGAACAGCGATACCGCAAACCTGTTGGTTCCCATCCGGAAGAATTTTTTCTACAACGGTATTCCAGATAGGATAAATATTTTCAGCGTTGAGTGTACGATTAGCCATGATCCGAGAGGCTCGGAGTTGTTCACGCCGGTGGATCAGCGATATCCGAGAACAGAATCGAGTCAGGAAAAGCGACTCTTCGCAGGCTGAATCGCCGCCGCCGATTACAACTACATCCATGTCGCGGTAAAAAGCCCCGTCACAAGTGGCACAGGTGGTTACTCCTTTTCCGCCGAACATCTCGTTTTCTCCGGGAACTCCGAGGAGGCGAGGCGAGGCACCGGTAGCAATTATCAGAGTTTTCGCTTCGTAGGTCCTAGTCGCAGAGGTGAGTCGCTTTGTCTTTTCACTCAGTTCAGTGGTGGTTATGACGTCGTGAGTAAAGCGCGTACCGAAGCGACTAGCTTGCTTCCGTAATCTGTCCATCAACTCAAAGCCGTCGATTCCTTCTGGGAAACCCGGAAAATTCTCGACCTCCGATGTCGTCGTCAATTGACCGCCAGGCTGAGCCCCCTCAATTATCAGAGGATTTAGATTAGCACGGGACGCATAAACAGCCGCAGTAAGGCCTGCACATCCGGTACCTAAGATAATTACTTCCTCCATAGAAAAGATGGGCGAGATGGTAAATCCATAGGAATTCAAGGTTTGCGAGCAAGCGATAAATGCATTGAACTGAAATGAAATCGGATAATGCCACAATTGATTGATAGTCACTGTCACCTAGTGTCCCTGAGAAATCGAGGATATCTCGAGGAGGCATTGGAACGGGCAGAACAGGTTGGGGTTGGAGGTATCGTCTCGATTGGAACAAGTGCAAATGACTGGGATCTTAACCGACAGATCTGCAAGGAACATAGTGGTCGGGTTGCCTATACGGTTGGGTTGCACCCGACAGACATCAGATCGTGCTGGGAGAGTGAAGTTTCTCGAATACGATCCTACTTTGATCTAGAATTTCCTCCTGTTGCTTTGGGTGAAGTCGGCCTCGATCATTTTCATCTTCCCCGGTCTAATGAGGCGAAAACTGAAGTTAAAACTGTGCAAGAGATCGTTTTTAGGCAACAGCTGGCTTTGGCGGGAGAAATCGATTGTCCTCTTGTTGTCCATTCTCGTGGCGCTTTTTACGATTGCATACGGGTTATTGACGAAAGTGGATTCGATTGGAAAAAAGTTGTTTTCCATTGCTTCGCTGATGGTCCAAAAGAAATGGCGATGCTAAGAGAGAGAGGGGGTCGAGGATCTTTCACCGGAATCGTGACTTATAAGAACGCCCCCGAAATCCGGAAAGCTGCTATTTTGCAGGGACTAGAAGATTTGATGGTCGAGACGGATGCACCTTATCTTTCGCCAGAGCCTAAGAGGGGTTGCCCCAACGAACCGGCCTTTCTTCCACATATAGCGACCTTTTGTTCTGATTTGCTTGGGGTTGAGCTATCAAAATTTTCTGCTGTTACCGTTCAGAACACGAAGTCATTTTTTAGGATTTAGGGCTGTTTCTATAAATAGCCGGACCTTTTCTCTTGGTTAGAATTGGACTTCGTTGAATTTTAGGCCATCCTAGCTTACCTAAGGTATGCATCGACGGGAAATACCCTATTGGAAAAGGCCTTTGCGGTGGTTGTCTTTTTGCCTATGTTCCCTCTCGGTTTGTTTGATATTCGCTTTTCTTCCAGAAGGTAAAGATACCATTCCAGAGGTTGTGGAGATCGGACACTGGACTTCCATCCTTCCGCCTTTTCTCGCGATTTTGATTGCAGTTCATTTCCGGTCTTTGGTAGCAGCGTTATCCAGTGCATTTTTGCTGGGGAGTTTCCTCTCCTTTTGGCCTAATTATACGACAGCATTGTCCCTTGGGCTAAAAACATTTATTTGGCCGAACTTCACTGAACAGTTCAGTCTTTATATATTCGCTTTCCTCTTTTCCCTCGTGGGCATGATTCACCTTGTGTACAAAGGGGGAGGAATCCACGGAATGATTCACTTCATCAATCGCGTGGTGAAGGGCCCGCGGACAGCAAAGGCTGGAATCAGTTTAGCTGGAGTAGCCGTGTTTTTTGACGATTATTCGAATACCATCGTCGTCGGGTCGACTATGAGGGAGCTTTCAGATCAGTGGAAGATCTCCCGGGAAAAGCTGGCCTATTTGATCGATTCCACAACTGCTCCGATTGCAGGTTTAGCACTCCTATCAACCTGGATTGCCTTTGAGGTATTCCTCTTTGATAAAGTTTCCCTCGAACTAGGTCTTGGTTTGAGTGGGTACGGAATGTTTGTGGAGATTCTTCCATCTCGTTTTTATTGCTGGGGGACTTTAGCCTTTGTCTTTTTGACTTCTGTTTTGGATCGCGATTTCGGACCCATGTACCGGGCTGAGGTTCGCGCGGTCCAAGAGGGAAAGGTAGCTAGCGAAAATGCCGTTTTTCTTGTTAGCGAGGATAGGAAGAATCTTGATCCAAATCCGAACCAACCTCAGCGGTGGTACAATGCAGTCGTACCTCTTGCTTGCGTGATCTTTGGTACGGTTAGCGGGATTCTTGTATTGGGACGCTCAAAAATCGTTGGGTCCGGAGCTTCCTTTTCATTCCTCCAACCGGAGGACTGGAGGAATGCATTTGCGATGGTGACCAATCCCAGTGTAACCCCCGGTGGTGCCATGATGGTTCTCTTTTTTGCGTCTTTAGTTGGTGGTGCTGTTGCTATTTTGATGCTTGTGGCCCAGAGAATTCTCTCTTTTTCAGCTTCCATTAAAGCTTATTTCCGAGCGCTATCTACGCTATGGATGGCCCTGTTCATTTTGGTAATGGCTTGGGGCATGAGCAAAATATGCACTGAGGGTGTCCACACGGATACCTATCTGATATCTTTACTTGGAAATCGGGTGGAACTTGTTTTTCTTCCTCTTATTGTTTTCCTTGCTGCTTCAGGAATGGCTTTTGCTACCGGTACGAGTTTTGGAACAATGGCCATCCTTATTCCCATGATCCTGCCTCTTTCGTTTTCTATGGGTGCATTCGGATCGGAATCTCAGATTATATTCTGGCTCACAGCCGCTGCGATAATGGACGGAGCCATCTTCGGTGATCACTGTAGTCCAATCAGTGACACAACCGTACTCTCCTCAATTTCTGCTGGCTGTGACCATATTGACCATGTTTCCACGCAGATTGGCTACGCGGTCACAACGATGATCATTGCTTCCGGGGCAGGGTATCTAGGAGTGGCCTTCGGCATGCCTATATGGTCCTACTTTATCCTATTTCCCATAATTTCCCTTTTCCTACTCTTCTCCTTTGGGAAAAGAATTCCCAGGTCTGAGGGGTGAATTATTTGGAAATGGACTAGAAGTCGGTCGTCTCCACAGAATTCTATCGAGTGGCTCCAGGAATACGGGCACCAACAGGATTGACCTCGATCAGCTCGACTTCAAAAACTAAAAGGGAGTGGGGGGGGATATTCCCCGATCCGGATTCTCCGTAGCCAAGTTCTGGAGGGATAAAGAGAACGGCTTTCCCTGCCTCTCGTAGAAGTCGGATACCTTCCCGGAACCCCGGTATGACATTGGCAAGTGGCAAGTCAACTGGCCCTCCTTGTTGAGAGGAGCTATCAAAAATTTGCCCGTTGATGAGGCGGCCTTGATAATTGACACGCACAATATCTTCAGGGCCGGGGACCTTGCCAATCCCTTCTTCCATAATTTGGTAAACTAGGCCACTTTCGGTTTTTTCGATACCTTCTGTTTTAGCTGCTTCCTCAAGGTAGGTTTTTGCCAACTCCTTCGCTATCTGTTCTTGTTCTCTTTCGAAATCCTTTCCCTTTTCACTAAGGAGTTTGTCCACTCTTGGTGCTAGCGCCTTTTCGTCCCTTGGTGCGGGTTGTCCGTCCGCGGCTCGTTGAATACCAACAATGATCTGTTCTTTTTCCTCCTTGGTGAAATCAAAGACAAGAGGACTTTGGGAAGCGATCATCCAGCCGATCGCCTGGAGTGTCTGGATATTGAGTTGATCGCTATCTGTTTCCTCGGAGGCCTCGTCTTGTCCAACCACAAAGGAACCGAATGTGAGTAATGAAGTTACTACGACAGCGCAGATGTTACCTAAAAAATCTCTATATCTGATCATGGGATGTTGAATAATCGTAGAATTTTGACAAGGGTCAAACCTTATGTATATGTCTAAAGGGTTCAGGAATTTCATGTTAGAGTCAATAGAAGGCTAATTCTGAAACGGCAGAATGCCTTTTCAACTAATGATATCGACATGTTTCGGGTTCTTCGGCAGAGAACAGAATCGAATATAGGATTGGGTCCTTGGTAAGGCGATTAGAACGCAGATTAGAGTAGTGCCACAAGATGATAATGAAATACCCAATAAGACAGATTTTGGCACTGCGCTGGTTGATATGGTTGATCGTATGGTTACAGGTGGGCGAAGGTTCATCGATAGAGGACGCGCTTTCTGAAGTGACAATGCGACTATTTCAGGCGGACTCCGCACCAGATGAGGAATTCAATTCTATTTTAGAGGAGGCCAGGGACCTGGGGTTGAGTAGACAGCTTCTCCTGGAGGCCCAAGTATCCCGGTATTGGAAAGCAGATGAATTTGACCGTTTGGTCGAACTGCTACCGGTATTTGAAGAGTTATTGCATGAGTGGGACCTAAAGAAGGGCAAAATATTTCGCGATCAACACGAGGTGTTAGGATACTACAATTTCTTTCGTGCGGTTGAAGCCATAAAAGAGGATAACCTGGAAAAGCTCGAGTTCCACGCTAAAGAAAGCTACTGGAATAGTCCTGATATGGCCAGCATACTGACCATCTTGATCAAAGATCGAAGAGAAAAAGATCGGTTGGCCAATCTTGAGTTCCCAATGGAACTAGAACTTGTTACCTCGCAGGGGGAGGAAGTCACCTTGGGTGAGCTGATCAGTGATAAAAAAGGAGCGCTTATGGAGTTTTGGGCCAGTTGGTGTGGTCCTTGTATCGCTTTGATGCCGGAGTTGGTAAGAAAGGCGGAAAAGCTTCAACCTCAAGGCTTACTCGTAGTAGGGCTTAATACAGAATCCAAGGCTATTGCGGAAGAGTTTCGGACCCAACAAGAAATTGAATTCCCCTGGCTAGTTGAGCCGCAGGGAAATCCCCTTCAGAGACTGCTTCCAGTCGATTCCCTCCCCCATGCAGTGCTAGTTAATCCGGAGGGTCAGGTTCTCTTCAATGGCCATCCCATGGATCCGACTTTGAAGGAGGTTCTCGTTCAGCTTAATCTGAATCTTTAGTCGCCCATTTCTTGGGAATATTTTCAATCCTGTTGGGGTGTCTATCACTAGTTTCTGAATCCAGGCCAAATCAGGTCTTGATTAATAACCTGTTTGGGAATTCGTATCCCTTTGTCTGACTCATGCTATGTGTCCTCCTAGGTATAGGGGAGATTAGGTTATATTTTGTGCTGTTTGTCATACTCCTTATTGTGCCACGGGGGGGCTTGTTTTCATTTGAGTTCTCTAAAAGCGCTCAATTATTTCCTAAAGATTCTGGAATTATTAAGGCAGTAAAACTAAAACCGGTGTAGAAATCGGATCTCAAGGATGCTGTTTCTATTTATGGTCTAGCAAAGGACGATTGTGAGCAATAATGGGTGGTGAAATGTAAATAGCGGCAGTAAAATGGCGAATAATAGAGAGCCTCATTACGAAGAGGTTGAATAGGATTGTGAATAAGCCAGAGTACAACTCGGAATAACTTTGAGTTGCTCCGAGTCTAGATTGTACTGACGCTTTAGAAGGATCGGATAAGGAACCCAACGCTACTTCCTGTGATCTTTCCGCGAGTTAATAGCACGAAACTTGGATAGAATTTGAAAGGAATTCAAAAAAGATAAGAAATCAACTTTGAAATCTATTGACACTATATCTTGTGGTCCGTTTAAGTTTTGACCACAAGATATTGTGGCTGGGTTGAGCCTAGAGAGATGGATTTCCTGCCCGCCTGCAAGTAGTTAGGGATTGAAGCTATGTGTGCCTTACGGAGAGTTGTCCTTGTCGATATATTAGAAGGAGTGGCTAATCGCGGCTTTTGAAACTGAAAATGGAGTCTACTATATCAATTGGGGACCGTAAGTTCCTTCTCAATAGCGAGAAGGCGGAAGCTGCGCTTGGTGCCAAAAGGGTGATTAACGGTCGTAAGACGATGTTTTTCAACATTTTGCCGCTCAAGTATAAATGGGCTTACGAACTCTACCGTACTATGAAGGCCAACCATTGGGAGCCCGAGGATATTCCTATGCAACGCGACTGCGAGCAATGGCGGTCGAAGGAGATTTCAGATATCGAGCGGTGGATCATAAAAATGGGTATAGGCTATTTCTCTGGAGCTGAAGGAATAGTGGGTGATAATGTCATTCATGTAATCCGGGAACTAGTTACCGCACCAGAATTGAAGTTGGTCTTAGGGAGACATGCCCACGAAGAAAATATCCACGCCGACAGCCTTGTCTATATGATTAGCTCCCTGGGCGTCAACCCGCATGAGTGTGAGGCCATTCTTGAAGACATTGAAACGGTAAGAAAGAAGACAGAGTTTGTGACTCGCGTCTCGAGTAAGATGCGACGTGAAATCGACCTGACTGATACCCAAAATCAGCAGCAATTGGCAAAAAATGTTTTTGTCTTTGGACAGTGCATGGAAGGCACTCAATTTTATGGCCTCTTCGGCATGATTCTTTCTCTCGCACGCCAGAATAAATTTCCCGGCATAGGTCAGATGTTCCGCTACACCCTGAGGGACGAATCTAACCACATAGAGTTGTTGCGCAATTTGCTGATGGATCTAGTGGAAGAGAACCACGGAATCTGGACTCCCGAATTTTGCGAAGAGTTGAGGGAAACGATGGCAGAGGCTGTGAAATTGGAAAAGGAGTTTATTAGTGACTGTCTCCCTATGAACGCGGTTGGGTTAAGTGCGAAGGAGTTCATGTCCTACATAGATTTTATAGCGGACCGACGTCTTGAAGGTGTAGGGTTAAAGCCAATTAATGGCAGTACTAAGAATCCCTTTCCTTGGCTTGCTGAGCTAATGGATATTAATAAAGAACAAAATTTTTTCGAAGGCCGGGTAACCGAATATCAGAAGGCATCCGCATTAGATTCGGTTAGCGATGATGAACTCTAGGGCCACTATTTCACTATTTAACCGAACTTGAACCTCTGATTTAGAAGAAATATGTTCTTGAATTGCTTATTCTCCTAACCTGGCAGTCCTCTGCCCTTGAAATCTATGATCCGCCATTTCTCTCTCGAAGAAGATCTTGAGCTTAAACGATTCGCGAAAGCCCCATCAAAGGAGAAGCCGCAGTTCAACTGGAGAGAAGTTCTACTTGATGATCGTCTTGTCCAGCCGGATATCAAAGTCGAGGTCAAGGGGAATGAGAAAGAGTTCGATCTGGCAGAAGTCGCGGAAACGATAGGTAACGCTCTTACCGATCTTTTGCTATCGCGCCGAGAAGAAGAGATTTTCACGATTGAGAACCAGGAGTTCGTAGCGGAAATATCGAAGGAGGTGGCCCGTTACTTGCAGTCTGAGAATCTCGAAGGGGTTCCTCTTAAGCTGGCAGAAGAAGAGATCTATCAATTGATCGAGAAGGCGTTGATCCAGCGAAACGCTCACGACGTAGCGAAGAGTGTTGTCTTAAGGCGTTCGAGGGAAGGAACTAGACGTAAGGAAAATAAAGGTGTTGATTCGCTCACAGTAAGGTTGATCAGGAGAAATGGGCGAGTTGTCCCGTGGAATGTGGACAAGATTGAAATAGCGGTTCGCAAAGCTTTTTTGTCCAATAATTTCGATTCCAACCCGGCGGTCAAAATTGCCAGTGCTGCAACTGAGCGGGTGCGTGCCTTGGGGCAATCCTTCATCCATATCGAAGACCTCCAAGATATAGTGCAGGAAGAGTTGATGCGCCAAGGTCATTATAAGGTTGCGGAGTCCTATATTCTCTACCGGTCTTATAGGGCGCGGCTTCGCGAAGAACAGGCTAAAGCACCCGAAGAGCAGGCCCGTCAGGACTCGATGGTAGTGGTTAGCACTGCCGATGGAGATACCTTTTTCTGGGACGGAATCGACCTAAAAAAGAGAATTGAGTATGCGATTATTGGTCTCGATTTATGCCTTGATAAGGACGAAATCGAGAATGAGTTACGGCGATCAATCTATTCCGAGGTCAGTCTCGAAGATTTAAAGAAGACGATAATATTGAACGCGAAGTCCTTAATTGAAAAGGACGCTGATTTTGCCAAATTCGCGGGACGTATACTGCTTACTTACATATACGAAGAGGTCTTGGGGTGGGATATTGCCCGAGAAGGAATAGAATCACTCAAGGAGTCGCACCGTTTGCGATTCAAAGGCTTCCTCGAGCATGCCGTCCAAATCGAACGGGTAGATGAGCGACTGCTCGATCTCGATACGGAGAAATTGGCCAATGCGATCGATCCTTCAGCTGATCTCGATTTTGATTACCTCGGGATTCAAACTCTCTACGATCGATACCTCATTGTGGACAAGACAGGCGCGAAACCAAGGCGCATCGAGACCCCGCAGATGTTTTGGATGCGGGTATCGATGGGGCTGATGGTAATGGAGGAAAAGGAGCCCGAGGCCTGGTCTATTCGACTCTACAATCTTTATAAAAGTCGGCGATTTTGCTCATCTACACCAACTTTATTCAACAGCGGAACAAAGCATTCCCAACTCTCTTCCTGTTACCTATATAAAGTTGATGATAACATCGAATCAATTATGATTCGTGGTATCGCGGAGAACGCTTTTCTCTCTAAATGGGCCGGTGGGTTGGGGGGAAGCTGGACTGCAGTTCGGGGAACGGGAAGTTACATCAAGGGCACAAACGGAGAAAGCCAAGGGGTTATACCCTTTCTTAAGCTCCACAATGATCAATTGGTAGCGGTCAATCAGGGGGGAAAGCGTAGAGGATCAGGGTGTGCCTATCTTGAGTCTTGGCACAATGATATTCTCGATTTTCTCGAGTTGCGACGTAACACCGGTGATGATCGTCGGCGGGCTCATGACATGAATACGGCGAATTGGATACCAGATTTATTCATGAGGCGTATGGAGAATCGTGAGGATTGGACTTTACTACATTCCAACGAGGCGCCCGAACTTCATGAACTTTACGGTAAGAAATTTGAGGAGAAATATCTTGAGTATGAGGCTAAGGCGAAACGGGGAGAGATTGCCGGTCAATCAATTCCGGCAATTGAACTTTGGAAGAAGATGTTATCAATGCTTTTTGAAACCGGGCATCCTTGGATTACCTTTAAGGACTCCTGCAATGTAAGAAATATGCAGGATCACGACGGGGTCATTCACAGTTCAAACCTCTGCACCGAGATCACCCTTAATACCAGTGCGGACGAGACTGCAGTTTGCAACCTTGGTTCTATTGTCATTGATACTCATATTAATGAGGAGGGTTCCCTTGATGTAGATGCCTTACGGGAGACCGCCAGAATCGCGGTACGGGTTTTGGATAATGTGATCGATATAAATTTCTATCCTACCCAGGCTGCTCGGAACTCGAATTTACGCCATCGCCCGATTGGACTCGGAGTAATGGGTCTGCAGAATGCGCTCTACAAAAAGAATCTTTCATTCGCCTCGGAGGAAGCGTTGGAATTCAACGATGAATTAATGGAGGCAGTGGCCTATTCCGCCTTTGAAGCATCATCAGATCTGGCCAAGGAAAGAGGTGTCTATAGTAGTTATAAAGGTTCGAAATGGGAACGGGGAATTTTCCCGCAAGACACGCTCGATCTGTTGGCAGAGGAGCGGGGAATCGAAATAGAAGTTCCAAGGTCCAGCCGAATAGACTGGAACCCGCTTCGCGCAAAAGTCCGTCGCCAAGGGATGCGTAATAGTAATGTTCTGGCAATTGCTCCTACTGCTACGATTTCAAATATTATGGGTACTACACCCTGTATTGAGCCGGCTTATAAGAATATCTATGTAAAGAGTAATCTCTCGGGTGATTTCATAGTTCTAAATCAATTCATGGTAAAAGATCTAAAGAGTAAGGATCTTTGGAATCAGGATGTTCTTGATCAGCTCAAATATTTTGATGGAGATCTTTCGTCTATTGACTTGATACCGAAGGAGATACAGGAGAAATATCTAACGGCATTTGATATTGATTACCGTTACTTTATCGACGCTGCAGCTCGCCGACAAAAATGGATCGACCAATCGCAGTCGGTCAACCTGTTTCTTGGAGAACCGAATCTGAAAATACTTTCGCACATGTATCGTGCGGCTTGGCACAAAGGACTGAAGACAACCTACTATTTACGGACGTTGGGAGCATCCAACATTGAAAAAGCGACTATCAAGGTAAAAAAGGAGACTCGAGGAGTTGTGGCTGAAACAGCTGAAAGTGAGTCGGTTGCTGAGTCGAAGGAACTGAGGGAGGCAGCTGCCTGTCGAATAGATGCTTCCATGAATGGAGAAGAGTGTGAAGCTTGCCAGTAAAACTTTCCCCCAACGCCCACATAAATGCCCACTGTAAACCGATACGAATCGGGGTAGGCCTGGTTAACCTGCCCCGGTTTTATTTTTCTACGGAAGCTCTGCCGCAGTTTTAGGCTAAAGAAATCCAAACTCCTCCATCCATTCGTCTCGGTGGAATTTGCTGAGATATCGGCTCCCCGAATCGGGTAGAACGACGACTACATTTCCGGGATCAGCCTTACTTTTGACCCAATCGAGAGCTCCAGAGACCGCACTACCACTAGATCCGCCAGCAAAGAGCCCTTCCTCTTTACAGAGACGGCGTGCCATTAAGAATGAATCCCGATCATTCACTTGGATGATTTCGTCGATGATATCGAAGTCTACTGCTTTAACGAGATAGTCCTCGCCGATCCCCTCTACTTTATAGACATTCGGTTCGGGCAGTTTGCCGGTTTTATAATAATCGTAGAAGACTGATCCAATTGGATCGATAGCGATATTCTGGACTTCTGGTTTCTTCTCTTTCAAGAAGCGGCCGGCTCCGCTTAAGGTCCCACCTGTCCCAATTCCACAGACAAAAGTATCTATTTCCCCTTCGGTTTGTTCCCAAATTTCTGGGCCGGTAGTTCGGTAGTGAGCCTCGATATTTTTGGGGTTGTTATATTGATCGGGGTAATAGGAATTTGGAGTCTCTTTGGCAATCCGGCGTGCGACGCTATAGTAGCTTTCAGGAGAATCTGCCGAAACTGCAGTTGGAGTTACGACCACTTCAGCGCCAAATGATCGCAGAAGATCGATCTTTTCTTGGCTCATTTTGTCCGGGATTGTTATGATACAGCGGTAACCTTTAATTGCGGCTATTGTGGCTAGAGCGGCCCCCGTGTTCCCGGAAGAATTCTCGACGATTGTGCCGCCTGGTTTGAGGAATCCTTGGCGCTCGGCTTCTTCGATTATAAAAAGAGCCATACGGTCCTTCACGCTTCCACTAGGGTTCATGAATTCCAGTTTGGCGAAGAGATTAACGGGGCTTCCCCCGGTAACCTTGTTCAGCTTCACAAGTGGGGTATTACCTATTGCTTCAAGTATGGATTGGCAGGAATTCACGATTATTCTGAGATTGCCTTCTAGAAAGCAGATACAATTGCAACTGTAAAATTACAGGGAGTTTATGGAACTAAGATAAAAACTTGAGACATCTTTGAAGAAATTTTCAAACAGATTTTCAAGATCTGAGACCAAAACAGGAAAACTCGGACCAGATTTAAATCCTAACTTTAGGACCTTCCTTAATTGAAATTCATCAACGATTAGATAGGAGAATAAGGGGATCTATTGATCGAGTCGGCTGAATATGAATTTTGCTTTTTGGCTAAGCTTCAGGGTAGATACTGATAAGATTTGCAAAGAGATATACAAATACCTTGTGGTGTTTTATTATGCTGTAGGGTTCTTTGTTGAGATTTGAAAGGGTCCTAGTTTTGACCAAGGATAATTCGAGCACCCAGATAGGTGGCCCGATCAAGGGCCTTGAAACCGTCCACCTCGTCATACTGATGGTTAAAGAGATTTTCGATTCGGCCAAAAATCTCGACCTTCTCATTGATTCGATAGCTCCCATAAAGACGTGCCACGACGTAATCCTGTGCTGCGATACGGGTGAATGTACCTCCATCTATATCAACGGAGTCGCTATTAAAACGAAGATAGAAACCAGCCGTAGTTTTGGAAGAAGGAAGAAGATGGATTCCTAGGGATCCGCTGTGGCGGGGTCGGCGGAGCAGTCGGAGGTTGTCGTTCCTATCCTCTGCCTCCAAGAAAGTGTAGTTTGCGTAGACTTGAACTCTGTCATCAGGAGCAAGGGTGACAGAGAATTCCAATCCCTTTGTTTGCGCGTTGCCAATGTTTAGAAGAGGAAATCCGGCGATCAAATTTGATATATTATTCGCAAAGTAGGTGGTTTCAAAGCGAATGAAATTAGACCATAGTTCCTGTCGGAACCCTAATTCCCATGAATCGCTTTCCTCAGCATTGAGACTAGGGTTGCCAAATAAACCATAAAGATCAACAGCCTGGGGTACCGAGTAGGCTGTGGCCAATTTTCCAAATAAACTAGACCCAAGTGATGAAAATGATTTTCCAAACATAAGGTTCCCTGTCATTGGGCTTCCAAAGTCAGAATAGTCATCAAAGCGACCTCCTCCACTGACATAAAATCCTTCCGCTGGCTGCCATTGTGTCTGGAAGTAGATACTGAGACTGTTCCAATTCTTATCGAATGTAGTGACTTTGGATTCGAGGTCCTTTTGAAGAAAATCTTCGTTCCGATAAACAGCTCCGCCGGTTGTTGAAAAATATTTTCCAACTGTCCAGTCTACTTGGAGGTCCACTTCGTTTGTTTTTGTTTCCGAATTCGTGTGAAGGAGGAAACTCGATGTCTTCGATTCGAGATTGTCTTCAGATTGGGCATAGAATAGGCGGATGTTAAGCTTCTCGTTGAGTTGGTAGTCAATCCCAGGAGACAGAAGCCAGGTGCGCGTGGCTTGGAAGTCCTCCATAGCTGGATATGTAGGAGCCTTACGGTTGTCTGGATTTCCAGAGAGGGCATCGAAGAAGATTGATGTAAAGTCAAAATCGAGCGATTTAGATATTTTAGCCCTACCACGGGTCATCAAGTTTGTGATCTGATAGTGGCAATTTGGTTCCTGATTGTCCGTTGTTAGATAGGAAGCGCCTATCGTCATCTCTGCGCGATCATTTGCCAATCCGGCACTCATTTTATTTCGAAAGGTTCCGTAAGATCCAACTTCCGCTTCAAGACGTGGCTTCATTTTCTCCATACTCTGCGACCTACTGAATAAGCTAACGACGCCGCCTATACCTTCCGCTCCATAAAGAGTAGAGGAGGCGCCTCTCATTACTTCGATTCTTTCAAGATTATCCAGGTTGAGTTGTGCCAAGTTATAATTACCCGAGAAACCTCCGTTTAGTTTTCTCCCATCGAGAAGTATGACAGTATGGTCACTATTCGAGCCCCGTGTGAAAAGGGAAGTGACTCCACCAATCTGCCCCGTAGTCGCTAAACTCATACCAGTTGTTTGGTTTAGAATTTCGTCCAGCGTCTGGTATTGCCCTCTTTGAAATTTGTCACTTGTTACAACCGAAATTGAAGGAGATGCTTGACTTAGAGGCTGACGTGTACGGGTCGAGACGACAAAGTAGGGATCCAGCTCCTTCTCAATTTTAAAACTATCCTTCTTTCCCTCTTCTCCAAAGCTAGTCGGGAAAAGCAGTAGTATTCCCGCGCTTGCCAAGAGTCGTTTTCTCGCTGTTCCCAAGGGATTTGAATATCTCATTTTTCGAAATGTCCTATCCCTAATGGGAGTGAGACTCTCTTGGCAAGCATTAATGACAATTGATTGCCAATTAAGGATTTGACATAGGAGTGATGATCAGAGATGAAAACAGGAGAGGTTATGAGAGGGCGGTTGAGATATTACTTGATCGGATTCGGTTTGGGATGTTTACTGCTAATAGTTCTTCCACGCCCGATTAGACGAAGTGGAATAGAGAAAGACCCAGGAGCTTTTCATGGGCATTATCCAGTAAGAATTGACGATGGGTTTGGCCGGGAAGTGGAGGTGAATTACAGGCCGAGGCGTATTATATCGTTGGCGCCGAGTGTAACGGAAATTCTTTTCCGGTTAGGAGGGGAAAAGCAGTTAGTTGGAAATACGAAGTTCTGTTCCTATCCCCCTGGAGCAGAAGCGATTGAAAAGGTAGGAGGAATACGACAGCCTAGTCTTGAGAAAATTATTCAGTTACAGGCTGACGTAGTATTAGGAACGGTATTGAGTCCTGTATCTCTTTATGAGCGCTTTGAAGCGATGAATATTAAAGCAATTGCATTTCGTCACGGTGATTTCGAAGGGGTTTTGGAGGATATTCGTTCCATTGGTAGGATAACAGGAAAGATTGGTGAGACGATTCGATTGATCAGTTCCATAGAGGAAAAGCGACAGAGAATAGAGGAAAGGCTCCGAAACAAGGTAAACAAACCACGCCCAAGGGTTGTTCTTCTCTACGGGTTAAGAGGACTCTATAGTGCGGGAGCGGGATCCTGGGCCGGGGATTTAATCGAGCTATGCCATGCTGATAACATAGCGGCCTCGGCATCGTCAACTTGGCCACAGTTGTCTTTGGAGGGAATCTTAGTAGCTGATCCTGAGGTTCTCATCCTTGCGGTGCCAACTAAGGATCAAGGCCTCTGGGAGTCAGGGGATGAGCTATTGTTGCTAAGAAAAGACGAAGTTTGGCGGAATGTATCGGCGGTTCGAAATGGCCGGGTGGAAGTTATCGATAGCGAAATTTTGGAAATCCCAGGCCCGAGAATGATCGATGCACTCGAAACTCTAGCGAGAGCGATTCATCCCGAACTATTTGAGCAGTCAGGACATATCCCGTAGAAGACGATTTCGGTACCATCAATAGAAAAGCCCGGAGGAGCCTGATAAACAGGAGACGAAGCCGCTCTCTCAAAATCGAATACCCTCCGGCACCGATTACATATAAAGTGGGGGTGGGAGCCCCCCCGAACGGTTTCAAAACGGGTTGGTTGTCCGGGGAAGTCGAGACTGACAAGTTTTCCTTCATTTACCAACCGGCCAATTTGTCGGTAGACGGTCCGCAGACCAAGAGTGGGAACATCGAGGCGACCAGCCAAGAAAATCTCCTTTGCGGTGAGGGGTCGCCGAGTCTGCTCGACGATGTGAGATATTACCTCTCGCTGTCGGGTTTTTCGGTTCCTAGACATTGGGCAAGGCTCCTGAGCCGAGCTCGAGTGTTCTTCTTCATGGCCTGGAGATCATCCTTGATTTCATCTAGAGTATCTGTTCCCATGCGATCGATGAACAGAATTCCGTTGAGGTGATCAGTTTCATGCTGAATGACGCGAGCGAGGAGATTATTGCATTCCAGCCGATGGGAGCTACCCTCAAGATCTAAGTAGTCTACTTCGATGGATTCGGAGCGATAGATGGGTCCATGGATACCCGGAAAGGAGAGGCAACCTTCCTCGTAGGAAGACTTGTTCTCCGACTGAAAAGATATGGTGGGATTTATCATAATCAGAGGCATAATCAGATCTATTGGAAGGAAACGATTATCCCAACGAAATTCAAGATTGAGTTCGCGAGCGGCTTCCAGAAGATCTACGACACAGACCATCTTCTTCTGGCCGATCTGTTGAGCGGCTAGACCGATCCCTTTTTTAGCATACATGGTCTCTAACATATCTTGAGTTAGTTGCTTGAGGTCCGCGTCAAATCTCTTGACCCTTTCTCCTTTGCAACGAAGGACCGGTTCATCGTACTCTGTCACTCTTAGAATCATCGACTGGAATGTAAATCACAGTAATCTAAGATTTCCCCTCTTTCAGCAACAAAATAGAGCGTGTCGAAATTCTCTATACTTTTAGAAGGTCTTCTCTTTTTGATTCTTTCGTTAGTCCTTCTTTTATTTGGAGCGGGTATACCCGTACACTTCCGCGCCCTCGCGCCAAGCGTGTTGACGAAAGCAGGAAGCGGAAGTGATACTATTGTTGATCTTTCGTCCTCCTATCTAGATGCGGGGAAGATTGGTCCAGTAGACCTTCTGTCGATGGAAGCACTGTCAGGCATTAACTTGGAAAGATTCAGAGATCGACGAGAGCTTTTATTTGAAAAACATCCGGCCTATCGAATTTCCGGGGGACCCTCGGCCTATTTCGAGCGGTATTTAGATTTCATTAATACGAAGGGCCGCGAGCAAATAGAGTCTAGAGTAATACCGTTTCTGCTTGATGCAACTTACCGAAAGCATCTCTTAGAATTCCTCGAGAATTCGAGCAACTCCACTGTCGCAAAAATTCTTATCACCCGGTCATTATCTTCGGTAGTACGTTTCATGCCTGTTTCCACCGCTGCTGGACAACCGCTTGATGCGACTATTCTGATGACTGCACTCTTGATTCAGGGTGATGATTTTTCGCCCGAATTAACAAAGGAAATAAGGAGAGAAGCTGAGGGTGCAATACGAGGCGAATTTCTGGCGGTGGATAAACTGGAGTCGGCCTATATCTCCCTTCTTGCATTTGGGCGCAGAATGAACTGGGTGCAGCTGACTGAGTGGACTGTTCGATTCCAATCTATTAAAGAGATGGAAGAAGTGGCAGACCTGATACGGAGTAACGAGAAGGAATTCCCTTTGATTTATAGTCTTATTCTCCTCGTCGAAGAACCGAGTGCAATTGTTCGCTATTTTGAGAAATTTGGTATGAAAGGCTGGAAAGATCTGAGATTTGCCCTTGCTTACGGGGCTGGCGCTGTCCACGAACTTATTAAGCGTGGGAAGTCGATTTATCAGCCACCAGTGATTTTCCAAGCGGTGGATCGGTGGACAACATGGGTAAGACAGACTCCCCTGCTTAGTTTTACCCATCGCTACCCCCAAGCAGCGATTAATCTTAAGATTGTCATAATGGCGGTGGCCGGGTATGCTCTTTCTCTTTTTCTAAGTAATCTTTTGGAATTTTCGACCCGAAGACGGCTCCTGTCTCGATCGAATCCGCTGTTTGTATTACGCAACAGTATAGTCGCGCTTTTTTTTACGGTCACGTTATGGGGAATGATGGAACCGACTCTTTTCGAACCTGGGCCAGAACCGAAAGCTCAGTTGCGTTTAGTTTTCGATTTTGTTAATAGAATTGAAGCTCTAAAATCACAGAATCTACTCACTCCGATGCTTGATCAAATTACTATTTTGATAATTTTGATTTTCTTCCTACTCCAACTTGTTGTCTATGTATTCTGTCTGATTAGGATTTCGGAAATCAAGCGACGGAAAGCGAGTTTCGATCTCAAGATAAAGTTGCTCGAGAACGAGGATAATCTCTTCGACTTGGGCTTGTACATAGGATTGGGGGGCACCGTGGCATCTCTAATTCTCTTGGCTGTTGATGTTGTTCAGGCGAGCTTAATCGCAGCTTACTCTTCAACCCTCTTCGGTATCATTTTTGTAGCCATTCTTAAAGTTTTCCATGTTCGACCTTACCGCCGAACATTGATATTAGGGGGCGAAACTTCGGTCTATGAATAAGACACTTCTCTTAATTATTTGTGACTTTTTGCTCCTCAGCTTACTGGCTTTGGCGCGATTTGATTTACCAGATGGGACTCGGAAAGAGGAGGAGATGTTGGAGATTAAAAAGGAAGCATTGGTGGATGAGGACCTCATGGAAGTACTCAAACTCTCTCTTGAGTTGGAGGAGGCAAACAGGGCTGGATTAATCAGCCAATTACAAGTGACAAAAGCTAAATTGGGCGTGGTAGCAGAAAGGTTAAATTCTGTAACGGAAGACCTTGATAAAACGTCAAATCGTTTGGTGGAAGCACAGTGGGACGCGAATCGACTAGATAAAGAGAAAGAAGAATTGAGCCAAGCCAACAGATTGCTGCAGGATGATAAGCTTAAGCTATCAAACCGATTTGACACCATCCAGGAGGAATTAGTCTTTGCCGATCGCGAAAGAAGATCTATGGCCGAGACACTTTACAAGGTTAGAGAAGAGGCTGTAACGGGGAAGGAGAGGCTACGTTTCGTGCAGGAACAACTGCAAAACAAAGATATGGAAGTTACACAGGCAGGAGAGCGGATTAAGGCTCTTGAAAAGGAGAAAAATAGTGCACAAATTCGAAGACAGCGATTGGAAACTGAACTTAAAATAGTGGAAACTGAGAACCGGATGTTAGAACAAAATTTAATAACGACTAACCTTCAGATTGAAACAGTAAGGTTGGAAAAAGAAGCTATTCAGAAACAAACAGCGCAGCTAGTTGAAGGAGTGGCAGTTCTAGCTGAATCCTCCAGTGCTATTCACGAAGAGATTCGGCAGATCCAACCGCTTTCAGCTAACGCTATATTCAGCAAGTTCAGCCAGAGCAGAGGAGAGGTTGTTTTCCAGACTCTGGCCCGCAGCGGAAAACGAAAGGAAGTATCGGTTCCAAGTGCTTTAGTTTCTTCGGGTAAGACGGCAATAGCAGTATTTGACGCTGACCGTACCCCTTTCGGCATGGAGGATTCTCCCTCCAAATATAGTTCGGTTACGGCCTACTTCGTTCTGGGTGGGAGGAAGATGCTTCTTGGAGAAGTTTCCCATTTATCCATTGACCCAAGGGTGATGGGTGCACGAGTAGCCCCTTCATTTGTAGCGGCTGATGGCTTTAAAGCAATTCGGCTTTCCCATGATCCGTATCGATTTCCCGACGCCGTTCTCATTAGCGATACGGCTGATTACTATGGTGAATCCAGTTTCAAAATCGAGACCTCTAGGGGGGATTATCTCAAAATGCAGAGTCGTCTTTTCAATCGTCTCTTCGGCGAATTTTCACCTGAAAAAGGCGATTTCGTCCTCGCCAGATCAGGAGATATCTTAGGGTTAATGATCAACAAGCAGTACTGTGTACTGCTTGATTCACTTGATTTTTCTTTCGAGATACCGGTCGGTTCTCTGTATTCTCAAGAGGAGGCGGAAACAGTTGCCCGAATCGTTCGATCGATCCACTCACAGCAGCCGATTGAACTACAGTAAAAAGCTTTTGATTCTTTTGTTTTCAGCTTCCGCCAAGCATTCTCACTTTAAAACGAGTTTTGTGATACTTAACAACTGGAAATCAATAGGGATTATATTTCTTCTCCTTAATGCTTCATAATCTTGAAGCAGATACATGAAGGGACCGAAAGATTGCATAATTAGCGATGTTTCCCAACCAAAGGACGATCCAAGGAAAGCGTAGAGAAGACCGTCCAGCGTAGTATCAATCTTCAATTTTTAGGTAATTTCGCTTACCGTAAAGATCCGATCTATACAGGCTCGTTACTTTTCTAAGGATCATTGGATCCCAAGGTTAGGAGTTCTTCCCTCCCTTAGTGAAGATGCTGACGCGGGTTCTTTTCCCCCCGACTATTTCCTTGGCTCTCCGCAAAGCTTGGGCAGTTGAGAGGGTCGGGTTCTGGGAATCTTCCGGGAAGATGTTCTCACTCCCAATGACTTCAATTAGGCCTGAGTTTCGAAAGACCTGAAAAACTTCTTCGCGAGCCTCACTGACCAACAAGTAGCGCCCGATTTCACGCATGTTTCGAACTAGTTCGATGAGCGCGAGGGCACTGGTCGAGTCAAGATGGTGGGCATTCCGCATCTTTAAGATTACCACCTTGAGATTAGAATCCTCTACAAGACGTCGCATCTGATCGCGGAAAAGCTCGGCGGCCCCGAAGAAGAGTTCACCTTCAACATGAACAATTGAGACTTCCGGATCGTGACGGGATTTTCCTTTTTCCAAAGGAGCGAGGTCTCCATCTTTACTGGCAGTATACTCGATTAATTCGGGAACAGCCGCTTTGCGAACAAAGAGGAAAATTGAAGTTATGGTGCCCAAAAGGATCCCGAACTCGAGTTTAACTAACAAAGCGGAAAGGAAAGTAGTAGTGAATACTATAGCGTCAGACTTGGTTGTTTTCAGAGACACGTTGATATCGTAACGGTTGATTAGAGATAGCCCAATAGAGATTACAACAACTCCCAAGGCGGCTTTGGGAACATAGGCAACTAATCCTCCAAAAAGGGCGGCGACAAAAGTACAAATAAGACCGCTGATGATACTTGAGAAAGGTGATGTGGCATTGCTGTTGTAGTTTAGGCTGGAGCGACTTAGGGACCCGGATGCCGGCATCCCTCCGGAAAAAGAACAGGCAATGTTGGCTATTCCCATACCTAGCATCTCTTGATTAGTATTGAATCGTTTCCCTGACCGGGCGGCTAACGACTTTCCAATTGAAGCTCCTTCTAGAATACAGAGAAAGGCAATCACAAGAGCTGAAATAGCCAGGTTACCGACTGCAGCGCTACCGATCTTAGGAATTTTGAGAGACCATTCCGAAGAATCGATGGCATTCAGCATTTGCAATGAGGATGAACTAATATCACCCTCGATCGCTTTTGTCGGGAGGGTGTTAATTATCCCGGCGATGAGGGATGCAATAATTAAGGTGATTGCGATATTGGGAAAGGTAAGGAATTTGCGATTCAGTACGACTAGAATGAGGACAGTGGCTGCGCTCAGAAGAATCGAGGGGATATCAGTTTGGTTAAGGTGTTGTACAGTAAGACTAATGATCCCCACTATGGTTGTGCCGGGTGGAAGCTCAAATGACACTCCGAGGATGCTGCGTGTTTGATTGGCGATGATCAGCAGGGCTGCAGCCGTAATGTAACCGGTGATCACCGAGTGCGAAATATACTGAATGAGGTCAGCGACTCTTAGTAAGGCTCCAAGAACAAGGAATAGGCCAACCAGTAGAAGGAGGACAGGCAGAAGTGCTAATTTCTCCGATGCTGCAAAATTGAGACCGAGGAAGGTCGTAAACAGAAGAATCGACGTCGCATTAGTTGGTCCCAGAATGATGAATCTTGACCCGGAAAAGAGTGGCCCGATCAAAGCGGCAACGGCTGAACCGTAGACCCCGTACTCGATTGGAAGACCGGCAATCAAAGCGTAAGCCATTCCTTGTGGGAAGGCGAGAAGGGCGACGTTTAGACCGCTCCAAAAATCGCGCTGCGCATCCGTTGAACGGTAGTTGCGGAACGAATGCCGAATAGGGAAAGGATCGAGGTTGGACATCCCACAGTTCGCGCACTAAGAATCTGTCAACCTTTTATCTTGTGACATGGCTGGACGGTTATCGTGACTCTCTGGGTGCAGTTAGCAACCCCATTAATTCCGAAAGATTCCTTTCAACAAAATGAGTTCAGGTCCCTTTGCCCTGCAATACGAGAGAATGTTCGATAGAATCTTGAGATCATGAAACGTCCTGAACGATTTGAATTAAGTCATTTGTCCGGATTGTACCGGACCTGAGAATCCGAGCGCAGATACCCCCTTTGGTCCCGGTCAAAGCCCTGGTCATACCTACCTGAGTGAGGGATTGAATATAAGAACAAGGTGGTCGGGGACGATCAAATGTGAGGATGGCTTCACCGACTGAGAATTTTTTCCCTCGTAATTCGTAAAGTTTAATACCCCTAGTGATGAGATTACGGCGGTGTTCCCCGCTATTAATTTTTAGGCTGGTCTGCTGACTAATTTCGTCGAGAGTTTCGCCTTCAATAAGCGTTAGTTGACACTCATCGATTCCTGACCAGTAACCGGTCTTTTTCAGATAACGATCTCCTTGGAGCCCGCTATTCTCAATCGCATTCACCATCTCTTTTATTTCCATCAAGGCGCCGCCTTTTGGGGAAACGTAGATAGCCTCAACTTTTCCTTTTATGCTCAGCATTTTCGTTTCGGATTCGTATCCATTGTAAAATAAAAAAGTTGCATGCAGATAAAATCAATGGAACAGGAAGCAAATTTTATCGGGGGATGATTCGGCAATTTCAAGTATATTGTCGATATTGGAGATCTTCTTCAATTTTGGATCCAACCTTTTAGTGGCTTCTATGCAGGGCTCGGAATGATTACCATCTTGGGCTTTTTAGTTTGACGCGTTTTCCAGCAATTGATCCTCAGAAAATTGAACTATAATCTACATGATTTCTTGAAACGATTTGAGAATCGAAATTATCGAAAAGGAGTTTATCTTGGGAGACACAAAGGAAAGTGTGCTCCGGCTAACGTATTTTGAAGCGGGCCTGGTCTGTTACTCTTATCAAATCGAACTTTGGAATACTTTTGAGGAGGCGGCTCCCATCAGAGAATAGGTGGTCCTACTCGAATCTGAAAGTTCTTAAGGTTCGTATGATGCCCACTATTCTGATTAATAAGATGGTGATAATTCAGGCTAATTATTTTGGTGTTTGCCTGTACAAGCAAGGGAAAGGATTTATAGGATTAAAAGCATGTTTAAGGGGAGTAGGGGATTTTAAGCGGGAAGGGCTGGTGACGATATGGAAAAAGCTCTGAAAACCCATTTCGGGTTTGATAGTTTTCGGCCTGGGCAAAGGGCAGTGATTGATGCGATTTTAAAGAAAAGGGATATCATGGTCGTAATGCCTACCGGCGGGGGAAAGTCTCTTTGTTATCAACTCCCGGCGGTTATGATTCGCGGTATAACAATCGTTGTTTCTCCCCTGATAGCCTTGATGAAGGACCAGGTGGACTCTTTGATTAGGAGATCGATTCCTGCCACATTTATAAACAGCAGTTTAAGCCGAAGGGAGCAGGATCGGCGGGTTCAGGATATGAAAATGGGTATCTATACGCTCATCTACGTGGCCCCAGAACGATTTAGAAATACGCTATTTCTCAACGCCCTTAAGGGCGTTGAAATCTCCTTTTTCGCCATTGACGAAGCTCATTGTGTATCGATGTGGGGTCACGATTTTCGGCCTGATTACCTTGGGATTGGTCGTGCTATCGATAAGTTGGGACACCCTCCGATTGCTGCATTTACGGCCACAGCGACTCCGGAAGTCAGAGCGGATATTATTAGGCACCTTAATATTAATGAGGGTATCGAATTTGTCACAGGGTTCAGGCGGTCGAATCTTGGATTTCGAGTCGAGCATGTCTCATCGGAGGCAGCTAAGATGGCACGGTTAAGCGAAATCATTGAGTCGCGTCAGAAGGGGATTGTGTATTGTGCTACCAGAAGACGAGTAGAGCTGATTTCGGAGAAGCTTTCCACTTGGGATATTGCCCATATCTCCTATCACGCGGGAATGGATGATGAGCAAAGAAGAGAGGCACAAGAGTCTTTCATGACGGGGAAGGCAGATGTGGCAGTGGCCACAAATGCTTTCGGAATGGGAATCGACCGCGCCGACATTCGTTTCGTCGTCCATTTTGAGCTGCCGGGAAGCCTTGAAGCTTACTACCAAGAGGCCGGCCGAGGAGGTCGAGATGGCGAGTTTGCACTTTGTCTTCTACTCTTTAACTATGCCGATAAGCGTATTCAAGAGTTTTTCATTGAAGGGGGAAATCCGAGCGATAAGGTCATTCGCTCGGTTTATTCTCTTTTGAGGAATGTTGCTGATGGGAATGGAGAGATCCATCTCCCAACGCGAGAACTTATCAAACGAATGGGGGGTCGGACCAACGGGATAGCGGTTTCAACTGCTCTCACTATATTGAGTCGAATTGGGGCCGTAGAGCGCTTTGATGTAGTTGGCTCACGTACAAAGGGAACCCGCCTTACCCGAGCAGATCTGATGGCACGAGATTTGAAAATTGATTTGGAAGTTCTGTCCGAGAAAAAGGAACGCGATTGGTCAAAATTGAAAGAGATGATTCAATACGCCTATGCTGAAACCTGTCGGCAGCAATGGATTCTTAATTACTTCGGTGAAAGGGAGAGGTCTCTTTGCGAGGTATGTGACAGATGTTTCCCAGATCCGAATACAGGAGTGCGCGATCCTACAAATGAGGAGCTTATCATGCTGCAAAAAGCTCTCAGCGGGGTTGCTCGAACTTCCCATCGAGGAGAAACCGGTAGGATGCTCCCTCGTTTTGGAGCAAACAGAATTATCTTGATGTTGACGGGTAGCCGCAGTTCTCAGGTTGTCGATGCCGGACTAGATTCACTCTCGACTTTTGGTATACTAAAACAACATGGCGTAGTTTTCGTAAAGGCGCTATTCAAAGAGATGGAACGCTCTAGATTAATTCAAGCTTCAGCTGATGAGTATCGCATGATCTCTTTGACCGCTCTGGGGGCGGATGTTATGCGCGGGAAGAAAAAGGTTAAGCTAGCATTCCCTGAGAAAACTCTTTCGGGATCCCGAAAACGGACCAAAAATTCGGGTTAAACCGTAATGAGCGAATAGCCAGAACGTGCTTTCCCGAATTTCTCAGGTCTAAATGAACTCAGGATTCAGGCGGTCGGGTAAATGTACATTTCCAAATTATTCAATCAGATATTAGACTGGTTGGAATTTTCGGGAATCATTGCCGGGAGAGGAGATAATGAGAATTCTTGGGAGGGAAATATTAAAGTGTTGATCCTATTGTCGGGGGTTTTTATTTAATCAGAGATTATAATGGCTATTTTCCTGGAGGATCTTTCGAATTGAAGTAGCTGGGGGGCCACCGCTGAATATATTGCCAAGAGGCATTGTATTAGAGTGAATTGTCAGATAGATTCCTAGGGATGGCGGCTTTACAAAGGGGGTACAAGTTTATATTTAAACTAAATCTATGATATTAGACCCAGCGAAAAAAATCTACCCGGAATTCAGTCTTAACCGTCTCTTAGGCACTGTTTTTGCTCCCGAAGGAGGCGAGAAAGTAGCGATTTTAATCGACCTTGAGGATCCATCGGAGGTGAAAAACTTCGGCTTTCTTGAAAATAAGAATCTATCCATTCAACGTAACGCCTTTGAAAAATTCTATCAGGTCTTCGAGAGAGGAGAGTTGGATGATCTCGGTCTCAAGGCAGGTGATCTTTACGCCTATAAGATTACTGGGGGAAGTAATCTAGATCTTCCCCATGACTTGTATGATACGGGCGGGAGGCATCTAAGATTTGCGTCAGATATCTATCCGAGTTATGATATCATCCTTTGTATTTCGACGTATTCTGCGACAGCACCTCTCACCGCTTCAGCTAAGAAATTCGGATTCCGAGGGGCTACTCTCCACGGCTTAAATGATGTGATTCTATCTTCCGGACTCTGCGTCGACTACAATGAGGTAAGCCGGGACGCGGAAAAATTAAGGTTGGGTATGACGCGAGCAGATCAGTTTGAAATCGACTACGAAATAAATGGAGATTCATGTAGGTTGATTCTGAAATGCAACGGGCAAGAAGCACAAAAGAGCCATGGCCTCTGCCGAGGGAATAGGCCGGATGTGGCGAACTTGCCGGCAGGAGAAGTCTATTTCGTACCGGAAAATGCTGAGGGCGAATTTCCCATGCAATACAGCGATGGAACATTGGGGATCATGCAAGTTGAGGGAGGTAGGATTCGCCGTGCTGCTCTCCTGAGGGGATCTAATGAAACAATTGAAGCTCATAATCGGAAACTTGAATCTGATCCTGTTGTGGGTGAGATCGGAGAATTAGGTTTCGGAACACAGGTTCTACCGGTCTCTGGGCGCGACATTCAGGACGAAAAGATTCTGGGTACCGTTCATGTAGCCACGGGACGCAGTGACCATCTCGGGGGGCACCTAACTCCGGATCTTTTTTCTGAACATCAGAATGCGACTCACGATGATATTCTCTTTGCTCCCTTTAAAACACCAGATATTAAAATTCCTGAGGTGCGAATGCAACGTGATGGGGTGACAACGATAATCCTGGCAGGGTACCAACCTTCAGAATATCTGATTTCGCTCCTCGATAGCTAATTGGATTATGGGGAGTGATGAGGAACGTCTATAAGACGAAACGCTTACTCGAAGAATATCTGCTCTTTCACTACGGAACTGCTGAGGAAATACTTCCCTTTTCGTTTGGGCCCCGGGGAGCCTTGGACTTTGCCACCCGGTCGGTATCGGAGTGCCTGATCCGCGACTTTTTGCCACCAAGAGCTCGTGCATTGGATTTAGGGTGCGCCGTAGGACGATCGAGTTTCGAGCTAGCGCGTCATTGCCATGAGGTTGACGCGGTTGACTTTTCTCCACAATTCATCGAAGCGGCCAGGTCTCTACAGGCTCAAGGTAGCTTGAAATTCCAATTCAAAATACATGGGCAAGTTTACCGGAGGTCCGAAGCCCGCGTCCCGAAAGGAGTCGAACCGAATCGAGTTAATTTCGAGGTGGGCGATGCTCATAACCTATCTGAGGAAATCGGTGGCTACGATGTTATTCATGCCGCGAATCTGCTTTGCCGCATGGAGCGACCCATGGCGCTGTTAAACCGTCTCCCTTCACTCGTTGTCCCGGGAGGGCAACTGATCATTACCAGTCCTTACACTTGGGATGAGGAGTTTACTCCATCGGAAAACTGGGTTGGAGCAACAGTAAATTCTCCGGATCCTTTTGCAGCTCTTGAAGTGAAGCTCTCAGATGCATTCCGTTTAAAGGGACGCAAGGACCTTCCTTTTCTCATTCGAGAGCACGCTAGAAAATTTCAATGGAGTGTTGCCGAGGCTACCGTTTGGATTCGGAAATAATATCTGGGATTGATTTTGCCAAAGTTCGATGGCCTGCTTATCTCGAGCTAGATAACATTAAGGCTAAAGATGCCATGTGCCATACGGAACAGTCTTCAAATAATCTTTGTTAGCAAGAAAGTGGATAGCCCATTCGTTGGAAGATCTTGTGAAGATCTTTCCGGTTGAGGCCATTTTGCCTAAAATAACGTAAACTAAGTGCCTGATCTCTCTTTGCCAAACGTTTACCATAACGGTCTCTTATCAGTTGGCAGTGGTAGAATTGAGGTGGTCGCCATCCCAAGGCTCGATAAATAAGAAGTTGGCGGGCAGTAGAAAGGAGGAGGTCTTCCCCTCGGACCACTTCGGTTATTTTCATCGCGTGGTCATCTGCCACTACTGCTAGCTCATAGGATGGAAATCCGTCCTTTCGCCAGACAACAAAATCGCCAAAGTCTTTCCCTGCAACAAATGCAACTTTGCCATGTCGGAAATCAAAAAACTCGATTGTTTGACCATCCGGAACGCGAAATCTCCAATTTTGGTTTCCCGGCTGTTGAAACTTGAGGCCTGTGTTTTCATTGGGCCGGAGAGAGGCTGGAAAGATGTTTTCTCCTGCTGTACTATGGGGTGCTAGGAGGGATCTCGCTATGTCTTTCCGCGATTGTGGTGAAGGATATATTAGTCCGGTGTTCTTAAGTTGCTCCCAGGTGGTGTGATAAAAGGAAAGGCGTTGGCTTTGAGTATAGGGGCCATGGATACCGCCCTTTTTAGGGCCTTCTTGCCAGACGAGACCTACCCAGGCAAGGTCTTCCAGCATGGCATCAGCAAACTGCGGCTTACACCTATCCTGATCCAGATCTTCGTTACGCAGGATAAGAATTCCCTGTTGCTGCTTTGCTCGACTCTGAGCGATAAGGAAGGTGTGGGCATGACCAAGATGAAGAAACCCGGTTGGGGTCGGTGCTATTCTACCCCTGTAATGATCTTCGAGTATCGCTTCTAGTGGTCGCTTGATGTTAGTGCTTGCCAATGTTTATGTAATAGGGACAATTCAGCGGTTAATTCCGGCCGGTCCTCGTCGTTTTGTTAGTTGCACGATAGGGGGTACTCCGAGATAAGGAGGCAAGGATTTTGTTGCGGTTTCGAAGGCTATAGCCTCGTGATATGCAATCGTTTTTCGAACTCGGGTACCATCTTTCATAGACTTGCACTAATGCGTCATGGATAAATGGATGGATTGGATTTAAACGCTATGAGCGAGATTTCTATAGAAGAATTATCAGATACAAGTGGATTTGGTGAGCTTGGGTTGAGCGATGCCATCGTTAGAGGTGTATCGCTATGCGGGTATAAAGAACCAACGCAGATACAAAAGCAGGCAATTCCAATTATCATGAAAGGAAGAGATCTTTTGGGTGCATCCCATACCGGATCAGGAAAGACGGCGGCATTCGCACTTCCAATCCTTAGTTTATTGCATAGGTCGGGTCCCCTACGATGTTTGGTTCTAGAGCCGACCCGTGAACTAGCGCAGCAAGTAGAGAAGGCATTTCTTAAGTACGGACGTACACTCCAACTCAAAGTCACCCTTTTACACGGTGGGGTTGGTTATGGTAAACAAACACAGGATTTGCAAAGGGGTGTAGATATCGTGGTTGCGACTCCAGGACGTCTTCTCGACCATCTTTCGCAAAAAGCGCTTACTCTTCAGGATATTAGATTTCTGGTTCTTGATGAAGGTGACCGGATGATGGATATGGGGTTTATCCCTGATCTCAGGCGGATTATTGGGCACTGCCCACAGAATCGCCAAAGTATGTTGTTTTCGGCAACGCTGGGTCCTGAAATGGAAGGGGTGGCAAACTGGGTGGTTAGCGACCCAGTTCGGATCTCGATTGGAGGGGGCAAGGCCCTGGCGAGTTCAGTGCAACATTCCATTTATCCAGTTGATGATCGGCAGAAATTTGATCTACTGCTAGCGCTTTTGGAACAGATCGACTATCGTAGTGTAATCATATTTTGCCGTACCAAATTAGGCGCAGATATGATTGCAAGGTGGCTATCAAACACCAAGTACCGGGCTGTTATCCTTCATTCAGACCGTAGTCAAAAAGAACGTGATCAGGCACTTGAGGGATTCAAGTCGGGAGCGGTGGAGATTCTTGTTGCTACTGATATTGTAGCGCGAGGTATCGATATTATGGATGTGAGCCACGTTATAAACTATGATGTGCCACAAAATCCGGAGGACTACGTGCACCGTATTGGTAGGACTGGGCGGATGGATCGAGAAGGTGATGCTTTTTCTCTTTTTACAGCGAGCGATCAGGATTTCCTGAAGAACATTGAACGCTTTATAGGACAAACTATCAAAAGGGAAAAAATCGAAAACTTTCCCTACAACTGGTCTCCCATTCTGGAAGAAAGAACGGTACAACGAAAAAGACGCAATAGGGGCTATGATTCTTCGCCTACTATGAATATTGGCCGCCGTAAGAGAAGATAAGTATATTTTAAGGTAAACCCGGAATCACAGATGTAGAGACTCTGCGATGAATCAACGGGCACGAGGACCCTAAATTTGTGATCCAGAACATCGCTGCGTATCGGATAAAGCATCTTTGGTCGGAGGAGATGATGGTGGGTTTCGGGTTGGGAAATGACCAGAAGGGGGATTGTAGGTCCCCTTGGAAGGATGCAGGCTTTCTAAACCTCCTCGAACTGACTCTCAAAGAGCTTACTCAGCTCATCAAGGATTGGGTTAGGATTGGAGCCGATCAAAGTGAACTTGAGTTCCGATCCCTGGCCGGCTGCTAACATCATTAGGCCCATGATACTTTTCCCATTGACTAGCTCTTCGTCTTTTTCGACGAAAATTTCGCCAGTGTAGCGATTAGTCGTTTTCACTATCATGGCGGCAGGGCGAGCGTGAATGCCCATCTTGTTTTTGACTACTAGAGTCTTTTCAGTTTTCGGCTGGTCCGGGGGTTTATTATCCAGCTGCGTCATGGATTTTTAGGATCTGGGAGTAGTCTTTAAATAAAGGGCAATTTATTTAAAATATGAAACGGGACTCGCGGATCAATGGAATTTTCTTCAATGGAACCTGTCTTTTTATATTAGCGTTAGGTATGCTGGGTGAGACTGTAATTACGGTTTCAGCACTAGGTCAAAGAATGTGAGATAACGTCGTGTTGGGCGTGCCAAAGATGGGCATAATTGCCGTCGTTATCCAAAAGCTCTTCGTGACCTCCCTGCTCGACAATTCTTCCTGCTTCGAGAACCACAATTTGATCGGCTCGTCGAACGGTAGAAAGACGATGGGCGATAATTAGGACTGTTCGGTCCTGCATGAGATTTTCAAGTGCATTTTGAATGTGACGTTCGGTGACGCTATCAACGCTTGACGTGGCTTCATCCAGGATAACAAAGGGAGGGTTCTTAAGAAGAACACGGGCAATAGTGAGCCGTTGTTTCTCACCCATGCTCAATCTGATGCCCCGTTCTCCAATGGTGGTTTGGATCCCTTGGGGGAGCTTTAAAACGAAATCCAGAGAATGGGCACCTCTAAGGGCCTCGATCAATTCTTCATCGGTTGCTTCCTTTCGGGCCAGGCGAAGATTTTCCTCAATTGTTCCGTCGAAAAGAAATGGGTCTTGGGCAACAAAACCGATATTTTCCCTGAGTTCGGCGAGTCGAAAGTGTCTCACATCAGTTCCATTGACAAGAACCTTACCCTGATCGACATCGTAATAGCGGAGAAGGAGATTTGCTACAGTTGACTTCCCTGAGCCAGTATGTCCGACAAGAGCGGTTACCTGTCCCATTGGGAATTTCAAGTCAAAGTTTTCAATGAGTTGGTCTCTCTGGGGATAGGCAAATCGGACACCGCAGAGTTCCGCTTGTACAGATCCAGTTGGAAATTTAACGGGAATGGTAGGGTCCTTGACTGAGATCGGATGATCAAGAATCTCGAAAACACGTTCGCCTGATGCTTTGGCTGTGCTCAACATGTGAGTGAGGGAATTAAGAGTATTCAGAGGTGCGTAGAGCATCGAGCAGAGGTAGAAGAAGGCGACGAATTTGCCAAATGTGAAGGAAGGATCCATTATCAGAAGGTAGCCGCCCATCCCAATTACCGCGACGGTTCCAAGACTGGCGATAAAGTTAGAGGTAGGGTTGTAAACTGACCAACGAAACGCCGCCGTCAGCGTTCGGGATTTTAGAATCTCTGCTTGCTTCCGGAATCGAGCACGTTCGTTTTCTTTGAGAGCAAAAGAATGGATGAGCCGATTGCCTTGAATATCTTCAACAAGGAGACCGTTCAGAGCGCCGGCTGATTCGCGAACCAGTTGCCAGCTTCTTCGTGTTACAATGGCATGGTTCCAGCCGAGAAAAAAGAGAATTGGGAGGGGAGCAACGACGAACAGAGCGAGGAGCGGTTCCTTCAGAAATAGCATTGATGAAATGCCGAATACGTAGACGAGGGAAACAGAGCCTTGTTCTGTTCCATCAAGCAGGGCCCTCTCTACATCCTGCACATCTTCAATGACACGAGAGGCAACTTCTCCGGTCTTTCGCTGATCGTAAAAGGCAATTGGTAGATCAAGTAGCTTGGCATGCAGATCATGGCGCAGATCGATGAGTACTTTCTGCTCTACAATATTATTAAGCCGAATCCGCAGGGAGTTAAGCAACTCGCCGAAGAAGTAGCAGCCTGCGACTAGAAGGACTCCGATCCAAATCAAGTCGATCTTTTTGAGGCGTATGATATCATCAATTACCCATTGTACCACCTGTGGTGCGCTCAGCGTGAAGAGAGCGCTTCCGATGGCTAATACGAGTGTCAGGATGAAAAGCGTTCGATAGCGGAAGAGGTAATGAGAGACTCGCCAAATCGTTCTCATAGAGGATCAGTAAGGAAAATTTTTGTCTTCTTAATTCCAACGGATCTGTATCGTAACTCGTTATTAATCCTGGAATCCATAGGATCTGAATTCCAATAGATCTTTATTCTCGGAGAATGCCTAGTAAAATCTGATCGAGGGATCGATTTTATGTGCCCAGGCGTTAATTCCGCCCCCGATATTTGAGGCGAATTTGAATCCTTTGGAGCGTAGGAATTGGGTGGCTTGAAGGCTGCGTGATCCATGATGGCAGTGGATAAAAATAGGGTGATTTGTTGGAAGTGATTCATATCTATCAGGAATTTGGCCCAAGGGAATGTTAATACTTCCTTTAATGGAGCAAATCTCTACTTCGTAGGGTTCCCTGACGTCGATGAGGAGACAGTCGACTTCAGAATTGAGAATGGAATGTGCTTCTTCCACAGTGATTTCTAGAGGGTGTGTGGCAACATTGCTTCCAGCAGCGTCCTCGGCGTTTGGAACGTTGCATTGGAACTCATAGTTTTGGGCTTTCAAGTTAAGAATTGTTGGATTGTCCCCGCATAGGGGGCAATTTGGATCTCTTTTAAGATTTAAGGTTCGAAAATTCATCGAAAGGGCTTCGGTTACAAGAAGCCGGCCTTTCATAGCTTCTCCGAGACCCAGTAGGTACTTGATGGCTTCCATGGCCTGAATGCTTCCTACTATCCCACAGAGGGCGCCGAATACTCCAGATTCTTCGCAGTTAGGAACGACTCCTGGGGCCGGCATTTTGGGGAATAGACACCGGTAACAGGGTCCTCCTTCTGAAGTGTCGAAGATTGAAACTTGTCCCTCGAATTGGAAAATACTGCCATAGACTAACGGTTTCTTAGTGAAGAACGCTGCATCATTGACGAGGTATCGTGTAGGGAAATTATCACTCCCATCAACCACGAGGTCGTAGTTCATAAAGAGAGAATGAGCATTATCAATAGTTACACCTTCAGAGTGATTTTGAAGCGTGACAGCCGGATTCAGATCTTTGATTTCAGCTATTGCAGATTCGGTTTTTGAGCTTCCAACTCGAGATGTTTTGTGTAGGATTTGTCTCTGGAGGTTGTGTTCTTCGATTCTGTCGAAGTCTGCCAGGCCCAAGGTGCCAATCCCAGCGGCTCCAAGATATAGGGCAACGGGACTGCCCAGGCCTCCCATTCCAATCACTAAAATCTTAGCGTGGGACAAAATTTCCTGACTTTTAAGACCGACATTAGGAAGAATGATTTGTCTGCTATAACGAGCGATTTCTTCCGGGCTGAGTGGGTTTCTTTTTTCTCGCTTTTGATTCATTGAGAAATTCCTCTAATCGGATCTAACTCAAAGCATGAAGGAGAGACTGTCAACTAACCTGGGATATTTAAAATTTTTCCAAGAATCACATTTACACGAGGTTCCTAATGGATCAGAAGTTATTAAATAACTAGCTGCTGCGAAAACAGGGCATTGTGAGTATGAGTGAGAGATTTGCTGTAATAATGGCTGGGGGACGGGGAGAAAGATTCTGGCCAGCGAGTAGATTGAAGCAGCCCAAACATCTTCTACCTATTGTTGGGGATGGGCCTATGTTAACTCAGACGGTGGAGAGACTCGATGGGGTTGTTCCTGAAGAAAATCTTTTTGTGATTACAAATCAGGAACAAAGGGATTCGATGCTGGAAATTGTCCCAGGCTTGGTTCCGGAGCGTGTGATCGCCGAGCCGGTCGGCCGTGATACAGCTCCAGCAGTAGCTCTTGCTACTTTATTGGTAAAGTCCAGGAATCCAGACGCTACCTTTGCCATGCTGCCTGCGGATGCAGTTATTCAGCCGAAGGGAGCATTTCAGGCTGACTTGGTACATGCTTTCGAGGCGGCGGAAAGAGAAGACGCGATCATAACGATTGGAGTGAAGCCGTCCTATCCAGCGACTGGATACGGATATATACATAGAGGCCCAGCGGTCTTTCATGTTGACGGAGCCCCAGTCTATTCGGTCAAAAAATTTGTTGAAAAGCCCTGTACGCAGACTGCAGAAGAGTATGTCGCCTCTGGGAATTATTTTTGGAATGCGGGAATCTTTTTGTGGCGGGTCTCGGTCATAGAATCCCAGTTTAAACTTCACGCTGAAGAACTATGGGCAAAAGTTGACGAGGTTGAGCAAGGAATAAACAGAGGGACTAAGCTAGACTTCCTCCTCGATACTCACTACCCTCTGATGGAAAAGGTCTCAATCGATTACGCGGTCCTGGAAAAGGCTGATCGGGTGCTGACGGTTGAAGCGAGTTTCAATTGGGATGACGTGGGCGAATGGGCCGCGATCGCACGACACTACCTGGCAGATAAGAACGGAAATGTTTCGAAAGGTAGCGCTCTTTTCCAGGAGAGTTCGGATAATATCGCCTTCAGTTCTGAAGACCATTTGATAGCCATGTATGGGGTAGAGGACCTCATTGTTGTAAGAACCCCTAACGCCACCTTAGTCTGCCCCAAAAGCCGTTCGCAGGATATCAAAAATCTCGTTCAAAAGATTGCGGGCCATCCGGAATGGAAACATCTTTGTTGATGAATTTTCTTGGAATCGACTATGGGGAAAGGCGGATTGGATTGAGTATCGGGGATGAGCTTGGCATTGCCGTGCCTCTACCAGCAGCAGTGGAAAAACACGAAGTGGGCAGGCTGGACCATATTTCACATCTGGTCGAGGATCGAGGAATCACGGATATAATTGTCGGGTATCCAATTAACATGGACGAGAGTGCAGGTTATAAAGCCAGGGAAGTTGATCAATTTATCGATAAATTGCGGGAACGCTTTCGTATCCCAATCCATCGAGTTGATGAACGCCTGACTACCTATCAGGCAGAGAAGGATTTTTCGGAATCGGGGAAGAGGCCAACTCGTCGCAGTGGCAAAGTCGATTCTCGAGCTGCCACAATAATCTTGCAGGATCACTTAGATTCGATTTTTGGCCCAAAATTAGAGGCCGATGATAGCATGATCTCTTGAAAATCAAAACTCGAGAATCGGACAGATGCCCATCCGTTGGAAATCAATCGTAGCATATGACGGTACTGGCTTTAATGGCTGGCAGAGTCAAGTAGGCGGGAATACAATACAGGATATAATCGAGCAAAGATTTGAGGTCATATTGGGATGTCCAGTGCGTGTACACGGGAGCGGGCGTACGGACAGCGGAGTTCATGCCAAAGGTCAGGTTTTTCACTTCGACGCAGAGTGGAACCACCCGACCGAACACCTTCTTCGTGCTCTGCAGAGCGGAATACCATCAAGTATTAGGGTCAAAAGCGTCAGTCGGGCTGTCCGGGATTTTCACGCCCGCTATTCTGCAAAAGGAAAGAGGTACAGCTACCGATTTTATGAAGGACTAGCATCTCCGTTTGAGACTCGTTACTGCTGGTCTCTCGGAAACATGAGACTTGATGTGGCACTCATGAATGAAGCTGCCTCAACCCTTCTTGGCGAGCACGATTTCTCTTCGTTTACTGCGAATCGAAGTGATGGATCTAATGAGAATCCAGTGAAGAACCTTAAGCGACTTGAAGTTAAAAGAGAAGGGAGGCGGATGCGAATGACAACTGAAGCAGGTGGCTATCTTTACAAAATGGTCCGGACTCTTGCTGGCGCCTTAGTAGATGTCGGGATAGGCAAGCTTAAGCCTGTAGATCTCTGCGTCGTACTTGAAGCTAGGAAAAGGACAGCTCTCATACCAACTGCACCGGCCCATGGACTTTGTTTGGAAAGAGTTTTTTACTAGTGGGGAGAGAGCAGTCCGATAAGTATCAAAGTCTCATGATGTTACGTCATGCTGAGTTCATTCTCTTTGGAACCCGCCCACACGCTTTCTCTTTGAAAGGCATCTATTTACTTGTAGGTTATTTTTTCGGCGCACTTCTAGTGGCGGCGATTTTAAGTCCCCTTTGTTACTGGGGAATCATATTTTGGGGAGAGGTTTACCCGAATGGTTTGAACTCCTATCTCGCCGAGAAAGAGTTCGGACGGTACTTTGATCGGTTGCGTTGGTTGGTTGTGATCCTTTTCCTACCTTGGTTCGTTCGGAGATCCGGTATAAAATCCTGGTCGAAGCTGGGTCTGAATTTCGAAATTGCATCAGGGAAGGTCGTTCTAGCCTGGTTGTGTCTCGGTGTTGGCTTGTTGGCGATGATCGCTTTGGTCCAGGCTTTAGTCTACCATACGGAGTATCAATCTTTTGACAACATACTGGGGATTTTGGGAAAAGGTTTGTGTGCGGGATTTGTTGTTGCTCTGGTTGAAGAAGCGGTGTTTCGCGGCATTGTGTTAAGGATCTTCTATACTGCGTTATCTCCTTTTATCGCAGTCTTTTTAAGTTCCTTGTTTTTTGCTTTCGTCCATTTTAAGCAATTACCCCAGGAGATTGCTTCACCGGAAGGCACAGTTACGGTTTTGTCCGGATTCTTAGCAGCCTTCTGGACTGTTTTCAGTATTATTCATACTTTTGATGCGATCCCATTTCTGAATCTCACGCTGGTTGGTATGGTACTGGGTCTGCTGTTTCTCCGCAGTCGTTCACTTTGGCCATGTGTAGGACTTCATGCGGGTTGGGTATCTTTTATTTCTGTTTACGATGATCTGGTAGTTAGTCAGGGTGGGGTAATCCAATTTTTTCTCGGGAGTTCTCGAATGCTAGACGGACTTTCCTCTGCTATTCTCCTGGGTTTTATCTCTTTCCTTTTCTTGCGCCTTCCTATCAAAAAATTTGATTACTGAATTCTGATATTTTCCAATCGGTCGATTCTCGATTTGGGGTTAGCGAGTTTTTCTATAGATTATAATCGTCCGGGTGAAGGCAACAAAGTCTCGTAGCATTTTACGGAATTAGAAAGAGTCGTTGTTTGCTAAATCTCTGCCTTAATCAATTTGGAGTAACTTGAGCGCTGCCGGGTAGGTAGGCAAAGGAAGAATTGGGTGCGGGTATTATTGAAAGTGGATTTCTGGCCGATTCTCTTTAGGTGTCCAGTCGGTGTGAAGATTGTAAAAAATGCCTTTGCAATGTTAGAGGATACCTAATTAGATGTGAAATTACTTTTTTGCGTAATAATGTGTTTACGACTGGTACAACTCAAAACGCTCGCTAGACGGAAATGCAAGCATTGAGGTATTGAAGCTTCTTGTCCTCCCCAAAAGGTGAGTTGGTTCTTGGGGCCAGGTATTTTAAAATCACGCAGCCATGGCATTTTTTAAGAAACCTCAGTATTCCACTGTAACTGCATCAGTCCGGACCAAAGATATACCCAAGAATCTTTTCACGAAGTGTCCAGTTTCTGGGGAGATCGTCTTTCATCGGGAGTTAGAGAAGAATCTCATGGTGGTTCCAGGAAGTGGATACCATTTCCCATTGAATTCAAAGAAGCGTATTGAGTCTCTCCTCGATGAAGGTTCGTTCGATGAACAGGATGCTGAGTTGAGGACAATCGATGTCCTTAACTTCAAAGGCCTCTCCGGTTACAAAGAGAAATTAGAGGCCGAGCAAAAGAAAACCGAGATGCCTGATGCGCTTCTTTCAGGAATCGGAGTCATGAATAAAATCGAGGTCTCAATTGCAGTATCAGATTTCCGATTTATAGCCGGAAGTATGGGAAATGTGGTAGGTGAGAAAATTACCCGTGCGATTGAAAGGGCTGTAAGCCGGAAGATTCCGCTTATCATTGTATCTGGTTCTGGTGGAGGGGCTCGGATGCAGGAGGGGGTGTACAGCCTTATGCAAATGGCGAAAACGAGTGCAGCGCTCTCGCGTCTTCACGAGATTGGGATTCCCTATATTTCCATTCTTACTAATCCTACACTGGGTGGAGCTTCAGCTAGTTTCGCAACATTGGGCGACGTAATCTTGGCTGAGCCAGGCGCTTTGATTGGGTTTTCTGGTCCACGTGTGATTAAAGAGACTATTCAGGCGGAATTGCCTGAAGGATTTCAGACTTCCGAATTTCTTCTCGAACGGGGGCTTATTGATCAAATTGTTCCTCGCATGGTACTTCGTGAACGGGTTATTACACTCCTGAATGTACTTCATAGAGGGCGCCGCCCCTCCAACATCCGAAAAAAACTCTAGGTGTCTGTTTTGCCTTGGCGGCACGTTGGTGAGACCGGTTAAGTTATAGAATCATGGCTTTAAGGACTTACGAGGAAGTAAGACGCTATCTTTACGGACTTAAGAATAAAGGTTCGAAGTACGGCATCGATAGGATGGTGCTTCTTTCCAAGTTGATCGGACATCCAGAACTAAACTACCCTATAATACATGTGGCTGGAACTAATGGGAAAGGGTCGACCTGTGCGATGCTCGAGAGAATATACAGACGCAATGGATACAAAACTGGTCTTTTTACTTCACCACACCTTGTCTACCAAGGAGAAAGGGTTCAGGTAAACCGTCGAATTCTTGATCGGGAATCGATTGTAGAGTATACAAACCGCCTCAAGGTCCATGTCGAGATGTTAGCTACGAATGACCCGGAGGACCATCCCTCGTTCTTTGAGTTGATCACGGCGATAGCTTTCATGTGTTTTTCTGATGAGGAGGTAGATATAGGGATCATTGAAACGGGTCTAGGAGGTCGCCGTGATGCCTCCAATATCGTTGATCCAGAGATCTCCGTGATAACTTCCATTAGTTTGGACCATTGCGATATCCTCGGTCACACACTGGAAATGATTGCAGCTGAGAAAGGGGGAATAATAAAGGAAGGTAAGCCAGTTGTTCTGGGACACATACCGGATTGTGCGGAAGCGGTGCTGAGAAAGATAGCTCAGGAGCGGAATGCGGAAGTGCGATCGATTCACGAGCGCTTCGGTTTTGAACCGAAGTGCTGCCCATCAACTAACCTGGAAGGTGACTATCAACGATGGAACGCGGCCACTGCAACTTTGGTTGTCGAGACGCTTAATGAACGAGTCCCCGTTAGAATGGAAGAAGTTGGCCCTGCACTACGGGATGTTTATTGGCCTGGACGCTGGGATGCTTATCAAGTTGGTGATCATCTTGTGTATCTTGATGCTTCCCACAACCCTGAGGGGGTAGAGGGATTAGCTGATAATCTGGAGCGATTAATCAGGGAACGTAGGCGGAAGCCGGTAATCCTAGCAGGCACTCTTGGAAGCTATAGGGCTTCGGTGCTCATGCCTGTGGTTGCTCAATTCGCTAAACAGATATTCCTGTTAGAATCAGTTCAGCCTCGTGCCGCGTCTTTTCAGGTGCTGCGTGATTCGATACCGCATGATTACTGTGGTGCAGTCGTGGAGTCTTCAGTTCGCGAAATTTTTCCGACTCCGGGGTTATGTACTTGTGCCGAACCGCATGATATCATCGTTGCAACAGGCTCGATTTACCTGATTGGCGAGATAATGGAGGCGATCAATAACCGTTTGCCAGTGGGGGAACACATTCTCCAGTGATGCGTATAGCATTGTGGAGTTATCAGCCTTGTTGGTACCTTTCCGAAATTCCCGAAGGCCCGCTTCTTCAAGGGAGGTGGGTCTTTTGGTTAAAATTCGAAGATACCTCTAATCAACCAGACTCAGCAGCTTTTCGGTTGAGGGGGCGTCTTTAATTATTTGGTTAGGGTCGGGACCGACGCCAATATAGCGTAGATTAGGTAAAATTGGCGGAGCATCATTGTTGGGATAGGCAATCCTAAACGTTGATTGAACAAGTTTTGCAACGTAGCGTTGCGCATTCTGTGGGAGATGAGCAAAACTCCGGATGCCGCTGAGGTTCTCTTTCCAACCCGGCATCTCAATATACACTGGCTTAAGAGTTCTTTGAAGGGCAGGGTTTCGCGGGACATGGTGAAGCAGTTTCCCAGCTTGGTCTCGATAAGCCACGCAAATAAGTAACTCGCCCCCGTCCCAGTCTCCCGAATAACTCAGTGCATCCAACTTGTTTATCATGAGGTCATTGAACCCACCGTAGCGAAGGGCATCACCCTTTTCTACAGCATCAAACCAGCCTACCATGCGCCCTCGCCCTGTGGAGGTCCCGAATTCCAGTTGTCTAAGGCGATTGCCGAGAGGATGGTTCTCAGCCATCGAAGTGAGGAAAACGTGGGTCCCAACTTTAGTATCATAGGCTTTGCAGACTCCAAAGGTGTGTACCGGTTGGAGGGGAATACCAATTGACTGAAAAAATTCTGGAGTGAAGGTGTGAGAGGCGGTAAGATTTGGGGTGAATCCCAGCCGTTTATCCAGCCAATAGGATTGGCCAAATTCTCCAATAATGTACTTGTCCTCTCCAAGAGCTTTAAGGGCAATTTCCCTTATCTCACCAACATTCTTTACGAGCTGTGTCCCTGCCTGCCAGTAGGTATCTAGAAGAAGTTCACGATTAATCTTAAAGGGCTCGGGTCCTTTAAATCGCTGGAAGTTGAATTCCTCTTCTGGAAAGACACTGCCTTTAATCGATTCGGCATTGGCTCGGATCTCGGCTTTCGAAAGGGTATCGAAGAATCCGTCCCAGTGTTCCTCGCTTACTTGGTAGACGAACTTGATAGTTCTTTCAGCACGATCAATGCGCTCGTAGAATTTCTTCGAAAAGTTTTTTCTTGATCCCAAGAAATCGAGATAAAAAATGGGCCATTGCCCGACTTCATCTAGATAGGCTGGCGTGATGCCGCGTCCGGTCGTACCTCTTTTCTCCTGCTTGAGCATATGTACCCGGTAATTTTCGCAGGCTAGATCAAGGAGTCGATGTGTTAGATCACTGACTAGTGTGCGTTCATCAATGATAAGCCTCGAAAGGACGTCGTATCCTTGAACTTCGAGAGGATTGGATTCCCAAAGAAACTTCCTTGGATCAGCCACCACCCCGCTTCCTATTCCAAGCTTAGGCACGCTCTCGTCTACAACAGCTGCGGGAAGCAGGTTCAGTTTCAGTCCTCCTGCTGTGTGGCCCGAATTAGCACCCCCGTTTACTTTTATCACCATCGAAACCGGAGATGAGCTTCCGGAGAGATTCTTTAACTCCGAGATTACTTCGCAAATGAGACGACCCTTCCCCTCGTCTCCCATACTAATGCCTACATCGGCAATTATCCTATTAGTTATTTTCGTGAGTGCCATAAGTCTCAGATAACTTTTATACGCAGGTGCAGTTAGGCATAAATCTCCGGCAAGAGTCTGGTAGTTTTATTTGTGGGTCGCTTTGATTTCAACGACGTCGTGAGGAGCTGATTCAAGTTGACCGGCCGGAGTAATTCGAATGAAGCGAGCGTTATGCTTCAGTGCAGTGAGATCTTTTGCTCCGAGATATCCGAGGCCCGACTGAACTCCGCCGAGTAATCCCGCAAGTACTTCGTCAAGGGTCCCGGTTGTTTCCTTCAAGGCCTCGATGCCTTCTTCAGCGGTTTTGAGGTAACTATCTTTCTTGGAATGGCCGTATCTTGCCGCTGATCCTTTCTTCATTGCTTCAAAGCTGCCCATGCCTCGGTACTGTTTATACAATTTACCGTCGATCTCTACCAACACACCCGGAGCTTCTCTACAGCCTGCGAAAAGCGAACCACAGATGACAGCATCCGCAAGCGTAAGGGATTTGACGATATCACCCCCCTTGGTAATTCCACCGTCTGCCAGAATCCGAACACCGGAAAGCGCAGCCGATTTCGACGCGACGTATAGGGCCGTCAGCTGGGGGATTCCGACCCCGGCGACGAGACGGGTGGTGCAAATAGATCCGGGCCCTTGACCAACTTTTATGGCATCGGCTCCACATCCTGAAAGGAACTCAACTGCTGCCGCTGTAGTCACGTTACCTGCCATTATAGTTAGGTTGCAAAATTGATCACGGAGTAGCTTGACTAGTTGGCCGACTCCTTGTGTGTGCCCGTGAGCTGTCGATACGACCACAGCGTCGATCCCTATATCGACTAAACAACCAATGTGGTTGACGATCCGGTCACGCTCCTTGGAGGTTTTAGGGGAACGGGAAGCGGGGACGGCGGCTCCACAAATTAACCGAAACTTCGAGTCTCGAGCAGATTTGAATCGAGCCCGACTTTCATCTATGATGCTTTCGATATCTTTCAGCGTAAAAAGTCCTCGAAGGTGGTCTTCCCTGTTTACCACTGGAAGCTTATTTATACCGACGTGATTATTGAAGAATTTGTCGGCTTCCCCAATTGGGTCTTCTCCTATTACTTCTTCCTGGATTGTTACAACCTGATCTCTCGGGGTCATAGTCTCTGCAACAGTTTTATGTCGAAAACGCGTTTTGAGAGTGTTCCCTGCGAGAAGCCCGATGAGCTTCCCTTCAGAATCAACCACGGGGAAAGTGCTGAACTCAAAGCGCGACTTTAGATTTTGTTCCAAGATGTCGCCAATAAGCTGATTTGCAGTCACCTTAATAGGTTCCTGAATCAGGCCGTGGATATGATGTTTTACCTGGGCAACTTCTTTGGCTTGTTGGGAGTCACTCATGTTTTGGTGGATGATTCCCATGCCGCCGTTTAGTGCCATTGCTATGGCCATTTTAGACTCCGTTACAGTGTCCATATCAGCTGAGATGATAGGAATGTGAAGAGTAAGCCTGTCAGAGATCTTAGTTTCGAGTAAGGTTTCCCTAGGAAGAACTTCAGAATAGTGGGAGGCCAAAGAAACATCATCATATGTTAGCCCAGTGGGTAGGCTCTCCTCGAAGAATGAAGTTGCATCCAAATAGAAACGATCGTCGATCATATTTGACTGATTAACGATTTCTCCGACTTTTTCGGGCAGGTTCATTTTAGGAGTAATATTATTGTTCTTAAAGAGAAATGGCAATTAGGTCCATTGTGATGATTGGGATAGAACTTATGCAGATATGAACAGAGAGGGGATGTTTCTCATATTCTACTCTCGGTGAGGCAAGAATATCCTCGACGAATTTTGAATCAAGGAGAAAAACTTTCAGGAAAAATGGGGCTAAATTGGAAAGAGCTGAAGCCTCGGTTATCAGAATGGGGCGTATTTCATAATAGACCCGTGGGCTGTGTAGAATTAAAGGAAGCAGCGGCAGGGGAGCGGGTTTTGATTACAGAGCGTGAACCCAAGGCATTTCTTGTTGCTTTTTTTACGGCCCTTACAAGGGGGTGTGAAATTTTTCTCGCTTCTCCTGATTGGAACCGGAGACGCTTTGAGTACCTTCTTAGACTGATTCGCCCCCACTATATTCAAGGTCCCCGCCCTTTCCAGGTTCCTCATGAGGTTCGGGAAATGATTGGGAAAAGACTAGACCAGCCTGCTGTGATGATTCCAACGGGCGGTACAACTGGAGAGATTCGTTACACAATTCATACTTGGGAAACGCTTTGTGTGGCGGCAAGGAGTTTTAACAGTTTCCACGGAGGGGAAGCAATCAACTCTTGCTGTATGTTGCCGCTCTACCACGTTAGCGGGCTTATGCAGGTAGTGCGTTCTTTGGTGAGCGGTGGAAGGATCCAGTTCCTAGACTACCACTCCATACTGAGGTGCGAATTTCCGGAAATCAGCCCGGAAGGGCAGTTCATTTCACTGGTTCCGACGCAGTTGATCCGCCTAATGCGTGATGAACTCATTCTTGATTGGTTGCGTCAGTTTAGTTGCATATTGCTCGGCGGGAGCCCAGCCAAAGAAAAACTTCTCCAGGCGGCCCGCGATGAGGAACTACCGCTTTCACCGTGTTACGGGCTTACAGAGTCTGGGGCGCTAGTAACTATGCTAGAAAGGAAGGATTTCCTAGCGGGTGAAATTGGTGTTGGTCGTTCTCTTCCTCATGCTCAGGTCTTTATCAGAGAGCCAACCGGTTTGCCTGCAAGGCCTGGAACGATTGGAAGAATCATCATTAAATCAGATGCTCTTTTCCAAGGATACTATCCTGAAGTCACTGATTTTTCCGAAGATGGTTTTGCTACCGAGGACGAGGGTTACTTTGACGAAAACGGATTTCTCCACATCGTTCGGAGACTGGACAAGGCGATTAACACGGGGGGTGAAAAGGTCAATCCTGACCATGTGGAAAAGGTCCTGATGGAGACTGGACAATTTTCGGAAGTGTTGGTCACCGGTGCTCCGGATCCGGAGTGGGGAGAGCAAGTTGTAGCAATATATGTTCCGAGGGTGCCTTCGGAGAAACCAGCACAAAGCGTTGTGCGGAATGCGATGGGATTAAATCTCAATGCTCACGAGATCCCCAAGCAATGGATTAAATTATCAGAGATCCCGGTCAATTCATTGGGAAAACCAGATATTGACGAGATATTGAAAGATGATGGATCTTACGGGTAAAGAATCTTTCTGATCCCTATCTTGGTGGATAAAGAGGTGGGTGGTTATAGGCTATGCGTCTTTAGTGTTTGTTGCTAAATGAAAGGCAGAGGATATATGATCGATTTCCCTTTTCCCAAGATTTGATCTTGCTTGATTTTAGTTTCTACAAGATTATGGCCATTCGGAAATGAAACTAAAGGCCCTTTCCCTACTGTTAACTATAGCACTGTTCTTTTCAGCGAACGGGCACTTTGTGTTTCTACAGGGTGTTGCTTGGGGAACTATGGCAAAGCAGTTTTATTCTGATACAGAATCGCTATCATCTGTTCTTGATAAGACTTTTAGCGGTGAGTTCCCGTGCCGGATTTGTCAATCCATCGAGGCTTCTATGGAGGCGCAAGACGAAGGAAATAAGACATCAGAGATTTCCCCAAAAAGTCTAAATCACTTAATCCCGTTCTTTCCTCCGCCTACCTCGCTTGTTTGGGCAAAGGGGTGCCCGTTTTCTGAGGAGGTCCTCCTTCTCGATGAATCTATTCCTCTTGTCGGTTCGCCGCCTCCTAGAGTTTAGAGTGACCTAGTCCCTAAACGGAACGAATACCCTATCGGAAGGTATTAGGATAGGGCATCTTCGTTTTCCGGATGTATCTTCACATCCTGAAAGAATCCCGATTTCCATTTGCGAATCTTGGTTTGGATGGGAAGGCAATCAAAACCACATTTTATGGAATCGGTAGCTGATCTTTGGATTTAAATGAAGCTTCGGATTCCTTTGCTAAAACTTTTCTCAACCATGAATAGAAATTTTAATTTTGATGGTAAAAATAGAGATGTAGAGAAATCTAAGGAAATTAAATCTATGTTAGGGGCGCTGCGTATATTTACCACAGCTTGGCGTACCGAAGTTAAGGGTATTGAAATGCAATTACTTCCTCGAGAATCACAATGGGAGAAGTATTGGGGTGTACTATCACTGACCTGCGCCTTCTTGTTTTCTCTGAATCTTTCGAATGCTCAATCGGAACCAGATTTGGGAAAAGAGGTTCCCGAACTAGCCAACTTTGCGGCGTATTACGGATCGCAGGAATCAATCAATCGAACATCTGTTTCACCGCTAGGTGAGTTGGGTACTGCTCCCGACCTGGCTGGAATGATGAGGTGGATTCCGGGTGCGACGCTGGTCAACAATGGCCCCATTAGCGGCCAAGCGCAGTATCGTGGTTTGTTTGGTCCAAGGGTGAATATTCTCTTAGAAGGCGTTTATGTCAATCCGGGAGGACCAAATTGGATGGATCCACCCCTCCACTACATGCCTCGAAATTTGACCGAATCGCTTGAGGTCATACAAGGCGTAGCACCAGTTAGTGTGGGGATGGAGGTGATAGGTGGCAGCGTTTCAGGGAAGTATTATTCCATTCCTTATTCTGGGGAGAAAAGGTTTCAGAAACATGGTCGGACGGAATTGGTAAGGAGGAGTGTTGATGGAGGAACTTCTGCTGCTCTAATCGCAGGAATAAGCAACAATGTTCATCGAATTCAATTTAGTTCGGGCTACGATGAAGGAGACAACTATAAATTTCCCGGTGGTGTTCTCAGACATTCATCATATAAGCGGGAAACCCATCGAGGATCCTACGATTGGAAGAAAGGTGAACAACAATTTTCCTTCGCTTTGCACCACACAGCGACCGGTGATTCTGGTAATCCTTCACTTCCTATGGACATCAAATTTGTTAATACCGACATTTATTCTGCTCGTTATGAAGGCCAATGGTCAAATTTTGGGGTTCAGGCCAAGATTCATTACTCCGAAGTGGATCATTGGATGAGCAACTATACGTTGCGATCACCTCCAGATTTCAATGTATTTGATCCACCGCAGCTATTAGTCCCCCTTGTCATGGCCTTCGATGGAGAAGATCGTCGGGATGTTTCGGCGCAGAGTAGTGGACTTGGATACGCGGCTTTAGTTGGGTTTCCCATGTTTACGGGAACGCTTTCAATCGGAGGGAGTGGCCACCTTTCATCATACAATGTGCTGATTAATGACCCTGATTCAGCTTTTTTCGTTAGGAATTTCAATGATGTGATAAGGGACCGTTACGGCTTCACCTTGGAGTGGAAAGGAGCGATTGGAGAATCAACTCAATTGGATTTTGGAGTTCTATGGGGCCGAGTAGTAATGGCTGCAGGTCCCGTATCCCTCCCGCCCTTACTCAGCACTAGTGCAGTATACTCTATGTCTGCACCTGTGATCTTGCAGAATCGATTTAATGGAGCTGATCGAACACGAAGCGATAATCATTACAATTTCTCCCTAAATCTGGACCACGAATTGAATCGGAGTATGGCGGTTTCGTTAGGCATCGGTAGAAAAACCCGATCGGCTTCGCATATTGAACGTTATAGTTGGCTTCCAATCGAAGCGACTGCCGGTCTCTCCGACTTTAATAACTATGTAGGTGACTTTGACCTTAATCCAGAGATTGCACACGAGGTAGATTTGGCTTTTCACTTGGGAATACCTGATCGGACACGATTCTCAGTCCGCTTTTTCTTTAGGGATATCGAAGATTTTATTCAGGGATCCCCTTTTGATCCGATCACTATTGGCCCACCTTTTGATAAGCCGGTAGAGATAGTGAGTGCACTCAATGGGGATCCGACTCCGATGAAATTCACTAATACTAATGCTGAGATGTACGGTTTTGATCTCTCCGGAGAATGGCGCATAGCCTCAGCTTGGACTGTCTCGTTCCTCGCTTCTTGTGTTCGAGGCAACAGAACCGATATCGACGATAATCTCTATCGTATCGCACCCCCCAATGCTTCAATCGCCATGAAATATGGTTCAGAAAAAATTTTCTTGACCGTGGAGGGGGTGGGTTTTGGCAGGGGTAGACACTTGTCAAAGAAAATTGTCTTAAATGAGGTACGCTCCAGCAACAGTAATACCTCGGGATATGCGCTTCTGAATCTTTTGGGAGTGTGGCACCTTAATGAGCACATTTCTTTCGTGCTGGGAGTCGAGAACGTGTTCAATAGGCTTTATGCCGAACATCTAAGTGGATTCAATCGTGTCCGAATCAGTGATGTGCCAGTTGGAGAGCGAATTAGCGGACCAGGACGCAACATTTCTGTTCAGGTAGGCTTTGAATGGTGAAAATTCACCGCTCTGATTATTTTAGCTTCCCGAACAAGGTTCTAACCATATCGCCTTCCACTACTCCTCAATACAATCTAGATCTTATTGGCCAGATCTACCAATTTTAAAGATCCATTGCTATCTCGATATCAGGATCGAGTTGGGGTGGAGTTGAGAGAAACGAAATTGTAAGAAATAGAATCATGGAAACAAGTAGAGAGATGGCGCCTGGGTCGATGCGATAGGGAATTGTGAAGTCTCCCAGAAGGCTAGCAATTCGAATCAGGAAATTAGTAAGTAGACTGGAAATAATAGCGACATTGGCAGCGGTTGCTGTGGCTCTTTTCCAGTTGAATCCTATAGCCACGACTGGAACAAGGGCAGCTGCAAAGATTCCCCATCCGATCAGCCCAAGCAAAGCAACGAGGTCCTGACCAGAATAGAGAGCGACAAGAGCTGCGGAAAAGGCGATAAGCACAGTTACGATACGTGCGCCCAGAAGTTCGTTTTCAAAGGATTTATTGAAAAGTGAACGCGGAATATCGTGGATAACGGCTGCAGTGCCGACATTGAGGAATCCATCAGCAGTTGACATGATAGCAGCAAATAATCCAGCGAAGACGATCCCAGCGAGAATAGGATGAGCATAAAATTGAAGAAACTGTGGCGCAGCGTGATCGGCCGACTGGATTTCCGGGTGGGCCCCAGTTAGAACCAGGGCCCGCATTACCAGCCCGATACTGATCCAGAGGAGGGCGCAGATTGAGAAGCCGACGAAGGTGACAGTTAGAATATGCTTCATGTCTTGTAATCGGCGGCACATCATGAATTTCGTTACGAGATGAGGCTGTCCAGCGTTTCCTAAGACGAAAAGAAAGATCCAGGAAATGCAGGCCATCATTCCGAGGGTACCCCAGGGCCCAATAGCTTCTAGATCATCTGCCATAATGGTCGTTGCTATTCCCGCCATGCCCCCTTCAAAGGCGGTGATTGCGGAAAAGAAAACGAGTATGGAAGCAACTGCCATTACGGAGCCTTGCCATACATCTGTGTAAACTGAGGCAAGAATTCCTCCGGAAACGCAGTAGAAGACGAGCACGAAACAAGATATGGCGACACACCACTCGATACTGAGCGATCCAATAGATTCGGTGTTGGCGAAGAGGTCCCGAAGTACCTCAGCCATTGCTAGGATTTGTGCCGCGAGGTAGCCAACCACTCCAATTAGAATGATAATGGCGGCAAGAAAGCGGGTCGTCTCGCTACTGTATCGAGCAGCAACGAGATCAGGAAGAGAGACAGATTCGAAAAGTTCGGCAAAATAACGCAGTCTTTTACCGACAATGTAGAAAGAAAAACTGTATCCCAAGGCGGAGATGACAATCAGCCAGATGGAGCTCATGCCCATCCGATAAACTAGCCCTGGCCCTCCTATAAATCCAAAACCACTCAGACTGCTTGAAAAAACGGCCAACCCAAGGACAAAGACCCCCAAGTTACGTCCAGCCATAAAGAAATCGCTCGTGGAGCGTGTCCTTTTCATAGCCCAGGCCCCAATAGCGACGCAGAAAAGCATGTAAATCCCAATACAGGTAAGGATTATGAGACTGCGGTTATACTCCATATCATTGCCCTTAATCGCCTTTGCGGCGTCGATTGAGGGTTTCTTTGAATCTTTCTAGGTCTTGCGAAGTTACGATGTAACGGTCAAATCCCCAAACGTAGAGAACTATGAAGTAGACTGGCATTGGCCAGAGGGCGAAGAGCATAATCGCAGTAGGTAAGGGAAATCCGAAGAGCTGTGGTGTCTCATCCCCTTGGATGTAACTAAAGTAGGTTAGAAATAGGACGGAAAAAAGCACTCCATAGATGATCCCTCCTATGGTCAGATAAGTTCGTAATGGGCCGACTTTCTCTTTGCGTTGGAGTCCAAGAGCAAATCCCGTTACAATGGTACCAACTACAAGAAGTCCAAGGAGCCATCCGAATAGAAGCACGCTTCCGTGTCGTTCCAGCCCTGATCCACCACTATGTATGGTAGAGAATACTTCGTGAGCTTGTCCGTGATTATTTGGGGATTCAGGGATAGCGACGATAGCACCGCTGACTAGGGCAATGCTCAGAAGGAGAAGCAGAAGTAGGGAGGTTGTTTTCACGAACTATTGAAAGGGGGTACTGTAAATTGCTGGCATCATTTAAATTCAACGTAGGCTTTTGTAGAAGAGGAGGGGAGTTATAATGAGTTTTGAAGACGATTTAAAGTCCGGGGGAGGGTGCCTAGCTGGATTTATTGTAATTGGCAGATACATGGAGTAGATCAATGGGAAAATAGCGGGAATAAAGTAGTACATGCAACGACTCCATAATTTTTCCAGGAATTTCGGATAGCATACTATCTATGAATTTCTCGATTTGCTTTAGAGTTTCCCATCTACTCTTCGGCCTTGTCTTCGGTTTCCTCTTGGTTTTGAATCTTTAATTTAACTATAGGACCGGAAGGCATACGACTAAGACTATCTGTATTCCCCCTGCGTCCAAAGAATATTATGTCCGAAGACATAACCGAGATTTTGAAGTCTTGGCCTTTTGACGGCCAGAATAACGTGCGCAAGATCGTGGATACGAACGGTGTTGAGAAGATACAGGTGCGTATTGAGCAGGGTGCTTTCCAAGGCATTCTTCAAATGGATCTTGACGGTCGTCCCGATGGAAGGAGGCCATATGATAAAGAGTTTGTCTTGGACCATTTCAGAGAGAAGCTTGTTGGGTCCCAGAACAATAAAAGCACAATAGAGAAGTTCCTTCTTAGTCGCGAGGATTGTCGAGAAATATTCGATGAGAGTTTCACGGTCTATGAGAGATACGTCTTCCTTTTGCAGATAAAGGATTACGACAGGGTTGTACGAGATACCGAACGTAATATGGAGGTGTTCCGGTTCGTGAAGGAGTATGGAGCACACCGGGAGGATCGGCAACACCTCGAAAGGTGGTGGCCCTATATACTAAGAATTCATTATGTGGCCCGGGTAATGCTGGAGGTTCAGGAGAACAAATTTAGTGTGGCTCTCCGTCTAATTTCGGAAGCGGAAGGTAAAATTGAGAATCTTGAAGAGGTTGATTCGGAGGAATTCCATAATGAGAGAGATAGGTCCCGTCAGGCATTAAAAGACCTGGCTCAGGAAGTTCGGGACAAAATGCCTTTGGATCCCAAAGAGGCTTTAAAAAGAGCACTGGATCAGGCGGTAAAACGTGAAGAATACGAAAAAGCTGCGGTTTTACGTGATCAATTAAGGGATCTTGACTAGTAAGCTAGGGGTGGCCAAATGCGTTACAGACGATTCGAGGGCATTGAAAAGGACTGGAGTGCGATCACTTTTGGCTGTTGGCAGATTGCGCCGAGTGAAGGCTGGGGAGCTATTTGTTCTGAGGAAGCAGCCGATGGGGTCGTGAAGGCCGCTCTCGACTCGGGTATTACCGCTTTTGATACAGCGGAGGGCTATGGTGACGGCGAATCAGAAAAGCGATTGGGCAAGGCGCTGGGATCTAATAAGGACGATGTGATTATCATCTCCAAGATTTGGCCCGACGCGAAGTTGGATATGGATGCCTACAGGGAGCGACTTGATGGGACCCTACATGCGCTCCAGAGAGACTATGTAGACGTCTACCTAGTACATTGGCCGGGAGATAACTTTGATTCGCCTGACAAGAGCGCCCGAATGTGTGATCTAATGGCTTCCTTAGTGGAGAGCGGGAAAGCTACACGGGTTGGCCTTTCAAATTTCCACAAAAGCGACTTGTCGCTGCTGGCCGATGGATTAAGAAACTTTTCTTTTAACGAAGTGCCTTACAGTTTGTTAGATCGACGATATGATGGCGAAACTCGTTTGATTTGCGAAGAACACGGTCTGGCCTATATTGCTTATTCCCCGACTGGAAAAGGATTGTTAGCTGGACGGGTGGATGCAGAGGCGAGAAGCTATCCTGCTAGATCGTGGGATCCTCATTATCTAGAACCGCGCTTTTCTGAGTCCCTAAAGGTCTTAGAGGTTGTACAAGAAATTGCAGTAGAATGCGATGTGCAGCCAATTGCGGTTGCCCTTTCTTGGGTGCTTGCAAGGCCAAACCTTTGGACAGTTATTATTGGTTCTCGAAAGGTAGACCAGGTTTCCGGTTTTGCTATCGCTGGCGATTTTGAATTGAACGCCGATCAGTTGATGCGACTCGAAGCTGCGAGTGATGCATACTTGGAGAAGTTTCCGTAGAACTAAGGATAGGGAACGAATCTTATTTTCGTTTGTATTCTTGAAGAATATTGTAAAGTGGGAATTTTCAGCAAGTAATGGCCTCAATGGATGTTTTTCGAGTGGATGATTTCAGTGATTTCTGATTGATAGGAAGTTATGAAGAAACGTTGTCTTTTGTAGATACTGGGTTTCGGGGGGATTGATAAATTTCATGAGGCGGCTCTTAATTTTCTGGCACTGGATGTATTTAACAAAGTGTGAAAATTATGGGCAGGAAGGAAGGGCTTTAATGCGGGGGAGTGATGAAATTGGGAGATAGAGTAGCAATCGTGACAGGAGCTAGTTCTGGGATCGGTCGAGGGATCGCTCTCGAGTTTGCCCGAGAAGGGGCCAAGGTCTGTGTGGTAGATGTTAGAGAAGAGCCAAAGCGAGGTAAATATCATGAAACCAAAAAACGGAAGTCGACTGCGGATACCATAGTCGATTTAGGGGGCGAGGCATGCTTTGCTGAGGCCGATATGGGAAATGATTCTTCGATCGAGCAGATGATCCACAAAACGCTGAATCACTTCGGCCAAATTGACATTCTCGTAAATAACGCTGGGATTTATAATCCCGGAGGGATTCAGGATGTCTCAAGTGCGGAATGGGATCGCATGACCGGTGTTAATCTGAAGGGGGTTTTTTTGGCGATGAAGTTCGTAATTCCTTTTTTAAGGTCTTCAGCTGCGGGAAGGATCATCAATATTGCTTCGATTCACGCCTTTGCTGGTGGGGCCGGCCCCCCCTATACTTCGGCTAAAGCAGCAGTTGTAAATCTTACAAAAGACATTGCTGTAGAATTGGCTCCCGATAGTGTAACTGTGAACGCAATTTGTCCGGGTTATATAGAGACGCCGATTCAGGATTACTTGTCCGATGAGGATATTGAGAACAGTCGTTTACGGACGCCCTTGCCACGATTTGGAAATCCGAAGGATATTGGGCGTGCGGCCGTCTTTCTCGCCTCTGATGATGCGTCATGGATCACTGGAGTTGCCCTGCCCGTAGATGGTGGCTGGTTGGCTCAGATTTAGAGTTGAAACTGCAAGGTAGTAGAGTGCGACAGGGAGATCTGGTCGAGGTGATGGAAGAAAAAGCGCCCGATGGAACTGGAAGTCTATTCCCTGGAATTAAAGATGGGGGGAATCCCTTGGGAAGAAAGTTTCTTGCCTACTGAGCAAAGTTTGGCGCAGCTCACATCCTATTTTAATATGCTTGAGACCTATCGTTAGAGAGAGGATCGGGTTAGGGTATCCCGAAACTCGGAGCTTATCAATTTGAGAGGTCGATCAAGCGCTGGAGGTGGTTCCTGGCCTGTTTCAACAAGTAGATTGATGAAGATAGGCCCTTCCTGGTCAAGGATTTCAGGTAATGTTTCGTTAATTCCTTTAACCGAATCTATCTGGTGGGAATGTAGAATCCCCGCGCCCTTAGCTAGCGTTGTCATGGAAAGATAATCTCCGCCCGGAATAAGCTGATTCCCAGTCACTTCGTAAGTATTGTTCTGTATTACGTAAATAACCAGGTTAGCGGGGGGAGTTTGTGTAACTGTTACCAGGGTTCCGAGAGACATTAGCATACTTCCGTCTCCGTTTAGCACCCAAACCTTTCGTTCTGGCCGGGCCAAGGCAATTCCCATAGCGAAATCCGCTGCATGCCCCATTGCGCTTCCAACTGAGGGGAAATCCAGGTTCGAGTTCGAGAGATGACTCCATGGAGCCGCACTCCCCATGGTAGTCACGACTACTGTATCGGGGAGACGCAGCTTCTGTAGCGCGGCGAGACATGAGTAGCGATTCATCATATCATAAGGACCCCAACTGGTTTTCTCAGCGCCTCTGCTTCTTTCTGGGCTTTGCGGAAAACCTTGGACTCAGTATCTCCTGTGAGTATGTGATAGGGCATTCCCCAGGCCTTCAGCATCGGTTCAAAAAATGATGCTGCAGTATCGACTGATTCGGTTCCGAGTGATCGGTATCCTCGATAGGTCAGCAGGGCAACGAGCGGCACACCCATTTCAATTGCGGTTCCTCTAAGTGCATCTCCTGATTCGAAGAAACCCGTATTCTGGATAATTACGATGGGAGTCGCGCCTCCTATCCAGAGACCGCTCGCGATCGACCAGGCTTCGCCTTCACGACAAACTAGAATTGTCTGCACATTCGGATTTTGATCACATAATTCGAAGATCAGCCTGGATGAATTATCCGGTACTCCCACGGAGTGAGTCATTCCTATGTCGAGAAGAGCTCGGACTATTCTCTCCGACCGAAAACTTAACAGACTCTCGTCATTCGGAGTCTCTCTATTGCAAATTTTGAAGGCCATAAAGTTACTGGATCATCATCAATTAAAAGTAGCTAATGCACAACAAATGGCATTTAAATCAATGACTGTTGGCCTAAGTTTCATAGAACGAAGACTTTTCGGAAATAAAGCACTTTCGTCGATTATCTGGAATCGGGTGGGGTCAGATTCTATTATCATACGCTTGCAGTGTACGTCTGTGACTATCTAGGGAGGAACCGACTCATTAGCTTAGTCGAATTGCCGCGAAAACACAAAGACTGACTCGGTTAAAAGGTCGAATCAATTTCTCTGGCTCCAGGTACTGGAAGAGACTTCCTATGGCTTCAGAATCAGATTTGCTCACATCGGTATCCCGTATGCGGGTCATGAAAAAGTCAAGACCATGCTAATCAGTTTTAGGCTAGGGTACGGCAGTCTTCTGTTGTTGGCGAAGCACTCTTCGGTCTCCTTGTCGCAGGGTGATGCCTTCATGGTCTAATTTCTCCAGGATAGGTAGGGCAATTCGTCGACTGGTCCCGAGGGTGAAGCGAATCTCGCTTACAGTCGAGGGACCATTTAAACGGATGAGATCTATGATTTTATCTTTTGCAAGGTTGAAGGAAGACTTTGACATAACGATTTTGTCTGAGACTTCGACAACTTCATTGGATTGGATAAGAAAAGTAAGGGTTTCAAGATAGTGTGAATCAGAGGCCAACTCTTTCCGCGATGGAGGTTCCAGAGGTTTGTTATTGAGGGAGCTGCGTATTTTATCAGCTAGTGGTCTAAGGCGTTCGGGAAGTGCAATTTTGTGATTTACTCTCATGAGAAATACACCCTGTTTCTGAAATCCCGATCGAAGCAGTCTTTCCAGCAAAGCTTCAAATATATCTTTATGGCGATTCTCAATACGAATAGTTCGTCGGAGCTTACTGAGCGTGAGACCGCCACGTTCCGGGTTTGTACTGTGTTCTTGGTCAATAGCCTTGGAGGCGGTGTGGAATAATTTGTCCCACCATTTCCTTTCAACAAGTAGGGGCCCTAGGAGTATAGCGGCTCCGGATTCTGCTAGTCCTCGAATTGTTTCGGCGATCTCATCAGCACTGAAGATGGACTGGAGCAAGACTTCGGTGGGCGAGATAGCTAGGTCGCGCAGAAGCTGAGAGCTGATCCAGTGATCTAATTTCCCGAGTGACTTGGCACGTATTTCGAGGAAATTTTTATGAGCGCAATCTTGGAATAGGTAGGGACGGGATTGAGGGTAAAGAACAATTCCTCCTCCAACGGTAGTTTTCCCTGGCCAGTCTCGAATAATAAATCGATCACCGGCAAAAAGAAAAAGCGGGGACTCTAGGCGAAGTTGGGCAAGTGTACTTTGCCCTGGGGAGAGATCCTGTTTCTCAAAAAATCGCATCCTTGCGGGTACATTTTTGCTTCCGTGGTGGATTCGGACGCGGCTTCCATCAGTGAGATGACGGATTCCCCTTGGTAGCGATCTCGCGAAATCAGGTGATCGCTCGATGAGGGCATCGGCTGTTTGGGAGGGACTCCCTAGTTCTGGTAAGGTTACTACATCACCTTTTTGGATCTTTGTTGGACCTTGTGAATCAGGCGTGGAGACGTGTGCCAGGCAGGTGGCAGTTCGCATGCTAGGCCGACTCTCTTCAAGATGTTGGTTTACAGATTGTATATTGCGAATTCGGGATTCGATGCCTGAGGGTTGGATGAGGATTTGCTGGCCACGAATCAAAGTTCCACCGGTTAGGGTTCCCGTGGCGACTGTCCCAATGCCCGGAATTGAAAAGACGCGATCGACGGGCAGGCGTGGCTTTCCAATATTGCGTGGGAGAGGGGTGTCTTTAAGGACCCTTCCCAAGGCAATCTTTAAGTCCTCGATCCCCTCTCCGGTTACTGATGATGTTCTTACAATGGGAGCCTTAGCTAAGCGGCTCGTGTTTAGTCTCTTTCTAATCTCATTGATTTTTAAAGTGTTAGTTTTATCCGCAAGGTCTGACTTGGATAGTGCCACAACGCCACGTGAGATTCCAAGATAAGAAAGGATCTCGAGATGCTCTTCCGTTTGAGTCATCCATCCGTCGTCAGCTGCGATAACGAGAAGACAGAGATCGATCGATCCAACGCCAGCGACCATATTCTTGACAAAATCTTCGTGTCCGGGAACGTCGACAATTCCAAGATTAAAGATGACAGAAGGGTCTTCAGGAGACCTGATATCGAGAAAGGCAAAACCGAGATCAATCGTAAGCCCTCTTTTCTTTTCTTCAGGAAGGCGATCTGGATCCACACCCGTTAATGCCTTTACCAAGGAGCTTTTTCCGTGGTCAACATGACCGGCGGTTGCAAGGATTAAATTATGATTAGTCACAGGAATTTGCCGGACTTAATCAGAAATTTACTTTGAATTTTCAGTCCAGGACGGTTTAGATTTCAGTGCTGATCGAATGGCGCAGGAAAGTGACTCGTCTTGACTTTCAAAGACTGTACGTAAGTCGAGCCGAAGTTGCTGGTTTGAGATATATCCTATGACAGGAGGGGTTCCCTTCCGTAGTTCAGAGGTGAGTAGTTCGAGGTTTTTTGCTGTCGACGCTAAATCAATGGTCACCGATGGTATACTTGATTTCGGTAGGGCGCCTCCTCCGATTTGCGATTCTCCATCGTTAATGTTAATTTTGATCGGCAGGTCTTTTAGGCTCCGAGCGATTTTTTCCCCACGTTTCCGAAGCTTTGCAACGGGATCATTAAGCATTTGGAAAACCGGTATTTCTTTATTAGACCGTTGGCTGAGGTAAAGTTCGGCGGTGGACTGCAGGGCTGCGAGGATGAGTTTGTCGGAGCGTAAGGCTCGGAAAAAAGGTTCCTTTTTGAGGGCATCGACAATCACTTTTTTCCCTGCTATTATGCCAGCCTGGGGACCACCCATCAATTTGTCACCACTGAAGCAGACCAAATCAACACCCTGGCGAAGCACTTCGGCAGGAGTAGGCTCGTGTTCCAGAGATGTGGTCTGAGCGGTATCGACTAGGGCACCGCTACCAAGGTCTTCGATCATTGGTAGTCGATGGGTATTGGCCAATAGTTTGATATCCTCAGATGTCGGAGATTTGACGAAACCCTCCATAGCAAAATTGCTTCGATGCACCTTGAGTATGAGGGCTGTATCTCGGTTGATCGCCCTTTCATAATCTTTCACGGTAGTCCGGTTGGTAGTTCCGACTTCACGGATGTCGGCACCGCTTGACTCAAGGATCTCCGGTATTCGGAAGCCGCCTCCAATTTGGATGAGCTCTCCCCTTGAAATGATGACGCTTTTCTGGTCCCCAGATGTAAAATGTCGGATGACTAAAACAAGAGCGGCAGCACAGTTGTTAACTACGATTGTGCTCTCGGATTGGCACAGAATAGAGAGGCACAGCTCGAGATATTGACCTCGATTTCCTCGATTTCCGGTGGGCAGATCCATTTCAAGATTGCTATATGTTTGTCCGATTTCACTCATATACTGAACGGCTTGGGGTGCGAGGGGGGCACGCCCAAGATTGGTATGAACAATGACTCCGGTTCCGTTTACAGTAGGCTTTATCCTGCTCAGCTCGATAGCTTTGAGTTCCTTTCCGATCTGAGTGACGATCAAATCGAAGGGAGGAATCTTTCTCTTTTTTCGAATAATATTCAAATACTCCCGAACAACGGAGAGAACGATTTCGTGCGGAAGCTCTCTGAAAGCAAGCGCCTGGATGATTTTATCGACGGAAGGTATGGTGCGCCGGTCGCTATCGGGGTTAGTCATCTTGTCTATCCTCGGTTGGGAGAATGGGTCTTTCTTTTAATGAGAAATAGTATCTGAGCGAATTTGAATTGAAAAAGGGATATCGACAAGCGAACTTTCCAGCAGTGAAGGCGGAAGGTCAGCGCATACTGAAGGAACTCGTTCTTGTCGGCGGGGGCCATTCTCATATCGCTATTCTGAAAGAGTTTGGAATGCGGCCGGTTTTGGGTTTGCGAATCACGCTTATATCGGAATATGGCGGAACGCCGTATTCAGGGATGCTTCCGGGCCTAATCGCGGGGCACTACAATTACGAAGAAGTACATATTGACCTAGTCCGGCTCTGTCGGTTAGCAGGAGCTCAGTTTTATCGGACCCGAGTCGAGGGACTGGATTTGGGAGGGAAGCGAGTGCTTTGTGAAGGGAGACCTCCAGTTCGATTTGATTTAATTTCAATTAACAATGGATCGACACCGAGAACTAAAGGAATTGCTGGGGCGGCCAAGTACTCCATTCCAGTGAAGCCGATTATGCAGTTTCTCCGTGGTTGGGATAGAATCTTGGAAGCGGCGATAAAAAGGGAAGGCGATTCATATCGGGTTACGGTGATAGGTGGGGGAGCCGGGGGTGTCGAAGTAACGCTTGCCACTCAGTTTTGCCTCTATAATGAACTTAAAAAACGCAATATTACGAGCTCTCAGATAGAATTTCATTTGGTTACAGAAAGCGATGTTCTCCTTCCGACTCATAATCCGAGAGTGCAGGAAAAATACACCCGCATTCTGGATGATCGGAAAGTGGTAGTGCACCTCCAACATCGGGTAGTGAAGGTTGAAGCCGACGCTTTATTTTGCGAACCGGGTGCAATTATCCTTAGCGACGCAATCATTCTGGCGACCGATGGTGCCCCATCGGAATGGCTGAGAGAATCGGGATTAACAACCGATCACCAAGGCTTCATTGTCGTAGATGAATGTTTGCGGTCGCCCTCACATCCCTTTGTCTTTGCTGCAGGAGATGCTGCCTCGGTGAGGGAGCATCCGCGCCCTAAGTCAGGAGTCTTTGCAGTTCGACAAGGGCCTCCCTTAGGCGAAAACATCCGTTTGGCTCTGGCTGATCTGCCTTCTAAGCCTTTTGTTCCCCAGAGACATTTTCTGAGCTTAATTAGTACAGGGGATCAGTACGCGGTTGCTTCACGAGGACGATGGGCATTGGAAGGGAAAATAATCTGGAAGATTAAAGATTGGATTGATCGCCGCTGGATGAAGCAGTATCGAGAGTTGCCTGCCATGTCGGAGGATGAGGGGGATTCTCGAATTGCGGAAAGGCTTATCCCCAATTCGGATACCCTTCCAGAAGAGGGAAAGGAAACGATTCGCTGTGGAGGATGCGGCTCGAAAGTTGGGAGCGTTGTATTGAATAAAGTTCTTAACCGGGTGGATATTATTGAGCGAAAGGACATTTTGCTGGGCCTCAAGAGTTCCGATGATGCAGCTGCCTTGAAAGTCCCGGAAGGAATGATACAGGTTCAATCAGTGGACAGTTTCCCGGTTTTCTTAAATGACCCCTACATGTTCGGTAAGATTGCTGCCAACCATTGTCTGGGCGATCTCTTTGCAATGGGAGCTGAACCTCAGTCTGCGCAGGTATTGGTTACTGTGGATCCAGGTTCTGATTCAGCGATGGAAGAGCAGCTTTTTCAGGTAATGAGTGGAGCGATTTCTCTGTTGGAGGAACATAGGGTCGCGCTTATTGGAGGACACACTTCAGAAGGGTCGCCATTGGGTATAGGGTTGGTTGTAAACGGTCTGGCGGAAGAGGGAAGTCTCTTGCGCAAGGGAGGAATGCGGCCAGGCGATCAGCTCATCATGACAAAACCTCTGGGAACCGGGACGATCTTTGCTGCTGATATGCGGGCAAGAGCAAAGAGTAGTTGGATTGAGGAAGCGGTTCGATCAATGGTGCGTTCTAATGGGCCGGCGATCGATTGTTTCAAGAGGCATGGGGCAAGTGCTTCTTCTGATGTTACCGGTTTCGGTTTGGTTGGGCATTTGATTGAGATGCTGCATGCTTCCGGAACAGGAGCTAAAATGAATCTTAAAGCAGTAACATTTTTTTCTGGGGCGGTGGAAACAGCGAAGGCCGGGATACTGAGCACTTTGCAGCCCCAAAATCGAAAGCTGGAAGCATCTTTGAAATTTAAAGGGGAAAGAGATGAACGTTATGAGCTGCTCTTCGATCCACAGACCTCAGGAGGATTGCTTGCTAGTGTTCCATTGAAGCATGCAGAGGCTTGCCTAGGTGATCTCAAAAGTGTAGGTTATTTAGATGCTGCTGTGATTGGAGAGGTAGTTGTACGGGAGAAAGAGGAGCCTTGTCTTGAAATACGGGGGTTATAAAGTAGCATCCAATTTATAGGCCGTTTCTTGTCGCAGTTAAATTCGTTCTGTTGGAAGAGGTCCCTCTCGACCCAGGGGCGGTTTTGTTTCCCGCGGATTACCCCACGGGCTCTAGATGTCTCTTGATCGATTTGGGGTAAATCAATCCTACATTTCTTACTCTCAATCCACAGGATACGAACTAGTGTTTAATCTCGATTAGATCAAGCGGAACATGGCGGAGAGGGTAAGAATCGAACTTACCTCGACCTTCGGAGAAGGCCGACAACGGTTTTGAAGACCGCGGGGACCACCAGGCACCCTTCACTCTCCGAATAATCCGAAGATGGGTCGTATCTTCGGATTATTCAGAGTTTTTCGCGGATTGATTTAATAATCGAATCGGGCTCAGGAAAGCAGCCAGTTGCCAGTTTTGAGTAAATCTTCTCACCGTTCAAACTGACTTCGAATGCGCCCCCCCTGGAAGGGACGAGCCGAAGGCCGATTATCTGTTGCTTGAACTGTAGGATTCTTTCCGTCAGACTGACGGCTTGTAGTTCATAGCCTCAAGCGGCGCAGTATTCGATTTCAATTTCCATCCTGTTTCAAAGGATGTGAAGGAACAGAGGCTGAGTCAAGATTTGGAGAGAATGTGATTCCAAACGAATTGGGGATAAGAAACAGAAGTTTTCCCATCTGTATCTTTGCAAGATACCTGGAAATCACAATATTGCCTCTTCTCTTTAATTCCAATGGTTTAAAATCCAGGTGAAACTCAATTTTTATGGTACGAGTACAAGACCGATAAAGGCGATCGATAGATGACAGACTAAAAGAAAGCGACATAATCTTGGCCATCGAGCTGAGTTAGAGCCTTCAAAACTATATATTGTAGGGCTATTAGGTAGGTAAACTTAAACTCTAATAAGATTTTGACAGGTTAGAGGAGAAAATCCTTGATAAAAGATGTTACCCGTAGATCGTAGTAGTCAGCGACCGATTCCGGATCCGATACAGAAAAGGTTTGGTTTTCCGGAATTAATTGTGTGAGGTGTGAGTTTAAATTCTGTAGTGGATAGATTGATAGTATGAAAGACTTTCAGTTTTGCAGTCCGAGGTCCCTGGACGAAGCAGTGGGTTTGATGTCGGAAGAAGGTGTCAAAGCACGAGGTTTTGCCGGGGGTACCGATGTCTTGGTTCAATTGCGAGCGAAACGCTTTGAGATTGACCGACTGGTTGATATGAAACAGGTCCCGGAATTGAATGACCTTCAATTGGAGTCCACCAAGGGTCTGCGGATAGGTGCATCTGTCCCGTGTCACCAGGTTTACGAAGACAAGAGCATTTGTTCGGTTTACCCCGGCCTTATCGATTCGATTGCGATTATTGGAGGAATCCAAATCCAGGGTCGGGCCAGTATAGGAGGAAATCTTTGCAATGCATCACCGAGCGCAGACTCCATTCCTACTCTAATCGTTTATGGTGCCCAATGTGAGATTGCTGGAAAAAACGGCATGCGTTCGATCGGAGTTGAGGACTTTTGTGTCGGGCCAGGGAAGTCGGTTTTGGATGAAGGCGAAATATTAGTGGCGGTTAATATCCCGACCCCGGCGCCAAATTCTGGTGCCCATTACCTCCGGTTTATTCCTAGAAATGAAATGGATATAGCGGTAGTCGGAGCTGGAGCAGCGGTCGAGCTAGAAGAAGATTTGCAAACAATTAAAAAAGCGAGAATCGCTTTTGGTGCGGTTGCTCCTACCCCGCTTTTGGCGAGTGAAGCGGGTGATCTCTTATCTGGGAAAGAAGCCGGAGAAGAGTCATATGAAGCAGCAGCTTCAGTGGCACAGAGTATTGTTAGCCCTATCACCGATATGAGAGGGACTAAGGAGTTTCGCATTCACCTGACGGGGGTGTTGACGAAGAGAGCGCTTAGGGGCGCGGTTGCCCGAGCTAGGGGTGAGTTTGTACCCAATGCCGTAGAGGAGGCCAAAGCCTCGTAATAGGGAACAGGGAAAAGGTAATCTCAGCGGGAGAAGAATTATGGCACGAAAGACACATGTTCAAACGAAAATAAATAGGGAGCAGACGGAGTTCCTTTGTGAAGCAAGACAGAGTCTCCTTGAAGTTTTACGAGAGGAACTCGGTCTTACGGGTACTAAAGAAGGTTGTAATGACGGGAATTGTGGAGCCTGTTCAGTGACCTTGGATGGCGTGTTGGTGGATTCGTGCCTTGTCTTGGCGACAGAAGTTGAAGGACGTGAAGTCGGGACTGTAGAAGGTATTGCTACCGCAGACGGTCTCCATCCATTGCAGCAGGCTTTTCTCGAGGAGGCCGGATTACAGTGTGGAATTTGCACTCCAGGATTTTTAGTTGCAAGCAAAGCGCTACTGGAGAGAAATCCGAATCCAACCGAACATCAGGTAAGGCATTGGCTGGCTGGAAATTTATGTCGTTGCACGGGCTACGACAAGATCGTCAGATCCGTCCTCAAAGCAGCAGCAGTGACTGGAGACAAGGGAGCCGCGAAGGACGGCACCAACTGATTGGTTGCTCAATTGTTTTCCCCGGGAGAGAGTATGCCCAGGGTTTTTATACCCCCTCTTCTCCAGCGTTTCACCTCAGGTGAGGATTTCGTTGAGATCGAAGGTTCTACGGTTAGAGAGGTCGTCCAGAATCTTGAAGTGGAGTACCCAGGGATTCGGGATAGAATCTGTCAGGAAGACCGAATAAATCCTGGCATCGCAGTTGCGGTTGATGGACAGATTTCCAACGAAGGGATGCGGCGAAAGGTTGGACCGGACAGCGAATTACAGTTTATACCTGCTATCGGCGGGGGCTAGGGATTTAACGGTCTCGATATTTTAAGATTCTCGGTATGCCTTTCCGAAGGGTGACTGTATTTATTTTGACTGAATTTTCTCCGAAAGGATTTGAAGGTGGAATCACACTAATTCGAGTTGTGTGAATACAATGATTAATTACGCTTGACCAACACTCATATTAAGATGAGGTCTGGGCTTTATTGAAATTATTAAAGGAATAAACTTAAGAATTATGAAACTGAAGCAGGATTGCTTTCTATCAGCAACGATAAGGACCTTTCAATTCCGGTGCCATTTGTTTCCGACCTTCTACGCAAGGTCGGTGATTAGTTGCTTTTTGCTATTTGTGGGAGCATTGGTTGGAGCGGACGGGGCGGATATCAAGATAATTGAGATCAATGCTGACGATACGATGCGGTATGACGTGACAGCGTTCGAAGTTAACGCAGGCCAGAATGTGCGTATCGTGTTTAAAAATGTTGGCAAGCTTCCCAAGGTTGCGATGGGACACAATCTCATAGTCCTCAAGGAGGGAATAGAGATGGCTGAGTTTGCTCAGGTTGCAATGACTGCGAAGGAATCGGAGTTTATACCAGAGCTAAAGAGGGGAGAGATCATCGCCCACACAAAATTACTTGGTCCTGGCGAGATCGATACAATAGAGTTCATAGCTCCGGCCAAACTTGGAAATTACACTTACTTCTGTTCCTTCCCAGGACATTGGGTTCTTATGAAGGGTGTGATGACGGTGAAATAGTAGAGGTGTGTACAAATATTTTAAGGCCAACTTTGTAACGACAGGTTTCCCCGATGAGATAGACCAGCTAACAGACCTCAACAATACCGGGCGATCGGTCCGATTGGGGTTTTCAAAACTAAGCGATCATTGATAGGCTTTTCCCGTATTTCAAAAATTGCATTTCCACATCATCGATTCGATTGGGTGGGAGGAACGGGAACCATATTTGGCGGAGGCTTTTTGATCGTAGGTTATCTCTACTTCCCCGCTAACTTCGAAGTAGATCAGTTGTCCGATGGGCATTCCGGCGTACACCCGAACAGGTTGGTGGACTGAGATTTCTAGGGTCCAGTGATTACAGAAACCAACATCGCCCTTGCCAGCAGTGGCGTGAATGTCTATACCAAGTCGTCCGACGCTCGATTTACCTTCAAGAAAGGGAACGTGGAGGTGGGTTTCTGTATACTCTTCGGTGATCCCAAGGTAGGTTCGACCAGGCGTAAGTAAAATCCCATCTTTAGGAATTGACTGTGACACTGTATGATTGTGTTTCTTGGCATCGAGGACTTTGTCTTTGTAGGTGGCCAGTTCCTTCCCCAAGTGGACATCATAGCTGTTGGTTCCGAGGCAATCCTTTCTAAAGGGGTCGATGACGATATTCCCAGATTTGATGGCATGGAGGATCGAATTATCTGATAAAATCATGACTTAACTTAAAGCTCTGTCATCGACTGTTTGTACTCAAAAATCGCACCCTCCGAGTCATATTTCTCGATAATATAATATGCGTAGATGGCTACAGCGAAATACAAGCGGATCGAGCTTTGTACTATTAAAACCTACTTATCTTTTTTCGCGTACTGGTGGCCTCCAATGATAGCTTTGACTTCTTCTAGGCCTTTGGCCTTGAGAAGGTTGCCTACTCTCTCTTCTTCTTCCTCAATCAGCTTGGTGGCATTTTCAAGGACTTCTGCCAGGCGATTCGCTGGAAATTTACAAGCGCCATTTTCATCCATGTGCACGATTTCTCCAGGTGCGACATCCATGCCAGAGATGCGGACAGGTACGTTGACTGCATTAATCGCTTGATCTCCATGACCTGCGCAGACCCCGCTTGTCAAATACTGAAAGTTCATTGGTCGGATCTCATGAATATCACGGGAGGGGCCGTTGGAAATAGCACCAATAGCACCCACTGCCCTCATCGAGGATGTCATGTTTCCACCAGATAGTCCCACTTTGTCCGCTAGTTCGGGAGGGAATTTTTGTTCGAAACAGAAAATCGTCGGTTTGGGAGAATTATCTAGGGCCTCTAGAATGTCTATGAAAGACAACTCACTGTAGTTTGCATCGGGTAAACCATAGACGCCAGTTACTGCGTATCCTGCGATAGCTCCCAATTCGGGATACCAGCATTTGAGGGAACGATCGGTGTACCAGTTTTCAGTCCAGGGATTATAAAGTCCAAGACATAGCGGGTTTCCTGGATAGGTGGCAACCACATTAGTGATTGTAGGGGTGTCAATTTTCTGGAGAGCTTCCAGCATTTCCTTGTCGGTCATTGTATCCTTTCTTGATTTGTGTTCTTTTCTGTTCTTAGTTTATTTTTTTAAGCTGTTCAGAACTTTGTCGGCGGCTGCGTTGATTGTTGTGATTGCGTCCTCCAGTTCCTCCTCAGTTTGATTCGGTTTGATCCCAATTGAAACTGTACGACTGAGGATATCGAGTGAATTTGGGCACATATCCTTACTATAATCCATCCGGCAGTTCGCATTTTGAGGGAGATTGAAAGGATTCAGAGCGGGATGATGGGAGCCTTGGTGGTTGAGGATTGGATCCCACTCTGTGTAGTTGTGCCGCCCTGTTTCAGACAATATTCTACCTTTAGTGTCTTCGACGAACTTCTTAGAGGAATCCTTACTAGGGAGTAGGTACATAATGCAAGTGGCGCACTCCCCATCAGGAGAGTGGCGTGGCGAAGGCCAAAGCCCCGACTCCTTAGTGGCCTCTAGAATCTGGGCTTTTTGAGAGCGTAATTCCTCTAGTAATTGCGGCAGTCGGTTCAACTGCTCATTGAGGATGGCACCCTCAAACTCCGAAGCACGGGATCCACAATTAATAAAGGGCCTAAATGTGTCATCTCTTCCCTCCCAGTAGAAACTGCAGGGATCGATCATACAGTTAATACGCTGGAAGGTAGCTTCATCGCGAGTCACGACTGCCCCTCCCTCTCCGCAAGTCATGTTTTTGAAATAGTTGAAACTAAATGCGCCGACGTCCCCCATGGACCCGACGCCTTTTTGTCTGTAGAATCCGCCAACACATTGACAGCCATCCTCTACGACAAAAAGATTTTTCTCTTCCGCGATCCTCAGGATTGAAGTCATATCGCAAAGAGCCCCCCACATGTGAACGGGAATCACTGCTCGGGTCAAAGGTCCGATTGCCTCTTCTAGAGCATTGGGATCCAAGGTGATCGATTCATCCACTTCGACTATGACGGGAATAGCGCCGACCGCAAGAACTGCGATAGCGGTTGCCATATAGGTATGGGCAGGGATAATGACTTCGTCGCCGGGCCCGATTCCGATACCAGCCAAGGCGGCGGTAATGGCAGCCGAGCCGCTTGAACAGAGGGCAACATGGGGAACACCGAGAAACTCCCCGTATCGTCTTTCGAATCTCCCACATTCCCCATCGGGAGAATAGCGAAATATCTTTCCTCTATCTATAACGCGATTGACTGCAGCTGCCTCTTCTTGTCCGATTTTTAGCATTTCCTATGTATTAACTTCCATTGAAGACGAACACATGACGAAAGGCAAAACCGAAGTGGAACTCCATTTGTTCCTCTTTCTGATCTTTTGGTAGAAGCAAGTAGAAATAAAAGGTAGAATAGCGACAGTTGGGGATCGACCAATGATGCTTCGCTCTTTTCACTGTGACATTTTAACACATTGAACAGGAACCTTTACTGTAATAGATGGTGAAGAGTTACTTTAGAGCAAGGGAGCGGGATAGATTAAACGGATACTCTGGCCATTCTCGTCAGTAAATCATGAACCACGAACTGTGAGTCTCCTAGCCTGACACCTCAAGGTCTTGTCGGGTTAGATCAGTGCTTTGCAGTGAAGGACACCAGAATTTCTCAATGAAACCGATTGCAAGCTGTGTTCCCTCTTCGTGACTTATATAAGGAGGAAGTGCTGGATTGTAGATAGAGTCTGTAAGATCGCGAATCAGGGCGATGTTCACCCCCCATCTTACCATTTGTTTGATGGCGAAGCTTCGATGCAAAATACACATTGAAGTATGTACCCCCATGATGAGGAGCCATTCGATCTCTCGGTGCTCTAGAAATGAATATACTTCCTCTCCACGGTCTGATATCACATCGAGGTCTTCATCGATGTCGATACCTGGATTCTGACGGGTCCAGTTCCGGTTCCCTTCAATTTCGCCGGTATCCGAGCCATTTTCCCTTGCATCAAAAGGCAACAGGGGATCTTCGTGTTCGATTTCGGCAGGTGGATCAATCACTGGGAGGGTGAAGATTCGTTGACGTGCTGGTGAGTTCGCATAATAATCCATTGTGTCGGAAGGAGCATGGATAATGGCGGCGCCTTTTTCTCGTGCAGCAGCGATAACGGCGTTCATCCGAGGTATTATTGCTTCAAGTCTCTCCACAGCACCGCGAAATGGATGTTTGTCCCAGACATCGCAAAGCAGGACAGCAGATTTGTTGGCGGGACAGGGTTGGATCCGGGTCTCGCTTTTCCAAATGTTGTAACCACGATCATCCTGGGTGAGTTTCTGCTGGCGGAAATAAAACTGGAAGAATTCCGAATTCTTATTCATCGAATTTTTTATGGAGTTGGAGAAAATAGAGTTTTTCTGCGTACGGCTACATAACGAAGGATCTTCGTTGTAGTGTGATCAATGGAGATTTTGGCAGGTAACTTTATGCTTTGAACCACGGGTCAATCTGGTTTAAGCGAGAGTTCTTCTGCCATTTTATAGAGTTCATTTGCGGTGTATTTTCCGGGAGTGGCTTGGTTACGTGCCATGTCCCTTACAATCCGCTGAAGAAGTCTATTAAAAGGGGTTGGTATCCCATATACTTTCCCCAGCCGTGCGATTTCCCCATTAAGAAAATCAGCTTCCGTTGACCCTTTCCTGCGCATTAGGCTTTGCCATGTGGATCCCTGATTTCGGACATTGGCGGGTAGCTTGTTGATGCCGCGGTGTGCACGTGTTCTTCCGGCTAACTCAGTTCTCTGCTCGAAGGGAAGGCCGGCGGCTATCAGACACTGTTCAGCTTCTTTCCTAGCACGCTCCATATAACATTCCTCGTCGCCTTTGCCGTTGCAGATTGCTCGGAGAGCGTTTCCCAGGTTTCCAAGGAGTTTCGCACCCTTTGCTGTCATGATATTCGAATTTGCCTGAATTGCGAAACTCGCTTCGCTTAGGTCGGAGACCGCCTGGTTCACGAGATCATCGATCCCGGATGGATAAATGCCAGCCTCGAGATAGCCTGCGTTTCCTTCTACTGGATTGTATACCTTTCCCTCTTCTAGATAAATACCAGTAAACCCCACCATAACCCCGTATATTCTTTCGAAATAACGGGCTGCAACGGTTTCGTTCGTAATGCTGTTCTGCACGCAAAAAATAGGGATGTTGAAGGTGTCGACCCCAGTTTGCACGAGTGACCGCAACGCTTCCTCGGTATCTTGAGACTTCATACACAGCATAACGATATCATTCCAAGACCAATCGATTTCGGAGGGAGAGGTTACGGCAGGAATCGATATCTGATAACTGTCCTGAGGTGTGATTAACCTAAGTCCTGATTCATTAATACGGTCAATATGGCCATGTTTTCCGATGAGGACAGATTGATGTCCTGTCCGCTGCAGATGTCCCCCCACCGAACAGCCAATAGCGCCTGCACCATATATGATGTATCGGGTTTTATTAGGTTTAATCACACGGAAAACTTTTTGAGGATTTAAGGGCCATAGAATCCGAACCTTCAGCTTCCTTTCTTCAGGATGTCAATCGCTCTCGCTACAATTTCACGATCCATTCCGAAACACGCCACAATTTGCTGTACCATTTCATCGGTCTCGATCTTCTGGTGGCTTACTTCTCTATGATTACGAATTTGAATGCGGTTTTTTTGTAAATAGTACTGCTCTTTTCCTCTGACCTGAGTTAGGACGGGGTAACGCATCATATCCCAACCAAAAGATGAGTCCCAGACTTCGAGGAAATCACCCGCATCCACTGGTTGAGTTTTAAAAGTGAGCCGGTAAGTCCGCTTTCCCTGTTGCACTGTGTGTAAGACAATCTCATCTCCTTTTCGCCTGGGTGAGAGTATCAGTTTGTTAAAGGAGGTCTCGATTTTTTGTGGTTCCTCTAAATCGAGTGGCAGAGGATCGACGATTAGATAGCCTGGATCAAGGAGGTGGGGTCTTCGGTCGATCCATACAATGATGGCACTGTGGGTATTATCGCCATATTTCCGGTTTGCCAGGATCGGCTCCGCATTCCATCCGAGGGAGCGAATGAGGTAGATTAGAGTGGCTGAAAGCGAAAAACAGGTCCCCCCAGTTTTCGTAGAGAAATGATCTTGAATTACCCGTTTGGGGTCCCGACGGGCTCGTTCAGGAGATCCCTCATCGACAATTCTAATAGCTTTAGTTAGATTTTCGTAAGGGAGTAAGGCAAAGGTCTTAGCCAAGCGGTGCAGAAGTTCCCTTTTGTTACCGCTTTCTTTGAGAGAAAAATGACTCAAGTAGCGCTTGAGTAGGTCGTCATCCGTTGGTGGCGCCAGAGGATTCTTGGGCATATCCTGGAGGTACAAGAATTTTCTAACGGTGGTCTATAAACCATGAGATTTTTGAAATACCCTATGGTGTTTGCACTTACTAGGGGACTCGAAGCCTATCGTAGGTGTCAACTTTTCTATGAACCAATTAAGTTGGTGACGAATGGGCCGGAATTTCTCCTGATTTCGGCCCATTGGAATCTAATTCCTGCGCTGGGAGAGAAGCGCTGCCAATATTCTCGATAAAGGTTTCTGTCATACGATAGGCTTCATCATCTGGAAATTGTTTTGGTGGATGTTTGCAGAAGAAAGCGGCAGGTCCTTCCAAGTTGCCACCTATTCCTAATTTTTGAGCCAGTTTCAGACAACGAATTGCATCGATTGCTACTCCGGCTGAATTTGGCGAATCCTCCACTGATAAACGCATTTCCAAATTCATCTCAACGTCTCCAAACATCTTTCCTTCCATACGAATGAAACAAACTTTGTTGTCGTTCTGCCAAGGGACATAATCGCTGGGTCCAACGTGAATATTCTCGTCACCCAAACGTTCCGCAGTTACTGACTGAACCGCCTCCGTCTTGGAAGTCTTTTTCGACATGAGCCTGCTACGGTTGAGCATATTGAGGAAATCTGTGTTACCTCCTGTGTTGAGCTGGTAGGTCCGCTCCATCTTGACTCCACGCTTTTTAAAAAGGTCGGTTAGAGCTCGGTGGGCAATTGTTGCTCCCAATTGTGCCTTGATGTCATCACCGATAATGGGAATTCCTGCTTCCGAAAATTTCTTTTCCCACTTGGGATCACTCGCGATGAATACGGGAATGTTGTTGAGAAAGGCAACCCCTGCATCTAGAGCGCATTCTGCATAGAATTGGGTTGCTGCCTCCGATCCCACCGGCAGATAGTTGACGAGGACGTCAACTTTTTTCTGTTGCAAAATATCGATGACGTCCGATTTCTTCGACTCAATCGCATCTGCCCTCAAAAAAGTGCGGTTTTCAGGGTAGTCACCCATGTGGGGGGAAAGGCCATCGAGTATTTTCCCCATTTCCACGATGACACCCGATTTAGGGATACTCGGGCAAAAAATCTTGGTCGAATTGGGTTCAGCAAAAATCGCTTCCGAAATGTCCTTACCCACTTTACGGCTATCGATGTCAAATGCAGCTGTGACTTCGACATCGAATGGGCGATAGTTTCCTATTTCCCAGTGCATTAATCCAATTGCCGATTCTGGGTCCTTATCTCTATAGTAGCAGATGCCTTGGACTAGGCTACTGGCGCAGTTGCCAACGCCAACAATCGCGATTCTTATGTTTTCTTTCATCGTGCTATCCATTTGTCTTGTTGGAGCCGTTGATTAATTTAATAGGAGGGTGTGACATGAAATCAGAGCGTCCTTTGCTTCTCAATGTTACCAAAGATAAGTTATTGTAAAAACGAGAGGAGCTAGCAACACGGTAGGGAGAGGAAGATACTTGGGGGAAATAAAGACGGACGATTCCGAACTCTCTTAAATATAAGAAACGGCGATAATCCAGTTGTAGCGGCTTTATGTAAAGTCCGAAATTAGGACTTATAACCTGAATATCAGGTCTACAAAGTTAAAGAGCCTTTTTCTGCCGGCTCCCCCATCAACAACTTCCAGCAATGGATTCGGATGGCACGTTGTTTTAAATGATCGCTCTGGCCGACATTCAGAGGATTCGATGAGGTCAGGATATTTCGAACATCACCTGCATCAATATCCCAATTAGCTGGTCTAGCGAGTACATCTGGTTGGTGGTTCCAAGAAGGGGTGATGTTTTCGGAAGTGCGCTTAACCAGGAACTTTACCATATGCCGTTTCTTCCGAGATCGGTTGGCAGCTGTACCATGCCAGATGTCATAATGAGTTAGAGCGATAGTCCCCGCCTTGACGGTGAGTGGAATCTGGCCCCTTATGTTAGTGTATGTTGCCATGCGATCAGTCGGAGCATTTCGAAACTGAGTTCCGGGGGCAATTATTGTAGGTCCCATTTCTGCCGTCACATTATGGGGATAATACAAGGCGAGTATTTGATTTATACCTGCTCGTCGATTATTCGTGCTGTCTTGATGCCAGCGCATAAAATCGGATCCAGGGGGTTTTAGGTGCCAGTGTCGATGTGTTTTGAGTTCGTAGTTTTTCCCTAAAAGGCTAGTGAAGGCTCCTTTGACTGAAGAGTGATCTACAATCTTTTTGAGTTCAGGTACGACATCGGTAATCGCGTCTCCGGGATTCCTCCTCATCTTATCCAGCTTTTGAGTGATCTCCTCGTGAAGGCCCTTTCTGAACCGAGGTTTCAGAATGAGATAGCCGTTAACAACAAAGCGGGCTACATCTAAGTCGGAAAGTAAATATCGACGATTGCTCATTTTACAGGTTCAATTTTTTGAAGTATAAACTCGTAGCCGACAAACTCGAGATCGTGGTCATCGAACGGAGCCTGGAGGTGAGGAAACTGGATGACGTGCCATCCGTCAATTATAGCCTCATGAACTGATTGGTAGGGCCATTTAGGGGGTTCAGCTGTGATTTCCGCTTGATAGCCACTGGTCGGTTCGATCTGCGTCAGGCCGATCAATGGAGAAAAAACATTGGGGGTGCGGGCGTGAAGATAAAGAAGTCGCTGCTTAGACAGAGTTTTAGATGAAGGTTTTTTCGACATACTTTTGTTTTGAATAGGAGCTGCTTGGCAAGCCTGGGGAAATCGATATTCAATCGGTAAATTGGGAAACAGGACTGCTGTTAAGATAGGAATTCTTTTTTGCGTATCTAAGTAAAATCAAATGCAGAGACATGATTCCTCATTTCCTCCCTTGGTGTGTTTGGAATGGTTCTCGCATTATATTTGCCAGCTACTTTTTCAGTCTGCAATCGATTCATGAACGGCGGCTTCCGCCTTTTTGAAGGCGACCTCATCATCGACATCGATCCAGAATCGATCGGTTCTCAGATACCTTGCACAGCGGGATTCCGCCAGGACGCGGATGCCTGCCGATAGGGTAGTGTCCTGGTAGGAATCCCCGGCTTTTTCTAAGGCTCCAAAAAGGGCAGGCGTACAGAGGAAGATGCCAGTATCGAAGGCCCTGAAGTGGTCAATGGATTTACCGATGTTCAGAATAAGACCGTTGGATGTATCAACCTTAGTTACATCTTCCAAGTCAACAAGAGGATTTGTGAGATTGTTGTCTACTGCTAACACGATTTCTCCTTGGTTCGGCGGATGGGCTTGTAGAGTATGGAGAATGGTAGGATCGAAAAGATGATCAGACATTAGTAGAAAGAAGGGCTCTTGCAAGTGGGGTTTCGCCTTAAGTACGGAGTAGCCGTTTTCTTTTTGCCAATTCTGATTTTCGATCGTCGTAATTGAGATCTCTAGCTTTTCGGCGAGTTCTTCCACGAAGTTGGTAACAGTTTCCCCTTCAAATCCCGTAACGACATAGAATTCGTCTGCCCCGCCATCAATAGCGGAGCAGACCACGCGTTCGATCAGGGGTTGACCAAGAAGTGGAACTAGAGGCTTAACCTCCCCTCGCTCCTTAAGTCGCGTTCCTTGGCCTGCAGCTAAGATTAAGCACTTCAAAATTTGGGGACTTCGTAGTTTTGTTGGGCCTGTAAATTCTGCCATAGAGAAGTTACAGAATACAAATATGACAATATTAATTTCGCAGTTTTGACCATGAGTTTTTCTATCTTTCTATGTTAGTTTTGGTTCCAATAGTTTGTTAGTAGGTTTCGTCAGTTTAGAGCTCGATACCAAAACAGCTCATTAAGGGATACTGGGAGCTAAGGATGATATTGGTCGTGGTGGATCTTCCTCACCTAAAGATATTGCAATTCCAGGAGCTACCCGTTCAATTTCGGTATCTTTCAAGTATGCTGGTGAATACTCCACGGAAGACATAATAGAAAGCTATGATCTCCGCGACCGATTTTGAAAAATTACCCATCCGCGTTGGGCTAGGTCAATTTAACATTCCTACCGCTACCGGGGAATTACTCTTATTCATTAAGCAGTGCGGGGTAGATGATGTTCAACTAAATAGGGTGGAGTGGTCTAGACAGGATCTTTGGGAGTACGAGGAATTGGCTTCGCTACGTAAAATGATCGAGGATTACGAACTGCGGTTAATGGCTTTAGAGAATGTGCCTTACTCTTTTTACGATAAGATCATGCTTGGTCTGGATGGCCGGGAGTTACAGTTGGAGAATATGTGCCAGACAGTGCGTAACATGGGGCAGGCAGGAATTCCGATTTTGGGTTATCACTTCATGCCTACTGAGGTTTGGCGAACATCGCGAACCACCCCAATCCGTGGAGGTGCGAAAACGACCGCGTTCAATCTAGATGTAGCGATATCCGCGAAGGCGGATCCTCTTCCAAAGAGAGGAAATTTCATATCTGAGCGCGAGATTACGGAAGAAGAGATGTGGGAAAACTACGATTGGTATATGGAGCGGATCCTTCCCGTTTGTGAAGAATCCAATGTTAGAATGGCGTTGCATCCCGACGATCCTCCCGTGAACTATCCCCTTGGAGGTGTGGCTCGGATATTTCGGAACTTTGAAAATTTTGATCGCGCCATGACAAAGTTCAATAGCCCAATGCACGGCCTCAATTTCTGTCACGGATGTTGGTCGGAAATGCGAGCCGGTGCGGGAGTCATCGACGCGATTCGACATTTTGGGGTGCAAGGGAAAATTTTTTATGTTCACCTTCGTGATGTTCAGGGGCGAATCGATGATTTTACCGAGTGCTGGATAGGTGAAGGCAATTCGGATATAATCGAGGTGATTCGAACCCTAAAGGATTCCGGATTCAGAGGTTTTATGATTCCCGATCATGTCCCGGTCATGAATGATGATGGCTGGTACAAGCAGCGGGGCCGAGCCTATACGGTTGGCTACATGAAGGCAATGTTGGACGTTTTGGCCAGCTGATTCCTAGGTTACAATTGTAAAGGGGGAAGTGAATCATCCGAAGCTGAAATAGAGCTTCGGATGAAGAGTTGTTTCCGATTTTTATGGATTAAGTAGAGATTCAGGTCCTGCTATTTGCCTTTTCTTGGTCCGATCATTCCTCTTTCGAGCATATCTAGAAAAGGGGAGTCCTCAATGTCGAGAGGCAGGTCGACGCGGGAGCGCCTTCGACTGGATTCATAGGCACTGAAGATCACTTCGGTAGCTTGGAGAGCTTTACGGCTGCTCAATTCCGGTTCTCTTCCAGTCTTTAGAGCGTCGACAAGATCGGTGATGGCAGAGGTAAATACTATCGGCATGTGTTGGCTCTTCAGTTCTCGGATCTCAGGTTCTTGCCAGCCCCTGTATCCTTTCGCCAGGAAGCGGAGCGCAGGTCCATCAGGGACGGTCACTTCAATAAGGCCATCGGAGCCCATAATCCTAAGAGCACATGTTCTTTTATCGATTCCCGTATCTAGTAGACCTGTAACGCCGTTATTGAATTGGATTCGGCAGATAGCCTGATTTTCCATGTCCACTCCAAATAGTTTGTTCTCGGTCTGGCTGTTGATCTGGGCAATAACCCACGAAGCGGGTTCGTCATTATTGTAGAAAAACATCATATCAATCCAATGCGTTCCCCAGTCAAAGATATTGCTACAGTAACCTTCGAAACGGTGGATCTGGCCGATCGCACCGGAATGTGCGATTTCCTTGGCTTTCCGAAAAACTTCCCCAAAACGTCGTTGGTGATTGAATGTTAGCTGGACGCCTGAACGGTTACAGGTTTCGACCATAGACTTTGCTTCACCATAGGTTGGCGCCATTGGTTTTTCACAGTGAATTGCCTTAACGCCGAGGGTAGCGGCCTCTTTTACCACCGGGGCATGGAGAGGGATCCATAGACAGACACTGACCATATCGAGTTTTTCCCTAACAATCATTTCCTGGTAGGATTCATAGATTCTAGGTACATCGTGTTGGGAAGCGAATGCCTTTGCATTTTCCCGAACAATATCTGCAACCGCGACGAGTTTAGTGTCGTTACACCCTTTATACCCGACGGCGTGATGATGGGCAATCCCATGCCCGGTTGAGCCTTCGTAATTACTTGGTCGACCGCAGCCGATGATACCAACTTTGTACATTTTTCAATCCAGAAATATAAGATAGAACTGAGGCAATTGGGGATTAGTTGGCTGCGTTTCAGCAGCACCAAGCCCGGAATGCTAAAAACCAATAATTATTGGAATCTAGGGATGTTTTTCCCTCGGGGAAATTATTTCGTTTCTATGCAAATCGATATTTTTCCACCGTTGTTTCGTTAATAGTTACCCCGAGGCCTGGGCCTTCGGGAAGTGCGACGTAGCCGTCAACAATTTCGAATTGTTCGTGCGTGAGCTCATGCCTCAGAGGGGATTCCGCCATACAGAATTCAAAAACTTCAGTGTTGGGGATAGCGGACAAAGCGTGAAGCGATGCGGCAATCGTGATGCCACTCTTGAAACTGTGGTTTACAACCTTCCTGTGATGACGACAGGCCATCTTTCCGGCTTCCACGAATACGGAGATGCCACATCTCCCAGGATCAGGTTGAATCCAATCAAGTCCACCTTCTACCACAAGTCGTTCGAACTCGATGTATCTTGCGTCGGCCTCAGCAGCGGCAATGGGTAAAGGGCTTTCGGCAGTTAGCCGAAAGTATCCAGTGACATCATCGGGGTGGAGTGGTTCTTCTAGCCAGAATGGGCGATATTCCATGAATTGATTCGTCCGTTGGAGAGCCGTTTTCCAATCCCACACTTGACCTGCGTCAATGAGTATGTCGACTTTATCTCCTGCCCCTTTCCTGGCCTCCCTAACTAGGGCAATATCAGTACTTTCGTCCCGGCCCATCGGTCCCCATCCAAATTTAATAGCGGTGAACCCCAGGTCAGTGAATTTCCGAGCTAGTTCACCAGTTTCCCTCGGGGTGTCGCCGAATAAAATGGAACAATAAGCCCGAAATTTCCGGTTGAAAGGACCACCCAGGAGTGCGTAGACCGGCCGACCACAGGCCTTTCCAGCAATGTCCCAAAGGGCTACATTAACTCCGGCTATTGCATGAGTAGCTGCCGCAGCCCGTCCATAATAGTTGGTAGCTTGTTCCATCAAACCCGTACAAACATCGATGGCTAAGGGATCAGTTCCAACGAGAGTATTCCTCAGGCCGCTGCAGATCTGATGGGAAAGAGGGGCATCCACAATCGCCTTAATCACACTTGGGCAAGAGTCGACTTCACCCCACCCAGAAATTCCTTCATCTGTGTCGACCCTAATAAGGCATGTATCCTGGGTTCCGTCACAGGCAGCGGTTACTTCAGGCAATCGTAGAATTATGGCGGTGACGTCAGTGATTTTCATGATTTCTAGGATTTAATATTTGCAGAATATCTCTCCTTTGCCCACTTGACTCACGGGACCTAGCGGTTGCAATAAGAAAATGATTTAGCCCAGAATCAGCTGACTCCGAATATCTAAACTCAGCTTTGGAAAATCAGGTAGATCTTGTATTTCATGGTTAACCGACTTCCTACGTCCGTTCGTCGATCCTATTGAACCGAGTCTGTTGCTGCGGTCGTCCTGGCAAACATGCTTCATCAAAGAACTGAGCAGACTGATCATTTGGAATGATTATTATTTTGCGGCTTTTACCGAGACCCTGAAAACCTTGGAGGATATTGCAATATTTGCTCTGTGAATGCAACACCACCGGGATTCATGCGTTATAGCTGGTGAAGCTTGTGGACATTCGAGGAAAGATTGTTAGAAACTTTTCTCAGGTGTGTTAGATTAGGGACTCAGAATTGAGACCAAGGAGGGGTTAGTATAATGTTGGACATAAGGGGATCGCAAGAACGCCATCAAAGGGCTTCCCGAGTTCTTGCAACAGGAGTTTCGAGTGGACTTCGAAAATCCGTGAAACCGTTGCTTTACTTCGAACGAGCAAATGGCCCCTACTTCTATGATGTCGATGGGCACGAGTTGGTTGATTACACACTTGGGTGGGGACCTCTCATTTTGGGTTCCAACCATCCTGCGATAAATGCTGCGGTAGTGGCACAGATTGAAAAGAGCTACACATATGGTGCTCAGCATCAACTAGAAATTGATCTGGCTGAGAAGTTAGTTGAGGTTCTTTCGGGTGTTGACCAAGTTGTTTTCTCAAACACCGGTTCCGAGGCTGTGCAAGTTGCGATCCGCTTGGCGCGAGCTACCACCGGTCGGGATAAGATTGTAAAGTTTGAAGGCCATTACCACGGCTGGATGAACAATGTACTGGTCAGTTATCATCCGACAGAGGAGCAGCTGGGGATTCCTTCTCCTACAACCGGCGGACAACCTGCGGCTGAGTTTGGAGATACTCTCGTTTTGAAGTGGAATGACTTCGATGGACTTGAGAGATTGTTTCGGGAACGAGGTAGCGAAATTGCTTGTGTCATAACTGAGCCGATCTTGGCTAATTCTGGGTCGTGCATGCCTTTGAAAGGGTACCTCCAGTTCTTAGTCGATTTATGTCGGTCGAGCGGAGCAATCTCTATCTTTGATGAAGTCATCACTGGGTTTCGCATTGCCCTTGGAGGTGCCAGAGAATACTTCGACATTATTCCAGATCTTTCGATTTACGGAAAGGCAATGGCCGGTGGGTTTACGATGGGGGCGGTAGCAGGGAGCTACTCAATTTTTGAAGTGTTAAGGGATTCAAGAACCATCCACGCGGGGACTTACAATGGTTCTCCGCTAAATCTTGCGGCATCTCTGGCAACAATTAAGACGCTTCAGGAGGTTAGTCCTTATCCGAATATGCGAAAGCACGGGTTTGCCATACGAGAGAGGATCGAACAATTGGCTTTGATGAAAGGTATTAAGTTAATAGCGAGTGGCGTGGGCAGTGTTTTCCATGTCCATTTCGGCCTTGATACACTGCCCCTAAACTATTCCGACACTCTTAGGGCTGACGTAAAAACCTACCAAAACTTTCGTCTATCTCTACTAGAGGCGGGAGTCCATACCCTTCCAGACGGTAGATGGTATGTGAGTGCAGTCCACACGGAGTGTGAACTTAGTAAGACGATGAGAGCTGTAGAAATGGCGTTTCAAAAGCTGTAGGTGGCTCTCCAAATTTTCAAGATTCCAGGGCTAGGAGTTGGGTAACACATTCCTATTGTAGGCAAAGAGGGCAGGAGTGCCACCGGTGTGAACGAACACCACAGTGTCGTTTGCGGAGAGTCTCCCTTTTCTGATGTGGTCGATTAGTCCAGCTAGGGCTTTGGAGGAATAAAGTGGATCGAGGACAATGCCTTCAGTTTGTGCCATTAGACTGAGAGCTTCCAATCCTTCTGGGGAAGGTTCTCCGTAAGTTGCGCCAATGTAATTGCTTATGTTAGTGAAGTGTTGCGTTTCCAAATTCGGAGTTAGATTTAACTTTTTCGCTGCTGAGTTTGCATTGCGTGTGAGAATCACTGCATGGTCTTCCTCCCACTGAATCGGAGCGATCCCTGTTATTTGCCAAGAAAGGCCTAGTAGTTTTGTCCCCAGTACCATTCCTGCTTGAGTTGCTCCGGCGCTAGAACAGTAGATGTGATTAGGCTCGATGTCTTCAGAATCTGTTTGGTGACTAAGTTCCAGAATGAAATCAACGTAGGCTAGGGGAGCAAAAGACTCATTGATTTCCTTGGTGATAACGAAGGGAGTTTCCCCGTCTTCTCGCAGCTGTTCACCCAGCTGTATCTTGGCCTCTTCCATCTTCTCACCCAGGGGAGCGTCAGCCAGGTGGATTTCGGCGCCAAGGAGATGATCCAAAAGTAAGTTTCCCTGAATTTCAGTGGTGACATCATATTTGTGAAGAACCAGATGAGCTGTTAGCCCTAGCTTGGCTGCTGCCGCAGCCAGTTGCCGGCAATGGTTAGACTGTTCAGCTGCACCTTGAATCACGCAATTGGCTCCAGTTCGGATAGCCTCTCCCAGTACATACTCGAGAATTCGGGTTTTGTTTCCCCCGAATGCTAACCCCGTGCAGTCCTCCCGTTTGATAAGGATGCGCGGTCCACCCAATTCTTCCGTCAGTCGCGGGCACAGTTCTAAGGGTGTTGGTAGATGCGCTAATGAAACGCGAGAGACCTTGTTGAGGCGTTGTCTTAGTTCATTTGGTGTCAAATTCGGAGTCAGGTCTTTGTAATCCATTTTGGAGTTCAGTTTTATAGGTTGGGAGCAGTCGTATTCAATGAAGACACTATGTCCATTATGGAGCACATCTTTATTTCCGGGCGCAAGTCACAGGTCAGTCCGAGGGAGTGAAATAAGCCTTATTGGGGTTCGAATCTTCAATTCCAAACTCGATTATTGTTGGGTCACACGAATATTCCAGTCTGGTTAAGAAGTCTCTGAACTAGATGTGATATACGTAGAGGTAAGCACTCGGATGGGCTTGCGACAGCCCTCCTCCATGACAGTATAGATCTCGGCATCGCATCCTTAAAAAGTCAGAGAACATTTCTACTTTAGCTGTTCTCTTTGCATTTTTCATGGATTTTAATCGGTCGGATCAAGATAATCCATACCTGCTAAAAGCGGCCACCGGATCGAGTCGGGTGGTTGTACGTGGCGGCCCCATTGGCCAAGAATCCGCTGGTCTTGCCTTTGCGCTGCCATCTGCAACTTGACCCACTCGGGATCCCAATCTTGCAATACAAGCTCGAGGAGTTCGTCTCGGATTTTCTGGCTTTGTAGATCCCCGGCTCGATCGTCCCTTTCCTGGGGATCCTCGTCCAGATTGAATAGCTGACAGGGCATCCCGTGGTAGTAGTTGAGCTTCCAGGGCCCTCGGCGAATCATCCGCTGAATCACCCCATCTTCGGAGAACGGTCCCCCTGAGCCTGCGGAATCGAGGCAGAACTCTGAAAAGGCCACATCCTCCCAGTCGGCGCTAGGATCACTTAATATTGGTAATAGGCTTCGTCCGCGAGAGTTCGGTAAAGGAGGGCCTTCCAATGCATCGATCATGGTGGCGTTGAGGTCGAGCGAGCTGACGACACGCTCACAACGAACCCCTTTGGGTAGGCGTCCAGGCCAAGAAAGGATTGCTGGAACCTTAACGGAATCCTCATAGAAAGTCTGTTTCCACCATAAGCCATGTTCGCCAACCTGTTCGCCATGGTCGGACATGTATAGGATGAGCGTGTTCTCAGCCAGATTATTGCGGTGCAACGCTTCGAGAATTTCTCCGATCATGAAGTCCATTCGGGTGACCAAAGCCCAGTAGGCGGTTCGGGCCCGGAGAATTTCTTCTTCGGTGACCTCAACCGTTTCAGTGGCTTTCCGCCACTGCGCAATATACGGATGTAATTTCTCCGAGAATGGTTCAGCAGTTCGGGGCAAGGACATTCTCCCCTCGTAAATCGCGTAATCCTCGCGGCGCGCAACAAAGGGCTGGTGGGGTAACATAAAGCCAACCGATACCGAGAACGGTTCGTCTCCAATCCCAGATCTTTTCTTAACGCCCAAACGATTTAGATAATTAACCGTGGCGGCAGTAACGTCTTCGTCATGAACCTGATAAGAGCTTTGTCCAGGACCGGAATTTATAAGACTTACCCGTGATGGACCTGCGCAACCTTCGAGCGCACCTCGGTTAACTCCTCCCCCGCTGCCTGCTTGATTAGGTCCGTGATCCCCCACCAGGCGATCGGCATAGCCATGAAGCTGATCCGGGCCTAAGGAGTGCATACGTCCAATAAGCATAGGACGATATCCGGCAGCTCCCATGGCGTGGGCGAAGGTGGGGATTCCCGAACTTAGGATCTGACTGTTTGTCCAAACACGATTTTCATAAGGATGCCTTCCGGTTAGCATTGACATGCGAGAAGGGACGCAGATGGGCGATGGACAGTATACGTTATCGAGGACCACGCCATTCTCAGAGAGGGAGTCCAGGTGAGGTGTCTCAACTATCGGATCACCATAGCAGCCTGTCACAAAAGGGCTGTGTTGGTCGGAATGGATATATAGAAGATTAGGTTGATCGGACATTGTTGTTTACGGATTGTTAATAATGGCTTCGAAAAGAACTTACCCTGATATTCTGATTGGAGTAGAGTCAACAATTCTGCTCCTTAGCAGAAGGGAGATTATTGGGATGAAACAATCGTCTGCGTTGTATTTATTTCTTATCGCTTTTTGTTTTATCCTAAGGATTTGGATTTCAGGAACTAAATATGGAAACAAGATTGCCACCTTTGTACCCACGATCCATGTCATGTGGTAGAATGTCAACGAGGAGATCCGGTTCATTTTGGGTTGTAACCTGGACCACAGAGTCTGAGGTTGGTCATTGATCTTTAGGGTCTACTATCCCAATTAGAGTTGTCTTGGGGAGACTTGGTAGAACTTTAAGGAGAGTACAACAGAAAAAATTGCTATCGGAAATAGATCAAAGGGTCTGGATTCGAAGAAAGACTGGACCATCAAAATTGCACTAGAATGAGCATTTATCGTGACTTTGGCCTCGAGCCTATAATCAATGCTTCTGGGGGAGTGACGCGGCTCGGGGGAGCCCCCATGCCAGAAAAAGTTTTGGAGGCTTTCCACTCAGCGGCAGAGGATTGGGTCCCCTTGGAGCAGCTACAAGGCTTTGCTTCCCTTCGAATTGCTGAGGCTACGGGGACGGATTCGGGTCTAGTGGTTACCGGGGCGGCAGGTGCTTTGACCATGGGAACAGCCGCTATTCTAGCAGGACATGATATTGCCCGTATGGATGCGTTGCCGCATTCTCGAGGGTTTCCCAATCAGTTTCTAATTTCAAGAGACCAACGAAGTGGATATGACCATGCTGTTCGGGCGGCAGGCGCTGAATTAGTTGACGTCGGTTACAACGAAATAATATCGGGGGCTGGTGTCCGGCGTACCGAGCCAGTTGATTACGCTGTGGGGGTGACATCAGAAACAGCTGGAATTCTTTATGTTGTTTCACCGCATTCGCACCCGCCTCTTGAGACAGTCGTTGAAATTGGGAAAAAGCATCATCTCCCTGTCCTAGTGGATGCAGCTGGGGAATTGCCGCCACGTGAGAATTTAACTGCAATTCCTGGAAGTGGCGCTGATTTGGTTGCATTCAGTGGAGGGAAGTCAATTAGGGGTCCGCAGTCGACCGGATTACTATGTGGCCGTAGGGATCTAATTTCCTCAGCCGCCCTACAAATGCTCGATATGGACGAACATTTGGAATTGTGGGATCCTCCGGATGAGTTGATTGATAGAGGGAATATTCAGGGCCTTCCCCGGCATGGGATTGGGCGGTCTCTCAAAGTTTCAAAGGAGGAGATTGTTGCGTTCCTTACGGCTTTGGATTTATTCGTGGGTGGTGCCTATGATCATGTAGATCGGTTTGAAGACCTATTAAAAACTGTTTCTGTCGGTCTTTCTTCAACTCTGGCGACAATGCGAATAAACAGAGGCCGGCACTCCGAATCTATACCACTGCTTGAAGTTACAATAGATGAATTAGCTTTAAGCAAGTCTGCTACTGAAGTTTGTTGGAGGTTACGAAAGGGATCGCCCCCAATTTACGTTGGGCACGGCTACCTGGCCCAAGGCAAACTGATTATCAACCCGCTCTGTATTAAGGAGAGGGATGTGGAATTTTTGATTAGTAGGCTGATGGAGGAATTAACGGTTTGATTAGTCTACGATATTCTTCCCGGCGTAGTGGTTAGAAAAGATGGACAGACAGAGCGTGGGTAATAGTAGTGAATGCCTAGAAAAACGCCAAGCTATGGGATAGGAGAGAAAAATGGAGAAGGTTTTACCTGAAGAAGAAATTGGGTTTATGAACTTGGATAAAACGGACTTTGCTTCCATGAGTCGACCGGAGCAGATTCGTCATTTGGAAGTAGAGGGTTATGTTGCCTTCCCGGAGATTCTCAGTTCCGAGTTGATTGGACGAATGAAAGAGGAACTGGCTGAAATTGAGATGGGTTACGCAGACTACAGTATCAACCAATCTCGTGCGAAGGTTCAACCCCAGTGGGCTAGTCAGGCCGTAGGGGAATTAATTGGGTATCGCCCAATTATGGATTTTCTCATTGATCTAATGGGACCTGATATTGTTTTCACTCGGGGATTTTATCAACGCACGCAACCGGGTTGTCCAGGTATCTCGATTCATACTGATGGGCAACCTCATGGGTCTAATCTATTTGGGTATGAGGGAAGCTGTCCGCGACTCATAAGAGTGTTATACTATCTTGATGAGTTAACTCCGGAACGAGCTCCTTTTCGCCTGATCCCTCGTTCCCATCTTTCATTTCATGCCGATGCAAGCCCCTATGTTCGCTACAAGTCGCATCCGGAAGAAATCACTATTGTGGCGCCGGCAGGCACCGCCGTGGTGGTTCCATCGATGCTACTGCACGGTAGTCATCCAAACAAAGACTCTAAGCCTCGTGAGCTGGTACAGCTAGGATATCGTCCCAGTTGGGCGGGTCCGATCCAACCGGTTGACGAGTGGGACCCGCGACTTGTTGAGATGGCGCCGAAGGTCTCTCGACCCTTCCTTAAAAGTTTAAACACAACTGGTGCGGAATGGGTCCAACCTCATAAACCGAAGGGCATGAAAAGAGCCGCGCCAGGAATTAATCCGAGCCGGTGGGATAATCTATAATTTGAATCCGGATATCGAGGAAATGGATCCTTCCACATCTCGCCGAAAATATTGGGAATGTGACGGTGGAGGGTTTCAGGACCAGAATTCACTCCAATCCTACTGAACCATCCGAATTGAAGATGATAGGACGGTCGTAAGGCTTAAAGGGGTAGTCCTTAGCAGCTTCTTCTTCGATATCGATCCCGAGGCCTGGGACATTTGGCAGGACTAGGAAACCATTTGTTATTTTCGGTCCTCCAATAAATACATCACGATAGCAAGAGCTCTCCATCTGAAGGGTGTTATTAAACTCTTGAATGAGAAAATTATTAATAGCAGCAGCGATGTGGGCGCAAACCATGAGGGAGACCGGACCTTGAGCCTGATGGGGGGCAACCAGGAGATCGAACATTTCAGCCATGGCAGCAAGTTTCAGGGTTTCCGTAATTCCTCCATTGGCAGTGGGTTCAGGTTCGATTATGTGGACGGCTTTTTTAACAATGAGGTCGGTCATCAGGGTTCGGGTAACAGCTCGTTCACCGGCGGCGATTGGGATTTTGATTTTGGTCCTCGCTTCAACCATCATCTCAGATGATTGGCTCATGACCGGTTCTTCATAGTAGAGCGGGTGGAAAGGTTCAAGTTCCTGAGCCAAGCAGATCGCAGTAGCAGGATTGAGGTCTCGTCCGTGGTAGTCCAGGCAGAGGTCGATCTCTTCACCAACTGCATCCCGGATGCGTTTAATCCTACGAATTGATTGGGCAACGATCTCTGAGGCTGACATGCTCTCCCAACCCTCCGGATGAGGTTCGAATTTAGCAGCGGTAAAGCCCTTTCTTTTCAGGATTCGCATGGATTCAACGATGTCATTCATCTCTGAATCACTTTGTCCAGAACTAAACATATGGGGATTAGCAGCCAATCGGATACGATCGCGGGTGGGACCGCCAAGGAGGGAGTAGACGGGTACATTAAGCTCCTTTCCCTTTATGTCCCAAAGAGCGTGCTCGATTGCACTCAGAGCGGAAAGTTCGGCCGTACCTAAAGGATACCGAAGTCCTCGGTAGATGCCTTGCCAAAGGTAATTGATTCGAGATGGGTCCTGTCCTATCAGCCAACGTTTATACTTCTTGATGGCTCCTTCAACTAGCTCATCAAGACTGTGGAAAGCTTCGCCGATTCCAGTAATACCGGAATCTGTATGTATTTTCACAAAGGCCCAACTACGGTTATAGCCGGTTCCATAGTTAACTGTTCCACCAGGATTTACAAAGATAGTTCTAACATCGGTGATTTTCATGATTTATACAGAAGAAGTTACCCCCATTAGGTTCCAACGGGAATAGCGATTCTATTAAAAAGTTCCCGGAACTTGGAAATAAGATCATCTGGCAGATCCGGAGTGGCGAATATGGAACTGTTTTCTCTAAGATGGGCAATATTGCTGCTCGTCACCATAGCGGTGGTTACAGCTGCATTTGCAGCGGCGAATTTGTAAGCTACACTAGCCAGTGTTTCTCCTCTTGGAATCAACGCGAGGAACTCGTCTGTAGTAAATTTGTTTTCAAGGAGGCCACGGCACTTTAAGTTCGCAATGGTCTCCATGAGCCGTTCCTTGTCACGAAAAGCGTTGCGGACGGTGTAAATGCTGAGAACCCCAACGTTCTTTTTTTGGCATAGTGGAAATATGCTCCTGTCTGCCGACTGATTGAAGATATTATATCCTGCCATAACTACGTCGACGAGGTCGGCCTCGAGCATCCGTTTAAGCCAGTCATGTGGGCCGTCAACAGATGATTTCTCCGAAGAGCCGACGAAGCGAATTTTCCCATCTTTTTTTAACTTATCGAGAACTGGGAAATGCTCATTCCGTACCCTTTCAAAGTGACTGGAGAGACATGAACCTGCGACCAGAAGGATATCTAGAGTATCGACTCCTAGTCTCTTCAGACTGTATTCAACGGATTGTCTGACTTGGGTTGGACTTGGGATCCCTCTCTCCTCGTCGCTCACGACTACCTTATCGCTCAGGAAATAGCTATCACGTGGTACTCCCTTCAAAGATCGTCTTAGGATTAATTCACTTTCCAGATAATCAGGGGATGTATCAAAAAGATTGTAACCAAGGTCCAATGCCTCACGAATAAGTCTATGGATTTTCTGCTCCGGAACACTATCCCGTTGGCCTAAACAAAAGTGTCCGCCGGTTCCGAACCCGAGTTTGGAAACTCTCAATCCAGTTCTGCCTAATTTTGTGTATTCCATAATTAAGATTGTCGAATTAGTAATTTATTTGAAGAGCACAACACAGAATCAAGTGAATTTCAATCCGCGGCTTTTGGGACTAAATATGGGACAGTTCCTGGTGAAGAATTAAGTATAAAAGCAGACATAGCTATGCATATTTTTGTGATGGAATGTCGTGTTCTTTTGATTTTTTGTTGAGGTAGTCCTTCCCTAAGGAACTAGGGAAATTTTAATATTTATAGGCAGAGAGATTAAAAAGTACAATTGTTCCCGATTTACTGCTGGGGGGATCCAGTTCGAAATCTTTTTCGTTGGGGTCTTAGTTTAAGGTGATAAAGAATAGGAGGAGGACGGTACCGGTGCTTACCCCAATGTGGAAACAGATATGGAAAAAACCCTTTCCCTTCGGGCAAAAATGAGTGATATTTCAAAAGACGCCATCGATAGTGGCATAGCGTGAACTACAAGCTTAAGGAGAAATAATGAAGATTCGTCCCAACAGAATAAAAGAAAAACTAGCGAAGGGTGAGGTTGCTAGTATAGTTTCTGGAATTACGCACCCCGACGATATAGATGCCTTCGGGCCCAACGGGTTTGATGGTGTATGGTTAGAAGGGGAACACGGTGCTGTTGATGCAGCGGAGCTCGGAAACTTGACGCGAGCCTGTGATATCTGGGGCATGACTTCGGTATGTCGCATTAATCGTAATGATCAGGCTTTGATTTACCGAACCCTGGATCGAGGCGCACAAGGGATCGTGGTGCCACATGTGGATACTAAGGAAGAAGCACAGAACCTTGTCGAGGGCGGCAAGTTTGCTCCGATTGGTCGTCGAGGGATGTACACAAGCCGGCAGGGATTTGGGGTGAGCGACTACTTTGAAACATCTAACGATGAGACATTGCTTATTGCTTTAATTGAAGATATCGTCGCGGTTGAGAATTTAGATGAGATACTTACCACAGAACACATTGATGTTTTTTTTGTAGCTCCTTCGGACCTGGCGACTTCAATGGGGCACATCGGTAATATGAGTCATCCTGAAGTACAAAATACAATCTTCAGGAGTCTTGAACGCATCCAGGCGGCAGGTCGCACAGCAGGGACTTTGACAAATAATAGCAATGTCGCTGACTTTGTCTCGGCCGGAGTTAAAGTAGTCATGACCAGCGTAGCGGGCTGGTTAGAGGAAGGGGCGAATGATTTTAAGAAACGAATCGAGAAGGCGGGTTAAAGTCTAATCAAGAAGGAACTCTGGGTGGTTTTGCTTGGTAGCCGATTTTTTTAGTTAGCGGCAGCCCTAGATTCAAAGAGGCTTGCCGAAATTAAATTCTTATGGACGACAGAACTTAAATTCTCCAGACGAGATTAGAGCCGAGGTTCATGCGAATAGCACCCCAAGAACTTAATGTCAGTAGTTTCCCTTTAGGTGTTACCGGGAAAATGTCAACCGACGGGGCGCTGCCCTTGCTTTATTACCATAGGGTGATTCCGCCGTCAAAAGTAACGGCAGATGCATTCGAAGAAGTATTGGCTGAGAATGGGTGGGTCCACAGCTGGCGTAACGGGGTCTACGGTTTCCATCACTACCACGCCAACACTCACGAGGTGCTTGGGATATACAATGGAACTGCTGTCCTTCAGTTTGGCGGAGAAAATGGAATTGAAAAGGAGGTAGGAGTAGGGGATGCGGTGATTATTCCATCTGGAGTAGTTCATAAGAATCTGGGATCAAGTTTTCGATTCGGAGTGGTGGGAGCCTATCCGCGGGGTCAACGGATGGATATGTGCTATGGAGAGAAGGGACAGCGGCCGGGAGAGGATGAGATTATTGCTCGTGTTCCTCTTCCCCCGATGGATCCTTTTTGTGGGGAGAGAGGGCCTTTGATCGAGATATGGCATTAGCTGAAAAAGAGAATTTGGCCGTCTGGAAGGATCATCTTCAGGACGAAGCGGATGCTGCCTTCCTTTATCGAAGGCTGGCTGAACTTGAATTGGATTCGAAGAGGTCGGTTATCTATCAAGAACTTGCCGAAGTTGAAGATCGACATGCCAATATTTGGAGAAATTTGATTTCCGGTGAGGGCTTGGCGGTTCCTGAGGCGAGACCCTCTTTGCGTGCTCGGCTATTAGCCTGGGTTGCTTCCCGATGGGGGACGGGTGCGCTTTTAGAGATGCTTCTAAAGGAAGAGGGCCAGGAAGTGAAAGGATATATGGCTCTCTATAATCAGAGTAAGAGTGGGAATCCAAAGGAAGCTGCGCTATTACTGGCCAAAGAGTCAGCTCAACACGCGCTGACATTGAGCGGGCTTGCAGATCAAACAGGGGAGCCCTGGCATCGGATCGAGTCAGGTGGTTTTTTGCGCAATGTTGTTTACGGATTCAATGATGGACTTACAGCGAATTTCGGGCTTGTAGCAGGAGTTGTTGGGGCGTCAGTGGACTATCGACTGATCTTAGTCACAGGTATCGCTGGAATGATTGCAGATGCGCTCTCTATGGGTTCCTCCGGTTACCTTGCTGCTAAGAGCGAGCAGGAGGTTTATACCCATGAGATTGAAATGGAGAAGGAGGAGATCAAGCTCATGCCGGAACTTGAGGAGGATGAACTAACTCTGATATACCGGTCGAAAGGAATGGATGAAGAAAGGGCGAGGGAACTTGCGAGTATTGTGATGAAGGACCCTGAGCGTGCGCTTCAGGAATTGGTCCGAGAAGAATTTAGAATTGGAGAACCCCACACCACACCCATAAAGGAGGGATGGGTCACTGGGCTAGCCACGGCGATTGGTGCGCTTATTCCAGTCGTTCCCTTCTTCTTTCTCGAAGGTAAGTTTGCCATCGTGACCTGCTTTGCTGTCTCCATGTTATCCCATTTTGTTGTGGGAGCAATACGTAGCATCTTTACGGGCCGGAGTCTTATTCGCAGTGGAACTGATATGTTTGCTGTTGGACTTGGGGTGGCTATTGTCGCTTATATTGTGGGAGATTTGGTCGTTTGGATGCTGTAGGTGTCCAATGGCAGCTCATTCCATGTAGGTATAAATTCGAGCTCTAGACCAGATTTGTTCGGATTAAGGACCGATTGAATCCGTGGCAAAAATGTATTCGTGGTTCGAAAGGGTCATTTACCCATGATTAAAAGGCGGTTGAAAGAGTAATTTTCACATGCCTACCCGGAGCCGGAGCAACCTCCTTCAGAGGAGACGTATGTGGACGAATTTCTTCATCCAGCAGGTTTCGTCCACTGAGAATGAGATGCCAATTACCTGTTTGGAATGGTAAATCGATTAGCAAGGATGCAGACCAATTGGTGTAGGCATCGGAGGAGGCTTCGAATGGTGATGTCCTATCTTGGGGAAAACTATGGAGAATAGAAGAATTGATCATCCAGTCCTCGGATCCGAATTGTACCCGGGGTCCGAGACGCAATGGGGGAATCCTTGGCAGGAGGTCGTTGGTTTTCTCGATATTGGCATTCACGGTGTCTACTTGAAAACTGATGTCGAAATAGGCATTGTTAGCCTGCCATGCATGCCAGGTCAATGTAGCCTCGAGGCCATAGAAGGTTGTGTTTGCCTGTGTATACTGGTACACGCGAAATCCATGTTGCTCATCCTTTGTTGGAGCAGCGTAGATAAAATCGGAAAAATCAGTATGAAAAGCCGTTAGGCTGGCGCTCAAGTCGCTTTCGTCCCAATGAAGCGATAAATCAATACCATTGGCTGATTCAGAACCGAAGGATGAATCGCCAATCTCAAATTGCTGGGTAGCAGCGTGCGGGCCAGATGCATACAATTCTGTCGCCACGGGATGCCGCTCAGCGTGATTGAAAAGAGTCCCAATCGACCAATGTTCAGTCAATTGAATCTTTGCACCAAGTGATCCTGAGAGTGCCCAGCCATCGTAACCTTCGTCATCCGTTATTTGGATCTCCCGATGTTCCACTCGTATGCCTCCTTCAACACGGATATTATTGATCTGCATGTCCTGCAACAGGAACAGCGCTGTGTCTGTTGTGGTCGAGTCTGGAGTGAGCGATTCTTCACCTACTGCCATGGAGTCGAGTGATAGCCACTGTATGCCAAATGCTCCTTGGTCATTCGGTCCGGTAAGATAGGTGGCGATAAGACGGGCCTCTGTGGATTCACGGTTAAAGTCGGTTCCAATGTCGTCCCCCTCCAGTTCCTGGTGATCATATTCGACATGACGCAATCTCCCTTCAATGGCATTTAGCCAGGAGTTTTCCATAGTATGCTCAAAATCAAGGTCCACTGTCGATTGGTTCAGATCGATGGAGATACCATGTTCATCGTCTTCGTGATGCGATTCTTCCTCTTTATCTTCTTCGTGGTTTCCTTCATGTTCATGCTCCTGATGCGTGCCGTGTTCGTGCCAGGGAACACCGTACTGGGATTCGTAGGTTGTCCGAGCTATACTGAACCGCGTATTTCCGGAGGCGAACCATGAAAGAGCCACAGAGTTGGCTTTAGATTCCAGAAATGAATTCTCAAGGATTCCTGTTGGTTCTTCATCATGATCGGAATGCCCGGGAATCGAGTAATTTTTGTGGTCCCTGTCGAGGTAGCTTACCGAAACGACAATATCCTGTAGGGAAACCGTTGTCAGGCCACCCAAACTCCACCCATCAGATGCTGATTGGTAATCTGTTATAGCTGCCAGTGAAGCATTCTGCAGCGGTCGGGTGCGGGGGATGCGTTTGTCGATGACATTGACGACACCTCCAATCGCAGAACTGCCAAATAGAAGGGTCGACGCACCGCGCAGGACTTCTATGCGTTCGATGAAGAACGGTTCCAAGGAAACAGCGTGATCGGGGCTTTCAGCAGAGAGGTCCCCGATGTCCACTCCGCTTTCCATCACTCGTAGGCGGTTGCCCTCTAGTCCGCGAATCACGGGTCGGCTGGCACCTGCGCCGAACGCAGTGGAGTGCACGCCCGGTTGGTTGTCCAACGCTTCGCCAAGAGTGGGTGCCAAGCTGATTTCCAGCGTATCGAAAGCAACCACCGTAGTAGGTGTTAGCATGTCCTGACTACTCCGTGGAGTAAGGGAAGCGTTAACGACAAAGGGGTTCAGTTCATGGATTTCAGTATGTGAATGATCACTGGTTATTGTGTCAGCCAGCGAAAAGGATGGTAAGAAAGCAATTGAGCTAAGAATGGTGGATCTAACGGGTTTCGATTTTCTAAAAATATGCATGGCAGTTCTCTTAAAATGATGAAAAAGGCAAAGACATGCCCATCTGATTGCTCAGAATTGGCAGGTCCAAGGGAATGGATCATTTTTCAGAGAACCGGAGGTGCCCGAGCTTGTGTTGTTAGCTGGACCCCTTGAACCAGTTTTTCCAGCATTCTGTGGGTATGGATTGCGACCAGATGCCTTTCTACGGGTAAAGGCTCAATTGGATTGTCCAGGATCAGACCGCTAGAAAATAGAACAACAGCACAACTGTTTTTACAGCGATTTTCATCCGATGGATCGTCGGAATTAGAATTACAGGAACCTTCGTAGGGGGAGCCAGATCGTGCCTTGTCTTCATGCTCATGAAGCAGCCTGTGCAGATCACCACTGCTGCCTGCATATAGCAAAAGCAAGACGGTAGCTGCTGAGAGCAAATGCAATAAACTTCTGACGGCTTTCATTAGGGAAAAGGTACAGACTTCGTCGTTACACGAAAGTTGTAAAGGCTGGTTTCTTGAACAAAAAGTCAAGATATTCTAGTAAACTGTTTCCATATTTTCCGACAGCTGATTGGGATGGGAAAATGGCTGCTCGGGCAGGATTCGAACCTGCGACAAAGTGGTTAACAGCCACCTGCTCTACCGCTGAGCTACCGAGCAATTTTAGTTATTATCAAGGAATCGGTATCAACAATTCAATCACTCTTGATTTTCTACCCGTCAAGGATACAGAAGAGCACCAATGATACAAGGGAAGAAGAATCCTCTAAATTGGAAAGAACCAATGAACGCAAACTCCTCAGAAATACGTGGAGTGGGGTCTATTACTCCAAGTTCACCATTCTCAGGCAAGCCCAAAGCTTTCATTCTTTAACGTATTGCTTCCCAGACCGGTCTATACTCTTCGGCGGCAGCCGGGTCAATTGGTGGTAATTTTTCTGAGAGGTCGGGACTTTCGAAAAGATACCTAGCAATTGCCTGTCGTGGGGTCATCCGGAATTCCTCATTTTGACTGATGAGGGATTCCCAGCATTTGGTAAGCGCTCGAAGCATCGGCCCCCAGTGCAAACTGATGGGCTGGCGTCTGGCATAGCTCTCAGCTGCTTCGATGAATTTGTGCAAATCTACGTCTCGGGCCTGACCTTTTCCGCCCCTTAGAAAGTACGGTTCCGAGGCGATTAGACTTGGCAGAGACATCTGGTAGTCAGCGATGATCTTCTGCGCATCGATAGAGGTCAGAAAATCGAGCATTATCCACGCTTCAGCTTTTTTTTGAGACAGACTGCTTATAGCCATGCCTTCCCAGAAAAAACGAGTGTAACGCCTTCCGCTATTGCCCCTGGGAAGATGTAGCGTATCGTAGTCCACATCAGTCGAATTCAGGAACATCAGAGCCGAAGTGTTAGTGTTTAAGATTGAGATCATGCCGGTGAAGAATCCGGTATTTGTATTAAGTGCGCTCAGAGCAGAAGGGGTGGGCATAACCTTGTTCTTGAGGTGGAAATCTTGCCAGAGTCCCAACGAGGCTTCGCATTCCGGCCCATAGAATGTGGACCGCGTATAGGTCTCGTCCAGAAAACTTGCCCCCAAGATCCAGTGAAAGGTCTGCCAATGCTTCTGAGGTACGAATAGTCCGTACTGATCGATTCGACCATCTCCATCCAGATCCATGGTCAGCCGCTTGCAGACTGCGATGAACTCCTCCATGTTCCACTTCTCGTCATTGACGTGCCACCAGCCCGAATTCGATTTTCTGAGGCCGGGAGAATCGGGGTGCTCGCTGACTCGAATTCGGGCGCGACTCCAATTCGCCTTGTTGTAGAAGAGTAAGTTACAACCGCCATACAACGGCATGCCCCATTGCTCCCATTCCCCAATAGCCGAATTGAATTCGCCGAAATCACGGATTGCAGTATTCCAGTACTGATTCTTTAAATCTTCTCCGTCTTCTCCCCATCGTCCCATTGCTTTCACAAACGGGGAAATGTTCTCGATCTTTCCCGATATAATTAGTTTTGGAAATGTTTCATTCTCCATCATGAAAAGATCAGGAGCGGTGTCGGAGACAATCTGCTGTTGGATCTTCTGGTGGTACCTTGTCGATGGCATATGGCGACTTTCAAAATCGATCTCCGGATGTTTTAGACGAAACGCCGCAAAGATCTCCTTCCACATTTGATAGTCTTGATAGCCGCCCCAATGAGCCACCACCAAGGGTTGCTCATCTTTGATCGTCCCGTGCCGACTTAATGTGTCGGCAAAGAGCCAGTATAATAACACACCGGCGAACAAGACGAGAGTGCTTATTCGAACGTGTAATGCCATGGGAAGTAATCGAAAGGACGAAACGGCTCACGAGGAATCTATCGGTACGGGTATTCGACAAATTCCTCTCAATCAAGATAGGCTGACAATCTGACAGCTTGCAAAGCAATTAGGCAACCCATTTCCCTTCTCCTCTATAACGGTTCCGACTTCCACCATCTCTATCCGCTGTCGTCCCTCTCTGAGGTGACTGTGGCGAGACATCTCGACGCAGCGAATCCGGAAGAGGCTGCAAACCTTCCTAGCCAGTGAAAGCGCGGCCTACCCGAGGTTGGAGCCATATGAGGGAAAACTTCGCGTACGGATCTGAGCGGAGTAGTGTCAGAACAGCCTCTAAAAATTACTGGAGACTATTTTGTGTGACCGTATCGAACATAGAGCCCACAGCTATGATAAATCAAGGAGGCCCGTTGGGTAACAAAAATCACACGAACGTCAGCAGCCGCCGAGGCGTCCCGATCGTAATCTGTTGGATCTCAGCCTCCGAAAAGCCGCGTCGACGCATAAGGGGTAAGACGTTCTCAAAAATATGACCATAACCGTGCCCGCCAAAATGGGTGAGACGCGTTCGATGGCAAATATCGTGAGAGATCGTGATCTGTTCGAGATGGCCGCGATCGATTAGGCGGCGGATCCAGCGTAGGCGTGCGGCGTCGTTTGGCAGATCGACTTTAAGATCGCGTGGATAGAAGGATTGTTCCTGGCCAAAGAGATCAAATTCGATGACGCAGCCTGTATCCGCTAGTCGAAAGAGGCGCTGATCATCGAAGATCGTACGCTCGATATGACTGATGATGAGGCGCGATGGATCGCCACCGTGTGACGTGACGAAATCAGCCACTTCTTGGGGCTGGTCTGGATCGCGACCCGGATGGATGTTGAGGGATGCGCCGGTCTCATTCTGGGCTATTAGCGCCCCGTCCATAACGCGTTTCTCTAAATCCGTCCAGGGTGCCTGACAGCCGATCTCTCCGATTAATCCAGCCCGTACATCAGTGCCCCAGGCCCCTTCGTGGATGTCTGCTACCATCTCGGTGGCGAAATCGTCGATCGCCCGGTTCCGGTTGGTCGCCGCTTGATACGCATCGACGTAATGGCCACACCCCATAACGATGTGGGTGTCGGTCGCGATCGCGATCTGGACCAGCCCATGGGGGTCGGGTTTCAATCCGCCAACGGTCAGTTCAACGATAGTCCGCCCTCCGGCGGCGCGCATTTTTTCTACTTCTGCCGTGGCGATGTCCCGATCGAAGAACACGAGGTTGCTTGGCGTTCGGCGCAACCCATAGTTGATGCGCCAAACGTTATCCAGGCCGATGTCTAGACCCTGATCTGGTTCACCCTGCTCGGTGGGTGTGCGGATATCCCACAGCAGGTGTTCGTGCATTAGTGTGGCGCCCAACACCGCTGGGTTAATGATCCCTCGCACGGTCTGTGTTTTGCCCTGGAGGTCGCTGTGTGAGAGTTGGTTCATCTAGAGAAGCAGCTATCGTGCAACAGAAACCCCATTACCTGAAGCGTAAATCGCGAGGCAAGAGTGTCAAGAGTGACGGTGGCCAAAGACATTTAAGATGGGGCTGTTATTGCGGACATATTGTCAGCTAATGTAGTGAGCGAAAATGAATTTGGTGTGAGCACCCGAACGAAGCCGTTTCAAATTCCACTTGGAGCACACTACTTCCTAAGCGGGTTAAAAACCTCATTGCAGCGAACAAGAATATAGACACAACTCACATAACGAATGGATGTTATCGTTTACATCCGGTTGAATGGAATACTGTTGGTGGCATTTGCATTGGAGCAGGATAAGGAACCGCGAGTTATCCAAAAGAACCCTTCAAGTTTACGGTCTTTTCAGCACCCACTGCTCGCTGAAGGGGTACCTCTAAATTGGCTCATCGATGTGCCAGTAGAAAGTGGGGGGATTTGAAGCGATTCAGCGGTTGGTCTTGAATTACGGACACGGGGAAAAGAATGACTCGCTGTGTTTCAACCCTGACTCTCCTCTTACGACGGAAGCTCAAGAATCTTGGATTAGGGATCCCGACAAGTAAACTAGCGAAATGCTTGTGGGCGAAAAGAACCTACATCGGAGAGATTTTGCGCGCAGGTTATTGGACCTGGGTCTGATTTGACCATCCAGATTGTTCAATTCAGACTGATGGTTTGGCTAAATAGTGGAGTTTTGTTGTTGGGAGGAGGTTTTTGTAACGAAGGGATGTAGCATCAGCCCTTATCTGGCAGCCTCTAGTCTGCGGATACGGGCTGGCTTGTCGTCCTGATGGATCTCAGCGGATAGGATTCTGAGAGAACGATCTTCGACTGGTAGATCGAACCGAACGCATCCTCTCCGGTGGGATTCTCGGAGAGCCACAGCAATTTCGAGGGCGTCGCGAGCGTCGTATAGAGAACACCTTGGCTGGGATTGAGACTCAATTGCCTGGATGAGATCCCGGACTAGGGTAAGGCCTCCGCCTTCGGGCCGGGCTGGCATCGCGAGTGGAGACCGAGCCGGGATGCCTCGTCCCTTGGGTCCGCCTGAGGTAAGGTAAGTCCATTCTGTATCTTGCGCATTGGCGATTGACCGGACACGACCTTTGGTGCCAATGACGTCGATTTCCCAATTGGAGACACCGCATGAAGTTGCTCGAATATATGCCCTGACCCCGTTGTCAAAAGCGAGGTAGCCATTACCCGATAGATCGTTTTCTCCGTTGGCGGCTTCGTCAGACTGCATTTCACCAAAAACCCATTGTACGTTACCACCGGCTAGGTACCGCACGATATCAATCGCGTGACTCCCGTTATGAGAAAGACCACACTCTGTATACGCTGTCACTTGGAGAATCTCACCGAGAATTCCTTCATCAATCATGCGTCGGGTTTCTACAAAGGAAGGGCTATAGCGTCGTCCACAGTTAATCACCATGGGAACTCCATTGGCTTCACACTCGTCGACCATAGTGTCGACATCTTCAAGACATAAGGCGATTGGCTTATCTGCCCAAATACCTTTGGCCCCGGACTGGGCTGTGGCTATAGTAATCTCCGCCCGGACCCTAGCGGTTGTTGCGATACTTACAAGATCAGGCTTCTCGCGTTCGAGAAGATCACGATAATCTTCGTAAAGATGATCTCTGGCGAGTCCCCAGCGTTGGCCAAAAATCTCACGTTGTTCCTGATGTGGGTCAGCTCCGGCGATCAGTTTTATGTTGGGGGCTGCAACGTAAGTCGGGGCGTGGCAATAAGGAAGATAGATTGCGCCGCCCTGCTCGATTTCATCATCAAAGGTGCTCCCTATGCGACCGAGGCCAATGACAGCGGCAGTATATATCTTAGACATGATTGGGTTCAGAGTTTCAGTTAACGTTAAAAGGAAGTTTGTCCTAGGTGTGGCTGAGGGCAATAGCATACTTTAAGGCATTACTACTGGTCCTAAGTTCTTTTACTAATCAAAGGTAGCTCAAGTCCGATTGCAAGATACTAGAACGGTTGCGTAACCCAGACAATGAATATCGATCGTTTTGTTGTTTGGTCCACATACTTAGGGCGCATTTTTGCCATTTTATCTGGTGCTGTAAATGGTTCCAGTATCATAATTGGGCTTTGCTTTTTGGAGGAATCGGTAATGCACAAGGGGACAGTTCGCAGGTTAAATATCTGACCTACTTTCGGTTCATGAGAGATTCCAGCAGAGACACTGATGACAAAGGTTTGATACCGGTAAAGTGGGAAATCTGGTGGCGGCAGGAAAACCCATTTGCGACGACGACTGTATTTTTCGATGCACTCCGAATGGCAGGGAAAAGGCGTTGTTCCCCGATGGCTTGAGAGATAGCATAATGTTCTTTTTCATATCCGAAAGAGCCAGCCATACCGCAGCATGTTGTATTTAGTGTCGAGACTTCACAGTTTGGGAGTTTGTTTAGAAGGGAATTGGTGAAGTCGTTACCCAACAGTGCTTTTTGGTGGCAGTGATTATGGATTATTACCTGTGATGGCCCTGATCGGGGGAATAGCAATCTGTTAGAAGCATTTGTCACAGTACGCGACAAATGGATTTTATGCGGATTTTCAATTTGCTTCAGGGCCCAATCATCAAAGAGAATAGCGACCTCTGCAACACGCTCAGCGTGTGTTCGACTAGGCCCGGTGAAAAAATTAAGGAAATCATCGGTAACGGCTGAATAACAGCTAGGCTCACAAAATACTATTGGGATTTGATTTTTGGCAATTGGGTACATTGCTGAAAGAAGCCTCTTAGCCTGAAGCTTAGCCTCTGACAGAAGTCCTTTCGAGATTAAAGGACGACCACAGCATACGGGTTCTACGAGTGATACTTTGAATCCGAGCCGTCTCGCAATTCGGCTAACAGATTGAGGGATCTCTGGCTCGAAAAAGTTAGAGAAGGTATCTGGAAACAGGGCGATAGAAGGCTGATTTGGATTTTCCAACTCCGAATCTGGACTGTTTTCCCGCCACCATTTGACAAATGATTGAGACGCTAGCATAGGAAGTTCCCTTTGTGCTGAAATACCAAAGAGGGATTCTCGAAGGCTTCTGGAAAGCAGGGATCGGTGGATCCAGTTGGAAAGCGGTGTAAATTGACTGCCAAATTCCACTAATTTTCTGGTGTGACCCATCATTTGGGAGCGAAAAGAATAACCGTTCTTTTTCGCGTATTGGTAGAGGAACTCGCTTTTTATCCGGGCCATATCGACCCCAGTAGGGCATTCGGTTTTACAGGCCTTGCACTCAAGACATAGATCGAAGACCGAAAAGAGGTCTGGATCAGACAGTCCCTGAAAACCTATTTTTCCACTGAGAGCGATACGGAGTGCATTTGCTCTCCCTCGAGTCGAATCCTTTTCTTCCCGAGTTGCCATGTAAGATGGACACATCGTACCCTCAAGGTTCTTACGACAGTTTCCAACTCCACCACATTGTTCCGCGGCGCGAGCAAGCCCTCCAAAGTCTGAAAAATTGTTCTCAGTCTTCAGGTCGGGAGTTTTGTAGGTGGCACCAAACCGCAAATTTGATGTCAACTTCGGGGCGTCAACGATTTTTCCAGGATTAAAAACGCCATTAGGATCAAAGGTCCGCTTTATTTCTTTGAACGCCTGGTAGAGCGCTGATCCAAACATTTTTTCTTGAAAAGGTGCACGGATAAGTCCATCGCCGTGTTCTCCGGAGAGGGCTCCATTATATTTCAAAACCAGGTCTGAGACTTGTTCTGCAATGGACTGGAATTTTCCTATCCCCTCTGTGGTTTTCATATTGACGATCGGTCTTATGTGAAGGAGGCCAACAGAGGCGTGAGCATAAAAACCTGCCTTCGTGTCGTGTGCTTTGAGTATCTCAGTGAAGTCTCGAATGTAGTCATGAAGATTCGCCGGATCCACTGCTGTATCTTCCACAAATGAAATTGATTTGGCATCGCCCTTCTGAGCCATACAGAGGCCTAATCCCGCTTTGCGGAGATTCCAGATATCCCTTTGCTCTTTTTTGTTGAGGGCACGGTGAAAGTGATAGCCGTGGCCTTTATCCTTTAATTCTGTGATCAGATTCTCGATTCGATCTGAAAGTTCAGTTTTACCGTTGTCTGTTAACTCGATGATTAGGACTGCTTTGGGATCCCCATCGATAAAGCTACGAAGAGGTTCATATTTTGGTTTATCCCGAGTCATTCCGAGAATTAGGTCATCAACGAGTTCCACTGCTGATGGATTGTGTTTTAAGATGAGAGGTGTTGCTGTCATTGCTTCGAGGAGTTCTCGAAACTGAATAGATACGACGGCGCGTCTTTTAGGAAACTCAACCAGCTTGAGTTTTACGGCCAAAACCTGAGCCAGAGTCCCTTCCGAACCGACGATCATCTTACAAAGGTTGAATTTATCGACACCTTTACTTGGAGTAAACGCGTCAAGGTTAAATCCGCCTACGCGGCGCTGGATCTTTGGGTAGCGTTTCTCAATCTCTTCCTGATGCGAGGTGGCTAGGTTTCGCACCACACGATAAGATTGGCCTTCCAGATCATTCTGGTTACACTTTAAATCTAAAGCTCCAGCGTTGAGTGGTTTGAGCCGAACTACGCTACCATCGGAGAGGACCACCAAAAGTTCTAGTACATAATCAATTGTGATCCCGTAGAGAATTGATCGGGTTCCGGCGGAGTTATTGTTGACCATCCCTCCGATGGTGGCGCAGTTCGATGTGGAGATGTCGAGGGGTAACTGGAGGCCGTGAGGAGCGATTAGGGCATTGAGGTCGTCTAGAACGATACCAGGCTCTACCTCAATCGTACGATCCTTTACATCTAATTGAATGATCCGGTTGAGATACTTAGAGTAGTCGAGTTGGATTCCTTGGCCCACCGCTTGTCCTGCTTGGCTTGTTCCTCCACCTCTTGCTGTAATAGACTTTCCCTGTTCGCGACAGATGTTTACCGTGTTAATAATGTCATCTGGGCATTTTGGTATTACGACTCCCTCAGGTATTATCTCAAAGACGCTGGCATCGGTTGAGTAGATGGCTCGGCTAACAGGATCGAAACGGACTTCGCCTTTGATTTCTTCCTGAAGTGTTTGCTCAAGAGAGCGGCTAGAATAGCGTTTTCGAGTCATATTGGATGAACCTGTTAAAATTTCAGGCTAAGAGCCAACTATAAACAAATAGACAAAAATCCTGAGCAATACTCAGAACTGGTTATTTTCTGAGAAAACTCTACGCAGAGAAACTAGACAATTATGGAAAACGAAAACTTTCTGATACTGATTGACGCCAGTATTTTCCCAACGCCTGAATTAGAAAGATTAGCTGGTTTCGATCCCGAATAAGTTTTCCCATGTTGAAATTACGGTTTGACATGGGTTGCCAGAAAGTCGAGAGCGGCCTGGACACCCCCGGGATGAAAGGGGACTTTCAAGGTAAGTAGTCCCATTTCGATTCCAGAAAGTGTTCCGGCGAGCATGAGATCATTGAGGTCGCCGAGGTGCCCGATTCTAAAGGTTCGACCTTGCATCTTACCCAAGCCGGTTCCAAGGGCAATATCGAATCGATCAAGGAGGATTTTTCGAAGCTTATCAGCGTTATGACCATCCGGCATGAAAATACCCGTCACGCTTTCAGAATATTCTTCCGGGTTTTGGCACATGATTTCCAAGTCCCAGGAATTGACAGCGATTCGAGTTGCCTCAGCCAGTCTCCGGTGCCGAGCAAAAACTTTTTCCAATCCCTCACTTAATATGAGATCAAGGGCCACATCGAGGCCATAGAGAAGATTGGTTGCAGGAGTGTAAGGAAAGAACCCGGTAGAGAACAATTTCAAGTAATTTCTCCAATCCCAATAAGATCTAGGAAGCTTTGCATTTTTGGAAGCTTGTAAGGCTCGGTGGCTGACTGCATTGAATCCTAGGCCAGGCGGGAGCATGAGTCCCTTTTGTGACGCTCCGACAGTCACATCGATATTCCAATCTTCATGACGATAGTCGATGGAGGCTAGGGAGGATATTGTATCCACTATGAGGAGTGCTGGATGATCACATCGGTCGATTGCTCCCCTGATCTCGGAGATCTGGCTGGTTACTCCTGTTGATGTTTCGTTATGTATCACCGCGATCGCTTTTATGCGGTGATCCCTATCCCCTTGGAGTCTTTCTTCAATTTTGTTAGGATCCACCCCGGAGCGCCAGTTCCCAGCTATCCAATCGACTACCAAATCTAAACTTTCTGCCATTTGCTTCCAGAGCTGGGCGAAATATCCGGTTTCAAACATCAAGATTTGATCGCCTGGGGAGAGGGTATTGACGAGAGCCGCCTCCCACGCTCCGGTTCCCGATGATGGGAATATAAGGACAGGTTGAGAAGTTTGAAAGATCCCTTGGAGTCGTTCTTGGACCCGCTTCGATAGATCCGCGAATTCGGGACCTCGATGATCGATGGTAGGACGAGCCATTGAGCGCAACACCGGATCAGGGATGTTGGTCGGTCCCGGAATCTGTAGAAAATGGCGTCCTGAGGATATGTTAGGCATCTTCTGGAAAAATGAGAAACTCTCCCGGACGAATGCCATCGGCTGGATCGATCCTGTTATAGTCGATACCAGACCTGCCGTTCCAATCCCAGGTGATTTTGCCATCTTTTAGGGTGAGTTCGCAAAACAGTCTTTTGTCTCCTTCCATCCGTCCCCCAAGAGAGTCATTGTAACCAAAATGACCTTTCATCAGATTGAGTACAGCGATATCGGCGACAGAGCCAATTGAGAGATGGCCTAATTCCGGATGGCCGATTTCGTTGGCTGGATTGATGGTTGAAGCTCGGATCACTTCAAAAAGAGGCATTCCCATGACAAGGAATTTCGACATTGTAGTTGTCATGTCGAGCATGGCATCGTTCATACACTGGGTGTGAAGATCGGTCGAAATCGAGTCTGGATAAAACCCCTGGGCGATGGCAGGTACAGCGTTACGGAAGCAGAAACTGCCGGCACCGTGACCTACATCGAGAATAACACCCCGTTCCCGCGCCTGGTGAAGGTAAGGTAGCACTGCGCCTTCCTCATTAAACCAGGGGGTGGGAGCGCGAAAGATGTGTGTACTGATATCCCCAGGCCTTAGTTTCTCCGTTAGGAGTTGATAGTAGGGGCGTTCTTTTCTGAAGAAACCGAAGTCAATCATGACTGGAAGAAATGCTTTTCCAGCTGCCTCAAGACAGCGGTCCACTGAGATCCATTCCGGTCCTTGGTAGTGGGCGGTCTTGATGCCGACCACGACGTCACTATGTTTGTTCGCGATTGCTGCTGTCTTATCGGTATCCATATCATAGGGGTTTTGTTCCAGGTCAGTGGACATCATCCCGGTGCCGGTGATGTTGATTAGGGCAAAAAGACGGGTCTGAGATCGGTCGATTACACGGAAGCGAAAGTCTTCGAAATTCCTCCAACCGGCACTCCCTGTATCGACCATGGTTGTCACTCCACTGCGAAAGCTAAAACCATCCGGAAAAATTGAGTTATCGCCTGCCCAGGCATTCCGATGACCAGCTGTGGCGTAGGCGTGTATGTGTATGTCCACTAAACCGGGAGTCACGTAGTGGCCGTTGACATCGATGACTTGGCCGGCATTTTCGCAAGGCAGCTCCGATTCAATGGCGGCTATTCTTCCTCCTTTGATTCCGATGTCGTTCAGCCCATCGATGTTGTTCTTTGGATCAAGAAGGTGGCCGCCTTTAAGGATCAGTTCGAATGACATAGTTTTCTCCAGGTTCTCTGTATTGACATGCTTTTTACCGAAGGAGAATAACGATAAAATTCTGTTTCCTTCTTGCGATCTTTTTCGGTTGGGATTTCGGGTCAAGCAAACCATGTATCGTTTGGGTTCGTCCACTCGGATCAAGGTAAACGGGCACTCTGCTTCCTGATCTAGCCGAATTCCTCAGAAGTCGGTTGAGGTTGGTTTAATTCTCAGGCATGAGAGAGCTAGGAACACAAACCTACACTCCAACCGAGGAAAAGGCCCTTGGAGTAAGTCTCAAGTTTTCGATCAGAGAATTCCCATCTTGTGCTAATTATTCACTGTTGTCACAGGGAGCTTCAGCTCCCTTCCTTAACCCTATTGATTACTTTGTAACAATTTTCAGGTTGTGTTCATGGTGAAAGAGGATCGAATAGTTAAGGCCCGTAGCCTTACGTTAAAGAAGTGAAGTGAGATGACGCGAATCAAAGAATATTTCTGGATATTTGGCTAATGAAAGCGTTTGTTCTTGGAGCAGGTGAGGGAAGGCGTTTGAGGCCGTTGACGCAACTAATTCCTAAGCCCTTAATCCCGGTTTGGAATAAGCCCTTGATCACCTATGCCTTTGATCATCTGTTAGAATTTGGGGTGGAGGAGCTAATAGTAAATACTCATCATTTGGCGGAATGCTATGATATTGTGTTTCCGGATGGGAGGTATAGCCAATCTTCTATTACCTTCGTCCGTGAGTTTCCGGAGATACTAGATTCAGGAGGAGGGTTGGCAAATATTGCAGAACATGTCCAAGAGGATGGACTCATCGTTTACAACGGCGATATTCTGACTGATTTGCCCTTGGAGAAAGCAGCCGAAGCTCATCAGCGATCCGATAACTTGGTAACGCTGGTTTTGCGTTCAGAGGGACCGAACAGAAATGTCACTTTGAATGAGGAAACAGGTAAGGTGTGTGATCTTCGTCATCATTTTGGCGTGGATGGTGGGCTCCGGGTTCAATTTACTGGCGTTAGCTTTGTGAATCGGGAATTCATGGACTTGATTACGCCCATCAATGAGTCGATTGTTATGGCTTGGCTTCGACTAATTCGAGAACAGGATGCACTTGGAGGTGTATTGGTGGACGAGGGAAACTGGTGGGATCTTGGTGACCGAAGGACCTACCTTGAGGTTTCTCGGTCTTTCGCGAGTACTGGATTTTTGGAGGTTTCGAGTCATACATTGCAGCCATCACGCATTCATCCGACAGCACGAATTGATTCTTCTGCATTCGTTGATCCTGTATCCGTTGTGGGATCGAAATGCGATATCGAACCTGGCGTAAGAATACTCGATTCCGTTCTTTGGGAAGGAGTTCAGGTTGTTCAAGGAACGGAACTTATTGGCTGTATCGTTGCGGGTGTTTCAATAGGTAACAAGCAAAGAATTTCGGGCCGACATATAGGAGTCGACCTTTGACAGCAAATGGGAATCAATTGTTCTTTAGGCAACTCAAGTCGCTGAATACGGGCTACGAATACTAACGATTACTGCGATGGACTATGATACCATCATTCAACTAACTGTGGAGAAATTGCCCGAACTTTTCGGGGACGGACTAAAGGTTTCTGAGATACACGGGGGTGGCTCGGATCGCCATTATTTCCGGATTGGGAACGATTTTTTAAAGTTAATTTTCTGTAGGTATGGTGTCGAGAAAAAGGAGAATTCATTGTTTGCAGATCATTCTGATTTTTTGGGCGAACATGGGGTCCGCGTGCCGCGGGTTTTGGCTCAGGATCAGGAAAATCGATGCCTCTGGGTAGAAGATTTGGGGGGTGAGGATCTCTGGTCCTACCGTGACAGTGACTGGATCTCTGTGCGACGGCCCCTCTATCAAGCAGCTTTACTAGAGGTAGGAAAACTGCATTCAGTGACCGAACGGTTAATCAGTCATTTGCCGGTTCTAAATCCACCTTTTAATGTGGATCTTTATCGTTGGGAATTCGAGTATTTCATGGATAATTTCGTGAATCGCTTGAGTGCTGCCACGATAGATGAAATCCGGCCTGTGCGTGAATCAGCTGAATTGAAACATCTTCGGCTAGAACTCTCAGCCCAACCGCGCTGTCTTGTACACCGTGATTTGCAGAGCCAGAATGTCTTGATTTGGAAGGGCATGCCGGCGCTGATTGATTTCCAGGGCATGCGTTACGGCCTACCTGAATACGATGTGGCATCATTGATCTTCGATCCATACGTAGTGATGAGCAAAGAGGAGCGCGAGGATTTGATTCGGTTTTTAGAATCAAGAAGTAATAATGCTGACTTTCGTGGACAATTGCTGCGTTGTGCCGTGCAACGTTTGATGCAGGTGCTTGGGGCTTATGGGTTTCTGGGGCTAGTGAAAAAGAAATCTGCGTTTCTGAAGTTCATTCCTCGCGGATTGGAAAATCTTCATCATGTAGCAGTGGAACAAGGAGTGATGCCAGTTTTGGAACCAATGCTTTCTCTAAGAGACGATCGGTTTCTGAAGGTATTAATTTCCTGAGTTATTTTTTTGATATCCTCTTAATTATTTATCAGTTGAAAATTTAATTGGTCGTTTGGTTGGATTTGTTAATGGCTATAGGAAAAGTAGTATCGTCTATTTAGGATTAACTTTGGGTACTCGTTCCACTCGACCCTTGACCCTTGTCATGCATTCACCTATCGGTCACAGCATTTGGTATTTTTGATCGAAAGAACACGGATGTTTAATATGGAAGGACACAAACTATGATCGCAACGGCGAGCGAGATATTAGAAATGAAGAAGACTCAGCTCTACATTAATGGAGAGTGGGTAGATGGAGAAGAAGGAACTACTTTTGGAGTCATTAACCCTGCTACGGAAGAGACGATTGTTGAAGTCTCATATGGGACAGCAGGGGATGCGAGACGGGCTTTGGAAGCTGCCCAGGCAGCACTTGCTGATTGGCGGGGAATGACTGTCTACGAAAGAGCTCTCCGGCTCAAGAAGATCGCGGATGCTATTCGCGAAAATATCGATTATCTGGCAGTAGCTCTGACTATGGAGCAGGGGAAGCCGCTGGTGGAATCGCGTGCCGAAATGCTCGGTTCAGCTGGAACTTTTGAGTGGTTTGCTGAAGAGGCAAAGCGGGCCTATGGAAGAACGATTCCAGCAAGTTTCTCCCACAAGAGGCTTTTTACAGTACGCCATCCCGTCGGTGTGTGTGCTTCAGTATCTCCCTGGAACTTCCCTATTCTGCTACAGGCGCGTAAGATCGCACCGGCTATGGCGGTTGGGTGCACCACAGTATCGCGTCCGTCCAGTCAGACGCCGCTTTCATTGATCCGGCTGTTCGAGCTTATTGAGGATGTGGCCGACCTTCCGAAGGGGGTGGTTAATTTGGTGATGGGACCTCCAGCCGAAATCATGGAGGAGTTCATGAGTAATCGGATCTGCCGAAAAATTTCTTTCACTGGTTCAACGGAGGTGGGGAAAGACCTACTCAAACGATCTAGTGAACAGGTTAAGAGATTAAGTCTTGAATTAGGTGGCCACGCTCCAGTTCTAGTTTTTCCCGATGTCGATATCGAGGCGGCTGCAAAAGTCTCAGTTTTAGGGAAATTCCGCAATAACGGTCAGGTTTGTATCTGCCCGACTCGGTTCTATGCTGAAAAATCAATTGAGCAGGATTTTCTAGATGCTTGTGTAGAGGAGACGAAAAAAGTGAAATTAGGGAATGGACTTGAGGAAGAAGTAGACGTCGGGCCGATGTTCGAAGCGCGTGCACTGGATAAGACGGATGACTTAATTAAGGATGCATTAAGTAAAGGGGCTAATTGTATTCTCGGGGGTAGCCGATCCGAGAGATTTGATAAGGGCTACTTTTTCGAGCCAACAGTCCTCACTGGCATGCAGGATGACATGAAAATCATGACAGATGAACCATTCGCACCGGTTATGCCAATTCTCAGTTTCAATGAGATTGATGAAGCAATTGCTAAGGCCAATAACACTGACTTTGGTCTCGCAGCTTATGTACTGACCAATGATTTGACCGCGGCGATGAAATGTGCAGATGGATTGGAGTTTGGAACTATTGGGATCAACGACACGGTTCCGGCTACGCCCCAAGGGCCCTTTGGAGGACTTAAGGAGTCGGGTGTTGGTCGTGAAAACGGGATTGAGGGTCTTGATGCATACTTGGAAACCAAGTTTGTGTCGATGGCATTAAGGGAATCCTAATTAGCTAGTATCTTCTTATTTAGAAAAGGTTTTGATCGCAATACGAGAGAGTCACAAGTCCTGCCGGTAGTCTGTGTAGGTGTTGGGAATTCCCAGGCCTCGGATATCAGGTGTTTGGTGAGAACACTGATTTCTATGAGTAGACTCCTATTGAGTTTGGATTTCTACCCCTTCTGTAGAAATTTCTACAGAAGGGGTAGAAATCCAAACTCAATCCTCACGTCAGTGAGTATTTCGATAGGACATCAAGATCGACATATTCGAGAACAGAAATGTGGGTTGCTTCCAGATTGATTTTTGGTGCGTGATTATTCTGGTACGCTTCAATCCATCGCCCCAGGCATATACACCAATGGTCGCCAGGGGAGAGCCCGGAAAATCCTAATTCTAGGTGTGGGGTGGAAAGATCATTGCCTTGGATTTTGGAAAAATCGAGGAACTCCTGCGTCATTTCCGCACAGACTGTATGCATACCAACATCTTCGCCATTAGTATCGCATTTCCCGTTGCGGAAGAATCCCGTCAATGGATCCATGCAACAGTTGATTAGTTCGGTGCCAAGTACGTTTTGAGCCATTATAAATTTATCAATTCTGGTTTAGATGCGAAACACTCTCTTCCAACTTAAAACTCTTTTATCTAGAATATTACGGTACCTCGAATAAGGGAGAAATCTTCCAAGTTTTGTTTTTGAAATTACATTAGAGTTTTGCGAGAGCAAAGAAGCGGAGGAAACCGAATATTTTAGTAACTGTAGTGTAGATGGTTGAGGAGAACTAGGAAGATCCTCGTTGCAAAGATTCAATCATAATTATCAGAGGAATAGTGGAGATTGGTTATTATCAAGGAAATGATGGTAATAACAGATGGATCAGACTTAGACCGAGGTGTCTGTTATGGCGATGACTAGTTAACTACTGAGAAGAGTCTATTGGGTGATGCGAATCTGCTTCAGAGTCAAGCTGGACCTTTGGCCGGTCGGTGATCCCTAACAAATTAATGATAGGGGGGTCTTATTAGATGAACTGTTTTGATGTTGAAAGATCCGATAGCAATGGCTCTAGAGTGGCTTCAGAGTTGACTGGCTAAAACTACCTGGGTTACGTGGGGCAGGAAAGAAAATAAAAGCTTTAGGATAAATGGATATATTGAGACCGGGACTTAGCATTGCGTTAGTTCCCTGCTGCTTCCTGCAATCGGCGATCCAGTCCTTTTCCAATGAAGAGGTGCCCATCGCCGTAGTGGGAGGAAGGACTTTTGGCCATGCTGCTTTTTTTGGGAAAGGTTTAGTTGCAGAAGAGTGCTCCTTCACGGTTCAAACGACAGGCGGGAATATTCATTGCGATTGATGAAAAGTATGAGCCCAGTTGGATCGGTCCTTAAGTTGCGACCAAACTGTTATGAGGAATACAAGCGGCGACACGATGGATTGTGGCCTGAGTTGGCGGATCTAATGCGAGAAAATGGAATCAACATGGTGATTTATCGTTTCGAGGATTTCATCTTTTGCTATGGAACGGCACCCAGTGATGAAATGTGGGAGCGCGTCAATAGACACTCCATTTCGCAGCGTTGGAACGAGTATATGAAGGACGTTCTTGAAACTGATAAGGAAGGGAAACTAATCGTGCACCGATTAAATCAGGCCTTTTGCTTTGGGGATTTCCCATAGTTTAATGTACACGATCGACTTAAGTTTCTGACCAGGATTAAACAAAGCAGCCTACATTCTTGAAATTTCTCCGGGACTTAATATTAGTTAAAAACTACACTGTTTCTACTGCTGTGTAGCCTACCAAAATCTCGTCTTGAACCAATGATAGTAAAACACATAGAGGCCATCCCTCTCGTACGGGAACTAGAGGAGGTATTTCAGGGCGGGACCTACAAGATAACAAGCCGGAATACCATAGTTACCCGTGTCGAACTCGATAACGGAGTGGTTGGCGAGACCTTTGGTGGCGACGAAGACCAATATCAACTCGAAGTATGTCGGGTCGTGAATACGGTTTACCGCCCCCTTCTTGTGGGTGGGGACGTTAGGGATGTGGAGGTTCACTGGGAGAGAATGTGGACGACACAAGTCGATTTGAACAATCGTGGGATTCACAGTCTAGATCTAGCAAAGCACTGTGTGCTTACGCAAGCAATTGCCGCTGTTGATATCGCTATGTGGGACGCCCTCGGGAAATCGCTTCAACAACCTGTCTATAAACTTCTCGGTGGCTTCCGCGATCGTATCCCCGTTATCGCGATTGGTGGATACTTACGAGAGGGGGATTCATTTGTTGATCTTGAAACTGAGATCGGGCGTTACAAAGAGGAACAGATTCAGGGGATTAAGATGAAGGTGGGCAAGTTGTCAGTCGAGGAGGACATCGAGCGGGCCCATCTGGCTCGTAGGGCCGGAGGTCCTAATTTCCACCTTTGCTCAGATTCTAATCAAGCCTGGACCGTGGACGAAGCAATGAAATTTGCACGAGGGGTTTACGATCTCAATTTTGCTTGGTTGGAGGAACCGGTCCGATGGCACGATCAGATTGAAGGAAATGCGCGTGTACGCATGGTTGGTATTCCGGTCAACGCAGGCCAAGGTGAGATCTCTCGGCATGGCTGTCGGGAATTGATAACGCGTGGTGCTGTTGATATCATCAATGTCGATGCTACTATTGCAGCTGGCGTTACAGAATGGCGGCGCATAGCCGGGATGGCCCATTCGTTTGGGGTGACTATGGCCCATCATGAAGAACCACAGGTGGCTCTCCATCTTTTGGCAGGGGTGCCCCACGGACTCTGTGTCGAGATCTTCCCCGATTATACCCGGGACCCCATGTGGTTTGATTTGCCAGTAGAGCAACCGGAGATTCGTGATGGTTATATGCTTGTCTCCAATAGACCAGGCTTCGGGTTTAACCTCAGGGCTGAAACTATTGAAAAGTGGTCTGCAGTGGATGTCAATTAACGGATAGTTGGACTGATTACATTGACTAAGAATAAGGGGCTGCCCGAGTCAAATCGCCTCACCTGCCGCCATCAAACTCTCGGTGTCGCCAGGAATTTCTTGATCAGGTAACTTGGTTGATTTAAGGAGTGAATCGACATTTTAGGTGATCTGGATGAAACGTATATAGCCTACTGAGTACGGTCATGTATAATTTAAACGGTTTGTAAGTTGGCTGGTGAGCCTCATTAGGACTAGATCTCTCTACTAACTGAAACTAATCTAAGAATTCGTCTTGCATGTTCGACGAAAGGAGCGTCAACCAGTTTTCCTTTAAACTGAATAGCCGATACCCCCTTCGCTTCAGCTTCAGCAAAGGCGTGCATTACCTCTTTTGCTTCGAGGATCTTTTTTTCGCTAGGCGAGAAAATATCATTGCAGATTTTGATCTGGTTAGGGTGAATGCAGAGCTTTCCTTGGAAACCGAGGTGTTTGGCGCGTATTGCATCCTTTTGGAGTGCATCCAGATCCTTCAAATCAGTCATTAAAGGTGGATCTAATGGGGGATGGGATCCCCGCTGCGCGGCAGGCTACTGGGATCCGAGAGCACAGGTTACCGATCAGGTTGGTACCCCGCTAGAAGGTTTCACTTTTGAAGACTATAAGCCCTTTTCTGGTGACGACACTGCCTGGTCTCCAGAGTGGAGATCAGGTAAAAAGATAGGATCGCTAAAAGGGCAGTTTATTCGCATTGAGATTGAGCTGAACAGTGCACGGCTCTATGCGATAAGGGGTAAATACGTTGAGATTATGGCAATGGCGATAGCGCGCCATCGAGAGTACGGATAACTACCCAGTTTGAGAATCGGCTGGTGATTTTGGCGTGGCTTATTCTTTCTTCAACGCCCCCTTTGAAGCTCACTATGACTTACTTTGAAACGGATGATAGAAATGATAGGAAGTCCAACCACCATCCACCCGCAGAATTTCACCGGTTATAAAGGATGATTCCTCATCGTTAGCTAAGAAAAGTACGGATTCGACGACTTCCTGTAAGTTCCCTAGACGGCCCATCGGGATTCGCCCTAAGTAGGTCTCTTCGGTGGCAATACCTTTTCTGATTCCTTCCTGAACGAGATCGGTCATGACCACACCCGGAGCTACTGCGTTAACCCGAACTCCATGTTCCGCCCATTCAGATGCCAACACTTTCGTTAACATTATCAATCCAGCTTTGGCCGAGCAATAAGAAGCACGAGCTTTCTGAGCTAGGAGCCCATTTACCGAAGCGATATTGATCATATTCCCGCTCCCCTGTTCCAGCATGATCTTACCGACTTGGTTAGCGCAATAAAAGGCGCCATTCAGCATTACATCGATGTCTGTATCCCATTCGGTTGGATCGAGATCTACGACCGTACCTTTGTGAGCAACTCCTGCATTATTGATCCAAATATCTATACGTTCAAAGCGATCTCTTATCGAATCCACGGATTTTTTGACCGCAATGGGATTACGAACATCTAATCGTTCGTAGGTCACACCTAGTTTTTTGGCTGCCTTTTTACCAATCTCAGGGTCAATTTCCGCAATGATAACGGTTGAACCTTCTTTTGCAAAAGCCTCCGCCAGGCTGAAGCCAATACCGCGCCCTGCTCCCGTAATACACGTGACTTTGTTTTGGAACTTGATACTGATTCCCCCCCCAGTTAAGTCAAAAAGGCAAGTTTCCCCATGCCACCCATCCTCCGTCCACGGTTACGACGGTGGCAGTAATATAGCTGGCACGGTCGCTGACCAGGAACTGGACCACTGAGGCAATTTCATCTACTTCGCCAACTCTACCCATTGGTGTTCGGCGATTATATTCTTCGAGCGAGGCAAATCCTTGATCGACCGCATTTTTTAACATAGCTGTCCAGGTCACTCCAGGTGCTACCCCGACCACACGTACACCGCGTCGTGCCCATTCAGCGCCAATGTTTTCCGTTAGGCTGATAACCGCGGCTTTAGTGCTGTTGTATGAAGCGCGTAGAGGCCAGGCTCCCATACCGCCTATTGAGCAAACGTTAAGAATAACTCCTTTCCTCTGTTCCAACATTACTTGTCCAATAGCGCGGATGCACAGAAAGGCTCCATTATACATGATATCTGACTGAGTATACCAGTCATCAAGAGGGAAGGTTTCAGTGGGCCCCATTTTTGCCACACCGGCATTGTTGATGAGGATATCAATCCGACCGTAATCAGCCATAACGTTATCGACAAGCGAATTTACGCTTTCTGGGCTACAGACATCAGTCTCAACCAGTGACGCTTTAAGCCCCGCCCCGTTCAATTTTTGGACGGCTTTCTTTCCAGTTGTTAGATTGATTTCAGCAACGACGACCTTGGCTCCTGCCCGACCAAGCCTCTCTGCAATTCCAAAACCAATGCCCCCTCCGCTACCAGTTACTATAGCGATTCTTCCTTCTAATTCCGAGTTCAAAGGTTCACGGTTGAGTGGTTAGAAGTAGAGGATTTTTAAACTAAAAGTGGGAATAAAGAATCACCCAAGAACAATGAAGGTGCAATCAAAAGAGGTAAATACTAGATATGTACCAGAATATAATTAAACGGCCAATTATGAACCTCTAAACCTATCATCTCGCTCCCTGAAACAGTTCGACTATAATCCCATCAGGGTCTTTTAGGTAGAGGGCCCACCCCCCTTTGCTGGGTCCTTCATCTAAGTAGACCGGTGGTGAGATAAATTCTATCTCTGCCTTTCGTAGACGCTCATAGATCGATTGTAGGTTATCAACGATGTAAGCGATGTGACTGCTTCCTGGATTATTAGGTGTCAAATCCTGCTTGACACCCTGAGGGTGTTTGTACTCAAGCAACTCAAGGACATGGGAAGAACCAGGAATCCTGAGTAAAACAGCGTACACTTTTGCATCGGGAAATCCAACAATTTTACGGAAATAAGTGCTCGTGACAGCAGGTCGTTCGCTGAAAACCTCGAATCCCATTAGGTCACGATAGAAAGCCAACGAGCGGTTCATATCGCTTACCGTATAGGAGGTGTGGTATGTTCCTTTAATTTTTCCCATCAAGCTTCAGATTTAGGATTTGTGACCTTTCACGAATAAACAACAAATAGCCAAATCTTATTTGGCTGGGCCGTCGAGCCTTGAGTAGCTCGGTCTATAGAATTATTTGTGAAATTGGGTAGAGTTGACGGTTGATGTCCGCTTTAAAAGTAGTTTTCTTCGGTGGATGAAAAATTATATGGGGGGGATCTTTCTTTCTTCGCTGGTGTGTTTTGCTCAGGCGGAAAATCAGAACTCCTTGGCATTCTTTATTCTACCGGAGCTGACAGTAACGGATTCAAGAGTAGCCAACGCCGATCCTTCAGAGAGCTATCCCACCGTGGTTACGAAGCTCCGCTATGAGCCCCTGATCGATCTCCAGAGTCGGAACTTTGCCGAGGCCCAAGGCGACGTAACGATTCGGGGGGGCATTTTTGAGAACACTGGTTTTAGGGTTGGGGCAGCAACATTGTTCGATCCGCAGACCGGCCATTATTTCGCGGAAATTCCGATTGATCCTGCAATGATCTCTGCCCCGGAAGTCATTACTGGAATTCAGAATACTCATGGTGGATTCAATTCCACGGTAGGGACAGTGAACTATAACTGGGATGCTATACGTAAGGGAGGTGAGGCTTTCGGCGGTATCGGTGACAACAATACCAGTATCCAAAAGATCTATATAGGTGAGTCGCTAGGGGTCGGAGATGGTAGGAAAAATCTAGGGTTTGATTTTTCCTTTGCCCGTTCGAATTCCGACGGAACGATTTCTAAAGGGGACCATGATTTCAATAGGTTCTCGGGAAGAATTCAGTTTCAAGAGGAGCGGGCACGGACGGATCTTTTTGCTGGATATCAATCAAAGTTCTTTGGATGGCCTAACATGTATACTCCTTTTAATGTCGATGAAACTGAGAATCTCCAATCGACTCTTTACTTGATCAACCATAGACGAGATAGCGTAGAAGGAGATTTTTTTGAATTCACAGGCTATTACCGCCGCCATCGAGATGATTATGAATTCAATCGTCATTATCCTGGGCAGTATAATCCTTTTCAACATGAGACGATTGTCTGGGCGGCAGGATTTTCGGGAAGAGAATTTTTTGAAGTTCTTGCATTAAACTACAGCGGACAATTCGTTTCCGATGAGATAACCTCAACAAACCTCGTATATGGCCCTTTTCGATCGCGAGATTACTACAAATTCTCCTTTTTGCCCGAGTGGCGCCATCTCTACGGAAATGGAAGGGAGTTAGCTCTACGCGTCGGCGCTAGTTACGACGACACAAACCGAGAGGGTTCAGAACTATCTCCTGCGGCTGCAATAGCCTTTTCTAGAAGTGATGGTAATGGTAGCGGTCAGCGTATCTATTTTGAATACGCTGAGAGCAGCCAGGTCCCCGGATATACGGTTCTTGGTGCAAACTCCAAAGGCGGTCTCTTTCGAGGCAAACCAGATGCCGCGCGCGAGCGCAGCCAAAATTTTGAGGTTGGAGCGGAGTTTGGTCGTCCAAAATGGAAAGGTAGCGTCGCTTTTTTCTACCGCATCGATCACGATTTGTTGGACTGGACATATAGCTTTGGAAGCACTTCTGCGCGATCCGCAAATCATGTCGATATCGATACACTCGGGGGAGAGTTTATGTTTTTTGCAGGTTTAAAGGATATCAATTTAATATTGGGTTACTCTTTCCTTAGTAAGACAGAAGATTACGAGAGCGCTAATATTAACGCTAGTTTTTACGCATTGAATTATCCACGTCATCGTTTCACGGCTGCTTTCACTTATAGCTTCCTCGATCAGTTTGAATTGCGTATGGACACTGAATTACGTTCTCAGGAAGAGAACCTTCTGCGACGCAGTGCAGACACTGCTGTTCTCAGTGCTTTTAGTTTGCATTGGATAGCGCCTCAGGTCACTGGGTTGCGATTAGGATTTACTGTAGACAACTTGTTCGACAGCGATTTCGAAGAGATTCCAGGTACTCCTGGGGTGGGGAGGCAGATCTCCTCGTCCTTCTCATACCGATGGTAATAAATGAGCCAGAAGAAGAGAATTAATCTATTAAAACGGCATTAGTCGTGTTGGGCTCGATGGAAGAGCGTGAACCATAGCATCTAGGCTTTTCCTAAGAAGTCGAGATCTTGGGAAAGGTCATTATGTTCCCCATGGAGCAGAGTAATTCGGAATCTTCAAGCTAAGGAGTTTTGACCCCCATTCGGTCAGCCGCTTCACAGAGAGATTGCCAGACATCTTCAGCGATGGGTATGCCGTCGCGCCTGCGTATTTCGCGATTGCGTGATTCCATATCGCCAGGGGCGAGAACTCCGTCAAATCCTGGGGCGGGTTTGGATGCCTTCACCCTTGCGCGCATTTCCCGGGCTGATTCTGAATAGTCGGAAAGGTTACGAAAAAGGTCTGATTTCATGACGATCATTGTGACGCCCTGATGTCGAAAAATGGGGCCGCCCCTCCCAGGTTCCACGAAGTCATCAGCGCCGGTGAAGATTCGTCCGAGGTACTCAACAGCCATCATCAGGCAATAGCCCTTGTGTGCGCCAAAGGGAAGATAGCTTCCGCCGTCTGAAAATCCCGATGCATCTGTAGTGGGATTCCCTTCCTTGTCGATAATGCAGTTAGGGGGCAGCGATTCCCCACGCCGCTCGGCATTAATGACTTTGACACCTGAAAGGGCTGTGGTGGCCCAATCAAACATCATGGGAATTTCTTTGCCGATAGGGAATCCAATCGAAATTGGATTTGTGTGCAGGACTCGTTCTCGTCCTCCGAAGGGTGCTGTCATAGGTTCTTCTTCACCGAATCCTCCAGCCCAGATCATTCCTATCATCTCTGCTTCGGTGGCCATTTCCACGTAATGTCCTAATCGACCAATGTGGTGAGTTTTTACTAGGCCCGCAGCTGCGATATTCGATTGCTTTGCTTTTTCGATAGCCACTTTCATCGCATACTTAGCTGAGACCTGACCGAAGCACCAGTTGCCCTTGATCAATGCGCTTGTGGGAGTTTCTTTGACGATCTCGGGGATAGAGGAGGGTAGAATTTCCCCATCCCGGATCGAATTAAGATACCGCAATACGTGCCATATTCCATGGGTATCGACTCCGCTCAAGCTGGCTAGAATCAGGTGGTCGGCCAGGTCCTCCGCATTATGCACTGGGCTCCCGGCTTTAGTGAAAATTTCTTTTACGAGGATATAGAGATCGTCTGCTTTTTTTGTGATCATTAGCTTTAGAATCGATGGTTAAAACGGCAGGTCAAAGATTTAGGGTAAATAAAGCAAGCTCGTTAGAAGAGTTTTGTCGAACCCATGGTCAAACGGTGGCTTGGGAAATAGTACAACAGAGTATTTTTAAGAACATAGTCGAAGTTGATAACGGATAAGGGAGAAACTTAGAAGTAGTGGAACGGTGACAAGATGGGTGAAACCTTCCTGCATTCTAAAGAAGCGAATTGGGATTTTTCTTGCTAATGCTGTGTGGAACTAAGCACCCTTGTAGAAGAATTGCTCCTTCTGTTCATTCCATCGGGTTGCCAAGAGATGCGGATGAGGTAACGCGTTTTCTGGATAAAAAATGGGAATTGAAACAAAAACGGAAATTATGTGACTGGACGACCTGATAAGAGTAGAGTGAAGACGGAGACAGTATTTCTAAATGAAGCTAGTGAGGTAGCAAGGAGGACATTTCGCTTAGACCTGCTACGTGGGAGCATGCAAGGGTTTGTGGAGACCTCTTTACTTACCTTTAGTCTGCTTGTGGCAATCCGAGTTTTTCAGGCGCCTGATATGCTAAAGGCGATCCTTCCGGGGGCCTATCCTGCTGGGCTTTTGATCTCGCCACTGACGATTATTATCGGTTCAAAACTTGGATGGAGCGCAGGGCGGATTTGCTCCCTATTTTCTTTTCTAGCAGGGCTTTCTATGGTCGGAGCAATTTCAGTTAAGGCTCTGCCAGCCTTCGTAATTTGTATCTTCTTTGTGGCAGTTTTCTTGGCGCAGACAATTCCTCTCCTTACTACAATATACGCCTCCAATTATGCGGAGAATGAGCGCGGTTCGAGATATGCAACTACGATGCTCTTTTCGGCTTTAATCGCCGCTGGCTTTTCCTACGGAGGGGGGAGATTATTAGATTTTGATATTGAGCACTATCAGGTTCTATTCGTAGTTCCGGCTCTGGCTCTTTTTGTCAATGTCTTTGCATTCAAAGCTATGCCTGATGTCGCGATTCGGCCCGAGCAATCGCCGAGTTCGGTACATGACTTCAAAGAAGCTTTTCGAAATAGAGTATTCTGTCTGATTCTAACAGGGTGGATGTTTCAGGGATTTGGGCAAATCATGACAGTTCCTATTCGCATCGAGTATCTGGCTAACGATCGCTATGGCATCAATGCTACAAATGAGCAGATCGGTCTAATTGTCGGGGCGGTTCCCTTCCTAACCTATATTGGTTCTACCAAGATTTGGGGTTATTGCTTCGATCGTTGGAATTTTATCGTTCTTCGAGTTGCAACGAACGTGATCTCTATGATATCTATTTTTACTATCTTTTTTACTTCCTCTCTTTTAGTTATTGCGATTGGCATGGGTCTGTTTGGTGTCGCGTTAAGTGGTGGACGACTAATATGGATGTTGTGGGTTGTTCAACTAGCTCCATTACGGAACTTGTCTACATACATGAGTATCAATACATTTACCACAGGCGTCCGCGGGGCAATGGCTCCCTTTGTCGCTTATTGGCTGGTTGGGAAATCAGATCCTATGGTAGTGGGATGGATTGCGGCGGCCATTATTGCGATCGGCATATGTGTCATGCTCCCATTTCGAGGCCAATTTCAACGTCCTACGGGTTGAGAAATCTAGATTGCAAAGGGAAGATTACTAGTATGGAGTGAAAGTCGAAGTTTTGAGAAAACTTCTAAGAGGATTGGTTTCAATATTGAAACTGAGAGAATCATTATATGAATAGTCCAGCGAAACACGCCATCATTATTGGTAGGGATGGTGTCAGCATGGAATTGTTGAAGAACGTCCTCTTCTCAACCTTTTAGAAAATGACTTCCCTGAATTTCCAGGCGCGAGTCCCGGTATTTGATGCCAACGTTGGGGTGGGACATCGCCACGATAGGGTTTCGCCCTACTCGGATGCGAATGGGGTTATTGAAG